>JABLTO010011280.1_pt1 | contig 235634 bp, 209 predicted proteins | sample 7160091 | NCBI WGS metagenome assembly JABLTO01 (sample SAMN14651225, study PRJNA627086) | human gut metagenome | isolation source: feces | host: Homo sapiens | reverse complement strand
TGAACCTCCTTAAAAGCAGGAAGCGTGTTCGCCAGAGGGCTCCACGCTTCCGGGAGTTTCATCTCCATAGCACAAAAAGAAACTTTTCATAATCGTCGGGAGCTCGCTGGGATATACGCTTTCTAATGTGGTTGGGGGAGGAAGGAGTTCTACGTTGAGATTTTTGAGAAGGTGCTGCCGAGTAATTGTGGTGAAATAGAACTAGATATATTATATGTAAAATGGTCTTGATTTCAGAAATGGGACATGTTATGTAAATCCAATGGCTTGTAGAACATTCCTTAAAATCTTTATAGAATCTTCCAAAATTCAGTGGATAGCTTTTAAATGAGTTTTTAGGAAACCATATACAAACTCATAACTTATCTGATATTTTTTATACTTACATTAATTAAGCAATTCTCAAAATGCAATTCTTTTAAACCATTGAATGATTCATCCTAGAAATTCCCATATAGACACAATGTAGCTGTTCCCGGCTATCCCCACAGACAGTTGCGAGGCTTCCGTCGTGAGGAGCACACTGCCGCTCATGTTTTGTGCCTGTTTGAGCCTGTAGGGCGAGTTGCACAAAACATGAGTAAAAAGGCGTGGGCGACGAACAGGAAACGTAGCATGTCCGTGGGGATAGCCGGGGACAGCGTATGATATAAAGATAAGTATCTAAATCAAAATAGAATATATTTTAAAACTGTCAGAAAATCCTTTTATGTATTTCCACCCATTCCACACTTTACAGAACTCAAAATTAGTGTATAATGTAGTGCGGGAAGGGAGAGAGGAGCGTGATGGAATGGCAGGTTTGGAGAATCCTGTAGAGGAATTGATCGTAGAAAACAAGCAGATGTCGGAAGCATTTTGTAATAGTCTGTTTTTAGCGTTATCGGGAGGATTTCAGGATGCCTATACCTACAATTCAAGAGGCAAGGTGTTTTCAAACGCACAGACTGGAAACGTGGTACTGATGAGCCAGCATTTTATGGAGGGACGCTGGCAGGAAGGAATACGTTATCTGCTGCCGCTGTTGGCATTTGCGGTGGGAGTGTTTATTGCAGAGAGGATACAGTATCGGCATCGATATGCAAAACGTCTGCATTGGAGACAGGGCATTTTGTTAGCGGAGATCGCCATTTTGTTTATTGTAGGTTTTATGCCTGAAAAATGGAATCTTCCGGCAACGATCATGGTATCTTTTGCATGTGCTATGCAGGTACAGACCTTCCGGAAAGTCGGAGGTTATTCTTATGCAAGTACCATGTGTATCGGAAATTTAAGGAGTGGTACCGCAGCATTGTCCGTTTGGTGCAGGGAGAAAAAACCGGAGCAGTTAGAGCAGGCACTTTACTATTTTGGAATCATCTTCTTTTTTGCCATAGGAGCAGGAATCGGTGGAATCTTATCCATAAGATTTGGTTTACATATCATATGGGTTTCCTGCGTCTTTTTATTGATCAGTTTTAGCCTGATGTTTGTAGAAACTTTAAAGAAAAAGTAAAAAATAAGAAGGATACACGAAAAGAACGGTGGAATAAGGAATTATGCGAATTTTTTACATAAAAATGCGTAAAAGTAAAAATTTCACAGTTGACATTTGACATATTTGGTGTATAATTATAACAATTCGATGGAGAAGGTCATACTTTCTCCATTTTTTGTTGTAGTTGACATAATTCTAAGGAGGAGCAAGGATGAAAAGGAAATTAATTGGAGTAATTTTAATGGCAGTGATGGTTTGCTCACTGGCAGCATGTGGTTCAAAAGAGACCAAGGAAACAAAAGCAGACGCAGATAAGTCAGGAACACCGGTTTTAAGAGTAGCAATGGAATGTGGCTATGCACCATATAACTGGACACAGTCAGATGACTCTAACGGAGCAGTTCCGATCGAGGACAGCAAAGATTATGCATATGGATACGATGTTATGATGGCAAAGAAGATCGCAGATAAATTAGGCTGTGAGCTTCAGATCGTAAAACTGGACTGGGATTCTTTAATTCCTGCAGTACAGTCAGGAACCGTGGATTGTGTTATCGCAGGTCAGTCAATTACTTCTGACAGAAAAGAAATGGTAGATTTTACAGAGCCATATTATTATGCATCCATCGTTACTTTAGTAAAATCTGATGGAAAATATGCAGATGCAAAAGGAATCAGCGATCTTGCAGGTGCAACCTGTACATCACAGCTTGGAACGATCTGGTACGACAATTGTCTGCCACAGTTAAAAGATGCGAATATCCAGCCGGCACAGGAATCCGCTCCGGCAATGTTAGTAGCATTAGAGAGTGGTCGTACAGATTTAGTAGCAACAGATATTCCGACAGCAAAAGCAGCATGTGTTGCTTATCCGGATCTGAAGATTTTAGATTTTACAGATACAGATGATAACTACAAAGTATCCGATGAAGATATCAACATTGGTATTTCTGTGAAAAAAGGAAATACAGAGCTTACAGACAAGATCAACAGCGTATTAAAAGAGATGACAACAGAGGACTTTGACTCTATGATGGACGAGGCAATTTCTGTTCAGCCGTTATCCGAGTAATCAATTAAAAAGGGGTTAGATAACGTGATTTCAAACATGAACTTTTGGGAACGTATTCTCTATCTGTTACAGGAATATGGAACCTCCTATTTAAAAGGTGCAGGAACAACACTTGTGATCGCACTCGTATCGACAGCAATCGGTTGTCTGATAGGATTTATCGTCGGAATCATCCAGACGATTCCGGAGGACAAGCAGAGAGATTCCCTGTTAAAAAAGATCGTTTTAAAGATTGTAAAGATTATTTTAAAGATTTATGTGGAAGTATTCCGTGGAACGCCGATGATCGTTCAGGCAGTGTTTATTTACTATGGAGCTGCACAGATTTTTAACATCCAGATGGGAATGTGGCAGTCCGCATTTTTGATCGTATCGATCAATACCGGTGCGTATATGGCAGAATCCGTGCGTGGTGGAATCATTTCCGTCGATCCGGGACAGACCGAAGGTGCAAAGGCAATTGGAATGACACATGTACAGACAATGACCAATGTCATTCTGCCGCAGGCATTTCGGAATATTTTACCGCAGATCGGCAACAACCTGATCATCAACATCAAGGATACTTCCGTATTGTCCATTATCAGTATTGTAGACCTGTTCTTTGTACATAAGAGCGTGGCAGGTGCGTTGTATACCTATTTTGAATCCGCAGTGATCGTAATGTGTATGTATCTGATCATGACATTAGCAGCGTCTAAACTGCTCCGTTTATGGGAGAAAAAGATGGATGGTTCACAGAACTATGAATTAGTCGATGTCATGGGAATCGGAACCCAGCTGGGCGAAGAAGTAAAACGTGGAGAGTAGAGGAGGTTTCATATGAATGCAGAAGATGTAATATTAGAAGTATCTCATCTGGAAAAATCTTTTGGCTCTCACGACGTGTTAAGAGATATCAGTTTTCAGGTGGCAAAAGGTGATGTGGTTTCCGTGATCGGAGCGTCCGGTTCAGGAAAATCCACAATGCTCCGCTGTGTGAATCTGTTAGAGACACCAACCGGTGGCAGCATTTTATATCATGGAGAAGATATCACAGATCCAAAGATCAATGTACCGGCATACCGTTCTAAGGTTGGCATGGTATTCCAGAGTTTTAATCTGTTTAACAACATGACGGTTTTAGAGAACTGCATGGTAGGTCAGATCAAGGTGGCAGGAAGAAAAAAAGAAGAAGCAGAAGAAAAAGCAATGGCATACTTAAAAAAGGTTGGCATGGACGCGTACATCAATGCAAAACCGCGTCAGCTTTCCGGTGGTCAGAAACAGCGTGTGGCAATTGCAAGGGCTTTGGCAATGGAGCCGGAAATCCTGCTTTTTGACGAACCGACTTCCGCATTAGACCCACAGATGGTCGGAGAAGTCTTAAATATCATGCGTCAGCTTGCGCAGGAAGGCCTTACGATGATCGTAGTCACACATGAGATGGCATTTGCAAGAGACATTTCAAGTCATGTGATCTTTATGTCAGACGGCGTGATCGAAGAAGAAGGAACTGCAAAAGAAGTATTCTTAGAGCCAAAGAGCGAAAAGACCAAAGAGTTCTTAAGCAGATTCCGTGGAATTGAAGGCGAGGTATAATTGAATGTTTTTCCTCTTTCTGCTATACTTTGAGAAAGTATGGAGGAAGAGAAATCTCAACATAGAAAATTCCCTGTTCGGGTATAATATGATACCGGAACAGGGAATTTTTATGTTAAAATTTTTTATAAAAGAATTAGCACTCACCTATTGACAGTGCTAACAAAAGGTGCTATACCTTATATTGTAAAGGAAAAATAGGTTTCAGACATTCTTATTTTTAGGAAATAGAATGTGACGATAGAAAGGGGCGTAGAAGTATGAACATCCAGAAATTTACCCAGAAATCAGTAGAAGCGATCAATGATTGCGAGAAATTAGCATATGAATACGGAAATCAGGAAATCGAGCAGGAACATTTGATGGTTGCATTGATGCAGCAGGAAGATGGACTGATCCCGAAATTAATTGAGAAAATGGAGATCCAGAAACAGCATTTTGCAGATAATGCAAGACGAAAACTGGAAGCCAGAGTCAAAGTGTCCGGAGGACAGGTTTATGTGGGACAGAATCTGAATAAAGTTCTGATCCATGCAGAAGATGAAGCAAAACAGATGGGCGATGAATATGTATCGGTAGAGCATCTGTTTTTAGCATTGATAAAATACCCGAATCAGGCAATGAAAGAATTGTTTAAGGAATATGGGATCACCAGAGAAAGATTTTTACAGAGTCTTTCTACCGTGCGTGGTAATCAGAGGGTAACTTCTGACAATCCCGAGGCAACATATGATACGCTTGAAAAATACGGCTATGACATGGTAGAGCGGGCAAAAGACCAGAAGCTGGACCCTGTCATCGGAAGGGATACGGAAATCCGTAATGTTATCCGGATCCTGTCACGAAAGACGAAGAACAATCCGGTTTTGATCGGTGAACCGGGTGTCGGAAAAACAGCAGTAGTGGAAGGCTTAGCACAGAGGATCGTGCGTGGTGATGTGCCGGAAGGATTGAAAGATAAAAAATTGTTTGCACTGGATATGGGTGCATTAGTAGCAGGTGCAAAATACCGTGGAGAATTTGAGGAACGTTTAAAAGCAGTGCTCGATGAAGTAAAGCAGAGTGACGGTCAGATCATTCTCTTTATTGATGAGCTGCATACCATCGTCGGAGCAGGAAAGACGGACGGTGCCATGGATGCAGGCAATATGTTAAAACCAATGCTTGCAAGAGGCGAGCTTCACTGCATCGGTGCAACAACGTTAGACGAATACCGTGAATATATTGAAAAAGATGCAGCTTTAGAGCGTCGTTTCCAGCCGGTACAGGTAGATGAGCCAACCGTAGAGGATACGATCTCTATTTTAAGAGGTATTAAAGAACGCTACGAGGTATTCCACGGAGTTAAGATTACCGATGCCGCATTAGTCAGTGCAGCAGTCCTTTCGAACCGCTATATTTCGGACCGTTTTTTACCGGATAAAGCAATTGACTTAGTTGATGAGGCATGTGCCCTGATCAAAACCGAATTAGATTCCATGCCAACCGAGTTAGATGAGTTGAACCGTAGGATCATGCAGCTTCAGATCGAAGAAACTGCATTGAAAAAAGAGGAAGACCATCTGAGCAAGGATCGTTTAGAGACACTTCAAAAAGAATTAGCTGAATTAAACGATGAATTTGCAGCAAAGAAGGCACAGTGGGATAATGAGAAAAAGACCGTAGAAAAAGTACAGAAGCTGCGTGAGGAATTAGAATCCCTGAAAAAAGAGATTGCACTTGCAAAACAGAACTATGATTTAGAGAAAGCAGCAGAACTTCAGTATGGCAGACTTCCGCAGTTAGAGAGTGAGCTTGCAGGGGAAGAAGAAAAAGTGAAAAAGGAAGATTTTTCACTGGTACACGAAAGTGTTACCGATGAAGAGATTGCAAGGATTATCTCCCGCTGGACAGGAATTCCGGTAGCAAAACTGACAGAGAGTGAACGAAACAAAACACTGCACTTAGATGAGGAACTTCATAAACGTGTCATCGGACAGGATGAGGGAGTTACAAAAGTAACCGAAGCGATCATCCGTTCCAAAGCAGGAATCAAAGATCCGACGAAACCGATCGGTTCCTTCCTGTTCCTTGGACCAACCGGTGTCGGAAAAACGGAGTTGGCAAAGAGTCTCGCAGCGAGCCTGTTTGATGATGAAAACAACATGGTAAGGATCGACATGAGCGAATACATGGAGAAATATTCCGTATCACGTCTGATCGGAGCGCCTCCTGGATATGTCGGCTATGAAGAGGGCGGACAGTTAACCGAGGCAGTCCGTAGAAAACCATACTCCGTAGTGCTTTTTGACGAGATTGAAAAGGCACATCCTGATGTATTCAATGTACTGCTTCAGGTATTAGATGATGGCAGGATCACGGATTCACAGGGTAGGACCGTAGATTTTAAAAATACGATTCTGATCATGACTTCTAACATTGGCTCAGCACACCTGTTAGATGGTATTGATGAAAACGGCAACATCAGTAAGGATGCCGAAGAAGCCGTTATGAATGAACTTCGCGCCGGATTCCGACCGGAATTTTTGAACCGTCTGGATGAGATCATTCTGTTTAAGCCATTGACAAAGAACAACATTGGAGAAATCATCCATCTGTTAATGGAGGATCTGAACAGCCGTCTGGTAGACAAAGAAGTTCGTGTCGAGTTATCAAAAGAAGCAGAAGCGTATGTGGTAGACCACGGATTTGATCCGGTTTACGGTGCAAGACCGATGAAACGTTATCTGCAAAAAACAGTTGAAACCGAGGCAGCAAAGCTGATCTTAGCGGACCGTGTCCGTGCAGGAGACACCATCCTGATCGATGTGGAAAATGGAGCATTGACTGCAAAAGTGAAAGCATGATTCATGGATCAGCGAGCAACGGAATTATGAAGTGAGCAATACTCATAATAGAATAAAGTTTTAGAATATTATAAACAGGAGGCACCTCTCTTTCCAAGCAGAAGAGAAGTGCCTCCTATAAATTTGTCAGAAAAAAGTTAATAAAAGTCCTTGACAAGTGGAAATTTTTGCTATAACATAACACCAACCTACTTGGTAGGTATGTAAAAGAAAAAGCAAATAAATCTTAAGAAAGAACGAGGTAAAGAAGATGAGTAATTATAAATTTGAAACATTGCAGCTTCATGTAGGACAGGAAAAAGCAGATCCGGTAACAGATGCAAGAGCCGTACCGATCTATGCAACCACTTCTTATGTATTCCACAATTCCCAGCATGCAGCAGACCGCTTCGGACTGCGTGATGCAGGAAACATCTATGGTCGTCTGACAAATTCCACACAGGATGTATTTGAACAGAGAATTGCAGCATTAGAGGGTGGAGTTGCAGCATTAGCAGTTGCATCAGGAGCAGCAGCCATTACCTATGCAATCGAGGCATTAGCACAGGCAGGAGATCACATTGTTGCACAGAAAACAGTTTACGGCGGAACATTTAACCTGTTAGAGCATACATTAGTACAGTTTGGAATAGAGACAACATTTGTCAATGCCCACGACCTCAAAGAGTTAGAAGCAGCTATTTTACCAAATACGAAAGCAGTTTACTTAGAGACACTTGGAAATCCAAACAGTGACATTCCGGATATTGATGCGATCGCAGAGATTGCACATAAACACGGCATTCCGGTTTTAGTAGACAATACTTTTGGTACCCCGTATCTGATCCGTCCGATCAAGCATGGTGCAGATATTGTCGTACATTCTGCAACAAAATTTATCGGTGGCCACGGTACGACCCTTGGAGGAGTTATTGTAGATTCCGGAAAATTTGACTGGAAAGCAAGTGGAAAATATGCACCGATCGCAGCACCAAACCCAAGTTATCATGGAGTATCTTTTGTAGATGCTGCCGGTCCGGCTGCGTTTGTAACATATATCCGTGCAATCCTGCTTCGTGATCAGGGTGCAGCAATTTCACCGTTTGCGGCATTTTTACTGTTACAGGGAACAGAGACACTTTCTCTTCGATTAGAGAGACATGCCGAGAATACCAAAAAAGTCATTGAATATCTTCGCAACCATCCAAAAGTTGCAAAAGTAAACCATCCATCCCTTCCGGATCATCCGGATCATGCACTCTATGAGCGTTATTTCCCAAATGGCGGCGGCAGCATTTTTACATTTGAGATCAAAGGTGGTCAGGAAGAGGCATACCGCTTTATCGATAACCTTGAGATTTTCTCGCTGCTTGCAAATGTAGCAGACGTAAAATCATTGGTGATCCATCCGGCAACTACCACACATTCCCAGTTGTCAGAAGAAGAGCTTGCGGATCAGGGAATCACACCATCTACGATCCGCCTTTCCATTGGAACGGAGCATATTGACGATATTATCGCAGATCTTGAAAAAGGATTTGCAGCAGTTTAAAAAATAGGAAAGGGAAGGAAAAAGAATGATTTCGACACGCGGACGATATTCCATCCGTATTCTTTTAGACCTTGCCGAGCATAGTAACGGTGAATTTATCCCGATGAAAGAAGTGGCGGCCCGTCAGGGGATATCCCTAAAATATATCGAGCGGATCATGCCGGTGCTGAAAACGGGCGGGCTGGTAGACAGCCTGCACGGCATTGGTGGCGGATACCGGTTGACAAAAGAGCCATCCGAGGTGACTTTGTGGGATATATTAATTCTTGCAGAAGGGGATTTGGCACCGGTTTCCTGCCTACAGGAAAATGCGGCTGTATGTGAACGGGCGGCAGCATGCAGGACTTTGCCGGTATGGGAAGATTATTATAAACTGACGAAAGATTATTTTCGTGGTATTACGTTAGAGGATATGATGAGGCAGCAGCGTTGAGCGGCTGCCTTAAAATATAGGAAAATGTCAGTATGGTGATTTAGATATCAGGGTTAAAATATTAGGATTTATTTCTGGTGGAATTAATAGAGGCACAAATGAAATATTCCAAGTTTCCTTGTGCAGAACATTCCGATGAACCTCTGAAAGCAGAAAAAGAAACTTTCCATATTTCATTTGTGCGTCTCTGTGGTAGGCTTCTCAAAAAATTCAATAGAACAATTCAAAACAAAAATGATTTGATTCAACAAACAGATTCAGAAGTATTCACCAATATTAAAATCTAAAAGAGGGAGAGTGGGCATCTGCCTGAAAATCCAATTCCACCTGAATTTCAAAAAATAAAATAGCACAAAAATAAATGCAACATTTTCGCCATGCCGGGACTCTGATATAATGAGTGCAAGTGAGTAGGCATGTTCACAGAGCACAGGAGGAGGGACCTATGGAAGAATTCATCCGTTGTTATGAAGAGATTTATCCCCGGATGTATAAAACAGCATATTATTATCTGAAAAATGCTGAAGAGGCAAAAGATGCGGTACAGGATGCGGCACTGATCTCCTATGAAAAATGGGGGCAGTTGCGGGAAAAAGAAAAGTATGCGGCATGGATGATGCAAATCCTTGTGAATCGTTGCAAAAGGCGAATGCGGACATGGTTTCGTAAAGAGGATGATATCGAAGATATTTTGAGCAATCGGAGCGAAGAAACATCAAAAGAAACAGATTTTGCGATGCAGGCTGCCGTAAAAGAAGTATTTTGGGAATTAAAAGATGAGGAAAGGCTGATCGTGGCGTTGTCTGTTTTTGGTGGATATACCGGTAAAGAGATTGCTGGTATTTTAGAAAAAAATCCAAGCACCATCCGTTCTAAATACCGCAGGGCATTGAAAAAAATGAGAGAGAAGCTGGAGGGATGAGAATGGAAGATAAAAAAAGAAACCATTCATGGGATGAAGAAGAAATAAAAAAATACTTAGAACAGTCAGCAGAGGCAGAGGAGATCCCGCCGGAGTTAGAGACAGAGAATATGCGGAAATATATAAAAACGCAAACGACCGGTGAGCAGCAAAAGAAACATAAAAATATAACTGGAAACATCAAACACTGGTATCCTGCTGTAACCGCAGCATGTCTATGTATCATCCTGCTCGCAGGAGTCAGTGGAATCACAAGGAAAGCAGGAACGGATCAGCAGGCATATGGTACGAAGTCACAGACGAAGGACACGGCTGCTCATACAACCTATCACAACATATATCAGCAGTTTTCCGAACTTTGGCAGGGAGAATATGTACAGGGAGAGGTACAGGAATATGCCATCGGAACGCTGGATACAGCCGATATGGCAAGAACGACAGCGGGTAACGAAGAAAGTTCAGATGCTGTTCGGGGTGAGACAAAAAAAGAAAGCAGTGATCAGACAGAGCATGGAGTTACTAATACACAGGAAAAAAATGTGGATGAAGGAGATGTTATAAAAAACGATGGAAGATACCTCTATCAGGTGATTTCAGAAGAAACGAAGACTGCCACCTCGGGGAATTATGCCATTCAGATCACAGATACTCAAAACGGATTGAAGCGAAAGAGCAAGATTCGTGGCTTTGAAAGTATTTCTGATTTTTATATATGGAAAGACCGGCTGATCGTCATAGAATCCTGTGAATTAAATAACAGTGACACCAGTACGACAGAAGATATTGCTTTGTTAAATAAACAGATGTATACAGGAACTGCTTATTGTAAGATTCATATCTATGATACGAAGAATCGCAACAAACCAAAGAAAATCCATACTTTTACGGTAAAAGGCAGCTATGAGGATTCCAGAATTTCCGATGGATATTTCTACTTTTTTGCGCAGAACATGACGCAGAAACCGGATAAAGAGGAGAATTATGAGGAGTATATCCCGGTGGTAGATGGAAAATTGTTGAGTGAAAAAGATATTTTTCTGCCGGAGGACTGTTTAAGCACTTCCTATCTGGTCATGGCATCGATTGATCTAAAACAGCCGGAGAAGTTTCAAGATACCAAGGCAGTAGTGACCGGGGCAGAGCTATTTTATGTAAGTGAAAAAAATATCTATGTGACAGACAGCAGTTATCCGGACTGGGAAGAAGCAGGAACGCAGAGCGACAGTACGAAGATCAGCAGGATTTCTTATCGGGATGGAAAAATGAAATTAGAGGCATCCGGAAGTGTTGAAGGAGTTTTGACGGATGATATGGCAATGAGTGAATATCAGGGAAATCTTCGGATCGCAACCACAAAGACGGCATACGGGATCGAGAAAGTGACGGACGATATCGATGGAGAGATCATCGGATATGATACGCAGGAAAGCACAACGTATAACCAGCTTTATATTTTAGGAAAAAATCTGAAGATCAAAGGAAAAATAGAGAATCTCGCAAAAGGTGAAGAGATTTATGCAGTCCGTTTTTTGGGAAATACCGGATATGTGGTGACATTTCGACAAACAGATCCGCTTTTTTCCATAGACTTGTCTGACCCGAAAAAACCGAAGGTTTTAGGAAAATTGAAGATTAGTGGTTTTTCCGAATATCTGCATGGATACGGCGAAGGAATGCTGTTAGGACTTGGAATGGAAGCGGATGAAAAAGATGGAGCGATAGAAGGAATGAAACTGTCCATGTTTGATATTTCAGATCCTTCCGATGTAAAAGAAACGGCAAAGGAAGATCTGACAGAGTATGGCTACGCAGAAGCACTTTATGATTATAAAAAGGTCTTAGCGGATCAGGAAAAAAATCTGATAGGCTTTTTAGCAAGCGGATATGACAAAACCGATAAATACCGCTGTGACTATCTGCTGTATTCTTATGAGAACGGAAAATTTGTACAGCGGATGAAGATGGACTGCAAGGAAAAGGGAAATGTGGTCGGCTATATTCGCGGAACCTATATCGGAGATAGTTTTTATCTGTTATACGAAGACGGAATGGTACAAAAATATAGTCTGGATAATGGAGAGTTGGCAGAGACGTTAGAATGATCAGAATAGAATAAAAAAATATCCCCGAAAATTCTTTATAATCAAAGGAAAATTCGGGGATGTTCGTTGATGGCATATTCTCTGCCGTTTATGCTTTAGTCAGGTGAGAGATATCCATATAGTCAGGCAGACCGTTCTTATACCGGATATCCGGTTCTCCAATGATCAATGGACGTAAGTATTCGTACATCGGAGGGAGAACATCGTTACCTGCTTCATTGATCCATTCACGAGGAACGGAACGGATCTCATTTGCGATCTTAGCTACATTTTCGTGCCCGTAAGCAACCTTGTATGGATTAGAAGAAAGACGTTTTAAGGTAACCATGCAGCCGGTAACCCCTTCCTCTGCTAATTCTACGGCATGATGACCAAGCTCGAAGGACTCGGTTAAATCTGTTGCAGAAGAGATATGTGCACCGGAACGCTGAAGAACATTGATCTCAATGGAGCGTACCTTAATGTCAATGTTGGATGTTACAAAATTCTCTAAGGCTTTGCCGGCACCGCTTAAGTGGCTGTGACCGAAACCATCGGTGGTCTGGGAGGCAGCACTGATATAATTTCCGTTTTTGTCGCGGATACCCTCAGATACGGCAACGATAACCGTGTTCTGTTTTTTCAAAAGCTCTTTTACATCTGCTAAGAACTGAGCAGTATCAAACGGAGCTTCCGGCAGATAGATCAGATGCGGAGCCGTATTGTATTCATTTCTTGCAAGTGCTGAAGCAGAAGTCAGCCAGCCTGCATCACGTCCCATGATTTCAATAATTGTTACACTTGGTACCGGATAGCTGAAAGTATCATGTGCAATCTCTAAGATCGTAGATGCAATGTATTTTGCAGCGGAGCCAAAACCAGGTGTATGGTCTGTCAGACAGAGGTCATTGTCGATCGTCTTAGGAACACCGATGACTCTGACATCACTTCCGATAGAAGCTGCATATTGTGATAATTTTAACGCAGTGTCCATGGAGTCATTTCCTCCGATATAGAAGAAAGCACCGATATTTAAACTTTCAAACATTTCAAAAATCTGTGCATAAGTTTCAGGTGATTCTTCCACGGTAGGAAGTTTGTAACGGCAGGAACCTAAATACATAGACGGTGTGTGTTTTAACCTGTTCAGCGTCTCTTCGTTGGCAACAATCTCACTCAGATTGATCATATTATTATTTAAAATTCCTAAAATACCATTGACGGAACCGTAGATTGTATCAAAAACCTGAGAGTCCTTTACCCCTTTGACAACACCTGCTAAGCTGGCGTTGATCGCAACGGTAGGACCGCCGGATTGTGCAACGATGCAATTCTTTTTACCCATAAAAATCTCCTTCTCTAATACTGTATATTTATATATTTATGATAGCGAAAAACAGGGAATATCGCAAGGCTTATTTATATTATTTATGCATCCTTTACACAAAATATGAAGAAGTGTCAAAGCAGTTGAACATGAAAAGCTGTTGTCTGCGGTGGAATACTCGAAGTCTGGAAATTCGCATGTGTGATCCGGACCCGCTGTCCCGGCTGTAATGCCCGGATGCTGATCGGTCTGCCGGAGCGGTCAGTGATCGTGGCATTTGAGAGAAGATATTTTGTCTGGCTGTTGATATCAAAAGGATTGCCGGTATAGAGAATCTCATTGACCGGGTCGACCATGGCAACCCGTCCGGTTGTAGTGGTAGAGGAAGAAGTCTGAAAATCCCTTCTGGCAACGACTAAAAAAGCGGTCGACTGTGGCGGGATGCTGCGTGTCATTGCAGAAGAAAAGACGACGTTGACCCACATGCCCTTTCGGATGTTGGAAAGCCGTATCTGCCGTCCTAAAGAATCTAACAGGACAGTATTCCTTGTAATATTTAATCTCAGATTCTGTATCGAAGTTGTTCGGTTGGCACCTGCTGTTGCATAAGAAACTAACAGATAACCGTTAGAAGAGCGGTTTGCAGGGACAACCTCCTCAACAAAAGCGTTATCAATACGCATGACATTTCCCTGTTGTGAAATGGTTCCGCGGGGATCACGATCCATAATGTGTTCTCCAATAAAAAATAAGATTCTTATTATAAATATGCCGAAACAGAAAAGATGTGAAATCAGCAGATGGCGAATAAAGGAAAGGCATACGACCCATACTAAAAAGTGTTTGTAAGGAGAAATAGAAAACAGAGATAAGGAGGGGAAAGGATGAGAGAAGAGATGCCGATCGGATTCGGATTTGCGTTAGCGGAAAATGAAAAAGCAATGTCAAGTTTTGCAAAAATGACCGAAGAGGAGAAAAAGCAGGTCATGGAAGCAGCAAGAAGCGTACAGACCAAGAGTGGGATGCGGAGTCTGGTGGAAGACCTTGGAAAATTAGAAGGATAAAAAATAAAAGAACAGGTGTTGACAGTCAGCGATAATTGTAATATAGTGTACTTAGATAATAAGTACACTATATTACATTCCGGAGGTGAAACAGTGGAAATCATTATCAGTTCTAACACAAATAAACCGATTTATGAACAGATCACCGAGCAGATAAAAGCAATGGTCATGTGTGGAGAATTAAAAAACGGAGACCCGATCCCATCCATGCGGGCATTGGCAAAATCCCTGCATGTCAGTGTGATCACCGTGCAAAGGGCATATGAAGATCTGCAAAGAGACGGTTTTATAGAGACAACGGTCGGCAGAGGAAGTTTTATATCGGCAAACAGCAAAGAATTTTATCAGGAGGAACAGCAAAAAGATATCGAACATCATTTAGAAGAAGCGGTGCAGAAGGCACGCAGATGTGGGATCTCATTAGAAAAGCTGATAGACCTTCTGAACATATTTTATGAGGAGGATACATAATGGAAAATGCATTAAGGGTTTCGCATGTCAGTAAAGATTATCCGGGATTTTCTTTAAAGGATATATCCTTTGAACTGCCAAAAGGCAGCGTGATGGGTCTGATAGGGCAGAACGGAGCCGGAAAGACCACAACATTAAAGTCCATTTTAGGACTGGTCTCCAGTGAAGGGGAGATCGAAATCTTAGGAAGTGTTTCAGGAAAAGAGACACTTGCAAAGAAAGAAGAGATCGGTGTTGTTTTTGATGAGATGAACTTTTACGAAACACTGACCCCGGAAAAGACGGGAAAGATTTTTAACAAAATATATAAAAACTGGGATAGGAAGCAGTATCAGGAATATTTAAAAAAATTCCGGCTCCCGGAGAAAAAAGAGATTAAGACTTTTTCAAAAGGCATGCAGGTAAAGCTGTCCTTGGCAGTCGCATTGTCACACCATGCAAAACTGTTGATCTTAGATGAAGCAACCAGCGGTTTAGACCCGGTGATGAGAGATGAGATACTGGACATTTTTTTAGACTTTGTACAGGACGAAGAACATTCTATTCTGGTATCCTCACATATCACCAGTGATTTAGAAAAAATCGCAGATTACATTACGTTTATTGACAACGGCAGGGTACTTATGAGCAAACCTAAGGATGAACTGATTTATGAATATGGCATTGCGCGGTGCAAAGAAAGCCAGTTCTTGCAGATGGATCAGAGTGAAATACTTACATATCGCAAACAGGAATACCAGTATGAAGTATTAGTAGATCACAAAGAACAGATCAAAAGAAAATACCCGGACATGGTCGTAGATCATGCAACGTTAGATGAGATTATGCTTCTATATATAAAGGGGGAACGAAAATGAGCGGATTATTATTAAAAGATTTCTATACCATTGGACATAATGCAAAACAGATGATTTTGATATTGCTGATCTGGGCAGTCTGTTTTTTGCCGGGACGCGATGGAAGCACTTACATTATTATGTGTGCTTCTTTATGTGGTATGATGACGGCGACGACTTTTACCTTTGATGATAAATGCCACTGGGAAAAATATGCGATGATCCTGCCAATTTCAAAAAAAGCGTATGTGTTAGAAAAATATGTTTTGCATATGATCTTCTCTCTGTTGGGAGTAGCGGCCGGTACAACAGTTACAGTAGTGGCGGACTGGTTCCAGGGAATGAGATTTAAAGGTCCGTTATGGCAGGTAGCGCTGTTCGGATTCGGCATTTCCATGGCAGTGGGTTTCCTGTTTCTTCCATTATTGTTGAAATATGGTTCAGAAAAGGCAAGGATCATTTTGTTAGGAGCAGTGTTTATTCCGATAATCCTGATTGTTGCATTGGTGTATTTAGCGGAAAAGACTGGTGCTATTTCCACAGACGAGATAGCGGTAGTTTTTCAATGGGGTATTCCACCGGTATTTATTGCACTACTCATTATTTCCGTTTTAATCAGTCAGAAAATTTTCGAAAAAAAAGAATTTTAATGTCGAATGCAAAAATATATTAGCAAAACTGCACAAAAAACATCAGGACACAACAAGGCAAGTGTACAAAATGATAGCAGTATTGACGAAAAAGAAAAAGGGTATTGATATATCTGTTAAAAGAGGCGTAAAATAGTCCTAGGGTTACAGTTACGAAGGGTGATTTGTACAGATTGTCAATGATGGAGGAATCAAAGTGAAATTTGGAAAAATCAAAAAAACAATCTGTATCTTATTAGCAGGAACAATGGTATTGGGAACATCCCTGACTGCATTTGCCAGTGAGCAGACACCGGCAGATGGCACAGAAACCTATACAAACGTATCAGAGATGGCAAAGTTTACATTTAAAGGGTATAATAATGGAACACTGCCAACTCCAACCACAACACTCGGACTTTTAGAGTACACTCTTAAGACTTTCGTTATGGGAGACGAGTACAACGGACCAATCGGAATCGTAAAGGCTGTTTTAAACCAGAATGGAAAAGAGAAAAATGTCTATATCGTGGCATTATCCGGAACGGAATTAATCTGGAGTGATTACACCGGATTGCAGTCAACCGGTGCAGTAACAGATTTATTATGTGGATTTAATTTAGATAACCCATATATCAAAGCTGTTGTAAAAGCAATGAAACAGAATATTCCGGCAGGTTCTGATGTAGTGTTCTACGGACACAGTCTTGGAGGAATGATCGCACAGGAAGCAGCAGCGAACAAGACGATCAAGAGAATGTACAATGTAACAAATACAGTTACATTCGGTTCTCCGTTGATCAAACTGTTAAGCAGACGTGAAGGCTTAGTAAGAAGAATGTGCGATACAGCTGATATTGTTCCTGTATTAAGCGTATATTCACTGACACCTCTTGCAGTAATTCAGTATTGGGGAAGCGAACGTTTCTCAGAGGATGGTGGATATAACAGCAAATGGCTTGCAGCACACAACGAAAGTTATCTGCGCCAGGACGTTTGGGGAGGCTATGATGTTCTGGGTATCAAAGGTGGTAACGCAACAATGACCTTTGATATGGGAGCAGCAGCTTATTATGAAGCACCTGGAATCAGCTGGCTGCATTTAAAAAAATAAGCATAGCTCATAATATATGTAGAAGAAGGTAAAAAACGTCTGTACAGACACCTTGTAATCTGGACACTATGGATGCCGATGTAAAGTAAGGGGTTGCTTTGCATCGGTATCTTTTTGCTATATAGGATTGGGAGATTGCACAAAGCCGGGTCTGTTTTGTTCCGTTGTACGAAAATAAGAAAATCTAAGTCTGCCTGAGCTAGGTTGCGATGGAGTGACGTGTACGTCTTAGACACCCCGTCCATGGGGTGCTAAGACTTTTGCTGCCGTCCATGGCAGCAAAACACTAGACATGAACAGCCAGACTAAGATTTACTAATTTTCTTTCAAAGTCACAAAAGCAGCTCCGGCTTTGTGCAAGTTGTCAGCTACTAAGTTATAAAGCAATGCTTTGTTTTTTATAAGAATTATTTTATAATAGATGGCAGAGATCATAACGAGGAGAGAAAGCATGTATACAGAAGCAGAACTGGTCAGGATCGCAAAGAGAGAAAATAATACCAGACGAAAATATTTAGTGGTGAACCGGTTACAGGGAAAGCATATACCGGTCAGTCCAAAAGAGGCATTACAGATGTTTCGCTCATTAGCAGAACTTATAAAAGAGGCATATCCATCAGAGAGGCTTCTGATGGTCGGATTTGCAGAAACGGCAACAGCGATCGGAGCATCAGTGGCGATCGAGTGTCAGGCAGCTTATATGCAGACTACGCGGGAAGTCATTGATGGCGTGGACTATCTCTATTTTTCGGAATCCCACAGCCATGCCACTGAGCAGAAATTAGTAAAGACGGATTTAGATAAGATCATAGGTAAGACAGACCGGATCGTTTTTATAGAGGATGAGGTAACAACCGGAAATACGATCTTAAATATCGTCCGTCTGATCCAAAAGACCTACGCACAGCCGGTTTCGTTTGCGGTGGCATCCATTTTAAATGGAATGAATGAGGAAGCATTAGAGAATTATAAAAACCTAAAAATCCCGGTACATTATCTGGTAAAGACAGCACATGACACCTATACGGAGATTGCAGAGCAGTATCAGGCAGACGGCACCTGTCATATCTGTACAAAACCTCAGGAAAAGGAAGTAGAACAGCAGAAAGAAGTACAACAGCAGATAGAGATGCAACAGACGAAAGAAGCACAGCAACCGATAGAAGTGCAGGAGATTTCGGGCTGGATAAATGCAAGAAGACTCCATACGGCAGATACCTACAAACAGGAGTGCGAGCAGCTCTGGCAGGAAATACAGCAAAAATACGGTTACACAAAATACACAAAAGAGACAGAAACAGGCAGACGGATACTGGTCCTTGGCACGGAAGAATTCATGTATCCGGCATTATATGTCGGGGCAAAATTAGAAGAAGCAGGCTATACAGTGCGGATGCATGCCACAACCAGAAGTCCGATCGCAGTCAGTAAAGAAGAAAAATATCCGCTTCATACACGTTATGAATTAGCAAGTCTCTATGACAAAAACAGGACAACTTTTGTCTATGATCTGACAGAGTATGAAGAAGTACTGGTGCTGACGGATGCACAAAAACAGGAAACCGAAGGCTGGGAGTCTTTGCAAAGAGCATTGACCCTGAACCATAACCGTCAGATCAGAGGAATAAGGTGGTGTTAAAATGAGAAGTTCTTATTCAAAAGAAGATGTGATCTTGCTGTTAAAAGATATCACCGGACTGGTACAGCCGCAGCCAACCGAAGAGCGGGAACGGCTGATACAGGCAGGCCGTCACTATTGCGAAATGCTCCCAATCGAATATGTCCCAAGTGAAAAATATATGGAAGCCTATCGGATGGCATTAAAGGATTATGCGAAGCCGACCGCAGAAGCGGTAGGCAGGCTTGCAGATAAGATCATAAAAAAACGCGGCAGGGAAGTGGTGTTAGTATCCCTTGCAAGAGCCGGGATACCGATTGGCATTTTAGTCAGACATTATATCAAAAAGAAATACGGATATGACGTTCCCCATTATTCCATTTCCATCATCAGAGGACGTGGGATTGATGAAAATGCGATGAAATATCTGCTGTCTCATCATCTGGCAGAGCAGATATTATTTGTGGACGGCTGGATCGGAAAGGGTGCGATCTTAGGGGAATTACAAAAAGATGTGGCACCTTATTCCGGCGTATCATCGGAGCTTGCAGTAGTTGCAGATCCGGCAAATATCACAGAATTATGTGGCACCCACCACGATCTGCTGATCCCAAGTTCCTGTCTGAACTGTACGGTATCGGGACTCATCAGCAGAACCTTTTTGCGGGACGATATCATAGGAAAAGAGGATTTTCACGGGGCTGTCTATTATGGGGAATTAGAAAAAGCCGATCTGTCACATGAATTTTTAAAAGCGATTGAAAAAGAATTTGTCTTAGAAGTGCCAAAAGATGACTGGCAGCCACAGGGACATGGAATTGACGAGGTAAGAAAAATCGCAGGAGAGTATGGGATAGATAATATCAATCTGATCAAACCGGGGATCGGTGAAACGACCAGAGTCCTGCTTCGCAGAGTACCGTGGAAAATCTTAGTCAATGAAAAATATAAAGAAGATGCATCCTTAGAACACATTTTGCGGTTAGCAGAAGAAAAAGAAGTGCCGGTGGAGTGGTATCCGTTAGAGCACTACAAAGCCTGTGGACTGATAAAGAAAGTGGCAGATGCATAAAAAAGACGCCAAAAACCGTTGATTTTTTCCAAAAACTTCCATTTATTATGGCAGGATTTTTTCAGAATTGATATAATGGCGTTGGATAGAAGCCTATCTATATTTCGCCATCATATGAATAAGAATGAAAAGAAGGGAGAAGACTTGCAGATTTGTCTGTAAAGACAGAGGGTCTGGACGCATATTATCCACATATGATTTATTATTATGATAGTGGTGAATGGACTTTTGAGCAGGATGTCAACTCTACTTGGAACGAACAATATGTATCCATAGACAGAGAATACTTTTTCAGGTGTAACATTGCTTTAAATAACGGCTATGACTGGAATGAGGAGATGCAGGGTGTAGACGGAACGAAGAAGGTTGGCGATATGAAGACATTTTCCGTTTATGTCAATGGTAAATTATGCAAAGATGCAACAATTACGTATTACGGAGCCGAAACGAATTACATGGAATTGGCGGTTCCTCTTGGAAAGGGACAGTGCGCCCACCAGTATGATTACAAGTCCAACAATAACGGTACGCATGATTATACCTGTACAAAGAATAATGATTCCACGGGAACAGAAGCTTGTAGCTATGTCAATGGATATTGCGAGAAGTGCAATCATCATGCACATGAATATAACGCAGAGATGACCACAAAGCCGACCTGTACGAAAGAAGGTCTAAAAACCTATACCTGTAAATGGTGTAAGGACTCCTATACAGAAAAAGTAGCCAAGTCAGGACACGACTATCAGGCAGCGGTAACCAAACAGCCAACCTGCAACGCAGAAGGTGTGAAGACCTACACCTGTACCAGATGTAAAGATTCCTATACGGAAAAAATGGACAAGCTGGCACACAGCTATCAAGCAGTTGTCACAAAAGCAACGGAAAAAGCAGACGGAACGATCACAAACACCTGTGAAAAATGTAAACACACTGCTTCTAAGACTACGATCCCGAAGATCGCCAAGGTACAGATGACAAAGAAGGATCTTGTATACAATGGCAAGAAGCAGACACCGGCAGTCACGGTAACCGACAGTAAAGGAAAAGTGTTAAAGAATGGCACCGATTATAAGGTAACGTATCCGAAGAACCGGAAGAATGTCGGCGTCTATACTGCAAAAGTGACGTTTAAAGGCAACTATACAGGAACGAAATCCTTAAAGTTCCGGATCGATCCGAAAAAGACATCCCTGAAAAAATTAGAGGCACAGAAAAAGGGATTTCAGGTAACATGGAAAAAACAGACTTCACAGACAACCGGATATCAGATCCAGTACAGCACAAAGAAGAACTTTAAAAAGAATGTAAAGAGCATTACGGTAAAGAAGAATTCCAAGACTTCTGCAACCGTATCCAAACTTTCCGCAAAGAAGAAATACTATGTCCGCATCCGTACCTATAAGACAGTAAAGGTTAACGGAAAGAATACGAAGCTGTACTCCGACTGGAGTTCTGTTAAAAATGTAAAAACAAAGAAATAAGAAGTAAAATAAAAAACAAAGAAGCTAATGCCCGGTCATCGGAAATTCCGACAGCCGAGCATTTCCATTGTACAAAAAGAAAAATCAGAATATACTTGTAAATGCGAATAAATGGTGCTTTAATTAAATAAACGATTAGTTAATAAAACAGGAGCAGTTGTATGAAGCTACGAAACGAAGAAGAATATCAGAAGAAAAAAGAAATGATCATGGAGAAATGTTATGACTGCTATGCCGAAAACGGTTTACATGGAACAGGTGTCAAGGCACTTGGAAAAGCCTGTGGGTTTACGGCAGCAAGCCTCTATACCTATTTTGAGGATTTAGATGACCTGATCATCCAGTCGACAGAATACTGTATGTCAAAGGTAGAGGATGAATTTATGGAAAAGGCACCGACAGACGCCAAAGACATCCATCGTTTTATTGAAGAGGTCCCCGCCTGGACAGCAAGAGAACATGGAAAAAAATATCGTCTGATGTATCAGGTGTATACACATCCGAAATATATAGAACATGGAAAGAAGTTCTTTGACGGAGTTAATGAGCGGTATACCGCATATGCAAAACAGTTAGAGCTTAAGCTGGGGATTCCATATACGGTGATCACACCACTGATATTTATCTTTGTAAGAGCGTGCGTACACTATGCCATGTTTGAAGATGAGTATTATTTAAAGAATCAGATGGAAGTATTAAAGCAGGGCGTAAATCTGTTTGTGGAAAAATATAAAACCGAATATCCAAAATTGGATCAAAAAGGGGGTAAAACAGAATGAAAAAACAATTTTTAAGTATTTTGCTCGCGTTTTGTATGATCGTTGCACTTTTGCCGATCACTGCAATGGCAGCAGATGATGAGCTGGTGATCACCGGCAATGCAGGCGGTTATACTTATAGTGGTGGTGTGGTAAAGATCCAGAGTGGTGGAGAGTATACCATAACCATGAAAGATGGTGTGACGGAGACAACAGATCACATAGAAGTGGCTTCTGATGAAGCAGTCACCATAATATTAAATGGAGTAAAGATCAATGCCAATCCTAGGGATACGGCAATGAAACTCACCGGTGCCGGAACGGTGACACTAAAGTTAGCGGGTGAAAACATGCTGCAGTCGGATAATCGTAGTGCAGGTATCCAACAGGATAATACAACGGCAGAGTTGATCATTACAAGCTGTTCCGGAGATGGCAGTACTGATGGTAAGTTAGAAGCTATCGCTAAGGATCGTGGAGCTGGAATTGGCGGAGGTTATAGTGCGAGTGCCGGAAAAATTACGATCAATGGTGGAACGATCACTGCGATCAGTCAGGGCCGTGGAGCCGGGATTGGCGGAGGCGGAGGTGATTTAGAAGCGCCTGCCGGTGGAGGCAGTGGTGGAAATGTCACGATCAATGGAGGTATGGTAACTGCGAATGGAGGCGGTTATCGCGGAGCCGGAATCGGAGGAGGAGGCTGCCAACTGCAAAATGGTGGGAATGGTGGAAGCCTTACCGTTAACGGCGGGACCGTGTTTGCCCTGGGAAATGATGTGGGCGGTGGATATATTAGCTGCGGTATTGGAGGCGGATATGGGGAACCCGATGGTGGAACAGGTACAGATATTGTGATCCGTGGGGGTACTGTGACTGCTACGGGACATATTGGCGGAGGTCTTAGCGAACGCAGCCATACAAGAAATGGAACAGGTACACTTAATATCCTACCACAAAGCGGCAGCCAGATAGAGGTCTGGGTTGGTGAAGATGAGAACACTGCGGCAAATATAAACGGTTCTCCGTTTACTGCCACAACAGATCTCACAGCATCAGGAACCGGACAGAAATACTTTCACAGTGTAAGCACTGTGATCCCGGTGTGGTTGATTGACACAGATAAGAACAGCCTTGATTTTGGAAGCGGGCTTTGTGGTGATACTGTACCGGATGCACAGACAATTACGATTAGAAATAAAGGCAATCAGAATCTGACCTTGAACCAGCCGACAGCATCGAACTATGTGCTTGGCACACTTTCAAAAACAACACTGGTGCCGGGAGAAACGGGTACATTGACAGTACAGCCAAAAGAAGGACTACTTGCAAATACCTATGCAGAGACTTTGAATATTACGGCAAATGGGGGAGCTCAGGTAGATATTCCGCTTACTTTTACGGTGAAAGCAGAACATCTTTTTGGTGAATGGACATCGAATGGCGATGGAACACATACCCGTCACTGTAAAAACAGTACATGTACAGCATTTGAGACCCAAAATTGTACCGGAGGAACAGCGACCTGTATTTCTAAGGCTGTGTGCGAGGTTTGCGGTAAAGAATATGGAACGGCAGATGCAAAACGCCATGCCAGGGCAGCAGTGTGGACGCAGACCGCAGATACGCATCAGCAGAAATATGACTGTTGTGGCATTGTAGTAGTAACAACAGAAAAGCACCAATGGCAGAATGGCATATGTCAAAAGTGTGGCTATGTATGTAAGCATAGCGGAGGAACAGCAACCTGTAAAGAAAAGGCAGTCTGTGCCATTTGCGGTATCGGATATGGCGAGGTGGATACAGACCATCATACCGGAAATATCCAGTGGATTAAGACCGCAACGACCCACGAACAGAAATATAAATGCTGTGGAGCGGCAGTCGTTGCAAAAGAAGATCATCAGTGGAAAAATGGGGTATGCAAAACCTGTAACTATGCATGTAAGCATAGTGGAGGAACGGCAACCTGCAAAGAGAAGGCAGTCTGTGCCATTTGCGGTATCCGCTATGGTGAGCCGGACTGGAAAAATCATTCGAATTTAAAGAGAAGTAAAGCACAGGCGGCAACGACTACGAAAGAAGGAAATATCGAATACTGGTACTGCGATGGCTGCAATAAGTATTACAGCGACAAAAATGCAGCCAAAGAGATCCGTAAAGCCGATACCGTTATTGCGAAATTAAAGTCAGATCCGAACGATCAAAAGAAGACTACAGATAAGAATGCTATGACAGATACAACCAACACTGCACAGGGTCAGGAAAGTACACAGATTTCAAACAGCAATCCAAAGACCGGTGACAACAGCAGCATCACATTATGGTTAGCCCTGCTGCTCATCAGCAGTGGTACAGCAGTTGGTGTTACTGTATATGAAAAAAAGAAAAAGGGTAGAGTTTTATAAGAAATAAAAGCTGCAGGCAAAACAAAGCCGCTGCCGGTAAGATCCCATTACAGAGGATTCTTATGGCAGCGGCTTACTACATTGCTGCATCAAATATCGAAGATATAAACAGCAATCTTTATTTTACTTTAGAATGACTGGTATTCATATTCATGCTCTTCGTACTGGAAAGACCAAGCATCTGTGCCAGATCGAGTGTATCGTAAACCTTGATCGTCGGTGCTAACCAGACCTGACCGGTACCACGATATACATTGACGAGACCTTCGCCGCTGACAGCGGAACCCATCAGAGTCTTGGCACTGCGTTCTACGGTAAAATCTAACGTAGAAGAACGTAAAACAGCAAAATTGCCATCGACTTTTAAGGTGTCGTTTTCTAAATCAATGATATCCACTTCGGACATTGGTACCGTAGATTCTAAGATGACGATACCAGGACCGGTAAGCTGCTGCTGGAAGAAACTTTCACCGCCTGCGACAGCAGAGGAGAGGTTTCTTTGTGAGATCACTTTTACGGAAACACTGCCCTGTGCACAATAGAACATGCCGTCATCCACGATAATGGATTCATTTGCTGCAAGCTCTAACACCAAGAAATGCTTAAAAGAAGGCTCTAATACTAAAAGTCCGGTTCCCGAGTATTCCGGCTGTGCCATCTGTTCTCCGGTAACGGCACCACGGACTAATTTTCCAAGGGCATTTCCGAGAGTGACACCACTGACCATTTCAATATTTCCCTGGAAATAGCTCATTGCACCGCGCTCGATCGTTACTTTTTCGTTGTTCAGATACAGTGCGATCTGACGTACATGGATGTGTTGCTGTTCCATGAAGTAAATCTGCTGTGCCATGGAAGCATTTGAGAGTCCGAGAAGTTTTTCATATTCTAAGACTTCAACTTTTAATCCTCCACTTGTAAATTCTTCAATTACTTTGACGTTTTCTCTTGTTCCTGTTGCTGTTTTCATATGTAAATAACCTCCTAGTATAGGTGTTTTTGGGTACGACATCAGAGTGCAGAAGATTCGCTGTCGACAACTCCGAAAGCCTCTGCCAGCATCAATATCTGCATTGCCCAGTTAGAATGTGTCTTACATTCGTTCATGCGGGCTTTTTTAACGTTGCCATGGACCAAAGAAGGAGCAGTTTCCTCCCAGTGTAAAATGGCTTTGGCATCCTCATAATCTTCCTTAGATACGCGGTAGGCATCGTTGACCAGAGGAATCTGGTTTGGATGGATCACGGTTTTTCCGGTAAATCCACAAAGCCTGTCCTGTGCCAGTTCCGCTTTTAAACCACGGTCCCAGCCGGAGCCGTTGTAATATTCCCAGACCGGACCGGAAATCACATAGTCCATGCCAAACACGGTAATGATATCCGAAAAAATATCCGAGATCGGACGGATATCGTGGATCGACTGGGTAACGTGGCGGCGAAAGCCAAAAACATGGCATAAGTCGTTGCCGCCGACACGGATGTTTAAAACGAATGGTTCGATAGCGTCTAATTTTTCTTTTAAAGTATATAAAATCTGATGACGATGTTGTAAGTGGATCATAGAAGGACTTTCAAAAATCGGCATCATATAAATCGCACGGTTGTAACGTTCATTTACAGAAAGAATCTCAGAAATATAGGAATCTGCATTTTCCAAAGAAAACTTTGGAATAATAAATCCTGTGATCAGAATACCGGCATCCCCAAAACGTTCCATCAGATCAGGAATCTGTTGTGGAGAGCGTACTCTTATGAAAATTTTTGGGAGAAAAAAAAGATGTTTCTTTTTTTCATTAAAAAGTGTATGAATCGTTTGTACCAGCTCATGCTCTGCCTCCGCAATGCGGTCATCCCGGATCGTATCTTCTAAACAGACCGCAAGAGAAAAATGCCTGCCAAACCGTTCGTGGATCAGTGAATTTGCCAGTGACTTGTGGTTGGCCGGACAGTAAAGCAGAGGCCCCACGCTGTAATACAGAATAGAATCTTTCATGTAAGTAACTCCTTGTCACATAATCACTTTTATTGTACCATTCCCGGAAATAAATTAACAGTGTTATTTTTAGATTTAGTGTGCTAGAATAAGTGCAGGTAAAGCATAACACAAGGAAGGGATAACCGTATGTTTACACGCGGAATCATTCAAAATACAGAGGACTATTTTAAAGAATTAAATCAGCGTCCGGACAAGTGCATTTATTTTTACCGGATGAATGGATATAATGACAAGTGCAGACAGTTTATCGGAGAATATGCGAAAGAAGCGAGAAAATCCGGTGTTGTCATTGAAGGAAAGATTGCAAATCCGACTGAACAGAATCTCTCCTATTATGAAGAAATCATGGGGATGGATTTTCAGATGAGCATGGGATTTTTACTGACAAGTCTGAAAAAATGGCTTCCCCGCATGAACGATTATCAGAGAGAAAATGTGGCAGCAGCATTTTACGATACGTTGGATGCAATGCGAAAAGAGGGCAAAAACGAGAATATGCTGAAAAATGCCTATATCAAGTTTATGTGCTGGTTTTATTATAAGTTTGAGTGTATGGTCAATAATCTGGGTGAAAACAATGTGCCAAAGATTTTATACGAAGGAACGATCAGTAATTATGAATTAAAGATATTGGATATTTTAGCGGGTGCCGGCTGTGATATTCTGCTGTTGCAGTATCAGGGAGATGCACCGTATCAGAAGCTAGATGCAGGCTCAAAGATTTCAAAGGAACTGGTGCTTGAAAATATGCAGCCGTTTCCGGAGGGATTCAGCCTGAAAAATCTTCGGGAAGACATGGAAAAAGAAAAAGACAAAGTGAGGCTGTATGGAACGTTACCGACCGTACATGCGTGTACGAATGCGTGGATTCACGGAGAGGGCTTAGAGGATTTTAAAATGGCGTCACGTCTGCGGGGCGAAGATGCCGGATTTTTTTACAACTGTTTTTGCAGGATGACAGGCGTAGAGGATAAACTGACCTATCTGAATGAACTGTATCAGTTCCGCTTAGAGTTAAAAAACAGTGGCAGAAATATGCTGATCTTAGAGCGGGAAATTCCGGTTCCGACCATGGAAGAGATCAGTGCGATCCGAAGAAATACCTATAATAATGTGGAGCAGATGTTGTTCGATCTGTCTGTAAACATTAAATATTCACAAAATATAGAGCTGCAGCGATTGATGAATCAGGCTTTCATTGATATAATGTTAGAAGAGTTGGAAATTTCAGGAATGAATGTAAACCGGCTGACAAATAAAGCAGTCTATCTGCTCTGTTGGTTAAAAAGATATCAAAAGGAGCTGTTTGAAGGCTGGGAAATGCCCAAGATTGGCTGTTTTATCTATCTGGGTGGATGCAGGAATGAGAATGAAGCACTGTTTGTAAGGATGTTAGCAAGGCTGCCGGTGGATGTGCTGATCTTAAATCCGAATCAGGATACCGCCTGCTGTTTAAGTGATAAGCTGTTGTATGAGATTCATTATACGGAATCCTTAGCAGTGGAGCATTTTCCAAATGAAGGCAGGGAAGTGCAGATGGGCACTGCCGCTTATCATGCGGAGCGGGAATTAGATACCATCATGTATCAGGACTCCGGGATCTATCGCAACCAGCAGTATGGAAAAGCAAATGCAGTCATGTTAAGGACGATGTATGAAGAAATCCCGATTCTGTGGGATCAGGAAGTGAAGTACCGTCCGAATTTCAGTGTTACGGATTCGGTAGTCAATATCCCGGTGATTTTTGCAAAAGTGTCGGGAGTCAAAGACGGACAGTTAGCACCGTACTGGTCAGGGATCAAAAGCCTGATGACGGAAGAAACATATGTCATTTCCAAAGCACCGTTTATTGAGTCAACGGATGCCAATCCGATCAAGGCACATGCGACGGAATTTTATAAAAACAACAGACTGCAAAGGGAAAAGATCAAATCGCATCCTGTATACCGCTATGGAGTCTTACGCGAAGAGATGCAGGATTATATTTTAGATAAATTAGGACTTCTGATCGCACAGAAGACGATCAGGGGAACAGGAGAGAACGGTACGGAATATACGATCATTTCTACGGTTCTGAACATGAATAAGGATATAATAAGGATGATTCAGAAGTTTGATTTTACGAAGAAGAATCCGAAACTTATCTATATCAATACGACAGAGACAGTAATATCTCTCGAGGACAGTATTTTGACGGCGTTTCTGAGCCTGCTCGGGTTTGATGTGGTATTTTTTGTACCGACCGGATATCAGAGCGTGGAAAAGTATTTTAACACAAAAGTGATGGAAGAGCATCAGATCGGGGAATACCTGTATGATCTGCAGGTTCCGAATTTTGAGCTGATTCCATCAGGAACGCGTCAGTCATGGCGTGACAGACTATTTAAACGAGGAGGTTGACAATGGGTCTTGATTTTGGAAAAACCGCACAGCAGACAATGACAGCCGTGCCGGAGGAAAAAAACGAGATTGAGGTAGTCAAAGAGTATGACATTGTAGCTGACAGACAGCAGATGAATGCAGATTTGGTAAACTCAAAAGAGGTGGATGACTTAGTAAGTACGATTGAGGTACATAATCTTGAGACGATCGTATCGTTTGGTGCAGAGGCGGCAGAAGAGATTTCGAAAGCGTCGGATATCGTCTTAAACAGTATGAATATGTCTCAGTTGGATGATTCAAGTGAGATGTTGAATACACTTGCAAAGATTATGTCGAAGTTTGATATTGAAGAGATAAAAGACAATCCGGGACTTTTCGGAAAACTGTTTGGAAATATGAGAAAACAGTTAGATAAGATCCTCGATAAGTATCATACCATGGGAGACGAAGTTGATAAGATCTATGTGCAGTTAAAGCAGTATGAATCAGAGATCAAACAGTCGAACCGCAAATTGAACCAGATGTTTGAAGCCAATGTCGGTTATTATCACGAACTGGTAAAATATATTTTAGCCGGAGAGCAGGGCTGTCGGGAATTAGAAGCATATATCGCACAGCGCCAGGCAGACATGGAAGCAACCGGAGATAATTCCATTCAGTTTGAGATCCAGAGTCTGCAGCAGTCTTTGATGATGTTAGAGCAGAGAACACAGGATTTAAGAACTGCGGAAAATGTAGCGATGCAGTCTGTTCCTATGATAAAGACCATGGAATTCAGCAATATGAATTTAGTGCGTAAGATCAATTCCGCATTTATCGTAACACTTCCGGTATTTAAGCAGGCACTGGCACAGGCAATTATGTTAAAACGCCAGAAAATCCAGGCAGAGGCAATGTCAGCACTGGATCAAAAGACCAATGAGATGCTGATCAAAAATGCCCGCAATACCGTAGAGCAGTCAAAGATGACTGCACAGTTAGCTTCCGGCAGCTCCATAAAAATAGAGACTTTAGAAACAACCTGGAGAACCATTGTCAATGGTATTGACGAGACAAAGCAGATTCAGGAAAATGCGAGAAAACAGCGTATTGAGGATCAGGCAAGACTTGAAAATATCAAAGCAGAGTTCAACAGGATGTATCATATGCCGAATCAAGGCAAATAAGATTGCACAGGGAGGAAACAAGATATGCCAATTAATTTATCAAAAGGACAGAAAGTAGATTTAACAAAGGGAAATCCGGGATTAAAAAATATCATGGTCGGCTTAGGCTGGGATGTCAATGCATTTGATTCAGGAGCCGATTTCGACTTAGATGCAGCAGCATTTATGGTAGGGGAGAATGGAAAATGCCCGACAGAAAAAGAGTTCGTATTTTATGGAAACTTAGTACATCCAAGTGAGTCCGTAAAACATATGGGAGACAACCTGACCGGAGAAGGTGACGGAGATGATGAGCAGATTCAGATCGACCTGAGCAAGATCCCTGCAAATATCTCAAAAGTGGCATTTACGGTAACGATTTATGATGCAGAGACAAGAAGACAGAACTTCGGACAGGTATCGAATGCATTTATCCGTATTGTCGATGAGACAACCAATCAGGAACTGATCCGTTATGACCTAGGTGAGGACTTCTCAATCGAGACAGCCGTTGTCGTAGGCGAGTTATACCGTCATGACGGCGAGTGGAAATTTAACGCAATCGGAAGCGGCTTCCAGGGTGGTCTTGCAGCACTCTGCGGTCACTATGGAATTGATGTAGCATAGGAGGAAAAATATGTCAATCAGTTTACAAAAAGGACAGAAGGTAAGCCTGTCCAAAGAAAGTGCAGGACTTTCCACAGTATTGATCGGACTTGGCTGGGATGAGGCAAAAAGAAGAGGCGGACTCTTCGGACTGAAGCCAAAGCCAATCGATTGTGATGCTTCTGCCTTTCTTCTAAAAAATGGAAAATTAGCAGATAAGACAGATATCGTATATTTTGGAAACTTACATCACAAATCCGGCACCGTACAGCATTTAGGTGACAACTTAACCGGAGAGGGTGACGGAGATGATGAGCAGATCGTGGTAGATTTATCAAAGATCCCTGCCGAATATGACCGGATCGTCATTGTGGTAAATATCTATCATGCCGTACAGAGAAAGCAGCATTTTGGTATGATCGAGAATGCGTTTATCCGTTTAGTAGATGGAAAGAATAACCGTGAGATGTGTAAATATGATCTGTCGGAAGATTACAGCGATATGACAGCGATGATCTTCGGAGAGGTTTACCGTCATGATGGCGAGTGGAAATTCAATGCCATCGGTCAGGGTACCAAAGATCCCGGAATCGCAGAATTAGCAACAAGATATAAATAAAAGTTTTGCTAAGAAAGAAGGAGAGACTAAAAATAACTGGTTTCTTCTTCTTTTCTATGATATAGTTAACAAAATCATACTGAAGGAGGAGTATAAGAAATGAAGTTTAACGGACTCACAGACCGGGAAGTAGAAGAATCCCGAAAAAAGCATGGGTCAAATGCAATCCCTGATTCAGAGCCAACCACTTTCTGGCAGGAATTTAAGGAGACTTTCGGGGATCCGATGATCAAGATCCTGTTAGCGATCGCAGCTTTGATGATCGTTATGTTTTTCTTTGGCTATGCAGAAATCTATGAGCCATTAGGAACGATCGTTGCAGTATTGATCGTAGCATTTGTGTCTGCAAAGACCGGTGTGGCAAGTGATACGAAATATCGTGAATTAAAGGACAGTACCAAAAAAGACCAGTGTAAGGTGCACCGCAATGGTGTCGTTGTAGTCATTGATGTAGACGATGTGGTTGTAGGAGATAAGGTACTCTTGCAGGCAGGAGATAAGATTCCGGCAGACGGTATTTTGATCTCCGGGAATCTGCATGTGGACAACTCTGCGTTAAACGGAGAAGCAGAAGAGTGTAAAAAGACAGAAGCACCACAAGATTTTCAGTTAGCAGATGATATTACCGGAGAAACTTTCGTAGATCAGCATTCTCTGTTCCGTGGAGCAGTGGTCTTTGACGGTGAAGGTATCTTAGATGTCAGAAAAGTCGGCTTACAGACCATGATGGGTAAGATGGCAGAGGAGATGCAGGAAGAAGAACCGGATTCTCCGTTAAAGGTCAAATTAGCAAAATTAGCAAAACAGATTTCCACTTTCGGATACATCGGAGCCATTGTCATTGCAGTGCTCTATTTTGCATATTTTATCGTATCCGCAGGCGGCCCGTCGGTATACTTTGCAGCGGGTGCAGAGCAGATCATCAAAGATGTTGTAGAAGCCGTATCCTTAGCAGTCGTTATCATCGTCTGTGCAGTGCCGGAGGGACTTCCTCTGATGATCTCCCTGGTTCTGATGCAGAACACCAGCAAGATGTTAGACCACAACGTGTTGGTGCGTAAGGCAGAGGGTATTGAAACCGCGGGTTCCTTAAATATTTTATTTAGTGATAAAACAGGTACGATCACGAAGGGAAGTCTGGAAGTGGTAGATTTCTTTACGGCAGACGGACAGTCGATTGAGCTGTCACAGCTTGAGCATCACAGTGCCGTAAACGGACTGGTAGATCTGGCAATTGGAAAAAATACACAGTCTATGTTCGATGCAACCCACAGGGTGATCGGTGGAAATGCAACCGATCAGGCATTGATGAAGTTTATCGGAGAAGAGACTTTCCGTGTGCTTGATGCAGACAGGGATTGTGTCGTTTCCTGTTCACAGGGATTTAACTCTACGAATAAATTCAGTCAGGCAAGGATCGACAGTCTCGGTAAGACTTTTTACAAAGGAGCACCGGAGCGTCTGCTTGCAGTTGCAAAGCATTATCTGGATGCAGAGGGCAATGTAAAAGAGTTAAATCTGGATGTTTTAAATCAGAAAATTGACGGGTTAGCAACCAAGGCAATGCGTGTTCTTGCCTTTGGATACTCCGAAAAAGAACTGGTAGAAAATACGATCAATGATGATGTTGTTATCATCGGTTTAGTCGGAATCCGTGACGATGTCCGTCCGGAGGCAAAAGAGGCAATCGAAGAAGTTCAGAATGCGGGAATCCAGGTAGTTATGATCACCGGTGACCGTTTAGAGACAGCCGTTGCGATCGCAAAAGATGCAGGATTGTTAAAGGATGAGTCAGATAAGGCACTTTCTTCTGCGCAGTTAAACGAGATGTCTGACGAAGAAGTAAAAGCGATCATTCCGCATATCCGTGTGATCGCAAGAGCACTTCCGACAGATAAATCCCGTATGGTAAGACTCTGTCAGGAAATGAATTTAGTAGTCGGAATGACCGGTGACGGTGTTAACGACTCTCCGGCATTAAAGAGAGCCGATGTCGGTTTTGCAATGGGAAGTGGTACCGAAGCAGCCAAAGAAGCCGGAAAAATTGTTATCTTAGATGACAACTTTAAATCGATCAAGGATGCGATCTGGTATGGAAGAACGATTTACCATAATATTTTGAAATTCTGTAAATTCCAGCTTGTCATCAATGTAACGGCAGTAATTGTCAGTGCGATCGCTCCATTCTTTGGAGTGGAAGAACCATTGAAGGTTACGCATCTGTTATTCGTAAACTTAGTTATGGACGGGCTTGGTGCAATTATGCTTGGTAATGAGCCTGCGTTAGAAAAATATATGAAAGAAAAACCAAGAAGAAGAGATGAGAGCATCATCAGCAAAGCCATGATGGCACAGATTTTGACCATGGGAGCATGGTTGACGGTTATTAGCTTTGTCTATTTAAAACATCCGTTTTTTGCAGGACTGTTTGAAAATGAAGAACAGCACCTGACCGGATATTTCGTCCTCTTTATTGTCAGTGCATTGTTCAATGGATTCAATGTCCGCGATGATGGATTTGGAATCTTTAAAGGTTTGAATGAGAATACCGGATTCTTAAAAGTATTCTTTGCAATTATTTTCGTACAGGCATTGATCGTTAACGCACCGCTTGTTCCACTTCAGGTATTTACCTGGATCGGAAATATGTTCAGCTGCGTACCGTTTGGGATCAAAGGCTGGATCGCAGTCATCTTATTGGCAGTCACCATGATCCCGGTAGACCTGATCCGTAAATGTTTTGTAGGAAAGAAAAATTAACTTATGCAGATTGTTCATACAGATTTAGATAAGACGTTGATCTATTCTTATAAACATGAGATTGGAGGCCCCAAAACTTGTGTGGAAATCTATCAGGGAAGAGAAATCTCTTTCATGACAGAGACTTCCCACAGGCTGTTGGGGCAGCTCTGTTCTAAGCCGGGAGTTCTGGTTGTCCCAACGACGACGAGAACCTTAGAGCAGTATCAGAGGATCGATCTTGGCATCGGAGTGCCGGAGTATGCATTGGTCTGCAACGGCGGTGTACTGCTGCATCAGGGCAAGGAAGATCCGGTCTGGTATCAGGAATCCTTAGCATTGATCGCAGATGCGCAGAGCGAATTACAAAGAGCAGAACAGTGGATGACAGAGGATGTAAACCGATGCTTTGAGGTACGAAATATCCGCTCTTTATTTCTCTTTACCAAAAGCAATGAGCCGGAAAAATCGGTGGCTATGTTAAAAGCACATCTGAACCTGTCTTTGGTAGAGGTATTCTGTAATGGGATCAAAGTCTATGTATTACCGAAAAAGCTGAATAAGGGAAGTGCCGTAAGACGTTTCCGGAAAAGAGTAGCAGCCGAAACCGTCTATGCAGCAGGCGACAGTGCATTTGATGTTCCAATGATACAGGTGGCAGATATCGGAATGGCACCAAAGGAATTGTTAGAGCAGTACGAGCTGCCACAGACGGGAAATTTCAAAGAGAAGACAGAGAACAAGATACAGAATGAAGAAAAGAAGATTTTTTCAGATCAGATGTTAGCATATCTCTTGGAATGTCTTTCTTAGCAGGCTGCCGGAATCCGGTACATGGTACAGAATAAAAACAATATAACAAGAGGAGTATCCTGTCAACAACACCCTTTGCAGGGATAAGTTGATGTGATACTCCTCTTTTGACATATCGTTGTGATATTTTATAGTAGCACTATTTTATGCGTGCATTATTTCCTGTTGAGTCCTGACATCGGTTTATTCTTCGGCTGTTTCAGATTTTACGATCTTAATCTTGGAATCTCCTTTTTTTGCCTGCTCTACTACGGCAACGGACAGTTTGGAGAAGTTCGTGCCGGAAGAGGTTGCACCGGTTAAGGTCTCACATTTTTCCGGGTCCTGTGTCTCGATCAATTCTGACACATAAGTACGGGTGTACTCATTTGGATAAGTACCGGAAACAGGCTTCATATTTTTCATATAGGCATTGTCCCAGGCTTTGATATAACCGCTTGGATTCTTTGCATTAAATTCCGCATAGACAACCTTATCGTCCTTTACCATGATACAAAGATATTCTTTCCAGCCAAAGGAATAGTCGGACATTTCTGCCGTATAAAAACCATCTTTCATTTCATTTTTTGAACTGCATCCGCTTAAAAGTGCAGCGATGAGAATGAGAGAAACACATATTGCTTTCTTCATAAGTTGAACCTCCTTCTGCTATGCATTGCCATGATCTCTTAGTTTTACCTGTGAAACGAAATCCTTCAACTCCTCAGACTGTACAAGAAAGTTGGTTGCCATCTTGTCCGTTTCTTCGGCAAGGTTCTGATTCTGGCTGGCAATATCTTTTAAGGAGTCTAACTGTTCGTTAACCTCCGTAACAGCGTCGGTCTGTGCCTTTACAATTTCAGCAAGCTGTGCGGAAATGACTTCGTACTGGTCAGTAACATCCTGAATCTCCTTAAAGGACTGTGCAGTCTGCATTGCCATGTCAAGTCCCTGTTGGATCGTCTCGGCAGAGCGTTCAATGATAGCACTGGACTGGTTGAGTGCATCGGAAGTCTGTTGTGCTAAGTCTCCGATCTCGGAGGCAACCACAGCAAAGCCTCTGCCGGCTTCTCCGGCTCTTGCAGCTTCGATCGAAGCATTTAAAGAGAGCAGTCCGGTCTGTTTTGAGATATTTGCAATGAGCTGGCTGATCGAAGTGATCTCCTCCATGCCGGCATGAATCTGGTTCATGGTGTCTAACATGCTGTGCATATAGCTGTCACCCTGTGCAGTCTTTTGTGCAGCTTCTTTGGAGAAGTTCTCAATCTGCACGGCGTTTTCTTTGTTCTTTTCAATCGTAGCAGTGATATCCTGCATACTGCTTTCAAGAGTTTTTAACAGGGCAGCCTGGTTCTGGGAACCGTCAAAGAGCTGTCTTGCGTAGTTAGAAACCTCGGTGGAATTCTGATTTACGGCAGAGGAGGAATCATTCATCCGAAGCATGGTTTTATTCAGGGAATCCGTAATATCCGACAGGGAATCCCGGATTGAAATAAAGTCTCCGTCAAAATTGTCCGGGATAGCAATTGCATAGTCACCGGAAGAAAGAGAACCAAGGGAAGTCTGGATATCCTGAATGTAACTGTTCAGACTGTCTACGGTCTTTGCTAATGCTTCCGTTAACAGTTCTGCTTCATCATTGGTAGCTAAGTGTACAACCTCTTCGGAAAGATTTCCATCCGCTAAATCCTGCAGACGTTTGGTTGCAGAAGCCAGTGAATTAGAAATACCATTAGAAAGCGGTACAATGATCGAAGCGGCAATGATCAGCATGACTGCTGCCAAAACAATAGAAATTCCGATAGACAGATAAACGGAATTCATAAATTCGCGTTTTGGTGCATCCACTAAGAGAACCCAGTTCGTTCCCGGAATCGGTGTGTAGCCGACATAATGGCTGACACCGTGCAGCTTCATGGTAACGGAACCGGTCTGATAGGATAAAATACGGTCATAAATCTCTTTATTTTTAGAGGAAGAATTCTTATCATAAATGCTGACCTGATCTGCAATATTTTTTTCGTCCTGGTCAGCGATGATCGTACCTTTTTCATTAATGATACATGCACTTCCGGTATCACCTAAGATCAGCATGCTTAATACGTCGTTTAAAAGATCGTATTTGTAACTTCCGATCACATAACCGCAGACCTCATCGTTTGCTTTTAACGGAGCACCGACACAGAGCTGTAATACGTCCTGATCATAGTGAGGTTCTCCGATAACGGTATTTGCAGTCTCAGCTAACTGGGAGTAATATTTCGTATCGGCAATGGAATCCGGTGCGGTTTTGTCGCCGTAAAGTTTTTTACCATCGGCATCATAGACAGAAAGCCAGACAAATTCGATCTCCTGTTCAAAATCCTGCAGATATGCTGCCTTATCTTTTTTAGACAGAGAATCATCTGTCAGTTCGGCATCTGTCGAGATGTTATAAATGCGTTCAGTCAGAAGATGAAGATTGGAACTGATGCTTTGGGATGCGATCCGGGTGGTCACCTGAATGTTGTCGAGCTGCAGTTTATTCGTAGAACGGATGCTGCCAAAGGACATAACCGCAGTAATCAGCACAGTCAATAGAATTGAGACGGACATCACATAGAAAATAATTTTCTGCTTTAAATTGCGGAATTTTTTCATAGATTGTTCCTTCTTGGTCAAAATGCGTCTTTTACATATTTTACCATGAAATTAACTGAAATTCCATGGAAATATGTGCGAATTTCACAAAAAAATTGGACAGATTTTGAAATGTGTAGTAGTAATAACAGCAGATTTTTCTGGAGAAATATGTAAGAAGAAAATAAGAAGAAAATAAGAAGAAAATTTGATTGTTGCAAATGTATATATTATACTATATAGATATAGAAAAATAAGAAAACGGATCATAAGACTGTTTTTTAAATAGAGGAGGTTGCAAATGGAGCGTAGTATTGTTACCTTAAAAAGGTTGTTTTCAAAAGATATAAAAACTGAACAAAATAATGTGATGCAGAATATTTGTGTTTTCCGCGTGATACTGTTCTGCTTTGTCATCTGTACGAGCATGGCAATTCTGAATATTTCTAGGATTTTTATTGTAGATCATAAAATTATGACTTGGGGGTACATGGGAATCTGTGTGGTTTCTATCCTTTATTTTGTGCTGATCTTACTATTAGGAATAGAGAGAACCTGCATACCGTATATCAGTATTACAACCATTGGGCTGATCGTATTAGTCAGCTCTACAGCATTTACATATCATGTGATCATCCTTCTCACATTTCCTATCGTAGTTGCAAGCATGTATGATGAAATGCGGCTCAGAAAATATGCATTCTGGCTGACTGTATTTTGTATTGTGGTCAGCACTTATGCAGGTTATTACTGGGGAATCTGTGACGCCAATATGGTACTGATCACCTGTACCTCTTATAGACATTTAGTGCAGGATGGAACATTTTTGTTAACAAAAGTAAATGAATCTCCGGTTATTACGCTTTTTCTATATTATGTACTCCCGCGTTCTTTTACAACGTTTTGTTTTCAATATCTGTGCAACAAAGTGAATTATGTGGTCCGTAAATCATTAGAAAATGCCGTACAGATGGAATATAAGGCATTAACGGACGATATGACCGGAGCATATAACAAAAACAGACTGATCGAGCTTTTGAACAACAGAGAGCGGGATGGACAGGACATTGCCGTGATCTATTGGGATGTCAATCAGTTGAAGTATGTCAATGACAACTGGGGACATCTGTGCGGGGACCGCCTGATCACGGAGGTTGCTAAAACCATTCAAAGCATTGCAAGAGAAGAGGATATTGTCATCCGTTACGGAGGCGATGAGTTCTTATTATATGTAGCAAATGGAACCAAAGAGATTGCAGAGCAGTTGATCAAAACGTGGAAAGTCCGTTTAGAAGAGGAAAAGAAGCGGGAGAACTATGAGTTTCCGGTCTCGGCCTCGGTCGGTTATGCATTAGGAAAACATTCACAGCTAAAAGATATTATCGCAGCCGCGGATAAAGATATGTATGCAAATAAGCGTATCTGCAGAGAGTCTGCCAAGTAAAAAAGTAGGACAAAAGCCGGAGAAAAACAGAATGGATAAAAAACAGCATAAAAAGAAAAAGATGAAATAAAAGAATAGAGTAAAAACAAGAAAAAGGAGTAGAATGATCATGCTCAAAGAACTGATGAAGTGTATCAGGGAATATAAAAAACCTTCTATTTTAGCACCGGTGCTGGTGTCACTAGAAGTAGTCATGGAGTGTACCATACCATTTTTGATCGCAATGTTAGTCAATCAGATCAAGGCAGGGGCAGAGTTTTCCGTATTAGTGAAATATGGACTGCTGCTGATCGTTATGGCAACTTTGTCACTGATGTTTGGTATCGGAGCAGGAAATGCCTGTGCAACGGCATCCTGTGGATTTGCGAAAAATGTACGAAAAGATCTGTATGCAAAAATACAGGAATTTTCATTTGAAAATATCGATAAGTTTTCAAGTTCCTCACTGGTAACACGTCTGACCACGGATGTTACCAACGTGCAGAACGCCTATATGATGATCGTGCGTATCGCAGTGCGGTGTCCGCTGATGTTTCTTTTTGCGTTTGTCATGGCATTTATCATGGGTGGAAAGATGGCGTGTATCTTTCTTCTGGTAGTACCGGTATTGGGATTTGGACTCTATATGGTGATCCGTACGGCGATGCCGTTATTCCGTAAAGTATTCCACAAGTATGATGAACTGAACAATTCCATCCAGGAAAATATCAAAGGAATGCGTGTCGTAAAATCCTATGTGCGGGAAGAGTTTGAAAAAGAAAAGTTTGACCGGGCGGCAGGAGATGTCTGCGAGGATTTTACAAAAGCAGAAAAAATCCTGGCATGGAATAACCCATTAATGCAGTTTTCGTTGTATACCGTCATGATCTTTGTGCTGACGGTCGGTTCTTATGTGATCATTACAACGAAAGGTCTGGATTTAGATGTCGGACAGTTTTCCGCGCTTTTAACCTACAGCTTTCAGATCTTAAGCAGTCTGATGATGCTTTCGATGGTATTTGTCATGGTCACGCTTGCAAATGAATCGGCACATCGTATCGTGGAAGTCCTGAAAGAAGAGAGCAGTCTGAAGAACCCGGAAGAACCTGTCTATGAGGTAGCCGATGGTTCGATCGATTTTGAAAATGTAAGTTTTTCTTATTCAAAAAAGGCAAAGAGAAAAGCACTTGCGGATATCAATCTGCATATCCGATCGGGAGAAACGATCGGGATCATCGGTGGAACCGGTTCCTCAAAGTCCTCGTTGGTGCAGTTGATCCCGCGTCTTTATGATGCAACGGAAGGAACCGTAAAAGTCGGCGGTCTGGATGTAAAAAATTATGACATTGAAGCCCTGAGAAATCAGGTTGCCGTTGTATTGCAGAAAAATATTTTATTTTCCGGAAGTATCATGGATAATCTTCGCTGGGGTGATGAAAATGCCACAGAGGAGGAGATGAAGCAGGCATGTGAATTAGCACAGGCGGATGAATTCATTATGCAGTTTCCGGATCAGTATGCCTCCCATATCGAGCAGGGTGGAGCAAATGTTTCCGGTGGACAGAAGCAGAGACTTTGTATTGCAAGGGCATTGCTGAAAAAACCAAAGATATTGATCTTAGATGATTCGACCAGTGCGGTAGATACCAAGACAGATGCGATGATACGTCTCGCATTCAAAGAGTATATTCCTGATACGACAAAGATCATCATTGCCCAGAGGATTTCTTCCGTACAGGAGGCAGACCGCATCCTTGTGTTAGAAGGTGGCAGGATACAGGCAGTTGGAACACACGAAGAATTATTAAAAGAAAATGCGATCTATCAGGAAGTCTATGCTTCACAGAATAGAGGAGGTGAGACGGATGGAGAATAAAGAAATGCAGGCAGCACCGAAAAAAGGTGTTATCAGAAGGATCATCCGTACGTTGTTTTCGTTTTATCCGGTTTTGATGCCGATTGTATTATTCTGTATTTTATTTAATGCTATTGTCAGTGCGATCCCGGCAGTATTTATGCAGAATATTATTGCAGTGATCGAGCAGAGCTATCAGAGCGGAGACTGGGAGGCAGTTGCAGGAAAAATCCTCGGGATGGCGGCAATCTTGGCAATCCTCTATGCCGTTTCCCTGATCGCATCCTTTACTTACTGCCGTTTGTTGGCAGTGATCACACAGGGTTCTTTGAAAAAACTGCGTGAAAAAATGTTTAACGGGATGCAGAACCTTCCAATTAAATACTTTGACACACACAGCCACGGAGATATCATGAGTTATTATACGAATGATATTGATACACTCCGCCAGTTGATCTCGCAGAGTATGCCGCAGCTTTTAAGTTCCGGGGTCATGGTCATTACGGTATTTGGGATCATGCTGTATTACAGTCTTTGGATGTCGCTTGTCATTGTGGCGGGTGTTATCATTATGCTGCGTGTCATTAAAAAAGTTGGTGGCAACTCGGCGAAATACTTTATCCGTCAGCAGGAATCGATCGGTAAGGTAGAAGGATATATTGAAGAGATGATGAATGGGCAGAAGGTTGTAAAAGTCTTTTGCCATGAAGAAGAGAGCAAGGCAGATTTTGATGCTTTAAATGAGGAACTGTTTGGAGTATCGGAAAGAGCAAATAAATATGCCAATACACTCGGCCCGATCTTGAATAATATCGGAAATCTGTTATATGTTGCAGTGACACTTGCAGGCGGATTGTTTTTAATGTTAAAAGTGCCAAATGTCAGCATTTCAGGACTGCCGTTTGCCATCAGCATCGTAGTGCCGTTTTTAAATATGACCAAACAGTTTGCGGGAAATATCAATCAGGTTTCCCAGCAGGTCAATGCGGTAGTTATGGGTATGGCAGGCGCAAGCAGGATCTTTGATCTGATCGATGAAGAACCGGAAGCAGATGAGGGATATGTCACCTTAGTCCGTGCAAAAGAAGAGGACGGAGTCATTCGGGAATGTAAGGAACGTACCGGAATGTGGGCGTGGAAACATCCGCACCGCAAGGAGGGAACGGTCACTTATACGAAGCTGACCGGAGATGTGCGCTTTTTTGATGTGGACTTTGCCTATGAAGAGGGCAAGACCGTGCTTCACAATGTGACGCTTTATGCGAAACCGGGACAGAAGGTTGCATTTGTCGGTTCGACCGGAGCGGGAAAGACGACGATCACGAATCTGATCAACCGTTTTTATGATATTGCCGATGGAAAGATCCGTTATGACGGTATCAATATCAATAAGATCAAAAAATCGGATTTACGTCGTTCCCTTGGCATGGTATTGCAGGATACGAATCTTTTTACCGGAACCGTGATGGAAAATATTCGTTACGGTAATTTAGAGGCATCGGATGAAGCGTGTATCGAGGCAGCAAAATTAGCCGGAGCAGATGATTTTATCACCAGGCTGCCGGATGGCTATGATACGATGCTGACCGGAAATGGAGAAAATCTTTCACAGGGGCAGCGACAGCTTTTATCGATCGCCCGTGCAGCAGTAGCCGATCCGCCGGTTATGATCCTTGATGAAGCGACATCTTCGATCGATACGAGAACCGAGGCAATCGTACAGAAAGGTATGGATGCACTGATGGAAGGCAGGACCGTGTTTGTCATTGCACACAGACTTTCGACGGTACGCAATTCGGATGTCATTATGGTCTTAGAACACGGCAGGATCATGGAACGTGGAACACATGAGGATCTGATCGCACAAAAAGGAAGATATTATCAGCTCTATACCGGAGCATTTGAATTAGAGTAGGGAAAAGGGAAAGACTATGGGAAAAATCGTAGTAGGAATACTGGCACATGTGGATGCGGGAAAAACAACCTTATCGGAGGGAATGTTATATACCAGTGGGGCAATCCGGACTATGGGAAGAGTAGATAACCGGGATGCCTTTTTAGATACCTATGCATTAGAGAGGGAAAGAGGAATCACGATCTTTTCTAAACAGGCAGTGTTCCCACTTGGAACCACGCAGGTGACACTGTTAGATACGCCGGGACATGTGGATTTTTCTCCGGAAATGGAACGTACATTGCAGGTGTTAGACTATGCGATCCTAGTCATCAGCGGAGCAGACGGAGTGCAGGGACATACCAGAACCCTCTGGAATCTGCTCAGACGTTATGAGATCCCGACTTTTGTATTCGTCAATAAGATGGATCAGAAGGGAACGGATGCAGAGGTGCTTTTGCAGGAGTTAAAGAACGTCTTAGAGGAAGGCTGCGTGGATTTTTCTGCAAAAAGAGATGTGCATTTTTATGAGGAAGCGGCAGTCTGCAGTGAGGATGCATTAGAAGAATTTTTAGAGATAGGAAGATTAAAAAAGGAGACGCTACAGGAGCTGTTTTTAGACAGACAGCTCTTTCCGTGTTTTTTTGGTTCGGCACTCCGGTTAGAAGGAGTAAAAGAATTCGTAGAGCAGATGCAGGAACTGATAAAAGTCCCAGCGTATCCCGAAACATTCGGGGCAAAAGTCTTTAAGATCGCAAGGGATGAAGCAGGAAACCGTCTGACCTATTTAAAGATCACGGGTGGAAGCCTGAAGGTAAAAGCTGTGATCGAGGGGCAGAAGGTAAACCAGATCCGTATTTATTCAGGAGAAAAATACGAGGCAGTCAATGAAGTAGAAGCCGGAAGTATCTGTGCGGTGACAGGTCTGTCCGACACCTATCCGGGCGAGGGTCTCGGAGCGGAACAGGGGACGTATCTTCCGGTTTTAGAGCCGGTGTTAAATTATCAGGTGATCCCAACGGAAGGCGATGATCCGATCCTTTTATTGCCAAAACTTCGGGAATTAGAAGAAGAGGAGCCACAGCTTCATATTGTATGGGAAGAGGCATTGCAGGAAATCCATGTACAGTTGATGGGGGAAGTCCAGCTAGAGGTTTTGAAAACACTGATCTATGAACGGTTTGGCGCAGAAGTGGAATTTGGACAGGGAAACATTCTCTATAAAGAAACGATACAAAATACCGTGGAGGGAGTCGGACACTTTGAGCCGCTTCGCCATTATGCAGAGGTACATTTATTGTTAGAGCCGGGAGAACCGGGAAGCGGTGTGCAGTGTATGTCTGTCTGCAGTGAGGATTTATTAGACAGGAACTGGCAGCGGCTGATCCTCACACATCTGATGGAAACAGAGCATAGAGGGGTTCTGACCGGAGCACCGATTACCAATATCCGTATTACGTTAGTATCAGGAAAGGCACATTTAAAGCATACAGAGGGCGGAGATTTCAGACAGGCGGTGTACCGCGCCGTCCGTCAGGGCTTAAAGCAGGCAGACAGTGTTTTGTTAGAACCCTATTATGAGTATCGGTTAGAACTTCCATCGGAAAATGTGGGACGTGCCATGACAGATATCGAGCGGATGCATGGAACCTTTGGACTGCCGCAGACAGAGGCTGACAGAACCATTCTTACGGGAATGGCACCGGTCAGCACCATACGGGATTACCAGAAGGAAGTCCATGCCTATACCAGAGGGAACGGAACACTGCAATGTACGCTAAAGGGTTATGCACCCTGCCATAATACGGAAGAAGTGCTTGCGGCAACCGGTTATGATTCGGAACGGGATACACTGCATCCGACGGGTTCCGTATTCTGTGCGCATGGAGCAGGTTTTCTCGTTCCGTGGTACGAAGTGAAGGAATATATGCATCTTCCATCCATTATGCAGGAAAAACCGTCAGATTCCTCCGAAGAAAAACAGACAGCTTACCGGGTGTCAAAAGAAACCGATGCATGGATCGATACGGAAGAGGTAGACCGCATTATCGCACAGTCCGTTGGTGCAAATAAAAAGCAAAAGACTCTTCCGAAAAAGAAAGTGCCGGAATATTATAAGTCTACTTCAAAGCCGAAAAAGCAGGAAGTGCGGGAAGAATATCTGTTAGTGGATGGTTACAACGTAATCTTTGCATGGGAGGATTTAAAGGATTTAGCACAGGTAAGCATAGACGGAGCAAGGGGAAAACTCTTAGATGTCCTCTGTGATTATCAGGGAATGAAAAAATGTAATTTGATCGTCGTGTTTGATGCCTATCGGGTGCAGGGACACAAGACAGAGATCAGCACCTATCACAATATCCATGTGGTCTTTACAAAAGAAGCGGAAACCGCAGACCAGTATATTGAAAAATTTGCTCATGAAAATGGGAAAAAATACAACGTCACGGTTGCAACTTCCGACGGCTTAGAACAGATCATCATCCGTGGACAGGGCTGTCGGCTGCTATCGGCACGCGAGTTAAAAGATGAGATAGAGCGAACGAAAAAAACATTGTTTGAAGAGCATCCGCAGGAGTCAAAAAAGCTATCCCTTTCCCTAAAGGATATGCTATAATGAGTGAAATGAGTCAAATCATAAAAATGAGGTGATTGCCATGCAGCTTGGAATGGATGTCTCTATCCAACAGACGCAGAAACTTGCACTTACCCCGCAGATGGAGCAGTCCTTATCCGTTTTGCAGATGGGAACCGAAGAATTGAACCAGTGTATTGAGGAAGAAGTTCTTTCAAACCCGATGTTAGACTATGCAAAAGAGCCTGAAAAAAAAGAGGTTCGCCGTTCGCAGGGGGAAGGGATCGGCTATTACAGCAGAAAAAAGACGGAAGATACCGATTATCAGTCGTATCTCAATGCGATAGCGGATGAAAAGAGCGAGGATACCGAATTAGCAGAATATCTGCGTATGCAGTTATATACAAAAAAAATCAGTCCACGTCGCCAGAAAATAGGCAAATATCTGATCGAGTGTTTAGAAGAGTCAGGATATTTAAAAATGGACATGGATGAGTTAGCAAAAGGCATCGGACTATCGAAAGAAGAGTTAGAGCGGGAAATCCGTTTTATGCAGACATTAGAGCCGTGTGGCGTTTTTGCAAGAGATTTAAAAGAGTGTTTGTTGTTACAGGTGGAGGGCGAAGAACAGATGCAAAGACAGGCACGTCTTTTGATCGAAAAATATTTAGATGAAATAGCACAGAATAAGATCCCGCAGATCAGCAAACAGACCGGACTTACAACGGCAGAGATCACAAAAACGATCCAATATATTAAGGAAGAATTAGAACCTGTGCCGGGAAGAGGTTATGGATGTGCAAACAGAAACGAATACATTTATCCGGATATTACGGTAAAAGAAGATGAAAAAGGTTACCGGATCATTTTAAATAAAGAAAAAGTACATACCTTAGAACTGAACAGGGAATATTTACCAATGTTAGGGCAGGTGCACAGCAGCGAGGAAAATAAATATTTAAAAGAACAGTATCAGAAGGCAAAAATACTGCTCCGGAATATCGGAAAGAGAGAAGAGACACTTGCAGCAGTAGCAGAGGCGATCGTGGACTGGCAAAGAGAGTTCTTTGAAAAAGGAAAAGCCTCTTTAAAACCAATGAACCTTTTAGACATTGCACAGGAACTGGATGTCCATGAGTCAACCGTCAGCCGGGCAGTGCGGGATAAATATTTAGAATGCCGCTGGGGGATTTTTGAATTAAAATATTTCTTTTCCAATAAAACCTCCGATGGAAATAACTGCAATGTGCTGACCTGTATTCAGGAGATTATCCGCAGCGAGAATAAGCAAAAACCATTATCGGATGCAAAAATCGCAGAGCAGTTAGAAAAAAAGGGGATTCGGATATCGAGAAGAACCGTGACAAAATATAGAGAGCAGATGCAGATACCAAATACGCAGATGCGAAAGGAATATGTGTAAAGAAAAAGGCAGGAAATGCATGAGTAAGACACAGAGAATTGAAGAAAAAGTAACGATACATTATGAAAAAGGTATCCATGTCCGTGTGGCAGCGACCATTGTACAAAAGGCAGATCGTCTGCAAAATGAATATAACGTACTCTATTCCGTACACAGAGAGGGACTGCACAACGTACCGCTGACCAGTATTTTATTAGTAACGGCGTTGAAGGTCAAAAAAGGCGAAGAGATCTACTTAGTGACCGAAGGAGAGCAGGCAGAAGAAGCATCGAAAGAGATGAAGCAGTTCTTAGAGGGTGATTTTAATATCAGCCAGTCAGAACTGAATCAGGTGGACAATTTGTTGCAGGATAATGTCATCACGGCAGAAAATGTCTACAGTAACATCGAGAGCGGACTTTTAGTCGTAGACAACCAGCACACGATCATTATCTATAATACAGAGGCAGAGCATTTGTTTGGGATTCCGGCAAGAGAGGTGCTTGGAAGAAAAGTGACAGAAGTTTTCCCGGATTCCAGACTGCCGGAGGTCGTAGATACCAAAGAACCGATCTTGGGTTATACGAGAGAGATCGGCAAATCGACCATTGTAGTAAATACGACACCAATTATTGAAAATGATGAGATCAAAGGAGCCATCAGTACCTTTGAAGATGTGTCGAGACTGGTACAGATTTCGTGGGAATTTGAAGAAGTCAAAGAGCTAAAGGAGCGATATCTTCAGATATTAGAAGCCGTACAGGACGGGATCTGTGTGTTTGACAGAGAAGGTACCGTTACCTATATTAATGGTTCCTATAATGAAATTACCGGAGAAAATATTTCTGAGGGCGATAACATCCATGAGATATCTCCAAATGGAAGCCGTATGCGGGTCTTAGAAAAAGGACAGAAGATCATGGGCGAGATCAGCCAGAAGAAAAACGGCAAAAGCGTAGTGGCAAATATCGTTCCGATCATTGTCAATCAGCAGATCACCGGAGGAATTTCCGTTGTAAAAAATTTAAGTGAGATAGAAGAACTGATCGACCGTATCAGTCATCTTTCCGCAAAGACAGAATACTTAGAAGAAGAGCTGCACCGCCGTAAAAAATTAAACCCTGCTTTCAACCGGATCGTAGGAGTCAGCAACAAACTTTACGATGCCATGAAATTAGCAGCCAAGACGGCGGACAATAATTTTAATGTCCTGATCCGCGGAGAGAGTGGCACCGGAAAAGAACTGATCGCAGAGGCGATCCACTATTCGAGTGAACGTGCCACACAGCCGTTTATCCGTGTCAACTGTGCGGCGATCCCGGAAAATTTATTGGAAAGTGAAATGTTTGGTCATGTCAAAGGTGCTTATACCGGAGCGATAAAGACCAAGATCGGTAAATTTGAACTTGCCGATAAAGGTACCATTTTTTTAGATGAGATTGGAGAACTCGATAAATCCATGCAGGCAAAAATGCTGCGTGTCATCCAGAAAAAAGAATTTCAGCGGGTTGGCGATGACCGCACGATCACCGTGGATGCAAGAATTATTGCAGCAACGAACCGAAACTTAGAAGAATTAGTCGAAAACGGAGAATTCAGAGAGGATCTTTACTATCGTCTGAACGTTATTCCAATCTGGCTGCCGCCGCTTCGGGAGCGCCGGGAGGACATACCGGTACTGTCGGAATATTTTTTGAATAAAATTGCAGAAGAATTAGGCTGTGAGCCAAAGAAGCTGAGTGGCGAAGCCATGGATGCCCTGATCCACTATTCCTGGCCGGGAAATATCCGTGAATTAGAAAACGTCATGGAACGTATCAATATCTTAGCAGATGGCAGGGAAGTGCAAAAAGAAGATCTGCCACACTACATCAGTGAAAATTACCACACGGCTGTCAATGATGAGGTACCGTCAGAGGCAGTCACGGAAAACGGACTTTATGACGCAGGACTGTCCTTAGGAAAAACATCCGCGGAAGAGATCGTAACAGGAAATGACGAGATCATGCCATGGGAATATTATGAGCGTGAGATCATAAGAAAGGCACTCAAAAAATACGGAAGCTATAACGCCGCCGGAAAAGCATTGGGACTGACCCATAAGACCGTGGCAGCAAAAGCGAGAAAATATCACATAGAAGAATAACGTTGGGTAAAAATTCCCAACCTATAGTCATAATTCCCAACAAGACTTCACATTAGGAAAAAATCCCAAAGTGAAGTCTTGTTTTTTCGCTATAGGATTAGGGTGTTAAAAGGAGGTTTCTAGTTTTGGGGTTGGGAGATGCACAAAACCGGGTCTGTTTTGTTCCGTTGTACGAAAATAAGAAAATCTAAGTCTGCCTGAGTCAGGCTGTGATGGAGTGACGTGTACGTCTTAGACACCCCGTCCGTGGGGTGCTAAGACTTTTGCTGCCGTCCATGGCAGCAAAACACTATACATGAACAGGCAGACTAAGATTTACTAATTTTCTCACAAAGTCACAAAAGCAGTCCCGGTTTTGTGCAAGTTGCCAGCCACTAAGTTGTGAGCCATCTTTTGCCTCATAATAAACACAACCTTCCGTCTACAATCCGTCCAATCCAAAATCAAGATTTTTTAAACATAAAAAATAGTTATATAGTTATTTATATATATATATTTATCATAACCGTTTCGTCAGTAGTTTTTTATACCGGTTTTTTATGCCAGATCCACAGCGTATATGACAGCCGGCACCCGGCAGATATGACAGGAGACTTTTGTGCAATGGAGATGAAACTCAGGGAAATGCGTCGCCCACTGGCGGCGCATTTCCTGCATTCAGAGGTTCATCGGAATGGTCTGCACAAGGAACCTTGGAATATCTGCCGGGTGCCGGCTGTCTCAACACCCCGGAAAACATCTGCTAAATACCGCCTGTATGAATCCTCCTAAATCAATAAGAATAATCCCCAATAACTAAAAAAAATAAAAAATAAATTTCCACACAAAAAACTTGGCACGAAATTTGCTATATAAATAAACAACAGAAAAAAATAACGACAGGAGGTTTTAAAATGGCTACAAAAATATATCAGTGTATGCAAAAAATCAGTGACGCAATCGTAGAAAACAAAGACTTTTTAACAGACCTTGACAGAGAGATCGGTGACGCAGACCACGGTGTCAACATGGCAAGAGGTTTTACAGAGGTTATGAAACAGCTTCCGGAAGATGAGGAAGATTATGGAGTAGTACTGAAAAAAGTTGGTATGGTTCTTCTTTCTAAAGTAGGAGGAGCTTCCGGACCACTTTACGGAACCGCTTATATGAAAGCCGGAGCAGCAGTCAAAGGAAAAACATCCATTACTTTAGAAGATGCAAAGGCAATGTTGACAGAAGTCATCGGCGGTATCAAGATGCGCGGAAAAGCAGTCAAAGGTGAAAAGACCATGTTAGATGCATTAGAGCCGGCATTGGATGCTCTGACAAAGGGAATCGAAAATGGTGATGATGCAGAGACCTGCTTAAACGCAATGTGTGAAGCTGCAAGGGAAGGCGTGGAATTTACAAAGACCATCCGTGCAACCAAGGGAAGAGCAAGTTACTTAGGAGACCGCAGTATCGGACATCAGGATCCGGGTGCAACATCTGCAACGATTACATTAGAAGCAATCCGGGATTTTTATCTGGAGAATAAATAGAGCAAACAGGAGAGAGGCTTGACATGGTAGGAGTATTAATCGTATCTCATAGTAAAAAAGCGGCAGAAGGTATCTATGAATTAGCAGTACAGATGGCAGGAAAAGATCATCGTGTGGTAGCAGTCGGAGGAATGGAAGACGGAAGTATCGGAACCGATGCGCTCCGTATCAAAGAAGGAATCGAGCAGGCAAACGGCGGAGAAGGCGTAGTATTACTCGCAGATTTAGGAAGCGGTATCTTAAGCTCCCAGATGGCAATTGACCTGTTAGAGGAAGATATTCCGGTTCAGATCGCAGATGCTCCGATCTTAGAAGGAGCCATCAGTGCAGCAGTACAGGCAGCGATCGGCGGCAACTTAAAAGAAGTTATTGAAGCAGCAGAGTTAGCAAAACAGGTATCAAAGCTGGAATAAAGTTCAGAATAAAAAAATAAATGAGGTGAGTAAATGAAATCAGCAACATATACAATTACAAATAAGATGGGAATCCATGCAAGACCGGCAGCAGATATTGCAAAGCTGGTCGGAAAGCATAAGAGTGATGTAACCATAGCAACAGCAACTAAAAAAGCAAATGGTAAAAGCGTATTAATGTTGACAACATTAGGAGCCAAAAACGGAACAGAAGTAACACTGACCGTTTCCGGCGAGGATGAAGAAGAAGTCTTTACACAGCTTGATGACATGTTCAAAAACCATTTTTATGAGGACTAGAGGTGGAGCAGATGCATAAGACAGGTAATGTTGTGGTAGAAGGAGTAGCAATTGGAAAAATCCAATTTCTCAATGCAGACTATGAGGAACAGATCAAACGCTATATGACAGGCACTGAGGAAGAAGAAAAGAAGAGATATCAGGAAGCGCACACGTTGGCAAAAGATGATTTAGACAGCCTGTTAGAAGACAGGGACAGTTTATCAGAAAGTGAAGCAGAGATCATAGAGGCGCATCAACTGATGATCGACGACATTACTTTTGAAGATGCGATCCTTGGTTATATCGAACAGAAAATGTCAGCACCATCGGCAGTCTTAAAAGCAGTCGATGATTTTAAGGCAATGTTTGAAGAGATTGACGATGAGTATCTGCGTGAAAGACAGAAGGATATCGTAGATGTCGGTAACCGGCTTTTAAGAAAATTACTTCATATGAAAGAGTTTTCCGTAGTAGGTGCAGATGTCATCTTATGTGCAAAGGACATTGAACCGTCCATCATGGCAGGACTTTCCGAAAAACAGGTCAAAGCGATCCTGTTAGGAAGCGGAAGCAAGACCTCTCATACCGTGATCATCGCAAAGGCAAAAGGCTTTGTGACCATGGTCGGTGTGGAGTTAGATGAGACGGAAATTGCAGATGGCGATGATATCATCGTAGATGCAGTCAAAGGCGAGATCATCTTAAAGCCTTCCGAAGAAGAGTTGAGCCGTTATAAAGAACAGGTTCAAAAACAGGAAGAGCAGAGAAAATATCTGATGGGCAAAGCAAAACAGCCTGCAGTGACAACGGATGGAAAAGAAATACTGGTATCTGCAAATATCAGCAGACCAACCGACATGGAAAAGGCAGTAGAGTATGGATGCCATGGAGTCGGACTATACCGGACCGAGTTTTTATTTATGGAATCGGCACAGCTTCCGGATGAAGAAAAACAGGTAGCAGCATACCGCTCCGTTGCAGAACAGGCAGGAGGTAATCTGTGTGTGATCCGTACACTGGATATCGGCGGTGACAAGCATTGTGACTGCTTGAGCTTAGAAGAAGAGGACAACCCATTTTTAGGTTTCAGGGCGATCCGAATCTGTTTACAGCAAAAAGACATGTTCAAAGTGCAGCTTCGCAGTATCTTAAGAGCAGGACTCTATGGAAAACTGGCGATCATGATCCCAATGGTTACCATGTTATCGGAAATCTTAGAGACGAAGCAGTTGATCGAAGAAGTCAAAGAAGAGATGCGAAAAGAAAACATACCGTTCGCAGAAGATGTTCCGGTCGGTATCATGGTAGAGACACCGGCATCCGCAGTCATGGCACCGTTATTTGCAAAACATGTAGATTTTTTCAGTATCGGTACGAATGATTTAGTACAGTATACCTTAGCGGTAGACCGCGGAAACCAGTCGGTCAGCTATCTGTATGATTACTTCAACCCGGCAGTGATCCATTCTATCCACAGAGTGATCACGGCGGCACATGAGGCAGGCATCTGGGCAGGTATGTGTGGTGAGATGGCAGGAGACAAACTGGCACTCCCATTCCTGTTAGCACTGGGAATTGATGAACTCAGCATGAGCGCTTCCCAGGCACCGGTCGTAAAAGAACAGATCCGCAATCTTGAAAGTGGGATCTGTGATGTAGATAAGATCCTGTCACTGACGACCACCGAAGAGGTACGGGAATACTTACAGAGTCTGTTATAAGCGGTTGGTAAGAATGAACCTGGTAAAAAGTATCAATTGGGTAATAAATACCAAACAATCAGAACCCTAAAGCAAAAAGATGTGAAAAACAGAGGAAAAAAGTTGGCACGGTTTTTGCTTTATAAATAAGTAACATAAAAATCACAAAACGAAAAGGAGGAAATACCCTTATGAAGAAAATGATTAATAACCCAGACAATATTGTAGACGAGATGTTAAACGGAATGGTGGCTGCTCACCCGGATTATGTGAAAAGAGTAGACGGATGTGACGTACTTGTCCGTGCAAACGGATCACAGGGCAAAGTTGTATTGATCAGTGGCGGTGGAAGCGGACATGAGCCGGCACATGGCGGATACGTTGGAAAAGGTATGTTAGACGGAGCAGTAGCAGGTGCTATGTTTACATCTCCGACACCGGATCAGGTTTATGAAGCGATCAAAGCAGCAGACGGTGGAAAAGGTGTTCTTTTAGTAATCAAGAACTACACCGGTGATGTTATGAACTTCGAGATGGCAGCAGATATGGCAGCAGACGAAGGCATTGAAGTAGAAAAAGTTGTTGTAAATGATGACGTTGCTGTAGAGAACAGTACATGGACAACCGGAAGAAGAGGTATTGCAGGAACAATCTTTGTACATAAATGTGCAGGTGCATGCGCAGAAAAAGGCGGCAGCTTAGCAGAAGTAAAAGCAGTAGCAGAAAAAGTTATTGCAAATGTACGTTCCATGGGAATGGCAATTGCTCCTTGTACTGTACCGGCAGCAGGAAAACCAAGTTTTGAGCTTGCTGATGACGAAGTAGAGATCGGAATGGGAATCCATGGCGAACCGGGAACACACAGAGAGAAGATCCGCAGCGTTGCTGAGACAACAGATACATTATTAGAGAAAATTTTAGCAGAAGGCATTTACAATGCAGGCGACGAAGTAGCTGTTATGGTAAATGGTCTTGGCGCAACTCCTTTACAGGAACTCTATCTTGCAAACCTGAGAGTATCTGAGGTATTAGCAGAGAAGAACATCAAAGTAGCAAAGACATTGGTAGGCAACTACATGACATCTATTGATATGGCAGGATATTCCATTACACTGCTGAAATTAGATGCTGAACTGAAAGAACTTGTAAATGCACCGGCAGACACACCGGCATTCGTACAGGTTTAATTGGTTTGACATAAACAAGCCATAACCCCAAAATAGTATTACCCCCCTTTTATCAGACTGCCGTGGATTCCTTGCTCCACGGCAGTTACGTTTGACATATTTTGCAAAATCCATTACTATAATAACAGTACAAAGAAGTAAAACCCTGCCAAAGCAGGGCTTTTTCTTTCCTTTATCAGATGCAATAAAGATATAAAAAATATTTTGCAGGGTCTATAAAGTAACAGGAACTTGTAAACAGACAAAAAAGAAAGGACAGGAGTATGACATTTGGGTATTTATTAATTGCAGCTATTTTGTTTTCCTGTATTCTGGCAGACCGGTTTTCCGGTAAGTTCGGAATGCCTGCCCTTATTTTATTTATGGCAGTAGGAATGATTTTTGGATGTGACGGACTATTCAAAATTCAATTTGATAACTATGGGGTGGCAGAAAAGGTTTGTGCCGCTGCCTTAGTCTTTATTATGTTTTATGGTGGATTTAATACAAAATGGCAGAGTGCGAAATGTGTGGCAGTCAGAGCGACGATACTTTCCACATTAGGCGTTCTGGTCACGGCAGGGCTGACCGGAGTATTCTGCTATTTTGTATTACATTTTTCCTATGTAGAGAGCTTTTTGATCGGTGCCGTTCTTTCCTCTACGGATGCGGCAAGCGTGTTTTCTATTTTAAGGGGCAAACATCTGAACTTAAGAGATGGAACGGCTTCCTTATTAGAGATTGAGAGTGGAAGTAACGATCCGATGTCCTATCTGTTGACGATGATCGGAATTTCGCTGCTAGGAAATGCCGATACGGGAAATATTCCGCTGATGATCTTTATGCAGTTAGCATTGGGTATCTTAGTCGGAGTGGTAGTAGCACTGATCGGAATCGTACTTTTGACAAAGACGAATTTTATTCCGGAGGGATTAGAGACGATCTTTGTCATTGCGATCGTGATCTTCTCCTTTGGTCTGGCAGAGCTGATCGGGGGGAACTCTTATCTGAGCGTATATCTGTTGGGAATCTTGTTAGGAAACAGCCGTATCCGAAATAAAAATATCCTGATTCCGTTTTTTGACGGTGTGACAGGACTGGCACAGATTTTAATTTTCTTCCTGTTAGGACTGCTGGCATTTCCACATAGAATGCCGGACATTATGGTACCGGCATTATTGATCGCATTATTCCTTACTTTTGTGGCAAGACCGATCGCTGTATTTGGCATCCTGCTTCCATTCCGCTGCAGTATCCGGCAGTGTCTGCTGGTTTCCTGGGCGGGGCTTCGGGGAGCGGCATCTATTGTGTTTGCGATCATGGTCATTGCAGGCGGCGGAGATATCTCCTTAGACCTGTTCCACATCGTATTTATGGTGGCACTGCTTTCCGTAGCTTTCCAGGGTACGTTGATCCCAAAGGTAGCAGAAAAATTAGATATGGTAGACAATTCTGCGGATGTCAGCAAGACATTCAACGACTATCAGGAAGAATCGGCAATGACACTGATGCGAATGTATATCCCAAAGGGACATAACTGGGAAAACCACAAGATCTGTGAAGTCAGCATCCCGACCGGAGCACTGGCATTGATGATCAAGCGGGACGGAGATACGATGATCCCGAACGGAGATACCAGGATCTTAGCAGAGGACAGTGTGATACTCAGCGTTCCGGCATATGAATCGAAAGAGGATGAACATTTAGAGGAAGTCCTGATCGAAAAAAATAATCCATGGTGTGAGCAGCGGATACGGGAACTGAATCTGCCGCAGAATCAGTTGATCGCACTCGTAAAACGCGGAGAGGAAAATCTGATCCCAAGTGGAAGCACCAAGATCCACGAGGGAGATATTGTGGTACTGTATCGGTAATTACATAGTCAATCGGGCATAAAATGCATAAACTAACAGGAAGAACTGCTTTGGAGACGTTATGCAGGAGTATTACAAATTTATCAATGAGCCGTTGCCATATTCCTATAAGGCGATGGAGCCGTTTATTGACATTCAGACTATGTATCTGCACCATGATAAGCATTTACAGACCTATGTGGACAATCTGAACAGAGCACTGCGGGACTATCCGTTTTTACAGACCTTTACGTTAGAACAGCTATTGTGCAACTTAGAGAGTATGCCGATGGAGATCCGTACACAGATCAGAAATAATGCGGGAGGAGTCTATAACCATCGTTTTTATTTTAACGGATTATCAAAAGAACATGGACAAAGGCCACAGGGAGAGTTAGCGGAAGCAATTGACAGACAATATGGAAGCTATGAAAAATTCAAAGAAGAATTTACCGGAGCAGCACTATCGGTATTTGGATCCGGCTATGCGTGGCTTGTGACCGATCCGCAGGGAAAATTAAAAATGCTCACAACGGCAAATCAGGATACACCGCTTGCAGGAAATCTTGCACCGGTTTTAGTCATTGACGTCTGGGAACATGCTTATTATTTAAAACATTTTAATGTGCGGGCAGACTATATCAAAGACTGGTTTGAAGTCGTGAACTGGAGATTTTCAGAAGAACAATATAAGAAGAATTCCCCACAGGTCAGGAGACATTAGTCCTGACCTGCACGGAAGAAAATATTTTTATCTTTCAAATATCTGGCAAGATACACAAACGGGGTATCGGCAAGACTGGTCACTAAGAAAATGACATAGCTTGACAGTGCAATGGAAAGAATCGTTTTTGCACTGTAGATGCCCCAGAATGCACCAACGTTAAAAAGAATCGTATTCAGTGCCTGTGACACCAAAGTAGAACCGTTGTTGCGAAGCCATAAGAACCGACGGGCATCTCCCCATTTCCGGTTTGTAAAATCCCACCATTTATGATAGAGCCATACATCGAAAAGCTGGACAATGACATAGACTAAGATACCCACCAGCATGAGTCTTGGGGTATTAGAAAAAATGGTCTTCATGGACGGCATGACAAAATCATTCTGATTCGGTGTATAGAGCAGCCAGGACTGGCTGATACAGATAAAAATGACAGAGGTAGCAATCCCTAAATAAACGGCTTTTTGAGCCTCTTTTTTTCCGTAGAGTTCACTTAGGATATCGGTTACTAAAAATGTCGAAGCAAACAGGATGTTGCCCAACGTCATTTCCATACCGAAGGCATTGACGATGATCAGCACTTCGATGTTTGCCGCGATCGTTGCGATCGTGGTCCAGAGAAACAGTCCCTGCTCTTTAAAAAAGTAGAACGCTGCCAGTACAAAAGAAAATGTAATGAGCAGTGATAAGATTAACAGTAATTCATTTGGCATGTTGATTCCTCCTAAATTGCAGAACGTGTACATAAAAAAAGACACGCAAAGCGTGCCATATAAAAATAGAAAATCAGAGGATTTTCTATCGAATCCCTAGTTTTGTTTAGAGACAGGATGGTCACGAACTGTCTTATGCAATTATTTTTTACGAGGGATATTATAGACGGTGGTCGCAAATTTGTCAATAAAAAAACAAAATCTTATGTTATACTAAGAAAGATAAGAGGCAATGAACGGAGAGAATGTATGAAAAAGAGAGATTTTCTGATCTTAAGCATCATTATTGTAGCTGCCATCGTGTTAGGAGCACTCTGTGGCAGGCTGGTATTGAACCGGGTTGTATGAAAAAAATATTAAAATATCTGCTGTTTGTTCTGACATTCTGTGTCGTCTTTTTTATCAGTTTTAAAATCAATATCCATCGGTTAGAATTTGCTCCTATGAAGCTGATGGAAACAGAGTGGGATGACAGTGTCGGAACGGTTTATGTGGATTTAGATTATGAGAATGAAAACGGAAATACCTACAATCTGTATGTTCCGGCAAATCTGGACAAAGAAAAAGAACAGTATCTGATCTTATATATCCACGGTGGAAGTTTTAATTCCGGTGCTAAAGGTGATGGAGATATCTGGTGCAGATATTATGCGTCAAAGGGATATCTTACGGCAAGTGTAGATTATACGCTGCAGAACCAGGGAAAAGAGGCATCTTTATTTCTGATGAATGAAGAAATCGAAAATGCAGTAAAAGCCATTAAAAAAGAGACAGAAGAATTGGGATACCGGGTCACCGGCATGGCAGCCAGTGGAGTGTCTGCGGGCGGAACACTGGCGATGAATCTGGCTTATGGTGGCAATTCTGCCATACCGGTCAGATTTGTATTTGAGTTGGCAGCACCGACTTATTTTGTGGCAGAGGACTGGGGCAGTCTGATGAAATCGGACAATTTAGGATCAGAAGAAGAATTTTACCGGATGATGACCGGAAAGGAACTGAGTGCGCAGGAATACCGGCAGGAAATAAAAAAAATATCACCGACATGTTTGGTCGGTGAGGATTCCGTACCGACACTGATCGGGTACGGGCTGAAAGACCACTGTGTTCCGGCAGATCAGAAAGAATACCTGATCGATGCATTGGAAAAGAATGGGGTATCGTATGATTATGTCGAGTTCCCACATTCAAATCATCTGTTATATGGAGATTTGGACAAAATGCAGACATTTATGGATTTATCCTTGGAATACTGTAAAAAATATTTTCAATAGAAAAAAGCAGGATTGTAGAAAGATACAAAAGGAGTAGTAAGTTACAATGGAAGAAAAAGCATTAGCAGGCGACTTTACGCAGGGAAGTATTGCGAATAAGCTGATACGTTTTATGATACCGATCTTAGGAGCATTGGTATTGCAGGCAATGTATGGAGCGGTGGACCTTTTAGTAGTCGGACAGTTTGGAACAGATGCCGGGATCTCGGCAGTATCGACAGGAAGTAATGTCATTAATCTGGTGACATTCGTAATTTCCGAGCTGACGATGGGTGTGACGGTTTTGATCGGACGTTATTTAGGAGAGAACAGAAATGAACGGATCGGAAAAGTCATCGGTGGTGCGATCGTATTTTTTGCCATTATGGCTGCGGTACTGATGGTATTACTGCTGGCATTTGCCCCGCAGTTTGCCTCCTGGCTGAATGCCCCAAAAGAAGCGTATGATCTGACCGTTACTTATATCAGGATCTGCGGAGCGGGTATCTTATTCGTAGTAGCATATAATGTGATCAGCGGAATTTTTCGTGGACTTGGAAATTCCAGACTGCCGTTGATCTTTGTGGCGATCGCATGTGTGGTCAATATTGTAGGGGATTTAGTCTTTGTAGCCGTTTTTAAAATGAATGTGGCAGGTGCGGCATTAGCGACGATCTTAGCGCAGCTTGTCAGTGTGGTCATGTCCCTGGCAATTATAAAAAAACAGCAGTTTCCGTTTCATTTTTCCAAAAAGGATATCTGCTTTACTTCCGAGATCCGCAACTTTTTAAAAGTGGGATTCCCAATCGCATTACAGGAATTTTTGACAAACATCTCATTTTTGATCCTGTGTGCGATCATCAACGGAATGGGATTAGAGGCATCTTCCGGCTATGGAATTGCACAGAAGGTAGTATCGTTTATCATGCTGATCCCATCCTCACTGATGCAGTCCATGTCAGCTTTTGTGGCACAGAATGTCGGAGCAGGAAAAGAGGACCGGGCAAGAAAAGCAATGCGTACCGGAATGTTGTTAGGAGTCACGATCGGAATCTTTGTATCGGCACTCAGTTTTTTCAGAGGCGATATTCCATCCGCACTCTTTACAGGAAATCAGGCATTCATAGCAAGATCGGCAGAGTACCTGAAGGGATTTGCCCCGGAAGCGATCCTGACCTGTCTGGTATTCAGTTATATCGGGTATTTTAACGGACATGGAAAGACAATCCCGGTTATGGTACAGGGGATCAGCGCATCCTTTTTAGTGCGTGTCCCGCTTTCTTATCTGTTCAGTATACAAAAAGGTGCGACCTTAACAACGATCGGTTATGCCGTTCCATTGGCATCCGTTTACGGGATCATCTTTTTTACAATATGTTATCTGGTATTTTTAAGAAAAATGAAGAAGTGAAAAAAGAACGCCACATCCTAACCGATGTGGCGTTTAATTGCGTCAAAACTTTCCTTGCTGATAACATGTTCCATCTTACATGCATCCTGTGCAGCAATCTCTTTATCAACTCCCAGTTTTTCTAACCAGGTAGATAGCAGAGTATGACGTTCATAAATCATCTCGGCTATTTCCATTCCACTTTCTGTCAAAGTAATAAAACCGGAATCCGATACAAGAATATATCCGTTTTCACGCAGGTTCTTCATTGCAACACTGACGCTTGATTTCTTAAATCCCATCTCATTGGCAATATCTACAGACCGGACAACCGGAAGGGAATGACTGAGAATTAAAATAGTTTCTAAATAGTTTTCTGCTGATTCGTTCATTGTCATGTGTAAAACCCTCCTCATATTCCACATTATAGCATATCTTATAGTGGTTAATCAAATTTCCTTTTTGAGAAAAAGTTATCAATAAAGTTCTTGACAACTAATGAAAGTTAGAATATACTAACATCGAAATAAATGAAAATCATTATCAATTAGTCTTACAGAAAAGGAAAAGAGGATGATGAGTATGCCATTAACGATGGTGCCGACAGGCGAACCAAATGTAATCAAAAAAATTGGTGGAAAAGAGGAAACAAGAAGATTCCTTGAGAATCTTGGTTTCGTAACCGGAGGAATGGTTACGGTCGTATCTGAGATTGGCGGCAACATGATTGTGAATGTAAAAGATTCCAGAGTCGCGATCGGAAAGGATATGGCAAATAAAATCTTAGTGTAAGAAAGAGGAGTGAACATGGCAACTTTAAGGGATGTACCGTGTGGAAAAACGGTCAAAGTCAAAAAACTTGCCGGAGAAGGTCCGGTAAAAAGACGTATCATGGATATGGGAATCACAAAAGGTGTGGACGTATATGTCCGTAAGGTAGCACCATTAGGTGATCCGGTGGAAGTTACCGTAAGAGGTTACGAATTATCTTTGCGAAAAGCAGATGCAGAAATGATCGAAGTTGAGAGCTAAATTTTTTTGCCCATAGGTTAGTAAAAACTAACAAATAATAGTTAAAACCAACAGAAATCAGGCATAACCAATCGCAATGAGATAAAATAGGAAAAGGAGTTTTAGAGAATGGCAGTAAAAATTGCGTTAGCGGGTAACCCGAACAGCGGAAAAACAACATTGTTCAACGCATTGACAGGTTCTAACCAGTTCGTTGGAAACTGGCCGGGTGTAACCGTAGAGAAAAAAGAAGGAAAATTAAAAGGTCATAAGGATGTTGTTATCATGGACCTTCCGGGTATCTACTCTTTGTCACCATATACATTAGAAGAAGTAGTGGCAAGAAATTACCTGATCAATGAGAGACCGGATGTGATCTTAAACATCGTAGACGGTACAAATATCGAAAGAAACCTGTATCTTAGCACACAGTTGATGGAACTTGGTATTCCGGTCATTATGGCAGTCAACATGATGGATGTCGTAGAGAAAAACGGTGACAAGATACATATCAATAAGTTAAGTGAAAAACTCGGTTGTGAAGTCGTTGAGATCTCTGCATTAAAAGGCACGGGAATTTCAAAGGCAGCAGAAAAAGCAGTCGCATTAGCTCAGAAAAAGACAGCAAATGCAAGAGTACACGAGTTTGACGCTGTAGTGGAAAAAGCAGTTGAAGATGTAGAGAACAGACTTGACAGCGGTGTTCCACAGGAGCAGAAACGTTTCTTTGCCATCAAATTATTAGAGAAAGATGACAAGATCCAGGAGCAGATGAAAGTAGTTCCGGATGTTTCTGACATCATCAAACAGTTAGAGGACAGCTTAGATGATGATACCGAGAGTATTATCACAAATGAGCGTTATGTATACATTTCTTCCATTATTGGAGATTGCTGTACAAAGAACAAAAAATCAGAACTGTCCGTATCGGATAAGATTGACAGAATTGTAACAAACAGATGGGCAGCATTACCGATCTTTGCAGCAGTTATGTTTGTTGTATACTATGTATCCGTTACAACAGTCGGAGCACTTCTTACCGACTGGACCAATGATACACTCTTTGGTGAGTGGATCGTTCCGGGTGTTACAAGCGCATTAGAGAGTATTCACTGTGCAGACTGGCTTACAAGCCTGATCGCAGACGGAGTAGTCGGCGGAGTTGGAGCAGTTCTTGGATTCGTTCCACAGATGTTAGTACTGTTCATCTTCCTTGCATTCTTAGAGTCTTGTGGATACATGGCGAGAGTTGCATTTATCATGGACAGAATTTTCCGTAAATTCGGACTTTCCGGAAAATCCTTTATCCCGATGCTGATCGGAAGCGGATGTGGTGTTCCTGGTGTTATGGCTTCCCGTACCATCGAGAACGACAGAGACCGTAAGATGACCGTTATGACCACAACCTTCGTTCCTTGTGGCGCAAAACTTCCGATCATTGCATTGATCGCAGGAGCATTTTTCGATAATGCAGGCTGGGTTTCATGGAGTGCATACTTTGTAGGAATCGCAGCAATCATTTGCTCAGGAATTATTTTAAAGAAAACAAAAATGTTTGCAGGCGAGCCTGCACCATTCGTAATGGAGCTTCCGGCATACCATATGCCAACCGTTGGAAACGTACTCCGCAGCATGTGGGAGCGTGGCTGGTCCTTCATTAAAAAAGCAGGAACCATCATTTTACTTTCTACCATCGTACTCTGGTTCTTACAGGGATTCGGCTGGGTAGACGGCAGCTTCACAATGTTAGAAGCAGAGCAGTTAGACAACAGTATCTTAGCAGCAATCGGCGGCGTGATCGCACCAATCTTCGCACCACTTGGCTGGGGCAACTGGAAAATGGCAGTCGCAGCAGTAACAGGACTGATTGCAAAAGAGAACGTAGTAGCAACCTTTGGTGTACTCTTTGGATTTGCAGAAGTCGCAGAAGACGGAGCAGAAATCTGGGGAACACTGGCAACAACCATGACAGCAGTAGCAGCATATTCCTTCTTAGTATTCAACCTTTTATGTGCACCTTGCTTCGCTGCAATGGGAGCGATCAAACGTGAGATGAACAATACGAAATGGTTCTGGTTTGCAATCGGATATCAGACACTCTTAGCATATGTCGTATCACTTTGTGTATACCAGATCGGTACATTAGTTACAACCGGAGCATTCGGAGTAGGAACTGTTGTTGCATTCTTATTCGTCATCGGATTCATTTATCTGCTGTTCAGACCATACAAAGAGAGTGAGACCTTAGAGGTTCACATGAAAGGAATGGCAGGAGCAAAATAGTAACAGACAACAATTCATCACAGAACGTGTAACAGGAGGCGCATGATATGGGAACAGTGATAGTAGGGCTTGCATTAGCAACAGTTGTAGGATTGGTTATCAGAAGTATGGTAAAAGACAAAAAGGCAGGAAAATCCTTACAGTGCGGATGTGACTGCGAACACTGCGGAGGACATTGTTCACATGAATAAAGAGGTTAGAAATTACCGCAGGACTAAGATGCAGAAAGAGCATATCGTTGAGACTTTGCGGGAAAAAGGATGCCGAATTACAAAACAGCGCCTGATGTTGATAGACATCATCTTAGAAGAAGAATGCCAGAGCTGCAAAGAGATTTATTATAAAGCAGTGAAGGCAGATGCAAAAATCGGAACGGCAACGGTCTACCGGATGGTAAATACCTTAGAGGAGATCGGAGCCATTACCAGAAACAGCATGTATCAGATTGCCTGTGCAAGGGAATGTGAAATAGAGGATGCCTGCACGGTAGAGTTAGACGATGATACGATTTATCATCTTTCTGCAAAAAAATGGAACACTGTGGTACGCGAAGGATTAAAAGCGTGTGGCTACATGGACACACAGAATATCCGGGCTGTAACCGTCAGACAGTGTGAATGTGCAGGGGAATTCTCCTAGTAAAAAAGAACCAAATAAAGAATAAGGCTGCCGTATCTGTGGTAATCACAGATACGGCAGCCTTTTTGGTATTAGAAAATAATTTTTGGTTTATACTTTTATTGAGAAAAACTCCCCATTAAAGGACTTGATTTTTTTACGAAAGTTAGATAATATGTACTTAAGTTAGAAATAACTAACTAAGAAGGGAGACGGAATGAGCAAAGAAGTATTTCAGTTGGTTGGAGAAATGGACCGCGAAGATTTGCAGACACAGCTTGCACTCCAGTGTGCACCGCTTTTAATGGGAATTAAAATGTCAAATCTTTTGATCGTACCAAACCGGAATGTGTTAGATGTCTATGAACTGTTCAAAGATACCTGTATCAGTGTGGAACTGATCTACATGTCAGAACAGAAGACAATGTTTTTACTCTACCGCAGGGAAGAACTGGATATTTATCTTGAGTCAGCAACGACGAAAGAGGTCATGGAACTTTTCGGATACCGGGGAATGACACCTGTTGAAATACGAAGAGAGCTGATTCACAGATATGAAAAATATGCGGAAGGAAACGGTATGTTCCCACATGAGATGGGCGTGCTGTTAGGATATCCGACAGAAGATGTTCTGGGATTTATTGAAAACCAGGGTAAAAATTATCTCTATGCGGGATACTGGAAAGTATATGGAAACCTCATGGAGACCAAAGCTCTTTTTGAAGAGTACAACAAAGCTAAGGAACATGTGATCACAATGGTATCACAGGGAATAGAAATAAGGAGGATTTTAAAATGAGCAAGATTACAGTAGCATACTGGTCAGGAACAGGTAACACAGAGGCAATGGCAGAGGCAGTAGGAGAAGGAATCAAAGCAGCAGGAAAAGAATGTGCGGTTGTTTCCATTTCAGATATCTCTGCATCTGATTTAGAGGGAGAGACATCTTTTGCACTCGGATGCCCGGCAATGGGAGCAGAAGTATTAGAAGAAGGCGAGATGGAGCCTTTCGTAGAAGAAGTAGAAAAATTTGCAAAAGGAAAAAATATTGCACTGTTCGGTTCTTACGGCTGGGGCGATGGTGAATGGATGCGTGAATGGGAATCCAGAATGTTAGATGCAGGCGCAAACGTATTAAACAGAGAAGGACTTATCTGCCATGAAACACCGGATGATGATGCATTAGAAGATTGCAGAAGTCTTGGAAAACAGTTGGCATCTTTATAAGGAGATGATTTTTAATGAGCGTAGTAATTGTCGGAGGCCATGACCGTATGGTACAGCAGTACAAACAGGTCTGCAAAGCGCATCGCTGCAAAGCAAAGGTGTTTACAAAAAAAGCAGGAAATCTCGGAAACCAGATCGGAAGTCCGGATGCCATCATCATTTTTACAAATACCGTATCACATCAGATGGTAAAATCTGCAGTGACCGAAGCAGAAAAAGCAAATGCAGATGTGATCCGCTGTCATACGAGCAGTAAAAGTGCGTTAAACGATATTCTTGAAAAATTAAAATAAGTCAATACAAGTGATTAAATTTAATCATTCTCAAAAACGTATTTTTATGGTAGGATGGGTACATGGCAAAAGCTGTGAAGAGGAATAGTAACTGCCCATCATTTTTCCAGAAAGCTGTCGGGAGATGCGAGACAGCAAAATGCGGACGGTGAACTCGCCTTGAAGCTGCGGACTGAACAGGTCGGTAAAGCCTCGGTAACGAAGAACAGATTTTGTGACGGCTTAACAGACAGTAGGTTTCGCCGGAAGCCCACCGTTAAAAGGGAACGGCATGATAGTGTCAAAGAGAGCGTACTGGTCACAGTACGAAGTAGAGTGGTAACGCGAAAGAATAATCTTCCGTCTCTACACCGCGAGGTGTCGGGACGGATTTTTTTGTGTAAAGATTAAGAGGCAGAATTGTATTCAACCACAGAGTTCCGTGGATTGCACAAGGAAAACTGGAATATTTCATTTGTATAATCCACCAGATATAATTTAAAATACAATTCTGACATCTGAATCTTTAGAGAGAGTTCAATATAGGAGGATATCAACATGGAACATGTACAAAAATATGAAAGACAATACTTTATGCCACCGGTCTGCGAATATGACTGGGTTAAAAAAGATTACATCGATAAAGCACCGATCTGGTGTTCCGTCGACTTAAGAGACGGAAATCAGGCATTGATCGAGCCAATGAGCTTAGAAGAAAAACTGGAATTTTTCGAGATGTTAGTAAAGATCGGTTTCAAAGAGATCGAAGTCGGATTCCCGGCAGCGTCCGAGACCGAATATGATTTTATGCGGGCGCTGATCGACCGCAATATGATACCGGACGATGTGACCGTTCAGGTGTTGACACAGGCAAGAGAGCATATCATCCGTAAGACCTTCGAGGCAGTCAAAGGTGCACCGCATGCCGTAATACATCTGTACAACTCCACTTCCGTAGCACAGCGTGAGCAGGTATTTAAAAAGAGCAAAGAAGAAATCTTACAGATCGCAGTTGACGGAGCAAAACTCTTAAAGACACTTGCCGATGAGACCGAGGGTAATTTTTCCTTCCAGTACAGTCCGGAGAGTTTTCCGGGAACAGAAGTGGACTATGCAGTGGATGTCTGCAATGCTGTGTTAGATGTCTGGAAACCGGATGCAGCAAATAAAGCGATCATCAACATACCGACCACAGTAGAAAATGCAATGCCGCATGTCTTTGCCACACAGGTAGAATACATCAACAAACATCTGAAATATCGTGACGGAGTGATCCTCTGTCTGCATCCGCACAACGACCGCGGCTGCGGAGTCAGTGATGCAGAGCTTGGAATTCTTGCAGGAGCCGAGCGTATTGAGGGAACCCTGTTTGGAAACGGTGAGCGTACCGGAAACGTAGATATCATCACACTTGCCATGAATATGTTTTCACACGGAATCGATCCGGGACTGGATTTCAGCAATATGACAAAGATCCGTGAAACGTATGAGAGACTGACCAGAATGCATGTAGATCCTCGTCAGCCGTATGCCGGAGATTTGGTATTCACTGCATTTTCCGGTTCTCATCAGGATGCGATCGCCAAAGGAATGGCTTGCTTAAAAGATAAAGAACATAACAAATGGACCGTTCCATATCTGCCGATCGACCCGATGGATGTCGGACGTACTTATGATGCAGATGTGATCCGTATCAACAGCCAGTCCGGAAAGGGCGGAGTCAACTACATCTTAAAACAGAACTTTGGAATCTCACTGCCTGAAAAAATGCGTGAGGAAGTCGGCTATGCAGTTAAACATGTTTCAGATGAAGAGCACAAAGAACTTTCACCACAGTGGGTATATGATATCTTTGAAGATCATTATGTAAACCACACACCATATTTCTGTATTTCCGAGTGCAGCTTTGCACAGGTAGACGGGATCATGGCAGAGGCAACGATCAACTGCGGAGACAAGAGTGCAGTGGTAGATGCAAACGGAAACGGACGTTTAGATGCAGTCAGCAATGCCATCAAGCAGTATTTTGGGATCAGCTATGAACTTTCCGTATACGAAGAACATGCACTTTCCCATGGTTCCTCCTCAAAGGCAGTTGCCTATGTAGGGATCACCTGTAATGGAAAATCCTACTGGGGCGCAGGAATGGACGAAGATATCATCAAAGCATCTATCCATGCACTGACCGTTGCAGTCAACAAACTGCCACAGATACAGTCCGATGAAAAATGCTTAGATGAGCGCCTGGTAGCAATGATGAATTATATGCAGACGAACTACCAGACCGTTACCTTAGAGGGAATGGCACAGCAGTTCCACCTGTCAACACCATATATTTCCAAATATATCAAAGAAAAATCAGGAAAAACTTTTGGAGAACAGGTGATAGCGATCCGCATGAAACGTGCAAAGACACTTTTGAAAAACGGAAACATGACTGTAGAGAATATCTCCCATGCAGTCGGTTATCAGAATGTGGAGAATTTCAGCCGCCAGTTTAAAAAGAATTTTCAGATGACACCGGTGCAGTACCGCAACCAGAACCGTGTTTCTTAAACCTTTTTAAAGATTTTGTGATTTCATGGAAAAACTGAGAAAAATGTGTTAAATTATGAACGGTAAAAATCCGAACAGAGGAGGAGTGAAATCATGGCAGGAAAAAGAAAGAAGAAAAAAGGTCTTATCGTACTCATCGTTGTATTAGTCATTTTAGTAGCAGCAATCTGGGCAGGCAAAACGTTTGTCTATGACAAGGCAAAGGAAAAAGTAACGTCAGCCGTTGCCGAAAAGATGATAGAAGAACAGGTGCAGAATGACTCCACAGGCCAGTTGCAAAACGCACAGGATATTTATAATTCCATGAGCGAAGAGGATAAGCAGACGGTCAATGATATGATAGAGAGCAAGGTATCGCCACAGACCATTTCAGATGTCAGCAAATATGCAAAAGATCAGGACAAAGAAGGTTTGAAACAGTACGTCAAAGAGAAGTTTACCGAGAGCGAGATCCGGCAGATGAAAGACCTCTATAACAAATACAAATAGAGAAACAGAAATAAGTATCAAAGAAAAACATCAAAAAATATAAAAGAAAAATCCTCATAAAACAGAGACATAAGATCAAACTGTTTTATGGGGATTTTCGTTATTTAGATCCTTGCATGGAAGATCAGAAATCTTTTCTCGATTCCAACGCCTCCCGGAAACTCGGATGACAGTTCTCATTTTTCATGATCTCTTTTCCACGTTCCATATTGCAGGTGATCCCGGCAAGTCTTGAGCAGTCAAAACCAATGCGGTCGGAAAAACGGGAATAGTAGATGTGGAACACAGGCTCTGTTCCGGCAAAAAATTCCGACCACGAACCGGTAGAAGCAATACATTTAAAAATCTTTGTTAAGCATTTGTCAATTTCATCACTCATATCCATGCCTTCCGCTTCTTTTGAAAAATGGTCAAAAAAGCAGGCAGCTAATTCAAATGCAATGGCAGAGGTATTTGCCTCCGATAAGGATTGCAGGATCGCAAGGCGCAAAGCCTCTAACTCCACAGCTTCTTCGGATTCATTTTTTGAGCGGTAATTTGTGACGCAGTCATTATCCACCCTGGCATAGATGTCGATCAGCTCATCAATGGAAAAAGTGCCCATGCCATAGGCACGGTTGAATACATCATCAAATCTGCCCTCGCGGTTAGCCTCTAATAATTCCTCAATAAATTCTTCATATCGTTCTGTATTATCTACAAATTCATCAAACATAAGAAACCTCCTTCGTACATAAAAAACATTATAAAGGAAACCGTACCTTTTTAAAAGATAGAATTTGCATATTGCATTTCGGAACGCATTTTTTTATACTGAAAGCAAGAGGTTTTGCACAAAGGAGAGAACGATGGAACAATTACAGGAAACCTATGAAGCAGGCGGATTTGTATTTCGGACAAAAAAAGAGGCAGAGCTTGCACAGCGTGAGATAGAAGGAACGAAATATCTGCGTCAAAAACTCGATATGGAGAATCCGAACGCAGTCTTTTCCATATATCAGAATCTGATCGAACAGGATTTATTTGAAACACCGGTCGGTTATTGCTTTTTAAAGGAACTCAGAGATTATCTGCTGATGATCCCGGCAATTTCAAATGAAGAGGTTTTAGCAATTCCCATCCGGTATCCGCAGACAGAGGAAGAAGAGAAAAAGCAGAAGAAAGAGCAGAAAAAAGAAGAACAGCGGAAAGAGCGGCAAAGAGAAAAAGAAAAGGCAAAAAATAAGAAAGAACAAAAAAAAGAGGGCAAGAATTATAAGGGACGCTGCCAGTTCTTTATGGTCACTTCACTGATCCTTTTGATCTCCGTTGTGTCTATGATGCTGTTAGCGGCAACATCCGATAATGTCAATATTTTAAACTATGAGAATAAACTGATCGATAAGTATTCTTCCTGGGAGCAGGAATTAGAAGAGAGAGAGCAGGCAGTCAAAGAGCAGGAACAGGCATTAGAGGAAAAATAGTACGATCAGCGGCTGTTTCACATTTTTAACATAATTCTTTTTTATAATAAACATACTACTTAGAATATCAGGAGGCAGGATCATGGAACGCTTAAAAATACTGGTTGTGGACGATGAGAGCCGCATGAGAAAACTGGTCAGGGATTTTTTGGTAAAAAAGGATTTTGAAGTATTAGAAGCCGGCGATGGCGAAGAAGCGCTGGATGTCTTTTATAATGAAAAAAATATAGCACTGGTCATTTTAGATGTAATGATGCCAAAGATCAATGGCTGGGATGTGTGCAGGGAAATCCGTGAGAATTCCAAGGTGCCGATCATCATGTTAACGGCAAAAGGCGCAGAGAATGATGAACTGCTCGGATTTGAGTTGGGTGTGGACGAGTATATTTCAAAACCATTCAGCCCGAAAATATTAGTTGCAAGAGTGGAAGCCATTCTTCGCAGGGCAAATAAATACAGTGCAAACGATACAATCGAATTTGAAGGGATCGTTGTGGACAAGGCGGCACATCAGGTCACCGTGGACGGAAAACCGATCGAATTAAGCTATAAGGAATTTGAACTGCTGACCTATTTTGTGGAAAATGCAGGAATAGCGCTATCGAGAGAAAAGATTTTGAATAACGTATGGAACTATGACTATTTTGGAGATGCAAGAACGATCGATACCCATGTAAAAAAACTGAGAAGCAAGTTAGGCGACAAGGGCGAATATATCAAGACCGTCTGGGGTATGGGATACAAGCTCGAAGTATAAAGGCGGAAGCGGTATGAAGAAAAAATATTCAATTACGAGAAACATAGCATATACGATGATAGGGATGGTAACCGGCACAGTATTACTGTGCTGGTTTTTGAATAGCACCTTTTTGGAGTCTTTTTATACCGTCAATAAAGAAAATGCCTTATTAGAAGGTTTTCACACGATCGATAAAGCGGTCATCAACGACACTTTTGAAAGTGATGAATTCGATATTGCTTTTGAACGGATCTGCAGCAATGGAAACATCTCGATACTGGTGTTGAGTCCGGATGCACAGGTATTGCGTTCTTCGGCGGGCAATAGTGAAAAATTAAAAAATCAGTTCTATGGGGCATTATATGAAAGTTCCAATAAGCATGCATCCGAGGTCATCAAGGCAACGGATAACTACATCATCGAAAAACAGCAGGACAGCCGGTTAGAAGCCGATTATCTGGTGCTGTGGGGGACTTTAGAAGACGGCAATCTGGTATTAATGCGTACCGCATTGGCAAGTATCAAAGAGAGCGTTATGATCGCCAATGAATTCTTAGCATATGTTGCGGTCATGGCAACGGTCTGCTGTGCCATTCTGGCAATCTTTGTCAGCCGTCGGATCACGGGACCGATCCTGCAGCTTACAAAAATCTCAAAAAGAATGGCAGAGCTGGATTTTGATGCAAAATATAAGCCGAACAAACGCCAGAATGAGGTGGATGAGTTAGGCGAACATATGAATATGCTGTCAGCCACGTTAGAGACTACTATTTCAGAATTAAAGAGTGCGAACAACGAACTGAAAAAAGACATAGAGAAAAAAGAAGAGATCGATCGGATGCGAAAAGAATTCCTATCCAATGTATCCCATGAATTAAAGACACCGTTAGCACTGATACAGGGATATGCGGAGGGACTTCAGGAGTGCATTAACGATGACGAAGAGAGCCGGGATTTTTATTGCGAAGTCATCATGGATGAAGCCGATAAGATGAATCAGATGGTCAAAAAACTCCTGACGCTGAACCAGTTAGAGTTTGGCAATGACACCCTGACCATGGAACGGTTTGATCTGACCGAATTAGTCAAAGGTGTAGTAACATCTTCGGGAATCTTGTTAAAGCAAAAGGATATTACCGTGACGTATCCGGAGGAATCCGTCTATGTCTGGGCAGATGAATTTAAAGTCGAAGAAGTCATGACAAATTATTTGAGCAATGCGATCAACCATGCGGATTTTGAGAAGCACATAGAAGTCACCTATGAGAAAAAAGAGGACAGTGTCCGGGTCTGCGTATTCAATACAGGAAACCCGATCCCGGAGGAAGATCTGCCGAATATCTGGGACAAGTTTTACAAAGTGGATAAGGCAAGAACCAGAGAGTACGGGGGCAGTGGTATCGGGCTTTCCATCGTCAAAGCGATCATGGAGTCCCATCATCGGGAATGTGGAGCAAAGAACCGGGAAAACGGTGTGGAATTCTGGTTTGAATTGGACAGGGATTGTGCGAATAACAGTTGATAAATTGCGAAAAATCTGTTAACATCATAAGAAGAGAGATACGATTTTAAGGAGAGGATCATGGGACGGAAAAAAGGACTGGTCAGTATACTGCTCTGCGGAGTCATGCTATCGACTGCGGGATGTGGAACAAAGCCATATGATCTGTCAAGCGAAGAACAGGAGAAGGTTGCAGCCTATGCAGCACATGTTGTAACCAGATATAATGACAGACAGGATGAAGGACTTATCAAGATCCGGCAGGAGGATCTTTCAGAAGACACGGCGGATTCTAAGACAACGCAGACCGATACAAAGGACAAGCAGGAGACTTCGGGAGATTCTGCAAAGAATACAACAGCAGAGACAGAAAAGCCAAAAGCAGAGACAGTATCTTTGCGACAGGCATTAAAGTTAGAAGATGGGCTGGATGCGTCATTTGAAAATTATGATGTAACAGATTCCTATGTAGAGTCAGATTATTTTGCCATGAATGCAACAGCAGGCAAGACATTTCTGGTAGTACATGTTAACCTGAAAGCAACAGGAGGAGATATCGAATGTGATATGCTCAAAAAGAATCTGAAATACAGAGTGGTGATCAACGGTGACAAGACGGTTGCTGCGCAGACCAGCATTCTTTTGAATGATTTGGGAACCTATCAGGGAACGATCGCAGGAGGCAGCGCACAGGAATGTGTACTCCTGTTTGAAACAGAGAAACAGAATGTAGAAAATATTACTTCTTTACAGTTAAAAGTATCGGATGGAAGCACATCAACTGTTTCCGAATTGCAATGATTACAGAAATTACAAAAAAGAATGAGCTTTTTCGGAAAAAATCGTGCAAATTATCTGAATGTCTGATATAATGTGAATAAGTATAGTGAGCAACTCGAGAGGAGAACGGATATGGATACAAATATTCTATTAGAGAACGGAACAAATGAGTTGGAAGTGTTGGAATTTACACTGGGCAAGAATCATTATGGAATTAACGTTGCCAAAATCCGTGAGATTTTGTCATATCAGCCGGTCACACCGATTCCAAATGCAAATCCTAGTGTTGAAGGAATCTTTATGCCGCGTGATGTTATGATTACGGTTATTAATTTAAAGCATTGCTTAGGATTATCAGACAGTACGGTAACCGATGAAGGATTATTGATCATTACAAACTTTAATAAGTTAAATATTGCATTTCATGTAGATGAAGTAATCGGTATTCACAGAGTATCATGGGCAGATATCATCAAACCGGATTCTACTGTAAATGCAGAGAACGACGGAGTATCAACCGGTGTGATCAAATTAGAGGATAAGTTAGTCATTATCTTAGACTTCGAGAAGATTGTGACAGACATCAGTCCGGAGACAGGACTTAAGGTATCCGATATTGATAACTTAGGAGAAAGAGAGAGATGTGATTCTCCGATCCTGATCGCAGAAGATTCCCCATTACTGAGTAAACTGATCACAGACTGTCTGAAAAAATCAGGATATACCAATCTGATCGTTACCATGAACGGACAGGAAGCATGGGATAAGCTGACAGAATTCCAGAGAAACGGAACAGCATTAGAAGATGTACACTGTGTCATTACGGATATTGAGATGCCATTGATGGATGGACACCGTCTGACCAAGCTGATTAAAGAGGATGATGAGTTGAAGAAGATTCCGGTTGTTATCTTCTCATCCTTGGTAAATGAGGAAATGCGTAGAAAAGGCGAGGCATTAGGAGCCGATGCACAGTTAACAAAACCAGAGATAGGTCATTTAGTGGAAGCTATCGACCGTTTGATCGATCAGTCCAGATAGTAATTCAATAAAGTTAGAATGAAAAAGGGATGTGATGATTGTCACATCCCTTAATAAGTACAGTGAGGTGAAGTTCCAATGGCGAATACAGAAGATTATTTAGACAGCCTGCTCAATAGCATTAATAATACCAATATGTCAGGAAAAAAGTCGAAGTCATATTCAGGCAGCGACCCGTATGATAATGCCAGTGAAGCATTCCGGAAATTTGAGCGTGAACAGGAATACAAACGGGAACAGCGCAAAAAGAGGGAAGAGGAACAGCGTTTTTTACAGGAATTTGAAGGTGAGTTAGAACAGGAAGATGTGGATGATTTTCTGCGTCAGTTTGAATTAGAGTTAGCAGAGGAAGAAGAGAATGAAGCTAATGAGTCCGTCAATACACAGAGTTCTGTAGATGAAAATGCAGGAAATATTGCAGACATGGTCAGCAATGCAGTCGAAAACAGCACCGCGGACAGCAGTGCTACAAGTGAACAGACTGTATCGGGTGACACACAGGCAGCAGCATCGGCGGATAATGCAGAGTTTTTTGAAAACTTAGAAGAGATTGTATCCGATGCATCTGCAAATGATACCGATCAGGGCACACCACAGGGAACTTCTAAACAGGGAGAGATGCCAGGCGTTTCTGATGAGGGAGCAGCGCAGGAAGCACAGAGTTCAGAGCCGGAGTATGTCGAAGAGGAGCCGATCGGAGAACTTGACAGTGCAAATGCTGATCTGTTAGAGCTTTTAAATGGGGTAGAGGGTGATGCAGACCTTTCCGAGATCGGAGACCTCTTAAATGCAGACTCTAATGATATTACATTACAGGAAACCGGAGCGGCATATGATGAAGGTGTAAAAGCAGCCTCTTCGGGCAGTGCAGCCACAGGTACGAAAGAAAAAGCGGATGACGAAAAGAAAAAGCCTAAGAAAAAGAAAGGTTTCTTTGCAAAGTTAGCAGCAACGTTGTTCGGAGAAGAAGAAGAATCCACAGATGTAGAGCATGTAGAGGTTCCGGAAAGTCAGGATTTAGAGAATATCTCCGATGAAAATCTTCAGATTCTGAAAGAATTAGAGGCCGCAGAGCAGGCAGGAGCTGCAAAAGAGGATAAGAAACAGGCGAAAAAGGACAAGAAGAAAGCCAAGAAAGAGAAGAAAGAAAAAGAGCCAAAGGAAAAGAAACCAAGAAAGAAGCGGGAAAAGAAGGTGAAGGAGCCAAAACCGGAAGAGCCGGACAATACGCCTCCACTTCCGAAAAAGCCGGTCATTTTAATCTTTTTAATGGCATTTTCGATTCTTGCATTAGTCCTTTTGATGATGAAACTGAGTGGAAAGAATTCTTACATAGACACTGCAAAACAGGCCATGGACAATGGCGAATATGTAGAAGCATATGAACAGCTGAGCGGACTGAATTTAAAGGGAAATGATCAGAAACTCTATAAAGAGGTGTCCACGATGGCAGCCGTGCAGGAACAGTATCAGGCATACCTTACCCTGATGGGAGCAGATAAGTATGATCTCGCACTGGATGCGTTAGTCAGAGGTATCGGACGCTATGACAAGGGACTTGATAATGCTAAGAAATACGGTAGAGAGGGTGAGATGAACCACCTGAAAGATCAGTTAGAAGAAGCCTTAGACCAGCAGTTTGGAATGAGCACGGACGATGCACGAAAGCTCTATAAGATCAAAGACCGTGAAGAATACAGCAAAGAGATTCAAAAGATCATCCAGAAAATGAATTTAGGACAGGAAGAGAAATGATAGCGATCATAGACTACGATGCAGGTAATTTAAAGAGTGTGGAAAAGGCATTGGCAGCAGTAGGACAGGAGAGTGTGATCACAAGAGATTTTCAGACGATCCTGTCGGCAGATAAGGTCATCCTTCCGGGAGTCGGAGCCTTTTCGGATGCCATGCATAATCTGAAAAAATATGACTTAGATCAGGTGATCCGCGAAGTGGCAGAAAAAAAGATACCGTTACTCGGTATCTGCCTCGGACTCCAGCTTTTATTTGAAGAGAGTGAGGAAAGTCCGGGTGTAGAAGGACTTCACCTTTTAGATGGAAAAATCCTTCGGATACCGGATAAGGAAGGTTTGAAGATTCCGCATATCGGTTGGAATTCCCTGAATTTACAGAATCAGGGCAGGCTTTTTGAAGGGATCGAACAGCAGCCATATGTCTATTTTGTACATTCCTATTATTTAAAAGCAGCAGAGCCTGATATTGTAAAAGCAACAACGGAGTACAGTACCATGATTGATGCTTCCGTAGAAAAAGACAATATTTTTGCATGTCAGTTCCATCCCGAAAAGAGCAGTACGGTAGGGCTTAAAATGCTTAAAAATTTTGCAAATCTGCAGGGAGGTCAGGACTGATGTTTACGAAGAGGATCATTCCCTGCTTGGATGTAAATAACGGAAGAGTTGTAAAGGGAATCAATTTTGTTAATTTAAGAGATGCCGGAGATCCGGTTGAGGTTGCGGCGGCTTATGATAAAGCCGGAGCGGATGAAGTGGTATTTTTAGATATTACGGCAACTTCAGATGCCAGAGAGACCGTTGTGGACATGGTGCGCAAGGTTGCAGAAAAGGTTTTTATACCATTTACGGTAGGCGGCGGTATTCGTACCGTGGAAGATTTTAAGGTACTTCTACGGGAAGGTGCGGATAAAATCTCTATCAATTCTTCTGCGATCAACAATCCGCGTCTGATCAGTGATGCAGCAGATAAATTCGGCAGCCAGTGCGTGGTAGTGGCGATCGATGCCAGAAAAAGAGCCGATGGTTCCGGCTGGAATATCTATAAAAACGGCGGAAGGATCGATGTCGGCATGGATGCCGTGGAATGGGCAATGCAGGCAGATCGGTTAGGAGCCGGTGAGATCCTTTTAACCAGTATGGACTGTGACGGAACAAAAGCAGGCTATGACATCGAATTGACACGTCAGATTGCAGAAAATGTTTCGATTCCGGTCATTGCATCGGGTGGTGCAGGAACTAAGGAACATTTTTATGAGGCACTGACAGACGGAAAAGCAGATGCAGCACTTGCCGCTTCTCTTTTCCACTATAAAGAATTAGAGATTATGGATTTAAAAAATTATTTAGCAGATAAAGGTATACCGGTGAGGAGATAATGCTATGGCAATGATCACGAATGACTGGCTGCCTGCTTTGCAGGAGGAGTTTAAAAAGCCATATTATAAAGAGTTATACCAATTTGTACAAAAAGAATACAGTACCGCGGTGGTATATCCTCCGGCGGACGATATTTTCAATGCACTTCATCTGACACCGTTAAAAGATGTCAAAGTGTTGATCCTAGGACAGGATCCGTATCACAACGTGGGTCAGGCACATGGATTGTGCTTTTCGGTAAAACCGGATGTGGACATTCCGCCTTCTTTAGAGAACATCTATAAAGAGTTGCAGGAGGATTTGGGATGTTATATCCCGGATAACGGTTATCTGGTCAAATGGGCAGAGCAGGGAGTGCTGATGCTCAATACGGTATTGACAGTGCGGGCGCATCAGGCAAATTCCCATCAGGGAAGAGGCTGGGAACAGTTTACGGATGCGATCATCCATGCCGTGAATGCACAGGACCGTCCGATCGTCTATATGCTCTGGGGCAGACCGGCACAGAGTAAGATACCGATGCTGACCAATCCGAAGCATCTGATCTTAAAAGCACCACATCCAAGTCCGTTATCGGCATACCGGGGATTTTTTGGCTGTAAGCATTTCAGCCAGGCAAATGAGTTCTTAAAAGAGCATGGGATCGAACCGATCGACTGGCAGATTGAGAACAAAAAGCAGGAAAAATAAAGATATTTACTTGTAAATATTAACAATCAGGGCTATAATGACGATATAGAGAATAGGAAGACTAGGTAGAACACGGATGTTCAGATTAATTTCAAAGGAGTGATATTATGGCAGGATTATTCGGAAGTAACAGTTCATTTGGCGTGAGCAGTTTATTTGGTAACAATTCATCATCTGTATTGAGTGACTGGGCCTTTATCCGCAGCGGCACATATAAGAAGCTGATGAAGGCTTATTATGGTCAGGATAAGACCACCAAATCTGCAACAGAAAGTGCTAAGACAAATAAGACGAAAACAACAGCAGAGCGTGTCCAGACTGAGATCGAGACAAGTGCAACCGATTTAAAAAAATCTACAGATGCACTGATGGCAACCGGCACGAAATCTTTGTTTAAAACGACAGAGACAAAGGGCGAGGACGGTAAGGTAACAAAGACCTATGACACAGATAAGATTTACAAAGCAGTCAGCCGGTTTGTAAAAGATTATAATGATCTGATCGATACTACAAACAAGAGCAGTGTCAGCGGTGTAAAGAATAACGTACGCAGCCTGACAGCTACGACAAACGGCAATGAGACTTTATTAAAGGCAATCGGAATCACGGTCAAAGCAGATAACAAGCTGTCTATTGATGAAGATACCTTTAAGAAAGCAGATATGTCAAAGGTGGAGGCACTGTTTAAGGGAAATACCTCTTATGGATATCAGGTAGGGCTCAGAACCTCTTTGATCGACTATTATGCAGGCAGAGAAGCAGATACTTATAATAAGTATGGCAGCTACAGCACTGCAAATACAGGAACAAATTTTAACAGCTGGTTCTAAGTAACAGCGGGATAAAAACAGAATAGAACAACGGGAGCTTGTGTTACAGGCTGAGAGGAAGGTAGAACCTTCGACCGATGACCTGATTTGGATAATGCCAACGTAGGGATGTTTAGGAAATTATGTTTTCGTATTTCATAGACGGAAAGTTATCAAATCGGTAGCTTTCCGTTTTTTGGTTTGCAAAAAATTATTTATATAAATATTTTTTAATAAAACTCCATGAGAATATCGTTCAAAGAAAGAATTCTTTGAAAAGAACAGGAAGTGAGGGAATAAAATGGTAAAGATCAATGGAGAGAGTCTGGAGATAGCAGGCAGAACAATTGCACAATATATAGCAACAACAAGCTATGATATCCGGCGGATCGCGATAGAGTGCAATGGAGAAATTGTGCCAAAAGCAGTGTATGAAACAAAAATATTGCAGGATGGCGACATTGTGGAAGTAGTCAGTTTTGTGGGAGGTGGCTGATTTGATACCGACAAAAGAAGAGATGAGACAGGCCTTAGAAAAGCGGCAGGGCAAAGAACTGCAGCAGCATTTTTTTGCAGCAACCGTTGGCATCTGCGGACTTGGCGGCTTAGGGTCGAATATTGCAATATCCCTTGCAAGAGCAGGAGTTGGAAAACTGATCCTGATCGATTTTGACAAAGTGGATGTTACGAATCTGCACAGGCAGCAATATAAGGCATCACAGATTGGCAGATATAAGACAGAAGCATTATCCGAAAATTTGAAAGAAATTGCACCCTATGTAGAGCTTGAAACACATACTACCCGCATGACAGAGCAGAATGTTGTGGAATTATTAAAAGAGGCAGATGTGATCTGTGAGGCTTTTGATGATGCACAGGCAAAGGCAATGCTGACCAATTCGGTATTGGAGAATTTTCCACAGAAATATTTTGTGGCGGCTTCCGGGATGGCTGGCATCGGCAGTGCAAACAGTATTAGAACCAGACAGATCACAAAACGGTTTTATCTGTGCGGGGATGGAGTCAGCGACGTGGGAGATGACATTGGACTTGTCTCCTCGCGTGTGATGCTCTGCGCAGCACATGAGGCGCATATGGTCTTACGGATATTAGCAGAAGAATTTGAAGTATAAAGAAAGAGGTACGAACATGGATAACGATAAACTTGTCATTGGCGGACATGAGTTCCGGTCACGATTTATTCTCGGCTCAGGAAAATATTCTTTAAACCTGATCGAAGCAGCGATTAAAGATGCAGGAGCAGAGATCATTACACTTGCCGTTCGAAGGGCAAATACAAAGGAGCAGGAAAATATCTTGGATTTTATTCCAAAGGGAGTTACATTGCTTCCGAATACCAGTGGCGCAAGAGATGCAAAAGAAGCAGTCCGCATTGCCAGACTTGCGAGAGAGTTAGGCTGTGGTGATTTTGTCAAAGTAGAGATCATGCGGGATTCAAAATATCTGCTGCCGGATAACCAGGAGACGATCCGGGCAACAGAAATTTTAGCAAAGGAAGGATTTGTGGTCATGCCATATATGTATCCGGATCTGAATGCTGCCCGTGATCTTGTCAATGCCGGAGCGGCTGCGGTTATGCCGCTTGCATCCCCGATCGGTTCTAATAAAGGACTTGCAACAAAAGAATTTATCCAGATCCTGATCGATGAGATCGAACTTCCGATCATTGTGGATGCCGGTATTGGAAAACCTTCACAGGCATGCGAAGCAATGGAAATGGGTGCTGCTGCAATTATGGCAAACACGGCACTTGCGACAGCCGGAAATCTTCCGATGATGGCATCGGCGTTTAAAGATGCGATCGAAGCAGGACGTAAAGCCTATTTAGCGGGACTTGGAAGAGTCTTAACAAGAGGTGCAGCCACATCTGACCCGTTGACAGGTTTTCTGCGTGATTAGGAGGGAAAGATTTTGGAAAATCAGTTTTTTGTAGATTCAGAATATTTGTCAAAAGAAGCCTTAGAGCGGAAACACCGTTTAGAAACAGACCCGTCTTTTCGCAAAAACCATATGGAGTACCTGCCGGGAATGGAGCAGATTGATTCTAATGTCTGTTCCGATGTGATGGGACAGGTTCAGACTTATGATTATGAAAAATATACGGCAAAAGATGTGCGGGCAGCATTAGAGCATGCAACCTGTACGGTAGAGGATTTTAAAGCGTTATTATCCCCGGCGGCAGAGCCTTTTTTAGAGCAGATGGCAGAACGGGCGAGATTAGAGACCGGGAAACATTTTGGCAACACGGTATATCTGTTTACCCCTTTATATATAGCAAATTATTGTGAAAATTATTGCGTTTACTGCGGTTTTAACTGTTATAACCATATCAGCCGCATGAAGCTCAGTATGGAGCAGATCGAGCATGAGATGCAGGTCATTGCAGACAGCGGAATGGAAGAGATCCTGATCCTGACCGGAGAGAGCAGGAGTAAGAGTGATGTGGCTTACATAGGAGAAGCCTGTAAGTTAGCAAGAAAATATTTCCGCATGGTGGGACTTGAAATTTATCCGGTCAATACGGAGGAGTACCGTTATCTTCATGAGTGCGGAGCAGATTATGTCACTGTCTTTCAGGAGACATACGATGCGAAAAAATACGAAACTCTGCACTTGGCAGGACACAAACGTGTATGGCCTTACCGTTTTGACGCACAGGAGAGGGCTCTGATGGGTGGAATGCGTGGAGTGGCATTTTCAGCACTGTTAGGACTTTCGGATTTTCGTAAAGATGCGCTTGCAAGTGCACTGCATGTATACTATTTGCAGCGTAAATATCCGTATGCAGAAATGTCTTTATCCTGTCCGAGACTTCGCCCGATCATCAATAACGATAAGATCAATCCGTTAGATGTGCATGAAAAGCAGCTTTGCCAGATTCTCTGTGCCTATCGTATCTTTCTGCCGTTTGTGGGAATTACGGTATCTTCCCGCGAAAGTGCAGAATTCCGTAACGGAATTGTGAAGATTGCGGCAACAAAAGTTTCCGCGGGAGTTTCTACCGGCATCGGAGACCATGAGAGCAAATACAGTGGAAAGGAGACAGACTGTAAACAGGGTGACGAGCAGTTTGAGATTGACGACAGCCGAAGCCTTGAGAAAATGTATCAGGATATGTCCGGGGAAGGTTTACAGCCTGTGCTGAATGATTATCTATATGTCTGATATCTTATGTGTTACAAAACGTAGTCTTTGTAAAGAAGATTTTCTTGTCCGGATTGAAAAGATTGCCAAAACAGAAGCAGCAGGGATCATTTTGCGGGAAAAAGACCTGAGCGAAGAGGAATATCAGGCATTGGCAGAAAAGATACTTACCATATGTCAAAAACAAAAAATGCAATGCATATTGCACACACATACAAATGTTGCAAGAAAACTTGCATGTAATGCCATACATCTGCCGATGCCGATACTTCGCACTCTGTCGAAAGAAGAACGGGATGCATTTCAGATACTTGGAGCTTCTTGCCATTCCTTAGAAGAAGCAGTAGAAGCCGAAAACCTTGGCTGTACCTATATAACGGCAGGTCATATCTATGAAACCGATTGTAAGAAAGGCTTGCCCGGAAGAGGTGTTGAATTTTTAAGAAATATCTGTGAAGCAGTTTCCATACCGGTGTATGCCATTGGTGGAATCAATCCGGAGAATCTCTGCGAAGTAAAAAAAGCCGGGGCAGCCGGCGGGTGTATCATGAGTGGATGGATGCAGTGTGAAGATGTGCGGGAATATCTGAAATGCTTAAAGCATGATAAGTAAATAATACAAGCAGCTCCCCAGTCAGATAGGATTCAAAAACATTTTTTCTTCTGACAACAAATTGCAACGATACAAATCAAATATGGAAAGTTTCTTTTTGTGCAATGGAGATGAAACTTAAGAAAGCGTGAAGTCCACTGGCTTCACGCTTTCTGCTTTATAAGGTTCATCGGAATGTCCTGCACAAGGAAACTTGGAATATTTGATTTGTATCATAGCCAAGTTGTATCAATCAGTTTTTAATGTTTTTCTAATTATCATTCTCATCATCCGATGACATCGAATACACCTGACGTTTTCTTGCCATCTCATCACTTTCAAGATACTCGTCATAAGTTGTAATCTTGTCAATGATAGTACCGTTTGGAAGGATTTCCATAATACGGTTCGCAGTGGTTTGCACGATCTGGTGGTCTCTGGATGCAAAGAGCAGTACACCAGGGAACTTGATCAGACCATTGTTCAAAGCAGTAATGGATTCCATGTCTAAGTGGTCGGTCGGCTCATCTAAGATGAGGACATTAGAAGCCTCGATCATCATACGGGAGAGCAGTACACGGACCTTTTCACCACCGGAAAGCACACGCATTTTTTTGACTCCGTCATCTCCGGCAAATAACATTCTGCCTAAGAAACCGCGGACATAAGTGGCATCCTTGATTTCAGAGAACTGTGTCAGCCAGTCAACGATCGCTAAATCCGTATCAAAGATTTCCGTATTGTCTTTTGGGAAATAAGACTGTGAGGTTGTTACACCCCATTTGTAGGTTCCCTCATCCGGTTCCATTTCTCCGGTTAAAATTTTAAAGAGAACCGTCTTTGCAAATTCATTTCCACCGACAAAAGCGATCTTATCATCGTGTCCGACGATAAAGGAAATATTGTCTAATACTTTTTCACCGTCAATCGTTTTGCTCAATCCTTCTACGGTCAGGACTTCGTTGCCAATCTCACGCTCCGGACGGAAGTCAATATAAGGATATTTTCGACTGGAAGGCTTGATCTCATCCAACTGGATCTTTTCAAGCGCTTTCTTTCTGGAAGTTGCCTGTTTGGATTTAGAAGCATTCGCAGAGAAACGGGAGATAAATTCCTGCAGCTCTTTGATCTTTTCTTCTTTTTTCTTGTTGGCTTCTTTCATCTGTTTCATTAAAAGCTGGCTGGATTCATACCAGAAATCATAGTTACCTGCATAGAGCTGAATCTTTCCATAATCGATATCAGCCGTATGGGTGCAGACTTTATTTAAGAAATAACGGTCATGGGAAACCACGATCACGGTATTTTCAAAATTGATCAAAAATTCCTCTAACCAGGCAATGGCATCTAAATCCAAATGGTTGGTCGGCTCATCTAAGAGCAGGATATCAGGATTGCCGAAAAGTGCCTGTGCAAGGAGTACCTTGACCTTGAGAGCACCCGGAAGTTCGGACATCATAGAGTAGTGGTTCTCAGTAGGAATACCAAGACCGTTTAACAGCATAGCCGCATCAGACTCGGCGTTCCAACCGTCCATTTCCGCAAACTCTGCTTCGAGTTCACTGGCACGGATGCCGTCCTCATCCGAAAAATCTTCTTTTGCGTAAATCGCATCTTTTTCCTTCATAATATCATAAAGACGCTGGTTTCCCATAATAACGGTATCTAAAACCGTATATGCATCATATTTAAAATGATCCTGCTGTAAGAAACTTAAACGCTGTCCCGGAGTGATGACGATATCTCCGCTTGTCGGTTCTAACTGTCCGGAAAGGATTTTTAAAAAAGTAGATTTTCCTGCGCCGTTCGCACCGATCATACCGTAGCAGTTGCCCTCGGTAAATTTAATATTGACATCTTCAAATAAGGCTTTTTTCCCCAGCCTTAAGGTAATGTTGTTTGCACTTATCATAAGATATAACCTTTCTATTATAATGTGTTCTTTTTCCTAATCCTTTAATATTGTAACGTAAAATCCGTATTTTGCAAGTTTTTTCGTGGAAAACAGAGAGGTTTGTACAAAGCACCTGTTTATGTTCTTAATTTTAAACAAAAATATCTTTAGGAATTCAGGGAAAACTATTGATTTTTTGGACAAATTTCATTATATTACTATATTAGAGACATTGTGAAAACATTGTCAGGAATTTGGTTCTTTACCATACCTTGCGTATGGTACCAGTCACACTGGGATACACAAAAATAGGAGGAAAAAGTATCATGAAACGATCAATGAAAACTATGGATGGTAACCATGCAGCAGCTCATGCTTCATATGCATATACAGATGTTGCAGCTATCTATCCGATCACTCCATCTTCCGTAATGGCAGAAGCTACGGACGAATGGGCAACACAGGGAAGAAAGAACATCTTCGGACAGACCGTACAGGTAACAGAAATGCAGTCTGAGGCAGGTGCAGCAGGTACTGTACACGGTTCCTTAACAGCAGGTGCTCTTACAACTACTTACACAGCTTCCCAGGGATTATTATTAATGATTCCTAACCTTTACAAAATTGCTGGTGAAGGACTTCCGGGTGTATTCAATGTGTCCGCACGTTGTGTTGCAACCCACGCATTAAATATCTTTGGTGATCATTCAGACGTTTACGCCTGTCGTCAGACTGGTGCTGCAATGCTCTGTGAATCATCCGTACAGGAAGTAATGGACTTAACTCCTGTTGCTCACTGTGCAGCATTAGAAGGAAAACTTCCTTTCATCAACTTCTTCGACGGATTCCGTACATCTCACGAAATTCAGAAGATTGAGACATGGGATTACGAAGATTTAAAAGACATGGTAGATATGAACGTAATCGATGAGTTCAGAAAAGGAGCTTTAAATCCAAATCATCCATGCCAGTTAGGTTCTGCTCAGAACCCTGACCTCTTCTTCCAGACAAGAGAGTCCTGTAACTCCACATACGATGCAATGCCTGCAATCGTACAGAAATACATGGACAAAGTAAACGAGAAGATCGGTACAGATTATAAATTATTCAACTACTACGGAGCTGCTGATGCTGAGAAGATCATCATCGCTATGGGTTCTGTATGTGATACGATCGATGAGACAATCGATTACTTAATGGCAAGAGGCGAGAAAGTCGGAGTTGTAAAAGTACGTCTTTACAGACCATTCTGCAAAGAAGCTTTGATCGAGGCAATTCCGGACACAGTAAAATCTATCGCAGTATTAGATAGAACAAAAGAGCCTGGTTCTCTTGGCGAGCCGTTATACTTAGACGTAGTAGCAGCATTAAAGGGAAGCAAGTTTGATTCTGTTAAGATTACAAGCGGACGTTACGGTTTAGGTTCTAAAGATACAACACCTGGACAGATCATCGCTGTATACAACAACACAGAAAAAGAAAGATTTACAATCGGTATCTACGATGATGTAACAAACCTTTCTCTTGAAGTAAAAGAAGATCCTGTTACAACACCGGAAGGAACCATCAACTGTAAATTCTGGGGACTTGGTGCTGACGGTACTGTTGGTGCTAACAAGAACTCCATCAAGATTATTGGAGACAACACAGACATGTATGCTCAGGCATATTTTGACTATGACTCCAAGAAATCCGGTGGTGTTACAATGTCTCACTTACGTTTTGGTAAGAAGGCAATCAAGTCTACTTACTTGATCAAGCAGGCAAACTTTGTAGCATGCCACAACCCATCTTACGTTCGTAAGTACAACATGGTTCAGGAATTAGTACCGGGCGGAACATTCTTACTGAACTGTTCATGGACACCGGAAGAGTTAGAGACACACTTACCTGGACAGGTTAAGAGATATATCGCAGAGAACGATATCCAGTTCTATACCATCGATGGTATCAAGATCGGTAAAGAAATCGGACTTGGCGGACGTATCAACACAGTACTTCAGTCTGCATTCTTCAAATTAGCAGCAATCATCCCAGAGGAGACTGCGATCGAGTTAATGAAGGCAGCAGCTAAAGCTACTTATGGTAAAAAAGGTGATAAGATCGTACAGATGAACTACGATGCAATCGATGCCGGAGCAACAGGTGTTGTTAAAATCGATGTACCTGCAAGCTGGAAAGATGCAAAAGACGAGAGCTTTGCACAGACAGCAACCGGAGACAGAAAAGACGTTGTAGATTTCGTTAACGATATCCAGATCCCTGTAAATGCTCAGGAAGGAAATAAGATTCCTGTATCTGTAGTTAAGACATATGAGCATGGCCAGACACCATCCGGTGCATCTGCATTTGAAAAACGTGGTATCGCAGTAGACGTTCCGGTATGGAATTCTGCAAACTGTATCCAGTGTAACATCTGTTCTTATGTATGTCCTCATGCAGTTATCCGTCCGGTTGCTATGACTGAGGAAGAAGCTGCTAAGGCTCCGGAAGGAATGCAGATGAAAGACATGAACGGAATGCCGGGATACAAATTCTCCATCACAGTATCTGCTCTTGACTGTACAGGATGTGGTTCTTGTGTAAACGTATGTCCTGGTATGAAGGGTGAAAAGGCAATCACTATGGCTAACTGCGAAGAGAACGTAGGCGAGCAGAAATACTTCGACTATGGTGTAACCTTAGATCCAAAACCGGAAGTAGTAGCAAAATTCAAAGAAGCAACTGTAAAAGGTTCTCAGTTCAAACAGCCATTACTTGAGTTCTCAGGAGCTTGTGGTGGATGTGGAGAGACACCTTATGCAAAACTGATCACTCAGTTATTCGGTGATAGAATGTACATTGCAAACGCAACAGGATGTTCTTCTATCTGGGGTAACTCCTCACCTTCTACACCATACACAGTAAACGAAAAAGGACATGGTCCTGCATGGTCTAACTCCTTATTCGAGGATGCTGCTGAGTTTGGTTATGGTATGTTATTAGGACATAAAGCAATCAGAGCTAAATTACAGTCCAAAGTAGAAGCATTAGTTGCAGATGGTAAAAACGCAGACGTAAAAGCTGCCGGACAGGAATGGTTAGATACATTTAACAGCGGTGTAACAAACGGTGCTGCAACAGATAAATTAGTAGCTGCATTAGAGGCTTGCGGATGTGACGCTTCTAAAGACATCCTTGCTGAAAAAGATTTCTTAGCTAAGAAATCCCAGTGGATCTTCGGTGGTGACGGTTGGGCATACGACATCGGATTTGGTGGAGTTGACCATGTATTAGCAAGTGGACAGGATGTAAACATCATGGTATTCGATACAGAGGTTTACTCTAACACAGGTGGACAGTCCTCAAAGGCTACACCAACAGGTGCAATCGCACAGTTCGCAGCAGGCGGTAAAGAAGTGAAGAAGAAAGACTTAGCTTCTATCGCAATGAGCTATGGTTATGTATATGTTGCACAGATTGCAATGGGTGCTGATTACAACCAGTGTGTAAAGGCAATTGCAGAAGCTGAAGCATATCCGGGACCATCATTAGTAATCGCTTACGCTCCATGTATCAACCACGGTATCAAAGTTGGTATGAGCAAAGCTCAGACAGAGGAGAAATTAGCTGTTGAGGCTGGTTACTGGCATACATTCCGTTACAACCCAGCTCTGAAAGCAGAAGGAAAAGCTGCATTCTCCTTAGACAGCAAAGCTCCTACAGGAGATTACAAAGCATTCTTAAACGGAGAGGTTCGTTACAACGCATTAGCAAGATTCAACCCAGAAAGAGCAGAAGAATTATTTGCAAAATCCGAAGAGACAGCAAAAGAGCGTTATGAATACCTCAACAAACTTATTACCTTATATGGTGGCGAGAACTAAGATCGTTTCATAAACTAAAAGAAAGGAAGCAGTGGACGTAAGTCTGCTGCTTTCTTTTTGCTGTTAAGGCGATTCTGTTGTAAAGCTCAATATATAGGTCACCTGCGATGGATATGTCAGCTTGTGTTAGAGATCATCCTTGGTTTCAAGGTGCCGAAGGTCAGTGTGCATGTGGAACACAGTATTCTGATCAGTTCCGATTTCAGAAGCGTCCGTTTAGATGTTTACGCAAGCGATGAACTGAAAGTCGGCTATGATATTGAGGCACAGAACGACTATGCAGGAAATCTTGCAAAGATGTAGGTGGGATTTTGTCATCCGATCAATCAAAGCAGTCAAATCGAATCATGACAGGGAGCTTACCATGGAAAGATTTCAAAAGAGGCGGTATGTTCCGCTTAGTAATCTAACAGATTCAAAAAAATGGGTATGTTCCGGTCAACAATCTAACAGTTTTAAAAACACCCAAAATATCAAAAGTATCGTAAAAATTCACAAATATTCAAAAATTCACAGAAAAGAACAGGACAGGAGTCTGTCTAAGACAAAACACGATCAGGTACTTTTTTGGACAATCAGGTAGACAGACTTGACGTTTTTCAGTATCTTAGTAATAATAAAAATAATACAAAAATACAAACACAAGCTGCAGCAGATTCATATTCAGACATGAATTTATGATTATTTATGCGGCTATATAAAAAATGAACGAGGAACAGAGTATGCAGCCAATCCAGCAGGCCTTTGAGCCGGTTTCCATATGCTTTGCAAGTGATGACAACTATGCACCCTATCTGAAAGTTGCCATTTATTCCCTGTTATGTAACCGTAACAGGGAGCGAAGCTATGATATTATCATTTTACATAAGAGGATTTCAAAAGAACATCAGGGAGAGATATTAGGATTAGCGGATGGAAAATCCGGTGTGTCTATCCGTTTTGTTAATGTGGTCGAAGCAGACCGTGAATTGCAGTCAGACGTTGGGTGTTATTATGCCGTAGAGACGAATTATCGTCTGTTGCTTTTTTCAAAGCTGTTTCAAAACTACAGGCGGATGCTGTATTTAGACTGTGACATTATTGTAACAGGAGATGTAGGAGAGTTATTTGATGTGGATTTGGAAGGAAAATCTGCAGCAGGCGTGGAAGATGTGGGATTTCGCTGGCTTGCCTATACCAAAAGAGCGATCTTTTTAGATAATAAACCATATAATGTCCTGAATTATTGTACGGATGTGTTGGGGATGAAGGACCCGGGCGGCTACGTCAATGCGGGGGTACTGTTGTTTGATCTAGAAAAATGCAGACAGAAAGTTTCTTTTCGGGACGTTGTAGAGACATTGCACAGCAGGAATTTTTTCTATAACGATCAGGATGTATTAAATATTCTGTTAGAAGGAAACATCAAACAGGTGGACTGCAAGTGGAATTATATGAATAATATCGCATTTTATTTAGAATGTGACCGGAAGGAATTCCGTGAGCTGTATCTGGATCTATACAGGGAGGATTACCGTATCATCCATTATATCAGTGCTAAAAAGCCGTGGAATGGAGAAGTACCGATGGGAGAAGTCTGGCAGAAATATGCGGATGAATGAAAGGGTTAAGTCGAAATTCGTCAAATCTTGTGCATCTTTGTGAGTAGACAACCTCTCTATTAAATGATAAAATAGTCGCAGAATGTAAATTCGGGAGGAGTCTGTGATGCGGCTTTTTAGACAGAAAAAACAGCAGACAAGCCATAAGAGAGAGATACGGAACGAGAGTAAGGAGAAGAACATGGACGATTTTTTGTTAAAACAGATTGATGAATTTAGAGACAAAGCACAGCAGTTGCAGGATTTGATTAATACAAAAGAAACCAAAGTCAGAGAGTTACAGTTGTTAGTAGATGAACGTGAGAGTAAGGCAACAAAGCTTCAGATGGAGTTGGATGAGCGCCAGAGAGAAGCCGATTCTTTAGTTGGTAACGTAGAGGAACAGGTTGATAAACTGATCAAAAAAATCGAAGTTCAGCAAAATGACAATACAGAGGACATCAAGAATGCATTGGATGGGATGTCTCAGGACTTTGGTCAGATGACAAAAGAGCTGACCGGAGCACAGCAGGAGATTTCTGAGAAGATACATACGGAAAATGTAAAATGTTACCGCAATATACAGGGCTTAATGCAGGAATTTGCGGAGAAGATGGAAAAAGTAGATTTAGCGGATGAGAGCATGAAATCCATCAAGCATTTCTTCGGATGGACGATTGGACTTTTAGTATGTAATCTTGCAGCACTTGCAGGAGTGATTCTGTATTTTGCAGGAGTATTTTCCTTTTAGTTTTTTAGAAGAGAGATCAGGTGAGGTTAGAATTGGATTATCAACAGGAAAATAATGTATGGGTTATCGGACATAAGAATCCGGATACGGATTCAATTTGTGCGGCAATCTGTTATGCGAATTTGAAAAACCGTCTTCAGGACGGTTTTCATTACATTCCCAAAAGGGCAGGGAGTATCAATGAGGAGACAAAGTATGTGCTGCAGCATTTTGGCGTAGAACCGCCGGAATATGCAGAAGATGCGGGTGCACAGGTAAAGGATATTGCATTTCGCAGAACTGCCGGTGTCAGCGGACATATTTCCTTAAAAAAAGCATGGGAACTGATGAAAACAGAAAATGTGATGACACTTGCCGTTACCAGTGCTTCAGACAAGTTAGAGGGACTGATCATTACCGGTGATATTGCAGAGTCCTATATGGATGTCTATGACAACCATATCTTATCCCGTGCAAGAACCCAGTATAAAAATATCGTAGAGACTTTGAATGGCACGCTTTTAGCCGGAAATGAGCATGCCTATTTTTTGCGTGGAAAAGTAGTGGTAGCAACCGGAAGCCGGGATGTGATAGAAGAGTGCATCGAAAGTGATGATCTTGTCATTGTAGGTGACCGGGATGAAACCCATATCTGTGCATTAGAGGAAAATGCAAGCTGTATGGTTGTGACCGGCGGGACACAGGTGTCTGCACAGGTACTTGAGATGGCAAACCGGAGAGATTGTGTCGTGATCATCACGCCATACGATACCTTTACGGCAGCACGTCTGATCAATCAGAGCATGCCGATCAAATATTTTATGAAAAAAGAAAATTTTGTTACGTTTGATATTGACGATTATGTCGATGAAGTGCGGGAAGTGATGTCGAAAAAACGACATCGTGATTTTCCGGTATTAGATGACCAGAGAAGATATTTAGGAATGGTTTCGAGACGTAACCTTTTGAATATGCACAAGAAAAAACTGATCTTAGTGGATCACAATGAGAAGTCACAGGCAATTGACGGAATCGAGGGAGCTGAAATCTTAGAGATTATTGATCATCACAGATTAGGAAGTCTTGAAACCATGTCGCCGGTATTTTTCCGGAATCAGCCGTTAGGCTGCACATCCACGATCGTCTATCAGATGTATTGTGAGTCAGGAATTGAAATCGAAGAAAAAATTGCAGGACTTTTATTATCCGCAATTCTTTCAGACACTCTGATGTTCCGTTCCCCAACCTGTACGAAGGCGGACCATGAGGCAGCGAGAGCTTTAGCCGCGATTGCAAAAGTAGATATTGTGGATTTGGCAGACAGAATGTTCCGTGCGGGTTGCGACTTTGCATCCAAGACAGTGGATGAGATTTTTTATCAGGACTTTAAGACCTTCCATGCAGGCGATACTGCATTTGGTGTGGCGCAGATCAGTGCAGTCAGCAGAGAGGAACTGAGCGGCATCAAAGAAAAGATCCATGATTATATGAATCAGGTGATGTCCGATAAAAAAGTGGATATGGTTTTCGTTATGCTGACAGATATTTTGAATGAATCGACAGAATTGTTGTGCTGTGGCAAGGATGCAGTGGAATTAGCGACCGGTGCTTATCATTTGCCGGCAGATGACTACAGCCTGATGTTACCGGGTGTGGTTTCAAGAAAGAAACAGTTGATCCCAAGTCTGATCACGGCAATGCAGCAGGAAGATCAGTAAGCGGAATAATATACGAAAGTATGGAAGGCAAGGAGAGTTAAGATGGGAAAACAGGTCTGGAAACCGGGAAATATGCTTTATCCTCTTCCGGTAGTCATGGTCAGTGTGCGTGACAGGGACGGACAGGACAATATCATTACCGTGGCATGGGCCGGAACGGTCTGCACCAATCCGCCAATGGTATCCATTTCCGTGCGTCCGGAGCGTCATTCCTACCGAATGATAAAGGAAAGCGGAGAATTTGTGATCAATCTGGTAACGGAGCAGTTAGTAAAGGCTGCTGATTATTGCGGTGTCCGTTCCGGAAGAGATGTAGATAAATTTAAGGAAATGCGTTTAGAAAAAGCGGAGGCAGAAAAAATCCATGCACCGATGATCTTAAACAGTCCGGTCAATATCGAATGTAAAGTGACAGAGTGCAAAGAATTGGGTTCTCATCATATGTTCCTTGCCACCGTAGAGGCAGTTCACATAGATGAGGATTATCTGAATGAAAAAGGAAAGTTCTGTTTGAATGATACAGGACTGGTCACCTATTCCCACGGAGAATATTTTTTATTAGGAAAAAAGGTGGGAAGTTTCGGTTATTCAGTTCAAAAGAAAAAGAAGAAGAAAAGAAAAAAGTAAATTATTTTACTAACATATCCATCAGGCAGGCATAGACCTCCGGGGACTGTTCCTGCCAGTTTTTGCAGACTGCTTCTGCCATTTCGGTATTTTTGACTGTTAAAGTCAGATCAATGACCGGAATATTTTTTTGTCTGAGCTGGCAATGTACCGCGTAGTTATGCTGCGGAGTGCGATAGTAATCGGCACTGATGTCGGCTTCTTTTTTCATTTCAATCTGATTCTGGGAAAAATACTCACGGATGTCCTGACGGATCGCCTCTGAAATTTTATCCTCAAAGAAATCCAAGGTTTCACGTCCGGATGCAGTGATCCGGTAATTGGTGTTATTGTGTGTGGATTCGGCAACGATCAGCTCCGAATCTAACAAGTCGTTTAATACCTGCTGTATCGTAAAGTAGGTGGTATATTCCTTATCTAAAAAGAAATTGGAAATTTTAGTGTTCCCAAGTGGGAAGTCTACCTGGGAGAGCATATATAAAATAATTAATTTGTAAATCGTAATTGGTTCAGCCATGTCTATCTCTATCCTTATTTATATAATCTTATCTGTTTTCTGCCAGTCGTCCCTGAAAAGTATCGCGTTCTTTCAGACGGCGGTGAATGGTATTTAAAACGCATCTTTTTTTCGTACTCCATAGCGGAGCGATCAGTAAATCTTTTGGTCCGTCACCGGTCAGCCGGTGTATTACAATATCCTGCGAAAGGTATTCTAAGCAGTCGATCACAAGTTCCACATATTCTTCCATAGAAAAAACAGGGAAACCGATATGTTGATAATAGTCTGCTAAATCTGTCCCTTTTAAAACATGTAAAAGCTGCAATTTCACACCAGACACAGGAAGTCCGGAGATCGATTTTACGGATTCTAAGATCATAGTCCGGTCCTCACCCGGAAGCCCTAAGATCAGGTGGGTAATGACGGGGATGTGAAGCTGATGCAGTTTTTCCACAGCGTCGGTAAAACATGCATAGTCATAACCACGCCGGATAAATGCCGCGGTTTCAGGATGGATCGTCTGTAAACCGAGTTCGATCCAGACAGGTTTTATTTGATTCAGTTCATCTAAAAGTTCTAATACATCGTCATTCAGACAATCCGGTCTTGTGGCGATCGAAAGTGCCACAATGTCAGGATGCATCAAAGCCTCCGTAAAGATTTTTCTTAAGTAAGAGACCGGTGCATAGGTGTTGGTATATGCCTGAAAATAGGCAATGAAACGTTTACACGGAAATTTTCCTAAAAGCTGCTGTTTTCCATATGCGATCTGTTCCGTAATGGAAAGACTGACCGGAGCAGCAAAGTCCCCGGAGCCGCCCGCAGAGCAGAAAATACAGCCGCGTGTGTCCAGACTGCCATCACGGTTAGGGCAGGTCATGCCGCCGTTTAGGGAAATCCGGTAGATTTTTTCACCAAAAGTATTTTTTAAATAATAATCAAAAGAATAATAACGTTTTTCATTCCAAAATTTTTGCATGATGATGTTATCATAGCATTATTGGGTAAGATTTTCAAGGTGAGTGCAACAGGGGGTTTTACTTTTGGAAAAATTAGTGTATAATGGCGTTATCACAAATCATTGTGCCATTTCGGCATTGATCCCTATAGATTAAGGAGAAAAAGCATGAGAGAAAAATATGAGAGTCTGTCAGTGGCTGTATTGCGTGATTTAGCGAAGTCCAGAGGTATTGCTAAAGTATCGACAATGAAAAAAGCAGAGTTGATCGAGGCCATGGTAGCAGAAGATGAAAAGGCTCAGCCGGCATCCGAAGATGCAAAAAATATAGATGAGAAAAAGAAAGAAACTACAGAAGAAAAAAATGAGACCAGACAGCATAGATATCCGCGTCAGCAGAATGGACAGTATCATGAGAACCGCAAAAATGACGGACGTGATCACAATTTGCAGAACGAAGTGGATATGTCCTTAGACAGTGGGATTACCACCGAGGGAATCTTAGAGGTTATGCCGGATGGATATGGATTTATCCGTTGTGAGAATTATCTGCCGGGAGATGGAGATGTCTATGTTTCTCCAACGCAGATCCGCAGATTTAATTTAAAGACCGGAGATATCGTCTGTGGCAATACAAGAATTAAGACGCAGGGAGAAAAATTTTCTGCCTTATTATATGTGCGTTCCGTCAATGGGTATCATCCGTCCGAAGCACAGAAGAGAACCGGTTTTGAAAATCTGACACCGATCTTTCCAAATGAAAGGATCCGTTTAGAGTACGGCAGAGGTGTCAACATGGCAATGCGTATTGTCGATCTGGTATCCCCGATCGGTAAAGGACAAAGAGGTATGATCGTGTCTCCGCCAAAAGCAGGTAAGACAACGCTGTTAAAAGCGGTTGCAAAATCCATTGTCCACAGCAATCCGAATATGCATGTGATCATTTTACTGATTGATGAACGTCCGGAGGAGGTTACCGATATCAAGGAGGCAATCCGGGGGGAAAATGTGGAAGTTATCTACTCTACCTTTGATGAGCTTCCGGAGCATCATAAAAGAGTATCTGAGATGGTAGTAGAGCGTGCCAAAAGACTGGTAGAGCATCATCAGGATGTTACGATCTTATTAGATTCCATTACAAGATTAGCAAGAGCCTATAACTTGGTCGTACCACCAAGCGGAAGAACATTATCCGGTGGACTTGACCCGGCAGCACTGCATATGCCAAAACGTTTCTTTGGTGCGGCGCGAAATATGAGAGAGGGCGGAAGCCTGACAATTTTAGCAACGGCACTGGTAGATACGGGCAGCAAGATGGATGACGTTATTTACGAGGAATTCAAAGGTACCGGTAATATGGAACTTGTCTTAGACCGCAAGTTGTCAGAAAAACGTGTATTCCCGGCAATTGATATTGTAAAATCAGGAACAAGAAGAGAAGATCTGCTGTTAGATAAAGAAGAATTAGAAGCAGTTGGCATCATGCGAAAAGCAATTAACGGTATGCGTACTGATGAGGCAGTGGAAAATATCCTGAATATGTTTGCGAGAACAAGAGACAACCAGGAATTTATCCATATGGTGAAAAAGAACCGGATTCTGTAAAAAACACAGAAAAAAAGTGCAGGAAACCGTAAGAATTTTTGGAACAGGACTTGCATAACGATTATGCTTATGGTACAATTAATAAGCTGTTTATCGGGATGTATAGTTTGTAAACTATAAAACAGAATAAAGTGAAATAAATGATATAAAATGATTGATGAGGTGAAAGACATGAGAGAAGGAATCCATCCAGATTATTATCAGGCAACTGTTACATGTAACTGTGGAAACACATTTGTTACAGGTTCCACGAAGGAAGATATCCACGTAGAAATCTGTTCCAAATGCCATCCGTTCTACACAGGTCAGCAGAAAGCTGCTCAGGCTCGTGGACGTATTGATAAGTTCAATAAGAAATACGGCATGGATAACAAATAGACATAGGTTGTTTGGAAAGGTTGAGGTGTTTATCTCAACCTTTTTTTAAGAAAGAGGAGACAATGGGCTATTCCGGAATTGGTGGTCAGGCAGTCATGGAAGGTGTAATGATGAAAAACGGTATTCATTATGCGGTGGCAGTCAGAAAGCCTGACAAAGAAATTGTGGTGGATGCACGGGAGTATCCCGGCATTGTCAAAAATCAGAAGATCAAAAAAATACCGATCTTGCGTGGTGTCATCAATTTTATCGATTCGCTGGTACTGGGCATGCGGACATTGATGTATTCCGCTTCTTTTTTTGATGAAGAGGCAAAGGAACTGAGCGAAGAGGATCAGAAGGCAAAGGAAAAGAAGGAAAGTGTGGCAATGGGGTTTACGGTCTTTTTGTCCGTGATCCTTGCACTTGTAATTTTTATGCTTCTTCCATATGGACTATCGCTCTTTTTTAAAAAATGGATTGCTTCGCCGACGTTACTTGCGTTGATCGAAGGTGTCATCCGCGTGGTTATTTTTTTCATATATATTGTTGCAATTACCTGCATGGAAGATATTAAGCGTGTATATATGTACCATGGAGCAGAGCATAAGTGCATCAACTGTGTGGAGCATGGACTGGATCTGAATGTCGAGAATGTGAAGAAGAGTTCAAGGTTTCATAAAAGATGCGGGACCAGTTTTTTGTTTCTGGTAGTATTTATCAGCATTTTGTTTTTTGCATGTATCCGCACGGACTCGGCAATCTGGAGATTTTCACTCAGGATTCTCTTAGTGCCGGTGATCGCAGGAGTTGCATATGAATTTCTACGTCTTGCAGGACGGAGTGAGAATGCTTTTGTGAATCTGCTCAGCAAGCCGGGACTCTGGTTTCAGAAGTTTACGACAAAAGAGCCGGATGAAGATATGATCGAGGTTGCCATTGCTTCGGTAGAGGCAGTGTTTGACTGGAAACCATATGTAGAAAAAGTACGCGGCGAAGGAGCAGCAGAAGCGGACTGAGAGAAAAAGGAGAGGTCTTATGAGATATCGTGAGGCATTAGCAGAGGGGACGGCAGCGCTTGAGAAAGCCGGAATTGAAACGGCAAGACTGGATGCGTGGTATCTGCTTGAGCATGTCTGTCATATCACAAGACAGTATTTTTATTTAAACGATACAGATGAATTAAAAGAAGAAGAACAGCAGGAATACGAACTTGCGATTGGAAAGCGGGCAGAGCGTGTGCCGTTACAATATATTATCGGGGAACAGGAATTTATGGGACTGACTTTTAAGGTCAATCCAAGTGTTCTGATCCCAAGACAGGATACGGAGATTTTAGTGGAAGAAATCTTAAAGATCTGCAAGTCGGATGCCCGTGTGCTGGATTTATGCACAGGTTCAGGCTGTATCATTATCAGTATGGTACGGAATCTGCCGAATATAGAGGCGTATGGTGGAGATATTTCCCGTCAGGCGATCAATGCCGCAAAAGAAAATGCAAAGCTGAACCAGACGGCAGTTATTTTTGAACGCAGTAATCTCTATGAGGCATTCAGCGGAAAGTTCGATGTGATCGTTTCGAATCCGCCTTATATCCCATCGGCAGAGATTCCGAATCTGATGCCGGAGGTGCGGGATTTTGAGCCTCATCAGGCATTAGACGGTTTAGAGGACGGACTGTATTTTTACCGGAAGATCATTGCAGGAAGTGTGGAATACTTAAACGAGGATGGCATCCTGTGTTTAGAGATCGGGTGTGAGCAGGCTTCTGCCGTAACGGAGATGATGAAGCATTTTGGATTTAAAGATATCACGGTGGTGCAGGATTTAGCAGGATTAGACCGGGTGGTCCGTGGCCACTTGTAGCGGAATTAGGGTGATATCGGATATGACACAGAAGGAAAGCAGAGAAATGAGGTAGAGATATGTTTGACAGATTAGATGATACTTTGATGCGATATGAAGAAATGATGAATCAGCTCAGTGAGCCGGATGTTGCGAATGACCCGGAGCGTTTTAAAAGACTGATGAAGGAGCAGAGCGACCTGACACCGATCGTTGAGGCATATAAGGAATACAAGCAGTGCAAACAGAATGTAGAGGATTCCCTTGCTATGCTTGATGAGGAAAGCGACGAGGAAATGCGTGAGCTTGCCAAAGAGGAATTAAACGAGTCCAAGGCAAGGATTGAAGAGTTAGAGCAGGAGTTAAAAGTCTTACTGCTTCCAAAAGACCCGAATGATGATAAGAACGTTATCGTAGAGATCCGTGCCGGTGCAGGTGGTGATGAGGCAGCACTTTTTGCAGCAGAGATTTACCGTATGTATGTACACTATGCTGAGAGTCAGCGTTGGAAGGTTGAGACCTTAGAAATGGAAGAAATCGGAATCGGTGGTATGAAATCTGTAAACTTTATGATTACAGGACAGGGTGCTTATTCTAAGATGAAATATGAGTCCGGCGTACACCGTGTACAGCGTGTACCTGAGACAGAGTCCGGTGGACGTATCCACACTTCAACGATTACGGTTGCGGTTATGCCGGAGGCAGAGGAAGTGGATGTAGAGATTGATGAAAAAGATGTCCGTATTGATGTTATGCGTGCTTCCGGAAACGGTGGACAGTGTGTAAATACCACGGACTCCGCGGTACGTCTGACCCATTATCCGACCGGTATTGTTATTTACAGCCAGACGGAAAAATCCCAGATCCAGAATAAGGCGAAGGCATTTGCCCTTTTGCGTGCAAAACTTTACGATATGGAGTGCCAGAAGGCTCACGATGCAGAGGCAGAAGCCAGAAGAAGCCAGATCGGAACAGGGGATCGTTCCGAGAAGATCAGAACCTACAATTTCCCACAGGGTCGTGTGACCGACCACCGTATCAACCTGACCTTGTACAAACTTGACAAGATTATGAACGGGGATATCCAGGAAATCATTGATGCATGTATTGCAGCCGACCAGGCGAAGAAGCTAAGCCGCATGGAGACTGAAGCCTAAAAGCCTTGATTTTACTGTGGTTTTAAAGAAATATCTATATATATGAATTTAATAAAAGAGCAATTGAAACGGTCTTTGACACATGTCATCGACCGTTTTTCTTTTGAGCATATAGTATAGATGCACTGTACACCCTTATTTTGGGGTTTGGATGTATGTATAGACCAATGGTTAACTTTAGTTAATTTTATTGTATGCATTCATATACAAATTTAAAAGTCCTGTAGTTAGTTGAGTTAGAGCTGACTTCTCTTTAAAATTTAAAAGGTCAAATAGTGTATCGATAGAGTTTATTTCATTAGATTGTTTTTCTACAGCGGAATATGCATGTTGTATTCCAGCATCTGTTAAATATTTTTTATAATCAGAACTATCAAAACGTAACGCTTGAGCTATATATTCCAGCCAATTGGTTCCTCTTTGTGAGGTTTGGGTATTGCGTTGTTTTATTTTTCGGTAAGTTTCTATTGTCAGTACTTTATCGGATTTAGGATTGCTTTTGTTAAATAAATCATAAACGATTTCACACACTTCTTCATCAGTATAGCCTAGCTTTTGCTGATTATAATTAATAAGCTCTGATATAGCATATGGCTGGTATCCTTTTTCTGTAAATGAACTATTGTGATTTACTAGACATCGAAATGTATTAATTATAATGGATTTATAGTCATAAGGTAATAGATTATATAATTTTAAATAATCTTCCTTTGATATTTCAGGGTTCATTTATTTTATCCTCCTAAACAAGTGATTATTATGGAGAATTAATTAGTCTGAATACTTTGTTTGTTGATGCAAAGGAAGAAATACCAGTAGGTGTAAATCGTATTTTATTTGGTAATGCAATAGTTACAACGCCAGTATTTAATGATAAATTAGTAGCATTTGAATTTGTTGATGCAGATAAACCAATTGTATACACAAATAAAGAAATGCTTTTAACTAGAATTAATTCAAAAGTATTGAATCAATATTTAGATAAAGGTGTAGAGTGTCAGTTCTTTTTTAGAGGTAGTATAGGGCAGGATGGAAAATTTGTAAGTTTTAATGGAAAAAATTATTGTGATTTATACATTATGGAATAGCAAACATATAAGTAGATGGAGGTGGATAATGAACTTTTTAGACATATTTAAGAAAAATACTACAGTTGATTCAACAGGAATTTTATCTGAGCCAGGCGATAAACTTGAGGCTAGAGTTACAAATTCTAATAGAAAAGTTGTTAAAATACAGAAAGATAATGGGAATTCAAAGTATAGTGCAACTCAGTACCCGAATGGTACAGTTGTGGAAACGAAAGTGACTAAAAGAAAGTAATTCAATATATTAGAGGTTTGCAATGTATTCTGTATAGGTAAAGAATATTAATGTAGTGTATTTTCTTTATAATACATATTGAAATTGGGCATAATTATGGTATAATTAATCCATGGTTAGGAGGTGTTACTTATGCCACAAATTATTCCAATTAAAGATTTAAAGAATACATCAGAGATTTCTGATATGTGTCACAGAGCAGAAGAACCTATCTATATTACTAAAAATGGTTATGGCGATATGGTTATTATGAGTATGGAGATTTATGAGTCTGCCATGAAACAGCTTGCTATGTATAGGGATATTGAAATTTCTGAAAAGCAGATTGAAGCAGGTCAGGTAAAAGATGCCAGAACAGCACTCAGGGAAACGAGGGTAAAGTATGGATTATAAATTAGTTATTTCAGAGCATGCAGATGAATTACTTGATAATTTAGTATATTACTTGTTATATCGGCTGAAAAGTGAGCAGGCTGCGAGACATCTGTTAGATGGCATTGATGGTATTTATGATAGGCTGGAAACAAATCCTTTTCAATTTCCACTCAGCAGAGATGCTTATTTGGCGAATAAAGGCTACCACGAAGCAGTTGTTCCACTGATGGACTACATTGTCATTTTTGATGTAAGGGAAGATACTGTAAATGTTGTTGGTGTTTTTCATCAGTTGGAAAACTATCAAAGTAAGTTATAAAGGGATAATGTAATATAGTTGAAAACATCAAGCTACTTTTCACAATACGAAGTTTTATTGGTTAAATGGTAGGTGACTGACAGATTTTGTATTGATTGTACTGGTCGGGGTAGCAATGGATGCTTTTGCTTCGTGGCTGTTTTGGTAGAGGTATATGCTTCGAGCCTATTAGGGGCATAGAGGCAACTGTTCCGAGCCTATATATTTGGAGGTCTTTGTTCCGCACAAGCGACCAGGCGAAAAAGTTAGCGAAGATGGGCGAGGAATAGAAGATATAAAAAAACGGTCTTTGACATAGGTCAGGGGTCGTTTTTTTATGTATTTATTTATAAATAAAAGAGAATAAAAAAGGACATAATTATGGTAGAATTAAACCATAGATAAGGCAGTTTATACGATGCCACAAATAATTCCAATTAAAGGTTTGAAGAACACATCGGAGATTTCTGATCTGTGCCATAAGTCAGACGAGCCAATCTATATAACGAAAAATGGATATGGAGATATGGTAATTATGAGCATGGAGGTTTATGAGTCAACAATGAGACAGATTGCTATGTATCGAGCTATGGAACTATCTGAAAAGCAGATAGAAGCAGGACAGATAAAAGATGCAAGATCAGCACTCAGAGAAACGAGGGAAAAGTATGACTTATAAATAGAAAGAAACTTGATGCTGTAGGCAAATTAAGATATAATATGACTATAATAGAAAGAGGGGTGATTTTCTATGTATACATTACAGGAAACAATAAGACCATCAGCGGATTTACGAAATCATTATAGTGAGATTTCCAAGCAATGCCGGGAAGGGAAAGAAGCAGTTATTATAACCGTAAATGGACGCGGAGATACAGTATCTCTTTCATATGAGGAATATAAACACATGAAGTCCCGAATTGAGTTATTAGAAATTTTAGCGGAAGCAGAGAACGATGTAAAGAATGGTAGAGTTGCACCAATCGATGAAACATTTGACGATTTAAGACAACTGTTGCAGGAGGGCTAGTTTTTTGAAATATAAAGTTATTCGCACTGAAACAGCAGATGTCCAGATCAGAAAAATTATTTTATATATAGCTGAAAATTTTGGCAATGCAGTTGCATTAGAAAAGTTAAAAAAATTGGAACAAAGTATTTTGGATTTAGGGGATAATCCGTTTAAAGGAGTAGAACCTCGTTATTTAGTGTTAAAAAGGCAGGGATATAAAGTACTGATACTTGAGAAAAATATAGTATTTTATAAAGTGGATGAGCAAAAGAAAGAAGTTATTGTTTATGCCGTTGTAGACCAGAGACAGGATTATTTAAACATTATCAGAGGGTTATAATTGCAATCAAAAGAAAAAGCCATTTTCTACCAATAAGTAAAAATTTCCGGTCTGCCAGACTTCATAAATACGGAATAAGCCAAGCGTTAAGGAGGGATAAGATGCAGTACACGAGTCATTACCGGTCGCCGATCGGAAATATTTTATTAGCGGCAGATGAGATCGGTCTGACCGGACTATGGTTTGAAGGGCAGAAATATTTTGCACTCTATTTAGACAAAGAGCATATAGAAAAAGAGATCCCTGTTTTAGAGGAAGCAAAGAAATGGCTGGATATTTATTTTACAGGTAAAAATCCCGAATTTACGATACCGCTTCACTTTACGGGAACAGATTTCCAAAAGGAAGTCTGGGAAATCCTATACTCCATTCCTTACGGGCAGACAACAACTTATGGTGCGATCGCAAAGCAGCTTGCAGCGAAAAAAGGAAAATCCCATATGTCAGCACAGGCAGTGGGAGGTGCGGTTGGTCATAATGAAATTTCCATTATCGTACCGTGCCACAGAGTGGTCGGAAGTAACGGAAGCCTGACCGGGTATGCTGGCGGGATTGATAAAAAAATAAAATTATTGGAGTTAGAAAAAGCAGTCCCGGTTTTGTGCAATTTGTCAGCACTAAGTTGTGAGCCGCCTTTAACAACATAATCCTATAAAAAGTGCAAAAAAAGATATTCATAATTGTAATTGCAGCTCATTTCATTTACAATAGTTGGCAGGGAATCAAAAAAAAGAATGTTTAAGTAATGGAGAGAAAAATGAGTGAAAAAAAATGGTATAAGATAAGCCTGTTTGTAGGGATCTGCGTATTGATCAACTATGCAGGTAAGATTTTTGCACAAAATTTGCAGTTGCCGTTGTTTTTAGATTCGTTTGGAACGGTGGTGGCTGCCTATGTATTAGGACCGTTATGTGGGGCAATGGTCGGTATGACGGTCAATATCATCTATGGGATCCTATATTCCTGGACGTACATGTTTTATGCTGTAGTCAGTGCTATCGTTGCAGTGACGGTCGGAATATGTGCAAGAAAGGGATATCTGAAAAATCTGTTTGGTACGCTGTCGATCAGCTTTCTAACAACAATTCTGTCAGTAGTTTTATCAGTTCCGTTTAATTATATGTATTTCGATGGTTACACCAATAATAAGTGGGGTGACGGTGTCATCAATGCGTTAGAAAGAATGGGATTTAATCCGATCATCAGTCACTGCGCCGGAGAATTCTATCTGGATTTTTTAGATAAAGTCATTACGATCGTCCTACTGTTCTTGCTGATACGTTTTTATAAGAGCAGAAAAAAAGTGCAAAAAAATGCAGTGATCGGAATCCTGTTGTGTCTGACCCTTGGAGCTTCGCTGTTTCAGGGAATGGGGGCAGCAGTTTCGGTGCATGCAAAGGAGAAAAAAGAGGTACAGGAAGAGAACAATTATAATACATATCTTCAGACAATCTATGGAAGAGAAAACGGGATTCCGGGCGGCTGTGCAAATGATATCGTGCAGACGAATGACGGAGTGCTCTGGATTGGAACCTATGGCGGACTGTACCGCTATAACGGTTCGGAATTCCGGTGGGTGGATGAATATGAATCCGTAAAGACAGTCAACTGTCTTTATACAGATGAGGAAGGCAGGCTCTGGGTTGGAACAAATGACAGCGGAGTGTCAATTTTTATCAACGAGAGCATCGCAAATGTAGTATCAGAAAAAGAAGGGTTGTCCTCCGATTCGGTACGCTGTATCACACAGAGTTCCGATGGCGAGTATTATGTGGGCACGTCGAGTGAGCTGTCTGTCGTAACACTTTCAGGCGGACTTTCCGTAAAACGTACCATTTCAGAAGTAACCTATGCAGAGAGCATAGACGCAGATAAGAACGGCAATGTAGCCGTAGTAGCAGATGAGGGAAAGCTGTTTTTGATACAGGGTGGAAAAGTAACAGCATCCTATCAGCCGTTGGATGAGTCGGCATATGTCTGTTGTCTTTTTCAGGATGAACTGCTGTATGTCGGAACTTCAAAAAATCAGATTGATGTGTATTCCGTGCAGGGAGAAACATTAGAATATCAAAAAAGTATTACCTGCGGAGAACTTTCAAATATCAATTCCCTGTATCCATACGAAGATACTATATTTGTCTGCGCCGATAACGGAGTAGGGTATATAGAAAAAAAGAAAGAATTTCAGGCAGTGGAAATGAAACAATTTAACAGTTCCATTGACCATATGTTAGTGGATTATCAGGATAACCTCTGGTTTACTTCCTCGCGTTTAGGAGTCATGCGGATGAGTAAATCCATATTTCAGGATATCCATTATGAAGCAGCAGCGGATGAAAAAATCGTAAATGCAGTGACCGAATGGCAGGGACAGCTTTACATCGGAACGGACAAAGGACTGAAAATTGTCGATACCAAAACCGGAGCAGGCGTTATGAATGAATGGACAGAACTATTAAGCGATGCCAGAATACGAAGCTTTATGGTTGACCGTAAGGGAAATCTTTGGGCGTGTACAACCGGAAAAGGTGCTATCGAGATTGAAAAAAACGGTCAATATACGATCTATAATTCGGAAAATGGTGTGAGCAGCGACAAGATCCGTACAACTATCGAATTAAAGAATGGGGATATTTTAGCGGCAGGGGATGGCGGACTTACTTATATCAAAGACGGAAAAGTTCTGCAAAATATCGGGGAAAAAGATGGATTGTTAAATCCGAAGATGCTCTGTACCTTAGAACTTGAGGACGGAACGATTTTAGCGGGTACGGATGGAAACGGGATTGAAGTCATCAAAGACGGTAAAGTGTCAGCAAAATATGGAAAGGCAGAAGGATTAAGTTCGGAGGTCATCCTTCGTATGGTTGCCGATGAAGATGGAGGAGGCGTCTTTATCGTAACCAGTAACAGTATCTGTTATATGGAATCTGACCGATCCATCCGAATACTGGATAATTTTCCATATTTTAATAATTATGATCTGGTAGGAAATAAAAACGGAATGTTGTTTGTGCCGGGTTCTGCCGGAATCTATGTGGTTGATAGAAAAGACCTGTTAGATGGAAAAGAAGTAGAGTACCAGCTTTTAAACAATAAATCGGGACTTGAAAACGCATTGACACCGAATGCATGGAATTATGTGGACCAGGACGAAAATCTCTATTTTTCCACAGACAACGGAGTGACCTGCATGAACCTGAACCACTATAATGCGTCAACACGTTCTTACCGTATGCAGATGAAATCCGTAGAGATCGACGGTGCCCGCCATTCGGTAAAAAGAGGTGAACCACTCTATGTAGAGCGTGGAGCAGAAACCATTGAGATTTTTCCGGAGATCATCAACTATTCCGTATATAAGCCGTATGTCAGTGTATATTTAGAAGGCTATGATAAAGCACCAAAAGTCATGCAGCAGGGCGAACTGTCCAGTGTGATCTATACGAATCTTCCGGTAGGCAGTTATACCTTCCATTTAGCCGTGTTAGACAGCAAAGATCAGAGCGTACAGGTAGAAAGTACTTATCAGATCATCAAAAAAGCAGAGATATACGATAATTGGTGGTTTATGCTGTATATGGTAGCAGTTTTTGCGATCGCAGTCACTTATCTGACCTGGCTGGTATTCCATACGCAGGTACAGAGAACGCTGAACATACAGAAGCGGGAATTAGAACTGGTGAAAAAACAGTTAGAGATGGGAAATGAAACGGTTCTGACCATCGCGCGTACCGTGGATGCAAAGGATGTCAACACCAGCCAGCATTCTGCGAGAGTAGCGGAGTATTCCGTTATGATCGGAAAAGAATTAGGCTTTGATGAACAAAAATGCAGCGAACTGAAACGTGCGGCACTGCTTCATGATATTGGAAAAATCGGAATCCCGGACCGGATCTTAAATAAGCCGGAGCGACTGACAGACGAAGAGTATAAGGAGATGAAATCCCACGTTGTCAAAGGTGGAGAAATTTTAAAGAGTTTTACGCTGATAGACAATATCGAAGAGGGAGCCTTATATCATCATGAGCGGTATGACGGAAAAGGCTATGTGCATGGCTTAAAGGGAGAAGAAATTCCATTAAATGCCAGAATTATTGGAATTGCAGATGCATTTGATGCAATGACTGCAAACAGAGTCTATCGAAAGAAGCTGGATATGGATTTTGTGCTAGGCGAGCTGAAAAAAGGCAGGGGAACACAGTTCGATCCACAGCTTACCGACATCATGCTCCATCTGATCGAAACCGGGCAGATCGATATGCAGCGCCTGTATGACAATGCAAATGTGAAAGAGGAGGAAGAATAGTATGAAAAAGACATATACAGTGACCTTTTTTACTTGTGCTGTTGTCATTGCAGTGGTGTTAGCAGCGGTTCTTTCCTTTCATAAGAGTGAGAGCAAGACCCTCAAAGTCGGATTTATCTATGTCGGGGATGCCAGCACTTCTTATACGAATAATTTCATAGAGGTGCAGAATGCGATAGCAGACAAATACGGAAAACAGGTCAAGACCATTGCCATGTGCAATGTTGCAGAAGGAACCGAGGAGGAGTATTTAGAGAGACTGATAGACTCCGGCTGCGAACTGATTTTTGCTACAAGTTATAATTACGGAGTAACCATGAAAAAGTTAGCAGAAAAATATCCGGATATCGAGTTTTGTATGGCAACCTGTTCTAACGCGAACGAAGAACCGCGTCTGGAAAATTATCATACCTTTATGGGAGCGATTTATCAGGGCAGATATACCGCAGGTGTTGCGGCGGGAATGAAACTGCAGGAACTGATCGACAATGGTACGATCACAAAAGAGCAGGCAAAGATCGGCTATGTTGCAGCCTATCCCTATGCGGAAGTCATTTCCGGTTATACGGCATTTTTGTTAGGGGTGCGCTCGGTCGTACCGGATGCGGTAATGTCCGTACGCTATACGAACAACTGGAATGACTATCTGACAGAGAAAAAATATGCGAAAGAATTTATAGACGAAGGCTGTGTCATCATCTCACAGCACTCCGATACCACCGGACCGGCAACTGCCTGTGAGGCAACGGATTCCGACACACCGGTTTACATTGTCAGCTACAATGAGAGTATGGCAAATGTAGCGCCGACCACCTATCTGACCGGATGTAAGATCAATTGGGAACCATATGTGACAGGAGCCGTAGAATCAGTATTAAAAGATAAAAAAATCGAAGAAAATGTCAAAGGAAATGTAGTCGGCAATGACATGGGCGCGGGCTTTGAAGAAGGCTGGGTCGAGATGTTAGAGTTGAATGAGTTAGTGGCGGCAAAGGGAACCAAAGCAAAAATGCAGGAAGTCATAAACGGATTCAAAAAAGGAAAAATTCAGGTATTCCAGGGGGATTACATCGGAGTGGATCCGGAAGATCCAAAGGACACCTGTAATTTGAAGAAAGGCTATATCGAGAACGAGAACAGTTCCGCACCGACATTTCACTATGTATTAAAAGATGTGATAACAGTAGAGGAGTAAAGCCATTGTGGTTTTACTCCTCTTCCATTACCGGTACGATCATATTTTCTAAAGCATGACACATCTTCGGATGATGGATGACAAAATGGATCGCAGGGAACTTATTCTTAGACACCATGACCCATTCACCCTCTAGAATGATGATCTGGATATTGCGGAACGGAAGCTGATGCGTGACCGTTACGCTATAATTTTCGTGTTCTTTTGCATAGTCTTTTGTCTGCGATAAATGCTGCAGATACTGTTCATAGGTATAAAAAATATCGGATTCAAAGAAGAGACCGGAAAGAGAGAGCACCATCGGATACTGTTCAAATTCCTCCCTTGTCAGTTCCGGGACATCATTCTGTAAAGGGCCGGAATAGAGCATCTGCTCATAAATCTCTTTTTGCATCGTCACAAAATGGAAAATATTTGCAGCATCTTCTGTCGAAATCTTATTCTGTTGCAGGATTTCTTTCAAAAGTTCCTCGGACATGGTACACAGAGGAAGGGAAGAGAGGATATGATGTCTTTTGCCCGGAAGTTTTGCATTCTCAAAAAGAAACTTCTCATATTCTGACTTTCTCTCTTTGCAGTAAATGTCCATCAGAGGAATTGCTTTCTGGAACAGACATTTGGTGATCGTCTTATAATGAGCGACTTCGTCCTTGTGTCTGGTCAGGTAATAACGTCCCTTATCATGGTATCCGGCGATACATTCTCCAAACAGGGCAGCTTCGCCGGATACATAGTGGAAATGACAGTAAACGTCATTCTGCGGACTTTTCAGATAATAAGGAGAGATCTGTCCGGTCATATAGAGCGGGATCCAGCTTTCGAGACCTAACATCATTTCCTCAAAAGGACGGTCTATGTTGTGGATGATATTTAAGTGCAGTCCTTTTTTCAGCATGACAGCAAGCCCGAACATCCATTTTTTTCCAAACTCTAAATCCTGTGCCATATCCTCCATTGGCATATCGCTGCACATATAGACGGATTCTGTAGACTTAGATAAAACCGTGGATTTCAAGAAGTCCAGTTCTCCGTTTTTCATAGCCTCCAGTCCAAAATAATTTTTTGAAGTGGCAAACTGAAACGGTACGGATGGAACCTTGATATCGTTAAAATGGATACTTCGGATATATTCATCTAAATTGAACTCGTCTAATTTTCTCAAAAAATCATTTGCAGAAGAACCGGAAAGCTCCATATTCTCAGAATCGGAAAAGAACCAGCTCTCTAATAAATAAAGGTAAGAGGAATTGTCCTCAAGATGTTGAATGTCACAGTCTAAAACGTTAGCGATCAACTCTTTTGAAGCAGTGTCTGAATAACTGCGCACAATGAATACAGAAACACTGTGGAAAAAAGAGTGCGTATCAGACGGACGGCGTTGTTTTGAACGGATACGGGAGATATAAGAAGCATCGTAATTCAAAACACGCGCCATCTGTGAAATATTGATATCCAAAAGAGAGATGATCTGATTGAAACGCTCAATGGTAATGGCATAGGAAAGGGATTCCTTTCCGAGTGCATTGGTCAGAGCGTTATAAATTTCTCCTTCTGTAATGGATTCTTTTCCATGCTCCTGTGCAAGTTTCGCAAGTCCGAAAGCCAGTTTTTTCAGTTGGGGACTGGAAAGGTCAGGAGTACGCTTTCCGGTACGGTAACGGCTGATATCCACAGCTGTTAAGCCGGAAGCATCGGCAAGTTCTTTTGCCGTGCAGGAAAATAATTCAATATAGTCATTTAACAGTTTCTGAAAATCCATGGCAGTTCCTCATTTTAAGCATTCTTAAGATTTTTTTGTGCGGTAGACAGCATCAGTTTAATACGGTTGAGCTGGTTTACCTCGGATGCACCCGGATCGTAGTCGATCGCAACGATATTTGCTTCCGGATGCTGGTGGCGCAGCTCTTTGATAACACCTTTTCCGACAATATGGTTTGGCAGACAGGCAAATGGCTGTGTGCAGACAATATTCGGAGTTCCGGTGTGGATCAGTTCTAACATTTCTCCGGTTAAGAACCAGCCTTCTCCGGTCTGGTTTCCTTCGGAAACGATCGGACGGGCATAGCGGGCAAGTTCTTCAATGTGGGCAGGCGGTGTGAAACGGCTGCTCTTTTCAAATTCATCCCTTGCAGCAGAGCGAAGCCATTCTAACGCTTTGATGCCAAGGTTGCATTTTCTTGCAGAGGACTTGCTCATACCTAATTTTTCTGCCTTAAAGTTCGCATTATAGAAGCAGTAGAGGAAGAAGTCTAATAAGTCAGGAACGACCGCTTCGGCTCCCTCTGATTCTAATAATTCTACTAAATGGTTATTTGCGGCAGGTGCAAATTTGACTAAGATCTCGCCGACGATACCGACTCTTGGTTTTTGGATATCGAGGATCGGAAGTTTGTCAAAGTCACGGATCATCTCACGGCACATCTTTTTATAGGTGCGGTGGGAAAGGAGTTTATCCTGTGAAAGGAAAGCAATACATTTTTCTTTCCATTTTTCATGCAGGGCATTGGCTGAACCCGGCTCTGCCTCGTATGGGCGGACATGGTAAAGACAGCGTAAGAAAATGTCGCCGAAAACAAGTCCGTACATACCTTTTTGCACTAAAGCAGGCGTGAATTTAAAGCCCGGATTCTTCTCTAACGATGCAAGGTTGATCGAAATGACCGGAACATCCGGATATCCTGCTTTTGCAAGTGCACGTCGGATAAAGCCCATATAGTTCGATGCACGACATCCGCCACCGGTCTGCGACATCAGAACAGCCGTCTTTGTCATATCATATTTGCCGGAAAGTACGGCATCCATGATCTGTCCGACTACCATCAGGGACGGATAGCAGGCATCGTTGTTTACAAAACGAAGTCCGGTGTTGATCGCATCACGGTTATCGTTCTCTAAAACCACCAGATTGTAACCGGAGGAGCGGAATGCCGGTTCAATGATGTCAAAGTGAATCTTAGACATCTGTGGGCAGATGATCGTGTAGTTTTTACGCATCTCCTCGGTAAATACGGTGCGGTTGTAGTTAGCAGGACGGATCGTGCGTTCCTTCGGATTCTTCTCTCTGACGCGGATCGCAGCTAAGAGAGAGCGGATACGGATCCTTGCAGCACCTAAGTTGTTGACTTCGTCAATCTTTAAGCAAGTATAGATCTTGCCGGAATTTGTCAGAATATCACTGACGCAGTCCGTGGTTACGGCATCCAGACCACAGCCAAAGGAGTTGAGCTGGATCAGATCCAGATTTTCCTGAGTCTTGACATAATTTGCCGCTGCATAGAGTCTGGAGTGGTACATCCATTGATCTAATACGATTAACGGACGCTCTACCGGATTTAAATGAGAGACAGAATCTTCGGTCAGTACGGCAATTCCATAGGAGTTGATAAGCTCCGGGATACCGTGATTGATCTCTGCATCTAAGTGGTAAGGACGGCCGGCAAGGACAATGCCGCGTTTTCCGGTTTCTTTCAGATATTGCAGGGTCTCTTCACCTTTTTTTCGCATATCGTCACGGGCATTTGCAAGCTCTTCCCATGCTGCATCTGCGGCAGCACGGATTTCCGCTGCCGGGATATGGAACTCTGCCTGAAATTCTTCTACCAGACGTTTGGTTAAAGCCTCTTTGCTTCCAAAGGACATAAACGGATTTAAAAAGCGTACACTGCCGCCTGTGATCTCATCGACGTTGTTCTTAATATTCTCAGCATAAGAAGTTACGATCGGACAGTTGTAGTGGTTGTTGGCATCCTTGATCTCCTGACGTTCATAAGGGATACAAGGATAGAAAATAAAATCGACCTTCTGATCGATCAGCCATTTCACATGACCGTGTGCTAATTTTGCAGGATAACACTCGGACTCACTTGGAATGGATTCAATCCCAAGTTCATAAATCTTTCGTGTAGAATCCGGTGAGAGAACGGTACGGAATCCTAACTTTTTGAAGAATACTGCCCAGTACGGGTAATTCTCATAAAAATTCAGTACCCTTGGAATACCGACCGTGCCACGCACAGCCTCTGCTTCGGAAAGCGGTTCATAGTCAAAAATACGATGATATTTATAGTCAAAAAGATTAGGGATATTTTCCTTGTTCTTTTCTTTCCCAAGACCTTTCTCACAGCGGTTACCGGTAATATAGGAACGGTTGCCGCTGAAACGGTTGATAGTTAAAAGGCAGTGGTTGGTACAGCCTTTGCAGCGTGTCAGTTTTGTATCATAGGTCAGGTTGCAGATGTCCTCAATGGAGAGCATAGAAGACACATGTCCTTCTTCGTAGCGTTCCCTTGCGATCAATGCAGCGCCAAACGCACCCATGATTCCGGCAATATCAGGACGGATCGCTTCACAGCCGGAGATTTTTTCAAAACTGCGCAATACGGCATCATTATAAAAAGTTCCACCCTGCACAACGACATTTTTTCCAAGGTCGGAGGCATCGGAAAGTTTGATAACCTTAAAGAGTGCATTCTTGATAACGGAGTAAGCAAGTCCGGCAGAAATGTCTGCAACGGTTGCTCCCTCTTTTTGTGCCTGTTTTACCTTGGAGTTCATAAATACCGTACAACGTGTTCCAAGGTCGATCGGATTTTTAGCAAAAAGAGCTTCTTTTGCAAAGTCACGGACACTGAAATTTAAAGATTTTGCAAAGGTCTCAATAAAAGAACCACAGCCGGAAGAACAGGCCTCGTTCAACTGAACGCTGTCTACGGTCTGATTCTTGATCTTGATGCACTTCATATCCTGACCACCGATATCTAAAATACAGTCTACTTCAGGATTGAAAAATGCAGCAGCATAGTAATGAGAGACTGTCTCTACTTCGCCTTCATCTAACTGTAGTGCAGATTTGATCAATGCTTCTCCGTAGCCGGTAGAACAGGAATAGACAATGTGAGCATTTTTCGGAAGACGCTCATGAATCTCTTCCATGGCACGGATCGTTGTTGCTAACGGACTTCCGTTGTTGTTGTCATAGAAAGAATAGAGCAAAGAGCCGTCCTCGCCGACTAAAGCAACTTTTGTCGTGGTAGAACCGGCATCAATGCCAAGATAGCAGTTGCCCTCATAGGAAGATAAATCCCCGGTAACCACATGATTGCTGTTGTGGCGTGCTAAAAAGGTATCGTATTCTTCCTGATCAGCAAAGAGCGGTTCCATACGCTCTACCTCAAATTCCATATGTATTTTTCCGGAAAGAGTCTGTAAAAGACTTCTTAAAGTGGTCGTAGTATCTTCTTTATAATTCAAAGCAGAGCCAATAGCTGCAAACAGATGGGAATTCGGCGGTGTAATGGCATGTTCATCGTCTAAATGTAAAGTACGGATAAAAGCTACCTTTAATTCTGATAAAAAATGCAAAGGACCGCCTAAAAAAGCAACATGTCCGCGGATCGGTTTTCCACAGGCAAGTCCACTGATCGTCTGATTTACAACAGCCTGAAAAATAGAAGCGGCAAGGTCTTCTCTTGTAGCTCCTTCATTGATGAGCGGCTGGATGTCCGTCTTTGCGAAAACACCGCAGCGGGCAGCGATCGGATAGATCGCCTTGTAATTTTTTGCATATTCATTTAATCCCGGAGCATCGGTCTGGATCAAAGATGCCATCTGGTCGATAAAAGAACCGGTCCCTCCGGCACAGATTCCATTCATTCTCTGCTCCACGTTGCCGCCTTCAAAATAGATGATCTTCGCATCCTCGCCGCCTAATTCAATGGCAACATCTGTCTGCGGTGCATAGTGCTGCAGGGCAGTGGATACAGAAATAACCTCCTGAACAAAAGGAACACCGAGATGTTTAGCTAAGGTCAGACCACCGGAACCGGTGATCATCGGTGCTAAGTTCATATCTCCTTCTTTTCGATATGCTTTTTCTAAAAGGGCAGCAAGTGTGTCCTGGATATTTGCAAAATGTCTTTCGTAATCAGAGAAGACGAGGTCGTCATTCTCATCTAAAATAGCGATCTTTACGGTTGTAGAACCGATATCAATTCCTAATTTGTATAAATTCTGATTCATAATACCACCTGTTATAACTTGTTTATTTCCTATTAAATGTATGAACGGTACTGATTTTTCAGTACATCCCATTCTACGACAGGAAATTACAAAAAACAACCCTTTTTTTCCATTTTATATTTTCTTTATAAAGTTATAATTCTAAAGATTTTGTGAAGAATTTCTGCATAGATTGACAAACAAAATGCTTAAAATTATAATGTGTTAAATATAAGGTTAAAAATTCAAGACAAATGAGGTGCAAGATGAATTATCTGAATAAATTAGAACGAAAGATTGGAAAATATGCAATTCCCAACTTAAGCCTCTGGCTTGTAGTAACATATGCACTCGGTTATCTGATGATGTATATGACACCGGGGATCATCAGTTATCTGATGTTAGAACCGGCCATGGTGCTGCGTGGTCAGGTGTGGCGACTGGTTACATGGGTATTGATCCCACCGTCTACCGGCAACATCTTTTTCTATATTATTATGATCATGCTGTATTATTCCTTAGGAACCGCATTAGAGCGTACCTGGGGAACTTTCCGCTTTAATGTCTATATCTTTGGAGGTCTGATCTTTACGGTGATCGGAGCATTCGTGGCATATGGATTTTTAAGTATGACAGGTGGTCTGACGATCGGGATCGGTTATTATGTGACAACGTATTACATCAATATGGCGATCTTTCTGGCATTTGCAGTCTGCTTCCCGGATATGCAGATCCTGTTGTGGTTCATCATTCCGGTAAGGATGAAGTGGATGGCATATGTCTATGCAGCTCTGACCATTTACGATTTTGTCGTATCAGGAGCTGTGGGCAGGATTTCCATTGTGGCGGCACTTTTGAACTTCCTGATCTTTTATCTGTCTACCAGAAATTATCAGAGGGTATCGCCAAAAGAAGTGCACAGAAAGTATGTATTTAAGACACAGATGCGGGATGCCGAGATGAGACATTCCGGCAGTGTGACCAAGCATAAATGTGCAGTCTGCGGAAGAACGGAAAAGGACGATCCGACCTTAGAATTCCGTTTCTGTTCGAAATGTGACGGCAATTACGAATACTGTCAGGATCATTTGTTTACACATGAGCATATTAAGCGGAGTTAGAGATGATTTAAACACCATCAAATAAAGGGCTTACATTGACAAAATTCTCCTGAAATCATATAATAAAAGTGATTGAGAAGAGATTTCAGGAGGATTTAGTTTATGGAAGGCGGGACAGTTTCCAAGAATTTTATTGAACAGATTATTGATAAAGATATAGAGGAAGGAAGATGTGACGAAGTTGTTACACGTTTTCCTCCGGAGCCAAACGGTTATCTGCATATCGGACATGCCAAGTCCATCTTATTGAATTACGGACTTGCAGAAGAATATCATGGCAAATTTCATATGCGTTTTGACGATACCAATCCGACAAAGGAAAAGGTAGAATTCGTCGAGTCTATCAAGGCGGACATTCAGTGGTTAGGAGCAGACTGGGGTGACAGCCTTTTCTTTGCATCTGATTATTTCGAGCAGATGTACGAAGCAGCAGTTAAATTAATTAAAAAAGGAAAAGCATATGTTTCTGATCTGTCAGCAGATGAGATCCGTGAGTATCGTGGAACACTGACAGAGCCGGGAAAAGATGATCCATCCTGCGATCGGAGTGTGGAGGAGAATTTAGCACTCTTTGAGGACATGAAGAACGGAAAATTTAAGGATGGAGAAAAGGTTTTGCGTGCGAAGATTGATATGGCATCTCCAAATATCAATATGCGTGATCCGGTCATCTATCGTGTGGCACATATGACACATCACAGAACAGGGGATACCTGGTGCATCTATCCGATGTACGATTTTGCACATCCGATCGAGGATGCGATCGAAGGAGTCAGCCATTCAATCTGTACGTTGGAATTTGAAGATCACAGACCACTCTATGACTGGGTAGTGCGTGAGTTAGAATATGAAAAACCACCAAAACAGATCGAGTTTGCAAAACTTTACCTGACCAATGTGGTAACAGGAAAGCGTTATATTAAAAAACTGGTAGAAGATGGAATTGTAGACGGCTGGGACGATCCGAGACTGGTGTCGATCGCAGCACTCCGAAGAAGAGGTTTCACACCGGAATCCATCAAGCGTTTTGTGGAGCTGTGCGGAATTTCAAAGAGCAACAGTTCTGTAGACTATGCCATGTTAGAGTATTGTATCCGTGAAGATCTAAAGATGAAAAAGCCAAGAATGATGGCAGTCTTAGATCCGATCAAATTAGTCATTGACAATTATCCGGAAGGCGAAGTGGAATATTTAGATGTTGCGAACAACTTAGAGAATGAAGAACTTGGCAGCAGAAAAGTACCGTTTTGTCGAGAACTCTATATCGACAGGGAAGACTTTATGGAAGAACCGCCAAAGAAATATTTCCGTCTGTTTCCGGGAAATGAAGTGCGCTTAATGCATGCATATTTTGTGAAATGCGAAAGCTTTGTAAAAGATGAAAACGGAAAAGTGATCGAGGTACATTGTACCTATGATCCTGAGACAAAACAGGGAACAGGATTTACCGGACGTAAGGTAAAGGGCACGATCCACTGGGTTCCTGCACCATTTGCAAAGAAATGTGAAGTACGCCTTTATGAGAATCTTGTAGATGAAGAAAAGGGCGTTTATAATAAAGAGGACGGAAGTCTGAATCTGAATCCGGATTCCTTAAAGGTGTTAAAAGATTGTTATGTAGAGCCGGAGCTTGTAAAAGCAGAGCCGTATGACAGTTTCCAGTTTGTACGACAGGGATATTTCTGTGCCGATGCAAAAGATTCCACACCGGAGCATCCGGTATTCAACCGTATTGTTTCATTAAAGAGTTCATTTAAATTACCGGCTCAGTCATAGCCGGATCTGGGGGTTATTATATGAATTTATTATCAGGATTAGAAAAATTTGGACTGGATGTTTCAGAAGATATGGATATCTTTGAGGAAGATAAGCCAAAGACAGGCACAGGAACAGAGGCAGTTGAGAAAAAATCGGATATCCCAACCGAGGATATGTTCTTATTAGAAAAGGGAATCCGTTGCCCGGTCTGTGATAAAGTGTTTAAGACAAAAATGATCAAGAACGGAAGGGTCAAACGTTTAGAGTCCGATAAAGACCTAAGACCGCGTCATCAGTATATTGATACATTAAAATATGATGTATGCTCCTGCCCGCATTGCGGTTATACGGCAATGACCCGTTTCTTTCCGCATATCACCAGTGTACAGAGCAAATTGATCAAAGAAAACATCTGCTCAAAGTTTCATGCACAGATTGAGCCGGAACCGGCAGTATATGATTATGACCGTGCGTTAGAAAGATATAAACTGTCACTGTTCAATACGATCGTTAAAAAAGGCAAGACCAGTGAAAAAGCATATACCTGTCTGAAGATCGCATGGCTCTATCGTGGCAAAGCCGAGACACTGGATGCTGCAACAGAGGAAGGCAAGGCAGCGATCGCAGAATGTAAAAAGGAAGAGGAAGCTTTTTACAAACAGGCATATGACGGTATGTTAAAAGCAGTCAGCACCGAGATGTTCCCAATCTGCGGAATGGATCAGGGAACGGTAGATTATCTGTTAGCAACGATGTCAATCCATTATAAAAAGTACGATGTTGCGTCAAAACTCCTTGCAGGTATCTTAGCATCCAATACGGCAGGAAGACAGATGAAGGACAAGGCACTGAATCTGAAAGAAGAAGTAGTTGCAGAATTAAAAAAGGGGAGAGGTTAAACAGACAGTGAATGAAATGATGATTCCACTGTCACACGATGAAAAAAATCCGCTGTATCAACAGATATATGACCATATCAGGATCGAGATCATGGACGGTAAGATTCCCCAAGGAGAGAAACTGCCGTCTACTCGTTTTTTATCTTCCCATTTGCAGGTGAGCAGAAGTACGGTAGAACTTGCTTATGAGCAGCTTGTATCGGAAGGTTACATAGAGGCACAGCCATACCGCGGATATTACGTCAGTGATGTCAGTGATTTATTAGACTTAAAAGAAAACAGCCAGCAGCCAAAGGAAGAAGAGCCAAAACGTGCTAAGAACCGGATGTTGGAAACACACATTGACTTTTCACCTTTTGCCGTGGACTTAGAGCATTTTGCATTTAATGCATGGAGAAAGGTCAATAAGAATCTGCTCAGCACAGACAATGCCGATTTGCTGACCGCAGGAGATGGTGCAGGCGAGCCGGAGTTTCGTGAGGAAATCTGTAACTATCTCTATCAGTCCCGTGGTGTTATCTGTGAGCCTTCCCAGATTATCGTGGGTGCAGGAAATGAATACCTGCTGATGCTGTTATCACAAATCTTAGGTGCAGGCAGATGTGTGGCAATGGAGAGTCCGACTTATGTGCAGGCATATGAGACTTTTTTGAATCTGGGATATCAGGTGTGTGCAGTAGAGATGGATGCCCAGGGCATCAGCATGGAGCAGCTTCGCAGTGAACAGGCGGATATTGCATATGTGATGCCGTCACATCAGTTCCCAATGGGAACCGTCATGCCGATGAAACGGCGTATGGAGTTGTTAAAATGGGCGGCAGAGGATGAGAACCGGTATCTGATAGAAGATGACCATGACAGTGAATTTCGTTATAAAGGAAAACCAATTCCTTCGTTGCAGGGTTCCGACCAGAATGAAAAGGTCATCTATCTTGGAACATTTTCAAAGAGTATTGCTCCGGCAGTGCGTGTCAGCTATTTAGTGCTGCCGAAAAAATTAGTAAAAGTCTATACCGAAAAATGCGGTTTTTATGCATCAACTGTTCCAAAGATCCAGCAGATGACCATTTGTAACTTTATGAAGGAAGGTTATTTTGAGCGTCACCTGAACCGTATGCGGAGTAGTTATAAAAAGAAGCATGACTTTTTAATGGAAGAGATTAAAAAAAGGAAGTGGATACGGAAGGTTTACGGAGATAATGCGGGGCTGCATGTGATAGCAGAGATTGAGTCGCATTTTTCGGATGAGGAACTGACAAAGTTAGCACAGGGGATTGGAATCCGTATCTATCCGATTTCAGAATACTATATAGATAAAAACAAAGTACCGGAATACCCGGCAATCCTTTTAGGATATGGGGGGCTGACAGAAAAAGAGATAGAGCAGGGATTTCGGGAACTGGACAAAATTATGTTATTTTTTTAGCAAAGAAATGCGAGGGTGGTTATGAAAAGAATAAGGATAGCAATTTGTGATGATGATTCCATTGGCAGGGGATTGTTGCAGGAAAGTCTGGAATATTTACTGCAGGAAAATAACCTGCAGGCAGACATCAGCAGTTATTGCAGCGGTCAGGAACTGTTACGGGAACAAAACAGATATGATATTTTGTTTTTGGATATTAGAATGCCTAAAATCAATGGAATCCGGACGGCAGAGAAATATCGGGAGTGGTATGAAGATACGATCATTATTTTTCTGACATCTTATGAAGATTATGTTTTTGAAGGTTATAAAGTCAATGCATTTCGTTATCTGAAGAAACCAATGGAACAGGAAAAATTGTGGGAGGCATTGCTGAGTGCAGTATCTAAGTTAGAAAAAGAATACGAGATTGAACTCTGGGATGAGGAAGGACTGCATATTGTCAGACCCAAAGATATTATTTATGTGGAGACAAGTGGAAGAAACGTCATTGTACGGACCGTGGAAAAGGATTATTGCGTGAAAATGGGGATTACGCAGTTTGCCGAAAATCTGAATGGAACGGATTTTATATCTCCACACCAGTCTTATTATGTTAACATGCGTTATATCAAGGAGTTCAATAAACAGGAAGCAATTCTGACCAATGGAGAGAAAGTGAAAATCAGTTGTAAGAAATATGCACAATTTCGGGATATCTACTGTGAATACCGTAGAAATCGGAGAAATCACTAAAGAAAAACACGGAACGGTTGCTTTTGTGTCAAAATCAACTGCTTTTATGTAAATCTTGTTGAAAAATAGTTGTCAATATGCAAGAATATAGACGGCTAGAAGAGAGGAGGGGGAGCAGATGATTTTATTTAGTTATTACTGCCAGAGCAAAGAGTGTTTATATTTACGATTTTGGCGTCAATAGTGATAGAGGGAAACAGGGATGACATGAGTTGTGTTATCCCTGTCTTTATATGGAGAAAAACAGAGGGAACATATAAGTGAGGAAAAGGTTTGAGAAATGTATCATATATTTATTTGTGATGATGAACAACGTGAATTGGGGAGATTAAGAGAAAAATTAGAAATATGTCTGCAAAAGCAAAAGAAGGAATACGAGATACAGGAGTTTTTAAAGGGAAATAGATTGCTTGAGGAACTAAAGCATCAGATACCACAGATGATATTTTTAGATATTGAGATGCCTGACATATCAGGTATGGAATTAGCGGAGCAGATATTTAGCAGTCATATCAATACAAATATTATTTTTGTAACCAATCGGGATGAATTAGTGTTTCAGGCAATACATTACCAGCCGTTCCGTTTTATCCGAAAGGATGAATTAGACAATGAGTTAGAAGAAGCCATATCGAATCTGATTCAAAAACTAGAAAAAGATGAACAGATATTAGAAGTGCAGACAAAGCAGGGAATCGAATTTTTGCCATTGAAAAATATTTTGTATATTGAAAGCTGTAAACATTATCTGCGGATCAGACATGTTGATGGCGAGTGTGAGATGCGGGGAAAAATCTCAAATTTAGAAAAATGGATGACCAATTACGGATTTATACAGACTCACAGAAGCTATTTAGTTAATATGCGTTTTATGAAGATGGTCCGTACAAACGAGGTAGAACTGGATAATGGAGAGCTTTTATCAGTCAGCAGGGATAAAGTGCAGGATGTACGAGAAAAACAAATGATATATCTGAGGAGCTTTGCATATGCAGATAATTAGTGAGATTGCTGAGATTATAGCCAGTGCAGCCGACGGAGGTCTGGTACTGTACTTTTTCGTTCAGTATTTTGGGAAAAAGGATAAGATACGATGGTGGGAATATGTGATCTGGATGTCAGCATTTTTTGTAGATGCACATTTTCTAAATGATCATGCCAATGTGCAGGCATGTATCATGATCATACTGGTCTGGGCATTCAGCATCATTTATCTGAAGGGTAAAAATGTGGTAAAACTGATCGCTACATTGATCATTTACATACTGATGGCATTTATCAATATTGGAAGTATCCAGATCGTGGCATTATGTGCGGGTACGCCAATTGGTGAATTGATCATACCGGGAACGACATTAAGAATTATCGTATTGTGTATCAGTAAAATAACACTGGGAGTTATATTCTATTTAGTAGAAAAGTTCTTAAATCGTGAACATTATATCAAAAAAGAAGAGGGAATTTTACTTATTGCACTGTATGCAATCTTTTTTATCGTAGCCCTGATATCGATCAAGATAATCGTAACCGTGAAATTGGACAATCATCAGCAGATGAGTTTCTTTGCATTGAGTATGGCAGTATTCCTGATCAATATCTTTTTGTTCTGGATGGTTGAAAAGATGAATTACCATAACCGGTGTGAGGTAGAAAATGAAATTTTAAAAGTTCAGTTAGAACAGCAGGAAAAACAGATCTGCCATACCGAACTGCTATATCAGAATGCAAGAAAGATACGCCATGACATGAAACATTATTTTATGACGTATTTAGAACTGCTCAAAGCGGGCGAAGTAAAGATAGTAATAGATGAAATGCAGGAGATATTAAAAACAGAGTTAAAAGTTGAAAATATCTTTTATATGAATAGCCGTATGGTAAATGCAGTCATCAATCAGAAAGCAGCTTTATGTAAAAATGAGAACATTCCTTTTGATGTACAGATCACCGGAGATTTTCAATGGCATCAGGAGAGTAATGTGGCAATCTTGCTGTCAAATCTGTTAGACAATGCGATAGAAGCAGAAAAGTTACAGACAGAAAAACAGCAGATAGCGTTAAAAATGTTTGTTTATAAGGATAGTATGAATATCATTGTGGAAAATTATATTCAAGAATCGGTGCTGCAAAAGAATCCGAATTTAAAGACCAGCAAGCATGATAAGCGGGGGCATGGCATTGGGATTGACAGTGTAAAAGAGTTGGTTCGAAGAGAAGATGGTACCATAGCATTTTTTGAAGAAAAGGACAACTTTGTTGCGCATGTGATGATCCCATGCGTTATGGAGCAAAAGGACTGCTGTTAGATTTACATCTTCCGCAGGAAAAAACTATACGGCAGATGAGGGTAATGGTGAGCTTGCATATGAGCTCGGAACAGAAAAATTCAGGTTGAAATTGACATAATTCAACAATTCGTGCCCTAAATATACCGTTGGTGCCAAAAGTATTGAAAAAAATCCCAAAAGTAATATGATGAAGTTGTTATGGAGGGTTATAAGTTTTGAACGGGAAATGGTAAGCCAGGCAGACCAGATAAAAAGAGAATGCGTGTTTGTGTGTACAAAATGCTCACAATCATACATTCTCTTTTTTTGCGCTATTTACAGGAAAAAAGGCAAAAAACAACAATTCATGCCTGTAAAATGCCATTGGTGCCAAAGGTATTGAAAAATAAATCGAAATGATTAAGATAAGATTAAAGGATGTGATGTGAGTGACCAAGATGTCTACAAAGATAGCAGACATTCTTTGTCAAAAGGAATTGATAAATGAGTCTGATAAGGAGATTTACGCATTTGGATATGAAGTGATCTTTGATAATGTAACAAAGCTCATTGCAATTTTTCTTGCAGGAGTCATTTTACATAAAACAATCATAACATTGATATTTCTGATTACGTTTGTTTCCTTAAGAGGTTATACAGGCGGGTATCATGCAAAGAGCAAATGGATTTGCGGACTGGTATCATTTTTGTTATGGGGACTGGTAGTTGGAAGTACAGGTTATGTGACAGAGGTTTTAAAAACAAATAAAGTGATTATTTTCTTTATGGTTTTGGTAAGCGAACTGATTATTCACCAATATGCACCAGTAGAAAACATTAATAAACGTTTGACAGAAGAAAAACGATTAAGAAACAGAAGAAGAGCAATTGTTTTAGGAATGATATATGGAATCTTAATATTGTTGCTTACGTTTATAACTACAGAATATGGTGTTGCAATGGCAATGACAATCTTAGAAGTAGCAATATTGATGATAATACCAAATGAAGGGAGGGTCAACCATGAAGAAACAGAATGTTTTAGGAAAAATTGTTAAGGAGATGGGAGCGAAAGCTGCTATCAAAGCCGGTGACAGAGCATCAATTGCATTATGCTACCAGCCAAAAGAGCCAAAAGGCTTAGACAAATTCAACAAATAAGATAAAAGACTCCTGCCGCGAAATGGAACAACTTTAGTACATAAGGCGGCAGGAAAGCAAGCAGAACATGAAGGTATACCCATGAATTTCAATGCTTTTTTCTGCATCAGTACAACTGCAACCTATTACGATCAATCCATTAATAAATGTCCAAATATGAGGTAAGCCCAGACCGAATATAAAGGACACAGGACAATAGCGATTGAAATTCATGGAGATGTATTTATGTTTCTATATCTTACCAGCATCCGACGGAAGCCAGCAATGGCTTCCGTCTTATTTGCGGGAACATTTGCCGGGAACCAGATTTTCAAAATAACTTTTAAAAACAGGAAAAATGTGGTATAATACCTGATATGAGAGCAATAGAGAGCAGTTTTTGTTTTTAAATGTTATGATAAAATCCGTTTCACTTACGAAAGAGAGTGCGGCGGTTTTTTTGTGGAAGAAAGGAGAGGCAATGTTTAAAGAAGGAGATTTCATAATTTATGGAAGCAATGGTGTATGTCAGGTAGAGCATATCGGAAGCATGGAATTACAGGGTGTTCCGGATGATAAAATGTATTATACGTTAGTGCCGGTTTATGAAAAAAAAAGCCGTTTGTTTACACCGGTGGACAACCACAAAGTAGTCATGCGTCCCGTGATCAGTAAAAAAGAAGCATGTGACCTGATAGACCATATGCAGGAAATGCAGGTATTTGAGATACAGAATGAAAAGAACAGGGACACTGTATTCAAAGAGGCATTAAAAACCGGAGATTGTGAAGAACTCGTTCGTGTGATCAAGACAATATACGAGAAAAAGCAGGAGCGTAAGGCACAGGGGAAAAAAGTGACTGCCGGAGATGAGCGTTATTTCAAGCTGGCAGAAGAGCATTTGTACGGAGAGCTTGCGATTGCTCTTGGAATTGAAAAGGACAAGGTTAGTTCCTATATTGAGAAAAGAATCGCGTAAAATGTACAAAAAAATATAAGTGTCAAAAAATTGCAAAAGAATGTGAAAAAAGTGCCAAAGAGAATAAGTTCTATGTTATAATCATGTACATGGTTAATAAGTGATAAAGTTTTTCGTTATATTTTAAGAGAGGATTAGGTACAATGGAAAGAAAAAGAAAAATGTCTATCATGGTGCGCCTGTTACTGATGGTGATCTCGCCATGCCTGTTGCTTGGAATTGCAATGACACTTTATTCCGGGTGGAACATGCACAGGGGAATGCAAAAGACTATGTTGGACGGAATGCGTGCAACGGATTATGCAGTCTTAGAGATGTTTGAAAACATAGCAGACGGTGATTTTAAGCAGGATGCAAAAGGCAATGTTTACAGAGGAGAGTACAAGATTTCTGATAACAATGAGTTAGCAGATTATATCAAGAACAAGACAGATGTAGATGTTACTTTTTTCTATGGGGATACCCGTGTGTTGACTTCCTTAAAGGATAAAAAAACAGGGGATCGACTGATAGGAACCACAGCATCTAAAGAAGTTACGGATAAAGTCTTAAAAAATGGAAAAGAATACTCAGATACGGGTATTGTGATCAATGAAAGACCATACTACGGATATTATGTGCCGGTAAAGAATTCGGATGACAGTATCATAGGAATGGTGTTTGTCGGAAGAGAGAGCAAAGATATTAATGCCTTTATCAAAAGCAAGTCAAGTGCCGTATTTCTTATGGCACTGATCATTATGGCAATGGCATCGATCGCAGCATGGATTACCTCAAGATCCGTAGCGGTCAGCGTGCGTGGAACAGAAAAGGTAATCGGTGCGTTAGCAGACGGTAATCTGACCCTGGATGTGGAAGAAAAGCTGTTAGGGCGAAACGATGAAATCGGTGATATGGCACGTTCCGTCGAAAAGTTAAAACAGGAGCTTTTTGAGATCATCAGTGATATCAAAAAATCTTCAGGAATACTGAATGCATCAGGAGAATCTCTAAGTCAGATGGCAGAAAACTCCAGTGCAACAACGAACGAAATGAGTAAGGTCATAGAGGATTTATCCAAGGGTGCAGTTTCACAGGCAGAAGAGATTGAAGAAGCATCGGTACATATCGGAGAGATGGGACATGTCATTGAGGAGATTGTAAGCAGTGTGGATGGTTTGGATGATACATCTGCGAAAATGAAAAATGCCAGTGATGAGTCTTCTGTCATTATCCGTCAGCTTTCCGAATCCAATGACAGGACGACACAGGCGATCAACCGTATCGGAAGACAGATTGAAGCAACGAACGATTCTGTACAGATGATCCATGCAGCAGTAGAACTGATCACTTCGATCGCGAGTCAGACAAGCCTGTTAGCGTTAAATGCAAGTATTGAAGCGGCAAGAGCCGGAGAGCATGGAAAAGGATTTGCAGTAGTGGCATCCGAGATCCAGAAATTAGCAGAGCAGTCGAATGACTCGGCGGAAAAGATCAAAGACATCATCCGCGATTTGTTAAGTGAGGCAGAACAAACGGTAAACGTCATGCATGAAGTAGAAGATATCGTTGCACAGCAGCAGGAAAAATTAGAAGAGACAAAGACAAAATTTGTATCCGTAGCAGACGGAGTCAATGCATCCAGAAGCGAGACAGAGGCAATCCAGAGTCATACGCAGATATGTGATCAGTCAAGATCCAGAATTATTGATGCAGTTCAGAATTTATCAGCAATTTCACAGGAAAATGCAGCAAGTACAGAACAGACGACAGCATCTATGGCAGGTCTGAATGAGGCAATCCGTCAGTTGTCTGTGGCAGCAAAAGAATTGCAGGGCTTATCCGAGGATTTAGAGAAGGATATGTCATTCTTTACGATTTAGAAATGATGATCAAAGTGGAGGAAATACAGTGGTAAAAAAATATTCAGAGATTACACATATTTTTAATGAACACATGAAAGGCGGAGATGGAACCGTAGAAGTGATCCCGTCCGTGGTACAGGGAGAATATGAGAGTGATGCAAATGTCATTGCACGTTTGATCTTAAAACCGGGCTGTTCCCTCGGAATGCATGAGCATATCGGAGAAGAAGAGATCATTACAGTACTTCACGGAACAGCGGAATATAATGACAACGGCGAAAGCAGTACGGTAGAAACAGGCGATGTCTGCATCTGCAAAAGCGGTGGCAGACACAGCATTGCAAATGCATCGCCAAGTGAAGATTTAGAGTTAATGGCAGTGATCATTCAGGTGTAGTACCTGACTTTGCCTGATAATACTGTTCTTCTGCTTTATCATATCCGATTTCAGTGCTCCTGTGGTAGAGATCTATCCGGGAGCATTTTAATGTCTCTAAGCAGGATTGTTCATCTGCAAGAATCCCATCAATACAATTTTTTTGAAAAAGTATTACGGTGTCACGGAGTAGTTCTAAACTTTCTAAAAGACTGTCCGCGGTTCACATCGTCTAAAGGGTGAATCGTATCATAATTTCCCGGAGCCTGTCCTAAGACAGTCAACGCAAGATTAGCAATGACCTCATTGACATTCATATTTGTGGAAGTGCCGGCACCTCCCTGTAAGGCACTGGTACAAAAAGAATCATCCACATCCCCGGCTAAGATCCGGTCGCAGGCGCAGAGGATAGCATCCCATTTTTGGGATTCCTCCGGGTGCAGTTCCCGGTAAGATAAGGCAGCCGCTTTTTTTACCTGCACCATGGCGTAGATCAGAGAAAGATTTGTAGTATGATAGGAAGTAATAAAATTTTCTTTGGCACGAAGCGTCTGTAATCCGTAAAGAGTATCATCGGAAAGGCTGCGTGTTCCTAACATATCATGTTCTGTTCTCATGACGGTTCCTCCGTAAGCATCATAGATACTGCAGGAAACGGTTCAACGCTCCGCTTTAAGATGCCCTGGATATAGGCGATCAGGATACCGTAATTGGTCATAGGGATATTCTGATCCTTTGCACAGGCAAGGCGGTATTTCATTTCACGCTCATTTAACATACAGCCGCCGCAATGCACGATCATCTTATACGGTGAGAGATCTGCCGGAAATTCCGTGCCGGAGGAAAAGACAAATTCCGGTTCTTTTCCGGTATACTGCCGGATCCAGCGGGGCAGCTTGACACTGCCGATATCGTCACACTGTCTGTGATGTGTGCAGCCTTCGGAAACTAAAATTTTATCTCCGTCCTCAATCTGCTCTAGTGCAGTGACACCTTTGATCAGTGCCGGCAGATTTCCTTTATATCTTGCAAAGAGGATAGAAAACGAAGTTAACATAATATCTGCCGGAGTGTCGGCAGATACTTTTGCAAAGACCTGACTGTCGGTAATGACAAGACGCGGTTTTTTGCCTAAGTGAGCTAAGGTGTCACGAAGTTCATATTCTTTGACGACAATGGCAGTTGCATCTGCCTCTAAGATATCACGGATCGTCTGCTGCTGCGGCAGGATCAGTCTGCCCTTTGGAGCAGCCTTGTCGATCGGCACGACTAAAACCACAAAATCAGAAGGATGGATCAGGTCAGCAACGATCCGAAGTTTGGTATCCTCTGTTTTAGCAAGAGTTGCGATCTTTTCTTTGAGGGTATCGATTCCGGAAAGATCAGCCGTACTGACGGATACAAAATCAATCTGATGTTCTTTTAAATATTGAAGGTCTTTTGCAAGTGAAGCAGACGGAGCAAGGTCGGATTTGTTAAATGCCACGGCATAAGGAATCTGCTTTTTTTGGATATGCTCAATAAAAGCAAAGTCCTCTTCGCAGAGTCCGAGAGATGCATCGACTACTAAGACAGCGGCATCCGATTTATTTAACACCTGATAACTTTTCTTTACGCGCAAAGCACCAAGCTCTCCTTCATCATCAATTCCCGGAGTGTCAATGACAACGACAGGTCCTAATGGGAGCAGTTCCATGGATTTTTGCACCGGATCGGTGGTGGTTCCCTTTACGTCTGAAACAACGGCCAGATCCTGTCCGGTCACGGCATTTAAGACACTGGATTTTCCGGCATTCCGCCGTCCGAAAAAGCCGATATGGACACGTTCAGAAGATGGGGTCTGATTCATTTGCATAAGTATTCCTCCTCAAACACAGCATTTTTTGTTCTTTTTATTCTAGTTTGTTTCCGGAACCTTGTCAATGTGTGCATTTGGTTTGCTTTTTGTGAAAAATAATGATACTATTAGTTTCGGATATGAATGGTAGAGTACCAGAGAAAACAGAAGGGTGGAATATTTACATGAAAAAAATGGAGGATTACGTCCGCAGTATTCCGGATTTTCCGGAACCGGGAATTATATTCAGGGATGTGACCAGCGTATTGCAGGATGCAGACGGATTACATATGGCGATCGACAAGATGCAGGAACTGCTCGCGGATACGGAGTTTGATGTACTTGCAGGAGCAGAGTCGAGAGGATTTATTTTCGGCATGCCGATCGCATATAATCTTCATAAACCATTTGTACTGGTAAGAAAAAAAGGAAAGCTGCCATGCGAGACCGTAGAAAAAGAGTACGATCTTGAGTATGGAAAAGCAACGATCGAGATGCACAAAGATGCCATCAAACCGGGACAGAAAGTTGTCTTAGTCGATGACCTGATCGCAACCGGAGGTACTATGGAGGCTGCTGCGAAGCTGGTAGAAGAATTAGGCGGTGAAGTAGTTAAAATCATTTTCTTAATGGAGTTAGCAGGATTAAAGGGAAGAGAACGACTGAAAGAATATGATGTAGACTCCGTAATCTGTTATGAAGGAAAATAGGATTTGAAAAGGGGCAGGATTTTGTAAAAAAACCAGCCTCTTTTTTTGTGCCATTTCTTGTGGGAATGTGCAGATTATGGTATAATCAGTTTAAATATATAATTTGTCGACAGTGGTTCGGCAAAGACAGTTGTAATAGGATAACTGATATGGCTGGAAAGGAGAAAACATGGGCAAGAAAGAAGGACAAGGGGAAAACAGAATATCCGGTATTGGAGTAACAGCGCGTCTGATAGGGATTACCATGATACCAATTATATCGATCCTTATTATTCTGACCTTTATTTCCGCAAAGGACATGAGAGACAGCATGCGTACGACCCAGTACCAGGGAATGGCAGGAATGGCGGGAAGCGTGCAGTCTGCCTACAATATCGTATATCAGGGAGATTTTAAGTTAGATGAAAAGACAGGAGTCTTATACAAAGGACCGGCTGACCTGACAAAGACCAATGAGATGATGGATATGCTCGTTGAAAAATCAGGTTATGATATGCTTTTAACTTACGGGGATAAGATTGAGATCACAACAATGAAAGGAAAAAACGGGGAGAGGATCATCGGACAGAAGATAAAGGATCAAGTCATCATTGATAAAGTTCTGAAAGGTGGAAAAGAATACAAAGACAATGATACAAAGATCAACGGAGTAGAATATTACAGCTATTCTCTTCCGGTTAAGAACACGGATGGAACTGTTGTCGGAGTGATCAGCATTGTGAACCCTCGTTCTGAGATTGATGATTATACACAAAGCCGTATCATGATCATTGTAGTTGTAGCAGTCGTACTGTTGATCATTACATTGATCACAACAACGATCGCATCAAAATCTCTTGCAGGTGCGGTCAAGCATACAGAGGAAGCATTAGTCGGACTGTCACACGGAAAAGTGAACTTCAAGTTAGAGGATCGTTTCTTGACCAGAAAAGACGAAGTAGGAGAAATGGCAAGAGCGTTTGAAGCATTGCAGAAGAAGCTGATCCATATCATCAGCAATATCAAGAACTCATCAGAAGTATTGTTAGGTTCCGGTGAGGAACTGAACCATATGGCACAGCAGAGTAACCTTGCAGCAGGTGAGATCAGCCGTGCAGTAGAGGATATCTCCAAGGGCGCGGTATCCCAGGCAGAAGATGTGGAAGAGGCAACCGTTTATGTAGGAGATATGGGTAAAGTTGTAGGTGAGATCGTAGATGGTGTGGAGACCTTAGACGAGACCTCCAATGAGATGAAAAATGCCGGCGATGAGTCCACGAACATTATTGAGCAGCTTACCGTATCCAACGATAAGACAACAAAAGCCATTGAACATATCGGAAATCAGATTAAAGCGACCAACGATTCCGTACAGGAGATCGGAGAAGCAACGAAGATCATCACAGCGATCGCAGAGCAGACCAGTCTGTTGGCACTGAATGCATCGATTGAAGCAGCAAGGGCAGGAGAGGCAGGAAAAGGTTTTGCCGTTGTAGCTGATGAGATTGGAAAATTAGCAGATCAGTCCAACACCTCCGCAGAGCAGATCCGTCAGACGATCGACAATCTGTTAGAAGAATCTGAAAAGAGCGTTGAGGTTATGGAGAGTGTCAATGTACTTGTCGCAGAGCAGCAGGAAAAACTGAACCAGACCAGAGAAAAATTCGTAAGAGTCAGCAAGGGAATCACCACTTCCAAAGACGATATGGAAGTAATTAAGAGCCACACAGATTCCTATTTTGTAGCAAGAAAGAAAGTGGCAGATATCATCCAGAACCTGTCAGCGATCTCTGAAGAATATGCAGCAAGTACACAGCAGACAACAGCTTCCATGGAAGAATTGAATGCAACGATGAACCTGTTAGCAGAAGCATCCAAGAACCTGACAGATTTATCCAGACAGTTAGACGAAGAGATCGCATTCTTCCAGATTGATGACTAATTCAAAAAGGAGTCAGGGAGTGCAGGAACAGATTCATGACATCTTACAGTCTTTGCCTTACAAGTTAATACTCAGTAAGGCAAAGAACTGTGAATATCGTAAAGTTCAGATTTTAAAAAAAGAAAAGAATTATCAGATTGAAAAGTATACGCAAAAGCAGGTGTTCCATGAGAATCTTGATAAAGAAGAATTAGAGGTCTATCTGCTGCAGGAACTTGGTACACATTTTTTCCGGATGAATGTATGGAATGCCAAAGTGGAATATCAGATGATGATCTCGAAAAAAGGCAAGGTGCATATCATCGAAAAGAACTGTACAAAGACGGCACCAAAGGAGCAGACCGGGCATAACCGGAAGAAGAAATATCTGATCCCGGAAGGCGAAATGATAGAGCCTTTAGTCGATATGGGAATCTTCACAAAAGAAGGAAAGATCGTACACAGCATGTACGATAAGTATCGACAGATCAACCGTTTTGTAGAACTTGTGGACGATGCCGTAAAGAACAGGGAACTGACATATTTGAATATCATTGATTTTGGATGTGGAAAATCCTATCTGACCTTTATTTTATATCACTATTTTACAAACATCCGTAAGATTCCGGTGCATATGACCGGACTGGATTTAAAAGAAGATGTGATCGAAAAATGTAACCTTGCAGCTAAGAAGTATGGTTACGAAAATCTTCATTTTGAATTGGGTGACATCTGCGGATATCAGAGTAATGAACAGGTGGATATGGTAATTACACTGCATGCCTGCGATACGGCAACCGATCATGCGTTATATCATGCCGTGCGATGGAATACGGAAATGATCTTTTCCGTACCGTGTTGTCAGCATGAATTGAACAGCCAGATACAGAGTGAGGACTATTCGATACTGACCCGTTATGGTCTGATTAAAGAACGGACAGCAGCGTTGATGACCGATGCGATCCGTGCAAATCTGTTAGAGGCATGTGGTTATAAGACAGATATCTTGGAATTTGTGGATTTTGCACATACGCCAAAGAATCTATTGATCCGTGCAAAGAAAAAACCAGTGTCTAAAGATCAGAAAGAAAAGCGTATCCGGGAAGTGGAGCGTCTGATGCAGGAATATCATTTACAGCCGACGTTTTATCAGCTTTTAAAAGAAGCGTCATACATTTAAAAGAAAAATACAATTAGAATAAAATTGGAAAAAATCTCTCATACTATCAAAAAGTTTGGGAGGTTTTTTTATGGAACAAAAAGATTTTTTTTCACAGATAAAAGGTTCGCAGAGTCTTTCATTTCAAAAACCGCCTTACATTCTTGCAAGTGGAAATGTTGTGGGAAAGAAGGAGGGCGAAGGCCCGTTGGGAAAAGAATTTGATGTGATCTGCGAGGACGATAAATTTGGTGCAGACAACTGGGAAGACGCGGAGAGCACACTGCAAAAGGACGCTGTGGCGTTAGCGTTAGGAAAAGCAGGATTAGAAGCAAAGGATATCCGATATATTTTTGCGGGAGATTTATTAGGGCAGAATATTGCCACCTCATTTGGTCTGATGGACTATGAAATCCCGCTCTTTGGACTATATGGTGCGTGTTCTACGGCAGGAGAATCCATGGCGTTAGGTGCGATGTGTGTGGCGGCAGGATATGCCAAAAATGTTCTGACATTAACTTCAAGTCATTTTGCGAGTGCGGAGAAACAGTTTCGATTTCCCTTGGAGTATGCCAATCAAAGACCACTATCAGCTACCTGGACGGTTACCGGAAGTGGTGCCTTTGTACTTAGCACTACCAGGAGTAAGGCAAGAATCACAGGGATTACCACCGGAAAAATTGTAGATTACGGCGTTAAGGATTCCATGAATATGGGAGCTGCCATGGCACCGGCAGCCTGTGATGTTATATATCATAATCTTTTGGATTTCGAGCGGAAGCCGGAGGATTATGACAAGATCATTACCGGAGACCTTGGAAAAGTCGGAAAAGAGATTCTGATCAAACTGCTTCGTGAAAAAGGAATCGATATAGCAGAGATCCATACAGACTGCGGAATCGAGATTTTTGACTGCGAGGAACAGGGAACACAGTCGGGAGGCTCCGGTTGTGGCTGTTCCGCGGTAACCTTAAGTGCGCATTTCTTAAAACAGGTAGAAAAGGGAGCATTAAAGAGAATTTTATTTGTCCCGACCGGAGCGTTATTATCGACCGTCAGCTTTAACGAGGGACAGAGTGTTCCGGGGATCGCACATGCGATCGTCATAGAACATGCATAGAAGAAGAAAAGAAAAATAAGGGAAAAGAGGAGGAATTATCGGATGGATTATATCAATGCATTCTGGGTAGGCGGATTGATCTGTGCTCTTGCCCAGATTTTAATGGAAAAGACAAAAATGCTGCCGGGAAGGATCATGGTTTTGATCGTATGCTTAGGTGCGGTGTTAGGAGCAGTCGGGATCTATGAACCGTTCATGGAATATGCGGGAGCAGGGGCAAGTGTTCCGTTGCTCGGATTTGGCAATGTTTTGTGGAAAGGTGTGAAAGAAGCAGTAGATGCGAATGGATTTTTGGGACTGTTTCAGGGAGGTTTTAAAGCAAGTGCCGTAGGAATTTCCGCAGCATTGATCTTTGGCTATTTGGCATCCTGGATCTTCGAGCCGAAAATGAGAAAATAGTACACGTTCCGGAATACGTTTGACGCGACTTTCTTATAATGCTATAATAGTGAGCGGTTAAGAAAGAAGGACGTAAATGCAGACAGAAGAGAGAAGAAAAATATTGATCGTGGACGATGACCCGATGGTGTTAAAAGTCATCCGTTCTTATTTAAAAGACAGTTATAAAGTGTACTGTATCCGTTCGGGAGAGGAAGCACTGAAGTTTCTTTCGATGCAGATTCCGGATGTTGTGCTGTTAGATTATATGATGCCGGGAATGGATGGTCCGGAGGTGTTCCGCAGGATGCAGGAGGACGAACGGACACAGGGAATCCCTGTGTTTTTTATGACAGCTGTCACGGACAGGGATCGTGTCTTAGAGTGTATGGAAATGAATCCCGAAGAGTATTTGGTAAAGCCGGTCAGCAGCAGTAAGCTTTTGAAAAAATTGTCCGATTTATTTGAAAAAGAGAGTTAACATCGTATAAATACGAAAATAAAGGACATATTAGTACTATCAAAACAAAAGGAGATAGTATTGATATGAAAAAATTCAAAAAAATCATAGTTGGTGCTATGCTGGTAATGGCACTTGGTACGTTTACAGCCTGCGGTAACAATGACGATAATGTAAATGATACAACAGATACCCAGGATAACGTAACAGACGATGCTGCAAATGATGAAACAACAGGCAGCAACAAAGACAACAATAACAATAATAACGATAATGATATGGACAACGCAGGAAATGCAGTCGGCGATGCAATGGAAGATGTCGGTGATGCAGCAGGGGATGTTGGAAAAGGTGTCGTAGACGGAGTTGGTGAAGTTGGCGAGGGCATCAAAGATGCAGCCGAGGACATGACCGGAAACGATGATAATGACAACAATACCAGAAGTGGTATGCAGGAAAACAACGCCGATGACAATCGTGCAAATCGTTAGGGAATGATCATCAGAGAATAAAAAGGGCGTGAGCTGTATAACAGCTCACGCTCTTGGTCTATCTTATAGAAGTGTTTATAGAAATAAAAATTACTCGTCAATGCTGTAGTTTGGAGCTTCTTTTGTAATGTGGATGTCATGAGGATGACTTTCCTTTAAAGAAGCAGCACTGATCTTTACAAATTTACCGGTTTCTTTTAAAGTCTCGATATTTGGAGCACCGCAGTAACCCATACCGGAACGTAAACCACCGATCAACTGGAATACCGTGTCCTCAACGCTTCCTTTATAAGCAACACGTCCTTCTACGCCTTCCGGAACCAGTTTTTTTGCATCTTCCTGGAAGTAGCGGTCTTTAGAACCGTTTTCCATAGCAGCAAGAGAGCCCATGCCGCGGTATACTTTATATTTTCTACCCTGATATAATTCAAAGGTTCCCGGGCTTTCATCACATCCGGCGAAGATACTTCCCATCATACATACATTTGCACCGGCAGCGATCGCTTTTGTCATATCTCCGGAATACTTGATACCACCGTCTGCAATGATCGGGATATTGTATTCTTTTGCAACTTTATATGCATCCATGATCGCAGTGATCTGTGGAACACCGATACCTGCTACGACACGGGTAGTACAGATAGATCCCGGTCCGATACCGATCTTAACAGCGTCAGCACCGGCTTCGATCAGAGCCTTAACAGCTTCACCGGTTGCAACATTTCCTGCAATGACCTGTAAGTCAGGATAAGTCTTTTTGATATTTTTTACAGCTTCTAAAATGTTCTTAGAATGTCCATGTGCAGAGTCTACGACGATGACATCGACATGGGCTTTTACTAATGCATCCACACGATCCATCATGTTTGTAGTGATTCCGACACCGGCACCACAGAGAAGACGACCCTGTGCATCTTTGGCGGAAAGCGGATATTTGATCTGCTTTTCAATATCTTTAATGGTAATTAAACCTTTCAAATTATTATCTTTGTCAACGATTGGTAATTTTTCTTTTCTTGCTTTGGCAAGGATTGCTTTTGCCTCTTCAAGAGTGATGCCTTCAGGAGCAGTGATCAGTCCCTCTGAAGTCATAGATTCTTTAATTTTTTTAGAGAAATCTGTTTCAAATTTCAGATCGCGGTTGGTAATGATACCGACTAATTTCGTTCCTTCTGTGATCGGAACACCGGAAATACGGAATTTTGCCATCAGGTTGTCCGCATCCTGTAATGTATGTTCTGGAGAAAGTGAAAATGGATCAGTAATAACGCCGTTTTCGGAACGCTTTACCTTATCTACCTCATCTGCCTGTGCCTCAATGGACATATTCTTATGAATAATACCGATACCGCCCTGTCTTGCCATAGCGATTGCCATTCTGTGTTCTGTTACAGTATCCATACTTGCACTCATCATTGGGATGTTTAATTTTACCTTTTTGGTAAGATAAGTGGATAAATCAACCATATTTGGAGTTACTTCCGAATATGCAGGAACCAGCAAAACGTCATCAAATGTAATTCCTTCACCGATAATTGTACCCATGAAATTTTCCTCTCTTTCCTTCTTCTAAAAAGTGTCTGATAATGTATATTATTTTTTCAATTCTAGCAAAAAAAAATGTGGAAGTCAATGTCGCAATTATCAAAAATGTAGAAATTCTGCCTTTATTTTTGTACACTTTTGTGGTATCCTTTTTGTGAGTTTTATGCAAAGGAGAGTCAGGATGGAGTTTCGACCATGCATAGATATCCACAATGGAAAAGTAAAGCAGATCGTGGGTGGAAGCCTCTTAGATGAGGGAAATCGTGCAAAGGAAAATTTTGTAGCAGAGCAGGATGCGGCTTTTTTTGCGAAGTTGTACCGGGAACAGGGATTAAAAGGAGGACATATCATTCTTTTAAATCCGGTGGGTTCAGAGTATTATGAAGCGACAAAAGCACAGGCAGAACTTGCATTGCAGGCATATCCGGGTGGTTTTCAGATCGGCGGCGGCATCACGGCAGAGAATGCGAAGGGATTTTTAGACCTTGGTGCAAGTCATGTGATCGTAACTTCCTATGTATTTAAGGATGGAAGGATCAACTATGAGAACCTGAAAAAATTAGAACAGACGGTAGGAAAAGAACATCTTGTGCTGGATTTAAGTTGCAGAAAACAAAAGGATGACTATTATATAGTAACGGACCGCTGGCAGAAGTTTACAAAAGAGCGGGTAACAGAGCAGATTTTAGAGGAATTGTCCGGTTATGCGGCAGAGTTCTTAGTCCATGCGGTCGATGTGGAAGGAAAAGCATCCGGCATTGAAAAAGAGCTGGCATCTCTTTTAGGGAACTGGGGAAAGATCCCGATCACCTATGCAGGAGGAGTGGGAAGTTTTGATGATCTGCATCAGTTAGATATCTGCGGAAACGGAAAGCTGAACGTGACGATCGGAAGTGCGTTGGATCTGTTTGGCGGGACGATGGAATATAAAAAAGTGATTGATTATATAGAGAAAGCGAGGAAGGGCTATGAGTAAGTATACCAAGAAGGATATCATACGTTTAGTGGAAGAGGAAGATGTGGAATTTATCCGCTTGCAGTTCACGGATATGTTTGGAACCATGAAAAATGTGGCGATCACAAGCAATCAGTTAGAAAAAGCATTAGAGAATGAATGTATGTTTGACGGTTCTTCTATCGAAGGATTTGTCCGCATTGAAGAGTCAGATATGTATCTGTATCCGGATTTAGATACATTTGCAATTTTTCCATGGAGACCGCAGCAGGGCAAAGTAGCACGCATCATCTGTGATGTCTACCGGCCGGATGGCAAGCCGTTTGCAGGAGATCCGCGGTATGTACTCCGCCGTGTGGTAGAGGAAGCAAAACAGATGGGTTATACCTTAAATGTAGGACCGGAGTGTGAGTTTTTCTTATTCCATACAGATGATGACGGACAGCCGACCACGATTTCTCATGAAAAAGCAGGATATTTTGACCTTGGACCGATCGATTTAGGCGAAAATGCCAGAAGAGATATGGTACTGACCTTAGAAGATATGGGATTTGAGATTGAAGCCTCCCACCATGAAGCGGCACCGGCACAGCATGAGATAGATTTTAAATATGATGAGGCGATTGCTACCGCAGACAATATCATGACCTTTAAATTAGCAGTGAAAACGATCGCAAAACGCCACGGACTGTTTGCAAGTTTTATGCCAAAACCAAAGTATGGGATTAATGGTTCCGGCATGCACATCAATATGTCCTTAGAAAAAGATGGAAAAAATATTTTCTTTGATGAAAACGATCAAATGCAGCTCAGCAAAGAAGCGTATTATTTTATCGGAGGAATTATGGAGCATGTCAAGGGAATGACAGCGATCACAAATCCACTGGTCAATTCTTATAAACGTTTAGTACCGGGCTATGAGGCACCGATCTATATTGCCTGGTCAGCCACAAACCGCAGTCCGTTGATCCGTATTCCGGCAGCCCGCGGTGAGGGAACCAGAGTGGAGCTTCGCTGTCCGGACCCATCGGCAAATCCATATTTAGCACTTGCTGTATGTCTTGCAGCGGGATTAGACGGTATCCGTAAACAGATCATGCCGCCGGCAGCAGTGGTAAAAAATGTATATGAAATGCGTTTAGATGAAAAAAAGGCGGAAGGAATTGAATCACTTCCGGCAACTTTAAGTGAGGCGGTAGATGAATTAGAAAAAGACGAATATATTTTAGAAGTTTTAGGCGAGCATATCAGCCGTAATTACATTGCCGCAAAACGTACAGAATGGGCAGAATACACATCACAGGTAACAGACTGGGAGATTGAGCAGTACCTGTATAAAATTTAGCAGGAAAACGAAGATGATATACACAGTAGGATAGGAACGGATGATAAGATGAATGTGGTAATAGCTTTTCCTAAAATTGAAAACGCGAAAAGCATCCGAAGCATTCTTATGAAAAGTGGTTATCAGGTGGATGCAGTCTGCACGACAGGGGGTCAGGCGCTGCAGAATGTAAATGCCTTAGATGGGGGAATCTTAATCTGCGGATATCGTTTTGCCGATATGATGTGCAGTGAGATCCAGGCATATCTTCCTGCAAATTTTGAGATGCTGTTAGTCGCCTCTCAGAGTAATACCATGAATAGGGATGTCTCAGATGTGGTATGTCTCTCTATGCCGTTAAAAGTTCATGAACTGTTGCAGACCGTCGAGATGATGGCGTATACTTATGAAAAGAAGAGAAAGAAACGGCGTGCACAGCCCAAAGAACGTACCGAGGAAGAAAAAAAGCTGATATTAAATGCAAAAAAACTTCTCATGGAACGGAACCAGATGAGTGAAGAGGAAGCACACCGTTATATACAAAAGAGCAGCATGGACACCGGTACCAGCATTGTGGAGACCGCACAGATGGTACTCAGTCTGATGAGTGTATAATAGAAGGAGTGATGGACATGAAATTTACAAAAATGCAGGGAATCGGAAATGATTATGTATATGTGAATTGTTTTGAAGAAAAGGTGGAAGATCCGGCAGCGCTTGCCAAGTTCGTAAGCGACAGGCATTTTGGGATCGGTTCCGACGGATTGATCTTAATAAAACCTTCTAAAAACGCAGATTTTACCATGGACATGTATAATGCAGACGGTTCACAGGGTGAAATGTGTGGAAACGGGATTCGTTGTGTGGCAAAATATGTCTATGATAAAGGACTGACGGATCAGCAGCAGATTTCGATAGAGACATTAGCAGGGATCAAATATCTGGATCTGACGGTGGAGGACGGAAAGGTCGTTCTTGTCCGTGTGGATATGGGAGAGCCGGAGCTGATCGCAGAAAAGATTCCGGTGATCGCAGACAGTGAGAAAGTTATTGATGCACCGATAGAAATTGACGGAACAACCTATCATATGACTTGCGTATCTATGGGAAATCCACATTGTGTGGTCTTTATGGATGATGTGGAGAATTTTGAGATCGAAAAAACAGGTTCGTTATTTGAAAATTATAAAGATTTTCCAAAACGGATCAATACAGAGTTTGTAAAAGTCATTGATGAGCATACCTTGCAGATGCGTGTGTGGGAGCGTGGTTCAGGCGAGACACTTGCCTGTGGAACCGGAGCCTGCGCAACTGCCGTAGCAGCAATACTCAACGAACATTGTAATGGAGAGATCCTGATCCATCTGCTGGGTGGAGATTTAAAGATCGAATGGGACAAAGAGACGAACCATGTATTTATGACAGGTCCGGCAGCCATTTCTTTCGAGGGAGAGATCAATCTGTAGAATAGCATTTTATCTAAATTTATAAATAAGAGAAATACAGATAATAAGAATATTTAAATACTAATCAAACAAGAAAAGAGGAGAAGATTATGTTTCAAGTAAATGACAATTTTCAGAAGTTACCGGGAAGCTATTTATTTAGTACGATTGCAAAAAAAGTCAGTGCATACCAGCAGGAAAATCCGGACAAGAGCCTGATCCGTTTGGGTATCGGTGATGTAACACAGCCACTTGCACCGGCGATCATCAAAGCACTTCATGCAGCCGTAGATGAGATGGGAGCAGCAGAGACCTTCCATGGATATGCACCGGATTTAGGATATGAATTTTTAAGAAGCGCCATTGCAAAGAATGATTATGAGTCCCGTGGATGTGACATCAGTGCAGATGAGATTTTTGTATCTGACGGAGCAAAATGTGATTCTTCTAATATTCAGGAGTTGTTCTCGGCGGATTGTAAGATCGCAGTCTGCGATCCGGTTTATCCGGTTTATGTAGATTCTAATGTCATGGCAGGAAGAACCGGAGTCTATGATGCAAAGACCGAGATGTGGAGCAATGTCATCTATATGCCATGTACCATGGAAAACGGATTTGTACCGGAATTTCCAAAAGAGACACCGGATGTCATCTATCTGTGTCTGCCAAATAACCCGACCGGTACGACGATCACAAAATCCCAGTTACAGGAATGGGTAGATTATGCAAACAAAAATGGTGCGATCATTATCTATGATGCAGCATATGAAGCATATATTTCAGAAGATGATGTGGCACATTCCATTTATGAATGTGAAGGAGCAAAGACCTGTGCGATCGAAATCAGAAGTTTTTCTAAAAACGCAGGATTTACAGGAGTCAGACTTGGTTTTACGGTCGTACCAAAAGATCTGAAACGTCAGGATGTTTCCCTTCATGGTATGTGGGCAAGACGTCACGGAACAAAATTCAACGGTGCACCATATATCATCCAGCGTGCCGGGGAAGCCGTATATTCAGCAGAAGGAAAGGCACAGTTAAAAGAGCAGGTTGCTTACTATATGAAAAATGCATCCGTCATCAAGTCAGGCTTACAGGAAGCAGGCTATACGGTATTTGGCGGCGTGAATGCACCATATATCTGGTTAAAGACACCAGATCAGATGAATTCATGGGAGTTCTTTGACTATCTGTTAGCAAATGCGAATGTCGTTGGAACACCGGGTTCAGGATTTGGACCAAGCGGAGAAGGATATTTCCGACTGACTGCATTTGGAAGCTATGAGAACACGGTAGCAGCATTAGAGCGGATCAAGAAGATGTAAAGGGGAGCTTTTTACAAAAAGGAGTTAACATTTTATGTTATCGGAAGAGGAACGACAGCGAAGAAGAAGAGCACAGCTTCGGGAGCAGAGAAGACGTGCAGCGAAGAAAAGAAGACGAAGGGCATTGCTTGCGAGAACCCTGTTTATTACAATCATTGTTCTGATTATCACAGGGGCAGTGTGCCTGATTAAGCATTTTAAAAATGCAAAAGAGACCTCTGCACAAGTTGAGCCAAAGATTGTGGAAAATCCACCGGATTATGAGGTAGACCTGTTGGATATCAACGACTATTCCAGACCGGGACTGACGTTAGAAAAAGTGAATGGCATTGTCATTCACTATACCGCAAATCCGGGAACTACGGCAAAACAGAACCGGAATTATTTTAACGGACTCAAAGATTCTAAAAAGACAAAGGCAAGTGCACATTTTGTTGTAGGGTTAGAGGGTGAAATCGTACAGTGTATTCCCTGCAATGAAATTGCCTATGCATCAAATGAGAGAAACAGTGATACGATTTCCATTGAATGCTGTCATCCGGATGCAACAGGAAAATTCAATCAGGAAACGAAGGACACGCTGGTACATCTTACCGCATGGCTGATCGGGCGTTACGGACTGACGACGGATGATGTGATTCGGCATTACGATGTGACCGGCAAAAAATGTCCGCTCTATTATGTGGAGCATGAAGATGAGTGGAACAAATTCAAGGAAGATGTAGATGCCTATATCGAAAAGAATGGCGTTCTGCCATCGGAATCAGAAAAGAATTCGCAATAGAGGTTGCCAACCTTATCAAAATCAAGTAAAATTGTATTAGATAACGGCAAAAGAGAATGGAAGTCAAATGTTAGAAGTAATATTAGAAGATCTGAAGAATCAGAAAGAGGTCCGCAAAAACCTGATACAAATGAAAGAACTCCTCAAAGATGAGGAAACACGAAAGGAATTGTCGGAGCTTTCTGCCGGCAATTCCATATTTTTGGGATTTTTAAAAGATGAAGATCCAAAGGTCAGGAAAAATGCGGCACTGATTTTAGGAATGACAGGTAATCAGGAAATCCTTCCTGCACTAATGGAAGCATATGAAAACGAAGAGACACTTTTTGTAAAGAGTGACTATCTGAAAGCGATGCAGAATTTTGACTGCACGGAATATCTTGCGTCTTTGAAACAGAGATTGGAAGAGCTTCAAACGATGCAGGCAGATGAGAGTGAGAAAAAGCATATCCGAAAAGAACGGAAAGAATTAGAAAAACTTTTAGAGCAGGAAGAGGGAAACCGGCTTCATGCCTTTTGCGGATATGACCAGCCTTGTGATATGATTCTGACAACGGACAGAGGCTTTGCCCAGATGACGGCAGAACAGATTCACAGGGGCAGAAAGGCAGTTGCACCGTCCGGTGTTCATCTGCACACGCAGGATCTAAGATCCGTACTGAACATCAGGACGTTTCGTGAGATATTGTTTCCGATCCACTGTAAGACGAATCTTTTACCGGAACCGGAGCAGACAGCAGAAGGACTGTTAGCGGGAGATCTGTTACAGTTGTTAGAAAGACATCTGCAGGGAGATGCACCCTATTTTTTCCGTATGCAGATATTAGCTCCGATGGCAGAGGATAAGAAGAACACTTTTTTAAAAAAGACAGCGTATGCACTTGAAGAAAAGAGTGGGTACAGGCTGAAAAACACACCGGGAAGATATGAAGTGGAAATCCGTCTGATACAGAAGCGGGAGGGAGATTTCCACGCATATCTGAAGTTCTATACATTGCCGATGCGTCGTTTTTCCTATCGGAAAAATGCACTTGCAGTATCCATAAATCCGACACAGGCAGCATTAATGCTCTATTTAGCCAAGCCGTATTTAAAAGAGGATGCAGCAGTGCTTGATCCGTTTTGCGGTGTAGGAACAATGCTGATAGAACGTAACAAGGTACTTCCGGCGAGATCTTTGTACGGTATTGATATTTATGGACAGGCCATTGAAGGTGCAAGAGAGAATACCGAACTTGCGGGAGCAGAGATTTCGTATATACAGAAGAACTTTTTTGATTTTACACACCGGCACAAATTCGATGAGATTGTGACGAATATGCCAACGAGAGGAAAGAAGAGCAAGGAAGAGCATGATGCATTTTATGCGGAATTTTTCCAAAAAGCAAAACAGCATTTAAAACCGGGTGGTATCATTATCATGTATACCAATGAATCCGGATTTGTAAAAAAACAGCTTCGGCTGCAAAAAGATATGCACCTTTTAAAAGAATATTGTATTCGTCAAAAGGAAGAATGGTATTTGTATATGATAGAGATAGAGGAGTAAGGGGGCATGACACAGATGGATGAGCAGGGAGCAAAGAGAGGGAGCGAGTTTGCGGTATCCTTATTGGATAGTCAGATGGTTCAGATGCTTCAGGACCGGTTTTGTCTGGCAAATAATGTCTATTGTGTTTGTTTAACCAGAAGTGAAGGTGTCCTGACAAAAGCATATGGTTCGAAAAAGGAGTTAGACTATCTGCATCAGAAGATGGGGATGGATCGTCATATTGCTTTGTTAAAACGTCTGATCGAAAATGATATCGAAGAAGTTGTGAAGCAGGAGTTAGAAGAAGACTACCTGAAGATGTGTGCACTTGCCATTAAAATCGGTGGAGAGACGGTAGCCATCTGGGTTGTCTTAGCAGTGTTAGATGAACCGGGGATTCATGGAGAGGATGTACCGTCTTATATCAAGACAACGACAACGGAGCGTTTTTATTCTTCCATCAGCTTTTTAGAGAGTCTGACGAAGCAGTATTTTGCTGTCAAGTTAGAAGAAGTGATCGCACAGGAAGCATTTATCAAGAGCCATGAATCGGAAGAAAAGATGAAAGCCGAGCTTAGAAGAAGCGAGGTTATGACACATATTGTCTCAAAATTAGAGAGTGAGGACTCTTTTGCAGACATTGTGGAAAATATCTTAGAGTCGGTCTGTGGATATTTAGATATCAGTGCAGCGAGCATGCTTCAGATTGATGATAAGAATCAGATGATGAACATGATCTGCTATTATGGATTCCATGACCCGGAGCAGGTAAAAACGATGCGGCATCTGCCGTTAGAGGAAGTGCCGTGGGCAAACGGAAAACCATATCTGATCTCTTCAGATACTTATCTGCCGGAAAATTTCTTAAAATATTTCCAGACCTACCACAGACGTGCGGGAATCTTTCTGCCATTGGGTGTCAATGAAAAATCCGGCATGTATTTGGCCTTTGTAGAGGAGCGTTTTCCAAGGGTCTGGTCACAGGAAGAGATCAAGTTTTTAAATGATGTCAAACAGATCGTACAGAGCATTTTAGCAAAGCGTATTACAAAGAATTCATTAGCAAGCTCCTATGCATCATTAGAGGCAATCTTAGAAAATATGGGATGCGGAGTCTGTGTGGCAGATATCAAGCAGGACAAATCACTGTATGCAAACTGCAAATTCCGTGAGTTGTTCCGCAACTTTTTAAGTACACACAGCTTAGAAGATCTGATCCATAAATACAAACCGAACGGATTGGCAGCACAGCAGAAAACAGAGATGTATATACCGGATTCGAACCGCTGGTATGATGTGCAGTTTGCAACGATCAACTGGGTAGACGGAAAGAGTGTGACTCTTTGTACCGTCTATGATGTAACCGATAAGAAGCTGTATCAGCAAAAGATTGAAAAGCAGGCAAACAACGACTTTTTGACCGGTCTGTTTAACCGTATGCGCTGTGAGCAGGATTTAAAAATGTATATCCGTACAGCAAAAGAACAGAAGACGGAAGGTGCACTGTTATACATTGATCTGGATGATTTTAAACATATCAATGACGGACTGGGTCATCAGTACGGAGATATTCTCTTAAAGGCAATCTCTAACAGTTTGCGCAGGATCAAGGGTATTGAGGACAGTTGTTACCGTATGGGCGGTGATGAATTTATCATCATTGTCAAGCCGGAACAATATGACCGGTTAGAGCAGATCATAGAGGAAGTACAGGCAATCTTCAGCAAGCCATGGTTCTTACACAGTGCAGACTATTACTGTACGATGAGTATGGGTGTAGTCCGTTTTCCAAAGGATGCCAATACCGTAACAGATCTGATCAAGAAAGCGGATATTTCCCTCTATGAAGCGAAAAAGGGTGGAAAGAACCGTGTGGAATATTACGGTGGAGATGGAGAAGATACGGCTTCAAGACGTCTGGATATGGAAAAGAACATGCGTGATGCAACAGCAAATTCCTGCGAGGAATTTGAGGTCTATTATCAGCCTGTCATCGATATTTCCGGCGAAAAAGAACGCTGCTCCGGTGTGGAGGCACTGGTACGCTGGAATTCAGGAAAAATGGGAATGGTCGGACCGGGAGAATTTATCCCGCTTGCAGAGTATTTAGGTCTGATCAATCCGATCGGAGATTTTGTACTGCGGAAGGCATGTGAAAAATGCAAATACTGGAATGATATGGGACATCCGGAGTACCGCATCAACGTAAACCTTTCTGTCGTACAGCTTTTACAGAATGATATTGTGGAACGTATCCGTACTATATTAGAAGAGACAAAAATGCGACCGGAGAATCTGACACTGGAGGTTACCGAGAGTCTTGCGATCAACGATATCGGACGAATGAAGAAGGTGTTGAGTAAGATCAAAGAGCTTGGAGCTTTGATCGCACTGGATGATTTTGGAACCGGATATTCTTCTTTAAGTCATATCCGTGAACTTCCGATCGACATTATCAAGATTGACCGATGTTTTGTCATTGATCTTGGAAAAGATGACTATGCAGAGACATTTGTACGGATGGTTGCCGAGTTAGCAGATACCATTGGGGTCCGTATGTGCGTAGAGGGTGTAGAGTATGATGAACAGCTTCAGATTTTAAAAGATATGAAGAAGGTTCAGTACATTCAGGGTTATTATTATGACAAGCCGCTTACGGAAGAGGCATTTGAGAAAAAATATCTGTAGAATGGATGGGGCGCATTACATCTTAGATGTAATGTGCCCAATATTTTTGATGAGGATCGAAATGCTTCCATCTTCATTTGTGATAAATTCGATGCTGTCCCCACTTCGGTACTGTTCCATAGGGATTTTGATCTCTACACCGGTATCGGTAGAGAGGCATTGCTTTTCATAGCGTTTTAAGGTGGCAGTATTCTGTGGAGTGATCTCTGCTTCGGAGATGTTATATTTTTCTAACTTCTCTGTGACCTCTTCGCGGAATTCCGGTTTTTCAGGAAAGACCTTATCTAAGACATCGGGAATGGAGAGCGTACCTTCCTCTTCTAATTTCGTATAGATGATATTTTTGGTGTTCATGGAAGCCGCATACTGTTCCTCTTCATCAAAATATTTTTTCTGGACCTTGTCAATTTCTTTGGTGACAATGGACAGTTTGGATTTAGAACTTAAAGAACCATGACATCCTAAAAAAAGTGAAGAGAAGTAGTTGGTCTTTGTACCGTTGACATCATACTTCTTTTCGATCAACTGGATCTGATAGTCGGTCAGGTTGATGACTGCCGCTTCGGTCAGTTTCTGGCTCTCATTTGGCAGGATGGCTTTGAATTTTATGATATCATTGGTATTGCCAAAAGCGTCAGAATCTGTATGGTGTGTATAGGAGGTTTTGTAATTCATTTTTAAAAGTGCAAGATAGGTGTTTTCATTTGCACTAAAATGGCAGATAATAAAGTCAGCCGGCGGAATGTCGATATTCTGGTTCATGATCGTAAAAAGATGAGTCGAAATATCCTGACTGACTTTGACAAATCCATGTTCTTCTAAGTCATCGAGATATCCGCGGACAACGGAATCCTCGGAAAAAGAGCAGGATTTTAAATCATCACCGGAGGTGATTTTTGCAATATGGGCTTTTATAAAATCGGCAAAGTCGGAGCCGTGTTCTAATTCCGTATCAGACAGAACCGGCATTCCAACCGTTGAATCTAAAATATGTACGATCGTATTTTTTAAATAAATATCTTCTTGTCTTATCATGTTTGTACTCCTTTCTAACAAACTATAGCATAGAAAAAGAGACAACGTCAAATGGCAGACAGTGACAGATAAGGACGAGAAATCAATGCAGGAGATAAGGTAAGAGATAAAGATAAGAAAGGTTTATGATAGATGAAAAAGTTACTGGTATTTTTAAGAGATTACAAAAAGGAAAGTGTATTAGCACCGCTGTTTAAGCTGTTAGAAGCATCATTTGAACTGTTTGTGCCGTTAGTCATGGCGAAGATCATCGATGTCGGTATCGGAACGGGAGATAACAGCTATGTGTTAAAAATGTGTGGGGTGCTGATCCTTTTGGCATTTATCGGACTGACCTGTGCGATTACCGCCCAGTATTTTGCGGCAAAGGCAGCCGTTGGGTTTGCGACAAAACTGCGTCATGCATTGTTTGAACATATTCAAAAGCTGTCTTTTGACGAACTCGACAGGGTAGGAACGTCAACACTGATCACAAGGATGACCAGTGACATTAATCAGGTACAGTCGGGAGTGAATATGGTACTGCGGTTGTTTTTACGTTCGCCATTTATCGTATTTGGAGCGATGGTCATGGCATTTACCATTGATGTCAAAGCGGCGTTGATCTTCGTTGTAACGATCCCGGCATTGTCCGTTGTGGTCTTTGGAATTATGTATGTCAGTATCCCTCTCTTTAAAAAAGTGCAGTCAGGACTTGATGAAGTGCTTTCGCTGACCAGAGAAAATTTAGAGGGCAGCAGGGTAATTCGGGCATTCAGGAAAGAGCAGGAAGAGACGGCACAGTTTGAGCAGAAAAACGGTCTGTTAACGGGAATGCAGCTTCATGTAGGAAAGATCTCGGCCCTGATGAATCCACTGACCTATATCATTATTAATTTCGCGATTGTAGCATTGATCTGGCAGGGCGGGCTCCGCGTAAATGTAGGAGCGATCACACAGGGGGAAGTCGTTGCACTGGTCAACTATATGTCACAGATCTTAGTAGAGCTTGTAAAACTTGCAAACCTGATCGTTACGGTTAATAAGTCTGTTGCCTGCGGAAACCGTATCGCACAGGTATTGGATATGGAATCTTCCATGGAGGATGGTATACTTGAGATCGGAGAAAATTTCCAAGAGCAGGAAATTTCAGAGAAAAAATCTGTGGTTTCCTTTGAAGATGTGTCGATGTGCTATCAGGGTTCTAAAGAGGATGCCATCACACACATTTCCTTTACGGCAGGGGCTGGTGAGACCATTGGAATTATCGGCGGAACCGGTTCGGGAAAATCCACCGTGGTCAATCTGATCCCAAGATTCTATGATGCCTCAGCGGGGCAGGTGTGCTTTTTCGGACAGGATGTGCGAAAGTACCGGAGAAAAGAACTGCGAAACCAGATTGGGATCGTACCGCAAAAGGCAGTGCTGTTTGCGGGAACGGTCCGTGAGAATATGCAGTGGGGAAAGAAAGATGCAACCGATGAAGAAATCTGGGAGGCATTAAAAACCGCGCAGGCAGAGGAGTTTATCCGTGCGAAAGAAGGCGGTCTGGATGCGAATATCGAACAGGGAGGACGTAATCTTTCCGGCGGTCAGAGGCAGAGACTTACGATCGCAAGGGCATTGGTAAAAAAACCAAGGGTTCTGATCTTAGATGACAGTGCTTCGGCACTGGACTATGCCACGGATGCGGCACTGCGAAAAGCCATCCGTCAGATGGAGGGAGCACCGACGGTATTTATTGTTTCACAGAGGACTTCATCTTTGATGAGTGCCGACCGGATATTGGTATTAGATGACGGAGAGGCAACCGGCTACGGTACACATGAGGAATTGTTAAAAAATTGTCAGACTTACCGTGAGATATACAACTCCCAATATGGAAAGAAGGAGGAAGCATAATGGAGAAAAAAGAAAAACGTCAAAAGCAGAAAGAGACTTTTAAAAAGGTACTCCGTTATATCAAAAAATACTGGTTTTATCTGATCCTTTCTATATTGTTAGCGGTAGTTACGGTAGTGCTCACACTTTACATTCCGATTTTGATCGGTGATGCAGTAGATGAAATTGTCGGAGCAGGTCATGTGGATTTTGCAGCGATCTTTGTGATCTTAAAGCGGATGGCAGTTGTGATCTTAACAACGGCAGCTGCCCAGTGGGTCATGAATCTTTGCAATAATAAGATGACCTATGGAGTTGTGCAGGATATCCGCAATGAAGCATTTCAAAAGATTGAAAGTCTGCCGATCTCCTATTTGGATGCCCATTCCCACGGAGACATGGTCAGCCGTATTATTGCGGACGTAGACCAGTTTGCCGATGGACTTTTGATGGGATTCACACAGTTTTTTACCGGAGTTATGACAATCGTAGGAACACTGCTTTTTATGCTGAGCGTCAATGCAGGAATTACTTTAGTCGTGGTAGGGATCACACCGCTTTCTTTTGTGGTAGCAGGATTTATTGCAAAACGGACATTTTCCATGTTCCAGTTGCAGTCAGAGACCAGAGGCGAGCAGACGTCTTTAGTCGATGAGATGGTGGGTAATCAGAAGATCGTGCAGGCATTTGGACATGAAAAAGAGGCATTAGAGAGATTTGATGAGATCAACGGACGTTTAGAAAAAGCATCACTGCGGGCTATTTTTTATTCGAGTACCACCAATCCATCCACCCGTTTTATCAATAGTTTAGTCTATGCGGGAGTTGGAGTTACAGGAGCGTTGTTTGCCATTCAGGGACGTTTGAGCGTCGGACAGCTGACCTGTTTTTTGAACTATGCAAATCAATATACCAAACCGTTTAATGAGATTTCCGGCGTCGTAACAGAGCTGCAGAATGCATTGGCATGTGCGGCAAGGATCTTTGAAATGATCGAAGAGGAGCCGGAAAAGGCAGATGCTAAGGATGCAGTTGTGTTAAACGAAGTAGACGGCAGTGTTGCAATGCAGCATGTGTATTTTTCCTATCTGCCGGAGCAGAAGCTGATCGAAGATTTTAATTTAAAAGTTTTACCTGGACAGAGGGTTGCAATCGTCGGACCGACCGGATGTGGTAAGACCACGATGATCAATCTTCTGATGCGTTTTTACGATACGGACAGTGGTGAGATTGACGTAAGCGGTCATCCGATCACGGAGATTACCAGAGACAGTCTTCGTGCTTCCTATGGAATGGTTTTACAGGAAACCTGGTTAAAACATGCGACGATCCGGGAGAATATTGCCATGGGAAAACCGGAGGCAACAAAAGAGGAGATCATCGAAGCGGCAAAGGCTTCCCATGCCCACGGTTTTATCAAACGTCTGCCGGAGGGATATGATACGGTCTTAGGAGAAGACGGAGGAAGTCTCTCGCAGGGACAAAAGCAGCTTTTATGTATTGCAAGAGTCATGCTTTGTCTGCCGCCAATGTTGATCTTAGACGAAGCAACTTCTTCTATTGATACCAGAACGGAATTGAAGATCCAAAATGCATTTGCAAAAATGATGGAGGGAAGGACAAGTTTTATTGTTGCACATCGTCTGTCTACGATCCAGGAAGCTGATGTGATCCTGGTTATGAAAGACGGAAAGATCATTGAAAAAGGAAACCATGAGGAACTCTTAGCGGCAGGGGGCTTTTATGCAACACTGTATCAGAGCCAGTTTGCCGTATAAAAACAGGACAAAGTTACAGAAAAAAACACGGAAAAAAGATACCGAAAAATAACACAGATAGAAACAGGAGAACGATCGGAATGTTGACACAATTTGCAAGAACAGAATTATTACTTGGAAAAGAGGCAATGGAAAAATTAAAAAATTCCAGAGTTGCAGTATTTGGAGTAGGCGGAGTGGGCGGCTATGTCTGTGAGGCATTAGTCCGAAGCGGAGTCGGAGCATTTGATCTGATCGATGATGATAAGGTCTGCTTAACAAATCTCAACCGGCAGATCATCGCAACGAGAAAGACCGTTGGGAGATATAAGACAGAGGTTATGAAAGAGCGTATCTTAGAGATCAATCCGGATGCGGATGTCAGATTACACCAGTGCTTTTTCTTACCGGAAAATTCGGCAGATTTTCCGTTTGAGGAGTATGACTATGTCGTAGATGCGGTAGATACCGTGACCGCTAAAATAGAGCTTGTCATGAAATGTCAGGAGATGAAGGTGCCGATCATCAGCAGTATGGGAGCCGGAAATAAGTTAGATGCCGGCAAATTCCAGGTGGCGGATATTTATAAGACCAAAGTGTGCCCGTTAGCAAAAGTCATGCGAAGGGAATTAAAAAAACGCGGTGTGAAAAAATTAAAGGTGGTCTATTCCGAGGAACAGCCGACAAGACCGATAGAAGATATGGCGATCAGTTGCAGAACGAACTGTATCTGCCCACCGGGAGCAGAGCATAAGTGTACGGAGCGTCGGGACATACCGGGCAGTGTGGCATTTGTGCCGTCTGTGGCAGGACTGATCATTGCCGGAGAGGTCGTAAAGGATCTGTGTCGATAACTGATAGAGCAATATATAATAAAGAATGGAATAAGAAAGTAATAAAAAACGGAATAATAAAAAAGCGATTGCAGGAATTTAAGCAATATAGAAAAACAGAGGATTATACAGAAAAAGCCTTGAAAATCAAGGCTTTTTCTTAAAAAATAATGCGGAAGATGGGACTTGAACCCACACGACATTGCTGCCACAAGATCCTTAGTCTTGCTCGTCTGCCAATTCCGACACTTCCGCATTCATTATGAAAATGAAATGTCATTCACGCGACTGTTCAATAATAGCAAATGTTTTCCAAATTGTCAATGCAGTTTTGCACATTTTTTAAAAAAAATTGTAGAAATTATTTTTATTTTTCTATTGACTTCTTATAGAAAAACAGATACAATAATTTTTGTCAGTTTTGAACTGAGCCATGCAGGAGTGGCGGAATTGGCAGACGCGCAGGCTTCAGGTGCCTGTGGTAGCAATATCGTGTGGGTTCAAGTCCCATCTCCTGCATTAAGCCTTGTAGGTATGAGTATCTACAAGGCTTTTTTGATGTTATAAGAAAATACAAAATAAAATTTTTTGTATCCGTTAGTATTTCCATATAGAAAAAATCTATAGGCAGTGGTAAGGGATAAGTATTACCTCTTTTTTTCGGGATATCTTATAATACATGCAACAGGTCTTAGAAGATCAAATACGAAAAAAGCAGGTGATAACATGAAACAAATCGTATGTTTTGGCGATTCGAATACCTATGGGCTGATTCCGGGTACGACAGATCGTTATGACTGGAATACAAGATGGACAGGAATTGTAGGAGAGAAAATGAGCAGACAGGGGTATCTGGTACAGGAAGAAGGTCTGTGCGGAAGAACTACGATCTTTGATGATCCTTCATTTCATCTAAAATTTCATAAAAACGACAGAGATACGTTTTTGTAACGGAACTAAATTGCTGTTACTGTATGTAGAAACTTCCTTTTTAGAAATACCTTTTTCGTTATAGTATATGATAGTGTTCCTAAAAGGTACTTCCCAAATTCCTGCAAAAACCATTGAAACATACAAAATCACTGGGTATAATAAAGAATATATGACAAATGAATGAAAACAGCAGAAAAGGATACAGGACAGACAATGGAAGATTACGAAATATCCGTACAGGAGTTATCAAAACGTGATGCAGACAGCTATATTCTGATCGATATCCGGGATGACAGCTCCTATTCCTATGGAAATATACCGGGAAGCCTTCATGTGCCAAAGGACATCTTAGAGGCTGATTATGAAAAATATAAGGACAAACCTTTGATCTTATACTGTAAAAAAGGTGAGACAAGTGCCGAAACAGTGCAGTTTTTAAAAGAGAAAAATATCGAGGCAAAAAGTCTCAAAGGCGGCTATCTTGCATGGCTGATGGAAAGCATGAAGCAGGAAGAAGAGCAGCAGGATGTGTACTTAGACATTGAGCAGAGCATCAGAAAGAAGTTTAAAAAGAGTATTTGGTGCAAATTTACAAAAGCAGTAAGAGAGTATGAGCTGGTCAAGGAGGGCGATAAAATCGCGGTATGTATTTCCGGCGGAAAAGATTCCATGCTGATGGCAAAGCTGTTTCAGGAACTGCAAAGACACAATCGTTTTCCGTTTGAGGTAACATTTTTAGTCATGGACCCTGGTTACAGCAAAGAGAACCGACAGATCATAGAGAACAATGCGAAAAAGCTGCATATTCCGTTGACGATTTTTGAGTCCGATATCTTTGAGGCGGTGCTCCATGTTGAAAAATCACCGTGTTATCTGTGTGCAAGAATGCGTCGGGGACATCTCTATGCAAAGGCAAAGGAACTGGGATGCAACAAGATTGCATTAGGACACCACTATGACGACGTGATCGAAACGATTTTGATGGGAATGCTCTATGGCGCGCAGGTGCAGACAATGATGCCAAAGCTGCACAGTACGAATTTTGAAGGAATGGAGCTGATCCGTCCGTTGTACTTAGTGAGAGAGGATGACATCAAAAAATGGAGAGATTATAATGACCTTCATTTTTTACAGTGCGCATGCAAATTTACGGAAACCTGTTCGATCGAGGGCGGAGACAGTTCGTCAAAACGAATGGAGATTAAGCATCTGATACGGGAGTTAAAAAAGACGAACCCATTTGTGGAAGGAAATATTTTTAAAAGCGTGGAGAATGTGAATTTGAGCACCGTGATCGCCTACAAGCAGAACGGAGTGAAGCATCACTTTTTAGAAAGCTATGATGAGGTTGCAGAAAGCAGGGATGTAAAGCAATGAATTTTGAAAAGCTAAAAAACAGTCTGGTGGATACGATTGCAGAACAGCAGTTAAAAATAGGATATCAGAAAACTGTTTTGCAAATATTCCGATTGTGTCCATATTTTAAAAATGGATTATGAGGAGTTTGGTTTTCGGAAGGGGGAAATGATATGAAGATCAGCAGAGTGTGGGCAGTATATTTCAGTCCGACAGGAAACGTAAAAGAAGTGACAAACCTGATCGCAAAAAAATTGTCAGGGGAACTGTCAGTGCCGCTAGAGCAGTGGGATTTTACACTTCCGGACAACCGGAAGTCTGCCAAGGCATTTGAAAAAGAGGATTTAGTCGTATTTGGGACACCGGTCTATGCGGGAAGAGTACCCAATAAGATATTACCATGGGTGCAGCAGGGATTTACAGGAGATCATACACCTGTGGTACCGGTGGTTGTTTTTGGAAACCGCAATTTTGACGATGCCTTAATGGAGTTAAAGCAGGAGTTAGAAAAAAATGGATTTCTTGCAGCGGCAGGTGCGGCTGTGGCAAGCAGCCATGTATTTTCTGATAAGATTGCACCGGGCAGACCGGATGCATCAGATCGGGCAGAAATTTTAACGTTTGCAGGAAAAACTGCACAAAAGATTACAGAAACAGACATCTTACATACCGGATTACAGGTCGCAGGAAATGATCCCATAGGAGCGTATTATACACCGCTTGGAACCGATGGGAAGCCGGCAAAATTTTTAAAGGCAAAACCGATAACAGAAATTTCAAAATGCAATGGCTGTGGAAGATGCAGTGAGGTCTGTCCGATGGGTTCTGTTGATGGTGAGGATGTGTCACAGGTTACGGGGATCTGTATTAAATGTCAGGCATGCATAAAGAGCTGCCCAAACGGAGCAAAATATTTCGCAGATGAAGCATTTTTGTCACATGTCAGGATGTTAGAAGAGCACTATATCGACAGGGCAGAGAATCGCTTTTTTACTCTATAAGGAGAAATTATGTTATATCGTAAAAATCCAAAAAACGGTAAAGAATTGTCAATTTTAGGCTATGGTTGTCTGAGATTCACAAAAAAAGGCGGCGTGATCGACCAGAAAAAGGCAGAGGAAGAGATGAAGGCTGCCATTGAAAACGGTGTCAACTATTTTGATACGGCATACACCTATCATGGAAGTGAAGTCTGTCTTGGAAAATTTTTAGCAAAAGGATATCGGGATAAAGTCAACATTGCCACAAAACTGCCGCATTACTATATCAAAACGATCGAGGATATGGAAAAGTGTTTTGAGGAACAGTTACAGAGACTGCAGACGGATCACATCGAGTATTATCTGATGCATATGCTCAATGATGCTGCTACCTGGAAACGACTGACAGACCTTGGAATGGAAGCGTGGATTGCAGGAAAAAAGGCCGAAGGAAAGATTGAAAACATCGGCTTTTCTTTTCATGGAGCAACGGAGCAGTTCATAAAGATCATAGATGCATATGACTGGGATTTTTGCCAGATACAGTTCAACTATATGGATGAACATTCGCAGGCAGGGCTCAGGGGATTACAGTATGCAGCGGGAAAAGGTCTGCCGGTGATCATTATGGAGCCGCTGCGCGGCGGACGATTGGTGCAGGGACTGCCGGAGAGTGCAAAACGGGTATTTGAAAAAACAACACCAAAGCGCAGTCCGGCAGAATGGGGACTCCGCTGGGTATGGAATCACCCCGAAGTTACGGTTATCCTATCGGGAATGAATGAGATAGAGCAGGTAGAGGAAAATGTGCGGATCGCATCCGAAGCCAAGGCAGATTCCCTGACCAAAGAAGAACTGGAAGTCTTTGAGCAGGTAAAACAGGAGATCAATAAAAAAATCAAAGTACCGTGTACCGGATGTGCTTATTGTATGCCGTGTCCGCAGGGCGTGGATATTCCAGGATGTTTTTCGGCATATAATATGCGGTATACCGATGGCTGGTATGCAGGATTTAAGACGTATTTCATGTGTACAACACTTCGGAAAAATCAGACGAATGCTTCAAAATGTGTCGGCTGTGGCAAATGTGAACAACATTGTCCGCAGAGTATTCCGATCCGGCAAAAATTAAAAGAGGTCCGACAGCATATGGAAGGACCGGTGTACCATGTAGGGCGGTTTGTGGCAAAACACACCAGAAAGGATTAGGGTTTGGCTTGCTATTTTTATACCGCCAGTTTATCAAGGTATCGGGAGAACCGATCTATCAAAAAGTCATAAGTATCGAAAAAATCGATACATCAAAATATCAAAAAGATTCACAAACATTCAAAATTCAAAGAAAAGCAGGACAGGAGTCTGTCTGAGAACAAACTGGAAAAGCTGCTTTTTCAATGACATAAAACATAAAAACAGGAGAGAAAGGAAAAACTAGATAGAAAACAATTTTTCTGCTTGACAAATACCCCCAAAGGGTATATAACAAAGATACCCCAATGGGGTATATGGAGGTGGAATATGGAAAAGAAAGATTGCTGTTGTTGCAGTGAAAAACAGACCATGCGGTCTGAGGAGCAAAAAAAGGCATTGCTGAACCGTTTGAAACGCATTGAGGGCCAGGTGCGTGGGATCCAGGCAATGATAGAAAAAGATTCTTACTGCAATGACATTCTGATACAGTCTGCTGCAGTCAGTGCGGCGATGAACGCATTTAATAAAGAGATTTTAGCAAGTCATATCCACAGTTGTGTGGTGCGTGATATACGCGCCGGAAACGATGAGGTTGTGGATGAACTTGTGACTACCATACAAAAATTAATGAAGTAATGGAGGCATAAAATTGAAACAGTATACAGTAACGGGTATGAACTGTGCCGCCTGCTCTGCAAGGGTAGAAAAGGCTGTCCTAAAAGTGGAGGGTGTTACCTCCTGCTCCGTCAGTCTGCTGACAAATTCCATGGCAGTCGAAGGTACGGCAAGCCCTGCAAGCATTATCAAAGCCGTAAAGGATGCCGGCTATGGAGCGAAAGAAAAAGGGAATGAGGCAGAAAAAAAATCTAACGAAGCCGAGGATGCTCTAGAAGATCATGAGACACCAAAGCTAAAAAAGAGACTGGCAGCATCGGTCATTTTTTTACTGATCCTCATGTATTTTTCCATGGGACATATGATGTGGGACTGGAAAATCCCGGTGTGGTTTGAGGGAAATCATGTGGCAATGGGACTGTTGCAGTTACTCTTAGCAGGAATCATCATGGTCATCAACCAGAGATTTTTTATCAGCGGTTTTCAGGGACTGTTGCACAGGTCTCCGAATATGGACACCTTAGTTGCATTGGGAGCATCCGCTTCTTATCTGTGGAGTGTTTATGCATTGTTTGCGATGACAAAAGCACAGACGGTTGGAGATATGGATGCAGTCATGCACTACATGGACGAGTTTTATTTTGAGTCGGCGGCAATGATACTGACCCTGATCACGGTTGGTAAGATGTTAGAGGCAAAGTCAAAGGGAAAGACAACCGATGCCTTAAAGAGCCTTATGAAATTAGCACCGCAAAATGCTACGGTGATCCGTGGTGAGAGTGAAGTGACGGTTTCAATAGAAGAAGTAAAAAAAGGTGATATTTTTGTGGTGCGTCCGGGAGAAAATATCCCTGTAGACGGCGTGATCTTAGAAGGCAGCAGTGCGGTGAATGAAGCGGCATTGACCGGTGAGAGTATTCCGGTGGACAAGACCGTAGGAGATTCCGTATCGGCAGCTACGATCAACCAGTCGGGATTTATCCGATGTGAGGCATCGCGTGTTGGCGTAGATACGACGTTATCACAGATCATCAAAATGGTCAGTGATGCGGCAGCTACGAAAGCACCGATCGCAAAAGTCGCAGATAAAGTTTCCGGGGTATTTGTTCCGATCGTAATTTCCATTGCAGCGGTGACACTGGTGGTCTGGCTGTTGCTTGGAAGAGAATTCAGTTATGCATTAGCACGAAGTATTTCCGTACTGGTCATCAGCTGCCCGTGTGCACTCGGACTTGCAACACCGGTTGCCATTATGGTTGGAAACGGTGTGGGTGCAAAAAACGGAATTTTATTTAAAACGGCGGCAACCTTGGAAAATGCAGGAAAAGTCAATGTGGTTGCACTGGATAAGACCGGAACCATCACCGAGGGAGAACCAAAAGTGACGGACATGATCCCGGCAGAAGGATATACACAGGATACACTTTTAGAGTTTGCAATTGCATTAGAAGCAAAGAGTGAGCATCCGTTGGCAAAAGCTGTGATGCAAAAAGGAGAAGAGCTCGGAAAGAAGGCATTAGAGGTTGCTGATTTTTCGGCACTTCCGGGAAATGGACTGACAGCCGTATTGTCCGGTAAAACCTTAGTGGGAGGAAGTCTTAGCTTTATAGGAAGTAAGACAGAGATTCCAAAAGAGTTACAGGAACAGGCAGAAGCACTTTCCGAGCAGGGAAAAACACCGCTGGTATTTATGGAGGATGAGCAGTTAGCAGGTATCATTGCGGTGGCAGATACGATCAAAGCAGACAGTCCGAAAGCAGTAAAAGAGCTGCGGGATATGGGAATCAAAGTCATTATGTTAACCGGTGACAACGAGCGGACAGCAAAAGCCATCGGCAGACAGGCAGGCGTAGATGAAGTCATTGCAGGAGTATTGCCGGATGGAAAAGAGAGTGTGATCCGCAGTCTGAAACAGCAGGGAAAAGTTGCAATGGTAGGCGATGGTATCAACGATGCACCGGCATTGACAAGGGCAGATGTCGGTATCGCTATCGGTGCAGGAGCCGATGTGGCGGTAGATGCTGCAGATGTAGTATTGATGAAAAGCAGGTTATCCGATGTTCCGGCAGCGATCCGTCTGAGCCGTGCAACACTTCGAAACATCCATGAAAATCTGTTCTGGGCATTTATCTATAATATCATAGGAATACCGTTAGCAGCAGGCTGTTATGTAAAATGGGGACTGACCTTAAATCCGATGTTTGGTGCAGCGGCAATGAGTTTGTCAAGTTTCTGTGTTGTAACAAATGCACTGCGGTTGAATTTTTGTAAAATTCATCCTGCAGAAAAATAAATTTTATCAAAGGAAAAAGGAGAGAAAGAACATGACAAAAACAACATTAAAAATCGATGGTATGATGTGTGGAATGTGTGAATCACATATGAATGACGCAATTCGGAACGCATTCAAAGTAAAAAAAGTAACATCTTCCCATACAGCGGGAGAAAGTGTCATTATCAGTGAAGAACCGTTAGATGAAGCAAAATTGGCAGAAGTTGTCGGAGAGACCGGATACACATTAGAAGGGATCAGTAGTGAGCCATATACAAAAGGCGGACTGTTTTCTTTTTTAAAAAAATAATAGCGGCATAAAAACGCAAAAATAAAGCAGAACAGTGGGACATGACTTTTATAAAAAGGAGTGTTCCACTTATTTTTGTTCCAAAAGTTGAAGACAATTGCTGCGTAGTTTCGTTATAATAAATGAACAGGTAAAAAGAAGGCAAAAAATGAGAGGAGGCGGATAAAATCAGTACGGAAGAACAATTCGAGGCATTGCTTCGTACCTACGAAAAACTCGTATACTCTATCTGTTTGAAAATGGTAAAGAATCCATTTGATGCGCAGGATCTGACGCAGGAAACTTTTTTATCCGCCTACAAAAAACTGCCGGAGTTTGATGGAACTTACGAGAAAGCATGGATCAGCCGGATCGCGACCAATAAATGCCTCGATTATCTAAAAAATGCAGCAAGAAGGTCGGAGCCGAAAGAGGATATCTATTTTGAAGAGATTAAAGACCAGAGAGCCGGTCCGGAAGAGATATACATCGATCAGGAGGCAAAGCAATTTGTGTTGAAGATCTGTGGGCAGATCAAACCGCCTTATGATAAAATTGCAAGAGAACATTTTTATGAAGAAAAATCAGCAAGGGAAATCGCAGAGGAGTCAGGAAAGAACTTAAAAACGGTTCAGACACAGATCTATCGGGCAAAGGCACTGATCAAAAAACAGATGGAAGGAGGAAGCAGCAAATGACAGAGGAACATACACACATCAGCGATGAAATGTGGAAAAAATATGCACAGGGAACCTTGAGTACCAAGGAAGAAGAAAAACTTTATACGCATGTAGGATGTTGTACTTATTGTGCAGAACGTTTTGCAAATATTGTGGAAACAGATTTTTTTGCAGAGCCGCCATCCTATCTCTACGACGAGATTGTCGAGCGGAGCCGGAAGGTGGATGTTCAGGCGGCAGCAACAGTGAGAAAGACATCTAAGAAGATGAAGTTGTTGTTCTATAGCCTGAAAGTGGGATTTGCAGTTGCAGCTTCCATCTTTTTACTGACGATGACAACGACGTTAGAACAGAATCCACTGGAATTTTCGGAGGTTCAGCAGCAGGAAAATAAGCCTTCGATCACAAAAAAAATAAATAATAACAGCTATAAGTTTACCGGTTATCTGCAGGATGCAACCAATCGATTATTAGAATTTAAAATTAAGGAGGATAAATAATGATCAGGAAAAAAAGTAAAGGATGGACATTTATCTTTTCGCTTCTGCCGGGAGCAGGAGAGATGTATATGGGATTTATGAAACAGGGAGTCAGTATCATGGGATTGTTTTTTGCAACCATAGCAGTTGCGGCAACTCTGAATATCGGACCGCTTACGATCGTACTTCCGATCATATGGTGCTACAGTTTTTTTAATGTCCACAACATGTACAGTCTGAGCGATGAGGAATTTTATGCATTAGAAGATGATTACATTTTTCATTTAGACCGTATTTTACCGATCAATCAGTGGAGCAAACAGCAAAATAAAATTGTCGCAGGTATTTTGATCATTGCCGGAATCTGCATTTTCTGGAATGAGTGTGTGGATTATCTTATCGGCTCCTGGATTTATGTATGGTTTTCAGAGAGTATTGCTAATTCCATTAGCCAGTTTCTGCATACCTTACCGCGACTTGTAATAGCGGTGATCCTGATCTGCGTGGGTATCCGCATGATCAAGGGAAAGAAAGTGCAGCTTGACTTAGAAGAGGAAAAAAAGGAGGAACTGTAAGATGAAAACCAGAAGAGTAGGAAGTCTTACCTGTGGAGCCTTGTTGATCATATTTGGAGTTTTGTTTATGGTGCATATGTTTGTTCCGGCACTCAAATATGAGTTCATCATTAAATTCTGGCCGGTCATTTTAATCGCACTGGGCGTAGAAATGCTGTTGTCCTGTCGTAATAAAGAGGAAGGCATAAAGCTTAAATATGATGGAGCGGCGATCTTTCTGACGATCCTGCTGGGATTCTTTGCGATGGGAATGGGAGTGCTGCAGTATTGTGTGGAGAATTTTCCGGTGTGCATTTAAAAAATATTCCTACAGGGAAGATGTATCAGACATGCGGGTATCTAAATATTTTGTGAGAGTGTGTTGGGGACGTACGCAAACGGTACTGATTCGCCATCCATGGCTCAGCAGCACCTTTCCCCGACATCGTGTCGGGGAATTGCTGTGTGTAGAACAAAATATCAAGATACCCGGATGTCTGAACATAAATCCCTGTAGGAATATTTTTTTACCGCGTTATCTCAGCTCAAGGTTTTTTCTTATTTTGTTTTACAACATTGTCTCAGTTAAAGGGGTTTATTTTTTGTTTTACAGTATTGTCTAAGTTCAAAGAATTCTATTATATTATTGGACTATATTGTACTACTTTAAAAAGTGTTCATTTCGCAACGATAAAAGCTTTTGTATTTTCATGACGGATTCAGAATAAGCCTTTTATAATTTATAATCCTTAGATATTTTTCAATGTTATTCCATCGCAAGCTCTATAATCGTTTTTTGCTACGTCGTGTTCCGTTCGGCAATGCACCGAGTACATGGTGTGGGATATTAGACATTCGAGACTTTCTCAAACAACCAGCAATTCTGCGACAGGAAGTCGCAGAAAGACACCACCGCCATGGAGGGCGGATTGGTGTCGTTTGCGTCCGTTCCCAATTCCATTCCAGAGAAAGTCCGAAAGTCTTATATCCCATCACCCGAACCCGGTGCATTGCCGAACAGAACTCCGATCATTGCGGGAAGATTTAAGAACATTCTTAATACCTGCATCTATGCATAGCAAACTTGCGTTTCCGGATCTGAAAGAATTGAAAAAAAAGTCGAAAAAAATAAAGGAAATCCCACCCTCGCACAGAAATACTAAAATAGAGACTTTGCGCTGTGGAGGAATTTGCATGTCAATCAGGGAAAATTTAGAGCGGATGGAAGAGATTTCGTTAAGTCCGTTTGCTACACTTAGTGTCAATTCAAGAGGGCGAGACCGCGAAGAACCGCAGTGTGATATCCGTCCTGTTTTTCAAAGGGACAGAGACCGGATTTTGCACTGTAAGTCTTTTCGACGCCTAAAACACAAGACACAGGTATTCTTAAGCCCGAAGGGAGACCATTACAGAACGCGTCTGACCCATACGTTAGAAGTGTCGCAGAATGCCCGCACCATAGCGAAAGCACTGCGTCTGAATGAGGATTTGGTCGAAGCCATTGCATTAGGCCATGATTTAGGGCATACACCATTTGGCCATGCGGGCGAGCGGATCTTGAATGAGCTGTGTGATGAAGGATACCGCCATAATGAGCAGAGTGTGCGGATCGTGGAGAAACTTGAAAAAGACGGTAAGGGACTGAACCTGACATGGGAAGTGCGTGATGGGATATTAAACCACCAGACCAGTATGATGCCGCATACGCTAGAGGGAAAGATCGTCCGTTTGTCGGATAAGATCGCGTATATCAACCATGATATCGACGATGCCATCCGCGCAAAAGTCATGAGTGAGGAAGATATCCCGTTAGAGATCCGCAAAGTTCTTGGTATGACAACCAAGGAACGTTTAAATACCCTGATACATAATATCATTATGAACAGTATGGGAAAAAATGATATTGTGATGTCAGAAGAGATCGGCGGTGCGATGCAGGATTTGCGAAAATTCATGTTTCAGAAAGTTTATACAAATCCTGCAGCAAAAGGTGAAGAAGCAAAGGCAGAGCGATTATTGTGTGAACTTTATGCACATTATATGGGACATATAGAGATATTGCCGGAGCAGTATCAGAGGATGCACAGTGAAGGCGAGAAAAAAGAACGCGTGGTGTGTGACTACATTTCAGGCATGACAGACCAGTATGCGGTGGCAAAATACAGAGAATTCTTTTTGCCAAAAGCATGGGAGATCGGCTAGGAAAGGAGCAGGCAGAAGAAATACATGGCATATTATTCAGATGAGCTGATAGAAGAGATCCGTTCAGGAAACGATATCGTAGATGTGATATCAGGCTATGTGCGGCTGACGAAAAAAGGAAGCACTTATTTTGGACTGTGTCCATTCCATAATGAAAAAACACCATCTTTTTCGGTTTCACCCAATAAGCAGATGTACTATTGTTTCGGCTGCGGGGCGGGAGGCAATGTCATTACTTTTTTAATGGAATATGAAAACTATACCTTTCCCGAAGCATTAGAGGTATTGGCGAACCGCATCGGCGTAGAACTGCCAAAGCAGGAACTGAGTGCCGAGCAGAAGCGGGCTTCCGATAAAAAAGCAAGACTGTTAGAGGCAAATAAAGAAGCGGCAAAATACTTCTATACCCTGTTGCGGAGTGAGCGGGGAAGCAGGGCTCACGAATATTTTAAAAACAGGGGATTGAGCGAGAAAACGCTTCAAAAATTCGGACTCGGATATTCCGATAAATATTCCGATGACCTGTACCGCTATCTGCGAACAAAAGGCTATGAGGATGAGTTGTTAAAAGACAGCGGGTTAGTCAGCATAGATGAGCAGCGTGGCGGTTATGATAAGTTCTGGAACCGTGCCATGTTCCCGATCATGGATGTGCGTGGCAAGGTGATCGGTTTTGGCGGCCGTGTGATGGGAGATGGTGAGCCAAAATACCTGAACTCCCCGGAAACGATGATTTTTGATAAAAGCAGGAATCTGTATGGACTTAATTTTGCAAGAACGACAAAAAAGCATCAGATTCTTTTGTGTGAGGGATATATGGATGTCATTGCACTGCATCAGGCAGGGTTTGACAATGCGGTAGCAGCACTCGGAACGGCATTTACGCCGGGACACGCCAATCTGTTAAAACGATATACCAAAGAGGTCTATCTGACCTTTGACAGTGATGGCGCGGGAATCCGTGCGGCAAAACGGGCAATCCCGATCTTAAAAGAAGCAGGGATCACAGCAAAAGTCATCAATATGAAACCCTATAAAGACCCGGATGAATTTATCAAGGCACTTGGGGCAGAGGAATATGAGAAACGGATCGAACAGGCAGAGAACAGCTTTTTATTTGAGATACGTCTGTTATCGGAGGAGTATGACCTAAAAGATCCGGCTGGAAAGACAGAATTTGCAAATGAGACCGCAAAGAAATTGTTACAGTTCTCAGAGGAATTAGAAAGAGATAATTATATAGAAGCAATTGCCGACAAATACGGCATGGGTTTTGAGAATTTAAGAAAATTAGTCTATCATTTTGGAACACAGGGATTAACAGGAAGTGAGCCAAGACAGAAAAAGAGCAGGGAAAAACCGCAAAAAGAAGATGGAATGAAGCAGTCCCAGAGACTTTTGCTGACCTGGCTGATAGAAGATACAAGGCTCTTTGAGCTGATAGAAGAATATCTTGGAGCAGAAGATTTTACGGAGGATATTTACCAAAAGACGGCGCAGATATTATTTGAACAGTATCACCGTGATGGCAAAGTGAATCCGGCACAGATCATCAATCTGTTTGGAGAAGAGGATCAAAGTGAGATCGCTTCGCTTTTTCATGCAAGGATTGCTAAGGTGGAGACAAAAGCCGACAGGGAAAAAGCCCTAAAAGAGACAATTCTCCGTGTAAAACAAAACAGCATCCGGGAGCATTCTAAGCACTTGGATCCAACGGATATGGCTGGACTGCAAAAAATCATTGCAGATAAGAAACAGCTTGAGAAACTGGAGAAAACGAATATTTCCATACCATAGGGAGCAGAATAAAGACGAGAGAGGATATTAAAATGGCAGAAAAAAACGAAAACACAGAAAGAAATGAAAAAGAAGAGAAATTTCAGGCGAAACTGAAAGAACTTTTAGCATTAGCCAAAAAGAAAAAGAATGTTTTGGAATATCAGGAGATCAGTGATTTCTTTCAGGACATGGAGCTGAATGCAGAGCAGTTCGAGAAGATTTTAGACTTCTTAGAGACCAGCAATATCGATGTGCTGCGTATCACAGACAACGATGACGATACGGTTGACGATGAGATCCTGTTAGATGACGAAGAAGAAGTCGAGGTAGAAAAAATTGACTTATCCGTTCCGGACGGTGTATCGATTGAAGACCCGGTCCGTATGTATTTAAAAGAAATCGGAAAAGTGCCGCTCTTAAGTGCGGAAGAAGAGATTGAGTTAGCAAAGCGTATGGAGTTAGGCGATCAGGAGGCAAAAAAACGTCTTGCTGAGGCAAACTTGCGTCTGGTAGTATCCATTGCAAAACGCTATGTCGGAAGAGGAATGTTATTCTTAGATCTGATCCAGGAAGGAAATCTGGGTCTGATCAAGGCTGTTGAAAAATTTGATTACCGGAAGGGATATAAATTTTCCACTTATGCAACCTGGTGGATCCGTCAGGCAATCACAAGAGCAATCGCAGACCAGGCAAGAACCATCCGTATTCCGGTGCATATGGTAGAGACGATCAACAAACTGATCCGTGTATCCAGACAGTTACTGCAGGAGTTAGGACGTGAACCTACCCCGGAAGAAATTGCAAAAGAGATGGACATGCCGGTAGAACGTGTCCGCGAGATTTTAAAGATTTCACAGGAGCCGGTTTCTTTAGAGACCCCGATCGGAGAAGAAGAGGACAGCCATCTTGGAGACTTTATTCAGGATGATAATGTTCCGGTACCGGCAGATGCAGCCGCGTTTACTCTCTTAAAAGAACAGTTAGAAGAGGTTTTAGGCACCTTAACGGAAAGAGAGCAGAAGGTGTTAACCCTTCGTTTTGGATTAGAGGACGGAAGAGCAAGAACTTTAGAGGAAGTCGGAAAAGAGTTCAATGTTACCCGTGAGCGTATCCGTCAGATCGAGGCAAAGGCACTTAGAAAACTCCGTCACCCAAGCAGAAGCAGAAAATTAAAGGATTATCTTGAGTAATATGAGACAGTTGTCAAAGCGTTTAAATGCCGTGGCAGAGCTGTTGGTGCATGGGATTGATCAATTAGAGCTAGAGCAGCCGGTATTAGCAGACATCGGAACAGACCACGCATATCTTCCGGTTTATTTAGTGCAAAAAAAAGTCGTAAAAAAAGCATATGCCGCAGATGTAAGAAAAGGTCCTTTGCTTCATGCAAAAGAACATATTGAGCAATATGGGCTGGGTGAATACATACAGACCAGACTTTCCGATGGGGGGGAAAGTTTTGTGCCCGGTGAGTCAGAAGTTGCAGTGATCGCAGGAATGGGCGGAGGACTGATGCAGAAGATCTTAAGCGGATCGCCGGAGTTTTTTGAGAAAAATTCCTGTGTGGTCTTGCAGCCACAGTCTGAGATTGAGCAGTTCCGCCGCTTTTTAACAGAGGGCGGTTGGTGTATCTTAGAAGAAGATATGGTCTTAGAAGACGGAAAATATTATCCGATGATGTCTGTGACAAAAAAAGAGACAGCGATGCCTTTAGACAATCCCTATCGGAATGCAAAGGACATAGATTTTTTATACGGTGCATATTTATTAAAAGAAGGACATCCGGTATTGCAGGACTATTTGAAAAGAGAGGCACAGATCTACCGGGAATTATTAGAAAAGCTGTCTGCGATTTCTGACAGACCGGAGATTCAAAAGAGGATTCATGAGGTAGAAAAAAAGGCAGAGCAGACAGAGCGGGCAATACAGGAAATGAGCAAGTAAACTGATCAATAAGCCAAAAGAGAAGGACAGTGTAAGGATCAATGGAATGTAAAAAAGTAATTGAAATATTAGAAAAACAGTCGCCGAAAAGTTATGCCTGTGACTGGGACAATGTAGGACTCTTAGTTGGCAGGGAAGATAAAGAGATCCAAAAGATTTATATTGCATTGGATGCTACGGATGAGGCGATCGAAGAAGCGATTGCCAATGGAGCGGATATGCTGTTGACCCATCATCCGATGATATTCAAAGGGATGAAACGGGTAACACAGGAAGATTTTATCGGAAGAAGGATTATCCGTCTGATCCAAAATGACATGGTATATTATGCGATGCATACCAACTTTGATGTCATGGGCATGGCAGATTTAGCGGCAGATTATTTAGGAATTTCAGATACCAGAGTGTTGGAAATTACAAGTGTTTCAGAGACAGGAGAAGAGGGGATTGGCAGATACGGCAGTCTGAAAAAAGAGATGACAGTGCGGGAGTGCTGTGAAGAGGTCAAGCAGGCATTTTCCTTAGAAAATGTAAAAGTATTTGGTGATTTAGAGCGAAAAGTAAAGACCGCAGCGATTTCACCGGGTTCGGGAAAAAGTGTGATCTCGAATGCATTGCAGGCAGGTGTGGATGTGCTGATTACCGGTGACATAGACCATCATGAGGGAATTGATGCGGTGGCGCAGAATATGACGGTGATTGATGCAGGCCATTACGGAGTAGAGCATATTTTTATTCCCTATATGGAGCAGTATTTAAAGCGTGAGGCAAAAGAACTGGAGATTGCAGTACAGCCACTGACATTTCCATTTCAGATCATATAGTCTAGAGAAAAGATAAAAAGGCGGGTGTTTTTTATGGAGCAGATGATAAAAGTACAAATAGAAGGAAAAGAGTATGAATATCCGGCAGGAACTACATACCAGACAATCGCGGGAGATTTTCAAAAAGAGTACGAAGATGATATTTTACTGGTCCTCTTTGACCATAGACTGCGGGAACTTGGAAAGAGTTTAAAGAGCGAGGGGACGATCGAATTTATTACGGCAAAACAGGACCCGGGCAAAAAGGCATATCGGAGAAGTACGACGTTATTATTGCAAAAGGCGGTGGATAACCTCTATGGAAAAGACGGAGTCGGTGTACAGATTCGTCATTCCTTAGGACAGGGATATTACTGCACCTTAAAAGGAGCAAAAGAGGACATCAGCGACTTGATCCTTTCGATCAAAATAGAAATGATGCGTTTAGTCGATGCTGATATCAGTATCGGGAAAAAGAGTTGTCGGACCGACGATGCGATCCGCCTGTTTGCAGAACGGGGTATGCATGATAAGGAGCGCCTGTTCCGTTATCGCAGAAGTTCGAGAGTCAATGTCTATGATTTAGATGGATATATCGACTATTTTTACGGCTATATGGTTCCGTCTACCGGATACTTGAAATGGTTTGACCTGATCCCATTTGAAGAGGGGATGATGTTATTATTCCCTGGAAAAAATACAAAGACGATTGATGAGTTTCACCCATCTAAAAAGTTATTCCAAACTTTACAGGAATCCGAAGAATGGGGAAAAATGCTAAATATCGATACGGTAGGAGCGTTAGACGATGCGATCGCGGCAGGAAAAATGCGGCAGGTCATCATGGTGCAGGAAGCCCTGATGGAAAAAAAGATCGGTCAGCTTGCAGAGACCATTGCATCGGCAGGGGATAAAAAATTCGTAATGATCGCAGGACCATCCTCTTCCGGTAAGACGACCTTTTCCTATCGTCTGTCCACACAGTTGATGGCACAGGGGCTCAAACCTCATCCGATCGGACTGGATAATTACTATTTAGACCGTGAAAATACACCGCGTGATGAGAACGGCAACTATGATTTTGAGTGTTTAGAAGCATTGGATGTAGAGCAGTTCAATGAAGATATGACAAGACTGTTCAAAGGAGAGCAGGTAGAGATACCGACCTTTAACTTTAAGACCGGAAGACGGGAATACAAAGGCAACTGTTTACAGCTTGGCGATGACGATATCTTAGTAATAGAAGGAATTCACGGATTGAATGACAAATTATCCTATTCCTTAACAAAAGAGAGTAAGTTTAAAATCTATATCAGTGCATTAACCCAGTTGAACATAGATGAACACAATTATCTTCCGACTACAGATGCAAGACTGATCCGCAGGATCGTGCGTGATGCGAGAACACGCGGCACCAGTGCCAAAGAGACGATTGCCATGTGGCCATCGGTGCGAAGAGGCGAGGAACGTCATATCTTCCCATTTCAGGAGGAGGCAGATGCGATGTTCAATTCGGCACTCATCTATGAGCTTGCCGTGTTAAAGGCGTATGCAGAACCGCGTCTGTTTGCGATCGAAAAGGACTGTCCGGAGTATTTAGAGGCAAAGCGTCTGTTAAAATTCTTAGACTATTTTCTTCCGGTGCCGGCAGAGGATATTCCAAGCAATTCACTGCTCAGGGAGTTCATCGGCGGAAGCTGTATAGACGTATAAATGCAGTATAACGAGGAATGTATAAAAATACTTGACGAAGTATAAAAAAATGTTACAATAGGAAACGATTCAATCATATATAAGTAGGATGGATGATCGCGGCTGCAAGTGTCGAAAGACCGCAGACGAGGAAAGTCCGGGCTTCACAGGGCAGGATGCCGGCTAACGGCCGGTGGAGGTAACTCCAAGGACAGTGCAACAGAAATATACCGCCGGGCAACCGGTAAGGGTGGAAGGGCAGTGTAAGAGACTACCGCCTCTCTGGTAACAGAGGGGGCACATGTAAACCCCATCTGAAGCAAGACCGAAGCAAGACGATAATGCGGCCCGTTAGTCTTAGGTAGGTTGCTTGAAGCAGCTGGCAACAGTTGTTCTAGATAGATGATCATCTGAAAAACATAACCCGGCTTACAGTCCTGCTTATATATGAAAAAACAGATCATAAGAACAGATATAATAGGTTATAAAAATAGATTGTGATCACAGAGAAAATAAAAGAAAAATACCTGTAGAATGTACCTGCCGCATAGAAATATGCCGGCAAAAAGGTGCATTTTTTGTTTCTGAAAACTGAGAAAATTTCGGAAAGATGCAGTTGCAGGAATGAAAATACAAAAAAATACGAAAAACTTGTCAAAATACGAAAATTGTCGGTTCTTTTTTGTTCAAATTTATACAAATTTGTTGAAAAATGTAGTATAATTGTTTCAATAATAATGAATGTAGGGGGAATGGAGTGTGGCTGACTTCAGACAGAAGAAGCGTATAGGGGATATGCTTCTCGAAGCAGGTATTATTACGCAGGAGCAGTTAGAAGATGCATTGGAGAAGAATAAGACTGCTCACAAAAAAATAGGCGAGATGCTTGTGGATCTTGGTTATGCGACAGAGGAAGCAATTGGGGAAGGGCTTGCAACACAGTTAAATATCCCATTTATTTCTCTGCATGGAATGAAAATAGAGGATGATATCATCAAGTTAGCAGATGGTAAGCTGCTTCGAAAGCATCTGATGATACCGTTTGAGTATAAAGAAGGAAACGTAAATATTATCCGTGTTGCAATGGCAGATCCGATGGATATGCGGGGAATAGATGATTTTTCTATTATCACGAATCTACAGGTAGAGCCTGTGATTGCAACGACACAGGATATCTTAGTGACACTGGACAAATACTACGGTGACAGCGAAGCACAAAGAGTGGCAGAGCAGTATGCCAAAGAACGTGAGAGCCGGAAAACAAAGGAGGAGCAGGCAGAAGATGAGGATGTAGCCAATTCTCCGATTGTACAGCTTGTAAAATCCATGATTGAACAGGCGGCGAGGCAACGTGCGTCCGATATTCACATTGAGCCGATGGAAGATAAAGTGCGTGTCCGTTATCGTATTGATGGTGTGCTTTATGAAAAATCGACCTATCACATCAATTTGTTAAGTGCGATCATTACTCGTGTAAAGATTATCGGAAATATGGACATTTCCGAAAAGAGAAGACCACAGGACGGAAGAATCACGATGATGATTGACCGGAAGGAATATGATATCCGTGCATCCATACTTCCGACGGTTTACGGTGAAAAATGCGTAATGCGTCTGGCACAGAAAAAAGCCTTGACAAGAGATAAAAAGAGTCTTGGATTTACCGAACAGCAGTTGCAGTTATTTGATGATATGCTGAATCATCCGAATGGGATTATACTGGTAACAGGACCTACCGGTAGTGGTAAGTCTACGACCTTATATACGGCGGTGAACGAAAGAAACCACGAAAATATTAATATCATTACCGTAGAAGATCCGGTAGAGGCAAATGTAGACGGAGTGAGTCAGGTACAGGTCAATGCAAAAGCGGATCTGACGTTTGCTTCGGCACTTCGTTCCATATTGAGACAGGACCCGGACGTTATCATGATAGGTGAGATCCGAGACAGGGAAACAGCATCTATCGCAGTGCAGGCATCCATTACGGGACATTTAGTGTTGAGTACCTTGCATACGAATGATGCACCGGGAACCATGACGCGATTAATGGATATGGGCGTAGAAAGTTATCTGTTAGCAGATGCCATGAGAGGCGTCATTGCACAGCGGCTGGTGCGAAGACTTTGTCCGCATTGTAAGAGAAAACGGAAAGCCCTTGGAGAAGAAAAGGGCATGATGGGCATTAACCCAATGGAAGAGGTTGAGATTTATGAGCCGGTAGGCTGTGAACACTGCAATGACACTGGATTTTACGGAAGAACCGGTATTTATGAGATGATGCCGGTCACATCGACTCTGCGCAATGCAATTGCGGCACGGATGTCTACGGATGAGATTCGTGAAGTGGCAGTGAAAGAAGGAATGAAAACGTTACACAGTGAAGCGGTCAGACTCGTTTTAGAAGGAGAAACATCCTACCATGAGATGATCCGTATCTCACTTGGAGAATAGAGGAAAAACAGGTTATGGGTAAAATAGAAGATATTTTAATCGACGGAAATCAAAGAAACGCTTCAGATATTCATCTTTGTCCCGGCAGTCCGGTCATGTTCCGTATCGACGGAGATCTGATACCGATGTCGGAGGAAAAGATTAAGCCATATGAAATAGAAGAAATGATCAAGCCAATGCTGACAACCGAGCAGTTAGAAGTGTTAGAGCGGGAAGGTGAACTGGATTTTGCACATTCTATCGCAGGATTTAACCGGGTGCGTGTCAATGTGTTCCGTCAAAGAGGAACGTATGCGATGGCACTTCGTATCCTTTCATTTGAGATTCCGTTACCGAAGGATTTAGGCGTTCCGGAGGCAGTTGTAAATCTGACTTCAAAAAAGAGAGGTATGGTGTTAGTAACAGGAGCAACCGGAAGTGGTAAATCCACAACGTTAGCTTCTTTGATCGGAGTGATTTCAAAGAATTACAAAAAGACGATCATTACCTTAGAAGATCCGATCGAATATTTGCATGGACATGGAAAAGGAATGGTACTGCAAAGAGAAATCGGTTATGATTCGATGTCCTATGCAAATGCGGTCAGGGCGGCCCTAAGACAGGACCCTGATGTGATCTTAGTCGGTGAGATGCGTGATTTAGAGACGATTTCCATTGCCATTACGGCAGCGGAGACAGGACATCTGGTATTTTCCACGCTTCATACGAATAGTGCGGCTTCGGCAGTAGACCGTATGATCGATGTCTTTCCACCGTTTCAGCAGCAGCAGATCCGTGTGCAGTTAGCAGGTGTTTTAGAGGGTGTGGTGGCACAACAGCTTCTGCCAAGGCAGGAAGGCGGAAGAGTGGCAGCATATGAGGTCATGCTTGCGGTTCCGGCGATACGGAATCTGATCCGTGAGGAAAAAAGCTTTCAGATTCCATCGATTATCCAGACCAACAAGAAAATGGGGATGCAGACGATGGATGATGCAATTTATGATCTGTATATGAAAAGCTATATTACTGCAGAGACGGCAATCAGTTTTGCACATGATGCGGCGGGAATGTCACAGAAGATTAATCTGTTTTAAGAGATAGAGGAGAGGAAAATGGCGGATTATTCTTATATTGCAATTGAAAAAAGCGGAAAAGAAATAAAAGGAAGTATGGAATCGGACAGCAGGGAAAAAGTCGAACAGAAACTGCGTTCGCAGGGGTGTATTCCATTAGAGATCAAAGAACAGAATGCCTTACAAAAAGATATTAAGATCGGCGTGGGCAAAAAAGTCAAGACAAGAGATCTAAGCGTGTTCTGCCGTCAGTTTGTAAGTATGCTCCGTGCCGGAGTCAGTATAGTGGAAGCATTAGATATGCTGTCGATACAGACCGAAAATAAGACACTTTCACAGGCAATTCGAGAGGTAAGAACGGAGATTGGAAAGGGAAGTACCCTGTCAGAGGCGATGGAGAAGCAGAACAAAGTATTTCCACCGATGTTAGTCAACATGGTAGAAGCCGGAGAAACCAGTGGAAGTATTGACAAGTCCTTAGAGCGTATGGCAATCCAGTTTGAAAAAGAAGCCAAGTTAAAGGGCATGATGAAACGCTCCATGATGTATCCGATGGTATTAGGAGTCGTGGCACTGGTGATTTTAGTCGTTATGCTGACATATGTTATCCCAAATTATATGGAAATGTTTGATGGATATGATTTTGAAATGCCGGCACTGACATTGGCGATTATGCACATGGGAGATTTTGTAAAAAATCATGCCATCCTCTTAGTTGCAATCATTGTAGCAATCGTTATAGGAATAAAAAGCTGGAAAAAAACAGAGTCAGGGCAGGAGTTTTTTGGTACGAGAGCGATCAAAATCCCGGTATTTAAGAATCTGAACATCAAGACCTACTCTTCCGTATTTGCAAGAACACTCAGCACATTGATGCAGGCGGGAATCCCGATGATTGATGCAGTAGACAGTGTGGCAAATACAATGACAAATATTTTATATAAGAGAGAATTGTTAAAAGCAAAAGAAGAAATCGCAAAGGGAGTTCCTCTTTCCGAACCGTTGAAAAACGGCGGACTCTTCCCACCGATGGTAGTACATATGATGGCGATTGGAGAAGAGACCGGAGAGATTGAGGAAATGTTAGATAAATTAGCAGATTACTATGATGAAGAGGTGGAGGTCACAACCCAGATCGTTTTAGCACTCTTAGAGCCTATGATTATTGTATTCATGGCAATTATCGTAGTAATTCTGATAGCGGCGATCATGGGACCAATGCTTTCGTTATACAACGGCGTTGGAAATATGTAGAACCGCAGGGGTATTCATTGTATCTAATTTCCGGGGGATAGGGCTTCGGACTTGAGATAATCTATAAAAAATAAAAAAGGAGAGATTCATTATGAAAAGGACAAAGCGTAACAACAAAGGATTCTCGTTAGTAGAATTAATCATCGTAATTGCAATCATGGCAATCTTAGCAGGAGTTTTAGCACCACAGTTCGTTAAGTATATTGGAAGATCCAGAATTTCTACCGATATCCAGAATGCACAGCAGATTGCAACTGCAATCAGTGCAGAGTTCGCTGATACAGCGAGAACAACAGCAGTTGCTGAGCAGACAATCACTGATGGTAAAGCAAAATGGGATGGCGATACAGATGCTGCTAGTACAGCAAGAACTCAGAAAGAGGTTTTTGGTGGAGTACCAAAAGTAAAAGCAGCAAGTGGTAACTTCAAATATTCCGTTAGCGCAGATGGTGAAGTAACCGTTAAAGTTGGTGATACTCAGTTATATCCGGAAGCAGAAGGTGACTGGGCTAAGTAATTTTTGCAGTTTGAAAGGAACGGACTAACGCATGGATACCATACTGATATTCGCAGAAATTCTCATATTTTTATTTGGAATCGTCATAGGCAGTTTTTTGAATGTGTGTATTTACCGCATTCCGAAGGGAGAGGACATTGTCAAAGTGAACTCCCACTGTATGACCTGCGGATATCAGTTGAAATGGTATGACTTAATCCCTATCTTTAGTTATATCTTTCTTAGAGGTAAGTGCAGAAAGTGTAAAACAAAGCTTTCCTGCCAGTATCCGATTGTCGAGGCAGTCAATGGATTCATGTATGTTCTGATTTTTGCAGTCAATGGACTGAATGTAGAGAGTGGGATATACTCTCTGATGGCATCCGCATTGCTGGTGCTTAGTGTGATCGATTTTCGCACATATGAGATTCCTTTTGGGATCAACGTATTTATATTTATCCTTGCCTGCATACATATGCTGCTGGATTTAGCACGGTGGAAAGACTATGTCATAGGTTTTTTCGCAGTCAGTGCTTTTTTATATCTGCTGTATCTGTTATCTAAGGGCAGAGCCATTGGAGGCGGAGACATTAAGCTGATGGCGGCAGCGGGCATGATGTTAGGTTGGAAAGCAATTATAATAGCATTTGTAATGGGCTGTATTCTTGGTTCGGTCATCCATCTGCTGCGCATGAAACTGACAAATGAGGATCATGTGTTAGCAATGGGACCGTACTTAGCAGCCGGTATTTTATTAGCGGCACTCTGGGGTGACAGCCTGTTACAGATGTATATGCGTCTTTGGTAGGCGTTTGTTTCGACAAAAGGTACAGGGAAGGTCTTTTTGTGGGAACAGACAGTGAAAAATGATAGCAAGGGAATGAGAAGATGGCAAATAGAGTATTATGTATTGAGATTGGAAACCGTATGACTCACGTTGTAGAGACGGATTTCAAAGTAAAAGAACCGAAAATCTATAAGAGTTTCAGTTTCCAGACACCGGATAATCTCTTTAAAGAAGAGACACTTGCGGACGTTCTTCCGTTTAAAGAGCGTCTGGATGCAGGGCTTGAAGAACATAAGATTAAGACAAGAAAGGCAGTGTTTGTATTAGCATCCAGCAGGATCGCCAGCAGGGATGTTGTCATTCCGCATGTAAAAGAGAACCGTATCCGGACATTGTTGTATGCAAACTCTGCGGAGTATTTTCCGGTAGACCTTGAAAAATATCAGTTGAGTTACCGGCTGTTAGATGAAGTAGAGGAAGAGGGCGAACAGAAATATAAGCTGATGGTACTTGCCGTACCAAACGAAATGATCGATGCTTATAAATCGTTAGCAAAAGTCTGCTTATTGACACTGGTAGATTTAGACTACATAGGCAATGCCGCAACACAGCTTTTAGAAAAAAATATCAAAAATGACTTATACGCGGCGGTAAGATTAGAAGAAGACACTACGATGATCACAATCGTCCGTGAGAACAAGATTGAGTTACAGAGAACCTTCCCTTATGGAATCGCAGACGTTATACAGGCGGTTCAAAAATCCGGACATTTTGGTGAAGATATTGATTTCTATGAGACACTCGAAAAGATGCGGAAAGAAAATGTCCTGAGCTTAGAAGAGGAAGAGATTCAAGAGGATATCACAGAAGGTTTCCGTGCCATTACAGGAAACGTTTCGCGTGTGATGAATTTTTACAGTTCCAATCATGCCGGTGCGGAGATGGAGAATATCGTTCTCTATGGTACCGGTGCAGATATCTGTGGAATGGAGCAGTATCTGTCCGATGAGCTGAGTATTCCTGTTTCAGGCGAATCGTTAAGGGAAGCACTCCCGCAGGAAAAAGGCAACACGGGAGATTATTATCCGCTCATGTATCTGACCTGTGTCGGAGCCGCAGTCAATCCGATGAAATTCCGTTTAGAAGATGAAAAGGAAGTTGCGGAGAAGAAAAAAGAGCATAAGCAGATTCATATTGAGCCAAAGAATTTTTTTGGTATCTGCGTTGTAGTATCACTGGTACTTCTCTTAGCGGTCGTTCCATACTATGGTTATTTGAAGATGGGTGTTCATAAACTGCAAAAAGAGAGAAGCGAAAAACAGTATCTTGCGGATGAGTATAAAGAATACAATCAGGCAAAGACAGAATATGAAAAGATTGAAAATCTCTATCAAGAGACTACGACAACATCAGAAGGAATCGGTGATTTCATTGATGAACTGGAAAAGAATATGCCAAGTGATATTTTAGTACGTTCCATTACGTCAAATTCAGAGAGTGTGACAATGGATATACGGGTAAGTTCTAAACGTGAGGCAGCAAAAGTTGTGGATGAACTTTCCGGTTTTGAGAGTATCAGTGATGTTCAGGTGGAATCTTTAGAGGAGACGAAAAGTGAAACAAATCAGTCCTATGTGGATTTCATGGTTGTCTGTACCTATGTAGGAGGAACAGCAGACGGAGATGCTCAAAATGAAACAACAATGAGCGAGGACGTAGAAGCACTAGAAACAAAGCAGCAGGATCAGACCGCAGGAGAATAGAAGTACGGAGGGGGTAATCCGATGAAAAAAGATAGAAAAATAAAGAGTGCCGGTATGAGTGACCGGGATAAAAATCTCTTATTTATAGTTGGAGGAATTCTTTTAGTCGTACTAGTCATCCAGTTTGGTTTCCGCAACTTCTTAGCAGAGAACAAAGAACAGAAGGCAACTAAGGCGGCATTAGAAGCAGAATTAAAAGAGCTAGATGTTATTCAGAAAAACGAGAAGGAATATACCGCTCAGACGGAAGAATGGAAGAAAAAAACAAAAGAATATTATAAAGAATTTCCGGCTATGGTAAAAGCGAGAGACCAGATCCTCTATGCTTCCGATATGGAAAAGCGTTATGACAGTCTGCATATTTCTAAAGTCAGCATGGAAGCAGGAGAACTCGTGGCAGAGAATCAGGAAGCCGGTCTTTCGGTTTATGGCGTACCGGAAATGATTGAGTGTACAGTTTCCTATGCTCAGTTAAAGGACTGGCTTCATCGGACACCAAAGGAAGAGGAAAGAAAATCCATCAGCGAGCTTGTTCTGACACTGGATGAAGCAAGCGGAAATCTGGTGGGAGACATTCGCATGATGCAGTACTATATGTTAGGAACAGGAGAAGAGTATCAGCCAGCAGAGATTAATGATGTTCAAAAGGGAACAGATAATATTTTCGGTGGAGCATCCGGTATAGCACCGGAAGATGTACAGCAGACAAAGGCTTCACAGCAGGCAGGAGAGACACAGGCAACGGAGACTCCGGAGCAGTAAGCAGGAATGTAGCAGTAGATTTTAAGATGGAATGAAAGGAGGAACACGGATGAAACAGGATGATCGCGGTGTGTCTTTAGTGGAAATATTGATTGCCACAGCGATACTGGTGATCTGCGTGGTTCCTCTTTTTAAATCCATGATCCTTACCGTTCAGACTAATGCAAGATCCAGAGTGTTGTTAGCTGCAACTTCGGCAGGAGAGGCAGTGTTAGAGGATTTAAAAGCGGACGGTATGGAAGCCTTTATTCAGGATAAGGACAGTAAATCAATCTCAGATGTAGGTTATATTGAGGAAGATGGAAAAAAGACAGGATACAAATTCACCTATCCCGAATATGAGTCGGATGGAAAAAAATTTGCGGTTACCGTAGAGGTACGTCCGTATCAGAACACGGAGAATGCTGACGCAGACTACAATAAGAAAGAAGTTGTAGATTTAAAAAGGATCGATCTTTCCAAAGACGGAGTCTATGTACAGGATGATAAGATCATCGAAGAAGATTTTATCAAGGCAGTTTCAGAAAACAAGGTACAGGCAGACCAGAAGGATACAGTACTGAAAAATTTAGATATCCGGTGGAATTATGTAGTAGCGGCAGATAAGAATCAACAGAACATCTGGCAGAACGTCTCTTATTATTATAATGGGATTCTTTTAGGAGAGCATCCGATGCTTTTATATGACAGCAGACAGGCGGGCGGAACTCTTGAAAATCTTTATATCTGTTTTGAACCAAATGCAAAAAATACAATTACAGTCCAGAATAAAGACGATTATCCACTGAACCTGTTTTTAATCAAACAAGGAGATCAGGCAGCCAAAGTAGAGGTACATCTGGTTGGAACGAAAGAAAAGGAACACTTTGGGGAAGAGCAGGACCCGGACTTTACAAAGGGGATCCGGATACGGGCAAACTTTACGGATGCGGACACACCGCTATTCTATTATAAAGGAAGTGGAAGCGAAAATTCGTTGAATCAGTCGCAGTTAGAAAAATATTTCGGACTGAGTGGGCTTGATGGCAAACGTGTACATACGCGTCTTTATGATGTTACGGTCAAAGTAAATCGGGAAAACAAAGAAATCACAACACTGACGGGAACAGTCACCAGGTAGGGATAGATATGAAAAAGTTAAAAAAAGACAACAGGGGTGTTTCACTGGTCATGGTCATCGCGGCAATTGCACTGGTAACTGTTTTAGTAACCGTTGCATTGACGATGGGACTGTGGAATTATCAGATGAAGGCGACCAACCGTATATCAAAAAATAATTTTTATGATGCAGAGCGTGTATTAGATGAGATCCGTCTGGGACTGCAGAGCGATGTATCCGATGCCATGTCACAGGCATATGTAGAGACGATGGCAGATTATACCGGAAAAAGTACGGCGAAACGGACGAAGCATTTTAATGAGACATATATCCGGGTATTGAGAAAAAAACTAGCAAAGTCCTCTGATGAGAATCATTACAATGTAGACTATCTGCTGACTTTTTTAGATAAGAGAGTCAGGGAGCAGACCAGCCTTACAACGGCAGAGGGCAAGACCGCACAGCTTAGCGTCAGTGAAAGCGGTCTGACCCTAAAAAATCTTTTTTTGACCTATACCAATGAGCAGGACTATGAGACCAGAGTACAGACGGATATCCAGATCCTGTTTCCACAGATGAATTTTACGGAGAGCGGTTCATTTCCAAATGTTTTAAAATATGCACTGATCGCACAGAAAGGAGCGTCTTTAGAAAAAACCTCAAATGTTACCGTCGACGGAAGTCTTTACGGTGGAAGTGATGATGTCAGCCTTTCTGTCGGAAATGGCGTCAATATGCTGGTGGAAAAGGGAAACGATGTTATTTTAAAAAATAAGCTCTGCTTAGAACAGGGCTCAGAGTTTACAGGCGAGACAAAGGTGACACTATGGTCAAATGACATTGAGGCGGCAAATGCATCGAAGTTGTCCTTAAAAGGAACAACCTATACCGCCAATGATTTGACCTTGTTTGGAAGTGCAGATGTTCAAATCGGTGGAGAGTATTATGGCTTTGGTAATCCAAAAGCGGCGTTAAAGGCAGATTCTAACCAGAGTGCGAAAGTTAAGCAGGAGATTGAGAAGAACCCTTCGGATTACAGTAGTGCGATTATTGTCAATGCTATAGGCAGCAGCGTGAATGGAAGTAGTGCAAAAGCGAGATTGAATTTAGGACAGTCTACGACACTGATGCTTGCCGGAAATGCATATATCGGAAACAGTACCGTATTTATGGGGGAATCCCTAACGGTAAAGAGCAATCAGATCGCCTATTTAGTGCCGGAGTCCTGCATGGACGGTATGGCAAATCCAATGACAGAGCAGATGCGTATACAGGCATTAGCAAATACCGGTGGAGACACACCGACAAACCAGGCGGTACTTTTAAAGAGTCATATTTTAAGCCGTGTACAGGCATTGACTCCGGGAGTGAGCGGAATAGAGGAGATGACACAGGGAAATCTCTATTATTATTATATGAGATTTGAAAGTGCCAAAGCGGCAAGTGATTATTTTACATCATATTACGGTTCCGCGGCATCGGCTAAGATTAAAAATTATCTGGATCTGTATGTGGATCAGAAAGCTGTCCAGATCAACCGTAATGCAAAAAAGGACTTGAATGGAAATATTTTAGTATATGATGCAATGGGAATTACTTCGATCGGTGATACCATTACGGAGGGCAGTGATCTGTCTGATTCTAAACAGATGAGTGACCAGCTTGTCAGCTATCAGGATATGTTCCATTCAAATAATATCAATCTGACACTGAATTATGAGGCATTAAGTGGTGTACAGAAGTCGAGAACAGTCTTTGAAAATTTAGTAAAAGATAAATTGTTTGATGTGGTAGGAACTTCCGGCTGGTTCACTTACAAAGAAGGCGGGACTTCCTATGCCGCATATGTGACAGATAATACCTCACAAAAATTAGTCATTGATGATACCTTTTTAGGAAAAGCACCATCAGGAGCAAAGATCAGAATGGTCATTGCAACCGGTGATGTTGAGGTACGGACAGATTTTGAGGGAACGATCCTGAGTAAAGGCAAAGTAACCGTTTCTCCGGCAAAAGCAAACATCACGCTTTGCAAAAACCAGAACCAGCTTGCAAAACTGATCGCAGGCGGTACCTGTCAAAAGAGTGGAAAAGATTATCTGTTAAAAGATTATCTGACAGATTCTGAAAAATATCTTGGAAGAGAAGTCGAAATGGTATCATCTGATAACAGGATACGGTTAGAGCAGCTTGTAGTATACACAAACTGGTCGAAAAAGTAGTGGAGTAGAACATGTATAAGAATAAAAACGGTGGTTTCTCATTATTGGAATTGATCGTGGTGATCGCGATCATGGCAGTGCTTGGAGGCATCGTGATCGGGAATTCCAATTACAGCAAGAGCGCACAGGTAAAAAAGTATACAGAACTGACAGACGGGTTTATGCGTAAGGCAAGAACGGAGATCATGTCTAAGAATACCGTAAGCGGAGTCTGCCTCTATGAAAAAGAGGGATGCTATTATATAGAATCCTATAAAGAAAAAGAAAACGGCGGAACTGTTACATTTGAAACCGTGAAGCGGGAAAAATTAGGAAAACCACACGGAGTTGAGATATCCGCAGCAAAACAGGATGGCACAGGGGAAAAGACTTTAAGGGACAATGCAGGAGATTCCCTTAGTACTTTTATCCGGATCGGGTATGACAGATCTACCGGTGCCGTTTCAAAGTTCTGTGTCAATACAGAGGATACATCAGATTTAACGTATACAAAGATCACATTCAAAAAAGGAGAGAACTCAAAATGTATCGAGATCAATCCGGCAACAGGAAAACATCAACAAAAGTAAATAACCATGGTTTTTCTTTAGTAGAGCTGATCGTTGCAATCGCCATTATCGGGATTGTAGGCGGAGGAGTCGTCAGTCTGATCCAGTCAGGAAGTAAAACATATCAGTCCAGCAGCAACGAAACAGATATGCAATACGAAGCACAGGTGCTGTTAAACCAGTTAGAGCAATATGTCATCGGTGCGAGAGGAATCCGGCAAAAGGATGATGTGACCACCATTTATGATGAGGAAAACGGAAAAACACAGGTAGATATTTTAAGCTATTCTGCTTCTGATAAAAAGCTCTATTATGAAAGACAGGAAAAAGCGGCAGAGGCATCTGACTATACGACTACGGTAGAAAAAACAGCACTCGCAGAAAACGTAGAGAGCTTTGCGATGGATGTTTCCAAGGCACAGGAAAAAGGTAAAGTAGAAGCAGCGGTCACCTTAAAAAAGGATAAAAAGACCTATCAGGCAGATATGGTATATCATCTGCGAAATGCCGTGGTTGTGAATCCAACCGAGGAAGAAGATTACGAGGTCACAGACCCGACTGAAGAAGAAGTTTCCGTGGTAAAAAAAGTAGAGGTCAATGCATCGAGAACGGCTTTATTAAAAGGCGAAGAACAAGTATTTTATGCCATTGTAACAGGAGAACATTATCCATCCCAGAAGGTGAACTGGTTTTGTACAGGAGCAAATAATGCCAAGACCTATATAGGAGAAGACGGAGTCCTGCATATCGGAGCCGATGAGACGGCAGAGACATTGACGATCACGGCACAGTCTGCACAGGATCCGTCAGTCAAAGGAAGCATGACGATCCACATTAACCATGCCGGAATCCGGATTTATCCGGAAGAAGTCTGGATCAGTCCGGCAGGGGGTACCTTAGACCCGGAAAAGAATGGAAATGGAGAAGTAACCTATCATGCAGATATTTTAACTTCAACCGGATTAAAAATTTCTGATCTGGTATGGTCTGCATCGAAGAGTAATTACAATAATGACTTGCAGAACAACCAGAAGATTCATATTAATGCAACGGAGACAAGTGGCGATTTTACGGTATCGGCATCTGTAACCGACGATGCGGGACATGTATTTACATCGAATCAGGCGGTTGTGCATGTGGTAAGGATTGAAGCCGACAGGAAGAGTATGGCATATATGGGCAGTGCAAAGCTTACAATTTATGGACTAGAGGAACTTGCGGCGGGAGGATTGAAGATCGCATCCTCCACAGATGAGATTAAAGAGGACAGCGGAAGCGGGAATTTTTATCTGTATGATACCCGTGGCGTCTTATCATTTGGAAGACCGACAAAGAATGTAGACGGAAGCTGGGAGTGTACGGCAACCTTTGATCCGGACCGTTCCGTTTTACGTTGGCTCTTTGGAGGTTTCCGTTCACAATCCACCAGTATCGGGGTCTATCGTGCAGGGGAGACAATTAGGAGAACAGATAAGAATGGAAGTACCTATGAATATGGATTTTCTGTAAATAAAATGGGTATCAGTTGGAATTAAAGGGAGATCACAATGGGAAAGAAAGGCTGGAAAAATAAGAGAATATGGTGTGTGGTGATCGCAGCAGCACTTTTATGTGTCGGAACAGGCGGTTATCTGTTTTTTCATGTGCAGGCACAGGGAATTTTGACAGGACTTGAAGAAAAAGTTTCCCAGAAAGTAAAGGACAGCAAAAAGTTTCAGATCATAGAAGTTGTACCGGATGCCTCCGAAGGAGAAATCGGTTATTTAGTAAAAAATAAAGACACGGACATTACCGGTGACTATCTGAAAAAATACCTGAATACATATCTTGCAGAGGACACATCCAGACAGAATACATCACAGGTGCGTAAAGATTATGTAAATTCCCTGATGGAACAGTTAGATGCATTTTCCGGAAATGGGAAACCATTGCAAAAAGAAGGGAATTATGAAGAAGCCTATTTCCCTAAAGATGCAGAAAACTGGAAGGTCATGGAATTTCCGAAAGAGCAGTATGAAACCCAGCAGCTTCACGGAAGTTATGAAGAAGCACCGGCTTTAGATGGCAACTATGAGCCAAATATTACCGGCTTTCAGTACGATAAAGATTCCGGTGCCTATACAGTGAATTTTACAGAGACGATGCGTACCGATACAACGGATGCAGTCTATACACAGGCATACCGTAACGTTGGAACCGATGAAAACGGAAATCCTATGATGGAGGCAGCAGGTGAGAATCCGACGGGAACGTTATATTATATTGATTCGTTTACCTATGTAGGTTCCGGAAGTGCAGGGGCTTGTTACACACCGGTATTAGATACGGAATTACCGTATTCCTATATAGGAACAAGCGGCTCTTATCAGTTTGTAGAAGATGAAGCAGAAGAAGAATGTATCGTCCAGATAGGAAAAATCTATTATAAAGGCGGATTCAGCAGTCAGGACTGGATGCGGACAAAAGTCTTAGCATCTAAAGACAGTGACAGCTTAGAGATAGAAGTTGTTACGGTAGAAGAGAGTCAGTTAGACCAGACCGATCTTTCTGCGGCAGATTTTATCTATATCTGTGGAGATACCACAAAAAGCTCTAAAGCCTATCAGAATCCACAGGCAGTCTGGGATGCGGTTGCAAACAGTGTTTCGCTGCAAAAAGTTCCGTGTATGATCGATGCATCCAGCGGAGTATGGGAAAAGTGTGCCGCTTATCAGGAAGGCTATACGGGACAGAGTGATTTTATACATGAAAATGTCTATATCTTTGGAACGAAGGATGCAGCGTCCCGTGAACCGTTGTTTGAAAATTTAGAGGGTGTGATTTCAGATACTTCCGGTCTTTCAGAGGTATTGGAGTTAATCAAAAAAGAAAATATGATCAGAAGTGGCGAGGAAAAACTTTCGACAGACATTACCCGTCTGTTTCTGATGCAATATATTATTGATTTCAGCAATCAGCGAAGAATCCAGACAAAGGATCACTTCCGGGTGTTAGAGATTCAGCCGACAGATGCGGTAGCAGCCGATATGAAAGGTTTTCGTCTGACAAAAGAAAAAATAGCAGCATGGGCAGGAGTGTCGGCAGATGCTGCGGATATCACCATTGATTCTATGTCTACGGCAGAGTTTATAGGTAAGGTCGAGGATTTAAATAAAGACTACGATATGATTTATGTGGGAGCATGTATTGATTATCTGAATACAAAGGGAAGCGGCAGCTCAAGATATACGGTATATAACGATACCAGAATGAATGGATTGATTTATACGCATACTGGAGACTATATCACAGGTAATCTCTGTATATCGGGCATGATGGATGTGGATTATGGTGGAGCATATCTGTTTCGGAATAACACACCCCGGCCATATGCAAGATACGCGGATGACAACTGGGGTCATGAGGGATTATTATTACACAACAATGGTGGTATCTATACGGCATTGCGGAATCGTACCAAGATAGAAAATGATGTCTTAAGACAGTATTTTAAGAAACCATATACACAGACACAGTATGCCTATGGTATTGGAGCAAGTCCGAAGGAATTAACCGGGGATTTGCTGAGCTTCCGTTACAGCGGTAATGATATTACAAAGACAAAACTGAAGGATTTATTAGAATATGTCAGTGCAAATTATCCGGTTGTAGTTTCGGATGCACTTTATCACACAGATAAATCCGTAAATCAGGATGCAGTAGACAATACTTCATACCTCTATCAGTTTTTAGAGCAGATTAAGGGGAATCAGAATGTATTTACCGTGAGTCAGGCAGAAAATGTGGGAAGTGGGATTGGAGATTATCTGAATATTCCAAAACCGCAGATTTTATATTTTGATATCAGTGCACCGGAAACTCTAAGCTCATACGATGGAATCGGCACGGCAAGCGGACAGGTTTTTTCAGACGTTTCTAAGATGATTGTAGATACATCGAATGCACAGTCAGAGGGAACTTATACTGTAAAAGTAGGATTTTACTTAGAGAGTCAGGTGGAGGCATCAGCGGCCTCCGTCTATCGTCCGGTATTCTGTCTGGATATGAATGCAGACGGTAAGTTTTCAAAAGCAGGTGCATCCGGTAGCGGAGAAGAGATGAGCTGTACCATCTATAATGCAGATATCGGTGAGGAGGCATCGAAGGACGGAGAGGGGAACTATCAGTTAAACAGCAGAGTGCGATATCGGTTAGAGCGTCAGATTCCGGCAACCTACCGGGGTGTATTGTCCTGGCAGTTAGAACTGGTGCAGGTATCTAATCCGGGTGTCAGAACTTCAGATATCCAATACACTAAAGTGGATGGTATTGGAGAGCAGGAAGTGGTCAATGTCTTACAGATTACAAGTCAGAGTGCAAGTGGAGCGGATAATAACCGTATCAATCTGAAGCAGGAGAAACAGATTCAGGATTATCTGGATGAAGTATGTAATATGACAGGCTTAAAATTCGATATTGATACGATAGGAGGAAGAGATTATGGAAATAATGCTTCGAGTATCAGCACGGCAGAAGAATTCTATAAGAAAAAACTGACCGGACTTGGAAAATCATTAGAAGATTATGACATGCTCATTATTGGATTTGCCAGTGAGTATTATGACTTATATAACAGCTCTAACAGAAAGAGTCAGTATGCGGTAGATGCCATTAATCTCTTTATTGATTCCGGTAAGAGCGTATTGTTCTCAAATGATACTACGTCGTTTGTCAACGTATCACCGCATCATTCCTTTAAGGATGGACATCTGACATCTTTTAGTGATGACTGGGAGGTGCCACGTCAGTGGGGTTACTATATGAACAATGCATTCCGGAACGTTATGGCAATGGACCGCTATGGGGTTTCAGCAGACACGGATACGACAGAGAGTGCACAGATGCAGGCACAGGGAAATCTGTTAAGACAGCAGCAGCATCTGACTGTTGATACACAGACACTTCATGCAACCGTAAATCAGGGATGGGTTTGTGAGTATTCAGCCGTAGGTATTGGAAAATATGAGGATGGCTATAAAAGTAAAAAGCTGGGGTATTTTTTAACGAGAAATATGAAAGAAGGAACTTTAAGTGAAAACAGGGATATTGCCTATGCACCAAAGACCTATAACAGCAGCACGAAACAGGCACAGGCATTAGGACAGACGCATGGATTTACCAATGCAGTGTTAAATCATTATCAGACTATCAACCAGAATTATCTGGGCGAATTTCATAAAGAGGGATCAAATCATGTACAGTATCTGAATCTGCGAAATGATTTACTTCCAAAGGTGGATAACAGCCAGAGTGATGACAGATTACGATTACAGTATCGTGATGGTAAGGTATGTGCAAAGGTTACCCGTGAAAATGACGGCCTGATTACACATTATCCATATGAGATTGGAACAGAGTTCCGGTCGGCAAAGACAAATTATCAGTATTATCAGTTGAACATGGACCAGGATGCAGATGGAGACGGCAACGGAGATGTAGTCGTGTGGTACTGTCTGTCCGGTGATGCAGACAATCCTGATTCCGAGCGTGGCAAGGTATATAAAAATACTAAGAACGATGCCCGCAATAACTACTATATTTACAGTATCGGAAATGTGACCTATTCGGGAATGGGTAACTCGGAATTAGACCATTCGGGAGATGATTTAGAGACCAAGTTATTTGTCAATACGGTAGTAGCTGCGTACAAAGCAGGAGTAGAGGCACCGGATGTTAAAATTTTAGAGGCACCGGATAAAAATGCTGCTGAGAAAAAGTATGAGTATATTACTTATGACAGTTCACTTTCCGACAAACCGATAGAGGATGACATCGTATTCTACTTTACGGTGTCCGATCCGAACTTAGCATCTTCAGAAAAGCAGATGACGATGGAATTTTCCTATTACAATGGAAGTACGAATGTAGTGTTAGGGGCAGACCAGATTCAGGTTACCGATATGACAACGAATACAGCCGCACCCGGTGCTTATACGGAAGGTCATATTTATAAAGCGGTACTGCATGGAGCATCTGAAAAATTAGCAGAAGCGGGAAATGAAAGTTTAGAGATCCGTGCAAAATTGAACTGCAGATTTAACTATTACGGAAAAGAAGAAAGCCATGATGATGTATCAACACTAAAGGTTTTAAAGACCACATTGTTTGATCTGAATTAGGCATATGAAACCAATTATTATGGAAGTATAAAATCTTTCTAAAAAAAACGTAGTATTGTTGACACTCTATCAGGCACGTTGTAACATATTATCTAATGGAACAGAGCGTGATACTGGCAAAGGAGAACAATATGTTTGGCTATATCAATATTAATAAGAGTCAGTTGTCAGAAGAAGAACGAAAGGCATATCAGGCATATTACTGTGGTCTGTGCCGGAAGTTAAAGACAAACTGCGGAGTCAAGGGACAGGCTCTGTTAACCTATGATATGACTTTTCTGATTGTACTCTTAACAGGGCTTTATGAGGTAGAAGATCACAGGAAAAAGTTCACCTGTGCGATCCATCCGACAAAGAAGCAGTTAGCGTATATCAATGAGATTACAGACTATGCTGCAGACATGAATGTGGTGCTTGCCTATGAGAACTTTGGGGATGACTGGAGAGATCATCATTCGATCCCGAAGAAGGCATACATGAAGGTTCTCGATAAGGATTATCAGAGGATATATCTGAAATACCCAAGACAGGTAGAGGCAATCCAGACATATATTGAGAAGTTAGAAGAAGCAGAGGCGGCAAAGGAATACAATATTGATGCAGTTGCAGGCCTGACCGGCGAGATGCTTGGCGAGATTTTTGCATGGAAAGATGATGAATGGAAAGATGAGCTGAAATGTTTTGGCTATTATCTTGGTAAGTTCATCTATCTGATGGATGCATATGAGGACTTAGAAAAAGATACTAAGAATCATAATTTTAACGTCCTGCGTCATATGTATAAGACAGATCCGAAGAATTTTGATGCATTCTGTAAACTGATGCTGACAAGTATGTTGTCAGAATGTGCGAAGTCCTTTGAACGTCTGCCGATCATCGAACATGGGGAGATCATCCGAAATATTTTGTATTCCGGTGTCTGGACAAAATATGAATATATGCAGTTGAAGAAGAAAAAGAAACAGAATGCCGGAACAAGGAGGCATCGGAAATGATCAATCCTTACGGAGTGCTTGGAGTCAGTCCGAGTGCTACAGATGAAGAAATAAAAAAAGCATACCGCGCGTTGAGCCGGAAATATCATCCGGATGCAAATATCAACAATCCGAATAAGATGCAGGCGGAGGAAAAATTTAAAGAAGTCCAGCAGGCATACGAACAGATCATGCGGGAACGCCAGCAGGGCGGATACCGGCAGGGCGGCTATCAGAACGGAAGTTACGGACAGAACAACGGAGGTCCTTATGGCTATGGTCCGGGTGAGAATCCGTTTGGATATGGAGATTCGTGGTATGAGAACATGCGTGGCCAGTATGAGAGTCCTTATGCGGGACAGGGAAGCTGGTGTTTAAGCATGATATTGTTAAACATGCTCTGTAACTGTTGTTGTTTCAGACCATGTTAGTAAAAAGGCGTGAGTTACATTTGTAACTCACGCCTTTCGTGAATTCTTGGGTGTTTGGATTTATTTATTTTTTTCAATTTCAGCCATCTTCATAGCACGAACCTTTAATGGCAGACCAAATAAAGTGATGAATCCCTCTGCATCGTGGTGGTCATATAAATCTCCGGTTGTGAAGCTTGCTAAAGATTCACTGTAAAGGGAATATGGAGAAGTTGTTCCTGCTTTGATGATATTTCCTTTGTAAAGTTTGAACTTCACTTCACCGGTTACATATTTCTGTGTAGATTCCACGAATGCCTGAACAGCCTCACGCAGTGGTGTGAACCATTTTCCTTCGTAAACGATCTGTGCAAATTTATTGCCCATATCTTTTTTCACAGTCATAGTGTCACGGTCTAAAATCAGTTCCTCTAACTGCTGATGAGCTTCCATTAAAATGGTTCCGCCAGGAGTCTCATAAACACCACGGGATTTCATACCAACCACACGGTTTTCTACGATATCTACAATACCGATACCATGTTTTCCGCCAAGACGGTTCAGCTCGCGGATGATATCGGATACTTTCATTTCTTTTCCATTGACACTCTTAGGAACTCCGCCCTCAAAAGTCATGGTGACATATTCACCTTCATCCGGTGCTTTTTCCGGGCTTACGCCAAGAACGAGAAGGTGATCATAATTTGGCTCGTTTGCAGGATCTTCTAATTCCAGACCTTCATGGCTGATGTGCCATAAGTTACGGTCACGGCTGTAAGAAGAGTCAGCGGAGAATGGAAGGTCAATACCGTGAGCTTTGCAGTATTCAATCTCAGCTTCACGGGAATCCATATTCCACTTATCGTCACGCCATGCAGCAATAATCTTTAAATCAGGAGCAAGAGCTTTGATTCCAAGTTCAAAACGGATCTGGTCATTTCCTTTTCCGGTAGCGCCGTGGCAGATCGCAGTAGCACCTTCTTTACGGGCAACCTCTACAAGTCTTTTTGCAATACCCGGACGTGCCATGGAAGTACCGAGCAGATATTTGTTCTCATATACGGCACCTGCCTGTACACAAGGTACGATATAGTCATCACAGAATTCGTCTGTAATATCTTCTATGTATAATTTGCTTGCTCCGGATAATTTTGCTCTTTCCTCTAATCCGTCTAATTCCTCTTCCTGTCCGCAGTCGATGCAGCAGCAGATAACTTCATAATCATAATTCTCTTTTAACCACGGGATGATCGCTGTGGTGTCTAATCCGCCTGAGTAGGCTAAAACAACTTTTTCTTTCATAATCGTCGTCCTTTCTTACGTTCATTTTTGCAGTTTTCTGCACTGCAATTACTATATAATAAATGGGAGAATAATGCAAGCGAAAAAATATACATATTTTTCAAATAAAAATGCATATATACTGGAAAAAGTGCCAAATGCAATGTATAATTTTAAATCATAGCGAATAAATATACATAAAAAATGAAAAAAATGTGTAAAAACCCTTTACGAAAACCAAAAGATATACTACACTAGATACAGTTATTGAAGAAAGAAGGAAAGAGAATGATAAAAGCAGGAATTATTGGAGCAACCGGATATGCAGGAGGAGAACTGGTGCGTATCCTTTTAGGACATAAAGATGTAGAGATCAAATGGTACGGTTCAAGAAGCTATATAGATAAGAAGTATGCAGATGTTTACCGGAATATGTTTACACTGGTAGAAGATGTCTGTCTCGATGATAATATAGAAAAGTTAGCAAAAGAGGTCGATGTTATCTTTACGGCAACACCGCAGGGATTTTTAGCAGGAGTGCTGACCGAAGAGATCTTAAAACAGTGCAAAGTCATTGATCTGAGTGCCGATTACCGGATCAAAGATGTACATATTTATGAACAGTGGTATGGAATTGAGCATAAGTCCCCACAGTTCATTGAAGAAGCAGTCTATGGACTCTGTGAGATCAACAGGGAAAAGACGAAAGGCAAAAGACTGGTAGCAAATCCGGGATGTTATACGACCTGTTCGATCCTGACCGCTTATCCGCTGGTAAAGGAAGGTCTCATTGATACAACAACCCTGATCGTCGATGCAAAATCCGGTACTTCAGGAGCCGGTAGAGGAGCAAAAGTACAGAACCTGTACTGCGAGGTCAATGAAAATATCAAAGCCTATGGTGTGGCAAGCCACAGACATACGCCGGAGATCGAAGAGCAGCTAGGCTATGCGGCAGGAAAAGAGATACAGATTAATTTTACACCGCATTTAGTTCCGATGAACCGTGGCATCTTAGTGACCGAGTATGCGACCCTGAATAAAAAAGACGGAAAACTGCCAACCTACGAGGAGATCAAGGCAGTATATGATAAATATTATGGAAAAGAAAAATTTGTGCGTGTATTAGACAAAGGAGTCTGCCCGGAGACAAAATGGGTAGAGGGAAGCAATTATGTGGATGTCAACTTTGTCATTGATGAGAGAACCGGCAGGATCATTATGATGGGAGCTTTAGACAATATTGTCAAAGGTGCAGCAGGACAGGCGGTACAGAATATGAATATTTTATTTGGGCTGCCGGAGGAAACCGGTTTAGAATTAGTACCGATGTTCCCATAAAAAAGTCAGAGGATAAGAAGGTCATACCGATAAAGGAATTGAGAACAAGCAGACAGGACAAAGAAAAATGGATACATATCAAATACGGACAATGACAATTAAAGACTACGAAGAAGTATATACGCTCTGGACAACAATCCATGGATTCGGCATGCGAAGTCTGGATGATTCGAAAGAAGGAGTACAGCGTTTTTTACAGAGAAATCCTTCCACGAGTGTAGTTGCCGTTGTCAAAGAAGAAAATAAAGAAAAGATCGTAGGAGCGATCTTATGTGGGCACGACGGAAGACGCGGATGTTTTTATCATGTCTGCGTAGATGAGCAGTACCGCAAACGTGGGATTGGAAAGAGCATGGCGGTAACCTGTATGAAGGAACTGCAAAAAGAGCAGATCAACAAAGTCTGCCTGATCGCTTTTAAAAATAACGAAGTGGGAAATGTCTTTTGGAAGAGTGTCGGCTGGACATTCCGGGAAGATCTGAACTACTATGATTTTACATTAAATGAAGAAAATATTACCAGATTTAATTCATAGGAAAGAGGGGCGCAGAATGAAAGTAATAGACGGCGGCGTGACCGCACCAAAAGGATTTTTAGCAGCATCAACAGCAGCAGGCATCAAATATAAGGACCGCAGTGATATGGCAATGATCTACAGCACGGTTCCCTGTAAGGCGGCAGGAACTTTTACCACGAATGTCGTAAAAGCAGCTCCGGTCTTATATGATAAAAAAATCGTAACGGAGAGTAAGAGCGTGCAGGCAGTGGTGGTCAATGCAGGAATTGCAAATGCATGTACCGGTGCAGAAGGATTTGGCTACTGCGAAGATACGGCAAAAAAAGCGGCGGCAGAGTTAAATATTGCAGAGGATGCTGTATTAGTGGCATCTACCGGAGTGATCGGTATGCAGCTTCCAATACAGAAATTAGAATCAGGCATTGAAGTGATGGCAAAAGAACTTTCCGATACCAGAGAGGCGGCACATCAGGCAGCGTGTGCGATCATGACAACCGATACGATCTCAAAAGAAGTAGCCGTTACTTTTGAAGCAGGCGGAAAAACTGTTACGGTAGGCGGGATGTGCAAAGGCTCCGGTATGATACATCCGAATATGTGTACGATGTTAGGATTTGTCATGACCGATGCGGCGATCAGCAAAGAACTCTTACAGGAGGCACTCAGTGCCGATGTCTGTGACACTTATAACATGATCTCCGTAGATGGAGATACCTCCACAAACGATACGGTACTGCTCTTAGCAAATGGTATGGCAGAAAACCCGGAGATTACGGAAAAAAATGAAGATTACCGGAAGTTCTGTGAAGCGCTGAATTATGTGAATACGGAAATTGCAAAAATGATGGCGGGAGACGGAGAAGGTGCCACCGCATTGTTTGAAGTCAAAGTCATTGGTGCAAAGAGTAAGGAAGAAGCAAAAATATTGAGTAAATCCGTGGTATGTTCGAGTCTGACAAAAGCAGCCATTTACGGGCATGATGCAAACTGGGGCAGGATTCTTTGCGCACTTGGTTATTCCGGTGTGGAATTCGACCCGGAAAAAGTGGATTTAGTCTTTGAAAGTGCTGCAGGAAGCATTCAGATCATCAAAAACGGAATTGCCGTAGATTACAGCGAAGAAGAGGCAACCAGGATTTTATCAGAGCCGGCAGTAACAGCAATTGCCAACATGAATCAGGGCAATGCCGAGGCAACGGCGTGGGGCTGTGACTTGACTTATGATTATGTCAAGATCAATGCAGATTACCGCTCCTAACAGGTTATAAAATCAATGTAGACATAAAAGAATACTTTGAGAAAAAGCAGAAAAAGAAGCAGAAATAAGAAATCAGATAGAAAAACAGGAAAGAGGTTTTAGTCAGATGGAAGAAAAAAGCATGCAGGAAATTATGGATAAAGCGTCAGTTTTGATCGAAGCACTCCCATATATCCAACGTTTTAACCGTAAGATCATTGTTGTCAAATACGGCGGCAGTGCGATGGTAGATGAAGAATTGAAAAAAAGCGTGATACAGGATGTAACCCTGTTAAAATTAGTTGGTTTCAAACCGATCATTGTCCATGGCGGCGGTAAGGAGATCAGCAAGTGGGTTGGAAAAGTCGGCATGGAGCCGGAATTTATCAACGGACTCAGAAAGACCGATGCGGCAACGATGGAAATTGCAGAGATGGTATTGTCCAAGGTCAACAAATCCCTAGTACAGATGGTAGAGGCACTTGGTGTCAATGCGATCGGTATCAGCGGAAAAGATGGTGGACTGCTCAAGGTTGAGAAAAAATACTCAAATGGACAGGACATTGGATTTGTCGGAGAGATTACCGAGGTCAATCCAAAGATCTTACATGATCTGTTAGAGAAAGATTTTCTTCCAATCGTATGTCCGGTGGGTATGGACGATGAGTTTAACACCTATAATATCAATGCGGATGATGCGGCATGTGCGATCGCAAGAGCAGTCAATGCCGAAAAACTGGCGTTTTTAACAGATATTGAAGGCGTATATTTAGATCCAGACGATAAGAGTACCCTGATCTCAGAGCTGACCGTTTCAAAGGCAAAAGCATTGATCGAGGCAGGCAATATCGGTGGAGGCATGTTACCGAAGCTGAACAACTGTATTGATGCGATCGACAATGGCGTGTCCAGAGTACATATTTTAGACGGACGGATCGCACACTGTCTGCTGCTTGAAATCTTTACAAACAAAGGAATCGGTACAGCAATCTTAGGGGATAAGGAGACGAAATTCTACCATGAATAAAGAAGAATATATCAAAAGAGAAGAAGGAGCCATGCTCCATACATATAATCGTTTTCCGGTGGTCTTAGAAAAAGGCGAGGGAGTCTATCTCTATGATACGGATGGAAAAAAATATTTGGATTTTGCGGCAGGGATTGCGGTAGAAGCCTTAGGATATGGCAACCGGAAATATAACGATGCCTTAAAAGATCAGATTGATAAGCTGATGCATACTTCGAATCTCTATTACAATCTTCCGATCATGGAAGCCGCAGAAAAAATCTTAAAAGTATCTAAGATGGACAGAGTCTTTTTTACCAACAGCGGAACAGAGGCGATCGAGGGTGCGATCAAGGCGGCAAAAAAGTATGCTTATACCAGAGACGGCCATACGGATCATGAGATCATTGCTATGAACCATTCCTTCCATGGAAGAAGTCTTGGGGCATTGTCGGTAACCGGCAACAAACACTATCAGGAGCCGTTTGAACCGTTACTTGGCGGAATCCGTTTTGCAGATTTCAATGACTTAGAGAGTGTCAAAGCACAGCTTACCGATAAGACCTGTGCGATCTTATTCGAAACCGTGCAGGGTGAAGGCGGAATTTATCCGGCAACACAGGAATTTATGGATGGTATCGAAAAAATCTGTAAAGAGCGGGATATACTGTTGATCTTAGACGAGATCCAGTGTGGCATGGGACGTACCGGAGAAATGTTTGCATGGCAGGGCTACGGAGTGAAACCGGATATTATGACGAGTGCGAAAGCACTGGGCTGCGGTGTGCCGGTCGGAGCATTTTTAATGACAGAGCGGATAGCAGAAAAATCCTTAAAACCGGGTGACCATGGAACTACCTATGGCGGCAATCCGTTTGTCGGTGCAGCAGTTTCTACCGTGTTAGATATATTTGAGGAATTAAATCTGCCTGCCCATGTCAAAGAGATTTCTGCTTATTTAGAAGAAAAATTAGATGCACTCGTAGACAAATATGATTGCTTAACCCAAAGACGCGGTGTTGGTCTGATACAGGGAGTGGTAACTACAAAGCCGGTCGGTGAGATTACCTCAAAGGCATTAGAAGAAGGACTCATTATTATTTCAGCAGGAAGCGATGTCCTGCGGTTTGTACCGCCATTAGTGATCGAAAAAGAACATGTGGATGAAATGATCGAAAAATTAGATCATACGTTAGCAGCGTTATCGGAATAGAGTACAAAAGAGCCGATTAGAATAAAATTCCAATCAAAGTCCATACTAAGGATAATATATCTTTAGGAGGAGACTATGATTGGAATTTTTATTGCTCTGCTTTCCGGAGCATTGATGAGTATTCAGGGAGTATTCAATACGGAGGTAACGGAACGGACAAGCATCTGGGTCGCAGGAGCATTTGTACAGTTAACGGCATTGATCGTCTGTTTGGCAGCATGGGGGATCACGGACCGAAGCAGTTTTATGGAATTGAAAAACGTAGAACCGAAATATATGCTCTTAGGAGGAGCCATCGGAGCCTTCATCACGATCACCGTTATTAAAAGTATGGAAGCGTTAGGTCCTGCAAGGGCAGTAATGCTGATCGTAACAGCACAGTTACTGGTTGCCTATCTGATCGAGCTGTTTGGGATCTTTGGTGTGGATAAACAGCCGTTCCAGTGGTCAAAAGTAGTCGGAATGGCACTTGCCATTGCCGGAATACTGGTTTTTAAATGGGAATAAAAGTCTTTCAAAACAAATCCTTAAAAAAACGGAAATACTCTTGTAATAAATTTAAAATTTCGTTACAATAAAAAATAGCAGGCATAACGGACTCCTTTTTCAAAAAAAGGAGGACCAAAATGAAAAAAACAGTCATTTTCCTGTTTCTGATCTTATGCATGACAGCCGTAAACACCGGATGTCAGAAGAAACAGGAGACGGATTTTATATTAGAAAATCCCAAAGAGCATACGGATAACGAAAAGCAGACAGAAGGAAACAAAGATATAAAAGAAGGAAAAAGTGACTCTGAGAAAGAAAAGAGCACGGAAAACATCTTTGTATATGTCTGTGGAGCAGTGCAAAAACCGGGAGTCTATGAGCTTTTACCGGGACAGCGGATCTGTGATGCCATAGCGGCAGCCGGAGGACTGAGCGAACAGGCAGCAGGTGACAGCCTGAATCAGGCAGAGGTCTTAAGTGACGGACAGATGTTACGGGTACTGACAACGGAGGAAGCGGCAGCGGCAACGGTGCAGCCGGGGCAGGAGACTGCAGAGAGCAGTCGGGACGGACGCGTCGATATCAACACGGCAGATGCGTTTGCCCTGATGAGTCTGCCGGGGATCGGCCAGTCGAAAGCAGATGCGATCATCGCTTACCGGAATGAGCATGGAGCGTTCAAGGCTCCTGAGGAATTGATGAATATCAGTGGGATCAAAGAAGGAGTTTATCAGAAAATAAAGGACAGTATAAAAGTTAACTGAGGTGTAAAGATGGCAAAAAAAGTTCTTGTTGTAGATGATGAAAAGTTAATCGTAAAAGGAATCCGGTTCAGTCTTGAGCAGGACGGCATGGAGGTGGATTGTGCCTATGACGGCGAAGAAGCCTATGAAAAAGCAAAAGCAAATGCATATGATATGATCCTTTTAGATATCATGCTGCCAAAGATGAATGGATTCGAGGTCTGCCAGCAGATCCGTGAATTTTCAAGTGTTCCGATCGTAATGCTGACGGCAAAAGGTGATGATATGGATAAGATTTTAGGGCTTGAGTATGGAGCAGACGATTACATAACTAAGCCTTTTAATATCCTAGAGGTCAAGGCAAGGATCAAAGCCATTATGCGAAGAACCGGAAATGCAAAACCGAAAGAAGAGGAAAATCCTAAGATCGTAGAGAGCGGTGATCTGAAGTTAGACTGTGAGAGCCGAAGACTTTTTATCCTTGGAAAAGAGGTCAATGTGACGGCAAAGGAATTTGACCTGTTAGAACTTTTAGTCATGAATCCGAATAAAGTGTACAGCCGGGAAAATCTTTTGAATCTGGTATGGGGATATGAATATCCGGGAGATGTCCGCACGGTTGATGTACATGTCAGAAGACTTCGTGAGAAGATCGAGGCAAATCCAAGCGAGCCGAAATACGTCCACACCAAATGGGGAGTGGGATATTATTACCAGAGTTAAGGTGTAAGGTCATGAAAAAAAATAATGCATTTCAAAAATTCTTAAAAAGCATGCGATTCCGTCTGATACTGTTATGTCTGATCGTCGGAATCCTGCCGTGTCTGGTTTTGCGAGCCGGTTTTTTAAAAGCTTACGAAGACCAGGCGGCTTCTACACGCAGTATTGCGATTATCAGTCAGGCAAAGATCCTTGCAGACCAGATTGCAGCAAATGATTATATCAATAAACAGAATACGGAATCGATCACGGTACAGTTAAACCAGCTTTCGAATATCTATGACGGCAGGGTAATGCTGATCGACTCTGCATTTCGGATCGTGGCAGATACATATGGATTAGATGAGACAAAAACCATTATTTCCGAAGAAGTCGTCCAGAGTCTTTCCGGAAAAGAAATCTCAAAATATGATAAAGAGAGCCGTTATTTAGAAATGACACTGCCGATCAAAGCGGCAAACAGTACAGAAGTCATCGGTGTTATGTTAGTCAGTGTCTCTATGGACAGTGTCCTTCATGACCGTGATGCCGTGGGACGCAATGCGGCAATCCTTACGCTCATTATCGGCGTATTGATCTTAGCATTTGCCATTTTTGCATCCGGCAGACTGGTACGTCCGCTTCGCAGGATGGAGAAATCTATCCGTGATATCCAGACCGGATATGAAGAAGACGGACTGAATGTGAATACCTATACCGAGACAAAAGAGATGTCGGAGAGTTTTAACCAGTTATTCGGAAGGATGAAAACGATTGACGATTCCAGACAGGAATTCGTATCGAATGTGTCCCATGAGTTAAAGACCCCGCTGACCTCCATGAAGGTTTTAGCGGATTCCATCAATGCCATGGAGGATGCACCGGTAGAGCTTTATAAAGAGTTCATGGAAGATATCACAAATGAGATCGAGCGTGAGAATAAGATCATCACAGATCTGCTTTCTTTAGTAAAAATGGATAAGTCTGCAGCAGATTTAAATATTTCAAGCATCAACATCAATGAGATGTTAGAGCTGATTTTAAAACGTCTGCGTCCGATTGCGGAAAAGCAGAACATAGAACTGGTATTAGAGACGTTCCGTCCGGTTACGGCAGAAATCGACGAGGTAAAACTGACCCTTGCCATTACAAATCTGGTGGAAAATGCGATAAAATACAATCGTGAGAATGGCTGGGTACATGTGACTTTGAATGCAGATTATCAGTATTTCTATGTCAAAGTAGAGGATTCGGGAATTGGAATCCCGGAGGATTCCCTAGAACATATTTACGAGAGATTCTACCGGGTGGACAAGTCCCATTCGAGGGAGATCGGTGGAACAGGACTTGGACTTGCGATTACAAGAAATGCCGTGCTGATGCACCGTGGAGCTATTAAAGCATACAGTACGGAAGGCGAGGGAACCATCTTTACCGTGCGGATCCCACTCAATTATATTGCATAGGGGGCAGAAGATGAAGAAAAGATATTTGATATTTCTATTTGCAGCATTGCTTCTGCTGTTATGCGGCTGTGGATCGAAAAAAGAAGTAAAAACAGGATATCAGATTTATTATCTGAATTCAGAACAGACAAAACTCAATCCGAGGGAATACCATCCAAAGAGCAAGGATGCGGAAGGCATGGTCAAAGAATTTTTGCGGGAGCTTTCTTCAGCACCGGAGGACGTGGAATATCAGAAGCCGATCCCGAATGATGTGGAGATTACAAAGTATCGGATCGAAGGCGACCAGCTATCTGTCTGGATGGATTCGGATTACTATAATATGGATGCGGCAACGGAGGTGTTCTGCCGTGCAGCCGTGGTGCGTACCATGACGCAGATACCGGATATCTCTTGCGTTTCCTTTTTTGTGGGAGACAGTCCTTTAGTAGATTCCAAAAATAATGTAGTAGGACTGATGACTGCAGAAAGTTTTGTGGAAAATCCGGGAGAGCAGATCAATGCGATCCAGACGACGACACTGACACTGTATTTTTCTAACCGGGATGGAGATGCCTTGGTAAAAGAGACACAGACGGTCCACTACAGCAGTAATATTTCGATAGAAAAGTTAGTGATCGAGCATCTTTTAGAAAAACCGAAGAATGCAAAAGGAAAATCAGCCATTCCGTCAGGAACAAAACTGCTCAGTGTCACAACCGTAGATGGGGTATGTTATGTCAACTTTGATGCAGGCTTTACAAATCAGGATTATGAAATACAGGAACCGATCGTAATCTATTCCATTGTGGATTCCTTATCTGAACTCTCCACCGTCAGCAAGGTTCAGATTTCCGTCAATGGAAGTACCAAGGGAGTGTATCGTGACAGTTATAAGCTCGATAAGATTTATGACCGGAATCTGGATTATTTAGAAGAAAGACAAAAGGGGGAAAAGGCAAAGAGTGAATAAAAGGCCGCTTTTTTTAGCGGCTGCATTCTTTCTGCTGGGAATCTTGTCGGCGCGTCTTTGGAATGTGTGGATATTTTTGCTATCTGCGATCTTCCTTGCGTGTCATAGTTATCTTCGCTGGAAAAAGAGGGGAAGTGTGCAGGGAATCGTATATGCTGTGACATTTTCTGTGATATTTGTATTGGGAATCTGTCATATGCAAAATGCCATAAAAAGCCATCAGGCAGTGGAATCCCTGTTAGAAGATGGAGAGAAAGCAGCCGTTTGGGGAACTGTCTCAAAAAAAGAAGAGGGTGCAAAAAGTACCAAAATCTATCTGAAACATTGTTATCTTCGTGTGGAAGAGAAGCAGCTTCCATGCAGACAAATCTTAGTATATCTGAATACCGACGTATCTGTCGGAAATATCATTTATGTCAATGGAACCGTCAAAACTTTAGAACCTGCAAGGAATGAAGGAAATTTTGACGAAAAGAACTTTTATGAAAGTCAGGGAACAGACTTTAAATTCTATGGAGAGAACGTGCAGTTTATCAGTCGTGATACAGACCGGTTTGCAGAATTTCTCTATCAGAAAAAACGTGAGGTCATACAGCTTTATCAAAAAACGATGGGAGCAGAAACCGCAGGAGTGTTAAGTACCATGGTGTTAGGAGACAGACAGTTGTTAGAGCCGGAGATAAAGAGCCTTTATCAAAAGACGGGGATTTCTCATATTCTGGCGATCTCAGGTTTACATGTCTCTATCATTGGGATGGGTTTCTATAAAATGCTCCAAAAACAAAGAGTGCCGCTCTTGTTAAGGAGCACTCTATCGGCAGTGGCAATTTTGGTATTTGCCGTTTTATCAGGAGCAGGAGTTTCTACAAAACGGGCGGTGCTCATGTTCCTGTTGCTTCTTTTGGGAGGTGTTATCGGACGAAGTTATGATTCGCTGACCGGATTAGCGTTAGCAGCCATTTTTTTATTATGGGAAAATCCGTTTGTCTATGCCTATACAGGATTTATCCTTTCATTCTTAGCAGTCTTAGGTGTCGACGCGTCTGTCATTCTGTTGAAAAGCATGGACATTCAAAAGGGGATCAGAGAGCAGATATGTGTCAGCGGATGCATTCAGGCATTTACGATCCCGGTCATTGCATATTACTATTTTGAACTTCCAACATATGTCATTTTTATCAATTTACTGATACTTCCGACCACAGGCGTGGTGTTGTTCCTTGGGATATTTGGTGGTCTTTTGGGATTGCTGTATCCGGTACTTGGATTTTTGCCGTTGCAGGGTGCAAAAGGGATGTTACTGTTGTACCAGTCTCTATGTCGGCTTTTTTTGAAGTTGCCGGGAGCTGTCTGGACGACAGGAAAACCAAGGCTGCAAAGATTGATTTTTTACTATGTGGTTTTGGCTGCCATATTAACATGGCTCTGGTATGGAAAGAAACCTCAAAGAAAATTAAAAACAGAATTAAATAACAGATTAGAAAATCATAGATTAAAAAGGATTGCCTTAACGTTGTTCTATTTAGGACTACTTACATTTTCCATGCAAAAAGAAGGAAAAAGATTTCAAATTCAGGTATTAGATGTGGGACAGGGAGATGGCATTTATATAGAATCGGATGCCGGTACGGAAATTTTTGTTGATGGCGGAAGTGTGGATGTTTCGGAAGTCGGAAAATATCGGATACAGCCTTTTTTGAAATCTCATGGAGTAAAAGAGGTGGATTACTGGTTTGTCAGTCATTGTGACGCAGACCACTGTAATGGTCTGATGGAATTATTAGAGGCAGATGTTCCCATAAAACATCTCGTGTTTTCTAAATATGTTTTAAGGGATGAAGCACAGGAAGAGTTGGTGGCTCTTGCAAAGAGAAAGGGATGTCAGGTGCTTTATCTGGAGGAGGGAGAATGTTTTCGAGATGCTTCAGTCCGTATCCAAGCCATGTATCCTTCAGAAAAATCCGTGGAAGGGGAACGCAATGCAGACAGTCTGGTACTGCTCTTAGAGCATGAAGCTTTCCGAGGACTTCTGACCGGAGACATAGGGCAGGAGCAGGAGAAAAAGTTCATAGAAGCATATGGCAATATGAAAATTGACTGGTATAAGGCAGCACATCACGGTTCTAAGACATCGAACAGTAAGGAGTTTTTGGAGGTTTTACAGCCGAAACTGGCAACGATTTCCTGCGGACGGAATAATTCTTATGGTCATCCCGGAAAAGAAGCGGTAGAACATATGCAGGACGTCGGTGCAGAAATCTTTCAGACGACGGAGTGCGGACAGATTAGTATAACGCAGGAGGATGGGAAGGTCTGCGTGCGGAGGCTGCTAAAAGAAAAGGGGGTTTTAGGAGAAACTGATGAAAAGAAATAGTGAAGTAGTGCAGGATGATGAAGGAAAACGCATTGTAGTAATCCATAATATACAATTCAAAGGGCGGCAGAATATCGACTGGGATAGTGTAGAGAATTATATCAGACGGTATATAGGACAATTTGTAGAGATTATGGACACAGGGGATATCGTATATTTGGGGAAGGATTTAGCAGACGAATATTCGGGTTCAAAATATACAGAAAAATTGAAGGGGGGTTTTGCAAAAGCGAAAGCAAATGCAGCCCAAGGATTGCCAGAAATGATTAGAATTGCTACTAATTTAAGAAAGCAGAAGAATCTGGCAAAAAAGCATTGCTTTGACGCACGATATGGATGGTACCGATGTGACACAAGATTTGCATTGCCGGTATATGCAGAGGAAGGGAGAGTAGGCAGATACAATGTATATCGGGCAGAGCTGATTATTCGTCATGCGGCTGACCATAAGCTGTATTTGTACGACATTATAAACATAAAAAAAGAAACGAGTACCCCGCTTGAGCAATAGGCTGTACGGTTAAAAACTCATTTCTTCTTATCATAGAATATAGGAAAGTGCGGGAATTGTCAAGAAGCATTATTATTTTCCAAAGGCTGGCTTGAAGCACCCTCCTCCTTTGTGTTAGAATACCCATATGAAAAGCATTGATGAGGATATAAAGACAGGACAATTTCAAAACGTTTATCTGCTCTATGGGGAAGAGGCTTATCTGAAACGCCAGTACAAGGAGAAGCTGTTAAAAGCCATGGTAACGCAGGGTGATACCATGAATTTTTCGGCATATGAGGGAAAAGATATTGTGCAGGGCGAATTGATTGACTTAGCAGAGACACTGCCTTTTTTTGCAGAGCGCAGGGTTATTTTAGTGGAGGACAGTGGCTTTTTTAAAAATTCCGCCGAAGAACTTGCAGCCTATATCCCGGAAGTGGCGGAAAGCACCTGTTTTATTTTTGTGGAATCCGAAGTAGACAAGCGAAATAAGCTCTATAAACAGGTCAAAAAATCAGGCAGGATCGTCTGCTTTGAAAGACAGAATGATGAGATACTGATGCGCTGGGTCGGTGGCAGACTGAAAAAAGAAGGAAAAGCAATGACCAGGGCGGCATATCAGCGTTTCATTACCAAAACCGGAAATGACATGGAAAATATCGACCGGGAGTTAGAAAAATTGATCTGTTACTGCATGGATCGTGAGACGATTGAAGAGGAACAGGTAGAAGCCATCTGCGTAGAGCAGACGGAAAACAAAATATTTGAGATGATCAATGCCATTTCAGAAAAAAGACAGAAGCAGGCATTAGACCTTTATTATGACCTGCTGACCTTAAAAGAACCACCGATGAGGATTCTGTTTTTGATCCTGCGACAGTTCCAGAAGCTGATGCTGATCAAAGAATTGAGCGGGCAGGGAGCAGACAGCCGTACCATTGCATCAAAGGCGGGAATGCCGGAATTTGCAGTCAGAAAAAACCAGAGGATGGCAGGCAATTTTACGATGCAGCAGATACGGGAAGCCATAGAAGACGGCGTGGAATTTGAAGAGAGTGTGAAGTCCGGAAGAATGAATGACAGGATTGCAGTGGAACTTTTGATCGTCAAATGCAGTCAATAAAAACCTATAAAACCGATGGGAAATAGAAGTTTTTTACAAAAAATGTAAAAAAATACTGGTAATTGTAAAAAGTATGTGATATAATGTATAAAAATGCAAGGGAGCATGAAATGATGCCACCCTTGTATTTTTTTATAAAAATATTAAGGAGGAAAGAAAATGAAAAGAGCAAAAGCATTTGTCGCTGTTCTTGCAGCAACAACAATGGTGCTGGGTCTTGTTGGATGTGGCAGTTCTTCTGATAAAGCAGATACTTCAAAATCAGAAAGCAAATCAGAATCTTCTTCATCTTCAGACCTGAATGTAATGCTTGAAACCCCTGTAGAATCACTGGATCCACAGCAGGCAACCGATGGTACTTCTTTCGAGGTAATTGCTGATTATACAGATGGTCTCATGCAGATGGACAAAGATGGAAAGGCAGTATGGGCAATCGCAGAGAGCTGTGATGTGTCAGAGGATGGACTTACTTATACCTTCCATTTACGCGATGCAAAATGGAGTAATGGAGATGCTGTAACAGCAGCAGACTTCGTATTTGGATGGCAGAGAGCAGTAGATCCTGATGTTGCTTCTGAATATTCATACATGTTAAGTGATATCGGCCAGGTAAAAAATGCAGCAGAGATTATCGCCGGTGAAAAGGATAAGAGCGAATTAGGAGTCAAAGCGGTAGATGATAAGACACTTGAGGTAAGCTTAAATGTACCTGTAAGTTATTTTGAGTCACTGATGTACTTCCCGACATTCTATCCTGTAAATGAAAAATTCTTTGAGTCTTGTGGTGATACTTTTGCAACAAGCCCGGAGACAACACTTTCTAATGGTGCTTTCGTGTTAGACTCTTATGAGCCGGCAGCAACAGCATTCCATTTAACAAAGAATGAAGATTACTGGGATACAGACCGTGTTTCCCTTTCAGGATTAAACTATCAGGTAATCCAGGATTCACAGCAGGCATTAATGAGCTACCAGAGCGGTGACTTAGATACAACTCTTGTAAACGGTGAGCAGGTGGATCAGGTAAAAGATGATCCTGAATTCCAGAGCATCGGTGCAGGTTACTTATGGTATGTAACATCTAACATCAAAGATGTAAAAGAGCTTGCAAACTTAAATGTGCGTAAAGCAATGACCATGGCAATTGACCGTGAGACGGTTACAAAAGATGTATTAAAAGATGGTTCTGCACCAACTTATACAGCAGTACCACCGCAGTTCGCAACAGGTCCGGATGGTTCCGACTATTCCAAAGACCAGGAGAAATACAGCGATGTATGCAAATATGATGCAAAAGCTGCAGCAGATTACTGGGAAAAAGGTTTAGAGGAATTAGGCGTGAAAGAGGTTGAGTTAGACATGGTAGTAGATGCAGATGATGCACCACAGAAAGTTGCTCAGGTATTAAAAGAGCAGTGGGAAAAAGCACTTCCTGGTCTTACCGTAAACCTTGTGGTAGAGCCTAAGAAACAGAGAGTAGAAGACTTACAGAATGGTAACTTCGAGCTTGGTCTTACACGTTGGGGACCGGACTACGCAGATCCTATGACATACTTAGGAATGTGGGTTACAGACAACTCCAACAACTATGGTATGTGGAGCAATGCTGACTATGATGCGATCATCACAGAATGTACAACCGGTGACCTTTGCACAGATGCAGAAGGACGTTGGGCAAAACTCTATGAAGCAGAGAAGATTGCAATGGATGATGTTGTCATTATGCCATTATATACACAGTGTAATGCAGAGATGGTATCCTCTAAGGTAGAGGGAATCGAATTCCATCCGGTAGCACTGAACCGTGTTTATAAAGACACTGTAAAGAAATAAAAAAATGAGACATCCATACCGGGGTGTTATGAGCTGCACTGAGGTCAGACTTGGTGCAGCTATTTCCTATCAATATGGAGGATGAAAACGTGAAAAAATATACTCTGAAGAGAGTCATTACAGCACTCTTTACGCTTTTGGCGATTCTGCTGGTGTTGTTCGTACTGATGCAGTTGATGCCGGGTTCTCCGTTTAACGATGAAAAGTTAAATGACAGCCAGAGGGCGGCACTTTATGCAAAATATGGATTAGATCAACCGGTGGTCGTTCAGTTTTTCCGATATGTCGGAAATATGCTGAGGGGAGATTTTGGAGTTAGCTATAATATTTCTAAAAATACACCAATCTCGCAGTTGATTCAGACAAGACTTCCTATCTCCATTCTTATCGGAGGATTTGCAGTATTGATTGGTGCAGTTTTAGGATTACTGTTAGGATTACTTGCAGCCTTAAAGCACAATACAATCTGGGATTCTATCGCAACGATCATTTCGGTTATCGGAGTATCCGTGCCGTCCTATGTGTTTGCGCTGGCACTCAGCTATTCTTTAGGATTTAAATTAAAATGGTTCCCAATGCTGTTTAACATACAGGATGTGATGGGATCGAGCGTCCTGCCAAGTATTTCGCTGTCCATGTTTACCATGGCATCGATCGCACGTTTTACGCGAAGTGAGATGTTAGAAGTATTAGGCAGTGATTATATGCTTTTAGCAGAGAGTAAAGGTATTTCAGGAGCTTCCCTGATCTTTCGGCATGCATTGCGAAATGCGCTGATCCCGATCATTACGGTATTAGCTCCGCTGATCGTAGATCTGATGACCGGTTCTTTGGTAGTAGAGAAAATCTTTGCCATTCCGGGAGTCGGAAGTCTTTTAGTTACTGCGATCCAGTCAAACGATTATAATGTTGTCATATCATTGAGCTTTGTATATTCTGCAATGTACATTATCATTATGCTGGTAGTGGATATTCTCTATGGAATCATTGATCCGCGAATCAGACTTGCGAAGGATGGTGATTAAGATGAGAGAAAAAGAAACCTGTATGGAAACCGTGACGGCGGCATATGTGCCGACTGATGAGGATTTCCGTTTAAAAAGCAATGCCGGAGAGATTGGCATTGATACGAACTTTGCTTCACAGAATTTCTGGAAAGATGTATTGATCCGTTTTTTTAAGAAAAAAAGTGCAGTCATCGGACTGATCTTTATCGTACTGATCACCGTAATGGTCATTATCGGACCGGGAATGACACCGTATACTTACTCAGAGCAGAACCTGAGCCAGAAGAATTTAGCACCGCGTGTCGCTTCTTTGGAAAAACTGGGCATTTTTGATGGAAGTGAAAGTATCAGTACCACCAGCGGAAGCAAAAAGATGAACTACTATGTAGAAAAAGGACTTGATAACGTCTATTACTGGTTCGGAAGTGATAACTTCGGACGTGATATCTGGACCCGTACCTGGTCAGGAGCAAAAGTATCTCTGATCATTGCTGTGGCAGCTGCTTTGATCGATATGATCATCGGTATGAGCTATGGTCTGATCTCAGGATATTTTGGCGGAAAAGTCGATATGGTGATGCAGAGAATTTTGGAAATTGCCAACGGTATTCCGCGACTGGTAATTGTAACGTTATTGCTGTTAGTATTAAAACCGGGTATGCTGACGATCATTTTTGCACTGATGCTGACGGAGTGGGTCGGCATGAGCAGGATTGCAAGGGCAGAGATGTTAAAGCTGAAAGAGCAGGAGTTTGTTTTAGCATCAAGAACACTTGGTGCGGGAAGTTTCTTTATTATATTCAAAGAAATCCTGCCAAACATTATCGGACCGATCATTACACAGGTAATGTTCTCTATACCGACTGCTATTTTTACAGAGGCATTCTTAAGTTTCGTAGGACTTGGAATTCCGGTACCGCAATGTTCCTTAGGTTCATTGATCTCAGAGGGATTCAACAGCTTTACAACGCATTCTTACCAGATCATCCCGCCGATCATCGTTATGGCACTCTTAATGTTGAGCTTTAACCTTGTGGCAGATGGATTAAGAGAAGCGTTAGACCCGAAAATGAAGGAAATGTGAGGTACGAGAACATGTCTGAAAACAAAGAAAAGATTCTTGCGATATCCGATCTTGATATTACCTTCAAGACCACCGCAGGACCGGTACATGCTATCCGGGGAATTAATATTGACCTTTATAAAGGGGAAACCGTTGCTATCGTAGGAGAGTCCGGTTCCGGAAAATCCGTCACCATGAAAGCTGCAATGGGAATTCTTGCCTCCAACGCAGAGGTAAACGGAGGAAAGATCGAATTCAGTTATCATCATGCGGATGGTACACCGGAGACCGTAGATATTTTACAAAAAGATAAAAAATGGATCCGAAGACATATCAATGGGAAACGGATCGCCATGGTATTTCAGGACCCGATGACAAGTTTAGACCCTACCATGACCATTGGAAAACAGATTATGGAGGGAATGATCTGGCATTTTAAAACACCAAAGAAAGAAGCCTGGGACAGAGCAGTACATCTTCTTGAAGAGGTAGGAATTACGGATGCAGAAAAACGAATGAAAAATTATCCGCATCAGCTTTCCGGCGGTATGAGACAGAGAGTAGTTATTGCGATCGCACTTGCCTGCAATCCGGATCTGCTGATCTGTGATGAGCCGACAACGGCATTAGACGTTACGATTCAGGCAAAGATCATCGAGCTGATCCGCAAGGTACAAAGAGAAAGAGGAATCTCTGTTATCTATATCACACATGATTTGGGCGTGGTTGCAAAAGTAGCTGATTATGTAAATGTCATGTATGCAGGAAAAATCGTGGAAAAAGGAAAAATTAATGAAATTTTCTACGATCCGCGTCATCCATATACCTGGGGCTTATTGTCTGCAATGCCGGATTTAGATACCGATGATGACAGACTCTATACGATCCCTGGTTCACCGCCAAATCTTCTTCGCGAAAAACCGGGTGATGCCTTTGCACCGCGTAACCAGTATGCGTTAGAGATTGATGATAAGTTAGAGCCGCCAATGTTCCAGATCACGGATACACATTATGCGGCAACCTGGCTGTTAGACCCAAGAGCACCGAAGGTAGAGATGCCGGAGGAATTAAGGGTAAGGATCGAAAGAATGAAGAAGGAGGCGGAAGAATATGAAGATTGATGAAAATACAACACCGCTTCTTACGGTAGATCATCTGAAACAGTATTTTAAGGTAAGCGGCAGCTTTACCGTCAAAGCCGTGGAAGATGTCAGCTTTAAGATTTATCCGGGCGAAACCTACGGATTAGTAGGCGAATCCGGTTCCGGAAAATCCACAATAGGACGAAGCATTATCCGTCTGTATGATCCGACCGCAGGAGAAATCCGATTCAACGGTTTAGATATCAGTGGAAAGATGAGTAAGTCAGACAGCCAGACACTCCGCACGCAGATGCAGATGATCTTTCAGGACCCGATGGCTTCTTTGAATCCGCGAAAAAAAGTAGAGGATATCATTGGCGAAGGTCTTGATATCCATCATAAATGCAAAAATAAAGAAGAGCGGGATGAGATGGTCAAAGCAATTTTAGCAAAAGTAGGTCTTGCACCGGAGCATGCGACCCGCTATCCGCATCAGTTCTCCGGTGGTCAGAGACAGAGAATTGGAATAGCAAGAGCCCTGATCATGAATCCGAAGCTGATTATTGCGGATGAATGTATCTCTGCACTGGATGTATCCATTCAGGCACAGGTAGTCAACCTGATGAAGGATATCCAGCAGGAAACAGGCACAGCCTATCTGTTCATCGCTCACGATCTGTCCATGGTAAAATATATCTCGGATCGTATCGGAGTTCTGCACTTAGGACATTTGCTGGAGACAGGAACCACGGATGAAATTTTTGAAAATCCGATCCATCCATATACGAAAAGCCTGCTTTCAGCGATCCCGACACCGAATCCCATCGTAGAAAAGACAAGATCAGCAGAAAGCTATGACTATGCAACGTCAGGAATTGATTATACACTTGGAACGGAGCATCACGTTGGAGGTACACATTATGTGAAGTGTACGGACGAAGAGTTGGCGAAGTGGAATGTGTAATATCTTATAAATAGGAAAAGGACAGTCACACCAGATTGAATTTTGATGAGATTTGGGTGTGGCTGTTTTTTGTTGGAGTGTAAAACTCAGGGGGGACAGAATTTGATAAAGAAGCATTGCAAAATAATTTCAAAGAAATTCCATTAGGATACGAATTGGCGGAGATAGATTCAGATATGAATTTGATTATGAATATGTTGCTTACAAAGTTGACAGTGAAGCAAACACTATTAGAGGATAGAGATAAACAACTCGGTATTTGGAGAGAATGGACTATTTATTTTTGGGTGAATTATGACGATACAACTAATATAACATTGAACTTACTCAAAACGGATTTTTAATTTAATTGCAAGGAGGCTTTTATATGTCGATGAATATTAGCGGATTAGGTAATTCCTATAATGGTGTCAATACAAATAGTAAACAATATAAGGCATTGGAAGAAAACGGCTGGTTGTCAGGAGTAATTCAAAACGAAGCCATGATGTCACCAGAAGAAAAAATGATATATGAAATATTCGGTGGAAGGGACACCATTATTAAGAATTTGCTGATATAAGAGGATGATTAGAAATGAATTTGATAGGTACAAAAAATATTGAGACTGAGAGATGTAAATTGAGAAGAATAATTCCAGATGATTATTCTATGATGTATGAGAACTGGGCTAAGTTCGATGAAGTTTGCAAATACTATCCATTTAATCCTGTTGATGATGTTGAGGTATATAAAGAGAAAGTTAAGCGATGGTCGTCGAATTATGAATCGGGTTCATATTTTCATTGGGTAATTGAATGGAAAGAAACTGGTGAACTGGTTGGAACTATTAACTTAGGTAATGTTGAAGAATCATGCATGATGTCTGATACATGTTATATGCTATCGCCTAGGTTCTGGAATCAAGGGATTATGACGGAGGTGCTAATGGAGGTTTTAGACTATGCGTTTGAAGAAATTGGTCTAAATCGAGTTCAAGCAGAAGTATTCGCTGGTAACAATGCATCTTCGGCAGTATTAAAGAAGTGTGGAATGTCTTTTGAAGGCATCGCACGACAAAAGTACTATAAAAATGGAGAGTTTATTGATACTGCATTATGGGCAATCATTGCAAGCGATAGAATGAGATAAATCCCAATTTGTAGAGCTGATAATATATGAAAAGTGTAACGGGGTGCAAAAAACATACCGGAAAAAAATTATTAAGGCATCAATTATTTACGAATTTTGTTGTAATACAACTTTTTTCGGAATATATACATTGCATAATATAACAAATTCGTAGTATACTAATTCCGAAAAAAGTTGCAAAACATTTTTTTCGGAGGTGTATCATGGAAATTGTAAGAGATAGATATTTAAATAAACTACTGGAACGAAAAGAAAATGGTCTTGTAAAAGTAGTAACCGGAATCAGAAGATGCGGAAAATCATATTTATTGTTTCATTTGTATAGAAATAAGCTACTATCTATGGGTGTTGCAAAAGACCATATTATTGCTTTAGCGCTGGATGATATTGCAAATATTGAATATAGAGAGGCTATTAAACTGTACAATTATGTAAAAGACAATATTAAAGATGATGAAATGCACTATGTCTTTTTGGATGAAATCCAGATGATGAACAGTAACTTCACGGATCTTATCAATGGGCTTCTTCATATTGAAAATCTGGACATATATGTAACCGGAAGTAATTCGAAGTTTCTTTCTAGTGATATTCTGACAGAATTTAGAGGACGCGGAGATGAAATTCGTGTATATCCATTATCTTTTGCAGAATTTTGTACTGCCTATGATAATAAGAACGAGGCTTGGAAGGATTATTATACTTATGGGGGACTGCCATTGATTCTTTCTCGAAAGACTGATGAACTAAAAGCAGAATATTTGATTTCACTCTTTAATAATATCTATCTAAAAGATATTAAAGAACGTAACAGCATAAAGACAGATGATGAATTAGATATACTGGTAGATATCGTTGCTTCAGCAACAGGTTCATTGACAAATCCGACTAAGATTTCTAACTCTTTTAAAAGCATGAGTCAAAAATCGTTATCAGATAAGACCATCAAATTATATTTAGATTATCTATCTGATGCTTTTCTCATTGAGAAATCAGTACGATTCGATGTGAAAGGGAAAAAATATATTAATACTCCTGCAAAGTACTATTTTGAGGATGTTGGCTTAAGAAATGCCCGCTTAAATTTCAGACAACAAGAAGAGAATCATATTATGGAAAATATCATCTATATAGAGCTTAGAAGCCGTGGTTATCGTGTTGATGTAGGTGTTGTAGAAGTTTATGAGACATCAAATTCAGGAAAAAGGGAAAAAAAGCTTCTGGAAATAGATTTTATTGCTAATAAAGGGGATAAGAAATACTATATCCAATCTGCATTTGAAATGACATCTCCTGAAAAAATAGTACAGGAAAAAAAGTCATTGACCAAATTAAATGACTTTTTCAAAAAAATTATAGTCGTGAAAGATGATATCAAACCGAATACTGATGAACAAGGTATCATAACAGTCGGAATCTTTGATTTCTTGCTGAATGACAATATACTGGAGCAAATCTAAATATTTCAATTTTAAGGAATTTCCTGTATAATTCAAGTATAAGGAATTCCAAGAAAGAAGGTTGAAAAAAACTTTAGTTGTAGGTATTGATGTAGGCAGTGAAACCCATTATGCAAGGGCTTTTGACTAGAGAGGTTCGGAGATTTGATACGAGGACAGCGTAGTACAGAGAAGAGAATTGTAGAGTCATTTACAGTTCCTACTCTTAATGCAGCAGGAGCTTTTAGTCTTGTATTGCCAAAGAGATGTAGATTAGATAAACTGTGACAAATTCGGTATTTTCAATGGTTTGCGGAGAATTTGATAACAAAATATAACAGTTATTAAATCTCTTAAAACAGGTGAAATCTCAATCGAAAATTTGGAGTAGTAGTGAGAGGGAATGAAAAATGAATGTAAAGGAATTTTGGAAAGTCATTCTTGCGCAAGATGAGAACGCAATTAGAAAATATTTTCATAAAGATGCTTATATAAACTGGCATTGTACAAATGAACATTTTAATGTTGATGAGTTTATTATTGCCAATTGTGAGTATCCGGGAGACTGGGATGGCGTTGTCGAAAGAATAGAACGAATGAATGATTTAACCATTACAGTCACATCTGTTTATCCCAAAGATAGGAGTACTTTTTTTCATGTGACATCATTTATTAAGACAGCAAATAACAAGATTATTTCAATGGATGAATATTGGGCTGATGATGGAGATGCTCCGCAATGGAGAAAAGATAAACACATTGGAAGTTCAATTTACTAAATTCCGGCTTGTAGAGTTGGAAAAATCGGAAGTTTGGGAGGAGAATATGAGCACATATGTTTTAACAAGTATGTTTCCTGATGGGATACACGGAAAGAATCGTGAGCTGTTTCAAACCCTGGTGACCCAACGGAAAAGTTTTGCGTTTGTCGCATCCGAATTTGAAAAGGATCATGGTACGACAGATTGCTATTTTCATCTTTTTCTGAATATGCTTGAAGAAAGCGGAATTCATTTTGAAAATTCGTATGTTGTTGACGGACGCATGGATGCAGCTGAAGCAAGGAAGGCAGTCTCTAAGGCGGATGTGGTCTGGCTGGCAGGAGGTGATACGCCTGTACAGTATGCCTATTTAGTGAAATATGGTCTGGATGATGCTATTCGGAAGCACCCGGGTCTTATCATTGGAATGAGTGCAGGCTCCATCAATTTGGGGAAGACAGCCATATGCACATTAACGTGCCGCCACAATGAATTAGAAATCTATAACGCATTAGGGTGTGTAGACATTTCGGTCGAGCCGCATTTTGACCACCAAAATGTAACTGATGAACTGATGCAATTGTCGAAAGAGTACACCATATATGGTCTGTGTGATGACAGCGTGATCGTTTGTTCCGATGAAAAAAAGGAATTTTATGGGGAAGTATATAAGCTGAGCAACGGAACAATGGAACAGCTGGAAACTTGACAACTTGAGATTTGCAGAGTTGTAGAAATTCTATTTATAAACGGAGAGAATTGTTATGATTGAAATTAGAAAAGTTAGAAATGGCGATGAAAGAAGTTTGGCTTTTGTTCAAGCGGAAAGCTGGAAGGCAGCATTCAAAAATATATTGTCACAGGAAACGCTTGATAAGTGTGCCAATTTTAACAGGTCTATAACAATGTATAGAAAACTATTGGATGAAAAACAGGGGAATGGGTATATCTTAGAGGATGTTTTAAAAGCAGGATACTCTACAATAATGCTTTGGGTATTTGTGGATAATATTCGTGCTATTGAGTTTTATAAAAAGTATGGATTTATAGCTAGTGGAAAGGAAAAAACTACCTTTGGTGCAGTAGAAGAAATGTATATGAAAGAGCTATAAATAAGCTCCCAAGGAAACTATAAAGGCGAGCATCCTCCACAGGGTTGTCTATTACAAGAGCATTTAGTACACACTCTGAATTAGGTGTGGTCGTTAGCCCTTCCTCTGCCTTTACATCTATGAATCTGTAGCTACATGACCTTGGTGGAAATAAGAGTACTATCGCATGGAGTTGTTGTAACTTTATAGACCATTGTACCAATGGTTAAAATACAGGATTTTTTGTGCAAAATATATAAGAAAGTATAGAGAGACTATTAAGGATGATGAATCAGACTTGATTGGGGATGAGAAAATGTTATTTGTATATTATCCCAAATGTTCAACCTGCCAGAAGGCTAAAAAGTGGCTGGATGAGCATAATATAAATTAGTTGTAAATGGCGGTACTGTGCTGGTTGGCTTTAAGGAAGCAGAGTGGTCTGAAAAACTGAGGATAACTGTAAGATGATATGTGAATATTTACGCTAAAACGGATTATTAAACACAAATTTACTGAGGTTCATTGGAATATCTAAGAAGTAGTTCTGCGACACAACCTGTTTCAGACAATAAAAAAATCACCAGCATGACGGTACTGGTGGTTTCTTTATCATAAATATCTATTTCCTACCGGATTAAGCCATCTTGTTAACAGCGAGTGTTAAACGGGAAACTTTTCTAGCAGCGGTGTTTTTATGATATACACCTTTTGTAGCAGCTCTGTTGATCTGACCGATAGCAGCTTTTAAAGCCTCTTCAGCAGCAGCTTTATCTTTTGCTGCGATAGCTGCCTCTACTTTCTTAATAGATGTCTTAACAGCAGATTTGATAGATTTGTTTCTAGCAGTTCTTTTCTCAGTTACTAAGATTCTTTTCTTTGCTGATTTAATGTTAGCCAATCTGTACACCTCCAATGATTCTGAATTGTTTTACATGATTGTTACATCAAAGCGGACACGGAGCGCTAATGTAAACATACTATTACATTTTAGGTCATCCCCTATTATCTGTCAATACATAAAATCCGCTTTTTTGCAAAAAATAGAAGAAAATCAACAGGAGTGATAAGAAAATGTTTCAGGTAAGAACCGATTTAGCGTTAGAAACAAAAGAAAAGTTTGAAGAGGACAACGTCGAACTGAAGGGTGTGCGAATCCATGAAGAAGAGCGTGGAGAGAATATTAAGATTACGGAAGTGATCATAGAAACGGAAAACGGAGCAAAGAGTATGGGAAAACCAAGAGGCTCCTATATCACGATAGAAGCGCAGGAAATGGCAGACGGCGATGACGGATATCACAGGGAAATATCTGAAGAATTAGCAAAAGTGCTGCGGGGAATGATCCCTGTGAACAGGGAGGAATTGTCTGTCTTAGTGGTAGGACTTGGAAACCGTGAGATAACGCCGGACGCACTCGGACCGCGGGTGGCGGATAACATGATGATCACAAGGCATGTGATCCGTGAATTTGGAAAATATGCGTTGGGTGCAGAGCATAGCAATCTGATCAGCAGTATCGTACCGGGGGTCATGGCACAGACCGGAATGGAGAGCTTAGAGATCATCCGGGGAGTCATCCGGGAGACAGAGCCGGATTGTATCGTAGCTGTGGACGCATTAGCGGCAAGAAGTGTGAAACGGCTGAACCGGACCATTCAGATCACCAATACCGGAATCAATCCGGGCTCAGGCGTGGGAAACCACAGACATGGGCTGAACCGTGAGAGTGTCGGGATTCCGGTGATCGCGATCGGAGTTCCGACCGTGGTAGATGCGGCTACCATTGTCAACGATGCCATCAGCGGTTACTACGAAGAAGTGGACTGCACCCTGAACTCCTTTTTTGTAACGCCAAAAGATATTGATGAATCCATAAAAAGACTGAGTTTTACCATATCCGAAGGACTGAATCTGGCATTTGAAAAAACAGCCTGTACAAATTCTTAGAATAAAGCAGCCTGTCCATGCATATAATATATTGTTATGGACAGAGTAAATAAAAAGAAATGTAAAAATAAAACAAAGGGACTGCTAGTATGCGTCCTGATGACCGGAATGATCGCGGTGGGGGGCAGAAGCAGCAGGACGCAGGGAAATAATACCTTAGGAACGCTGATGATGTCACAGTTTGAAAAAGAACTCTACAGTGACATTTTAAAAACCTATACGCCGGCAATGACATATGACCAGACAAAAGACAGCAGGGAGTATTTCAAGCGGGTACTCCCTCTTTATAGTTATATGAAAAATAATGAGGTCTATGATACGGCATCGGAGAGCGAACTGACCTATGAAATGATACGCGCAAAAGAGGCGGCAGACGAAAATCATGTGGATGAAAAAACAGGAGAATTAGTCAGTCAGAACAAAGACGAAGAGAGCGAGAAAAAGAGTCAGAAGCCGGTGGTGAATTTTTCTAAGGAAAAACTGGCAGATTTTGATTATCTGCGACAGAATTTTTATACGGTAGACCGGACGACTACCATTACCGGAGACCAGCTCAATGCAGAAAAAATGCTGTCGAAGGATATGCATCTGGCAAAAAATGTGGAGGGTCCACAGATCCTGATCTATCATACACATTCACAGGAAGGGTATGCGGATTCCGCACCGGGGAATTTAGATACCACGGTTGTCGGGGTCGGAGAATATCTGACACAGATCTTACGCGAAAAATATGGAATGAATGTACTGCATCATACCGGAACTTATGATGTCAATGACAGAGATCATGCCTATTCCAATGCTGAGCCGGCAATTGAGCAGATTCTTAGGGAAAATCCAAGTATTGAAGTAGTGATCGACTTACACCGTGACGGAGTGGCAGAGGGAACAAGACTTGTGACGGAAGTAGACGGCACGCAGATGGCATCCATCATGTTTTTTAACGGACTCAGCCGCACAACGGCACTTGGAGATATTTCCTATTTAAAAAATCCATACATACAGGATAATCTGGCATTTTCCTTCCAGATGCAGTTAAAAGCGGCAGAGTATTATCCGGGACTTGCAAGACCGATTTATTTAAAAGGTTATCGTTATAATATGCATTTTAAGCCGAAAAGCCTGTTGATCGAGGTTGGAGCGCAGACAAATACCTTACAGGAGGCAAAAAATGCCATGGTCCCGCTTGCGGATGTGCTGCACCGGGTCATACAGGAGTGAGAACTACCCCCTTTTTTTCTTGACGAATAACCGAAAAAATAATACCATATAAAGTGGGTTTTAATGCAAGCCGATATACAGGAGGAGATAAAAATGAGCAAGATAATATCCGCAATGGTATGCGTATTTATACCAATGATCGTCAGCACAATATTACAGCAGGTGTTCCATTTTTCTGATTACCTGATGATAGCAATTTATTTTATTATGTTTGCGATTCTGTTTTTCTTTGTAAAGAAAAAGGGATGGTTTTAAGGAGGAGTCATGTCACATATTGACCAGAGTAAAATTCGTAATTTTTGTATCATAGCACATATTGACCATGGAAAATCCACCTTAGCAGACCGCATTATTGAAAAAACGGGACTTCTGACCAGTCGTGAGATGCAGTCACAGGTGCTCGATAACATGGATCTGGAGAGAGAACGAGGTATTACGATCAAGGCGCAGGCTGTCCGTATCGTCTATACTGCAAAAGATGGTGAAGAGTATATTTTTAATCTGATAGATACACCGGGACATGTCGATTTCAACTATGAGGTCAGCAGAAGCCTTGCAGCATGCGATGGTGCGATCTTAGTGGTAGATGCAGCACAGGGAATTGAGGCACAGACACTTGCGAACGTGTATCTTGCCCTTGACCATGACCTGGATGTTATGCCGGTCATCAATAAGATCGATCTTCCGAGTGCAGACCCGGATCGTGTCGTGGAAGAGATTGAAGATGTAATTGGAATCGAGGCACAGGATGCGCCAAGGATTTCTGCAAAAACGGGATTGAATGTAGAAGATGTCTTAGAGCAGATCGTAGAAAAAATTCCGGCACCGCAGGGAGATCCGGACGCACCGTTACAGGCGTTGATCTTTGACTCGCTGTATGATTCCTATAAAGGAGTTATTGTATTTTGCCGTATCAAAGAGGGAAGTGTCCGTGTTGGGACAACCATTCAGATGATGGCGACAGGAGCAAAAGCAGATGTCGTAGAGGTCGGTTATTTTGGTGCAGGACAGTTCATTCCATGCGATGAACTTTCAGCAGGCATGGTAGGCTATATCACGGCGAGTCTGAAAAATGTACAGGATACCCGTGTGGGAGATACGGTCACCGATGCAAACCGCCCATGCAAAGAGCCGCTTCCGGGATATAAAAAAGTCAATCCGATGGTATACTGCGGTCTTTATCCGGCAGACGGAGCAAAATATCCGGATTTAAGAGATGCTTTAGAAAAATTGCAGTTAAATGACGCGGCACTTCAGTTTGAGGCAGAGACATCCATCGCCCTTGGTTTTGGATTCCGCTGCGGATTCTTAGGACTGCTCCACTTAGAGATCGTGCAGGAGCGTTTAGAAAGAGAATATAATTTAGACTTAGTCACAACGGCACCGGGTGTTATTTATAAGGTGCATAAGACCAATGGGGAAGTGATGGAGCTGACCAATCCGTCGAACTTACCGGACCCGGCACAGATTGAATATATGGAAGAGCCGATCGTCAGTGCCGAAATTATGGTCACAAGTGAATATATTGGAGCGATCATGGATCTGTGTCAGGAGCGTCGTGGAACGTATATCAGCATGGAATATATGGAAGAGACACGGGCACTCTTAAAATATGATCTGCCGCTCAATGAGATTATCTATGACTTCTTTGATGCTTTAAAATCACGTTCGAGAGGATATGCATCGTTTGACTATGAGATGAAAGGATATGTCCGTTCCAATCTGGTAAAACTCGACATTCTGATCAACCGTGAAGAAGTCGATGCCCTGTCCTTTATCGTATTTGAAGGAAGTGCATATGAGCGTGGACGAAAGATGTGTGAGAAACTGAAAGAAGAGATACCGAGACACCTGTTTGAGATACCGATACAGGCAGCAGTCGGCAGTAAGATCATCGCACGCGAAACCGTAAAAGCCATGCGAAAAGATGTACTTGCAAAATGTTACGGTGGTGATATCACACGAAAGAGAAAGCTGTTAGAAAAACAGAAAGAAGGAAAGAAACGAATGCGCCAGGTTGGAAATGTAGAGATTCCGCAGGAAGCATTTATGAGTGTCCTGAAATTGGATGATGGAAAATAAAGAAAAATAAAAACCGGACTGTCAGGGTTATGTATAAGGAACACCTTGGCAGTCCGACTTTTTTGTAAACAAATTACTATGTAACAGTAGTAACATCCAAAAAGCTGTAGCTTAGTCCGCTAATTTTAAATCATCTTCTTTGATCCATCCGATCTTTCGTAAAATCTCACAGAACACAACACTCAGTATTGCAGGGAGAACAAAACAGATCAATACCAGACCAAGCCAGTCAAAACCTGTGATAGCAGTCTTTGTTCCGGCAGCAATATCATTCAGCCATCCGGTGTATACACCGATCTGACCAACAAATCCACAGGTTCCCATACCGGAAGATACCGGAGTACCGTTCATCTGCATTTTAAAAATACAGGTTGCGATCGGGCCGGTAATGGCAGAAGCAAGTGTTGGTGGAATCCAGATGCGTGGATTTTTTACAATATTACCCATCTGCAGCATGCTTGTACCAATTCCCTGTGCGATCAGACCGCCCCATTTATTTTCCTTAAAGCTCATAACTGCAAATCCAACCATCTGCGCACAGCATCCGGCAACAGCAGCACCTCCGGCAAGTCCGGTCAGGCTGAGTGCAGCACAGATTGCAGCACTGCTGATCGGAAGTGTCAGGGCAATACCTACAATGACAGATACCAGAATACCCATGAAGAATGGCTGTAATTCAGTTGCCCACATGATCAGGTTTCCGACAGAGCTTGCCGCTTTACCGATTGCAGGAGCCCACCAGATAGAGAGCAGGGAACCAACTAAAATGGTAACAAGCGGGGTAACGAGAATATCAATCTTCGTTTCTTTAGAAACCATTTTACCACATTCGGCCGCAAAAATTGTCACGACCAAAACAGCAAGCGGACCACCGGCACCGCCCAAAGTATTTGCAGCATTTCCGACAGCCAGCAGTGAAAACAGGACCAGTGGAGGTGCCTGTAAAGCATAACCGATAGACACTGCCATCGCAGGTCCACAGATTCCTTTGGCATAGTCACCGATCGTGACAAGCAGCTCAAAACCGATCTGCTGACCTAATGTGGAAAGGATCGTTCCCATCAGAAGGGAGGCAAAGAGTCCCTGCGCCATAGCACCAAGGGCATCAATACCGTATCGTTTTGCGGAAAATACAACATTTTTCCGTGCTAAAAACTGTTTAAATGAACCGGGTTCTTTTGACATAATAATAACAACTCCTCTAAATTGATTTACTTTAATTTGCAACTGACAAGACAGCTGACTATGCAATCATAACATATAAGGAGGATGCTTGTAAACCATAAAAGGAAGAAAAAAGGAATCGGTACAGAAAGCCAAGATTAGAACTGTACAGCAAACGGGATTCGCGTTATAATAAAAACATGAAGAATTTAGAATTATATATACATATCCCTTTTTGTATAAAAAAATGCGACTATTGCGACTTTTTATCAGGGGAAGCAAGTGCATTTGAGAAAAAGGAATATATCAGGGCATTATTAAATGAAATTAAATATCAGGCATATGACTGCGAGGATTATGAGGTATCGACGATCTATTTTGGAGGAGGAACACCATCCACGTTAAAAGCACAGGTAATCGATTCTATTTTACAGGAAATCTATAAGTATTTTCATGTAAAAAAAGATGCGGAAATTACGATTGAGTGTAATCCGGGAACGGTCGAGAGAGAAAAGCTGGCACTTTACCGGTTGAGTGGGATCAATCGTTTGAGTTTTGGATTGCAGTCTGCAAATAATCAGGAATTAAAAATGTTAGGCAGGATCCACAGCTATGAAGATTTCTTAGAGAGCTATGATGCGGCAAGAAAAGCAGGATTTGAAAATATCAACGTAGATGTGATGTCAGCACTTCCTGCGCAGACCGTTATTTCCTATGAGATTACCTTAAAAAATGTGCTTCGCTTAAAACCGGAACACATTTCTGCCTACAGTCTGATGATAGAAAAAGATACGCCGTTTTATGAGCGTTATTCTGAGGATGAATATATCCGTGCTGCCGGTGGAAAACCGAAATATCTTCCAAGTGAGGAAGAAGAACGCAGGATGTACAAGCTGACAAAGGAACTGTTAGCAGAGCATGGTTATAACCGATATGAAATCTCAAATTACGCAAGAGAGGGTTACGAATGTAAACATAATGTAGGTTATTGGCGAAGAGAGAATTATATCGGAATGGGAATTGGAGCAAGCTCCCTATTTGAAAATACCAGATTCCATAATACAGATATCATGTTTGAATATCGTAAATGCAATTTTGAGCGTGAAGATGAAGAAGTCTTAACGAAAAAAGCACAGATGGAAGAGTTCATGTTTTTAGGACTCCGCATGACGAATGGAATTTCAAGGGCAGATTTTAAAGAAGCTTTTGGAATGGAGATTGAAGGTGCCTACGGACCGGCACTTGCAAAGCTGACATCTGAAGGTTATTTAGAGAAACGTGAGGGCAGGATTTTCTTCACGGAAGCAGGCATTGATGTCAGCAACACACTTTTGACGGAGTTCTTGCTGTAATTTTATAATCTTATAGGTTTATAGCTTTGTAGTTTTATCATTTTACGGTTTTATGATTTCGTGGTTTCCCAGCCAGTCGTCTATGATCTGTTATGCCGGAAGAATAAAATTCCGCCAAGAATACTGACCAACAACTCAGTTACAGGAAAGGCGAGCCATACACCGGTCATGCCAAACAGGTAAGACAGGAAAAATGCCATCGGGATAATGACAAAAAATCCGCGTAAAAGCGAGATGACATGTGCCGGGCGGGCAAATTCCGTGGAGGTAAAATACACCGACAGAATAATATTGAATCCTGCAAAAACACATGCGGTAAAGTAAATGACAAGTCCTTTTACAGCAGTTTGCTGTAGAAGGACATTTTTTTCGCTGTTAAAAATGGCAGTAATCTGCCCGGCACCGAAGAAAATACCAAGGTACACCAAAACAGAGATAGCCAGCATTGTGATCAGAGCATAACGCAAAATAGAATGTACCGCGGTGCGGTCACCCTTTCCATAGCTGCTGCTGAGGATCGGCTGGATACCCTGTGCGATTCCGGTGTAGACAGAGATCACAACCAGAGAAATATTTGCAATGATACCATAAGCGGCCACACCTGTATTTCCCTGCAGATTTAAAATGATCATATTAAAAATAATAATCACAATGCCGGACGAAAGCTCTGTGATCAGAGACGGCAGACCATCGGAGCAGATGTGGCGTATCAATCCGGGAGAAATGTGGCATTTTTCTAAATGAAAATGATTTTTCTTCTGAAAAAAGAAAGTTGACAGTATTAGGATACTGATCAGCGGAGCAAATCCTGTTGCGAGGACAGCACCGAAAATCCCCATTTTACATGGGAAAATAAAAATATAGTCTAACAGGATGTTAGAAAAACTGCCCATCAGCATAGCCAGCATGGAAAGCTGTGGAGCACCGTCATTGCGGACAAAACATAAAAGCAGATTGTTGAGCATGAAAGCCGGAGCAAAAAACAGGATCACCCGCAGATAAGTCTGTGTCATTTCAAAGACCGTTTCATTTGCACCAAGCAGATGTGTAAGTGGGGCAGAGAAAAACAGACCGGCACAGAAGAAGAAAAGTGCAGGCAGTAAAAAAGCAACAGCTGCATTGGTAAATACCTGATTCATATCCTTTTGCCGGTTCTGGCTTTTTAAAATAGAATAGCGTGTGCCTCCGCCCATGCCGATCATCAGACCGCTTCCGTGAATAAAGCTGTACACCGGAATGGCGAGATTTAAGGCGGTAAGTCCGTCTGCACCCAGTCCTTTAGAGATAAAAAAGGTGTCAGCTAAAATATAGCAGGACAGTCCAATCATGCCAAGGACATTGAGAGAGGCATATTTTATAAAATCATTGAGAATCGTATGTTGTTTCATCTGTGTTTTCCTTTCCTGAAAAAATTAGAACAAAAGTGTGCTTCATACACTCCTGCGCTCTGGTGTCTTCCATAGCACAGCTTTTGTTCCGCGCGCGAGCGGTGCTGCATAGCAGATATTTACTTATTCGTGAGCTGCGCATCTTCGCCCGAAGGGCTTTTTGCTCTATAGGAAACACAACTTTTATATTTTCATGTAACACGGTGCTTCCTATAGAGCAAAAAAAACGCCTTACGCTCATTCCTTCTAAGGCCTAACGGAATGAGGTAAAGCGAGCTTACCCGGCGGCAATTTGTATTTAGATTGTATATTCGTAACATATATAGCATATCCGTTTTGAAAAGTCAAGGTGGAGATACATATTAGTTTGGAAAGACATCCATCAATGACATTCCAAAGATAAAATGGTATAATAAATACGAATACCAGGAAACAAAAACAAGAAAACCATGGACAAATATAGAACAAAAAACATGACAACCCAAAAAGAATATCACAACATACAATTAAAAAACACCACCCTGACCTACCTCTTAGAGCGTAAGCCGGTAAAGAACATCAACCTTCGCATCAAGTCCGACGGCTCCGTCTGCGTGTCGGCAAATAACAGAGTCCCGGTGTGGAGAATCGAGGATTTTATTATAGAAAAGCAGAACTACATAGAGCGGGCAATCCGGGAGTATTCGAAGAAGAATACGCAGGAGTTAGCATCAAAACAATATGTGGACGGAGAAACCTTCGGCTTTTTAGGAAAAAGCCTGTGTTTAAAAGTCAAAGAGGCAGAGACTGAGCGGGTAGAGACGGACGGAATCTATTTGTGCCTATATTTAAAACAAACAGAAAATTTTACAAAAAAGGAGCGGCTGGTACAACAGTGGTTCAAAGAACAGACCGTGCAGGTGTTTTCTGAGATCATAGAAAGCATCTATCCGCAATTTGAAAAATACGGAGTGCCATATCCGAAGATCACCATTCGCAGCATGACATCCCGCTGGGGTTCGTGCCAGCCCGTAAAGGCAAGGATCACCTTGAATGCATGGCTCATTGCTACGCCGAAGGAGTGTATTGAATATGTAGTGGTACATGAATTTGCACATTTTATCCATCCGAATCATTCAAAGCAATTCTGGGCATTTGTAGAGAGCATGATGCCGGATTACCGGGAGCGAAAAACCATGCTCCGGGGCTATGGAACTCGTTGACGAACATGGAAAATTGTGCTAGTATAAAAAAGTAAATAAGCCCTTGGGGAAGGGATGAACAGTGTGTTAGGAGGAAGGTTTTATGCAGCAGGGAACAGTAAAATGGTTTAATGCCAAAAAAGGTTACGGATTTATTTCTGATGAAGAAGGAAAAGATGTATTTGTACATTTTTCTGCTTTGAACATGGATGGTTTCAAAGAGCTGAAAGACGGAGAGCGTGTAGAGTTTGAAGTAGTAGAAGGCGAGAAGGGACCACAGGCAGCAAATGTTGTTCGTCTTGGTTAATTCATAAATAGAGTAGAATTGGGAATAATAACCAAAAGAGGGTGTCAGGCACCCTCTTTTTAAATGATATATTTTTATAAAAAATAGATAGAGCAAACAAGTGAATTTTTGCAGAGAGGAGCAGACACGGCGTTGAGAGACTTAAACACATTAGAGGCATACGAATTATTAGAAAAGAAAGAATTACAGGATTTGAATTCTGTCGGATATAGATTGCGTCATAAAAAGACCGGGGCAAAGATAGCACTGATCCGGAATGACGACGAGAATAAAGTATTTTATATCGGATTCCGTACACCGCCAAAGGACAGTACCGGAGTGGCACACATCGTAGAACATACCGTATTATGCGGATCGGATAAATTTCCGGTCAAAGATCCGTTTGTAGAATTGGCAAAGGGTTCCCTGAATACCTTTTTAAACGCCATGACCTATCCGGATAAGACCGTCTATCCGGTGGCAAGCTGCAATGATAAAGATTTTGCAAACCTGATGGATGTCTATTTAGATGCGGTATTCCACCCGAATATCTATAAATATGAAGAGATTTTTAAACAGGAAGGCTGGCACTACGAATTAGAGAGCGAAGACGCACCGATCACTTATAACGGAGTAGTTTATAATGAGATGAAGGGAGCATTTTCTTCACCGGAAAGCGTGTTAGAGCGAAGCATCTTGAATTCCCTGTTTCCGGATAACACCTATGGAAATGAATCCGGCGGAGACCCGGTAGATATTCCTGACCTGACTTATCAGGATTATTTAGATTTTCACAGCAAGTATTATCATCCGAGCAATTCCTATATCTACCTCTATGGAGATATGGATTTTGCAGAAAAATTAGAGTGGATCGACAAAGAGTATTTATCCGCATATGACGCGATCACCTTAGATTCCGCGGTCAAAGAGCAGGCAGCATTTGAGAAGCCAAAAGAAATCAGCTTCCCATATCCGATCGCAAGCAGTGAATCTTTAACAGACAACACCTATCTGTCTTACAATACCGTAGTGGGCAATGTGTTAGATAAAGAACTCTATTTAGCGTTTGAAGTCTTAGAATATGCATTGTTAAATGCACCTGGAGCACCGTTAAAAAAAGCGCTGATCGATGCAGGCATCGGAAAAGACATCATGGGTTCTTATGACAACGGAATCTATCAGCCGATTTTTTCTGTTATTGCCAAGAATGCAAACGAAGAGCAGAAAGAAGAATTTTTAGCAATTATCCGAAGTGTCTTAGAGGATTGTGTCAAGAATGGTATCAGTAAAAAATCACTGTTAGCAGGAATCAACAGCATGGAATTTAAATTCCGCGAAGCTGATTTTGGTGCTTATCCGAAAGGACTGATGTATGGATTACAGTGTCTGGACAGTTGGATTTATGATGAAAAAGAACCATTTATGCATATAGAAGCAATCGAGACATATGCATTTTTAAAAGAGCAGACAAAAGGAAGATATTTTGAGGAGTTAGTACAGAAATATCTCTTAGACAACACGCATGTATCGGTAGTAATCACAAAACCGCAGAAGGGTCTGAATGCCGAGAATGAAAAAGCCTTAGAAGAAAAATTAGCAGCATATAAGGCAACGCTCAGCAAAGAAGAGATTGACAGCCTCATCGCAGATACCAGACATTTAAAAGAGTATCAGGAGGAGCCGTCACCAAAAGAGGATTTAGAGAAGATTCCGCTTTTAAAACGGGAAGACCTGAAAAAAGAGATCGTAAAGCTGACCAACGAAGAATGTGAGGTAGCAGGCGTACCGGCACTTTATCACGATGTGTTTACCAGCGGCATCCACTATGTAGACTTTATGTTTGACATCAAACATATCCGTCAGGAAGATCTGCCATATGTCGGACTGTTAAAAGCCGTGCTTGGCTATGTCGACACAGAGCATTACGGCTATGCAGATCTGTCCAATGAGATCGATCTGCAGACCGGTGGGATCAGCAATAACATCTTAGGAACGGCAGATGTGGAAAACATCGAAGAATACAGTCTGAAATTTGAAGTACGCACAAAATTCTTAGAAGATAAGACCGGAGCAGCGCTTCGTCTGGTAAAAGAAATCCTTTGCAGTTCTGATTTGGACGATGAAAAACGTCTGTACGAGATCATCGCCCAGAGTAAATCCAGATTGCAGATGGCGATTGGCGGAATGGGACATTATATGGCAGGAATGCGGGCAATGTCCTACTTTTCAAAGACAGCAAAGATCTCAGATCTGACCGGGGGTATTGAACTCTATAAGATAGTCGCTGATTTAGAAGAACATTTTGAGGAAAAGAAAGAAGAATTAAAAGCAACCTTAAAACGCTTAGTCAAAGAAATATTTGTAAGAGAAAGACTGATGTTAAATATTACTTCCGCAGGTGGAACGGAATTCTTAGAACAAGAATTGCAGATGCTGTTAGAGTCCCTGCCAAGTGATAAGACCCCTGTAAAACCACAGGAGATCCTCTGTGAGAAAAAGAACGAAGGCTTTTTAGATGCCTCAAAAGTACAGTATGTTTCCCGTGCGGGCAACTTTGTGGAAAAAGGGTATTCCTATACAGGAACACTAAGAATCTTAAAAGTCATTATGGGCTATGATTACCTGTGGATTAACATTCGTGTCAAGGGCGGAGCTTATGGCTGCATGAGCGGATTTGGAAAGAACGGAGACACCTACTTTGCTTCCTACCGTGACCCGAAACTTCGTGCGACCAATGAAATCTATGAAAAGATTCCAGAGTATTTAAAGGAATTTGATGCAGACGAAAGAGATATGACAAAATATATTATCGGTACCATCAGCGAAATGGACACACCGCTGACCCCGATTTCAAGAGGACGGCGTTCCCTGATCAGCTATTTAGGACATATCACGGATGAAGAACTGCAAAAAGAAAGAGATGCAGTATTAAGCGGCACGGCAGAGGACATCCGTGCGTTGGCACCTTTAGTACAGGCGGTCTTAGAAGAGCAGGATCTCTGTGTAATCGGAAACGAAGAAACATTAAGAGCAGAAAAAGAGATGTTTATGGAACTGAAAAATCTGTACTAGGAATGTACGAAAGGAAAAATCAAAGGAGACGGAATGAACAATAATTTTAAATCGGGATTTGTAACGATCATCGGACGTCCGAATGTAGGAAAGTCAACCTTGATGAATCATTTGATCGGACAGAAGATAGCGATTACATCCAACAAACCACAGACCACCAGAAACCGGATCCAGACCGTGTATACCGATATGGACAAAGGACAGATCGTATTTGTAGATACACCCGGAATCCATAAAGCAAAAAACAAGTTGGGAGAATACATGGTCAATGTAGCGGAGAAGACCTTAAACGAAGTGGATGTGGTACTCTGGTTAGTGGAGCCGAGTAATTTTATCGGAGCGGGTGAGCAGCACATTATCGAAAAACTGCAACGGGTAAATACACCGGTCATACTGATCATCAACAAAGTAGATACGGTAGATGAAAAAGAAAAAATATTAGAATACATTGACACCTATCGAAAAGTCTATGACTTTGCGGAAATTGTACCGCTGTCTGCACTTCGCGGTCAGAACACGGAAATATTGACAGACCTCATATTTAAATATCTGCCATATGGCCCGCAGTTCTATGATGAAGATACCATCACTGACCAGCCGGAGCGTCAGATCGTAGCAGAGGTCATCCGTGAAAAAGCGTTGCATGCACTAAACGAAGAGATTCCGCATGGAATTGCAGTATCCGTGGATAAAATGAAAGTACGGAAAGGCAAAAAGATCATCGATATCGATGCGACCATTGTTTGTGAAAAAGATTCCCATAAAGGAATCATTATCGGAAAACAGGGAAGTATGTTAAAAAAGATAGGAAGCAATGCAAGATATGAGATCGAGCGTCTTTTAGATGCAAAAGTCAATCTGCAGCTTTGGGTCAAAGTCAAAAAAGACTGGCGTGACAGTGATTTTTTAATCAAAAATTTTGGCTACCGCAAAGACGAAATGTAAGAAAAATGTCAACTGGTAATTATTTGCTGGTATAGGAAAGCTCACCATGGAAATTCTAATAACATAGATAACAGCATCCGACAAGGAGGAATTTTCATGGGAGAGGAAACCTGGAAACAATTCATGAGTACAGGAAGAGTCACGGACTATCTGGCATATAAAATGATTGAGCATATGGCAGACAGTGAACAGAAGGCAAGAGGTGTGGCAAAGCATGGGGCAGAATCTGGTGTTGACAGGAATGGTGCTGTCAGTGATACCCATAGGGGATTACGATAAGAGAATTACATTGCTCAGCAAAGAAAGAGGAAAGATCACAGCATTTGCAAGAGGAGCGAGAAGACCGAATTCCCAGCTCCTCGCTGCAACAAATCCTTTTGCATTTGGTCAGTTTGAACTATATGAAGGGAGAAGTACATATAATCTGGTAAAAGCAGAAATTACCAACTATTTCCGGGAACTGACCATGGATTTAGAAGCCGCCTATTACGGGTTCTATTTTCTGGAGTTTGCGGATTATTATGCGGTGGAAAATGAAAATGCGACAGAGATGTTAAAGCTGCTCTATCAGTCCCTCCGTGCATTAGAGAGTGATGCCTATTTAAACCGGCTGGTACGCTGCATCTATGAATTGAAGATTCTTACGATCAATGGAGAATATCCGAATGTCTTTTCCTGTAGAAAGTGTAAAAAAGAGGAAGATTTAGGATGGTTCAGTGCAAAATATGCCGGAACCCTGTGCAGTGAATGTAAAAATGAGGAAAACGTCATACGGCTGGACGAATCCACACTCTATACTATGCAGTACATCATCACAAGCAGCATTGAAAAGCTCTACACCTTTCAGGTATCGGAGGCAGTGTTGCAGACGTTAGAGCGAATTTTAAAGTCCTATCTTGCTATTTATGTAGACCGAAAATTCAAGTCGTTAAAAGTCTTAGAGGAGATTCGCCGCTAGAAGTTGAAATTTTGCGGATAAAAGGGTATAATGTGAGAGATTTGCATAAGTTAGGAGGTTACATATGAAAAAACAGATGGTTGTCTGCTTTGTTGCAGCAGCGGTGATGATGCTTGTGACCGGCTGTGGGACAAAGGAAGACCGCACAACACTTCATATTAAAGACGGCGGGAAAGTCGTAGAAAATATCACGGAAGATTTCAATCAGGATAACTATGATGAGAAAGAGTTAAAGACATTCATAGAGCAGCAGATTGAAGATTATAAAAAAGAAAGCGGGAACAGCGTCAAATCCGGTGGGTTTGCAGTAGAAGATGGCAAAGCATATCTGACCGTCAAATTTGACGATACCAAGACCTATTCGGATTTTAATGATGAGACACTGTATCAAGGAAGCGTTGTAGAAGCCGTAGCGGACGGTTATACATTCCCGGAGCATTTTTATCCGGTCAAGGATGGAAAATTAAAAAAGAAAGCAACCGATAAGAATATCGATGGTGATGACAGCTATAAAGTAGTCATTACGAGTGAGAGTATAGATGTTGCGGTAAGTGGAAAAGTAGCATATGTGTCAGGAAACAACGTCAAGATTAAAGACGAAAAGACCGTTTCGATCCAGAAAGAAAATGCAGATGATACGTCACTGACGTATATTGTGTACAAATAAAGAAGGCGAGGAAAAAAGCAATGGAAAAGACCATGGACAAAATTGTTGCATTGGCAAAGGCAAGAGGATTCGTATATCCGGGTTCTGAGATTTATGGAGGACTGGCAAATACATGGGATTACGGAAATCTTGGTGTAGAATTAAAAAATAACGTAAAAAAAGCATGGTGGCAGAAATTTGTAATGGAAAATCCATATAACGTCGGCGTAGACTGTGCGATCTTGATGAACCCGCAGACATGGGTGGCATCCGGACATCTTGGCGGTTTCTCCGATCCGTTAATGGATTGTAAAGAGTGTCATGAGAGATTCCGTGCAGATAAGATCATTGAAGATTTTGCAGAAGAGAATGGAATTACCTTAGAAGATTCCGTAGACGGCTGGTCACAGGAGCAGATGAAGAACTTCATCGAAGAGCACAATGTACCATGTCCGACCTGTGGAAAACATAACTTCACGGACATCCGTCAGTTCAACCTGATGTTCAAGACTTTCCAGGGTGTCACAGAAGATGCAAAGAATACCGTATATTTAAGACCTGAGACGGCACAGGGAATCTTTGTCAACTTCAAAAACGTACAGAGAACCTCCAGAAAGAAGATCCCGTTTGGTATCTGCCAGATCGGAAAATCCTTCCGTAACGAGATCACACCGGGTAACTTTACCTTCCGTACCAGAGAATTTGAGCAGATGGAGTTAGAGTTCTTCTGCGAGCCTGGAACAGACTTAGAGTGGTTTGATTACTGGAGAAGTTTCTGCCGTGACTGGCTGTTAAGCCTTGGAATGAAAGAAGATGAGTTAAGACTCAGAGACCATGATCCGGCAGAACTGGCATTCTACAGCAAAGCAACTACAGACTTCGAGTTCTTATTCCCATTCGGCTGGGGAGAACTTTGGGGAATCGCAGACAGAACCGATTATGACCTGACACAGCATCAGAACACATCCGGTCAGGATATGAGTTATTTTGATGATGAAAAGAAAGAAAAATACATTCCATATGTTATCGAGCCTTCACTGGGTGCAGACCGTGTGGTATTAGCATTCTTATGTGCAGCTTATGATGAGGAAAATATCGGAACAGAAGAAAAACCGGATATGAGAACCGTACTTCATTTCCATCCGGCACTTGCACCGGTAAAGATCGGTGTACTTCCGTTATCTAAGAAATTAAATGAGGGTGCAGAAAAAGTCTTCACACAGTTATCTAAGAAATACAACTGTGAATTTGATGACCGTGGAAATATCGGAAAGCGTTACAGAAGACAGGATGAGATCGGTACACCATTCTGTATCACTTATGATTTCGACTCCGAAGAGGATGGAGCAGTTACCGTCCGTGACCGTGACACCATGGAGCAGGAGCGCATCAAGATTACCGATTTAGAGGCATATTTTGCAGACAAATTCACATTCTAAGGATCTTACAGGATCATAAAAAGCAGAACATCAGAGGATGAACTTCCGGCAGGGAGTGCATCCTCTTTTTGGATTGAAAAAATATCCGTAAATCCTTGTCAGAAGCGGCTTTCAGCCAATGGTCCAGTGTAAGAGTTTGGTAAAAAGTTTGGAAAAATCAGGACAAAAACCTAGACTTTAGTTTGCTATACAAAATGCGGACCATATGTTAGAATTTTAATGAAAAGTCAAGTGTTGAAAATATGTAGGAGGGAAAATATGAAGAAAAGACGATTCACAGAAAAAAAGAGTATATCTTCCGTGTTCAGTCTCTTTCTGGCATTTGCATTGATGGTGACAAGTGTCTTAGGAAGCAGTCTTGGAACACTCGAAGTACAGGCAGCAGAAGGGACATTATCCGGTAGTGGAACATATAATGACCCGTATATTATTGAAGATGCGGCAGATTTAAAGGCATTTGTGCAAAAGTAGCAGATGGTGTTGCCAGCATTGATGTTTCAGACGAAACGTGGCAGCCTATGCCGGCAAATGTCAAAGATACTGAAGGCAACGATGCCGGATATACCGGTGTATTCGATGGAAATGGTGCAACGATCAACTTAAATGTGGACAAGTCAGGAAAAAATGCCGGCTTATTCAGCATCATAGGTGACGGCGGAAAAGTTAAAAATGTAACCACAGATGGCAAAGTAATAGGAGGGAGCTATGTCGGTGGTATATGTGGAACGAATAAAGGAACAATTGATGATTGTAATAACAAAGCAGATGTAAAAGCAGGGAGTGATGTGGCAGGAGGAATTGCAGGTTGCTGTGAAAGCAGCGGAAAAATTCAATTTTCCGGCGCTATGACAAATTCCGGTAAAATTAACTCAAGTGGTTCTATAGGAGGAATCGTGGGAGAATGCAAGGGTTCTATTGAGGGAGCCGGAGAACTGCAGAATACAGGAGTTATTGACGGTGGAATGTATTATAATTACACTGGTGGAATCGCAGGAAAATTAGGAGCCACTGCTGCATTGAAAGTTACAGGAGAGGTACGGAATACGGCAGAAGTCAGCGGAAGTACTTATACAGGAGGAATTATAGGCTATCTGGCATCAAGCAGTGGTGACCCGATACAGATACAGGCAGGAAGCATTCTGAATACGGGAAATGTCACTGGCAGCAATAATGGCAATTCAATCGGAGGAATGATAGGATGTATTCCGGGCGGGGCTGAAATATCAACAACGACAGGAGATATCAGGAATACCGGAGCAGTCAAAGGGCCAAAAACTATCGGAGGTGTGTTTGGATCTTGTAACAGCACTACGATCACAGCAGCCGGAGACATCGTCAATGCCGGGGAAGTGGCAAGCAGTCGCTCGGGTAATGAAATTGGAGGGATTGTCGGAAATTTGAATGAGTCACAGCTCATTGCAGTAGGAGGAGAAATCCGCAATGAGTCGAATGTTACGGGAGCAAGTGCGGTAGGAGGAATCGCAGGTTATTGTAATAGGTATAAGCTAGCTAGTCCGATCCGGGCATATGGAGACATTGTAAATCAGGGAAAAATCTCAACTACGAATGCTGGCAATGTAGGCGGTATCGTTGGAAGCTATAACTGTAAGGAAGGCATCGTGTCGGATACCGGTGTGATAAAGAACGAAGGTGCGATTGAGGGAATAGGTACCTATGTTGGAGGAATCGTGGGATCTTACGGTATCGCAGCATCTACAGGAGCTGTCAAAAAATGTATCAATACAGGAGATGTCACAGCCTCAAAGGGTATACAGGTAGGTGGATTATTCGGATATGTAAGCATAACAAGCAGCACGGAAGAATATAGAAATATTGAAAATTCTTATAGTACCGGACAGGTGAATGTAACAGATGCAACAGATGCAACAGACAGTCGGAATGGAACTTTAGTAGGCTGTTTTAGCGGAAATAAAATAAAGAATTGCTATGATACGGTAACAGATGCATTACCAATGTTAGGCACGACAAAGTATTGCCAGGGTGTAGAGAACTGTTACAGTATGTCAGAGGATACAAGCGTCACAGAGCCAGAGGGAGTCGTAGTTAAGACAAAGGCAGAATTTGCTTCCGGAGAAGTGGCATATTTATTAGACGGAACCGGAGAGAACCGTGCGGAAGCACCGGTATGGGGACAGAATATCGGAACAGATGAGAGTCCGGTATTAGGTGGAGCAGCCGTTTATAAAGACGGTGATGTTTATGCAAATACGGAACATACCTATGATGTGGCATATACATGGTCAGCGGATAAGAAGAACTGTACGGCAAAACAGAACTGTCGTCTCTGTGGCATAGAGGGAGCGAAAGAGACGGTAGCAGCAGCTTACAGTATCAAAAAACAGGCAACAGAACAGGCAGAGGGAATCGGACTCTATACGGCAGTATTTAAAAACGGTCTGTTTACAACACAGACAGCAGAAGTAAAGATTGCAAAGCTGACACCAAAACCAAGTCAGCCGACGAACCCAAGCAACCCGTCGAACCCGACGAAGCCAAGTGATCCGTCAAAGCCAACAAATCCGTCGAACCCGACAAAACCGACCAATAACAAAAAGAAGCCGGCAGCTAAGGGAACGACCCTAAAAGACAGCAAGGGTGCAACCTATAAAGTAACCGGTGCAAAAGTAAAAAATCCGACGATAACCTATGTAAAACCGAAAAAGAATGTAAAGAAAGTCAACATTCCGGCAACGATCACGGTAAAAGGAATTAAATATCAGGTAACGGCAGTATCGAAAGATGCATTTAAGAATAACAAAAAAGTGACACAGGTCACAATCGATAAGAATGTCAATAACATCGGAAAAAATGCATTCTACGGCTGCAAGAACTTAAAGAAAGTGATCATCAAGACCACAAAGCTGACGAAAAAGACTGTCGGAAAGAATGCGTTCAAGGGAATCCATAAAAAGGCAACGATCAAAGTGCCGAAAAAGAAACTGGATGTTTATAAGAAACTTTTGAAAAATGCAGGGATCAGCAAGAGCGTAAAAGTAGTTAAAATGTAAGAAAAATAGGTAAAAAACAAAAAAAGAACAGAAACAGTAACAGGCGTGAAAAAGCAGAAGGGAATCTTTGGATTCCTCAGACTGTAGACAAAGACCTCGGCATTCCGCCGAGGAATTTTCTTTGAAAGAGGCTAAAAGTCAGTATTTTCAAGACTTTTAAGCCTCTTTTTGGTATAATGAAGATATCAAAAAAGGCGGTATTTTCATATG
>JABLTO010030210.1_pt1 | contig 238552 bp, 295 predicted proteins | sample 7160091 | NCBI WGS metagenome assembly JABLTO01 (sample SAMN14651225, study PRJNA627086) | human gut metagenome | isolation source: feces | host: Homo sapiens | reverse complement strand
CCATTTTCATCTACTTTTGGTCCAGCTTCTGCTTCGTTAGCATTTGCAGCACCTTGTGCTCCTGTTTCATCTACTTTTGGTCCAGCTTCTGCTTCGTTAGCATTTGCAGCACCTTGTGCTCCTGCTGCTGCATTTTGATTATATAACTTTTCAGATATTGAATAAAATACTGTTGTTAATTTTTCTGTTGCAGATTTTATTGCTTCTACATCAGATCCTTCTAATGCTTTTTTAACATTTGCAATTTCTGTTTCAGCTTTAGCTTTTTCTTCTCCGCTAATTTTATCTCCTAATTCTGAAATTGTTTTTTCACAATTGTATACTAAACTTTCTGCATTATTTCTTGCTTCAATTTCATCTTTTCTCTTTTTATCTTCTGCTGCATGAGCTTCTGCATCTTTAACAGCTTTGTCTATATCTTCATCTGTTAGATTTGTAGATGCTGTAATAGAAACTTGTTGACTATTACCTGTTGCCATATCTTTTGCAGATACATGTACTATACCATTTGCATCTATATCAAATGTTACTTCGATTTGTGGAACTCCTCTTGGTGCTGCTGGAATTCCTGAAAGTTGAAATCTTCCAAGTGTTTTATTGTATGCAGCCATTTCTCTTTCACCTTGTAATACGTGTACTTCTACACTTGTTTGTCCATCTGCTGCAGTAGAGAATATTTGTGATTTTTTAGTTGGTATTGTTGTATTTCTTTCTATTAATTTTGTAAATACTCCACCATATGTTTCAATACCTAATGAAAGTGGTGTTACATCTAACAATACTAAATCTTTAACATCTCCTGAAAGAACACCACCTTGAATTGCTGCACCTATTGCAACACATTCATCTGGGTTTATTCCTTTATCTGGTTCTTTTCCTGTTATTTTTTTAACTATTTCTTGTACTGCTGGAACTCTTGTAGATCCACCGACTAATAATACTTTGTGTAAATCATTTGCACTAACACCGGCATCTTTTAATGCTTGCATAACTGGTTTTTTAGTTTCTTCTAATAAATCACTAATTAATTCTTCAAATTTAGCTCTTGTTAAATTTACATCTAAATGTTTTGGTCCTGTGCTATCTGCTGTAATAAATGGTAAATTAATATTTGTTTGTTGCATTCCAGAAAGTTCTATTTTAGCTTTTTCTGCAGCTTCTTTTAATCTTTGCATTGCCATTTTATCTGTTTTTAAGTCAATACCATTTGATTTTTTAAATTCAGATACTAAATAATCTATAATTCTTTGATCAAAGTCATCTCCACCTAAATGGTTGTTACCACTTGTTGCTAAAACTTCAAATACACCATCACCAATATCTAGTATAGAAACATCAAATGTTCCTCCACCTAAATCATATATCATAATCTTTTGATCTTGATCTTCTTTATCCATACCAAAAGCAAGTGCTGCTGCTGTTGGTTCATTTATTATTCTTAAAACTTCTAGACCAGCTATTTTTCCTGCGTCTTTTGTTGCTTGTCTTTGACTATCTGTAAAATATGCAGGTACTGTGATAACTGCTTGAGTTACTTTTTGTCCTAAATAATTTTCTGCATCTTGTTTTAATTTTTGAAGAATCATAGCAGAAATTTCTTGTGGTGAAAATTCATCACCTTCAATTTTTACTTTCTCACTTGTTCCCATTTTTCTTTTTATTGATATTACAGTATTATCTGGATTTGTAACAGCTTGACGTTTAGCTATTTGTCCTACTAATCTTTCTCCATTTTTTGAAAATGCTACAACAGATGGTGTTGTTCTGTTTCCTTCTGCGTTAGGAATTACAACTGGCTCGCCACCTTCCATAACAGCTACACATGAGTTTGTTGTTCCTAAATCAATACCTATTATTTTTCCCATTATAAATTCCTCCTATATTTTTAAACTTTCAATTTTTATTTCTTTTGTAAAATTATATATAACGCAAAATATGCGTAATTTACTTTTAACATATTTTAAATTAATTTGCTACAACTACTAAAGAATGTCTAATTACTTTTCCGTCTATTATGTACCCTTTTCTGTATTCTTCTTTTATTTCTTTTTCCCCAAGATTTTCATCTACTACAGATCCTACTGCTTCATGTAACTCTGGATCAAAAGTTTTTCCAATTGTATCTATTTCTTTTACTCCATTTGCTGTTAAGACATCTTTAAATTGTTTTAATACCATTTCCACACCTTGTTTATAATTACTATCTTTTGTTTCTACTTTAACTGCTTTTTCTAAATTATCTATTACTGGTAATAATGATGTAAAAATGTCTGATACTAAAGAATTATACAATCCTTCTCTCTCTTTTGAACTTCTTTTTTTAAAATTATCAAATTCAGCCATTAATCTTTTTAGTCTATCATCTTTTTCTTCAAGTTCCTTTTTTTGATTATCAATCAATTCTTTAATTTTTTTAACATCTTCGTTATCTTCTAACTTTTTTTCTTTCTTTTCTTCTTGCATTTAAATTCCTCACTTTCTTAATATCCGTTTAGTTTTTTACTAATATATTTCATAACAGAAATTACTTTTGAATAATCCATTCTTGTTGGTCCTATAATTCCTATTGTTCCTAAGTCTTTATTAGCTATTCTATGTTTAAATGTAACTATACTAAAATCTTTCAATTCACTATGTTCTGTTTCATTTCCAATATATACATTTATATCATTTGCAAGTCCTGCATCTAATATATCCAAAACTAATTCTTTTGTATCTAATACATTTATAAAATTTTTAGCCACCTCTAAACTTTTAAATTCTGGCAAGTCAAATGCTTTATTTGTTCCCTCTAAATAAATTTTAGCGTCTTCGTGAATAACTTTATTAATTTCTTGCATAACAGGTTTTATTACACTTAAACTATAATTCATTTCTGAAAAGATGTATTCTTCTAGTGGCTTATCTATTGAATCTAGTGGCTTTCCACGTAATTTATTATTAAATATAAAATTCAACATTTCTACTTGCTCATTTGTTATATCTTCATCGAATTTTATAATTGTTTCTTTTATAACTCCACTGTCTGTTAGTATAACAGCCATTAACATTCTTGTTCCTAATAATACAAATTTTATTTCTTCTATATTTTGTATTTTAGGTCCAATAGCAACTGTTGTATAATGTGTGATTTCTGATAAAGTGCTTGTAGCAATTTTTGTTAATTCTTCAATTTGGTTTACTTTTGTTTCTAATTTTGATTGAATGTATTTTATTTCTTCTAGACTAATATTATCATCTTTAATTAATTCATCTACATAAAATCTATATCCCTTAGCTGATGGTATACGTCCACTTGATGTATGTGGCTTATCTAAGAAACCAACTTTTTCAAGTTCTGCCATATCATTTCTAATTGTTGCACTACTAAAATCCAAACCATATTTATTTACTATACTTCCTGAGCTAACTGGCTCTGCAGTATTTATATATTCATCTACAATTGCTTGCAAAATTCTTTTTTTTCTATTATCTAACATGCCCTCACCTTCTTTTTAGCACTCTTTTGTCTTGACTGCTAAACTGCATATATATTATATCCAAAAAAAGGTATTGTCAATACCTTTTCTCTTAAATTTATGTGAATTTTATGTGAAAATTTTATTAATCCTTACTTTATACAAAAACTAACATAAAGGCTATTATAATCAAAATTATTGAAATAACATCAAAAAACACTAACAATAATTTTTCTTTCATTGACAATAGTGAAAGCATTTCAAATTCTACTTTTCCGTATACGGCTACATTTCCACTAGAATAATGACAATGATAATAAATTAATGCAAAAATTTGCTCTGTATAACCTTTCAAAACATATCTTAAATTTATTTTCTTGCTTCTATATTTTTTTAATCCCATGTATATATAATGTAAAAATATATTTTCATCATAGTCTTTCATGAAATAACCTCTATCATCTATAAATTTTTCCTTAATTTCTGTATTTGAGAAATTTCCTATTGTTTTTCCTCCTTTTTTACATAAATATAAACAAAAAATACATGCATTTACAGCTTTTATTTCATCATATATTTGAATACTACCTTGATAATTACATTGATTTAAACTATCTGTTATTTTTTTATTCATTATATTATTATTATATCTTAAATTATTTTTCTCTGTTAAATATTTTTGAAATTCTATTTTATCTTCTGAATTTAAAGTTTCAATACTCACATTCAAATCACTATTATAATTTCCATCATACCCAGAAATAATTTTTATATTGATATTTGGTAATTTTCCTTCTACCTCCGCTTCTATTCCAAATTTTTTATAAAACCTTTTAATTTTTTCTTCATTTATACATTCACGATTTTTAAAGCAAAAAAACACTCTTATTACCTCTTTTCTATATTATGATCTTCTTATTATGATTTCAATTTATTTTTAATATGATAATTTTTCTTTATAAAAAAATTATATCATTATGAATTTTTCATTTCAATAAATTTTTTCATTGCACTTTAAATATTCTTTAGTACTTTTATGCTAAAAAATAATTTTATTATGAATTAATATTTTTTTATTTATATGTAGTCTATATTTTTTGCTATATATTAAATTTTACGAACTTTATTAAATATATTTTTTCTAAAAAAAAATAAATGTAAATACATTTTTCTTTGTATCTACATTTATTTTATTATTTAAACTTTTATATTTTAAACTTCTTCTATTTTTAATAAATTTGTTGTTTTAGCTCCGTTCTTTGGGAAACCTCCTGTTATTGCAATAATATCTCCTGATTGTATTCCCATTACTTCTTTTGCTTTTTCTTTAGCTATCGCTACTACTTCGTCTGTACTTTCTGAAGCTGGAACTATTGTTGGATATACTGCATAGTTAAGTGCTAATGAACGTGCAACTTTTTCTGAATTTGTAGCTGCTAAAATTAAACATCTTGGTTTTAAATTACTTATTCTTCTTGCTGTATCTCCACTTACAGTTGATGCAATTATTAATTTTATATCTAATACACTTGCCGCTTCTACAACACTATCAGCTATTGTTTCTGTAATGTCAACTTCTCTTTCTGAAGCGAATTTATAATCATAATCATAATATTCTTCTGTATCTCTACAGATTTCAGCCATATAACGAACAACTTCTACTGGGAATTTTCCAACAGTTGTTTCTCCTGAAAGCATTACTGCATCTGTACCGTCTAAAACAGCATTTGCAACATCTGAAACTTCTGCTCTAGTTGGTCTTGCACTTTTCTTCATAGATTCTAACATTTCTGTTGCAACTACAACAAATTTACCTTTTTCACGACATCTTTGGATCATTTCTTTTTGATATCTTGGTAATTGTTGCATTGGAACTTCTACACCTAAATCTCCACGTGCTACCATGATTCCGTCTGAAACATCTATTATAGAATCTAAGTTTTCAACACCTGTTGTACTTTCTATTTTAGATATTACTTTCATATCTTCTCTATTATATTCTTTTAAGATTTCTCTTGCAGCAAGTACATCTTCTTTGCAAGAAACAAATGATAATGCAATGTAGTCACCTTCATGTTCACATGCATAAATAATATCTTCTCTATCTACATCACTAATAAATGGTATATCTAATTTTACACCTGGTGCATTTAAACTCTTCTTGTTTCCTAAAACACCACCATTTATTATTTTACAAGTAACTCCATCTTCTTCTACAGATACTACTTCAATTTTCATTAATCCATTTTCTAATAAAACTATTGAACCAACTTTTAAGTTGTCTATAGCTTGTGGATGGTTTACAGAAATTCTTTCTTCGTTTCCTAAAACTGTTTCTTTTACTAAACGAATTGTTTTTCCTTCTACTAATGTGATTTCATCATTTTCTAACATTCCGTTTCTGAATTCTGGACCTTTTGTATCATATAAAATAGCAATATTTTTCTTTGTCATTTCTCTTACTTTATGAACAGATTCTACAACAGCTTTTCTTTCTTCCATTGTTGCATGAGAAAAATTAATACGAGCCACATTCATTCCTACTTCTACCATTTTGCACATTACTTCTGGTGCTGTACTAGCAGGACCTATACTACAAATAATTTTTGTCTTTTTCATTATTTAACATCTCCTTTATTTTTTTAACATATCGACTATTATACTCACAATTTGACAAAAAATCAATATTTTACATAAAATTTTCAAAAAATCATTGTTTTTTATTGCTATTCATCTTAAAATATGTATCTGTATTTCCAAAAAGCTGTTTAATTTTTACTTAATCAAAAACTTTCTTAATATTCTATAAATTTTATTTATATTTTACTTATTTTTTACTTTACAAGTTTTTCTTATCCATTTTTTATTTAATCATTATTAATTAATATTCTAGCCATTTGAACACCTGAACAAGAAGCCATCATTAGTCCTCTTGTCATTCCTCCTCCATCTCCAATTGAATATAGATTTTTTACACTTGTTTCAAACTTATTATCTATAACAACTTGATTACTATAAAATTTAATTTCTGGCGCATATAATAAATTTTCTGGATTTGCAAATCCTTCTATTATTTTATCCATATCTCTTATAAAATGTAAAATATCCGTCATTGTTCTATAACCTATTGCAAATGTTATATCTCCTGGAACTGCAGATTTTAATGTTGGCTTAACAAAATTTGATTCAAGCTCTTTTTCCCATGTTCTTTTTCCTCTATAAATATCACCTAATCTTTGAACCAAAACATTTCCTGCACCAAGTTCATTTAAATTTTTTGCAACATTTCTTCCGTAATCTATTGGTTTATTAAATGGATATGTAAAATTATGTGATACTAATATTGCTAAATTTGTGTTAGTACTTTTTTTATCTTTATATGAATGACCATTAACTAAAGTTAAATTATTATCATACACTTCTGATGATACAAATCCACTTGGATTTTGACAAAAAGTTCTTACTTTATCCTTAAAAGGTCCTGGTTTTCCTATAAATTTTCCTTCATACATATATTTATTGATATCTTTCATTATTTCATCTGGTAATTCATATCTTATTCCTATGTCCACAATACCAGTTTTTGTATTTATATTATGTTTTATACACATATCAGATAACCAATTTGCGCCTTTTCTTCCAACCGCTAAAACGACTTTATTTGCATATAACTCTTCTTTTTCATTTTTAGTATTCTTTACTTTAACCCCTTCAATTTTATTTTCTTTTATTATTAAATCTTCAACTATCGTTTCAAATTTCATTTCTATATTATTTTCTTCTAGATAGTCTTCTATTTTTTTATATAATTCATGAGCTTTTTCTGTCCCTAAATGTCTGATTGGAATGTCTACTAACTGAATACCTTCTTTTCTTGCTTTATTTTTTATTTTATCTACTTCGTCTTTATATTTTGTTCCTTCTAGTTTTTTATCAGCTCCAAATTCAAGATATATTTTATCTGTATAGTCAATTAATTTTTTAGTTTCATTAACACCTATATATCTATGAAGATTTCCTCCAACATGAATATCTTCATCTTCTTTATTGTATAAAGATAATTTTCCATCTGAAAACGCTCCTGCTCCTGAGAAACCACTTGTTATATTACAAAAAGGCTTACACTTTGTACACTTTCCTAATTCTTCAATTGGACATTTTCTTTTTTCTACTCTTTTTCCTTGTTCTATCAAAAGAACTTTTTTGTCTTTTATATTTGTTTTTTGGATCATCTCATACGCAAAAAAAATTGAACTTGGCCCCATTCCTATAACAATAACATCATATTTACTATTCATAAAAATCCTCCTTTTTCCAAAAAAAATAGTAAGAGATATATTAATGAAATTTAGTTTTTATTTTTCATCAACCCCTTACTATAATTATTTTTTATTTTTTATTTCTAAACCAATTTTTAAAATAATCCCTTAATAAAACATCATTTTTCTTTTGTATATAAAAATACCCAATAATTGATGTAATTAATGCTCCTACTGCATCTACAAATAAATCTGTCATTGTATCTACTAATCCATCTTGTCCTAATTCTGGAAATCTAAATTTTTGCATATTAGTTCCTAAAATTCTATCTGCACTAAATTCAAAGAATTCCCAAAACACACCCATTGTAACTGCAAAACAAAAAGCAAACATTACAACAAAAAATGGACTTAGTTTTATACTATTACTATAACTCTTATTTAATAAATATACAAACATGAATCCAATAACTCCTAAAATAATTCCAGAAGTTGTGTGTAACATTGTATCCCACCAAGGTATTTTATCATAAAAATTTTTAATTTCACCTAAATATTGTGCCCCAAATATAAATAGTGTAATTATAATTTGTAAACTTCCAGGTAAATATACACCGAAACTTTTTTTCAAGTATACTTGGATAAAAAGTTAAAGCAATTGTAAGTATTGCTATAAATATTTGACTATAATCTTTTACAATTATACCTCTTGCAATAATCAAAACTAATAATAATCTTACAATATTTGTAATAACCATATTAATTTTTCTGTTTTTTTGTTCTTTTTCTTCTTCTGTAACTTTTTTTAAGGCTTTTTTTATTTTAATCACATCCTTATTATAGTACTTTTATTAACTCTCCCATATCTTTTCCTTGAACTTTTGGAATTTTTATAATTTCAAATTTAGATACTTTATCTCCAAATTTTATTTCTACAATATCTCCTAATTTCACTTCATAGCTTGGCTTTGCTTGTTTTCCATTAACAAATACTCTTCCACTATCTGCTGCCTCATTTGCTACTGTTCTTCTTTTTATGACTCTTGCTATTTTTAAAAATTTATCTAATCTCATAAATTACTTCCTTTCAATAGTTTTTATATCACATTTATATTTTTTAGTAAATAGCTGTTCTTAGATTTTAGTATAATAAATTCTTCCATATTTACTAAAAGATTTTCCTATTTTTTTTGACTTTTTATTTCCAAATATACTTATTTTACCCAATATATAATTTATATAGATATTATTTTTGTATTATTATGTTTTTTTATCATCTATTTTGTATTATTACATCATATGATTGTTATTTACTTTTTTATTAATATAGTTTAAAATATTATTACTAATTTGTAAGGGAGGTTATCCAAAATGCAGCATGCGCTAAAAGAGGAAGTCAAAGATGAACTCTGCGGAAAGTACATTGTTGTATCAAACCCATCTAATGAGTCTGATAAACTTTCCAAAGAAGAACTTCTTGACATCTTTTCTCTTCTTCTTGATCACACATTCGTTTACGAAAATGGATTCATTTATGTTTGTATCTAACACATATTTGTAGTCCCTGCCGCGTTACAATTATAGCGCAAAGTAAAGACATATTTTTTAAATATGTCTTTACTTTTTATATAATATTTTAAAGTTCTATTAATTTATTTAATTGCATAGAAAAAATATATGTATGCACGACTTTTCTTTTTAAGCTTGATTCTAATGCTTTTTTATATATTTCTAATTGCTTATTATATTTTTTTACTAGTTTATCTTCTTCCCCTTCTTTTATGTAGTCTGTTTTAAAATCTACTAATATTAATTCATTATTCTTATTTATATAATATAGATCTATTATCCCTTGTACTAATATAGTTTCGTCTGTATCTATTTCAAATACATCTTTTGCTAAGATATTTATATAAAATGGTTTCTCTTTATTTATCTCTTTTGCACTTTTTAGTTCATTCCACAAACTTGATTTTGTATACTCATACAATTTATTTATTTGTATTGCTTCTTTTTCGTTTTCTGTTATTATATTTTTTGCACATAATCCATCTACCATTATTTGCAATTTTTCAATATTATATTCTTCTTTTTCATTCATCTTTTGAACACATAAATGCATTAAAGTTCCTTTTTTACTACTCGTAATTTTTTCTTCTTTATTTAAAAATTTTGGTTTATTAGTTAGCATTTTATATTCTTGTATGTTTTTTATTTCTGCAGTTTCCTCTAAGCTCGATATATTTTCATTTTCCAATTCTTTTATTTTAGTAACAGATGTCTTAGTAGGTATTAATATAGAATCTATATATTCATATTTCCACTTAAGTTTTTTTATTATATCTTCATTATTAGTAGTTACTCTTTTCTTTAACTGGTCTAAAAAATCTTTTTGCTCATCTTCTTTTTCTTCTTTTTGTCCATGTTTTAATATTTCATTTTTCTTATGTATTTTAACTGAAAATATACTATCTGTTTTTTCTTTGTTATTTAAATATACAAGTTCTAGCCAATCTAAATATGATTTATATTTCTTTATTAATAACGGATTAATTTTAGTTTTATTTTCTTTATCTTCATACATATTAAGCATTTTTTCTTTATCTTTTAAAGCTTTTTCTGCATCCTTCCTTAGTCCTGTTATTATTAATCTTTCTTTTGCCCTTGTTAGCGCAACATATAATATTCTCATTTCTTCTGATAAAGTTTCTTTATAAGAATTGATTCTTATAGCTTCTTTTGCTAGAGTATTATATTCTATTCTGTTTTCATAATTTATATATTTTGGACCTAATCCTATATCTTGGTGCATTAAGATTGTATCGTTTAAATCTTGCATATTAAATCCTTTTCCTGTTCCTGCTAAAAATACAACCGGAAATTCTAATCCTTTACTTTTATGAATACTCATAATTCTTACAACATCTTCATTTTCGCCTATTAATTTAGCAGATGTCATATCTCCACTTGTAGTTTTTAATTTATCTATAAAGTTAATAAAATTAAATAAACCTTTAAAACTTGCTTTTTCATATTGCTTTGCTCTTTCAAAAAGCATCTTTAAATTTGCTCTTCTTAATTCTCCATTTGGCATTAAGCCGAACATAATTATAATAATTAGTTTCCATATATATGTTCCAAATCAATTCATCTAGTGGCTTTTCATTAACTTTATTTTGCCAAGATTTTAATTCTTCTAAAAAATTTTCAATTTTTAATTTTAAGTTTTCCTCACACTGAATTCTTGCACTTATAAAAGCTTCATAAAAATTAGACTCTTTATTACATAATCTTATTTTTACTAATTCATCATCTGTAAATCCACCTATACTTGATCTTAAAACGCTAACAAAAGGAATGTCTTGTGTAGGATTATCTATTATTTTTAACACAGATAAAATAGTTTGTACTTCTATACTATCTAAAAATTCAGATGAAGTATCACTAAACACTGGTATATTTAATGCAGTAATTTCTTTTTCATATATAGGTGCTAATGTTGATGTTGCTCTTAATAAAATTACAATATCTTTATATGTTATTTTCCTATATCCGATTTTTTTATCATATACAACATAATCAGGATTATTTAATAATTCATTAATCCTATTTGCTACATATTTTGCTTCTATAACACTATTTTCTAATATAGGTTCGTCACTTTCATTTTTTTCTATGCTTTTACTACTATCATTTTCTTCTTCGTCATCATCATCTTCTTTAAGATCTATTATTTCTAAGTTTGTAATACCTGCATATACAGATTTTATATTTTCTGGCGGTTCATAATTTGCTCCCATATTTAAATATTCATCTTTATCATATAGAATATCTCCAATTTCTTTTGTCATAATATTATCAAAAACTAAGTTTGTAAAATCTAGTATATTTTGTCTACTTCTAAAATTTTTAAATAATTTTATTTTTAAATCTCTTCCTTGCTCTTTATCTATACTATATTTTTCATATTTTTCTAAAAACAATTCTGGTCTTGCTTGTCTGAACTTATATATACTTTGCTTAACATCTCCAACCATAAATATATTGTTTCCTTTTGAAATACTTCTTAAAATATATTCTTGTACCAAATTACTATCTTGATATTCATCTATTGCTATTTCTTCAAATTTTTCTTTATATTCATTTGCAATTTCTGTACTAATAAGATTTCCTTTATCGTCTTTTTTTACAAGCAATTCTAATGCAAAGTGCTCTATATCATTAAAATCTATTATATTTTTTTCTCTTTTCTTGTATTTAAATCTATCACTAAATTCTAATATTAAATTTTTTAAACTATTTAAAATTGAATACATTTCTTTAATATCATTATTAGCCACTTCTGAATTATATAATAAAACTTTATTTATACTTGATGATATTTTTTTCTTTATATCGTCTCTTATTTTTTTTGCTTCATCTTTTAATTCTATTGTAACTTTTCTATCTACTGGCCACTTCATCCACTCTATATTAGAATGATTATAAGCACTATCCCATGTATTTAAATTATTTAGTAAAGATTGAAGCTCATATGTATCATTTTGTATAACTTTTATATATTTCTCTAACTCATCAAATTTTTTCATCTCTTTAGCTAAATTTTCTAATCTTATTATGCAATCTTTAACATCTTCTGAAAGGCTTTCTAGCAAAATTTTACCCCAAATTGTACCTGAAAAGTCATCAGTTATATCATCAATTTTAAACATTTTAACTTTTTCTTCTATCCATTCTTTAGGGAAAGGACTACTTTGAATAAATTTATATATAGTAATTATTAATTCTTTTAATGATTCATCATCTCTATAATTTGTATATGTATTAATTAATTTAATAAATTCCTTATCATTATTTAAATATTTTTCCTCAAATAATTCTTCAATTACATCTTGTTTTAATAATTCTATTTCTCCTGTATCTCCCACTCTAAAGTTCGCAGGTATATCTAATTCATAAAAATGATTACGTATAACATCTAAACAAAATGAATGAATTGTACATATGCTTGCTTTATTTAATAATATAATTTGTTTTTGTAGAGCTTCATCTTCTGGATTTTCATCAATTTGTTTGTATATTGCATCTAAAATTCTCTCTCTCATCTCACTTGCTGCAGCATTTGTAAAAGTAACAATCAAAATTTTATCTATATCTATTTTATCTTTTATAACCTTACTTATCATTCTTTCAACAAGAACTGCTGTTTTTCCACTTCCGAGCTGCTGCTGCTACTAATATATTAGAATTTTTTTCTTCTATTGCTTGCATTTGCTCTTTAGTCCATTTTACTTTACTCATTTTTCCTCCACTTTTGTAAATTTCTTTATATTTTTACCATTCTTATTTTTATTATATTATCATTATATTATTGTTTTTTAAATAGAAAAATTAAAATTGCCAAAATTTCCAATTTGAATTTTGGTAATTTTGACAACTTTATTTTTATTTTTATTTTATATACATATTAGGATCTATTTGAACGTTGTCTTTTAAAATTTCAAAATGTAAATGTGATTCATCCGAAATTTCAAAAGTAGCTGTATTTCCTACAGTTCCTATCGTTTGCCCTTTTTTTACATTTTCTCCAGCTGTTACAAATTCTGCTGTTAACAAATTAGAATATACAGTACTATATCCATTATTATGCTCTATTACTACTGTTAGTCCATATCTTGGATCATTTTTTATTGACTTTATTTTTCCCTCTTCAGATGCTTTAACAATAGTAGTTTTATCTGCTTTTATATCGATTCCTGCATGTGTTACCCATTCTTTTAAAGTATCTGAATAAACCAATTTATCTTTAGCATATTCTTTTATAACATCACCTTCAACGGGCATTGAAAATACTGGATCTAATTTTTTTGTTTCCTTTTTAGCTACATTTTCTTCTGTATTTACATTTTTGCTTTCTTCCTTAATAGTAGTATTGCTTGTTTTATTTGATTTGTTTTCAGAAGTTTCTTTACTATTTTTTATCTGATTTACTTCGTTTTTACTCTTTTCTGAACTTGTATCTACTACCACTACTGTATTTGACTCTTCTTTAGCTTCATTAACAGATTTTCCTATACTACTACTTGTTTGACTTGCTATATTACTTCCCTCTGTTGCTAAACTTGCTATTTTATCATTATTTATTTGTCCAAGTTTTGATTCTTCTGCATTTTTATTTCCATAAATGAAAAACGAAACTACAACTACTATTATTAGTAGAGAAACAATCCCACCTGATGTAAATAACATTTTATTTAAACTCGCTTTTTGTATATTTCTTTTTCTTTGTATATCTTTTCTCATAAAATAACTTCCTCCTTAATTTTTCTTTAGTATAATTATTTCCTTTTGAGAGAAATTTATACAGGAAAAAAACATAAATAAATTTTATTATAGATTTAATAATCTATAAATCTATAATTTCCACACCAATGTAAAAATGTGTAATAATCTCCTCACAATTTTTTCCTTGTTTTGCTAGGCTATCTGCTCCAGTTTGACTCATACCAACTCCATGCCCATATCCTATTACTGAAAAAATTATGTTATCACCATCAATTTTAACTTCAAAATTTGCAGATTTCAGTCCAAATATACTCCTTACTTCTACTCCTGATAAATTCTTATTTCCAATTTTTATAGTCTTAACTCTATTTCCTTTTGTATATTCCAAAATTTGTATTGCATTTTCTTCTTCAAAATTAATAGAAAAATCTTGATATTTTGACTTTATTTTATCTATTAATTCTTGTTTTTGCATATTAACTTCTGACTTATATTGAGTATAAGCTTCTTCACCTGATGTTTGAACAGTTTGAAGATATGGATAACCAGAGCCTCCCCATACGTTAATTGGTGCTTCTGTACTCCCTCCACTATTAGAATGAAAAAATGCATTTATTGGCTCTCCATTATATGTTATAATTTTTCCTTTTGTTTCTTTTACTGCTGATACTATTTTATTCCAGTTACTTTTCCTTTCTTTTTCGTCCCATTTATTTAATCTATCTTCTTTTGAAATCCAAGCCTGACAACAACCTGAATCGTCACATATATCGGCTTCTTGGTGTTTTCCAGCATTATGTATAATTTTATAAATTGTATACGTTCTTGCAACAATGCTTTGTGCTTTTAATGCCTCTTTTTCAAAGCTTGCTGGCATTTCTGCAGATACTACTCCATATAAATATTCATCCAAATTTAAGTTTTCTACACTTCCAGTTTTGGTGTGTAATACTTTTACTGTATTATATTTTTTATAATCATATGATGATTCATTTATATTTGATGAATTTTCATTTTTATTATCTATATTTTCTATTTTACTAAATGTTTGTTTACTATCTCCAAATTTATTTGTAAATAATATTGGAATCAAAAAAGAAATTAATATTAATATCAAAATATAGATAATTAATTTTCGCATAATTCCTCCTTTTTATATTACAAGTTTAAGTCTCATTGAGTTTAGTACTTTTTTTTCAATTCTGGATACTTGTACTTGGGTAATTCCTAATACTTTAGCAACTTCACTTTGGGTTTGTCCTTTATAGTATCTTAATAAAATCAATTGTTTTTCTCTATCTTCTAGATTTTCTATTAATTGATTTATGCAAATTTTATCTACTACATTATTTGATTCATTTATACTACTACTTATTTTATCTAATATGCTAATACCTTCATCATCTCCTGAATATGCTTTATCATATATAGACTCGATTGGATTAAATGAATCTAATGCTGCTGCAATTTCTTCTTTTGAAATTTTCAAAATTTTAGAAATTTCATCAACCTTAATTTCTTTCCCATTTTTTCTCATATATTCTTTTTGTAGTTCTTTAATTTTAATTCCTAGTTCTTTCATACTTCTACTAACTTTAATTGGTCCATCATCTCTAATAAATCTTTTTATTTCACCTAATATATACGGTACAGCATATGTAGATAGTTTTACTTCTAAATTTGTATCAAATCTTTTTATTGCTTTTACTAAACCGAAGTGAACCTATTTGATATAAGTCTTCTAATTCATAACCTCTACTATTAAATCTTTTTACTATACTCCAAACCAAACCGCTATTTTGCTTAACTAATTTAGACATAGCCTCTTGATTTCCATTTTGAGCTTTATAAATTTCTTCCATACTATTTTCGTACATATTTTTTCCTGCCTCTCTTATCTTCTTCCTAGATTAGCTAGCTCTATTTTCTCTATATTTTCTTCAGCCTCCTCTTTTTTTATAAATTTCTTCATTGTTACTTTTGTACCTAAACCTAGAACAGAATCAACATTAATTTCATCCATGAAACTTTCCATTATTGTAAATCCCATTCCAGATCTCTCTAAATTAGGTTTTGACGTATATAGTGGTTTTCTTGCCATTTCTACATTTTCAATACCTTTACCAGTATCTGAAATTTCTATTTCTATACAATTTGCAAAAATTCTACATACTATTTTTACAATTCCATTAATCCCTTCATATCCATGAACAATACTATTAGTAACTGCTTCAGATACAGCTGTTTTTATATCTGCCATTTCTTCTATTGTAGGATCTAATTGAGAAGCAAAAGCAGCAACAGATATACGTGCAAAAGCTTCATTGTTCGATTTACTTAAAAATTCTAATTTCATTTCATTTTCATATAGACTTTTCATAGCTTTTCTCCTTATTTTAACTATTTATATTTATTTAAAATTTATTTTGTAATTTTTATAAAAATATGTTATGACACATTTAAATTTATATCTTTTCTTATTGGTACTATTTTTAAAACACCACTCATTTCAAATACTTTTCTTATACTTGGTTTTACATTTATCATTTCTAGACTTCCACCAAATGTTTTTACTATTTTATATCTTCCTATTAACATTCCGATCCCTGCACTATCCATAAAAGTAACATTGCCAAAATCAAATACAACTTTTCTAGGCATATATCTCGTAATTTCATTATCTGCTTTCCTCCTTATATCTTGTGTAGTATGATGATCAATTTCTTCTGTTATTTTTAATATCAAAAGCTTGTCTTCTTGAATGTACTTGCTATTCAATTTCACACTCCTCCTTCTTTTGTTTTTTATATTATAAACCCATTTCCATTTTTTTCCTATAGCAAAACATAGGAACTTTTATCGATTTATGGGAAGTTTTCGACATTTATTGACTTTTATACTTTGTTATTTTCTAAAAAAATAAAAATGAAGATATTTATAGATTGTTACTTTCTTCTAAAGAACCACTAATTTTTCTTGAGAAACTAAATCATTCTATTTCAAATAAACTATATGCTTTCTTAATCACAACTCCAAAACTTTCAAAATCAAAATCTTTAAAATTTGATATTTCCTTTTATACAGGCCGGTGTTGTTAATCAAGTTTTGCGATATTTTAATGAATCTTCTAATTATTCCTTAGATGATATTAGTTCTTATTCAAAAAAAATATTTAATGCATTATTTCTTATTTAAAATAAATAAAAGCGAACCAAATGGTAAATATGAGTATTTAGTTAATTTTTACTAAATCTCCTATTCTTTCATTTGGTTCACTTTTTAATTTATTTCATTCCATTTAATCTTTCTATTGTATTTTCTAACATTTCTTTATATTTTGATAATTTTTCTTTTTCTTCTTTAACTTTACTTTCTGGTGCTTTATTTATAAATCCAGGATTTGAAAGCATTTTTTCTCCTCTTAATACTTCTTTTTCTAATCTCTCTTTTTCTTTTTCTAATCTCTCTTTTTCAGCTTCTATATCTACTAAATCTTCAAATGGTATATATATTTCTAAATCTTTTTGTATTATTGAAAAACTATTTTCTGGAATATCTTTTTTATCTTTTTGTATTATAATTTCATTTGCAAATCCCAACTTTTTCAAAAATTCTTTACTCTCTTCTATTAATTTATCATACTTTTCTGTTACACATATTAATTTTGACTTTCTTGAAGGATGAACATTCATATTGTTTCTTATATTTCTTATTTCACCAATTATAGATTTTATCATTTCGATTTCATCTTCTTCTTTTGCAAAATTCAATTTTTCTTTGTATTTTGGCCATTCTGAAATCATTATACTTTCATCATTATTATATAGTTTAGTATATATTTCTTCTGTTACAAATGGCATTATTGGATGTAGCATTTTTAAACTATATTCTAAAACAGTATTTAAAGTAAACATAGCTTCTTTTCTATTTAGACATTTTTTATCATATAAACGTGTTTTTACAATTTCTATATACCAATCGCAAAATTCATTCCAAATAAAATCATATATTTTTTGTGTTGCAACACCCAAATCATAATTATCAATATTTGTTGCCATTTCTTTTGCTAACTTATTTGCTTTTGACAAAATCCATTTATCTTCTATTGCCAATTTTGATAAATCATATTTTCCATCATAATCTTTTAAATTCATTAAAACAAATTTTGATGCATTCCATAATTTATTTGCAAAGTTTGAGCCTTGTTCAACTTTTGCTGGAATATATCTTATATCATTTCCGAAACTAATTCCAAGAACTAAAGAAAATCTTAATGCATCTGCTCCATATTCATCTATTACTTGTAGTGGATCTACTCCATTTCCAAGAGTTTTACTCATTTTTCTTCCTTGTTCGTCTCTAACCATTCCATGAATTATTACATCTGAAAAAGGTTTTTTACCTAAATATTCAAGCCCTGAAAAAATCATTCTAGATACCCACAAAGATATAATATCATACCCTGTTACTAATGTATTAGTTGGATAAAATGTTTTTAAATCTTCTGTTTCTTCTGGCCATCCAAGTGTAGAAAAAGGCCATAATGCTGAACTAAACCATGTATCTAATGTATCTGGATCTTGAACTAATTCTTTACATCCACATTTACTACATTGTTCTGGCATCTTACTTGCAACATGTATACTTCCACATTCTTTACAATAATATGCTGGAATTCTATGTCCCCAATATAATTGACGTGATATACACCAATCATGCAAATTTTCCATCCAATTAAAATATGTCTTATCATATTTAGAAGGTATAAATTTAATATCTCCTGACTTAACTGCTTCTATTGCTGGCTTAGCAAGCTCATCCATTTTTACAAACCATTGATCTGAAATTGTTGGTTCGATTGTTGTTTTACATCTTTCACATTTTGCAACATTATGCGTATAATCTTCGATTTTTATTAAACATCCTAAATCCTTTAACATATTTACTATTATATTTCTTGCTTCATATGCATTCATTCCTTTTACTTCAGGAATTAAATCATTCATTATTAAATTACTATCAAAAACTTCTACAAATTCTAGATTATTTTTAATTCCTGCTTGATAATCATTTGGATCATGACATGGTGTTAATTTAACACATCCTGTTCCAAATTCCATATCTACAAATGGATCTGCTATTATTGGTATTTCTTTATTCATGATAGGTAAAATACACTTTTTGCCTATTAAATGTTTAAATCTAGCATCTTTTGGATTTACTGCTACACCTGTATCACCAAGCATTGTTTCTGGTCTAGTTGTTGCCACTACTAAATATTCATCAGAATCTTTTATTTGATATTTTATATACCAAATATGTGATGCTTCTTCTTTATATTCAACTTCAGCATCAGAAATTGATGTTTTGCAATTTGGACACCAATTTATCATTCTTTTTCCTTTATAAATATATCCTTTTTCATATAATTTTAGAAATACTGTTTCTACTGCCTTAGACAACCCCTCATCTAAAGTAAAACGGCTTCTATCCCAATCACAAGAACACCCCATTTTTCTTTGTTGTTTTTGAATTGTTCCACCATATTCTTTAGTCCAGTCCCATGCTTCTTTTAAAAATTCTTCACGTGTTAAATCAGATTTTTTCTTACCTTTTTCACGTAGTTTTTGTACTACTTTCATCTCTGTAGATATAGCTGCATGATCTGTTCCTGGAAGCCATAGAGTATTAAATCCTTGCATTCTTTTATATCTAATTAAAAAGTCTTGTATAGTAGCATCTAAAGCATGTCCCATATGAAGTTTTCCTGTTACATTTGGTGGTGGCATCATTATTGAATATGCTTCTTTTGTCTTATCCATACTTGGTTTAAAATACCCATTTTCTTCCCAATCTTGATAAAGTCTTTCTTCAAAATCTTTTGGATTATATTTTTCGTTTAGTTCATGATTTTTCATATTTTTTCCTCCTTTATAAAATTCATCTTTAAAAAAAATAATCCTCTATCCCTTAAAATAAGGGCGAGGATCTATATTTTTCGCGGTACCACCTTAATTTACTAATAAAAAATTATTAGTATCTCTTATAAGCCTATAACGTGGCCTCCACGAATATATTTACTAAAATTTCGATATATCAACAAAAAAGCTACCTTCAATTTTCTTTTCTATAAGAAGCTCTCAGCTTAAAACTTCTTTTCTCTTTTCTAGCCAGTTTAAATTTACTCCTCTTTTTTATAGTTTTTATTTATTACCTTTTTATCTTATCATCATTTTTATTAAATTACAACTATTTTTAAGTTTTTATATTAAAAAGTATATACTTTCATTTTTTATTCTATTTCATAAAATCTTAATATCTATTAACAATTATATATAAAAAATTATTACTTACATTTTGCTTATTTTAGTAACATTATGCAAAAAATATTATAAATGCTCCAATCATTGCAATAATAAAACCTACCACTTTTAGTCCAAAGGCTCCTTCATTTTGATCTCCAAAACTAAAAAATTTCTTAGTTATAATTCTAGAATCATATATCATAATTACACCAATTAGACCTAATACCAAGCCAACAATTATTAATATCACTTTTCCCATAATTTTTTATTCTTCAAAAAACTCTACTGTATATTTACATTCAAACTCTTCATTTGGTTTTAATATAATTATATCTGTTTTTTGTGTAAATACTCCGCTTGATTTAACAGTATCTGCTGTAGTTTTCCAAGGCTCTATACATATAAATGGTGCATTTGGTTTAGACCAAACAGCTAAATATGGAAATCCTGAAAAATCCATTGTTAATACTGTTTTATTAGTATCACGTTTTTTTAGGCTTATTTTTGAAGATGTTATTCCTTTCATTATTAAAGCATCATTATTAAAAGTATCTTTATTTATATAAATTCTTCTTTTATCATCAATTCTATTTTTCGCATATTCTGTTCCAATTAATCCATCAACTAAATATAGAAAATGAATTTTATCTTCATCTTCTTCGAATTCTAGATAATAATTTTCATTTTTTAAGTCTTCACTATTTATTTTAAATGCTGGATGCCCACCAATTCCAAATGGCATATTAGTGTCTCCTGTATTAATAACTTTATATATTGTAGTTAATTTATTATCATCTAATCTATATGTTGTGTATAACTCAAAATCAAATGGAAATTTTGAAATAGTATTTTTATTACTTTTTAATACATAAGAATGAAAATTATCTAACTTAGTAATTGGTTCAAATTCTAAGTCTCTTGCAAATCCATGTTGTGGCATCTCATATGTCTTGCCGTTAATTATGGTTTGATTTTTCTTTAGTTTACCTACTGTAGGGAATAATACTGGTGAATGTCTTTTCCAGAAAACTTTTCCATTTTCGTCTACGCAATCTTCACCTTGATGAATTCTTTCTACTCCATTTAGTTTGAAGCTTACTAATTCCCCACCAAATTTAGAAGTCAACATTTGAGTATGCATATCCCATTCTCCTTAATCCAATTTTTCTTACTATATAATATTGTGTTTTTATGTAAATGTCAAGTGTTTTACATAAAAAATGTCATATTCTGTTACATTAATGAATACTAGTTTCTGATTAAACTATTATATATTTTTTATAATCAAAAACTAGTATTTATTAATTAGATTTCTACAGGAAATTTTTTAAGATCTTTTATTTAAGCTTTTATATTATCAATTCCACCTTTTAAATTATATACATTTCTATACCCTAAAGAATCTAAAATTTTCTTTCCTTTCAAACTACGAATGCCAGAGCTACAATATAAAATTATTATACTATCTCTATTTTGTATTCTATAAGAAATCTCCTTTCGTAGTTCATATAATGGAATACAAATCGCTCCATCTAAGTGTCCTTCATTATACTCTTGAATACTTCTTACATCTATAAATTTAGCATTTTGAAAATTGATCATATCTAAAGCTTCTTTATAATTAATATCTTTTTCTAAACATCTTGTAAAAAATCCACCTATTTTTTTTAAAAGCTTTTCCATCTTTCCTCCTAAAAAAAGATATCTAGTATATAATATTCTAGATATCTCTTTTTGGTTAAGCTTTTTTACTTTCCTCACTTTTTTTACTTTCAAGCTGTCTTGTAAGTTCTATATTGCTTGCAATTATTGTAAGAATATATACAAATAGGCATGCTGGTACAAATAATCTATTAATAGGAACTCTCGCAATTGCTATAACACTTAGCAACAAAGCTTCTGCTATTATTAATACTATACCTTCTTGTAAAACTACTTTTACACTTCCTAATTTTCTATATATACTTCCCATTACTATCAAAACAATTACTGTTACTGATAATCCTGGCCATTTATATGGTTCTACAATATCCCTTATTCTATAACTTGGAACATCTGATACTGTTACTAAATTACTTGTATCTGTTATTTCATATTTTTCACTTAATTTTTGTTTTAAATTTTCTACTTGTTCATCTGAAATATTTTTTGCTTTTATACAAAACATATCATCAAATTTTTCTACTTTAGTTATAAGTACATTCTCATCTGGAATTACTTCTTTTACTATTTTATTAACATCTTCTATATTATAATCTTTTCCTAAGAATATTTTTACTTCACGATGATTAGAATATATTGTATCTACATTAAATCCTATAGTAGCAACTACAATTATACCTATCACTATAATAATTGCTAAAACTGCATATACTATTTTTTTCATATATTAAACCCTCTCTTCAATTATTTATTATCTTCTGAATTTGACATTAATGCTTTTGTTATTAAAAAACTATACACAACCATCACTAATATTGCCCAGAACATTATCATACCAAAACTTGCTACCTGTACATTTTTTATAAAAGAAAATACTACAGAGATAATCAAACATGGCATATATATTAATAAAAATTGATAAGATATCTTTTTATGTTCTTTCTTTCCTTCTTTATCTGCTTTTATAATATTTAGTATATATATATAATTCATTATAATACTTAATAATACTGCAAGTATACCTGTAAATGTAACTACAACATTTGCATATCTTATAGTAATTAATAATGTTGCTACAAATCCAATTAAATTAATAATTGCTAATAAACCTTGTTTTTTATATTTTATAATTGTAAATATTGCTATTACAGCTGCTACTATTAAAAATATTATTAATAGCTTTTGTAAAATATCATTTGTAATCTCAGATTGAACATATAAATTTGTATCTAACTTATATGTTAATGGCATTACATCTGTTTTTAATAACACTGCAAAATTAGAAGCTTGTGTTAAATATTTTTGTAGATCTTCACTACTTGTTGAATTGGCACTTCCCATAGATAATTGTAATAAACCATCTTTTACTTCTTCATCAAAATATGTTGTTAACTGTGTTTCGTCATCTAATACAAGTTCAATTTGTTTTTTAGTTTCATTTCCTTCATCATCTTTTGTTGCTACATACTCTTTACTTATTTCATTTAATATTTTTGTTCCTTCTTTATTAAATTGTATATTTATAAATACTGATGTTCCACTTGTCGTATTTCCATAACCAACTTTTACATCTTTAATATCATTATTTGTTAATAAAACTCTTTTATCTTCAGAATCAATTATTTTAAATTCTCCGCGTGGTGTCATTTCAGATACTATTGTATCTGTATTACTATCTTCTGGTATTGTTACATATATCTCACCATTTGAAGATGATTTTCTTATTTCATATTCTTTTACACTTAATAAATTTAATCTTTCTTCTACGATTTTTTTAACTTTTTCATAATTTTCATCATTTAAAGAATCTTTACTATTTACAGGAGTTTCTTCTTTAGTGTATTCATCTTTTTTAGATTCGTCTATACTAGATGATTCTACTTCCTTTCCCTCACTATCATAATACTTTGTATTAACTGTTTCGTCAGGTTTTATATTAAAAACTCTTCCACCTTTGAAATCCATTCCTAATTCATAATCTGGTAAAATATTTTTCATTCTGTTTTTATCTTTTACAAATATTCCCATAAAAGATATCAAAGAAATTAATATAATTACTAGTATTGTTAATATTGTTTTTAAAGTTCTGTTTTTTGCTTTCACTTTAACTCCTCCTAAAACTTATAATAATTTTGTACCATTAATAACTAATTCAAACCATATTCCTAAATATTTTGCAGCGTATTTACTCATCATAGTTCTATCCATAAAAATTTCAAAATAGTCTAATACTGGTGAAATTTTAGTATCTATTGTTAAATCTAAAATTACTTTTCTTTCATCTTTATTTATAATAAACTCTGAATTTGTAACTGCATAATTTACTTTATCATGTTTATCAAAAGATGATATATTAGTATTTACTACTCTGTCTCTATGAACATCTGATTTATCTGCTAATATTAGAGCTGCAGATATATCACTCACTGCTGTTCCTGTTTGTTCATCGTGGTTTCCGAATTGCCATCATGATTTCTGTTCTTTTTTCAACATCCATTCCCATGTCTTTTAATATCTCATAGGCAAGTATTGCACCAGAGTGCGCATGATCTACACGGTTAACACAATTTCCTATATCGTGCATATATCCTGCAATTTTTGCAAGTTCTATTCTTTCTTTACTATATCCTAAAGTTTCTAATACTTTTCCTGCACGATTTGATACAATATTTATGTGCCTTGTAGAATGTTCTGTATAACCTAAAACATTAAGTTGTTTTTGAGAACTTTTTATTAGTTCTTGAACCTCCAAATTATTTTTTAAATCTTCTAATGTTATCATTATACTCCTCCATGTTTCTAAATTTTATATTAAAACAAAAAAAATATCAACTATTTTAATAAAAAAAAGTATGATATTTTTAGCTATTTTGATAATATATTTTTCTTTTATTTTTTTGAGTCTATATTAACTCCAATTACCCCACCAATCATTCCACTTATTATGGAACTAATAATCATTATAATTGATTCCAAATTTAATTCAAATCCTACAAAACATATACTTGATAAAATATATATTACCATAATATATATAGTTCCAACTAAAGCACCGTTAACAATCCCTTTTCTTTTTATTTTTATAGAACTTAATGAACTTCCTACTAAAATACTAATTATACTAATTATTATTACCACTGGTTTTATTGTATTTTCTTGTATATTTGTATATACCAATAAGCTTGCAAAAATAAATAGTAGCATAATGGAAATTAAAAATGCTATTATACTTCCTTTTATAACCTTTACTATATTATTATTTAAATTTATTTTATTGATACTAACATTTTTTTCCATAATTTATCTCTCCCTTTTTTATATTAACTATTACATTTATATTAATTATTTTTATATTTTAGAACTATCATATTTTCTATATCTTTATAATGAAAAAAAACTAGTTTATATAAAATTTTTTGTAAATATTTTTTTGTAAAAAAATAAAGAATAATTAAAACTAATTACTCTTTATTTTTATAATTATTATATTTAAAATTAATTACTACTTGTTGTATTTACCGCATTTTTATCTGCAACATTTTCACTTGCTGTATTATTACTTGTATTTGTTGTATTTGTTACTACATTGTTTGTTACTGTATTTGTTACTGTTGTATTATCTTTATTTGAAACTGTTCCTATTGTTTTATTCCAAAATTCTAATATGTTTTCTGTTTTATTATCATCACCATATACCATATAGTATGTGCTCTTTCCATTAACAAGTTCTCTATAAACCTTTTTTAGTTGAATTGGTAATAAAGTTCTTCCTGATGAACTTATAACTCCATATAATCCATCTTTATAAACTATAATACCTTCTCTATCTGGAATTACTAAAAGATTATTTCCTTTTGCTAGTTTTGATGTTCCTTCCACATATCCGAAGACCATCATATGTTGTATTTGTAATATTTTTACCATCTTTGTCATAAATAGTCCATTTATCTACCTTAGTATCTGTTATTTGTTTTACAGGTATACAATTATCAAATAAAATATATTGATTTGATATTTCATCATTTTCAAAGTTTGTTGTATCTATTCCTATTGAATCATATTGAGGATATATAACATATTTAGCACCTTTTGTTCTGTTTATAACTCCATATTTTTCTCCCACTTTTATGATATACAAATTGTAATTTGTATCTAATTGTTTAATCTCATCATAAGCCGGATCAATATCTGTTGATCCTCTAGCTGATTTTATACCTTGTTTTTTCTCCTTTGTAGTTACTATAAAATCTTGTGTACTTTCCAAAAATCTCATTTCTGTGTATCTAGTTCCTATTACACTTTCATTGTTTTCTGTACTATTTACTCCATATAACCCTTCTGCATTTTGTACTAATATTAAGCCATATTTCAAAGCTTTTTTATTAGCAAATGTCATTTCTTTTGATGTTATTACTGTATTTTTCAAACTTGAAGCATATCTATTAACTATTTCATCTAGAGTATAAACAGACATGTAATTTTTTTCTTGATCATTTATAAATTTGGTATTAAATAGCAAATCTATTCCCTCAGAAGTAGTATAAAGCTTACCATTTATAGATTTAACTTTAGTTTTTATTGTAAAGTCTTCATGTTCATCATATTCTTTTACAACTTTATACATTTTTTCAGAATTTGCTTCAAAACCTGCTGCTTCAAAACCTGTTTTATCTTCTACATATCCTTTAGTTACATCTTCGTCAAACTTTTTATATTCTCCATTATTATATTCAAAGTCTAATAAAGAAGCCATATCTTTAATAGATATATATAAAGTATTATCTTCATATACTAATAAGTCACTTGGTATGCTAGTTTTTCTATCATTAATTAAAAATCTAAATTGCTTAGATTGTAAATACATACTATATGATAATACTGCAACTAAAATTAATACTAAAACTACTATTGCAATAATTATTATTTTTAAAAGTTTAGTATTTTGTTCTTTACTCTTTTTCTCTTCATTATCAATAAGATTCATCTTATCTCCCCCTTACTCTTTTGTATAACCATATTTTTTATAAAATTCATTTCTGAAATTTAATAAATTATCGTTCTCTATTTCTATTCTAACCCTTTTCATTAAATTCGTCAAGAATGTAAGATTATGAATCGATAATAACCTTACTCCTAGAATTTCATTTGTTTTTACTAAATGTCTTATATATGCTCTAGTATAATTTTTACATGTATAACAATTGCATTCTGGATCTAAAGGAGTGAAATCTTTTTCATAAGTAGCATTTCTTACTACTACTTTACCATTCCATGTCATAGCTGTTCCATTTCTTGCAATTCTAGTAGGCAACACACAATCACACATATCTATACCAGCTAAAGCCGCTTCTATCAGGTAATCTGGTGTTCCAACTCCCATTAAATATCTTGGTTTATCTTTTGGCATAAGTGGCGCTGTATAATTTAAAATATCCAAAAATTCTTCTTTTGGTTCTCCTACACTAATACCTCCAATTGCATACCCTGGTAAATCTAAATTTACTAAATCTTCTAATGATTGTTTTCTTAAATCTTTGTAAAATCCTCCTTGTATTATTCCAAATAAAGATTGTTCATCAATATTTTTATGTGAATTTTTGCATCTTATAGCCCATCTTGTTGTTCTTTCCATAGATTGCTTTGTATATTCATAAGTTGATGGATACTCTACACATTCATCAAAAGCCATAATAATATCTGCTCCTAATGCTTCTTCTATTTCCATTACTTTTTCTGGTGAAAAGAAATGTTTACTACCATCTAAGTGTGATTTAAATTCTACACCATCTTCGCAAATAGTTCTTAAATCTCCTAAACTAAAAACCTGAAATCCTCCACTATCTGTTAATATTGGTCTATCCCAATTCATAAATTTATGAAGACCGCCCTGCTTCTTTAACAAGCTCATGCCCTGGTCTTAAGTATAAATGATATGTATTTGATAATATAATTTGTGCTTCTACTATTTCTTTTAGTTCTTCTGGTGTCATTGATTTAACAGTAGCTTGTGTTCCTACAGGCATAAAACATGGAGTATCAATATCCCCATGAGGTGTATGAATCACACCTCTCCTTGCGCCTGTTTGTTTACATTCATGTAATAATTCATATGTAACTGCGTGTTTCATTTTTCCTCCTTACTTATTTTTATATTGCTTAAAATATTTTTACAAATTCAAATTTAAATAACCATTTTATTTAATAAACATTGCATCACCAAAACTAAAGAATTTATATTTTTCTTTTACTGCTTCTTCATATGCTTTCATTATATAATCTTTTCCGGCAAGTGCTGATACAAGCATAATTAATGTAGATTCTGGTAAATGAAAATTAGTAATTAAACAATCTATACATTTAAATTTATATCCTGGATATATAAATATACTAGTATCTCCTTCTGTTTCATGTACAATACCATTTTCATCTGAAATAGACTCTAAAACTCTACAAGAAGTGGTTCCAACAGCTATAATTCTTCCGCCATTTTTTCTTGCATTATTTATTTTATCTGCATCTTCTTTTTTTATATAATAATGCTCTGAATGCATATCATGTTCTTCTATGTTTTCTACTTTAACAGGTCTAAAAGTTCCTATTCCAACATGTAATGTTACATTTGCTATTTCGACACCTTTTTCTTTTATTTTTTCTAATAGTTCATCTGTAAAGTGCAATCCTGCTGTAGGTGCAGCTGCAGAACCTTCATATTTTGCATACACAGTTTGATATCTATCTTTCTCTTTTAATCTCTCCTTTATATATGGTGGTAATGGCATAAGTCCTATTTTATCTAATATTTCATTAAATATTCCATTATATTCAAATTTTACTTTTCTATTTCCATCATCCATTTTTTCTAATATTTCTGCTTTTAATATTCCATCTCCAAAAGATACTTTTGCTCCAGGCATTAATTTTTTCCCTGGTCTTACCATAACTTCCCAAATGTCTCCTTCTACTCTATGCAAAAGTAAAAATTCTACATTTGCTCCAGTTTCTTCTTTTACTCCATAAAGCCTTGCTGGAATTACTTTTGTATTATTTCTTACCAAACAATCTCCTGGTTTTAAGTAATCTAAAATATCTTTAAAAACTTTATGTTCTATTGTCTTTTTTTCTTTATCCAAAACCATTAATCTTGATTCATCTCTTTTTTCTATTGGTACTTGTGCTATTAATTCTTCTGGTAAATTATAATTAAAATCTGTAACTTTCATTTTTTATTTTTTCCCTCTTTCACAATATCTTATAAGTTTCTTTAGTATTATACAAGATTTTTTGTATTCTGGCAACATAATGTAGCTAAAAATTTCAAGGCGTAAATACTATTTTTTAGTATTTACGCCAAATAATTTATTTTAAAGCTTCACTACATCTATGACATATATTAGGATTTTCCTTATCTTCCCCTACTGTTGTACTATACATCCAACATCTTTCACATTTTTTACCATCTGCTACTTCTACTTTTACTCCAATTTTTTCTTCATTTTTTCTTTCATTTTTTTCTATTTCTAAACCAGATACTATAAATACAGTCATTAACAACTCTTTATTTTCTAATAAAAATTCATATTCATCTTTTTCTGCATATAAAGTTACTTTTGCATTTAATGAATGTCCTATTACTTTTTCACTTCTAGCTTCTTCTAACTTTTTACTAACAAGTTCTTTTATTTTTATTATTTTATTCCACTTTTCTTCTAATTCTTTATTGTTATATTTTTCATTTATTTCTGGATAATATGAAAGCATTACACTATCTAATTTTTCATTATCTTTATGTGGCATAAATTTCCATATTTCTTCTGCTGTAAAACATGTCATTGGTGCTAATATTCTTACTAATGCTTGTAGTATTTCATACATTGTAGTTTGAGCTGCTCTTCTTTCTATAGAATTTAGTTTTTCTGTATATAATCTGTCTTTTATTATATCTAAATAGAAATTACTCATATCTACAACACAGAATTGATTTATTGCTTGGTATGCTTTTTTAAAGTCATATCCATCATATGCATTACTACAATCTTCTATTAGTTTATTTAGTTTTGTTAAAGCCCATTTATCTATTTCTTGTAGTTCTTCATAACTTACAGGATTATTAACATCAAAATCACTTATATTTCCTAATATAAATCTTGCTGTATTACGTATTTTTCTATAAACTTCTGCTACTTGTTTTATTATACCTTTTGATATACTAACATCTGATGTATAATCTGATGATAAAGCCCATAGTCTTAATATATCTGCACCAAATTCATTTATTAATTCCATAGGGTCAATACCATTTCCTAAACTCTTAGACATTTTTCTACCTTTTTCATCAACAACATATCCATGTGTTACAACTTCTTTATATGGTGCTTTTCCTTTTGTTGCTACTGATGTTAATAATGAAGATTGAAACCAACCTCTATATTGGTCACTTCCCTCTAAATATAGGTTTGCTTCTGGTAATCCTCTTTCAGCTAGTACAGATTCATGTGTTGATCCTGAATCAAACCATACATCCATAATATCTGTTTCTTTTACAAACTCTGTACATCCACATTCTGTACACTTTGCACCTTCTGGCATAAGTTCTTTTTCTGTTAACTCAAACCAAGCATTGCTTCCATTTTTTTCTACTATTTTTTGAACTTTATCTAAACTTTCAGATGTTACATATTCTTTTTCACAATCTTTGCAATAGAATATTGGAAGTGGAACGCCCCATGTTCTTTGACGTGAAATACACCAATCATTTCTATCTTCAATCATTTTTGTAATACGTTCTTCTCCCCATGTAGGATACCATTTTACATCTTTTATTGCTTCTAAAGCTTCCTTTCTAAATCCATCTATAGATGCAAACCATTGGCTAGTTGCTCTATATATAACTGGATGTTTACATCTCCAACAATGTGGATATGAGTGAGTTATTTCTTGTTTTGCAAGTAAGAAATTATGCTCATCTAACCATTTTATTATTTCTTTATCAGATTTTGCATAATACATTCCTGCAAAAGGTCCAGCTTCTTCTGTTTGATGCCCTTTACTATCTACTGTTACAACCATATCTAATTTATTTTTTAATCCACAAAGGTAATCTTCTTTACCATATCCTGGAGCTGTATGTACTGCACCAGTACCAGTATCTAATTCTACTAAAATTGTATCATCACTACCAAGAACTACTCTAGATTCTCTTTCTATAAAAGGATGTTTACATATTACACCTTCTAATTCATTTCCTTCATACTCTTTTATTACAGAATAATCATCTATTTTTGCAACTTCCATTACTTTATCTACAAGTTCAGATGCCATTATTAGTTTTTCGCCTTGTACATCAACTAAACTATATTTAAATTCTGGGCTTATTGTTATTCCTGTATTGCCTGGAAGAGTCCATGGAGTTGTTGTCCATATTACAACATATGTATCTCTTTCATCAAACAAACCTTTTCCTTCTATTACTGGAAATTTCACATAAGCTGTATTAGATTTTATATCTTTATATTCTATTTCAGCTTCTGCTAAAGCTGTTTCACAATCAGTACACCAATAAACTGGTTTTAATCCTTTATATATATATCCCTTTTTGTACATGTTTCCAAATACACCTATTTGTTTTGCTTCCATTTGTGGTTGATATGTTATATATGGATTTTCCCAATCTCCTATTGCTCCTAACCTTTTAAATCCTTCTGTTTGTTTTTTTATGTATTCTTTATTAAATTCTTTGCATGTATCTCTAAATTTTACAACAGGTATTTCATCTCTATTTAATCCTAACTTTTCTATTGCCTTTTTTTCTGTTGGCATACCATGTGTATCAAAACCTGGTACAAAAGGAGTATAATATCCTTTTAAATTTTTATATCTTACTATAGTATCTTTTAGAACTTTATTTAGTGCATGTCCTGTATGAATTTCTCCATTTGCATAAGGAGGTCCATCATGTAATACAAAAGGCTCTTTTCCTGCATTCTTTTTTAACATTTTTTCGTATAAACCTTTTTCAAATATCTCTTCAAATATTTTTGGTTCATTTTCTGGTAAATTTCCTCTCATTGGAAAATCTGTTTTTGGCAAGTTTAAAGTTTTGCCATAATCTTTTTTAGGTTCACAATTTTCACACATACTAATCTCTCCTTTTTATTATTTTATAAATATTGTTTTTATTTTTTTCAAAAAAATAAGAATTCATCCTAAAACTTTAGGACGAATTCTTTTCCGCGGTACCACCTATATTAAAAAATTTTAATAATTTTTTCTCTCTACTCTTTTTAACGCAAAGACTACGGTTTAATTTACTATTTTTTCAATCAAACTACCAAAAAGGTGATAACAAATAAATTATTATCTTACTAGAATTCCACCAATTTATCTAGTTCTCTATTAGTTTTACTTTATTTGTGTTGTCCTTTTTATTGTATTTTTAATTATAATATCTATATATTATCACCTTTTATCAAATTTTTCAAGCATTTTTTTCATCCTCAAAAAAGCTTTCAAATTCTTTTTCTGAAATAACCTCTTTTACTAATAAAGTTTCTGCTACTGCATTTAGTTTGTCCATATGGTTTGATAGTATTGTTTGTGCTTGAATATATGCATTATCAACTAATATTTTTATTTCTGCACCAATACAGTCACTAAATTTATCTCCAAGTAATTGTAATTCATATGGATCTTGATCTGTATTTATTGATATTGGTCCTATAACATCACTCATTCCATAAATAGTTACCATATCCTTTGCTATTTTAGTAGCTACTTCTATATCGTTACTTGCTCCTGTAGATATATCATTTAATGCTATTTTTTCTGCCGCACGACCACCTAAAAGTGCAATTAATTTTTCTTCCATCTCTGTTTTAGATACATAAAATTTATCTTCATTTGTTTTATACATTGTATATCCACCTGCAACGCCTCTTGGAATGATTGAAACTTCTTTTATATCTTTTTGTGTCTCTAAATATCTACTAACAATTGCATGTCCTGCTTCATGGAAAGCTGTTAATCTTTTATCTTTATCTGAAATTACTCTACTATGTTTTTCTAGTCCTACAGTAACTTTTTTCACTGCATCTTCTATATCCTTATTAGTTATTGATTCTTTATTTCTTATAGTAGCAATTATAGCTGCTTCATTTAAAATATTAGCAAGTTCTGCACCAGTAAATCCTGCTGTATCTTCTGCTATGTTTTTTAAATTAACATCATTAGCAAATTTCTTTTCCTTTGCATGAATTTTTAAAATTTCTTCTCTTCCTTTTAAATCTGGAAGAGCTATAGTAATTTGTCTATCAAATCTTCCCGGTCTTAGTAAAGCTTTATCAAGCATTTCTGGTCTGTTAGTTGCTGCTAAAACTATAATAGTTTCTTCTGTATCAAATCCATCCATTTCTACTAATAATTGATTTAATGTTTGATTATTTTCACTTTCAGAACCCGTTTGAGTAGTTCTCCTTGAGCCTATTGCATCAATTTCATCTATAAATACTATACAAGGAGCCATCTTCTTTGCTTTTTCAAATAGTTTTCTTACTCTTGATGCTCCAAGACCTGCAAACATTTCTATAAATTCTGATCCACTCATTGATATAAATGGCACATTTGCTTCTCCCGCAATTGCTTTTGCAATTAAAGTCTTTCCTGTTCCAGGTTTACCACATAATAATACTCCTCTTGGAACTTTTGCTCCCATTTCATAAAATTTCTTAGGATGTTTTAAAAAGTCAACTATTTCTATCATTTCTTGTTTTTCTTCTTCTAGACCTGCAACATCTTTAAACTTTATTTTTGTATTTTTAGTGTCTGCATCATATACTTTTCCTTTTTCGCCAAGTCCTTGCATTTTAAAAATTAGTACGAACAATATTACTAACATTATTGTTGGCAATAATGAAAATAATGTTTTTCCAATTGTTATAAATGCATTTGGTTGTTTTTGTATCAATTCTATATTATTTCCATTTTCAACTTTGTCTTGTATTAACTCCACAAAAGGTTGTGTGCTTGGAACAATTGATTTTTTTTCTTCTTCAACACTTTTTAATTTGACTTTTATAGTTGTACTTCCAACTGTCATCTCAATTTTTTCTATATTACCATCATTTATCTCTTTTATTAATTCTGTGTACGCAATTTCATTATCTTTCTCTTTTGTTTTCTCATTTACCATAAAAACTGTTAAAATTGCCAATAATATACATAGAACAATAATTCCTAATATTATATAATATTTCTGTTTTTTATTGTTTTCTTCTTTGTTTTTAGAACTCATATCTATTAATACTCCCTTCTAGTTTAGTCATTATCTATTTCTGGTTTTTGGCTTTGCTTACTTCTTTTTTCTTCATCATTATTATCTTTATGTCCATTATTATTGCTGTCTTTGCCATCATTTTCTTTACTTTCAGTATTTTCACCATTTGCCTTATATTCTTCTCTTATTTTTTGTTGTTCTTCTAGAATTTTATTTAACTCAAGCTGCTTTTTTATAAAGTCTGCTTTTATCATCAAAATCCCTGTTATTATATACACATATGATATTGCACTATACATAACTTGAAAATACTCAATATTAAATCCTGTATACCAATTTACTATTATATAAATAAGACTTAAAATAGTTGGAAGTGTTAGTGCATGTAATGCCATATTTAATACAGATTTATATTTTAGAGGAATTCTTAATAAAATAGATGTTATTCTTCCCAATAAAGCTAACATTATAGCATACATCATACTTGTTATAAAATACATTATAAACATGCAAATATAAAAAATTATAAAGAACATTATATAAAATATTATCATTTGATTTTCATTTAATTTTTTTAAAATTTCTTCTTTATTTAAGTTTGTAATATTATAATTTTTAGCAATTTCTTCATAATAATATTCGTCATCTTTTCCATTTATATTGCTATTTATAATTATTTTGTTTTTTAATAAAATTATTCCATTATCATAGTCACTAATATTTTCTTTATAGCTCTTAAGTTTTTCTTCATCTATATTGGATGTATTAATTATTATCATAGAATTAGATAATAACTTATTTTCTAATATTAATTGTTTATTATCATTCACTGCCAAATTATTGTTTTCAAATTTAATTTCTGATATGTTTTCATTTATATATTTAACCAAATCTTCTTTTTCTAAATGTATTTTGTAAGTTAATATTAGCCCTAATATTAAAGTAAAAACTGCAATTACCTTTAGAAAGTATATAATTGACTTACTTGTTTTTTCTGTAGCATAATCTTGATATTTATCAAAATCCTTTATACTTGCAAATAATTCTTTAAACCACGAATTATTTTTATTACCTTTCATAATTTAGAGGCTCCCTTCTAACCTTCTTTTAGCTTTTTCTTCATGTATATTTATTATATCCGTTTTTTTTAATAATACTATTCAACTGTATTTACTACATTTTGTAAAGTATTGTTATTGTTATTATTATCATCATCATTAGATTTTTCATTTATTGTAATTGTTATAATTGTATCTTCTTTTACTTCTTCCCCAGTTTTTCTACTTTGTTTTAATACAATTCCCGCTTCTTTTGTTTTATCCTTTCCTGTTGCTATTTTACATCTTAATTTTGCTGCTAACAATATTGACTTTGCTTCACTTTCTGTTTTTCCCACAACATTTGGTACTTTAACTTTTTTTATATCTAATTGATCGTCTACATCCGGAGTATCAATTTCATTTGTTATGTTATTATTCTCAGGTTCTTTATGAATATCACAAACTTCTGTTATTGTACTATATTTACTTCCCGCACTTGTTTTCCATTTTCCATTTTTCTCTTTTTCTGGCTGCTGTAAAACTGTTTTCTCTTCTACATTTGTACAATATTCATTAGCAAGTTTTCCTGATTCTTTACATATTTTTAATTTTGCATGTCCATCACATGCTGATGGAACAGTTCCTGATACAAATTCTTCTGTATATGTATTAGAACATGAACTTGTTGCTGATTTTCCTGAATCTTTGCATATTTTTGCTGTTACAATATTACTTGGTTTATCAAAAGTTTTACTTGGTAGATTTTTATGAATATCTTGCATTATAGCTGCCCAAATTTTGGCTGAAGGATTTCCACTATAACTTATGTATTCAGATTTATCAAATCCAAACCATGTTGCTGCTGCATAGTATGGTGTTATTCCACAAAGCCATCTATCATAATTATCATCTGTTGTTCCAGTTTTTGCACCAACATCCATTCCAGAAATTTTACAGTTTGTTGCTGTTCCTTCTGACCCAGTAACTGGTGCTTTTAATATACTTTTAGTTATATATGCTGTTCCTTCTGACATTACTCTTCTTTTTTCTTGTTTTGGTTGTAAAACTGTTTTTCCTTGTGAATCTACTAATTTAGTATAAAATGTAGGTGTTATATATTCTCCGCCATTTGCAATTGTTGCATATGCCCCTGCCATTTCTAATGGTGTTGCACCATTAGTAAGACCTCCTAATACTAAAGCTAACCCACTATCACTTTTTTCATCTAAATGATCCAATCCTAATTGTTTTAAAAATTTAATAGAATTTTCTGGCCCTAATTCTGACATTATTTTTACTTCTACAACATTTGAAGAAACTTCTATTGCCTTTCTTACAGTTATTAATCCTTTATATCCTGATGAGTTTTTTGGACTATATTTTCCATTATCAAAACTAGTTGGTGAATCATCATAAACAGTTCCTGCTGTTATTATTTTTTTTTCTATTGATGGAGCAATAGACGCTAATGGTTTAATAGATGAACCTGGTTGTCTTGCACTATTTATTCTGTTCAATCCTAGAGCATTAACATCTGTTCCAAGCCCTCCCATGCAACCAACTACCTGTCCTGTTTTATAATCTATAATTACCATTGCAGACTGACTATGTTCTCCATCATTTTTTTTTGATTTTACTATATATTTATCTTTTACATATTCTTCTTGCATTCTGCTTTGTATGGAAGACACCTGTGTTGTATAAAGTTTATATCCTCCACCGTATAAACGGCTTTTAGCGTAATCGTATGACATTCCTTTTTCATCTACCATTTGATTTGCTACTTGTTCTATCGCTGCTGCTACATGGTAAGACATGTCTGTTTTACTTGACAAATTTCCTTGTTTAAAAGGAAGTCCTGCATCTACTTCACTTATTGCCTTATCATAATCCTCACTGCTTATCATTCCTAATTCTTTCATTTTTTCTAAAACAGTTTTTGTTCTTTTTTTAATTTTTTCTGTATTATCTGTTTCTATAAATGGATTATAATTATTAGGAGAATGATTTATTCCTGCTAAAAATGCACTCTCGGCAAGGGATAAATCACTTGCTGATTTATCAAAATAATATTCTGATGCAACTTCTACACCACATATATTTTTTCCATAACCTCCAAGATAAATTATATTTAAATATAATTCAAGAATTTGCTTTTTAGTTATTAGTTTTTCTATTTGATATGCTCTTGACATTTCTCTTATTTTTCTTTGTATTCCGGCTTTTCCTTCATCTTCTTTTTCATTAGTTATATTTTTTATTAACTGCTGAGTTATAGTACTTCCACCAAAAGATGATTTTCCTCTATTAAATACATATGTAACTGTTGCTGCTGCTGATCTTTTTATATCAACACCATGATGATCATAAAACCTTTCATCTTCAATCGCAATAAAAGCATTTGGTAAATAAGATGGCATATCATCAAGTGATACTATTTTTCTATTCTCATCTCCTTGTAATTCCTTTATTAAATTTCCTTCACTATCATATATAAATGTATTTGAATTGTCGATTAATAAATCTTCCTTAGACATTGCAAATTTGTCACTAAAGAATATTCCCATAAAAATACCAGCTGCAATTAATATTAGTAGTACAAATATTAAAATTAATATTAAACATATTTTTTTTACTACTTTAGCCTTACTATTCTTCTTTCCATTTGCAGTTTTATATTTGTTTGTATTTTTAGTATTTTTTCCCATAAAAAACCTTTCCTTTCTAGCTAAAATACACATTATTTTTTATTTATATAAATTGCTATTTTATTATATTACAATTTTATAAAAAGTAAAAGCATTTTATAAAATTTAAATATAATAATTTCACTTTTTTACTAAAGTTTTGTATATATTGATTATTATATAATTATAAGTCTATTAATATATCATTTATATTAGTAACTGGTTTTGCTCCCTCTTTTATAATTTGATTAGTTCCTCTAGAATTTTTACTTGTAATATTTCCGTGGTACAGCATATACATCTCTCCCTTGTTCTAAAGCAAAATCTACAGTTATTAAAGATCCACTTTTTTCTTTAGCTTCTACAACTACTACTCCATTTGCAATACCACTTATTATCCTATTTCTTTCAGGAAAATTTTTCTTTTCTGGTTTTGTTCCTATTATATATTCAGACAAAATAAGTCCACCTTTATCTATTATAATCTCTGATAATTTTTTATTTTCACTTGGGTATATACTATCCAAACCGTTTCCTAATACTGCAATTGTTTTTGCTTTTTCCTTTATAGCTCCTATATGTGCACATGTATCTATTCCCCTAGCAAGACCACTAACAATATATATATTTCTGTTTGATAATTCATTTGCTATTTTTTTTGCCATATTTATTCCATATTGTGTACAATCTCTGCTTCCTATAATTGCAATACTTTTTCTTTTTAATATTTCTATATTTCCTTTATAATATAATAAAATTGGATAATCATATATGTTTTTTAATTTTTGCGGATATTCTTCATCATTTATTGTAATTATTTTTATATTTTTATTTTTCATATATTCTATAAAATATTCTATTTTCTTCATATTTTTTAAAGAAACTATTTTTTCTATTTCTTCATTTTGCAAAAAATCATTATTATGTAATTCTAGTTTTTCTAAATTATATATTTTTTCTGGATCTTTATATTTTTCTAATAACTTAATATATGTAATCTTTTTTAATTTTAAATTTGATAACCATACCCAATATTTTTCTTTTTTTTGCATAAAACTCCTTTATGCTCTTTTACTATAAATTTATTTTATAATATATAAAAAGAGCGCATAATATTTTTTATTTGCCCCCTTTTTAATAATTAATTTTGTTCTTTACAAGCTTTTACTACATTACTCATTAGCATTGCTATAGTCATTGGTCCTACTCCTCCTGGAACAGGAGTTATAAATGATGCTATTTTTTCTGCTTCTTCAAAATCTACATCACCAACTAATTTTCCTGATTCATCTCTATTTATTCCAACATCTATTACCACTGCTCCATCTTTTACCATTTCTTTTGTTACGAATTTTGCTTTTCCTAAAGCAGCAACTAATATATCTGCTTTTTTTGTTATTTCTGAAATATTTTTTGTTTTAGAATGACATATTGTAACTGTCGCATTTTTCTTTAATAGACATTGCATTAATGGTTTTCCAACAATATTACTTCTTCCTATTATAACAACATTTTTTCCTTCTATTGGAATATTGTAATTTTCTAGCATCTTTATTACTCCATAGGGTGTACAAGATATAAATGAATCTTGACCTATAACTAATTTTCCTACATTCACAGGATTAAACCCATCAACATCTTTTTTATAATCTATTTTATTAAAAGCTTCATCTATATTTAGATTCTTTGGAATAGGACTTTGTAAAAGTATTCCATTTATATCTTTTCTGTTATTTAATTTTTCTATTAGATTTAAAAGTTCTTCCATTGAAATACTTTCATCTAGTAGAAATTCTTCATATTCTATTCCAATTTCTTCACATGCTTTACTTTTATTTTTTACATAAACTTTAGATGCTTTATCATCTCCAACCATAATAACTGCTAACTTAGGAATTATTCCTTTTTCTTTTAATTTACTCACTTCATTTTTTAATTCTAATCGAATATTTTTTGCTAATTCTTTTCCATTAATTATTTCTGCCATAATAAAACTCCTCACTATTTATTTATCTTTATATTTAATTTCATTTTTTATATTTAATATTCCTGCCCTAGAAATAATATTATATCCATATTTTTGTTTAATGTTATCAACTGTTTTGTCTATTTCTTCTTGTTTTTTTGTATCTTTGACATCAAATAGTGACATTTGCATTTCTTCTTTCGATACTAAAGATTCTACTCTCAAGCCAATTAACCTTATTCTTTCTCCTTTATGTAATTGACTCAATAATTTTTTTGCTTCTTTATAAATTACTTTTGTACTATCTGTAGCCATATCTAATTTTTTCTGATGTGAAACAACATTAAAATCACTATTTTTTAGTTGAACACTTACTACTTTTGCTAACAAATTATTTTTTCTCAACCTATATGTTACTTGTTCTGTAAGACTTAAACAAATTTCTTCTAATCTTGAAACATCCGAAATATCGTGTGGAAGTGTAACCGAATTTCCTATTCCTTTTGGTGCTTCTTTTTTATTATTTACTGGTTCATTACTAATTCCATTTGCATATTCCCATATCATTTTACCATATTTTCCATATAGTGCAATTATATTATTTTTATCTTTTTTAGCTAAATCTCCTATTGTATATATACCAATTCTTTGCAATTTTGGAAACATTTTTCTTCCAACCATAAATAAATCTGATATTGGCAAATTCCACATCTTTTCTTTAATTTCATTTTCGAATAAAGTATGTACTCTATCTGGTTTTTGAAAATCTGATGCCATTTTTGCCAAAAGTTTATTAGTACTTACGCCAACATTTACTGTAAAACCTAATTCTTTTTTTACTCTTTCTTTTATCTCTATAGCTTTATTTTCTAATATATCATTATTACTAAGAAAATTAGTTAAATCTAGAAAGCATTCATCTATAGAAAACCTTTCTATTACATCTGTATATTCTAGTAATAAATTAAATAATTGATTAGAATATTTTATATATATATTATAATTGCTTTCGAATATTTGTATTCCGAGGACATTTTTTTCTTGCAAAATATATTGGTTCACCTGTTTTTATTCCAAATTGTTTTGCAATATTACTTTTTGCAAGAACAACACCTTTTCTTTTAGCTTCATCTCCTCCTATTATTGCCGGAATTGATCTTATATCTACATTGTTTCCATTTTTTAGCATTTCTACTGCTGTCCATGATAAAAAGGCATTATTTACATCGACATGTAAGATTTTTCTTTCCAAAATATATCACCTTCGCTATTATAGAACGTTTGTTCTTTTTTGTCAATGTTTTACTTATAAAAATTTATTATTACAGGGATTTTTCCCTTTTTATTTTCTTCAAGTATTTGCTTTATAATAAATCTGCCTTTTCCTCTTATTGTTATTTTGTCATTTTCTTTTATTAGTTTAGTATTCTTTTTTATACATTCTCCATTTATAAATACTCTTTCTGATAAAAGATTTTCACTTGCTTTATTTCTTGAAGTTTTACATATCTCTGATATTACATTGTCTACTCTTAATGATGATACTATAATTTTACATTCTTGCATTTCTTGTTTTTTATTAATAATGTTTTCTAGTTTAACAACTTCTATTTTGCTATTTTTAAATCTCTTTAAAGTACATAAATTAGTATATAAAAATTTTTCAATTTCTTTTAAAATTATTATATCTGCACCATTTTCATGTACTATTATATCACCTATTTTTTCTCTATTAATTCCAAGTTTTATTAATCCTCCTAAATAAGCTCTATGATTTAAATTTTTTATTTCTTCTTTTAAAGGATTTATTCTAATCACACTGATTATTGTATTAAAATTAAATTTGTTTTCCTCAAATACTTGATTTAGCTTTTCTGGATATACTATTAATAATTTACGTTCCGCTTCTTCATATCCCCCAAAACAAATATAATCTGTTTTTACCAAATTAAGCACTTTTTTTAACATACTTTCTTTATACTCATCTAAAAAGTCTGTATATTCCATTTTATTTCTTTTTTCACAAAGTTCTATTTTATCTAATAACTTTGCTACTAAAATTCTTTCTTCTTCTTTTTTATATTTTTCTAATATTTCTCTTTTTTGCATATTATATATTTCCTTATATTTCTTTTTCCTGTATACATATTTTTTTACTTATATCTTTTGCTATCGACTCTGCATCTAGGCAAAAATATTTTTCTATTTCTTCTATTGTTCCTTGTTTTACAAAAGTATCTCTATAAGCATAAGATTCTATTAATACGTTTTTTATATCATTTTCAATAATTAATTCTTGTACTGATGTAGCAAGTCCTCCTCTTAAAATTCCATCTTCTATAGTTATTACTTTATTAGTTTTTAGTATAGATTTTAATATATTTTTATTATCAAACGGTTTTAAGAATCTTGCATTTATCACTTCGCAAGAAATCCCTTTTTTTTCTAGAATGTCTGAAACATCTAATGCCCTTTTAGTTGTTTTTCCTATTCCAATAATCGTTAAATCATTCCCATCTTTTAATAGCTCTGACTCACCTAAACTTATCTCTTTATGACTTGCAAACGCTTTTTCTTCTCCTCCTCTTGGATATCTAATAACAACAGGAGCTTTTAGCTCAACTGCAAATTCTAGCATCTGTTCTAATTCTTTAAAGTCTTTTGGTGCTAATATAGTTAAATTCGGAACTAAAGAAAAAAATGCTAAATCTAAAATCCCTTGATGTGTTTCACCATCATTTCCCACAATTCCTGCTCTATCTACACACATTATTACTGGTAGTTTTTGAAGACATATATCATGTATAACTTGGTCATACCCTCTTTGATAAAATGATGAATATATCGGAACCACTGGTATCAAACCATCTTTTGCCATTCCTGCGGCCATTCCCAGTGCATGTTGTTCTGCAATTCCAACATCAAAAAACCTATCTGGAAATTGTTTTTTAAAGTTTGAAAGCCCAGTTCCGTCACACATTGCTGCTGTTATTGCTACTATATTTTTATTTTCTTTTGCTAAACATTCTAACTTTTCTCCAAATACTTTAGAATAATCTTTTTTCTTCTCTTTTTTATTTTTACCTGTTTCTATATCAAAACTAGATGTACTATGAAATTTATCTGGATTTTCTTCTGCTGGTTTATATCCTTTTCCTTTTTTAGTAACAACATGTACTAATACAGGACCTTTTAATCTTTTTGCCATTTCCAATAAATCTTGTACTTTTTCTATATCATTTCCATCTATTGGTCCTAAATATCTAAAACCTAAATCTTCAAAAAACATATTAGGTATAAATAATTGCTTTAATCCATATTTTATTTTTCTTGCTGCTTTTATAATAATTTTTCCTATATGTGGAACTTTTTTTAAGCTTTTCTTTAAATATTGGTTTGATTTTGTATAAGCTTTTCTTGTTCTTATTTTCCCTAAAGCCATGGAAATTCCACCAACATTTTTTGATATACTCATTTCATTATCATTAAGAATAACTATCAAATTTGTATTACTACACCCGGCATCATTTAAAGCTTCTAATGCCATTCCTCCAGTTAATGCTCCATCGCCAATTACTGCAACAACATTATTTTTTTCTTTTTTTAAATCTCTTGCCCTTGCCATTCCAAGTGCAACAGAAATTGATGTACTACTATGTCCTGTATTAAACGAGTCATATTTTGATTCTGATGTTTTTGGAAAACCAGCTAGTCCATTCAATTTCCTTAATGTATTAAATTTATCTTTTCTACCTGTTAAAATTTTATGTACATATGTTTGATGTCCAACATCCCAAATTATTTTATCATCTGGCATATCAAACACACTATGTATAGCTATTGTAAGCTCTACTACACCTAGATTAGATGCTAAATGACCTCCTGTTTTCGAAACATTTTCTATTATAAATCTTCTTATTTCTGTAGCCAATTCTTCTTTTTCTTTTAAATTAAGACTTTTTAAATCTTCTGGCATATTTACTTTTTCTAGCACATTGCCCATAATATCTTCCGCCTTTTTACTGTTAATTAAGCTTAATAATAGCACACTATCTAAGTTTTGTCTATTATATTATATCTTAAATTATTATACAAAAATGTTCTTTACCAACTTTAATAATATTACTAAAAAAGCCTAAATATTATATGTAGATTTCTCCTTGTAAGTAAACCTTAAATAGTAGTCACATCAATATAAATACCTTGGCTTTTTCTTATTTTATTATTATGTATAATTTCATACAGATTGCATTTGTCAATTTACTTTTTTATTTTAATTTATATACCCCAAAATACAATTTAATAGAATTTCTAACAAAAAGTTCAAATTTAAAATTACTAAAAACATTATTGTATTTTAAACAATTTTTATAATATAATAATCAAAGATATGATGCGCTTACCAAAGTCATTAATAAAAAAGATTCATATTATATATTATTTGAAAAGGAGATAAAATAATTATGGTAAATCAAGATGATTTAAAATATATACAAATTCTTTGGGATTTTATGAAATTAAATCAGCCCCTAAAGAAATCAGATTTCATAATCGTATTAGGCTGTGCAGATATTAAAGTAGCAGATGTTGCTATAGATGTATATAATCAAGGATTATCTGATAAAATTATATTTTCAGGTGGACTTGGAAAAATCACCAAAAACATTTGGAAAATTCCTGAAGCCAATAAATTTGCAGCTCTTGCCGAAAAAAGAGGAGTACCAAAAGAAAAAATATATATTGAAAATCAATCTACAAATACGATAGAGAATTTTAAATTCACTAAAAATTTAATTGAAACAAAAAGATTAAATATAAATTCAGCTATTTTTGTATGTCGCCCTTATGTCGAAAGAAGAACCTGGGCTTGTATGAAAAAATATATGCCAGAATATACAGGATTTATAACGTCTGAAAATATTTCTTGTAGTGATTATATTGAAAACTACAATATCAACGGAGTTTCAAAAGATTCCTGGATTCATGTTTTAGTAGGAGATATTCAAAGGTTAAAAATATATGCTGAAAGAGGTTTACAAGAAAAAGTAGACATTCCAGATTATGTTTGGAATGCATATAAAGAGTTGGTAAAAAGGAACTATGATAAAGATTTATTAAAATAAAAGAAACCACCGAACACGAGTGCTCGGTGGAGGTGCCAAATTGTAAAATTAGACTATCCGGTACCTTGTTTTTTTGAGATTAGTATGCCTGGTTTACGATCTCAGCGATTTCTTCGAGAGTTTCGCACACGCGACATCCCATCGCGCTCAGGGCCTTCTTGATCTTTGCAATTCCCTTTTCCTGGTTTGCCGGAAGCTCGCCAACGGTTGCAAACACCAACTTTTCGGGTGCACGGTGAGCTTCTTCGCAAATCTCGAATCCCGAGTAGGTTCCGAGAGCTTCACCAGTGATTACGAATACATTGATCCCCGCGACCGGCTTGCACGCATCTTCGCGCTCAGCATCCTCCGGCGTCCAGTCCGGAACCTGCGGATCGAAGTACGGCACAGATTCCTTGAACATCCGGATGAGATCCGTTCTCCAAGTGGAGTCTGCGCAGGTGCCTCCCAAGAAGACACAGTTGTTGTAGCGTTCCGAGTTGTCATTAATTTTCATAAAAAACCTTTCCGCCCATGTAGGACTTGACTATAAATAGCCCATTTTTTGTTATAATACCTTTCGGCATCTACTCTATATTATATAGTATTTTACATAATAAATCAACTAAGTATGGATAATTGGTTAATATTTTTATAAAAAATTATAAATTATTTATTCACAACTATAGAATTTTTTAATTAATTGTGATATTATTATTAAGTATTTTATTATTTATATTGGGGTATCGCCAAGCGGTAAGGCATCGGACTCTGACTCCGACATTCCTGTGTTCGAATCACAGTACCCCAGCCAAAATTTTATTGGAGATGATTTAATGAAATTAGGAGATATAAGATTATATAATTTGAAAGTTATTAAAAATAATGAAACTATTTTTGATGACTCATCTGAAAATCTTCCTGAAGATTTAAAACATTATGATACAAAATCTACTAAGTTTGAAAGTGGAAAATTAATAATAGAAGTATAAAGAGATTAACTTTAAACAACTTTAATTAAGTAAAAAATAAAAGCTATTAATTTATGAACCCTTATCAAGTTCATAAATTAATAGCTTTTTTATTTATTTAATTTTTCTTCCTTGTATTTTAAAAATTCCCATATTAGTTTTAGCACTTATGTTTAGTACATTTCCTATAACTTCACCTTGAATATCATATTGTATTTTAGTAATCGCTACACTCATTGTTCCAGAAATTAAAAATTTATTTCCTACAACTTTTCCACCAGAAAAATTACTTCTTTTCCCCATAGCTTCAACATATCCACTCAGATTAGTTCCATTACATTCCAATTTTAAGTTTCCTTTTATTTCTCCTATTGGTGTCTTTACAATAGCTTCGTATAATCCATCCATATTATAATTACCTCCTATTTTATTATTTTTATAATATGAATATTAAAATTAATTGTTACTAATTTTACAAAATTTCTTTTAGTTCTTCAAATTTATAAATACTTTTATATTTTTTACTAACATCAATATTTTTTCTGTTATAAAAAATTGCTTCAAGTCCTGCATTTATTGCTCCTTTTATATCTATTTCGAAATTATCTCCGATCATTACACATTCATTTGGTAATACATTGCCTCTTGCTAGCTCAAAAGCTTCTTTATTTGGTTTTATTTTCACTGTTTCAGTACCATACACCTTTTTAAAATACTTATATAAATTTGCATTTTTCAACCTCTGTTTTTGTTGATATTCAAACCAATTTGTTAAAACTACTAATTCATATTTACTTTGTAAATACTTTAATGTTTCTATGATTTTGCTATCTATTTTATTTGGAACACATTTTTCAAAATAATTTAATATTAATTTTATAAATTGGGTATCATAATTACTATTTAATTTTTTATTTATCAAATCCTGCATAATATCTATTTTAAAATATTCTTGTGTTTTTTCATAATTGTCAATTACATTTATTATATCATTTTTTAACTTATCATTATAATTTATATTTAGTTTTTTACATGCAAATTTAATTCCATCTTCCCAATAATTATCTTCCCAATCAATTAAAGTATTATCTAAATCAAATATTATTCTTTTTATCATATTAATTCTTTATGACTATTTTATTAGTCATATACTCCTTTTTATCCTCTTTTTTATAATTTATTTTTTCTTAAAAAATATTTAGATGTTCTAATAAAATTTTTATTCCTAATAAAATTAAAATAATTCCACCTATTACTTCCGCAATTTTTTCAAACTTGTTTCCAAATCTATTTCCTATTTTTGTTCCAATTACAGATAAAATAAATTAGCAATATTTATATATATAAAAAGAGACACTATCTGCCGATTTTGCTTTTTTGCAAATAAGTCTCATTATAGTTTTAACATAATAGTATATCACTAGTATTTTTCATATAAAACATACTTTTTGATTATATATTAATTTATTCTAGTTTACAAGTATTTTAAAATTTTTTATATTTCATTTTACATTTTTTATCTTTACTTGTTAAGCATATACTTTATAATTGTTGGAATATAAAAAAAGCAATATTTTTAATATTAATATTGCTTTTTTTACATTAAGTTAAATAGTTTTGTATTATATTTGTTTCATTAAAAATATATTATAAATTTCTGCTTCCTATTTTCCTTATATTTATTTCATAATATTTTTTATATCTTCTATAATTTGCTCTTTAGTAATTCTATTTTCTCTTAATAAATCTTCTACATTGTATCTATCAGGAAAACTTTTTTTGATTCCATAATTTTTTACTTTCATATCACTTGTTCCATAAAAACTTGCAATTTTTTCTCCAAATCCTCCTTCTAGCATTCCATCTTCTAATGTTATTACTATATCATGATCTTGTTTTAAATCTTCTAAACACTCTTCATCTAATCCAGTAATATATCTTGGATTTATTAATGTTGCACTTATACCAAGTTCTTCTTTTAATCCTTTTAATACACTTCTTCCAATTTCAAAAAAATCTCCTAAAGCTATTATTGCTACTTTATTTCCTTTTTCCTCAACTTTAAATTTATTAAGATTACTATAATCTCTCTCAACTTCTTTTTCTGAAGATATAACTCCATTGCATGGCACACGTATTGCTACTGGGAACTCATTTTGCTCAATACTCCAATCTAACATTGCAAAATACTCTTTTTTACATGTTGGTGCTAAATAAACAAGATTTGGAATATTACTCATCATAGGAATATCATATAACCCCAAATGTGTTACATCATTCATTCCATATACAGATGCAGTATTTACTAAAATAGTTGCTGGATTTTTATTTATACATAAATCTTGTGATAATTGATCATATGTTCTTTGCATAAAACTTGCATGTGTTGCAAATATTGGTTTTCCTCCATTTTTAGCAATTCCAGACACAAATGCAACAGCATGTTCTTCTGCAATTCCCACATCTACAAATTGATCTTTTGCTTCCTCCCTTTTTTCTTTTGTAAATCCTATATTTGTTGGAACCCCTGCTACAACTGCAACTACTTTTTTATCCTTTTTCATTTTTTCTAATAAATAATCACAAGTAAGTGCTCCATAATCTTCACCACTGAAACTTACTACTGTTTTTCCTGTATCTATGTCAAAAGGCATACACCAATGCCAATTTTCTTTATTCTCTTCTGCAAACTTATATCCTTTTCCTTTTGTAGTATTAATATGAACAACAATTGGATGATTTATATCTTTTACTTTAGAAAAAGTTTTTATTAATTCTTCAATATTATTTCCTTCATTTTGATAAATATAGTCTAATCCCATAGCTTTAAATAAATTACATTCACAACTTCCATTACTATCTCTTAAAGCTTTTAAATTTTTGTATAATCCCCCATGATTTTCTGCAATTGACATATCATTATCATTTACAACGATTATAAAATTACTTTTTTGTTCTCCTGCAAAATCTAATCCTTCTAAAGCTTCTCCTCCACTTAAAGAACCATCACCAATAACAGCTATTACATTTTCTTTATCATTTTTTAAATCTCTTGCCTTTACTAAACCTGATGCTAAGCTTATAGAAGTTGAAGTATGCCCTATATTAAATAAGTCATGCTTACTCTCATCTGGATTTGTATATCCTGAAACATCCTTATAATGTTCCTCATATAAAAAAGCATCTTTTCTTCCTGTAAGCATTTTATGGCAATAACTCTGATGTGATACATCAAAAACTAATTTATCTACTGGTGAATTAAAAACATAATGAAGAGCAATGATTGCTTCTACCATACCAAAGTTCGGACCAAAATGTCCCCCTTTCTTACTAAGTTTCTCTAATAAAGCTTTTCTCATCTCTGTTGCTAATATTTCTAATTCTTCAATTTTCATATTTTTAATATCTTTTGGACTATTAATTTTTTCTAAATACATTTCAAAACCTCCTTATTTTTTATAATGATTTTATCCAATTTTCTACTTCTGACATTTCTGTTTGTAGATTATAACTATAACTTTCAAATACTATATTCATTTCATTTTTTACGATTGACTTTGGACACAATTTTTTCACTTCTGTAAAACTTCTACCAAGCCATCCAGCATTTGTAGCAAATGGAACAATATTTTTTCCTGTCAAATCATTATTTTTCAAAAAAGCTCTTACTACAGGTGCTGGTCTATACCACCATGTAGGAAACCCCAATATAATCTCATCATATTTATTTAAATCTATATTTACTTTTTCTATTTCTGGAATATGGTTACTTGCTTCACTATTTTGTTCATCATCTACAACTTCTTGATAATTATTAGAATAAGGAACTATTGGCTTTAATTCTAAAATATCACAATTTAATTCCTTTGATATTTTTTCTGCTATCATCTTTGTATGTCCTGTATATGAAAAATATACAACTATTTTTTTACTATTATTCATATTTCTGCCCTCCTAAAAACTTTATATTTCTGTAAAATCTTTTCTTTTTCCTGAAGATATATCTTCATAAATTTCAATTTTATAATTTAATCTGTTTATTGTTTCATTAATATTTTTTTGTTTTTCTAATAATTTCTCTCTTTGCTCTTCTAACAATTTTTTCCTAGCTTCTACTGTTGTTTTACCTTTATCAAGTAAAGTCATGTATTCTATTAAAATTTCAATTTCAACACCAGCATTTCTCATACATTTTATAAACTCAATTCTTTTACAAGATTTTTCATCATAATTTCTTATTCCATTCTTGTTTCTAGGTACACCAGTAATAAGACCTATTCTTTCATAATATCTCAATGTATCTGCTGTTAAGTCGTATTTTTTACTTACTTCTGCAATTGTCATTTAATATACCTCCTTACTTTATAGATAGTAACACTTATAGCTAGCTCTAAGTCAATACCTTTTTAAAATTTTTTTATTTTCCTTTATATAATTTTTATCTTCTCCTTTTTACATGCAAAAATAAAGTCACCACAAGTTATATTTTACTAAAATCTGCAATTTTTCAATTTTATTTAATCTGTATACACATTTTTAACTATTAATAATTATTTTATATTTATTAATAGTTATTATTATAAATATAAAAAAATAAATGTAAACACATTTTAGTGTCTACACTTATTTTTTATTTATGCTTTATATTATTTTACAATAGCTTTTTTTCCTGGATAAATTGCTATTTCTCCTAATTCATTTTCAATATTTAATAATCTGTTGTATTTTGCAACTCTATCTGTTCTACAAGGAGCACCTGTTTTTATTTGTCCTGCATTTGTTGCAACAGCAACATCTGCTAATGTTGTATCCTCTGTTTCACCACTTCTATGTGATACAACTGCTGTATATCCATTCTTTTTAGCAAGTTCTATTGCATCTAAAGTTTCTGTTAATGTTCCTATTTGATTTAATTTTATTAATATACTATTAGCAATATTATTATCTAATCCTTTTTGTAATCTTTTAACATTTGTTACAAATAAATCATCACCAACTAATTGTATTTTGTTTCCTAATTTTGCAGTTAATTTTGACCAATTTTCCCAATCTTCTTCTGCCAATCCATCTTCTATTGAGATTATTGGATATTTATTAACTAATTCTTCTAAGAAAGCTATCATTTCATCTGGAGTTTTTAATTCATTAGTTTTCCAGAAATAATAATTTCCTTCTTTTCCAATTTTTTTAGCTTCGTCATACATTTCTGTTGATGCAACATCTAATGCTAAGCAAACTTCTTCTCCTGGTTTGTATCCAGCTTTTTCAATAGCTTCAACTATTAATTTTAATGCTTCTTCGTCGCTTGATAAATTTGGTGCAAATCCACCTTCATCACCAACACCAGAAGCTAATCCTTTTTCTTTTAAAACTTTCTTTAATGTATGATATATTTCTGCACACATACGTAAACATTCTGTAAATGATTTTGCACCAACTGGCATAATCATAAATTCTTGTGTATTTACTGTATTATCAGCATGTTTTCCACCATTTAATATATTCATCATTGGAACTGGTAATGTTTTTGCATTTGGACCACCTATATAATTATATAAAGACATACCTAAAGATTGTGCTGCTGCTTTTGCAACTGCAAGTGATACACCAAGTGTAGCATTTGCTCCTAATTTTCCTTTATTTTCTGTTCCATCAATTTCAATTAATTTTTTATCAATTTCAGCTTGATTATATACATTCATACCTTCTATTTCAGGAGCAATTATTTTATTAACATTTTCAACAGCTTTTAAAACTCCTTTACCCATATATCTTGATTTATCTCCATCTCTTAATTCAACAGCTTCAAAAGCACCTGTTGATGCTCCAGATGGAACCATTGCAACACCAACTGATCCGTCTATTGTAACTACTTCAACTTGTACAGTTGGATTTCCTCTTGAATCTAATACTTCCAATCCTTTTACACTTTCAATTTCTAAATAATCTTTCATTTTTATACCTCCATTTATTTTTATTTGATTTTTTATTTTTTTATTATTATACTCTCTCCAGTCATTTCTTCTGGTTTTTCTAGCCCCATTATATCTAACATAGTAGGTGCTAAATCTGCAAGTTTACCTTGTTTTAATTGTACATTTTCCATTCCATATAAAATTAATGGAACTGGGTTTGTTGTATGTGCTGTATGAGGTTCACCTGTTTTATAATCTATCATTTGTTCTGAATTACCATGATCTGCAGTTATTAGTAGAACACCTTCATTTGCTTTAATTGCTTCTACAACTTCACCTACATCTTTATCTATTTCTTCAATTGCCTTGATTGCTGCATCTAAATTTCCTGTATGCCCTACCATATCTGGATTTGCATAATTCAATATAATAACATTATATTTTTTAGAATTAATTGCTTCTACAACTTTTTTTGTAACTTCTGGAGCACTCATTTCTGGTTGCATATCATAAGTTTCAACTTTTGGTGATGAAACTAATATTCTATCTTCACCTTTATATTGTTTTTCTTCTCCACCATTAAAGAAAAATGTAACATGTGCATATTTTTCTGTTTCTGCAATTCTTAGTTGTGTCATGTTATGTTTGCTAATATATTCTCCAAAAGTATTTAATAAAGGCTCTTTTTTAAATGCTACTTGAACATTAGGCATTGTTTCATCATATGGTGTCATACATACAAAATATAAATTTAAATCTTTAGTTTCAAATTCGTTAAAATCTTTATCTACTAATGTTCTTGTTATTTCTCTTGCTCTATCAGGTCTGAAATTAAAGAATATAACAGAATCATCTTTACCGATAGTAGCAACAGGATTTTCACCATTACAAATTACTGTTGGTTCTACAAATTCATCAAAAACTTCTTTTTGATATGAGCTTTCTATTGCTGAAATTGCAGATTGAGCTTTTTCTCCAACTCCATTTACCATTGCATCATAACTTTTTTGAATTCTTTGCCATCTTTTATCTCTATCCATACTGTAAAATCTTCCAGATATACTAGCAATTTTTCCAATTCCTTTTTCTTTCATTTTTTCTTCTAATTGCATTATATAATTTTCTGCTGATGCTGGTGGTGTATCTCTACCATCTAAGAAGCAGTGAACATATACATCTTCAAAATCTTTTCTTTTTGCAAGTTCAAGAATTGCAAATAAGTGGCGTATATGGCTATGCACTCCTCCATCAGATAAAAGTCCCATAACATGAAGCTTTGAATTATTCTTTTTACAATTTTCTATTGCTTTTACAAATTCTGGTATACTAAAGAAATCTCCATCTTCTATTGATTTTGTTATTCTTGTTAATTCTTGGTATACAATTCTTCCTGCTCCAATATTTGTGTGACCAACCTCTGAATTTCCCATTTGTCCTTCTGGAAGTCCTACGCTTAACCCACTTGTATAAATATCTGTTGTTGGACATGTTTTCATTAGTTTATCAATGTTTGGAGTTTTAGCAAGCTTTACTGCATTACCTTTTTCATTCTTATTTTCTCCAAACCCATCTAATATCATTAGCATTGTAAGTTTTTTATCCATATTATTTTTTACCATCCTTTTCCTTCTATAATTTATATTCCGCTTCTTTAGTATTTTTTGTTTATATTAAATTTTATTATAATTAACTATTTTTGAAAATTCTTCTACTTTTAGACTTGCTCCACCTACTAAGCCACCATCAATATCTGATGTAGTAAATAATTCTTTGGCATTTTGTGATTTAACACTTCCTCCATATTGGATTATTACTTCTTCTGCAACTTCTTTTCCATAATTTTTTTCTATTTCTTTTCTTATTGCTTTTATACTATTATTTGCATCTTCTGATGTAGCAGTTTTACCTGTACCTATAGCCCATATTGGTTCATATGCAATTATTGTATTTTTTACTTGTTCATTTGTTAAACCTTCTAAAGCTAAACGAGTTTGATTTGTAATTATTTCTTCTGTTTTTCCTTCTTCTCTTTGCTCTAAAGTTTCCCCAACACAAACAATTGGATTTAAATTATTTTCGAAAGCCGCTTTTATTTTTTTATTTACAGATTCATCTGTTTCTGCAAAATATTGTCTTCTTTCCGAATGACCAATAATTACATATTTTACACCTATTGCTTTTAACATTTTTCCAGAAACCTCTCCTGTAAAAGCACCTTTTTCTTCCCAATGCATATTTTGTGCACCTATTTTAATGTTTGTATTTTGTGCTGTAAGTAATGCATAAAATAAATCTGTATAAGGAACACAAAGGATTACTTCATTTTCTGTATCTTTTACAAGTGGTGCTATTTCATCTATAAATTTTATAGTTTCATCTGGAAGCATATTCATCTTCCAATTTCCTGCAATTACTTTTCTTCTCATGTTTTAATTACCTCCCACTTTTTATTTATTCATTAAACATTCAATTCCTGGTAATTTCTTTCCTTCTAAGAATTCAAGTGATGCTCCACCACCTGTTGATATATGAGTAAACTTTTCTGCAAGACCTGCTTTTTCTACTGCTGCTGCTGAATCTCCTCCACCAATAATAGTAGTACAATCAGTCATTTCTGATAATGTTTTTGCAATTTCATTTGTGCCTATTGCAAATGTATCAAATTCAAATAATCCTACTGGACCATTCCATATAACTGTTTTTGCATTTTTTAACTCATTTTTATACAATTCAATTGTCTTTTCTCCAATATCAAAACCTTCCCATCCATCTGGAATTTCTGTCCATGATACTGTTTTTGTTTCTGTATTTGGATCAAATTCTTTTCCTAGTTTTGTATCTATAGGAAGCATTAATTTAACACCTTTTTTTTCTGCTTTTTCCATTAATTCTTTTGCTAAATCTAATTTATCTAATTCACAAATAGAATTTCCTACATTATACCCTTGTGCTTTAAAGAAAGTATATGCCATAGCTCCACCGATCATAAGTGTATCTACTTTTTCTAATAAACTATTTATAACACCAATTTTATCAGAAACTTTTTTTCCTCCTAAAATTGCAACAAATGGTCTTTCTGGATTTTCTAGTGCAGATCCTAAAAATTTAAGTTCTTTTTCAATTAAGAATCCTGATACAGCTGGTAAATATTCTGCAATCCCTGCAGTTGAGCTATGTGCTCTATGTGCTGTTCCAAATGCATCATTTACAAATACTTCTGCCATAGAAGCTAATTCTTTTGAAAACTCTGGATCATTTTTTTCTTCTCTTGGATCAAATCTAACATTTTCTAACAATACGATATCTCCATTTTTCATGTTAGAAGTTAATTCTTTTGCATTTTCACCTATAACATCTTTTGCAAGTTTTACTTCTTTACCTAATAGTTTTGATAATTCCTTTGCAACCGGTGCTAAAGAAAATTCTGGTTTAACCTCTCCTTTTGGTCTTCCTAAATGAGAGCAAAGAATTATTTTGCAATTTTGATCAAGTAAATACTTAATTGTATCTAATGCTCCTACAATTCTTCTATTATCTGTTATATTTCCATTTTCATCTAATGGTACATTAAAGTCACATCTTACAAATACTTTCTTTCCTTTTAAGTCTATATCTTTAATTGTTTTTTTATTCATAAATTGATTCTCCTCCTATTATTAACTAATAACTATTTAATAACACTTATTAATTAATTTTTTGCTTAAGATTTATAGGGCAGACTATTTTATTTTGCCTGCCCTCTTAAAAGTCTATATAATTATTCTCCTAATTCTGCAAAATACTTAATTGTTCTTACCATTTGACTTGTATATGAATTTTCATTATCATACCAAGAAACAACTTGAACTTGATATAAATCATCTGAAATTTTTGTAACCATTGTTTGTGTACTATCAAATAATGAACCATATCTAATTCCTATTATATCAGATGAAACTAATAATTCATCTGTATAACCAAAAGAATCATTTGATGCAGCTTTCATTGCCGCATTTATTCCTTCTACTGTTACATCACTACCTTTAACAACAGCTGTTAATATTGTTGTTGATCCTGTTGGAACCGGAACTCTTTGAGCTGATCCTATTAATTTTCCATTTAATTCTGGTATAACTAAACCAATTGCTTTTGCTGCACCTGTTGAATTTGGTACTATATTAATTGCTGCAGCTCTTGCTCTTCTTAAATCTCCTTTTCTATGTGGACCATCTAAAAGCATTTGATCTCCTGTGTATGCATGTATTGTTGACATTATTCCTGATTGAATAGGTGCATATTTATTTAAAGTATTTGCCATTGGTGCTAAACAGTTTGTTGTACATGATGCTGCAGATATAATTTTATCTTCTTTTGTTAATACTTTTTCATTTACACCAAAAACTATTGTTGGTAAATCATTACCAGCTGGTGCTGATATAACAACTTTTTTAGCTCCTGCATTTATATGAGCTTGTGCTTTATCTTTTGATGTGTAGAATCCTGTACACTCTAGAACAACATCTACACCTATTTCTCCCCATGGTAATTCATTTGCATCTTTTATAGCATATATTTTAATTTCTTTTCCATCTACTGTTATAGATTCATCTCCTGCCACTACTGTATCAGCTTTTTCATATCTTCCTTGTGCTGAATCATATTTTAATAAATGAGCTAACATTTTAGGACTTGTTAAATCGTTTATTGCGACGATTTCATACCCTTCTGCTCCAAACATTTGTCTAAACGCTAGACGTCCTATACGTCCAAATCCATTAATAGCTACTTTAACTGACATAAAAAAATTCCTCCATTTCCGATGCAAAAAAGCATCCTTTAATGATTATAAATAATCACTGTTATTGTATATCAAAAAAGAATACTTTTCAAGTATTCTTTGAATTTTTGTGGCATTTTTACTAATAATTTCCGCGTTTTTTATGCATTTTTATAAAATTTATCATCTTTATAAATTTTAAACTATCAATCTATTAAATTTTAGCTATATTTCCATTTGAGTTCCTAAAAAACTAGCTGCTGATTGAACTACTTTTTGTTCAACTTCTGACATTTTTGTATTTGCATCTTTTGATAAAAGAATTACTGTTCCTATTACATCTCCATCTGCAATTATTGGATACACAACTTGTGCATTATTTTTTCTTTCTTTATTATCATTTTTTGTTATAGGAATAGATGTATCATTATTTTCTTTACTATTATAATTTTCTTTATCATCCATTATCTTTTCTAATTCTTCACTTATTCCTTGTTCTAAAAATTCTTTTTTAGAACCTCCTGAAACAGCTATAACTGTATCTTTATCTGTAATACATGCGATATGACCTGTAGTTTTTGCTAAAGTTTCAGCATATTCTGTTGCAAATTCAGAAAGTTCTCCAATTGGAGAATATTTTTTTAATATAACCTCTCCTTCTTTATCTGTAAATATTTCTAGTGGATCACCTTCTTTAATTCTTAATGTTTTTCTTATTTCTTTTGGAATAACAACTCTTCCTAAATCGTCTATTCTTCTAACTACTCCTGTTGCTTTCATTTTTTCCCTCCTTGTATTTTGTTTTATAATTTTATTATTACAAATTAGGAAAAAATTATGCAATTTTTTTAATTTTAAAATTGGCAATACATTACTTTATTTGTTTTATCATAACTATATTTATTTTGTCGTCAATTTTTTAATTTTATTAAAATTTATATACTATTTATAATTTAAAAATTCTTTAATCTTTTGCAATTGTTATAATTCCAATTTCTTTACATCCTGCATTTTTTAAAATTCTCGAACATTCATTTACAGTACTTCCAGTTGTATATATATCGTCTAACAATAATATTTTTTTATTTTTTATTTTACATTCATTTCTTATTTCAAAAACATTTTTTATATTTTTCATTCTTTCTTTTTTATCTAATGTACTTTGTGCTACAATATTTTCTTTTTTATATAATATATTTAATTCTAATTTAATATCTTTGCAAAATTTTGCAATTTCTTTCGCAATTAACTCACTTTGATTATATCCTCTATCTTTTTTTCTTTTTTTATGAATAGGCACAGGAATTAATATATCATATTTTTTTATATATTCTATATTATCTTTATCATGTATTATAGTTTCAGCAAAAGTTTTATATAAATATGCTTTTTCTTTAAACTTATATTCTAATAATCTTTGTCTAATTATCCCTTCATATTTAAAAATATATAAATGTTTATAAAAATATTTTTTCTTATATTTTTCAATTTTATTAATTGATTTATAATTGATTATTTTTCTACATTCATCACAAATACTTTTTCCATTTCTTTTTAAACATATTCCACAAACAGGAGGGAATAAAAAATCAAGGACACAATCAAAAAAGTTCATTATACCTTCTTTCTTTTCGTGCCCCCATTTTATTTTTATTCATTTATTAATTTTTGCATTAATCCTGTATTTCTTTTTTTAGTATCTATATTTTGAATCATATAATTCACAACACTACTATTTCCTACAATAATTAACATTTTCTTTGCTCTTGTCATACCTGTATATAATAAATTTCTAGTAAGAAGTATTGGTGATGCTTGAGCAATTGGCATAATAACAACATCAAATTCGCTTCCGTTGGGCTTTATGTACTGTAATTGCATATGCATGCTCTATTTGCTCCAAGTCTTGATATGAATACCATGCTATTTTTTCGTCATCAAATAAAATTTTTATTCTTTTTTCTATATCATCAATAATTTTTATTGTTCCAAGTTCTCCATTAAATACTCCTGTACCAGTTTCATAAGTATTTCCTCTTTTTTCCCAGAAGATATCATAATTATTTTTTATTTGCATAACACGGTCTCCTACTCTAAAAGTTGCTCCCATGCTCTGTTTTTCTATATCTCCTTCAACCTTTTGATTTAACTTTTCTTGCAATATCTTATTTAGTTCTTTAGTACCTAAAATTCCTTTCTTGGTTGGAGTAATAACTTGTATATTTTTAAAGAAATCAAAATTCCCATAATTTTTTAATCTACCATTACATAATGACACAACTTGCTCTAAAATTTTATTTTGGTCTATTTCTGGTATATAGAAGAAATCTTCTTTTAAATTATTTTCTACTGCTTCATCTTTTTTTATAAATATTTCTCCTCTATTTACTCTATGGCTATTTATTATTATTTTGCTTTCTGCAGCTTGTCTAAAAATTTTATCTAATGTTATTGTTGTTATCCTACCAGAATTAATAATATCAGAAAGTACACTTCCTGGTCCAACGGATGGTAATTGATCCACGTCTCCTACTAGTACAAGTTTAGTTCCCTGATAAATAGCTTTAACTACATAGTTCATTAAAAATATATCTACCATTGACATTTCATCTATTACAATTACATCTGCATCAATTGGTGCCACTTCATAATCTATATTGCTTATTTTGCCTTCTTCTTCTATTTTTCCTATTTCCAATAATCTATGTAATGTCATTGCTTCTCTATCAGTTGTTTGTGTCATTCTTTTAGCCGCTCTTCCTGTTGGTGCACATAAAACAGTCTTTTTTCCATATTTATCGTATAATTCAATAATCGCTTTTATAATTGTTGTTTTTCCAGTTCCTGGTCCTCCTGTTATTACACACACATTATTCTCATTTATTGCTTCAATAGCCTCTTTTTGTTTATCAGATAAAGTTATTTTAGTTTCTTTTTCTATTTCTTTTATTTCTTTTTTTAAATTATTAATTTTTTTTATATTTCTTGCATTATCTAACAATAATAATCTCTTTGCTACATTTTCTTCTGCTTGATAATAATAGTCTAAATATACTAAGTTTTCTTCTTCTTCTTTTTCTATTACAATTTCTTTTCTTACCTTAAGTTCTATTAGTGCATTCTCTATTTCTTCTTTACTAACTCCTAATAAATTTTGTACGAAATTATACAAATTATTTTCTAATATTCTACAATGACCATTAGATGTCGCTCTTAATAAAGCATATTTTATTCCACTTTTAATTCTTTTCTCACTATTATACTCAATTCCTAAATCCATTGCTATTTTATCTATTTGCTTAAAATCTACATGATTTGCAACATCTATTAATATATATGGATTTGCCTGTATTTCTTCTACTGCATTTATTCCTAAAGTTTTATACACATTTTTTGCACTCTGAACACCTATTCCAAATTTTTCTAAAAAGCCAACAATTTGCCATAATTCCCAATTTTCGTTAAAATCTTCCGCCATTTGAAGAGCTTTTTCTTCTGTAATACCTTTTATCTTAGCTAATTTTATAGGTTCAAACTTAAATATAGAAATAGTCTGTTCTCCAAATTTATTTATAATTTTTTTAGCTGTTGCAGGTCCAATTCCTTTTATTGTTCCATTTGCTAGATACCTTTCCAAACTTGACAATGTTTGTGGCATTATTTTTTCAAATGTTTCAATTTTAAATTGCCTTCCATAATCTTGATGCGTAACAAATTTTCCTATTAAACTAAGACTATCTCCTTGGTGTATAAATGGTAAATAACCTACAACCGTAAATTCTTCTTCATCTGTTGTTAATACTGCGACAGTATAACTATTTACTTCATTTTGATAAATTATATCTGTTAATTCTCCTTTTAGTTCCAATTTACATCCTCACTATTTTTGCTTTTATATCTTAAACTTTTCATATTATATATGATTATTATTAAATTGTCTATTGTTCTTAGTAACATAAATATAAATTTGCAATATAATATTATAGATTAAGGAGGCTTTTATATGGCAAATTTTATTTTTTATGGAATATTGTGGACTCTTGCCTTATATGGACTTTTAGAAATTATTAAAACAATTATTTATATATGTACATATACAAATCTTAAATCTGATGGAACTTACTTAATTGTTGCCGTAAAGAATCAAGAAAATAAAATTGAATTTTTTATGCGTTCATTACTATTTCGTTTTTTGTATGGAAACGAAGACTATTTAAAAAATATTATTATAGCAGATTTAAATTCTACAGATAATACAAAAAAAATCTTAAATCATTTGGAAAAGGATTATGATTGTATAAAAGTTGTTAATTGGAAAGAGTGTAAAGATATTATTGATAATGTTAATATTAAATAATATTACTTATAATACCAATCCAAATCAAACACATTTTAATTATATTTTAAGTTAATAAAAAAAGATATAAACAATAATTTGTCTATATCTTTAATTTTTTATTTAAACTTATACTAATTCTAATATAACAACTTCTGCAGCGTCTCCTCTTCTTGGTCCAGCTTTAATAATACGTGTGTATCCTCCAACTCTTCCTTCATATTTAGGAGCTATTTCATTGAATAATTTTGCAGTTAAGTCTACTTTATTTCCTTCAGAATCAGTTACTTTATTTACCATTGTCATCATTTTTCTTCTTGCATTTAATCTTGAAGGCATATCTTTTTGTCTTTTTTCTGTAGTTTCTTCTTTAACTACTTTTAAATATTCTTTACCATTTTTGCTTTTTACAAGTTCTGTAACTTTGTTACCTTTGCTATCTAATTTAGCTTTATATATTTTAGCATCTACCATTTCGAAATTATCTTTTTCTTTTACTGCTAATGCAATAATGCTGTCAGCCATAGCTTTTACTTCTTTTGCTCTAGCTTCTGTTGTTTCGATTTTTTCGTGTAAAATAAGATCTGTTAACTGAGTTTTAAGCATAGCTAATCTTATATCAGTTGTTTTTCCTAATTTTCTATTAGTTGCCACTTTGTTTTCCCTCCTTATTACTTAAGTATAAAAATATGTTTAGCAATTATTATATACTAATCTTCTTCTCTAGCAAAATCTAATCCTAATGAATGTAATTTATTTGTTACTTCATCTAAAGATTTCTTTCCTAGATTTCTAACTTTCATCATATCAGCTTCAGATTTATTTGTTAAATCTTCAACTGTAGATATTCCAGCTCTTTTTAAACAATTGAATGATCTAACAGATAATTCTAAATCTTCAATTGACATTTCTAATACTTTTTCTTTCTTAGATTCTTCTTTTTCTATCATTATTTGAGTATTTTTTGTTGCTTCTGATAAATCAATAAATAACTCTAAATGTCCTGTCATAACTTTAGCAGCTAGACTTAATGCCTCATATGGTTTCAAGCTTCCGTCTGTCCAAACTTCTATTGTTAATTTATCATAATCTACCATTTGTCCAACTCTTGTATTTTCTACTGAATAATTTACTTTTTTAACTGGTGTATAGATAGAATCTATTGGAAGAACTCCTAAAGATTGTTCAGGCTTTTTATTTTTTTCAGCTGTATTATAACCTCTACCCATATCAGCTGTCATTTCTACAATAAGAGAACCACCTTCAGAAACTGTAGCAATATGTAAATCTGGATTTAATACTTCTACAGTACCATCTGTGATAATATCACCTGCAGTTACTTCTCCTTCACCTTTAAAATTTATTCTTAAAACCTTTTCTTCATTTTTATCTAATTTTAATCTAACATTTTTCAAATTAATAATTATTTCTGGAACGTCTTCAACAACATTTGGAATAGTAGAAAATTCATGTACTACCCCATCAATTTTTACACTAGTTATAGCACTTCCAGGTAATGAAGAAAGTAATATTCTCCTTAGTGAATTTCCAATTGTTACGCCATATCCGCGTTCTAATGGCTCACAAACAAATTTAGCATAATTGCTACCTTCGTCTACTTCTAAGCATTTAATATTTGGCTTTTCAAATTCTATCATTTTAACCTCCTAATAACACAAACATGGAATATATATTCCTTTTTTTATTAATAACTATTATTTAGAGTAAAGCTCTACTATTAAATGTTCTTCAACTGGTAAATCTACATCTTCTCTAGATGCTAGAGTTACAACTTTTCCACTTAATTTTTCAACATCTTTCTCTAACCAAGCTGGAACTGGTCTTGATGCATTTTCTTCTACACTTAATTTTATTGTTCCATTATCTTTTCTTATTTCTCTAACAGCTATTACATCTCCTGCTTTTACTAAATATGATGGTATATCTACTTTTCTTCCATTAACTTCAAAAGCACCATGTGTTACTTGCATTCTGGCTTGTGCTCTTGAACTTGCAAATCCTAATCTATATACTACATTATCTAATCTACTTTCTAATATTTGAAGTAATACTTCACCAGTTTTTCCTTTGCTGTTTGAAGCCATTTCGAAGTATTTTCTGAATTGTTTTTCACCTACTCCATAAAAAGCTTTTGTTTTTTGTTTTTCTCTTAATTGAGTTCCATATTCTGAAAGTTTTTTCTTTTTTTGTCCATTTTGTCCTGGTGCATAATTTCTTCTTGAAATACTGCATTTATCTGAATAGCATCTTGTACCTTTTAAGAATAATTTTTGACCTTCTCTACGGCAAATGCGGCATTGTTCATCTTTATATCTTGCCATTTTTCTATTTCACCTTCCTTAATATTTTTTATTATACACGACGTCTTTTTGGTGGTCTACAACCATTATGTGGTATTGGTGTTACGTCTTTTATACTACTTATTTCTAAACCTGCAGCTTGTAATGATCTGATTGCTGCTTCACGTCCTGAACCTGGTCCTTTTACAAATACTTCTACTGATTTTAAACCATGTTCCATTGCTGCTTTTGCAGCTGTTTCTGCTGCTTCTCCTGCAGCAAATGGAGTACTTTTTCTTGAACCTTTAAATCCAAGTTCTCCTGCACTTGCCCAAGATATACTGTTACCTTGAACATCTGTAATTGTAACTATTGTGTTATTAAAACTAGAATGGATATGAGCCATACCTTTTTCGATATTTTTTCTATCTCTTCTTCTAGTTGTTGTTCTCTTTGTTACATTCTTAGCCATTTTAAGTTTTACCTCCTATTTTTTACTTTTACTTACTAATTTTCTAGGTCCTTTTCTTGTACGAGCATTAGTTTTTGTTCTTTGCCCTCTAACTGGTAGACCTCTTCTATGTCTTAATCCTCTATAGCATCCTATTTCTGTAAGTCTTTTTATATTTAATGCTACTTCTCTTCTTAAGTCACCTTCAACTTTGTAACCTTCCATAGCTTTTCTGATTGCTTGTTCTTGTTCATCTGTTAAATCTTTTACTCTAACGTCTGGATTTACCCCAGCTTTTTCTAATATTTTTTTAGAACTTGATAGTCCTATACCATATATGTAAGTTAGTCCTATTTCTATTCTTTTTTCTCTAGGTAAATCTACTCCTGATATACGAGCCATAATTTTTTAGCACCTCCAAAATGTTTTACATTATAATAATCTTAAAATTTAAATTTTATACTTGTCTTCTATTAACTAAAGGTGAAATGCATTTACAAAATATTTTTGGATTGTTTTTTATATTTTATAAATCTTTAACTTAATATTAGACATATATATAAATACAAACCTAATATATAAATCTAAAAAGATTTACAGCCGCCAACTAGATTTGTATTAATACCAAAAAAATAATTACCCTTGTCTTTGTTTATGCTTTGGGTTTTCACAAATTACTCTGATTTTGCCTTTTCTTTTGATTACTTTGCATTTTTCGCATATTTTTTTTACTGATGGTCTTACTTTCATTATTACTACACCTCCTGTAATTTTCACTTGCATTACTCTATATTTTCATATTCAAACATAATAGTATGATGTGTGAAGTCAGATGTATTACAAGATAACAGGCTAAATGAAATCGATACATCTCACGTCGCACCTCATACTTAAATATGTTAATATTTACAATTTTATTTTGCTCTCCAAGTTATTCTTCCTCTGTTTAAGTCATATGGAGAAAGTTCTACTTTTACTTTATCTCCTGGAAGAATTTTTATATAGTTCATTCTAAGTTTTCCTGATATATGAGCTAAAATTTGATGTCCATTTTCTAACTCAACCTTAAAATTTGTATTTGGTAAAGTTTCGATAACAGTACCTTCAACTTCTATAACATCCTCTTTTGACATTTCTTACCTCCATATACAATATGTTAAAGTTTATAATAATAACATAACTATTGTTATGTGCGAAACAATAGCTCTTATAGTATATAACATTTTTACAATAATGTCAATATTTCTGGTTCGTTTTCTGTAATTAAAATTGTATTTTCATAATGTGCTGATAGACTTCCATCTTCTGTTATAATTGTCCATCCATCATCAAGCTCTAAAATATCCGGTTTTCCTTGTATTACCATTGGCTCTATTGCAAGTGTCATACCTGGTTCTAGCCTCATTCCTCTTCCAGCTTTTCCATAATTTGGTATTCCTGGATCTTCATGCATTTGTCTACCAATTCCGTGACCTTGAAACTCTCTTACTACAGAATATCCGTTTTTTTCAACGAATTCTCCAATTGCATGAGAAATATCTCCCACTCTGTTTCCTTTTTTAGCATATTTTATTCCTTCAAAGAAAGCTTGTTTAGTAATATCTACTAATTTATTTGCTTCTTTTGACCCTTTTCCTACAACATAAGTTCTTGCAGCATCACCATTAAAACCATCTTTATATACTACTAAATCTATACTTACAACATCACCATCTTTTATATAAACTTTATTTGATGGTATACCGTGAATTATTTCATCATTAATAGATATGCACAAAGTTGAAGGAAATGCCATAACACCTCTTACTCCACTTGGATATCCTTTTTGAGCTGGAATTCCTCCAAGTTCTTTAATAACTTCTTCTGCAACTTTGTCTAAATATGCTGTTGTAACTCCTGGTTTTATAGCTTCTTCTACTCTTTTATGTACTAAAGCTGTAGCTCTGCAAGCTTCCCTCATATATTCAATTTCTTTTTTTGATTTTATTGTTACCACTTTACATTACCTTCTATCTATTTTTAATATAATCTAAAACATCATCTGCGACGTCTTTTCCCATTCTATTTATAGAAACACTTACTTCTTCAGTTCTTAATACTCCTTTTTTGTTATAGTATTCAACTAAAGGACTTGTCTTTTCTTCATATATTTCTAATCTTCTTTTTATTGCTTCTGGATTTGAATCGTCTTCTCTTTGTTTTAGTTTTGCTCCACATTTATCACATATTCCTTCAACCTTAGGTGGGTGAAGTTTAACATTATATGTTGCTTTGCAATCTTGATTACTGCATACTCTTCTTGTTAGCATTCTATCTATAATTTCTTCTTTAGGTGTAGTTAAATTAATTACTAGGTCTACTTTTTTACCTAATTTTCCTAATATTTCGTCTAATTTTTCGGCTTGACTTATTGTTCTTGGAAAACCATCTAAAATAGCTCCGTCTTTTGCAGAATCTTCATTTAAACTGTTTATCACCATTGGAACTGTTATTTCATCTGGTACAAGATTTCCTTGTGAAATGTATTTGTCAGCTTCTATTCCAAGTTCTGTTTTTTCACTAATATTTTTTCTAAAAATATCTCCTGTAGAAATTTGTGGCCAACCAGTTTTTTCACTAATTAATCCTGCAACAGTTCCTTTTCCTGTTCCTTGTGCTCCAAGCATTATTATATACATTGTTAATTTCCTCCTTATAAAACAAGTTTTATTCATTAATTCAAATTAATCAATTTTTACTTTCAAAAAAAATTGATTTGAGGCATGGCTTTTTTCTCCAATGCCTCACCCCAAATCATTTGTATTTTTATTTTATATATTAATATTATTCTAAAAATCCTTTATAATGTCTCATTACAAGTTGAGATTCTAATTGTTGTATCATCTCTATTGCTACACCAACTACGATTAGTATAGATGTACCACCAAAAGCTAAATCTAGTTTTGTAAATCTAGCTAGCATAGGAAGTATTGCAATAATTGCTAAATATACTCCACCAAACCAAGTTAGTCTTGCTATTATTTTTGATAAATACTCTGTTGTTGGTTTACCAGCTCTAATTCCTGGTATAAATCCACCATTTTTCTTAATATTGTTAGAAACTTCTGCTGGATTGAAAGTAGCATATGTATAGAAAAATGTAAATCCAACAATAAGTAATAAGTACACTACAGCATTAGCTATAGAATATCCAATTGAAACACTAGATGATGATGTTGCAATTGAAAATTTATAAACAGAAGCCCAGAATCCAGTTTGTGTTGCTATATCGCTTACAAACATTTGGATAATCATTGCTGGAAAAGTCATAAATGATGATGCAAATATAATTGGCATTACACCTGCCATAGCAAGTTTTAATGGAATATGTGTACTTTGTGCACCAACCATTCTTCTTCCAACAACTTTTTTAGAATATTGTACTGGTACTCTTCTTTCTGCTTGTTGTACAAATACAACAGCAGTAATCAATATGATAGCACATATTAAAACACCTAAAGCTGTTAATAATCCTGTTGTAGTAAATGTTCCACCTGTAAATATTTCATTATTCCAAATTGATACTATAGCATCTGGAAGTCCTGCAACTATACCTACAAATATTAACATAGAAATTCCATTTCCAATTCCTTTGTTAGTAATTTGTTCTCCTAGCCACATTAATAATGCAGTTCCTGCCATTAATGATATAACAACTACAATACCTGTCATAAAACTTTTATCAACAAAGATATTATATTGTCTATAAGATAAGAATATACCAAGTCCTTCAATTAATGCAAGTACAACTGTAAGAATTTTTGTATATTTATTTATCTTAGCTCTTCCTGCTTCTCCACCTTCTTTAACTAATTTTTCTAAAGATGGAATAACCATACCTAATAATTGAATTACGATTGAAGCTGTAATATATGGACTAATAGACATAGCAAATAGTGAAAGTCTTTTAAACGCTCCACCAGAGATCATATCAATTAATCCTTGTATACCATTTGCAGATGATCCCATATATTCTGCTAGTTTTATTGTATCTACACCTGGTATTGTAATATAACAACCTAATCTAAATACTACAACTAGTATTAATGTATATAATAGTCTTTTTCTTACATCTGGAGTCTTTAAAGCATTTTTAATGGTGTTAAACAATTAAATCACCTCTGTCTTTCCACCTAAAGCCTCTATTTTTTCTTTTGCAGCTTTAGTAAATCTTTTAGCTTTTACAGCTAACTTTTTCTCTAGAGTACCTGTAGCTAATACTACAATACCATCATTAATTTTACTAATGATTCCATCAGCCATTAAGCTTTCAGCTGTAACTTCTTCTGTAGTAGCTTTATTAAGCATTGTTAAAGTTACTTCTGTGTAATTTTTAGCATGGATATTTGTAAAACCTCTTTTTGGTAATCTTCTATATAATGGTGTTTGACCACCTTCAAAACCTCTTCTTACTCCACCGCCTGATCTTGCTTTTTGTCCTTTATGTCCTCTTCCAGAAGTTTTTCCAAGGCCTGAACCGATTCCACGTCCTACTCTTGTTCTTGTTTTTGTGTTTTGTGCTGGTTTTAATTCGTCTATTTTCATTATGCGGTTACACCTCCTTAATTAAATTTTTAAGTCTACATTATTTTTATAGCATAAGTATATTATATCTAATTTAATTATGCAAGATAAAATTAAATAATATCTTCTACTTTTTTACCTCTTTTTCTAGCAACTTGCTCAACTGTTTGCATTGATTGTAATCCTTGTAATGTAGCATATACTACGTTTCTTGGATTGTTTGTACCAATAACTTTTGTTCTTATATCTTTGTATCCTGCAAGTTCAAGTACTGGTCTAACGCTTCCACCTGCTATAACTCCAGTACCTTCTGCAGCTGGTTTTAGCATAACACTAGCACTACCAAATTTTCCTATATATTCGTGTGGTATTGTTGTTCCTACAACTGGAACTTCTACTAAATTCTTTTTAGCATCTTCTATTGCCTTTTTGATTGCATCTGGAACTTCTGAAGCTTTTCCATTTCCTACACCAACATGACCATTTTCGTCACCAACAACAACAACTGCGCTAAATCTAAATGTTCTACCACCTTTTACAACTTTAGCAACTCTATTAATCGCTACAACTTTTTCTTTTAATTCTGATGTATTTTCTTGTTGCACGCTTTTTCCCTCCTTTAACTAATTTATAAGATTTTAGTTTTTATTTTATTTTTATTAAAATTCAAGACCTGCTTCTCTTGCAGCTTCTGCTAATTCTTTAATAACACCATGATATACATATCCACTTCTATCAAAAACAACAGTTTTTATATTTTTATCCATTGCTCTTTTTGCTATTAAAGTTCCAACTTCTTTAGCAGCTTCTTTATTTGAATGTTTTACTTTTACTTCTTTATCAAGAGTAGAAGCACAAGCTATTGTGTTACCTTTAGTATCATCAATTACTTGAACAAATAAGTTATTATTACTTCTATATACACATAATCTTGGACGTTCTGCTGTACCGCTTATCTTTTTACGAACTCTTAAATGTCTTCTATCTCTTTCTAATTTTCTATTTGTCTTAGTAATCATTCTTTTTTCACCTCTTTTTCTTATCTATTATTTCTTACCAGCTTTACCTTCTTTACGTCTAATATGCTCTTCTGCATATTTGATTCCTTTTCCTCTATATACTTCTGGTGGTCTCTTTGTTCTAACAACAGCAGCAGTTTGACCAACTAATTCTTTGTCAATACCTCTTACTATTATTTGATTTGGATTTGGAACATCAAATGTAATTCCTTCTGGAGCTTCCATTTCAACTGGATGTGAATATCCTAAATTCATTACTAAATTGTTACCTTTTTTTTGTGCTCTATATCCTACACCATTTATTTCTAATTCTCTTTTATATTCATTACAAACACCATTTATCATGTTGTTAATTAAAGTTCTTGTCAAACCATGTAAACTTCTGTTTTGTGGTTCATCATCTGGTCTTTCAACTTTAATTGTTTTGTCTACTATAGAAACTTTTATATTACTATGTATATCTCTTTCTAAAGTTCCTTTAGGTCCTTTTACAGTAATATGGTTTCCATTTAATGTTACTTCAACACCATCTGGTACTGTAATAGGTTTATTTCCTATTCTTGACATTTTTTACCCTCCTTTTTAGTTTTATATTTAAAAAGCTTATTACCAAACGTAAGCTAATACTTCTCCACCTAAACCTTCTTGTCTTGCTTCTTTATCTGTTTTAATTCCTTTAGAAGTTGAAATTAAAGCAATTCCTAGTCCGTTTAATACTTTTGGTAATTCATCTTTAGATGCATAAACTCTTAATCCTGGTTTACTAATTCTCTTTAAACCATCAATTACTCTTGCACCTTTTTCATCATATTTCAAAGTAATTCTTAAAACACCTTGATTTGCATTTCCTTCTATTTCTTCAACTGCCTTTACATATCCTTCATTTAATAAGATATTAGCAATTGCTCTTTTCATATTTGATGCTGGAACATCTACTGTTTTATGTTTTGAACTATTTGCATTTCTTATTCTTGTTAGCATATCTGCTATTGGATCAGTAGTAATCAATTCTCTTACCTCCTTTTTTTTGTTAAATCTTCCGTTTTATATATTATTTTATATTATATTAAACAATTCTATTTTACCAGCTTGCTTTCTTTACTCCTGGTATCTCACCTTTATGAGCTAATTCTCTAAAGCATACACGGCATATTCCAAATTTTCTAATATAAGCATGTGGTCTTCCACATATTTTACATCTATTATATTCTCTTGTTTGAAATTTTTGTTCTTTTTGTTGTTTTACTTTTAATGATTTCTTAGCCATTCTTTATACTTCTCCTCCTTTTCGACTAAAGTGTCTTTAGACCAATTTTTTAGATTTTCTTCACATCTTCCTGGCTTTATATTTTTCTCTTGAGAAGTGTTTTATTTTTTTGCTTTGCCTTGTTTTGTGAAATCTATTGTTTAAAAGGCATTCCTAAAAGAGTTAATAACTCTCTTGCTTCTTCATCAGTATTTGCTGTTGTAACAAATATAATATCCATTCCTCTTATTTTATCTATTTTATCATATTCAATTTCAGGGAATATTAATTGTTCTTTTATACCCATTGAATAGTTTCCTCTACCATCAAATGAATTTGCAGATACTCCTCTAAAGTCTCTTACTCTTGGAAGTGCTACATTAAATAGTTTGTAAGCAAAATCATACATTTTTCCTTTTCTTAATGTAACTTTACATCCAATATCAACACCTGCTCTTAATTTAAAAGCAGCAATCGCCTTTTTAGATTTTGTAATAATTGGTTTTTGACCTGTTATTAACATTAAATCATTAACAGCGTTTTCTAATGATTTAGGATTTTCTTTTGTATCTCCTAAACCGATATTGATTACTATTTTTTCTAATTTTGGAACTTCCATAATTGATTTATAATTAAATTTTTTCATCATTGCTGGTATAATTTCTTTTTCATATTGTTCTCTTAATTTTTCCATAAGTCTTCAATAGACCTCCTTTCTTATTTTATTTTTGCACCACATTTTTTACAAACACGTACTTTTTCATCTTTTTGAATTTCGAAACCTATTCTTGCAGCTTTACCGCATTTTGGACAAACTACATTTACTTTGCTTGAATGAATTGCACATTCTACTGGTATAATACCGCCTTCTTCTCCTTGTTTTCTAGGTTTAACATGTTTTTTTCTTATATTAACACCTTTAACAATTATTTTTTCTGTTTTTGGTATTACTTCTAATACTTCTCCAGTTTTACCTTTATCATTTCCAGACAAAACTTTAACTGTATCACCTTTTTTTATTTTTAACATTTTATATTTCACCTCTTCTTTTCGGTAATTTTATTTGCCTATCAAATCACAAGAATTTATTTTAATCTTGCATTTTTAAGTTTTAATATAAATACATATAAATTATTTATATTAAAATTCATAAATTAATATTTACAAATTATAAAACTTCTGGAGCTAAAGATAATATTTTCATATAATCTTTATCTCTTAATTCTCTTGCAACTGGCCCAAAAATACGAGTTCCTTTTGGATTTCCGTCTTCTTTTATAATTACAGCTGCATTTTCATCAAATCTAATATATGATCCATCTGCTCTTCTAGTTGGTTTTTTAGTTCTTACTACAACTGCTTTAACAACTTCACCTTTTTTAACAACGCCACCTGGTGTAGCTGTTTTAACAGAAGCAACAATAACGTCTCCAATTCTAGCATATTTTCTATAAGATCCACCTAGACATCTGATACACATAATTTCTTTTGCACCAGTGTTATCAGCTACTTTTAATATAGATTGTTGCTGTACCATTATTTAGTACCTCCTTCTTTAATCTTTTATTAATTATTTTATAACTGCCTTTTCAACGATTTCAACTACTCTCCATCTTTTATCTTTTGATAAAGGTCTTGTTTCCATAACTTTAACTTTATCTCCAGTTTGGCATTCATTTTTTTCGTCATGAGCTTTTAACTTATATGTTCTTTTTTGAATTTTTCCATAAGTTTTGTTCTTTTCACTTGTTTCTACTGCAACAACAACTGTTTTGTCCATTTTGTCAGAAACAACTGTACCAACCATAACTTTACGAAGATTTCTTTCTTCCATTTCGATTAATCTCCTTCCTCAAAATTTGTCAGGATTAAATTAAAATACAATTTATAATTAATAGTTCCTGCTACTATTTTACTTCTTCAATTTCTCTTTTTCTTAATTCTGTTTTTACTCTAGCAATGTCTTTTCTCACTTCTTTAATTTTCATAGGATTATCTAAACCATTTGTTTTTAAACTAAATCTTAATTTAAATAGTTCTGATTTTAATTCTCCTAATTCTTTTTCTAAATCTGGTGAAGACATTTCTCTTATTTTATTTATCTTCATCTATTTCACCACCTATTTCAGTTTCCTTTTTAACAAATTTACACTTAACAGATAGTTTATTTGCAGCAAGTCTTAAAGCTTCTCTTGCAGTTTCTTCTGGAACTCCTGCAATTTCAAACATTACTCTACCTGGTTTTACAGCTGCTACCCAGTATTCTACGGCACCTTTACCTTTACCCATACGAGTTTCAGCTGGTTTCTTTGTTATTGGTTTATCTGGGAAAATTTTGATCCAAACTTTTCCACCTCTTTTAATATAACGAGTCATAGCAACACGGGCTGCTTCTATTTGATTAGAAGTAATAAATCCTAATTCTAATGATTGAATACCGTATTCACCATCAGTAACTTTATTTCCTCTCATTGCTTTTCCTCTTACTCTACCTTTTTGTTGTTTTCTATACTTTGTTCTTTTTGGCATTAATGGCATTATCTGTCTCCTCCTTCCACTTTAGCTTTTTTAGCTGGAAGAACTTCTCCTTTATAAATCCAAACTTTAACACCGATTTTTCCATATGTTGTATCTGCTTCTGCAAATCCATAATCAATATCAGCTCTTAAAGTTTGAAGAGGTATTGTACCTTCTTTATAAAATTCTGTTCTAGCCATATCTGCTCCACCTAATCTACCAGATACTGAAGTTTTAATTCCTAAAGCGCCTGCTTTCATAGATTTTTGCATACATTGTTTCATTGCTCTTCTGAATGAAATTCTTCTTTCTAGTTGTCCTGCGATATTTTCTGCAACTAATTGTGCATCTGTATCAACATTTTTAACCTCAACTATATTTAAATTTACTTCTTTATTAATCATTTTTTGTAATTCATTTTTTAATTCTTCAGCAAGATTTCCACCTTTTCCTATTACTAGTCCTGGTTTTGCTGTGAATACATTAACTTTAACAAATTTAGGTGTTCTTTCAATTTCAATTTTTGAAATTCCACTTACATATAATTTTTTCTTTACATATTTACGGATTTTGTTATCTTCTACAAGATAATCTCCGAAATTTTTAGAGTCTGCATACCATTTTGAACTCCAATCTTTAATTATGCCAACTCTTAATCCATGTGGATCCATTTTTTGTCCCATTTTAAATAAATCCTCCTTTCTCTTTTACACTCTTTCTCTTAATACTATTGTTATATGGCTTGTTCTTTTTCTAATTCTAACTGCTGAACCTTTTGCAGCTGGTCTAATTCTCTTTAATGTTGGACCTTGGTTTGCATAAATTTCAGCAACATATAATTTACCATGAGCCATATTATGATTGTTTTCAGCATTTGCAATTGCTGATTTTAAAACTTTTTCTATTATTTCAGATGCAGCTTTTGGTGTGAATTTAACTATAGCTAAAGCTTCATCAACATTTTTTCCTCTTAATAAATCTGCAACTATTTTCACTTTTCTAGGTGAAATTCTAGCATATTTAAGAGTAGCTACTGCTTCTGGTACCATTTCTTGCATTACTTCTTCCACTTTATTTCCCTCCTTAAAGTAGTTTTATTTTATTTTTTTGTTGTTTTTTCTCCAGCATGACCTTTGAATGTTCTTGTTGGAGCAAATTCTCCTAATTTATGTCCTATCATTTCTTCTGATATATAAACAGGTACATGTTTTCTACCATCATGAACAGCTATTGTGTGTCCAACCATTTGTGGATATATAGTAGAAGCTCTTGACCATGTTTTTAATACTTCTTTTTTTCCTGATTCATTCATAGCTTCGATTCTTTTCATAAGTTCTGGAGCTACGTATGGTATTTTTTTACTAGATCTTGACATAAGTATTATTTCCCTCCTTCTTCTAGGAATTTCCTTATTTTAATTTTGGTAAGCAAATCTTTAGATTTACTTTATTTTTTAGATATATCCGTAATGAAATTGTTTTTCGGATATATATTTTATTTTCTTCTCTTAACAATAAATTTATCAGATTGTTTATTTTTCTTTCTTGTTTTATATCCAAGAGCTGGTTTACCCCAAGGTGTCATTGGTCCTGCGTGTCCTACAGGTGCTCTACCTTCACCACCACCATGAGGGTGATCTACTGGGTTCATAACAGATCCTCTAACTTCTGGACGTTTACCCATATGTCTGCTTCTTCCAGCTTTTCCCAATTTAACATTTTCATGATCTGTATTTCCTATTGTTCCTATTGTAGCTCTACATACAGCCATTATTAATCTCATTTCTCCTGATGGAAGTCTTACATGAGCATATTTTCCTTCTTTAGCCATTAATTGAGCTTCTTGACCTGCAGCTCTTACTAATTTTCCACCTTGACCAGGATTTAATTCTATATTATGAATCATTGTACCTACTGGTATGTTTTCAATTTTCATACAATTTCCTGGTTTAATATCTGCTTTATCTCCAGATATTACTTTGTCACCATCTGTTAATCCAACTGGTGCTAAGATGTATGCTTTTTCACCATCTTCATATTCTATTAAAGCGATGTTTGCACTTCTGTTTGGATCATATTCGATTCCTATAACATTTGCTACCATATCATCTTTTCTTCTTTTAAAATCTATTATTCTATATTTTTGTCTGTTTCCTCCACCTTGATGACGTACTGTTATTCTACCATATGAATTTCTTCCTGAATTTTTCTTTTTCTTTGCAAGTAAAGATTTTTCAGGAGTTGTTTTTGTTATTTCGTCATATGTAGAAACTGTCATGTTTCTTAATGATGGAGTTGTTGGGTTAAAATGTTTCATTCCCATTTTTCATTCTCTCCTTTTTTAATTTTATTTTCCTAGTATTAAAACTAGATATCTTTTATAAATATAAATCTTTTAAGATCTATTTTTAAGCTCCCATAAATTCATCTATTGAATCTTTATATTTTTTAGAAACTTTCTTTGTTTTTCCGCCTTCTGTTAAGTAAGTTACATCTGATGGATTTGTATCGATTGTAACTATTGCTTTTTTCCAATCTGATGTTTTTCCAACACTTCTACCTACTCTTTTTTCTTTTCCTTTTACAGTTATTGTATTTACATTTAATACTTTAACTTCAAAAAGTTTTTCTACAGCTCTTGCTATATCAACTTTTGTAGCTTTTTTATTTACTTTAAAGGTATACTTTCCTTCTTGTAATCCATCATTACTTTTTTCAGTAATAACTGGTTCAATTATTATATCTTCTGCTAACATTTAAGCGTACACCTCCTCTAATTTTTTAACAGTATCTAGAGTAATTATTAAGTTTTTATATTTTAATAAATCATATACATTAATTGTATTTACTAAACTTGTTTTTACTCCTTCAATATTTCTTGCAGATTTTTGAACATTTTCGTTCTTTTCTGGTAATACTATTAATGATTTACCTTCTACTTTTAAGTTTGTTAAAGCTTTAGCCATTTTACTTGTTTTTATTTCTTTTAAATCTAAGCTATCAACAACAACTAATTCATTTTCTAAAACTTTAGAACTTAATATTGATTTAATTGCAAGTCTTTTTTCTTTCTTATTTACTGTGTATTTATAAGAACGTGGTTTTGGTCCTAATGCAATACCACCTTTAATCCATTGTGGAGCTCTTATACTTCCTTGTCTAGCTCTACCAGTACCTTTTTGTCTCCATGGTTTTCTTCCACCACCACGAACTTCAGCTCTTGTTTTTGTGCTTTGTGTACCTTGTCTTTGGTTAGCTAAAAAGTTAACTAAAACACTATGTACAACTGCTTCATTTGGTTCTATACCAAAAATTTCTTCTTTTAGTTCTACTTGTTTAACTTTCTTTCCTTCTATATTGTATACATCTATACTAGGCATTTAACTTTCCTCCTTCCTTATGCTTTTACACTTGTTTTTAATTTTAATATTGCACCTTTAGCTCCTGGTACACTACCTTTTACTAAGATTGCATTTTTATCTAAATCTACTTTTACAACATCTAAGTTTTGTATTGTAACTGTAACTCTTCCCATATGTCCTGGAAGTTTTTTACCTTTAAATACTCTACCTGGTGTTGAAGTTGGTCCCATTGATCCTGGTCTTCTATGATACATAGAACCATGTCCCATAGGTCCTCTTGATTGTCCATGACGTTTAATAACACCTTGGAAACCTTTTCCTTTTGAAGTTCCTTGTACGTCGATTTTGTCTCCTGCTTGGAATGTATCTACTTTAATTTCGTCTCCTACATTAACTCCATCTACAGAATCTAATCTAAATTCTCTTAAATGTTTTTTAAGAGCTAATTTTGCTTTTGCAAAATGTCCTTTTTCTGGTTTGTTTAATTTACTTTCTTTTACATCGCCAAATCCTAATTGTATAGCATTGTATCCATCTGTTTCTACAGATTTAACTTGTGCTACTAAGCAAGGACCAGCTTCTATTACTGTAACTGGAATAACTTTTCCTTTTTCATCAAATATTTGTGTCATCCCAACTTTTTTTCCTATTATTGTTTTCATTTTAAAATTTCCTCCTAACTATTGGCTGATGTTAGTTTGTTTTCGTAACTTCAGCTTGGTTTAAATTAAATTTATTTTATTTTTTATTTTTTTGAAATTCAAAATTATAATTTGATTTCAATGTCAACACCTGCTGGTAAGTCTATTTTCATAAGACTATCTACAGTTTTTTGTGTTGGATAAAGAATATCAATAACTCTTTTATGTGTTCTCATTTCAAATTGTTCTCTTGAATCTTTGTGTTTGTGTGGAGAACGTAATATTGTTATGATTTCTTTTTCTGTTGGTAGTGGAATAGGACCTGAAACTTTTGCTCCTGTTCTTTTAGCAGTATCTACTATTTTTTCAGCAGACTGTTCTAAAACTACATGATCATAAGCTTTTAATCTTATTCTGATTTTTTCACTTGCTACCGCATTTCCTGTTACTGTTGCCATGTAAATTTCCCTCCTTAAATATTTTAATTTTTCGTCGGAAAGTTATAAACGCACCCAGGTGTTTCTTTTTTACCTATATAAAAGCCCAAGTCTTGCATGATATTCTTGGGATAAGTGCTTTTTATTCTTAATAACTTACCGCCTTGGTCTAAGCCACGACATACTCCATAGAAGTTCCCTCCAACCCCAGATATTTCTAGGATTGTAGCCACATTCTACTTCATCGCTAATCTTACATGCCTTTTTATTATATACTCTATATGCTTTAATGTCAATATATTTTTGGCATATTTCACTAATTTTAACAATTAAATCAATATAATTATAAAATTTACAATTTTACTGTTTCTATTTTACATAAAAAACTTTTATAAAAACTAAAATAGATAGTTATATACATTTTTAACTTTTTATACTTTTTATTTTATAATAATTATTATTATGCTATTAATTATCATTATTATCTCAATCCATTTTGCTATATAATATAAAAAATCTATCAACCAAATGTTAATAGATTTTTTATATTATATTATTCTGCTACTTCTGAAGTTTCTTCTGCTGTTTCAGATACTTGTGCATCTTCTTCAGTTTCTGGAGCATTGTATTTTTCGAATATAGCATCTTCTATCTTCTTTCTTGTTTCACGATTGATTGGATGAGCTATATCTGTATATCCTCCATTAAAGTTCTTTTTGCTTGGCATAGCAATAAATAAACCTTTTTGACTTTCAATAACTTTAATGTCACATACAACAAACTCGTTATCGAATGTTACATTAGCAATAGCTTTCATTCTGTTTCCTGAATTAACTTTTCTTAAACGTACATCTGTAATTTGCATTTGAGCACCGCCTTCCAATGTTATAAAAATTTTGTACATATTTTATGTACTAGTATATTATTCACCAAAAAAGTTATTTTTCCTTCTTATTTTTACATTTTTTTCTTATTCAAGTATATATTTTAACATTTTGGTAAATAATACATATAATAAGATTAATAAAATCTATATTAATCTTTCCCCTTTTTTTATTATATATTCACAATTTATCTTAAAAATTTATTGAAATATATCGTTTTTGAGTATATAATAATTCAAGGTACAAATATACAAATATTTTATTTTAAGGAGCGTGGCTCAAATTGGCTAATTTAGATGAATTAAGACAGTACAAAAATGTACATATGATAGGAATTGGTGGTACTAGCATGAGCGGTATTGCTGAAATATTAAAAAATTGGAACTTTAATGTAACTGGCTCTGATTTAAATCCTTCTGAAAACACAAAAAAATTAATAGATTCAGGAATAAAAGTTACAATACGGACATGATTTACAAAATTTAGCAAGAGCAGATGTTGTTATATATTCTGCTGCTATAAAAGATGATGATATAGAAATGCAAAAAGCAAAAGAACTTCACATTCCAACTGTTGAAAGAGCAGATTTTTTAGGTTTAATTACTAAAGCTTTTAAAAATACTATTTGTGTTTCTGGTACTCATGGAAAATCAACAACAACTTCTATGATATCAGTTTGTTTTTTAGAAGCTTGTAAAGACCCTTCTATACAAGTTGGCGCAGAATTAAAACAAATTAATGGTAACTATAGAGTTGGTAACAGCGAATATTTTATTATAGAAGCCTGCGAATATGTTGAAAGCTTTTTAAAGTTCTTTCCTAAGACAGAAGTAATATTAAATATAGATAATGATCACTTAGATTATTTTAAAGATTTAGATCATATAATAACAGCTTTTGCAAAATATGTTAGATTATTACCTGATGATGGATTATTAGTTTTAAATGCTGATGATGAAAACTGTTCACATCTTTCTAGATTTACTATGGCAAAAACTATAACATATGGAATTCAAAATGAACATGCTAATTTTGTTGCAAGAAATATACAATTTGATGAAAATGGTTTTCCAAGTTTTGATGTATATTTTAATAATACATTCTACAAAACAATAAAATTATCTGTTCCTGGAATGCATAATGTTTCTAATGCATTAGCTTGCATATGTGTTTGTCATATATATGGTATTGAAAAAGAAGACATAAAAAATGGTTTATTAAAATTTACCGGTGCACACAGAAGATTTGAATATGTTGGTTCTTTTAATAATGTTAATGTTTATGATGACTATGGACATCATCCTACAGAAATAGAAGCTGTTGCTAATGCTTTAAAAAACAAAAAATATAATCAATCATGGGTTATTTTCCAACCACATACTTATAGTAGAACTAAAAATTTATTAAACGATTTTGCAAAAGCATTAATAAATTTTGATAATATAATAATTACTGATATATATGCTGCAAGGGAAAAAAATACTTATGATATAAGTGCAAAAGACCTCGCTGAAGAAGTTGCAAAGCTTGGAAAAAAAGCTTATTATATGCCTGATTTTTCAGAAATAGTAAATTTTGTTCATGCACATGCAATTTCTAATGATATTGTTATCACACAAGGCGCTGGAACTATAACAAAAATTGGACCAATGCTTATTACAAATAAAAATGAACATTAATCATTTATACTATAAATATAATAAAAATATATAAAATTTCATAACTTTTTAATAAATAAAAAATAATGAGAATATAAAAATCTCATTATTTTTTATTTTTACTTATTTCTATAATTTTCATCACTAAGCTCTGGATAGGAAAATTCAATTCCATTTGAAGTTAATTTTCCATCTTCTGTATGATTTTTGAAAAATTCATTGGCCCCTTTTAAAAAATATTTATATTTTATTTTATTATCTATTGTTCCATTTCCTATTATAATAGGATCATCCCATGTAGCATCTATTGCATACCAATTATTATTTAAAAACACATAATTCCAAGCATGTTTTTCTGTTTCTCCATTTTCATCAATTCCTGTTCCACATACTAAAACACACGGAACATTTAATTCATCTAATAAATATTTTAAAGCTTTTGCATATCCCTCACATACTACTTCTTTTTTTACTAAAGCCCCATATATATTTGAATTATCTGCTTTATTTAAACTAACATCATATTTTACATTGTCAATTATCCAATTATGTACATATACTACTTTTGCGAAATCATTATTTGGTATATCTTTTACTATATCTTCTTTAACTTTTTGAATTTTACTCATTGCAGCCTCTACATCTTGTTTTGAATAAAATCCATCAGCTAAACTATTTTCATTTGTTTGGTTTTGTATATATAATTCATAATTTACTTTTAATCCTCTAGTTATTGTTTTAGTCATTAAACACATCTTCTTTACATTGATATAATATATTTCTGGTGTATCTAATTTAAAAGCATCCCAAGCATCTTGAAAATCTTGATTTAATTTTTCTTGTCCACCATCTTGTTTTAAGGTTTCTTCTAATTTAGATGGTAATCTTATATCATATGTTCCGGTTTTTAAATTTTCTATATTATCTTTAAACACTCTATAAAATATTTTTGAATTTGAATTTAGCTGATTATAATAATAATTATCTATTTTCCCTTTATATTCACCATTTACATTATTTTGAGTACTATTTATAATTTCTTCTATTTCTGCTTGACTATAAATTTCATTATTATTTTCTGTAAAACCTAATATTTCTAAATTATTTAAATTTTCTGAAATGCTTTGTATTTGTTTTACAGTTTCATCTTTATAATAATATATACCAATTAAACAACCTAATATTATTAATAAAAGAATTAATCTTTTTATAAATTTTTTCACTATTTCCCTCTTTTCTTCTTACTCTCCAATTTTTATTTTATATAAATATATAATAACATTATTACACTTCTATAAAAAATGATTTATTATTACTTATGTATTTTTATTATATCATACTAATTTTTTTTAGCATAGATGCTTTTATTCTATTTTTAAAATATTAAATAAAAATGCATAAGTACAAAACTCTATGCATTTTCATTTAAATAACTTTATAAATTTTATTAACTAATCTACGTACTCTTCATTTGTTTTATAAGCATATCTGCAAATACTCCATAACCAACAGTTGGATCATTTACCAAAACATGTGTAACTGCTCCTATAAATTTTCCATTTTGTATAATAGGTGAACCACTCATTCCTTGAATTATCCCTCCTGTTTTTTCTAGTAGTTTTTCATCTGTTATCTTTATTATCATACTTTTATTATCATAATTATTACTAGTATATATTTTTTGAATTTGAATCTTATACCTCTCTTTTTTTCCATTTTCCAATTCGCAAATAATTTCTGCATCTCCTTGTTTTATTTCATCTCTAATTGCCACTTCTATTGCATCATTTGAATTCATATTTAGTTTATTCTTCTCATTTATACTTCCATAAATTCCAAATGCAGTATTTTTCGAAACGTCTCCTATTTTTGCACCTGTTTCTATATTTCCTCTTACTTCTCCTGGTTTTCCCTTTTCTCCTTTTGTAATAGATACAATTTTAGTTTCAACTAATTCACCACTTGCAATATTTACAATATCACCTGTATCTACATCTGTAATACCATGTCCTAATGCACAATACATATTACTTTCTGGATCATAAAAACATGCTGTTCCAACACCGACCGCTGAGCATCTCTTACCCAAAGTCCTAATTTATATTCATTCTCTCCAGTTTTTACTGGTGTTATATTCATAGTTTTAGTATTATAATCTCTTACATATTTAACTTTCATTTCTTCGCCTTTTGATTTATTAACTGTATTTATTAATTCTGAGATACATGTCACTGATGTATTATCAACTTCTACAATCATATCCCCTTCTTTAATATCTCTATTTTCATATGGTTTATAATTTTTCTTATCTTCGCCTTGTACCTCAGACATACCAACCACCATAACACCATTTGTATACAATTTCAATCCTATAGCATTTCCTAGTGGAATTACTTTAGTTTTTTTTATTACATTAACTTCTACTTGTTTTAATGGTATTGTGTTAAATAGATTTAATGTTAAATTTGTACTTCCTAATTGATTAACTCTACTTTCTGTTAAATTTGTAGCTGTCTGCATAGTTCTTTCATTATTAATACTATCAGCTTTAAAATTTTGTGTTTCCTTTATCTGTACTCCAAAAATTTTATTAAAACTAACTTTTTCTCCTTCAAATAAAACTATACTATTGGGAAATAACGTTATATATGCTACATATATATATACTATAAATAATAAAAAAATAAATAAAATTGGTTTTATTCTTTTCATAAAATACCTCTCTTTATTTTATGATAACCATTTTTATTTATTTTTAAACTAAAACTATAATTATTTTATTCTGCATTTTTTATACAATCATATTTTTCTCTTGCTAAACTTGTAAAATAAACCTTTCTTATATTATATAAATCATCTTTATTATATAATGTACTTCCATTTTCATCTGTTATTTTTCCATCTATAATTTCAGATAATTCATAATCATTAGATAAATTAACAATACAATTATAGCAATTTGAAAAGTTCTTTTTAGTATTATTTACTATATGTGGATAATAATAATACGTAGTTCCATTTTCTTGTATTTTTAATTTTTTCCTAGATAAGTTTGCTTTTGAATATGCTGTAATTATAAAATTACTATCATCTTTCGATTTTTTTATCAATTCTTTGCAATTAATTGTATGATACATTCCATCATTTGCAAGTATTATTAAATCATTTTCTTTAGTAAACTCTTTATTTTTATTACTAGATACTGTTACATAACTATTATAATAATTCCCTTTTATTGGTAAACCTTGTACAAAAGAAGTCATACTAATACTACTTGTTATTTTCTCCCAATCTGTTTCTTTTATATTTGGAAGTACAAATTCATAATTAGATGTGGAAATTTGGTTATAATTTGCAATTGCAGATATTAAACTTTTTTCTACTTTTCTTCTGATTACTGCTTCTTTATGCATATAAAATACTGAATCTTTTTCTTCTGGATTATTATTATCATTAATTTCAAAAATATTTGCATTATCTATAGTTTTATTTATAGAAAAATCAATTTTTCCCCCACTTATTTCATCTACAGCATCTGAAGGTTTTATATCTTTTAATGCATTTTCTACCCATTTTGTAAATTTATAAGATTCTTTATAATAATCTAGTGCACTAGTACTTTCATAAACATTTTCCTTTTGTATAACATTATTATTTTCCAATTTTATTTCATAATTTTTTAGTGTCTCTTTTTCTATTTTAACATCATCATAATAAAGACTTGTAATTTCTTCACCTAAATCTATTTTATTTTTAGAATCTTCATCTATTTTTCTTATATCTATTAAATATCCAGATTTATTTACTATTTCTCCATTTACTTTTCCATAAATCAATATATAATTATCTAATGTATAATTAATAATAAAATCATATTTATCAGATTTTGCATATCTGCATGAATATTTTTCATATGGCCTTATTCCATATTCATAATTATTATTTTCTACATTTTTATATTTACTTTGAATAAAAAAACCATCATACAAGTTAAATAATAATGCTGGGGTATAATCTTTTAAAGAATTGCTATCTATTCCATTATAAGAAAATTTATTTGCAAGCGTTTTATAAAAAGTTTCTATTGCATATTTCACTTCTTTTTCTTTTTGATTTATAGTTAATTTCTCATTTTCATTATTTGTATTTAATTCAAAAGCTTTTATCCCATCATATGTTGCATCACTTATTCTAGAATCATATTCTGCTTTTAAGTTTATTTCATCTATTTTTGATTGCATAAACATAGATAATAAAAAAGAGATTGGTAATACAATAATTACGAATATAACTGCAAAATGTTGTAATTTCATATTTACCCACCTCTCTTTTTATTTATTAATTTCCGTCTACTAATATTATTCCACTATCAGAGGCCGAAATTTCGTATGTATCTTCTGATACTCTATAAAATACATTTCTTAATAACTGTCCTAATGTTTTGTTTGTATTTTTAACATTTACACTTATAATATCTCCCTCTTTTAGTACAATTTTACCATCTTTTCCTAGTCTTTCTTCTATTTGACTTGTATATATATTATAGTATAAATTCTCACCTATTTTAGTTTTATTTTCATTGTTAGATTCAATATTAGGATTTTCGTCTAATATTTGAATTTGAATTTCTATATCTAAAGGAGTAATTCCTCCAGAACTTGCTGTTTGAATATATGAATTATATTCTTCATTAGTAAGAACACCTTTTTTTCTTATTCTATCTACAAATTCAGATGTTTCTGATTGAACTGATAATTGAGATATATCGTCTAATCTATCTGAAACAGCCATCAATGGAAATATAAACATTAGTATTACAGCTAAAAATATTGCTACTATTGTAATCACACTATCTTCCATAGATAACCTCCTTATTTTTAAACAATGGTATAATAAATAATAGTTCTTTCTTCATCATTTATTATTGTCTTTCCAATTTCTTCTACAATTTTTTTATTTTTAAAAATAGTATCAATTAGACCTTTAAATTCTACTTTATCATATGTCCCTCCATAAAGCAAAATATTAGTATGCTCTTTAATTTGCTCTTTACTATTTGTCCAATCTTCTTTTCTCTCTATTTCTTTTTGTATATCAAAACAATATATATCTTCTGAAGTTTTACTAGAAGTATATAATTTCACATTATTTATATTATATACTTCACCTGTTTTATCATTATAATTACCTTCTCTTAAATAAATAATTGCTTCTGAACTCTGATAATTAAATATATTAGTAATAACAGTTTCTTCCCCAATTATCCTTTTTTGTTTTATTACAGGATTTTCATTTTCATAATCTTTTTGTTCATAATATAAACTATCACTTTTTGCATAAAAAATAGCATCTCCGAGTTGTTTTTATTTTTCCAAATAGCATAAAACTAATAGTTAAAGCTAAACAAAAAACTATCACTCCAAATGCCATTTTTAAGCCATGTACTGCATTTTCCATATTTTATCACATACCTTACAATTCTTTAAAATTAATTGCTGATACTATTCCTCTTGAACTATCATAAATTAATATAATTTCATAAAATTTTCCAGTTCCTAAATTTTGTTTAACACTATCTACTTGTGTATTAAGTCCTGCATATGCTGTAACAGCTGTAAAACTCTGACTACTATCATAGTTTTGATTATAATATACAACTATTCCAGTTCCTTTATTAGTACTATTTGCTAGGTTATGTTGTTTTATTACATCACATAATTCTCTTGCCTTAGTTCCACTTACTTTTCCCTCATAGTTAATAAATTTTGAATTATAACTTTGAATTTCATATTCTGTCATATTTATATTTTTTCCAATTCCAACAGCTTGATTATAAAAGTACATTCCTAATACTATAATTAATACTGCTAATATTATTGAACCTGCTATTATTAAAGCTTTTGATGCATTTTCCATAAATTTTCCTCCAAAAAGTTAACTATATAACTAAAATGTAGTTTTCAATTTTAATTTATAGCTTGAATTCCAATATTAGATACAAGACCTGTTGATGTATCATAACCAATTGTTACTTTATATCTTAAGCCATCTTGTATATAAGACTTTCTTGCTCTTCCTTGTCCAATTTTAGAAGTATCTGTTGCTTTAGCATCTTGTGAAATTTCTGCAACAGCAACTTGTTTTGTTTGTTCATTTGAATATGCAGCATTATGATTTTCAATTACGTCACATAATTGTTTTGCTTGTGCACCAGAAATTTCTCCTTCATACATTGTAAACTTTGAGTTAAATTGTTGAATTTCATATTCTGTCATATTTACACTTTTTCCAACTCCTGCTGCTTGATTGTAAAAATACATTCCTAATATTATAATTAGTACTGCTAATATTATTGCTCCTGCTATTATTAAAGCTTTTGATGCATTTTCCATTTTTATTTCCTCCTTTAGTTTATTTATATAATTATAGGTTTTACCTAAAATTAATAATCCAATTTATATTTCTTCAAATTTTAAATAACTTATATTTTTTGTTTTATTATGATATTTTATATCAGTACATTTAAATTTTCTTTTAGAATAATATTTAACAAATTCTTCTATTCCTAAATTATAAATAGATTCCATTTGTACAATATCATCTTTTTCTAAAAATTTTATATCCATTTTTATTGAATTTGTACTATCTTCTATATATTTTAAATTGTTATCTTTTTTTACTGCTTTTGTCTCATTTATATCTATTGCTTTATTAATTAAAGTAACTAATTCTGTTCCTGTAATTTCATTTTTAGTATAACTTTCTAACTCTTTATTATTCTTAAATGCTTTTTCATTTATCAAATTTTGATTATAGATATAATAAGTAATTCCAAATATTATAATTAAAAATATTGATATAATTACAATAAGTTTTTGCTTCATTATTACACCCTTCTAATTTTTTTAAATTTCTTCATATTTTACATATTCAACTCTTTTAGTTATTTTATTTACTCTGATTTCTGAACATTTAAATATTTTATTTTGTTCTATAAAACTTGTATATTCATCTTGTGATTTTTTTTCAAAGTTATATATTTTTTCATTTTTAGTTAAAACATCTATTGTTACATAATATGAATTTTCTTTAGGTTCATTTAAACTATATTTTAAATTATTTTCTTTTGCAAAATTCGCAATTGATACAATATCATGTGGAGTTACTTTTAATACATCTTTTCCATTCTCATAGTATTTAAAAAACTCGGAATTAAATCTACTGTCTTCTTTTTCTTCTATTTGACTTGTATTTTTAGCATTATAGTCTTTAAATATTCCAAATATAAAAACAGAAAAAGTAATAATCATTATTCCTAATATTACACTTGCTGCCATAATTAGTGCTTTTGATGCATTTTCCACAGAGACTTTCCTCCTCACATTTTGAATTTTTAATCTTCAAATTGCATTTTATAAATTCTTTCGCCATCATATTCAACTTTTGTACACCTAAATTTTTTTACTTTAAAGTTATATAATTCTTCTGATTGCTCATTTGTTAAACTTTTTGTACATTGTATAATACTACTTAAGTTATAACTACCTTTTTTTAAAACTTTTGCATTTTTTATTTCATTACTTATTATTACTGTCATTTCCATTTCTTTATACTCAGTATTATTTTTTATGTTGTAATCTTGCATTAAATTAGCAATAGACATTATATCTGTTCCATATAAATTATTTCTGTTAAATGCTTCTAATTTTTTATTCCATTCAACAACTTGCATTATATATTTTTCATTATTTTCTTCTTTTTTTAATGTTGATATTTTGTTAAAATTAAATACTATTAAATTGATTATTAAAATGGAAATGATTACTCCTCCAATTATTATAAGCGTTTTTGATGCATTTTCCATTTTAATCACCAACCTTTATTTTTTATGTCATACTAGATAATGAAGAAAACGAAACAGTTAAACTCTTTATTCCTACATATATTAAAGGTATTATTAAATATCCTACAAATAATACAATCATCGGTGTAAATCCTACTGCTTTTCCAATTAATCCTTTTTTTGAAATTAATCTATCATTTGCTTCTTTTCTTTTTTCTTTATAATATTCTCTTTCTGTTTCTAATTCATCAAACGCATCTTTAATTGAAATTTTTTCAACTGCTGCTTGAAGCCCTTCTATTATTCTTATTAAATCTTTATATGAAACATCTTCTTTTAAATTTTCTAGTGCTTCATAAGCACCACTTTCATAATTATTTAAACATTTATTAATTGGCTCTTTAAAAATATTTGAATATCTTTCTAGCCATTCTAAAATAGTTTCTACATTAATTCTTTCTATATTCATTAGCATTAAAATGATTGTTTGGAATTGCATTACTTCATTTTCTTTTTCTAGTTCTCTCATTTTTACTTGAAATGTTAAAAGCCATATTGGAACCATATATGATATTCCTGCTATGATAACACATCCAAGCACCTCATACCAACCGTAAATATTCACTATTTACAATATTTAATTTATCATAAATTCTTTTAGCTGCTACATCTAATTTCTGATCTGTTGCATTTTTATAATAGTCTGTTTGTTTTAAAATTTCTTTTATTTGTACATTAGTTACATTTTTCCTACCTTTAAATATTTTTATAATTTCATTATCTTGTTTAGTTAGTTCTTCTGCTTTTATTTTATCTCTTTCAGATAAACTACCTATCACATCATAATCAGTAGTTTTAGCCGTATATACATAATTAATGCTTATTCTATGTAACGAAATTGTTAATATTATTGAAACAAAAAATGTACATATAACAAATGCTATTCTATTAACATATAACCATTCTATTTTTGTTTTTGCTGCTGCATCTTTTAATTTATTTGTTATTTTTCTGTAGTTTTTTGTTCCTTTCTTCGGTATAAATAATTGTACGAACTGCTTTATAATTGGTATTTTATATATTTTGTTCTGCCATGGATTTTCTTCATTTTTTATTCTAATATTATTGGTAGATCCATTATCTTTTAATTTTCTAATTAAAGTATAACAAATAAAAGTAATTACTAATACTAAAATTTGTATAATCATTCCTGGTTTTCCATTATAAAATTCTTCAATTGCTGTCATTCCAAATTGATTAACAGCCCAATATTTTAATGGTTCTAAGAAGAGCATTGGTAAAATACTAATTATAGATAAACTTTGAAATGTATAATCTAATTTATCTCTTTTTAGTAATTCTAATTGCATCTCTTCTGTAATATGATTTAGATTCTTCAAATATATAGATGCTCCATTTGCATCTTTTCTATCTCCATATTCTTTAGTTAAATATGATATTCCAGCAAATTCTTTTAAATAACTATTTGGTGCTATATCATAATATTTTTCAAGTTCGGATTCTGGATCGTCAGAGTTTAAAATCTCATATATCTTTTCACCTTGTCTTGAAATTTCTTTTTCTTCTTCATCTTGCAAACAATCATATATTGCCTCTTCTACCATGTTAACCTCATGATAATTATGTCTAACATCTGTAAAGAAGTTTACTTGTTGTTTTAATAATTTGTTATCTATTTTATCTACTCTTGAATCTATATACAAATCTAAGAAAAATACTTCAGATATTAGTAATATAAACAACATTAGATAATTATTTCTATTTAAATATATAATTAATATAGTTGCTGGCACTATAAGTAAAAGCATATTTGTTAGTATTTTAGCAGTTTGCCTTCTTGTTAGATACTCATCTTGTACGTTTATAATTTCTAATCTTCTTCTTAATTTTATTAAATATCTTTTTATAAACGGTATTTTTAAATAATATATGTATAGCTTTTGATATAATATTTCTAAAGAAAAACTTTTTGCTTTTGTTCCTTGGCGCAATTGTTTTATTATTTTTTCTTCTTCTTTATTTGTTAATTTTCTAATTACCAAATAAGCAATTATTATTCCAAATAGTAAAGCTAATAACACTATTATTGCTACTTTTAAAAATTCGGAATTACCACTCAAACTTTTGCGCCTCCTTTTCATTTAAAATATTTTTTACTTTTTATTATTAATACATCTCTACAATATTAATTCCAGTTTTCTTTGCAAAACTGTTCAAATTTTTTTGCATCTTGCTCATCCATATTATTTTTCATTTCTTTTCTGTTTATCTCTGATATTGGATTTGTTAATACATAGTTTCCATCATGATATTCAAGTATATTTACGTATTTATAAGTTTGTAAATTTGTACTTTTTGAAAAATATATTGTAGCATTATCAAAAAATTTATCTAATTTTGCATCTCCTGTTTTAGCCTTTTTATAATCCAAATTATAATTATCTTCATTTTCTAATGGTATACATTCTGTAATTCTTTCTATATATCTTTTACCTTTAAAATCTTTCACTAAATGTATATCAAAATTTAATACTCCTACTACTTGTTCTTCTGCTATTTTTTCATCATTAAACACGCCGACTTTTAAAAGTGAATTTCTTAATGATTGTACAAGCAAAGGAAATGTTTTTGCATGGTGAGTAAATAATGTAAATTTACTTGCCACCTGTGCTGCTTGTATCATCCATGCTGCAACTGGATCTGTTGCAACCTCTCCTATAATGTTAACACTACCATCTGTCTTTTTTTGCACATCTAGTCCCATTTGACCAGAAATACTTTCAGTTTCTCTAAATGTTAAAATATTTCTTGTTGGATAAATTTTTCTTAAATGTAACTCAAAAGCAGTTTCTTGAACTCTTATATTCATTGTTTCATAAATATTTTCTATCATTGCCATAAGCATAGTAGTTTTTCCTGATGCTTGTTCTCCTGTTATAGATACTATTCTTGCACCTTTTACAAGATATTTTATTAAATCAATTGCTTTATTACACCCTTCATCAGTAATTAAGTTTTCTAAACTTGCTTTCTTTACATCAAATTTTCTTACGAAAAATGCCCATGTTTCTGCAAAACTTGGTCTTACTACTACAACACGTGAACCATCTTTCATTTCATTAATTATAAATCCATTAGTATCTGATAATTGTCCTGGATTATTATATTTATATATATTTTGGCATACTCTTTTAAGTTCAGATTCAGTTTCAAAAGATAAAAAACCTAATCTGATGGACTTACCTTGGAAGAATATCCATATGCTATCACAAGCTCTTGGAACTTTATATCCAGCTACCTGATTTAAATAATCTCCTCCTGATTGTGACATTTGTGTTATAAATGCATCTGGAAGTCCTGATACTCCGTCCTGATACTCCATCTATATTCATTTCTCTTATTTCATCTATAACACTATATCCTTTATAACTTTCATAAATCCTTTGTACTAATACTTTTAATTTGTCATCATAAGTTAATATAAAATTTTCTTTTTCAAAAATCTTATCAATATCTTCTTCAGTTATAACATAACAAGGTTTTTCATTTCCTTTTATATATCTCAAATCGGCTAAGTTATATTTGTTTATTATATTTGTTAAAGCTTCATTTCCGAACTCGTTTTTATACATATATAATATAATATCAAATTTATCTTTGCTTGTTAAAAGAGATGGTACATCAAAAGGAATTGCTTTTGATATATTTGTTTCATCTACCCCATATTCTCTATATAAAATATCATAAATTAGTTCTTTTACATATTTCTTATCATTTGCATCTCCATATGTACAACCTTTTAAAGCTTTTTTCAACTCATATTTTTTATTTTTTCTTCTTTTTAATTCTTCTTCTGATAAACCTATATCATATAAATTAATTTTTGTTATTTCATCTAGTCGCTTTTTTATAAAATCGGTCATTTTATCTAGTGTATAAGTTTTATCATTTACCTCTATTATTTCTTCTGTTTCTTCATGCTTTATTTTTTGTATACTATATAGAACAAATACAACTACTAACGCAAAAATAAGTATAATTAAAATTGCATTAATCATATTTTTCTCCTTCCATCTGCTTTAGTACAAAAATAAAATATTTATACTTTTAATTGCAATTCTTTAAGTTTATAAATAATATTATTGCACATATTATCAACTTCTCTTATAAAGAAAAAGTTTCTATCATTTTCATCTATATTTCTTAATTTCAAAAAGAAATCTGGAAGTTTCGATTCTGTACAAGATTCAAAAAATAATGTGTTATATGGAATTACAGATACCATACTTTTTTCTCTTAAAAATCTCGTTACATTTTTTTCATTGTATTTTGAAAATCTATCATATTTTCCTATAGAAATCATAACTTTTTCTTGCCTAAAAATATCTTCTTTTTCTCTTAACTCTAGGAAATCTTCTATTGTCCTTAATCCTTGATTAAGGTTTATTATTATGATGTCTGAAATTTCTAATATTTGTTTTCTTATATTCTCTGGTACCCTTTTACTTAAATCTACAAATACCAAATCATAGTTCTTTTTGCTTTCTTCTATTGCCATTGGGTAACTTTCACAAATTTTTCTATAATCAGAATAGAACTTAACTTGTGGTGAACTTAATATTTCTAATCTGTCCTTAAATACAACTCTTGCATAATTAGTTACTAAATTTTCAGAAGATCTATTTGCTATTAAAACTTTAGATAATCCCTCTATCCCAGAACCAACTCCAACCAAATTAGAATTTAAAAATTTAGCATTTGTATTACTTTCATTTTCTTGTTTCCAAAAACAATTTTCTAGAGTAATATCTCTAAAACTTGTTGAAATTCCTAGCATTTTATAATTGTGTTTAATTGCCATATATGTAATTATTGCTGCCATTGAAACTGTTTGTCCTGTTTCTTTATAATCTGTACTATAAAAAGTTATAATAGCCATATCTTATACACCTCTTTCTAATTGTCTAAATACTTTCCTTAAGTTACCTATTTCATTATCTTCCATTATTTGTTCTATTATGTACATTAATCCTTCTTTATATGACTGTGTTAATTTTTTCAATTTTATTTTTGAAACTCTTTGATTTTCTGCAATTGTCGTTTGATCTCCCATTTCAAAAGGAAAATATATTTTTTCTTCATTCCACTCTATATTATAATCTTTTGCTAAAAAGTTTAAATATTCGTCATCTTCTTTATGTACTTCTCTTGCGAAATAAACTTTAGTAAGCTTTAATTCTTTGTTTGTACTTGCTAAAATTTCAATTCCCTTTTTTAATGAATATAAATCAAATGATGTCACAAAATATTTTTCTATTGAATCTTCTATATTATAATTATTAAAACTTTCTGAAGAATCTATATCATAAAGTACATAATCGTAATTCAAATTTTCTTCTTCAGTAATTCCAATATAGTTTTTTATTTCTGTAATCTTATTAAATCCTACTGCTACATCTATTCCTTCAAACTCTGTTACATATGTTTTACTTGGATTTATTACTGGTACTACATATTTTGCTTTTTGATTTATAGTTGCATCTATTACTAACACTTTCTTTTTCATTCCAACTAGAATTCTTGCAATATATATAATAAGATCTGTTTTATCATAAGCACCTATAAAACTAATTTTTTTCATAACTTCCTCCAAATTTTATTTACTTAATGCATCTAAATATTTTTTTCTTTCTTGCATTGCTTTATTTACTTCTTCTTCTACTGATTTTTCAACATTTTCTTTTGATTTGTCATTATATGTATTTAATACTGAATTAATACTATTTCTTGTAGTTATAGATTCATTAAATCTTGTTACCAAAGCATTTCTAGCTTCTACTGTTATATTACTATTTTGACGAATAGCTTCTTGAACTGCTGTACTTGGAACATATGTTGGTACAGAAGATCCTTGAATACCAGGTTCTACATATTTTGCTACATATAAAATAGAACCTTCCATAATGTAACTTTCTACAATAGCACTACTCATAGTTTGTGTTTCACTTTCATTTAGCTTTACTGAAAAAGTACTTTCTGAAGCTACTCCTAAAACTTGTGGTATTTCAATTTTCTTCTTAGAAACAACTATATAATCCAATCCAGATGGTAATCTTAATCTTATATCTACATATTCATTTGTATTTATTTGTGATGGTAATAAAATCATATTATATTCTTGCACTCTAGTATCATTTGTTGTTTTATCATCTGAATTTGTTATCATATCTGATGATAGTATTGTTCCTGTTTTTAAATCAATTTTAGCAATTGTATTTTCTTCTATTTGGCTTAAAGTAATAGCATTGCTTGGAATAATATTAGTTTCAATATCTACTTTTTTTAAATTTTCTAATTTAATACTATCTCCTGATTTTATATCTGTAACTAAAACATATGCATTTTTTAATCCCTGTTCCTTTTCTTTGTTTTCTTTATTTATATTAATTAATTTAAATACTAATAATCCTATTATACTTCCTGTTATAATAAGTGTTATAAACATTCCCAATATAAATGAATTTCTCGCTTTTCTTTGCATTGGATTTTTTGCCATATGCCTATCACTCCCTACATTTTATTACATAATACTACTAATTTAATTTTACATCAAAGGCGTATAAAAAACAATAAAATAGGGATTTGTAATATTGATTTAATATGTTTGTAACATTTATGTAATATACATTTTTTGTAAAAAATAGCTTAAAAAAAATAAAAAAAATGAAGCAAATTTTTCACTTCATTTTTCTGCTTATCTTCTACCTCTTCTGGAATAATTTTGCATTGGATATAATTCTGTACTTCTAAAACAATTATTATCTATACTATCTACACGATTATTTAAACAACCACATCCATTATTTTGATTATCATTTGAAATATCTTGATTTTGATTATTGCAACAATTTTTTATAAAATTACATATTGCCTTTACTATAGCTGCTGTTATAAAAGCAAGTATAGTATATATTATCGCATAAACTAAAAAACTTGAATCAAATACTGCAAAAGTAACAACTAAATATATTGCAAAAAATGTTGCTGCAACTAAAACTGGACAATCTAGTATCTTTTCTAATACAATTGCAAGTATGATTGTCGCAACAGGTAACGCAAAAAATAATAATAAAGTATTCATATATTCTTACATCTCCTTTACTTTTTTGTAAGCTTTTGTATATATTATTCATTATTACTATTTTTGGTTACGAAAAAAATATAAATCTTTCTTACTTATTAACTTAGTACTATTTTAGCTTAATATATAGTTATTTTATTCATATTCAACTTTAAGTAAATATAATCCTTGTGGTGGTAAAGTTTTTCCTGCTTTTGTTCTATCTTTTGAATTTATTATTTCTTTTATTTCATTTGGTTTTATTTTTCCAAGACCAACATCTAATAGTGTACCTGCTATTATTCTAACCATATTGTATAAAAATCCATTACCTGTTAATTCAATATATATTCTATCATTTTCTTTATATAACTTTGTAGAATATATTGTTCTTACACTACTTTTACTACTTGTACCACTTGCTTTGAATCCTTTAAAATCATGTTCTCCTTCAAATTCTTTTATGGCCTTTTTCATATCATCTACGTTTAATTCTATTGGAAAATTGTATTCTAAATTTCTATAAATTGCTGTTCCATATTTAGAGTTGTTTATAATATACCTATATGTTTTTTTCTTACAACAATATCTACTATGAAATCTTTCTTCTACTTCCTCTGCGCTTTTAACAACAATTGATTTTTTAAGTCTTGAATTTATTGCTATTGCCATTTTTTCTATTGGTATTTTACTATTTGTTTTAAAATTTGCAACTTGTCCTAGACTATGTACTCCTGCATCTGTTCTTCCTGAAGCTATCAAATTAATATCTTCTTCTCCTGTTATGCTACTAATTACTTTTTCAATCTCGCCTTGTATATTTAATTTATTTGGCTGTTTTTGCCATCCATTAAAATCTTTTCCATCATATTCTATTACTAATTTAATATTTCTCATAAATATCCTTTCTTACTTATAAAAATATTTTATATTATATCACATTTTTTCTGGGATATCTATTGCTAAAGTATCTAATAATATTTTATTAACTTTATATACTAATTTAGATAACGCAATCCAAGATTTTCTTTTTTCTTCACACCTCTCTGTTATTATTCTATTTTCAGCATAAAATTTATTATATAAACTATCTAATGAATATAAATATTCTGTTATTTCACTTAAAGTTTTATTTCTATATGCTGAATCTATAACTATTGGCATTTCTAATATTTTAGTCATAATATCTTTTTCAGTATTAGTATATATCCCTGTTATTTTAACATTTTTTTCATTGCTTTTATTTACTAAAGATTTTATTCTAATACACGAATAAATAACATATGGACCTGTTTTTCCTTCTAAAGAACTAAATCTTTTTGGATCAAAAACATAATCTTTTTCACGGTTTGGTAATAGATCTGCATACTTTAATGCTGCAACTGCTACTTTATTTGCTATATCACTTTTTTCTGATTCTTCTATATTATCTTTTTCCAAATATTGATTTGATTCTTCTTTTATCTCTTCAAGTAAAGTATCTAATTTCATAACTCCACCATCTCTTGTTTTAAATGGTTTACCATCTTTTCCATTCATTGTTCCAAATCCAATAAACTCTAATTTAGTATTTTTACTAACTAATCCAGATTTATATACAGTTCTAAATACCTGAGTAAAATATAGTCTTTGTCTATTATCCACAACATACCAAATTTCGTCTGGATCAAATCTTTCAACTCTTGAATATAATGTTGCAAGTTCTCTTGTTGCATATAAACTTGTTCCATCAGATTTTAAAACTAATAATGGTGGAATATCAAATTTATCATCTTCTTTATTAATATATACTACATATGCTCCTTGGCTTTCCTCCAAGCAATTGTTTTCCTTTAATTTTTTTATTACACTTTCTATATATGGATAAGAGTCACTTTCTCCTTCCCAAAGTTCGAAATCTACATTTATTTTTTTAAATGTATTTTTTATATTTTCTATAGAAACTTTTTTTATTTGATTCCATAAAGCATTATATCCTTTATGCCCTTTATCTAGCATTGCTGTAATTTTTCTTACTTCTTCCATTATATCTTCATTTTCTTTAGCTTCTGTACTAATTTTAGGATATATTCTTTCTAAATCTTCATTAGTAACTGGTGCTTTATCTGGATATTTTCCTTTATAATCATCTTTAAAATATATTAAATCAGGCAATTCTTTTTTTATACCATATATAACCATTCCAGATTGCCTTCCAATATCTCCAAAATGTACATCTCCTATAACATCATTTCCAACAAGTTTTGCTACTCTTTTTAATGCTTCTCCTATATTTGCACTTCTTAGATGTCCTACATGTAATGCTTTTGCTACATTGGGCCCACCATAATCTACAAATATTTTTTTTGCTGGATATTTTATTATATTTTTACTTATATCTTCTTGTATTTCATTTAAATATTTAAATAAGTACTCATCTTTTATTGAAATATTTATAAAACCAGGACCTGCTATATTTAAGTTTTCAAAAATATCAAATTCATTTAATTTTTTTATAATATTTTCCGCCACTTCTCTTGGATTTTTCTTTATCTCTTTTGCAATCTGCATTGCTCCATTATACTGAAATTCACCAAATTCTGGTCTGCTAGAAGCGTGAATCAAAGGAACTTTATCAACATATCCTAAATCTTCTAAAACTAATTTTATTTTTTCTCTCATTTTGCTAATTATATCCATATAAAATTCCCCCTCTTTTTTTGTTATTGTAATATACATCCGTTGCAAAATTTGTCTTTTTTTGTCGAAAGCAGTCTTTTTTTTATTTTCTTGCTTTTTTGTCGTTTTTTGTCTATAATTAATTTGTATGTATTTACATATATATTTAATATATAAAAGGAGGGGATTTTTATGTTATCAGCTTCAGAAATAAGAATGCAAGCTAGAGAAAGTTTAAAAAACAAATGGAGTCAAGTTGTTCTTCTTACATTAATTTATACAGCTATAAACATTGGAATTAATAGTTTATCAAGTTTTGTTCCATTCTTAGGAATTTTATGTCTAATTATCACAGTTCCATTTGAGATTGGATTAGTTTTTAGTTTTATCAAAATATATAAAAACGAAACTTTTTCATATGGAGATCTATTTACTCTTACTTTAGACAATTTTGGTAAAGTTTGGAAAGTGGTAGGTAATATATTGCTAAAATTAATAGTTCCAATCATCTTATTAGTAGTCTCTATATTTGCTTTAGTTTTAGGTATAGTTTTTCTAGGAATTGCATCTAATTCATCAGACGCTTCTTCTATTTTCTCAACTCTAGGTATAATATTTGTTATTCTTGGTTATATAGGTTATATTGCTTCACTTATATTTTTATATGTAAAATCATTATTATATTCAGTTTCATATTATATCTTATATGATAACCCTAATATGACAGGTAAACAAATAGTTGAAGAAAGTGAAAGAATAATGAAAGGACAAAGAGGAAAATATTTCGGATTACACCTTTCATTTATCGGATGGGGACTATTAGCAATTCTTACTTTAGGTATTGGTACATTATTTTTAACACCATATGTCCAATTTGCTACTATAGTATTTTATGAAGACAGAACTGGAAAGTTAAGTTATGTTCAAGACTCTACACCTAATATATAGATTTATTTAAATAAAAAAACACACATATAAACTTAATTTAATAAGTTGCAATATGTGTGTTTCTTTATATTTTAATTTATTAATATTTTTCTTTTTATTTTGTTGTTTTTATATATTCTTCATGTCTTTTTATTTTTTGAGTAGTTGTTTTTATTAGTGGTTCTGTTGTAATTTTTACATCATATATATATTTATATTTTGGAATTTTATTGTTTACTTCCTTAATTATATTATTAATTATATCTTTTATTTCTTCTTTGCTCTTTCCTTTTAGTTTTTCATTTTCCTCAGAATATACCACTTTTACTGAAATTTTCACATTACCATCATTTTGAATCTTTCCATATACAAAACTTTCTTCTACATATGGTGATTCATTTATTAAAGTTTCAATTTCTTGTGGAAATACTTTCTTTCCATTTTTTAGTACTATCATTTCTTTTATTCTTCCTGTAACATGTAAATATCCTTGCTTATCTAAATATCCTAAATCTCCAGTTTTGAAGTAACCATCTATAAAGCTTTCGTTTGTAGCTTCTTCATTTTCATAATATCCTTTCATAACATTAGGTCCTTTTACTGTTATCTCTCCTATTCCCTTTTCATCCTTATTTATTATTTTTACATCTTCATTATATAAAACAAATCCAGCTGTCCCTGGTTTTTGGTATTTATCATTTTCGCAAGAAATCACAGGTGAAGTTTCTGTTAGTCCATATCCTTGAATCATTTTCACTCCAATATTATTAAAAAATTTAATAACCTCTTTATCTGCAGAAGCTGAACCATATATAACAATTCTTAATCTTCCTCCTAAATTATCTAATATAGATTTAAATAACTTTCTTCTTAAATCTATATGGAAAAATCTTAAAAAATTAGAAAAGCCCATTAGTATTTTAAAAGGTATTGTAAGATTTTTATTTTTTATTGTTTTATTTATCTGTCTATACATCACATCAAGTAATGCCGGAACACATACAAGACCACTTATTTCATATTCCTTCATATTTTGAGGTATATGTTTTAAACCATCACAATAACAAATTCTACAACCTGTAAAAAAACAAAATAAATATGTTGCTGTACATTCAAATGTATGGTGTAATGGTAAAAATGAAAGTACACTATCTTTATCATTCATTTTTATTAATGTAGTCATAGCACTTACATTTGAGCATATGTTTTTTTGTGAAAGCTCAACAGCTTTAGAAACTCCTGTTGTTCCTGATGTAAATAGCATTATAGACATTTTATCATTATCTATTTTTATATTTTTATATATTGTATTTCCTTCTTTTAATAACTCATATCCTTCTTTTAGTAGTTCATAAAAAGAATATACTTCTTCACTACTTTTTTCTAGATCCATATTAATAAGATATTTTAAATTACTTTCTTTACTTTGTTTTATTTTCTTAAATATACTTTCATATTTATTTTCAAATATAACAGCTTCTGCCTCACTTCTTTTTATTAAGCTTTCTATCTCGTTTTCTGGTAACATATAATCTAATGGAACTACTACCATATTTCCATTATTAATTGCCATATAACTTAAAGGCCATTGATATTTATTATGGCTTATAATTGCTATACGCTTACCCTCTAACCCTAATTCTAATAATTTTGTACTAAAAGCCTCTATATCTTCTTTATGCTTTTTATATGAAATATTAATATATTCTGGATTCTTACTTGTTTTATCTTTTTTATAACTAAACGCTATTCTATCTTTATATGTATTTGCTGTATAATCTATCATTTCTCTAAAATTATCTACATGAATTTCTTTATATAACATATTTTTTCTAGGTTTAAATTCACTCATATTTTTATTCCTCCATAAAATGCTTATTAATAGTTTATATAAAAATGCAAAATAAATCAATACTATCTTAATTATTGTTGAATATTTGTAATAAAAATGTTAAAATAGTATCATTAACATAAAATTTTGAAAGGATAATAAAAAATGAACGTAGGATTTATATCACTTGGATGTAGTAAAAATTTAGTAGATACAGAAATGACAATAGGACTTTTTAAAAATCATAATTATAATATAGTAACAACACCAGTAAATGCTGATGTTATAGTTATTAATACTTGTGGTTTTATTGCCTCTGCAAAAGAAGAAGCTATTAATACAATATTAGAAATGGCAAATTATAAGAAAAACAGATGTAAATATTTAATTGTAATGGGTTGTCTTGTTCAAAGATATAAAGAAGATTTGGAAAAAGCAATTCCAGAAGTAGATTTATGGATAAAATATAATGAGTACAATACTATATGGGAACAAATAGAAAATGTAATTGCACCACTAGATAAATCAAATAATTACAATTGCCCTGAAGAACTTAACTTTTTAGATAGAGTCGTTAGCACTGGTAAAAATTATGCATATCTTAGAATTGCCGAAGGTTGTAGTAATCATTGTACATATTGTGCTATTCCTTCTATACGTGGACCTTTTGTTAGTAGAAAATTGGAAGATATTTTAGAAGAAGCAAAAAAACTTGCTGATAATGGTATAAAAGAAATAATTGTTATAGCTCAAGATACTACTAAATATGGAATAGATATTTATGGAAAACCTATGCTTGCAATTCTATTAGAAGAACTTTGCAAAATAGAAAAAATCAAATGGATTAGATTTTTATATGCCTATCCAGAAACTATTACAGATGAATTAATTCAAACTGTAAAAAACAATGATAAAATTTGCAAATATTTTGATATTCCTATTCAACACATATCAAATTCTGTTTTAAAAAAGATGAACAGAAAAAGTAATGGTGAGAGTATTAGAAATTTACTTGCCAAAATAAGAAAAGAAATACCTTCTGTAATATTAAGAACTACTGTTATTGTAGGTTTTCCTGGAGAAACAAAAGAAGATTTTGAAGAATTATATAATTTTATTAAAGATGTAAAATTCGATAGACTAGGTGCTTTTTCTTATTCAAAAGAAGAAGGAACACCTGCAAGTAGACTTCCAGATCAAATACATCCAATGACTAAAAAAAGTAGATATAATAAAATAATGAAACTTCAACAAGAAATTGCAGCTGAAAAGTTAAAAAGTCAAGTTGGAAAAGAATTAGAAGTTCTTATTGAAACTAAAACTTTCGATTCTAAATATTATGCTGGAAGAAGCTATATGGACGTTCCAGATATCGATGGATTAATTTATATAAAAAATGAAAATAAAGAAGATTTAGAAAACCAATTTATAAAATGTAAAATTACTGATGTTAAAGGCTATGACTTAATCGCCCAAATTTAATTTTAGATATTTTAATACAAAAATGTTCATATATGAAATTTATTTATCATATATGAACATTTTTTATTTATATCAATTATCTTTCTTTTTATTTCATTAACAGTTTTAGATCAATATTTATTCTCCTAATACCATATTAATTAGTGCCATTCTTACAAACACACCATTTTGAACTTGTTTAAATATTCTAGATTTACTACACTCTACTATGTCATCTGTTATTTCCACATTTCTATTAAATGGTGCAGGGTGCATTATAATTGCTTTTTCTTTCATTTTGTTCACACGATTTTTATTTAATCCATATTTCTTATTATATTCTTCCTCTTTTATTTGCATTTTGTTTTCATGTCTTTCGTGCTGAACTCTAAGAAGCATTACTATATCTACCTTTTCAATCACATCATCTAGTTCAACATAATTATATCCTTCTTCTCTATATTCTTCTGGTCCAGAAATATATACTTCCATTCCTAATTTTTTCATTATTTCTATATTGGTATGTGCTACTCTTGAATATTTTATATCACCAACAATAACGATTTTTAATCCTTCGAATTTACCAAATTCCTGTCTTATTGTTAATAAATCTAATAAAGATTGAGAAGGATGATTTCCTGTTCCGTCCCCTGCATTTAATATTGGAATATTCAACTTTCCAACTAATTGATTATAATACTCATTTTCTTTATGTCTTATTACAACTGCATCTACTCCAAACATTTCAAATGTTTTTACAGTATCATATAAAGTTTCACCTTTTTTTATACTAGAATCTCCTGCATTAAAGTTTTGAGTTCTACATCCAAGTTTTAATGCTGCCATATCAAAACTATAATGTGTTCTTGTAGATGGTTCAAAAAATAAATTTGCAACTACTTTTCTCCCTTGATAATCAACTTTTTTTCCATCTCTAAAAGCTTGTGCTCTATCTAATATTTCGTTAATTTTCTTTGTTGTAAAGTCATTTAAATTTAATACATCCATATAGATTCTCCTTTACATTTTTTTCGATTTTATCATACAAAAAAATAGATTACAATACATTTTTATTGTTATTACATAAATAAAATGAACTAAAATTATTAAACTTTTTTATTTAATAATTTTAATTCATTTTATATTTTACTACTTTTTTATATTAACTTTTTTGTCTTTATAAACTTAATTAACATTTATTCTTAGCTCCACATATGTTTTCTTGTTAACTCTAGTAAATTTAATGGAGTAAAACCTACAATTTGTACTTTAGATCTATCTTCTTTTATACAATTTTTAAATATCTCTAATACCTTTTTTCTATTTTCCTCATTCATATCTATATAATCTATTATTATTATTCCTCCAATATCTCTAAGCTTAAGCTGTTTTGCAATTTCTATTGTTGCCTCTTTATTTACTGTAAAAATTGTATCATTCAAATCTTTCTTTCCTATATACTTTCCTGTATTTACATCTATTGCTGTTAGAGCTTCTGTTTTATCTATTGTTATAAATCCTCCACATTTTAACCAGATTTTTCTATTTTCTATTTTTTCTAATTGTTTTTTTATATCATAAACATCAAAAACATTATTTTTCAACTCTATTTTTATAAAATCATGTTGTTTCATTTTTTTCAATATATTCTCTATATAATTGTACATATATTCTGTATTAACAATAATTTTATTTATTCCTCTATCCATCATATCTACTAATAATCTGTCTATAACTCTATTATTAGTATACAATAATTTTGGTTCAAAATTTTTTTCATTTTCTAATTTTTCTAAATTTGAATAGACCGCTTCTAATTTAGCAATAACTTCATTCATATCCTTTTTTATTTCTTTTTCATTTTTTCCTATAGCTGAAGTTCTAATTATTATGCCTAAATCTTTATTTAAATTTTTCTTTACAATCTCTTTTAATCTATTTATTTCTTCTTTATTTTCTACTTTTTGTGATACTGTTATAAATTTAGTTCCTGGCATTATAACAACAAATCTTCCAGGCATATTAATATGTGTAGACACTCTTGGTCCTTTTTGCATTATTTGATCTTTTTTTACTTGTACTATAACAGGCATTCCTACTTTTACATATTCTTTTATATCTATGTCCTCAAAATTCTCATTTTTATTTCCAGTTTCATTGCTAACCTTAGGTACAATATCTTTTATATGTAAAAAAGCATTTCTGTTATTTCCTATATCTACAAAAACAGCTTGTAATCCAGGAAGTACTCTTTGTATTTTTCCTAAATAAATATTTCCTTCTATTCTTTTTTTATTAAAATCTTCTTCATACTTTTCTGTAACAATAGAGTTTTCTACTAAAGTTATTATACTTTTTTCATCTGTATTATCAATTATAATTTCTCTCATTTTAAATTAATTTCTCCTCTATTTCTAATTAATACCATTACTGTTAAAAAATAATAAAATTTTAGAATACTTATGCATATACTATTTTACACATTATTATATTTATTCATAGCAATATCGATTCCATTTTCTAATAATTCTGTTATTGCCTTTTCAGCTTTACTAACGCCTTTTAATAATTCATTATATTCTTCATCATTAACATGTCCTATAACATAATTTATTAAATCTGATTTTCTTTCTGGCATTCCTATTCCAACTCTTAATCTAGTAAATTTTTCTGTTTTTAGCATATGTACTACAGATTTCATTCCATTATGTGTTCCAGGTCCTCCCATTTTTCTAATTCTTATTATACCTGGATTTGTATCTATATCATCATATATAACGATAATTTTATCTAAATCAATTTTATAAAAGTTAACAAATTCTATTACTGCATCTCCACTTAAATTCATATATGTTTGAGGTTTTACTAATATTACTTTTTCTTTTCCTATTGTCCCTGTACCATATAAAGCGTTAAATTTATTTTTGTTAACTTTAATATTATACTTTTTACTTAGTTCATTAATTACTTCAAATCCCATATTATGTCTTGTTTTTGAATACTCTTCTTCAGGATTTCCTAATCCTACAATTAAATACATATCTAATTATCTCCTTTTATCTTATATTAGCACGTTTTAGTTAATTAGACAATATTTTTTCAAATATAAGTACATCACAATCTTCTTTTGATAAGTAAAAATCATTTTTTTTATAAAAACCAACAGCTCTTTCCAATTTCTTATATGTTCCTAATTGTATTTTTTTAAAATTATTATTTACTGCAAAATTTGTTAAATCTTCCATTAATTTTTGTGCTACTTTATAACCTCTATACTCTTTATGAACATACATTGTTTTTAACATTCCAACACCATTAGATATATTTTCTAGTCCTATAGTTCCTATAACTTCCTTTTTATTATCTAAAGCTATCCAAAAGTTTCCTCCGTTTTCTTTATATTTTTCTCTATCTATTGTTTCTAGTTCTTCTCTCCATTCTTCAAACCCAAATTCATCTATACATACTTCAACTAAAAATTTTTTTACTTTTTCTGCGAATTCATTACTAAATTCTAAAAATCTCATCCCCTCTTTCATATTTACCTCCATCTTATTTTATTACTTCATATTTTGCTATCTCCTTATAATACTTTTCTAATTTGTCTATTACGTTATTCCATGTATATTTTTCTGATGTAAGTTTTGAATTTTTTGATAATTTTTTTCTTAGTTTATCATCTTTTATTAAAATTTCTATTTTTTCTTTTATATCTTCTACTGTTCCTACAGTAATTAATGCATTTTCATTATCTTCTACAAAGTCTCTATTTCCTCCTGTATCTGTAGTTATAATTGGTAATCCACACTTCATAGCCTCTAAAATAGGTAGTCCAAAAGATTCATATTTTGATGCACATACATATACATCAGAACTTCTCAAAATTTCTCCAATTTGCTTTTGAGTTACATTTTTAAAAAATCTTTCATTACTGTTTTTTGGTTCATCTGGAGTTATCCAATTTAAGTTTATATTATAGCCTTCATTTCTTAGTTTTTTTATTGCATCTAATATTTTTTCTATACCTTTAAATTCAGAATTTTGTGATCCTACAATTGCTATTGTAAAACCTTTTTTCTCATCATCCGCTTCTTTACTTTTTTTTGTTTGATAAAAATATGTATCATCAACTGCATTTGGTATTACATAAGCATCTTTTTTATAAATTTCTTTTATTTTTTCTTTAGCATAACTTGATACTGTATAAATAAATGGTGCTACTTCAAATTCTTTTTTTATGTAATTAAGAGTTCTTTCATCTAATTTTTGCAAATCAAATAAATGAACATCACCTTGTTCAAAATATATAACAGGAGCTTTATTTTGCTCTATACATTCATATATTTCTCTCCAATATGTTGCAACAATAATATCACACGGATGTATGTCCTCACAAAGTATTTCATCCCACGGTACCTGTATAAAAATTATTCTTTCATCCATTTTAAACCAATCTGGCTTTGGATAATGTGATATAATTGTAACTTTATGACCTCTTTTTACTAAGTAATTTGAGTGTTCTAATATAATTTTACTTCCTCCACAAAGCCCTGTCCATGTCATTACATATACTATATCCAGATTTTCTTTTATTTTATTTGTTTTTTCTAATTTTTGAAATTCCGCATTTTTTAACCTTGCTTCTCTTTGCTCAAACTCTCTTTTTCTGTAGACTTTTATATCCATATATGCAGTTCCTCCTACTTTTTAAAATTTTCTTTTATTCTATTCCATACTTCATTTGTTTTTAAATATTCTTTATAATGTTTTTCCACATTTTCAGAATACTCTTTAAACTCATCTAACAATACATTAAAATTATTATCTTGGAACAATTTATTAATTTCAGGAACACTGTCTTCTAATTTTTTATATGTTTCTTCTATTTTAGTTTTATAACTTTTCTTATCTGCTATATAAAGTAATAGTGGTTTATATTTCATCCATCCTTTACTAGCTCGTAAAAATCTCAATCCTATTTCAGATTCGTCACCTTTTATTTTTCTTAATGATACTGGATATTTTTGTTTCATTATTCCGGGGTATTTTAAAAAACCATCATGAAAATGATATACAGGAACTCTTAAAACTTTAGCATCGTCTAACAATGTAGAGAAAAATGTATCTTCCCCTCTTGCTTCTGGTGGATTATAAAAAGCTGGAATTTTATCTAAATGATTCATATTTATACATAAAGTTGAACCGAGCCACCCATTTTCCTGCACCATTTTTTTCTATTTCATATAGCTTTTTTCCCATTGCTATATCTTCTTTTGCAAATGTAACACCATTGTTTTTCTTAAAATTCTCTTTTACTTTATCCCAAGAAATAATATCATTACTTATTGCTTCAATATATTTTCTAAACATATCTTCATTAATTTCTTTATTTAGTTCTACATATGGTATTGGTGAAATATATCCGCAATGATATCCAATTGTTATATCTGCATCTTTTATATTTTCTAAATGCTTTATAATATTATTTTGTTTTCTCCATGTTATGGTATTATCTTCATTTTTTATACATGCTACTGGATACTCATCATCATCCCAAAATAATAAATAATCATATTTTGATTTTGCCGCATAGTATAATAATGTATTTCTACCTTTTGCATGTCCATGTCCTAAAATAAAATTTACTTCTTTTTTTGTAAATCCCTGTCTTGCAATTAGTTTTTTCTTTTCTTCTTCTATATCTTCTGGAGTAATATATCTTATTTTAATATTTTTATAAACTTCTGGAAGAATACCATAAAAGTCTACTCTTGTTGTAATTTGATATGATAAATCAAATAAAATAAATATTGTCAGTTCTACTTTAGGCTTAAAATCTTGCAATTGTTCTAACATTTGTTTATACATATTATTTATTAATTTACAAACATTTGGTCTTCCTGTAACAAAACCTATAGCTACTTTTATTTTTTCATCCATTTTTAACACCCATCCTTTTACATTATTTTGTTTTTTATATCTTCTATTGAAATAACTCCTTTTCTTAAAATCTCTATCTTTCCATCTATCACTTTAACTATAGTAGAAGGAATACTTTCCTTACAAATACCACCATCTATAAAAGCATCTACTTTATCTTTAAAATCTTTTATAGTGTCTTCTATTTTTACTGGACTTGGCTTTCCAGAAATATTTGCACTTGGTGCTGCAATCGGTACTTCACACATGTTTAATATATTTTTAACAATTTTATTATCTGGTATTCTAATACCTATAGTGTCATTACTAGCTGTTATTAATTTACAAATATTACTTTTTTTCTTTTTTAAAATTATAGTAATAGGTCCTGGCATGAAGTTATTTATTATTTTTCTTTCTAAATCGTTTGTTATCTCTGCATACTTTTCTATTTCAGATACATTTTTTACTAATATATTAAGCGCTTTTTCTTTTGGTCTTTCCTTAATACTATAAATTTTTCTTATTGCCTCTTCAGATAAAGCATTTCCTCCCATTCCATAAACAGTTTCTGTTGGAAATATCACAACCCCATTTTCTTTTATTATATTTGATATATTTTCTAATTCTTCTTTTTTTATTTCATTTCTCCAATCGTAAAATTTGGTCATTTTATTCCTTCTTTCATACTATACATAATATCATATATGTTATCATATATTACAAATATTGTCAAATTTTAGCAGTCTTCTTTGTGGTATTTATATTTTTCTCTTATATTCTTTTATTTGCTCTCGTTTTCTTTGTTTTTCTATGCTTATCTTGTTAAGTAATTCTTTTTCTTTTGTTTCTCCTCTACTATTTTTAATACTTTTAACTTTTACTTTATTTAAAACTTACTAATTTTACTTATAATTAATAAACTTTTAGTAAAAAATATAATATTTGTTTTTTATAGCAATTTACGAAAAAAAACATAAACTTTAACTAACTCCAAACACAAAAAATGAACAAACAAACTCTTCCCTCTGTTTGCCTATTCATTTTTATCATTTCATTTATTATTTGCTCAATTTTAAAATAACTCTTCTAATTTATATTCTTTTTCTAATTTATCATTCATATATAGTTTAGTAATAAGTTCTAGTTCTTTTTGTGATTCTTCTGATACATTAAATGAAAATATTTTTTTATCAGGTGCCATTACTATATATTTTATTGCATTTACTGTTGCTTCATTTATTGGTATACAAGACTTATCAACTTTTCCACATTCCACACATTTAAATCCATTTGATTCTAAACTAAAATATGAAATTTTATCATCTCTTTTACAGTTTGTACATTCCCTAATTCTTGGTGTAAACCCTAAAAAACATAATAATCTAAGTTTAAAAATAGATAATACTAAACTTAAATTTTTATCTGTTTCAGATATTACATATAAAGTATTTAATACTAATTGTAATATCTTATATGTATTTTGGTTTTCATCTGTTACATCATTAATTATTTTTGTTATATGTGCTGCATATTTTAGCTTATCTAAGTCTATTCTAATTGGATAAAATATTTCTATTGTATCACATGAATTTATGTGATATGAGTTTGCTCCTTTAAAAATCATATATTCTCCAAAACATAAATATTGAGTGCCTGCCATAAGCAAACTTTTAGGTCTTCTTGCTCCGTTTTGCAGCGCACCCAATTTTTCCTGTAGGAGTTAATATTGTAACCATTTTATCGAAATCAGACATGTTGTTTTCCGATATAATTATCCCCTTGGTTTTTATTATCCCCATATTCATTCACCTTTAAATTTTTTTCTATATTTTCTACTTCAATTAGTTCTAAATAAGTATCTATATTACCAGTATTTTTAAAAGTATTCCATGCTAATTGTTTTATCATGTGCAATCACTCCTTATCATAAAGTAACAAATTATAACTTTAGTCTTATCTTTTGCTTTTTTGCTAAAAATTATTCTAATTTTTAAAATTTTTTATTCTGGTTTAAATTTTTTTACTATTTTATCATTATTAAGCCAATCTTCTTTAACTTTAACCCATAATTTTAAATTTATTTTTGTATCAAGCATTTTCTCCAAGTCTTGTCTTGCATATGTTCCTATTTTTTTTAACATATTTCCACCTTTACCTATTATAATTCCCTTATGTGAATTTCTTAAACAATATATAGTTGCTTCAACATCATAAATCGGCTTTTTATCTATAGTTTTTCTTTTTTTCATTTTTTCAGTTTCAATATATAAACCATGTGGAACTTCGTCATTTAAAAGTTTTAAAGCTTTTTCTCTAATTGTTTCTTCTACTAATTGTCTCATTGTTTGGTCTGTATATTCTTCTATATCATAATATGCAGGACCTTCATTTAAGTTCTTTTTTATTTCATCTATAATATCTTCTATATTTTTATTTTTTGTAACAGAAACAGGAATAATTGCTTCAAAATCATATTCGTCTTTATATAAATTAATTATTTTAGCTAGCTTTTCTTTTGTTACTAAATCAATTTTATTTATAATTAAAATAGTTTTTCTTTTAGCTTCTTTTATTTTATCTAATATTATTCTATCACCTTTTCCTATTTCGTCTGATGTAGCTTCAATTACAAACAATATTACATCTACATCACCTATCGTTCCAAAAGCAGTTTCTACCATTGCATTTCCTAGTTTTGATTTTGGTTTATGTATTCCTGGTGTATCTATAAAAATAATTTGCAAATTTTCTCTATTTACTATAGCTCTTATTGCATTTCTTGTTGTTTGTGGTTTATTTGCTATTGCTGCTACTTTTTCTCCTACTAATGCATTTATAATACTTGATTTTCCAACATTTGTTCTTCCAACCATTGAAACAAATCCTGATTTGAATTTTTCTTCCATACTTCCTCCACACTTTTCTATCTTATTATATATCTATATTATTGCTAATTTTGTAAAAAATAGTAGTTTATCTAAATTATTTTCTGAATTTATTCTAACACATGAAAATACTAAAGTCAAAATAGCTATTTTTTATAAAAAACTTTCTTCTTATAAAAAAAGTATTCAAAATGAAATTATAAATTTACATATTGAACACTTTCCTATTTTATTTAAATGTGACTTCTGCATCTATTGGACAAATTTGAATAAATGTATTTCCGTCATTAACTTTTATCTCATTTCCATTTAAGTCTTTGTATACAGTTTGTTCTGTTCTAGACTTTTTCTCACATTTTATTTTTATAGCTTTTCCATTTGTAATATAATATCCATCTCTTGTTCCAACATTATCTAATGTTTGTCTACCTTTATTCTCTCCATCATCTAAAGTTGTATTTTTTACAAATGTAATAATTATATTTTTAACTGTTACATCTTCATTTGTATTCCAATCAACTTGTTTTATTCCTCTTGTATATCTTAGATATCTTTTTGTTTCTGCATTATATGTATAACTTGCTGTGTTATAATCTGAATATTTTATAGAGAAACTATTTGCTTCTTGCTCATCACCATCTAGCTCAACATCATCAGACACATAATTTAAAACGCTCTTTTTATTTGATGTTGTACTATATCCTTTATTTTGGGCTATATTTAAAATATTTTTAGTAGATGTTACTGCATTATGCGGTGCTGATTTATCTTTTACTCTCCAAAAATCAGTTGCACTTTCTGTTATTCCATTAATATTATTTACTTTTAACTTACTAATGTCTCTTTTGGCTTGTGGGCTCCAACCATAATGTACATATATTGCATCATTTTCTAAAGCATAATCTAAAAAATAATGTCTTGAACTTCTTATTGGTCCTACTTTTTCTAAATTTTTACCTTTTAAGACTTCCATAAGTCTTGTTTCTCCACCTTCAACAATTATTTCGTAAACAATATATGCATCATTTAATCCAGCTTGTGGAAGTGCTCCTTTATGGTTATCTATCATTATAGCTATTGGTCTATCATCACCCGAAAATATATTAACATCTTGTTTGGTTCTCTCTTCATCTTGTTTACCTAAAGTGTCTGTTCCTAATGATATTACTTGATCTTCACCTTTATTTTTCTCTTTTACTAATTTTATAGCAAATAGCACTCCTACAGCAATAACTAATATAACAACTATTGCTATTAGTATTTTTGTACTCTTTTTCTCCACAATTTATCCCCCTTTTATTTTATAATTTAAAAACAGTTAGTCCATAAACTAATAAAACAATTAAAACTCCCATACAACATCCAAATATAACTTCTGACGAAGACTTTTTATTATCTTCCATTCTATTTTCTAGTACCATTAAAGCTAAAATCAAAGATAATACAAATACTAGTAAACTTTTTGTATTAATTCCTATTGCTGTTAAAATAGCAAAAGAAATAGCAGATTGTCCACTTGGTACAAATTTTGAATTTATAAACTTGTGTTTATTAGATTTTGAACTTGCAAATACAGATATTACTGCAATAACTGTTAACATTATACCAACAAAAGCTAAATGTACTGGTGAATTTATCATATTTTTAAATATACTTTCACCAAATTTACTAAGATCTGTTTCTCTTAAAAATAAAAAGTACGCAACTATAACTGAATTTATAGACATTAAAAGTACTGCACCAGCCCCAACATCTTTGGCTATTTTTGCCTTTGGATGATATAAATCTGTATATAAATCTACAACTGTTTCTATTGCTGTATTTACCATTTCTGCAAATATTACAAACACTACTGCAAACATCAAACATAAAAACTCTGTTGTAGTAAAATTATAAAATAAGCTAAGTATCATAACCACAACAGCTATTACTAATTGTTTTTTTATATTACTTTGTGTGGTTGTTGCATAAATTAGTCCTTCTATTGCATTTTTAAATGCATCTATGAAATTACTATTTGACAACTTTTGTTCTTTATTTTTATCTTTTTTTTCCATATAACCTACCTTATCTAGTTATATTTAATTTTTGTAAGACATTTTCTTCTTTTTGTCTCATAATTTTCTTTTCTTCTTCTTCCATATGATCATATCCCATTAGATGATAAAAACCGTGAACAACCATATAAGAAAGTTCTCTTTCAAAACTATGATTATATTCTTCTGCTTGTTCATAAACTCTTGGAATAGAAATCACAACATCTCCTAGTATATCTGTAACAATGTTTTCTTTTTTCTTTATTAATCCTTCTATTTCTTCTTTTTGAAACATTGGAAAAGATAATACATCTGTTTCTTTATCTATATTTCTATATTCTTTGTTTATTCTTTTTATTTCTTCAGGATTTGTTAATATTATGTTTATATATATTTTTATATTATCTAATCCTTCTTCTTCAAAACATTTTTTTACAACTGTATTAATAATTTTATTGTACTCTTCATTTTCTTCTATATTGTTATAATTTATTTGTACGAAATTTTTCATAATATATTTCCTTTCACAAAGATTAATGTACTCTTTGTTTTGTATATATTCCCGCATAAGAATTACAAGAATTTTTTAAATTTCTCATAACACCTAGCTCTACTAATCTATTTTTATAGAACTTAATTATCTTAAAATATTTATTTTCATTTTTTAAAACTTGCTTTAAATCATTTGAAATAAATAAAATTTCCTTTTCTTTAAGATATTTTTCTTCATCTATTTCTTTTAAGCTTTCTAATTCTTTATACTTGTCCCAAAACTTTCTATACTCTTGTCTTAAATTTGGCTTGTCCCAATAAACTTTTGTAGACAATAATTTTACATTATATTCTTCTATTAATTTTATTAATAAACTATATGCTCTTTCTTGTTTTTTTATCACTCTTGTATCTACAATTAAACTTCTAACGTCTTTTAATAATTTTATATAACATTGTTCTGCAACAGATAATGGTAAACTATGTGTAAATAATCTTCTGCTTATCCCTAATAAAATCATATTTTTTTCTATTATTTCATTTTGGTCTAGTTTACCAACTGTATATTTTTCAAAGCTTTCATATTCATTAGTTATCTCTTTATATAGTTCAGTATTATTCTCTTTAAATTTTAATGGTAATATATTAGATATATATTCTTCTAATGTGCTAAAAATTTTGTTATAGATTTCATCTTTAGCAACTAGTGTTAAATTATCTGCAAGTTTTATTGAATAATATTTTAATATACCTTTATAAATATTTTCCATTTTATAACAGTAAAACTTCTTATATTTTTCTACCGTTTTATCTTTTCCCGTTTCTAAAACAGTTTGATAATCTAATTCTAATAAATATTTTTGTTTTCTATATTTATATTCTGTATAATCATTTTCTTTCAAATGAACTATTAAATAATATCTAGAAAGTGCATCTTTTTCAAATTCTGTAGCTGTGTTATTTTTCACCTTTTTATAAACAGAATCTACTATATTTTTATCTATTGCATCTAAATATAATGCATAAATATCTTCATATTTTTTTGAAAGCGCTTCTTTTTTTTCCTCTTCTAAGTTGCTGCTTAGAGCAAAATTCTCATAAGCTTTTAATAAACTATTTCTTTTTATTGAAATCAGCATTCCATTAATACCAACTTTAGTAGGTATTAATAACTTTGTTATAGTATTTGTAATTTTAGAAAAAAACGTTCTTTCTGTATTATATACTCTAAGACTTTTTCCTTCCATATCCCTCATCCTTTCAAAATACTATTTTTTCTTTAGTACCAATTATTTCTTTAATCTCATATATAACTTCTACATCAATATATTCCTCATTTGGATATGTATTAATATATGTATTTAATAAATCTTCTTTTGATTTTAAATTTTTATCTAACTCTTCTTTTGATTTTACAATTCCAATTTCTTTTGCTTCATCTTGATTATAAACTATATTGTTATTTACAACTTCATAATTATTGCTTATTATAAGCCCTGCTGGTAAATAAAGATTGGAAAATAGTTTTAATTTTTTTTGCTCCTTTATTGTATCATAATTTTCAAAATTTGAAAGCTTTTTATACAAATTTATTTCAAAATTATTTATATTTAATGTATATTTTTTTTCTTCATTTCCTGTTCTTAATTTTTCCTCTTGTTTATAATATATTCTTTCTTTATGAGAATACCATACTTTTGCTTCAACACTTCCTTCTGCATGAACATATCTAGTTCCTGTATATTTTCCTTCCATCCATCCTGCAATTAGTGGTGTTCCTTTTTTCACAACATCTCCCTCTTTTACTAATACTGTTCCATTTTGTGCATTAACTTTTATTATACTTGCCTCTTTGTCTGAAACAATATTACAGTATTCATCTTCTTTTATTATTTCTGGTTTAGCATCTGCCTCTACAACTTTCACAATTGCATTTGTACCTTTTAAATCAATCCCTATCCATGCTATATCTTTTCTGTCTAATCTTATTTTGTTAATTATACTTTTCAAATCCACTTTTCTTTTTAATTTTCCTATTGTTAGTCCTTCACTATTAATAGTCTTAATAAGTTCATTTTGATTTATTTTATCAGTTCCTACTATTTCTATATTCCATATAAAATTTGATAGATATATTATTACACAAATAATACTTACCAAAGCAATAGCAAATATTTTTCTTTTTTTATATCTATTAAACAAAAATGGTAGACCACTTTTTCTTTGTATTTTTACTCTACATTTACTTTGTTTTGCAATTTTAACAACATTTTTAAAGTCAAAGATTCCTACATTTGCATATATAATTGTAGATTTATCTCTTTTTATATTAAATAAGAATATATTTTTATTTATACATGTATTTATAAATCTTTCTGTAAAAAATCCCTCTACTAATATATTTACATAGCCCAAAATATAGTTTAATAATATTTTTATATACAAACTTATTCCTCCTTAGTCTTTATTACCCCTTGTTTTCATACTTAAAAATACCAAATTAAAATTTCATACTATTCTTCATCTATCATACTTTCAAAGTCTAAACTTTCAATTTTACCAGTAATTAAAATATCATCTGTTGTCATTTCACTTAGATTTAAATTAAAACCATTAATATTTAAAATACCTATATATGTATTTACTCTTATAAAAAATTCTTGATACTCTAAGATTCCTTTATAATTTTCTATTAGCATTTGATTAAATCCTAAAATCGTAATTTTAGGTTCATTTGACGAAATTTCTTTTGGCATTTCGAGCACTTTATCTAATCTACTTAACTTACTTTTTTTATTATTTTTATTCAAAACTCTTTCTCTCCTCTTTTACATTTTTTACATACATTTATTTTTACAATACTAGTTTATTAAACTTATTCTTCTTTTAGAACTTTGGTACAAATATAATAATTTTAATAGTTTATTAAAAAAGTAGACAAGTCAAATTTTTCTTGCCTACCTATACCTTTTATATCTCCTATTTTTCAAATTCATCTAAATTTTTAAACTCATACCCCATATTTTTTATTTCTTTTATACAATAATCTAATACATTTGTATTATCTTTTGAATTTCCATGTAATAAAATAATTGCACCATTATGCACATTATCTAATATTTTTTGTTTTGCTACATCCTCTCTTCCTTGTTTTTGTTCATTCCAATCATCATATGCAAAACTCCACATTACTGTTGTATACCCTAAACTCTTGGTAAATGCTACTGTTTTTTCACTATACTCTCCTTTGGGTGGTCTTAAATATTTCATTTCATAGTTATATTTTTCATAAATTTTTGTATGTAAATCCATAACTTCTTTTTTTATTGTATCTGTGTTTAAGTCTGGCATACTTTTGTGATTTACAGTATGATTTCCTATAATATGTCCTTCATCTATCATTTTTTGCACCAATTCTGGTTCAGTATTAACATAGTGTGCTGTTATAAAGAAAGTTGCTTTTACATTGTTTTGTTTTAATACTTCTAAAATTTTTTCCGTATATCCGAGCTTCATACCCTTCATCAAAAGTTAAATATACATTTTTTGAATCTTTATTGCCGATAGAATATCCTTCATATTTGTCTAATATTTGTTTATTAATTTTTCCTACATCAGGTTGTTCATGGTTATCATTTCTTTTTATTCCCCATCCAATTTTTTTATTACTTAAGCTATCTATATTTTCTAATGTTCCATTTGTTTGTATTGTTTGTAGCTCTCTTGTATTATTAAGTTTTGCCACACAAAATGTAAATACAAATATGCAAATTATACTAAAACAATACACTATACTTTTTTGTATTTTTTCCATATTTACTGTCTCCTTCTTATAATTTTATAATAAATATATATTTAAATTTTTTTAATTTATGTGTTAAACAACTATTCTTCATAATATTTTATTAATAAATTCACACTAACTATATATTTTTCTATTATAACTACACTCAACAATTTTACTGTAATACATTTACAATATTATGTAAATATGTTATAATATACTCATATTATTTTTTAAGGAGATTATTATGGATATAAAAGAATTTTTAAAAAACAAATTTAGATCATCTCATATGACAAAATCCGATACTGGAGATTTAGTTACATTTGAAGAAAAGCAAAGACAAGATATAGAAAAAACCCAAGCTCAAAAGCTTGAAGAAGAAAATAAAAAAAATAAAGTAAATCAAGATATTCATGAAGCACTTGCTTTTTTAAATTCTCCAAGACCACATACTAGAAGAGTTCAAACAAAAACAATTCATACTAATTCAGTTAGCAATATAGATACTACAACATCTAATCATTCAAGTTTAGCTTCTAATATTGATATTCCTTTAACCCCAGAAGCTTCAAAAACTCTTGAAGATGATGAAATGAGAAAATATGTTTTAGAATCAGCAAAATTATTAAAAAGCTCTCCAGTAAAGCATCAAAATAAAAAACCTAACGTTGAAGTTTTAAATAAAAATAAAAAAAATTTTGATATGGATAGATAAAAGTAAAAAAAAAAGAAACATTAATTTTAAATGAACAAAGAAAGTTCTTTTATAAAAAATGTTTCTTTTTTATAATTTAATTCATCTCAACAGCACCAATTATACTATTTATATCTTCTATTTTATATTTATTCATATAATTTTCTATTCCTTCTACAACTTTTATACTTGTATCTGGTGTATAGAAATTTCCTGTACCTACCGAAACAGTTTTTGCTCCTGCTAGCATAAATTCTATAGCATCTTCACCTGTCATAATTCCGCCAAGTCCCATTACAGGTATTTTTACTGCATTAGCAACTTGATATACCATTCTTACTGCTATTGGTTTTATAGCAGGTCCTGATAATCCACCAGTGTTATTTCCTAATACTGGTTTTCTTTTATTTATATCTATAACCATTGCTGTAAATGTATTAATTAATGATACTCCATCTGCACCTGCATCTTCTGCCCCTTTAGCAGTAAGTGTAATATCTGTTACATTTGGACTTAATTTTACTATAAGAGGTTTATCTAAAACTTTACGAACAGCAGATGTTACTTCTTTTACACCTTCATATGTAGTACCGAAAGCTAAGCATCCTTGTTTTACATTTGGACAAGATAAATTTAATTCCACACCATCTATATCTGCTTTATTTAATATTTTACAAAGTTCTACATATTCATCTAAAGAACTTCCTATAGCATTTACAATTATTGCTGTATCATATTTTCTAAGATTTGGAAATAAATGCTCCATTGCATATTCTATTCCTGGATTTTGTAAACCAATAGCATTTATCATTCCACTAGCTGTTTCACAAACTCTTGGTGGCTTATTTCCAGGTCTTGGTTTTAATGATGTTCCTTTTGTAATTATTCCGCCTAATTTACTTAAATCAAAAAATTCTGAAAATTCATCTCCATATCCAAAAGTTCCAGATGCAACTGTAACTGGATTTTTCATTTTTATACCTGCAAACTCTACACTTGTATTCATTTTTTTCCTCCTTTATTAAATTTCTACACTTTTGCTATCAAATACTGGACCATCTTTACAAACCCTTGCATAATTAACAGCTTCTGTAGTTAGTTTTACAGAACATCCCATACAAGCGCCTACTCCACAAGCCATTCTTTGTTCTAAGGATATTTGACAAAAAATATTTTTACTTTCTGCAAGTTTTTTTACTGCTTTTAACATTGGAAGTGGACCACACGCATAAATTGCATCTATATTCTTTTCATTTAAATCTTTTTCTAAATAGTTGATTGCAAATCCACTATTTCCATATGTTCCGTCATCTGTAGTTATAATTAAATTGTTAGCTACATTTTTAAATTCGTCTTCTAAAACTACAAAATCTTTACTTCTAAATCCTAAATAGATATTTGTGTTTGCTTCTTTTTGCGCTTCTTTTGCAAACTCGTATAAAGGAAAAATACCTATACCGCCTCCTATTATTGCTACATTTTTATGTCCATTTAATTTAAAAATACCATTTCCAAGTGGACCAACAACATCAATAAAATCACCTTCTTCAAGCTTAGATAAAAAATTGGTTCCTCTACCTTTTACCTGAAAAATAATTTCAAATAAATTATCTTGTTTGTTAACATTATAAATACTTATTGGTCTTCTTAAAAATGGTTCATAACTTTCAGAAATTTTTATTTCCACAAATTGTCCTGGCTTTGCATTATTTGATATTTCTTTTGATTCACAAGTAAATTTAAAAATATCTTCTTTTAATTGTTCTTTTTTTACTAATTTAACATTTGCATTCGTAGGCATAATTTTTCCTCCTTAATTTATTTTTTATAATCCTATCATATTTTATTATTTTGTTACAATACTTTATCTGATTTTATTAAAATTTGTTTTAGATATTTCTTTGATTTAAAGCACTTTCACTTTTCGACAAAATCTATAATATAACTATAATACTCTTGACATTTTGCCATTTTTAGATTATATTGAATGTTATTAACTGGAAATATAAGGTAATTATCCTGTTTTTGTCGATTTTTTAAGTATTTTCAGTTGTTATTTTATTATAATACAGGTGGTATTTTATGTTAAATTTTGTTTTATGTGATGATAATGAGATTATTGTTGCAAAATTAAGTAAGATGCTAGAATCAATTTTTATAAAAAATAATTTGTCTGCTGAAGTTGGTTTTACTTCTACAAAATATGATGAGATAATTGAATATGTTTCTAATAACAAAGTAGATGTTTTGTTATTGGATATAGAATTAAAATCCAAAATGTCTGGACTAGAAGTTGCAAATTTAATTAGAAAAGAAAATAAAACAATTTATATAATATTTACAACTGGTCATTTAGAATATGGCTTAGTTGCCTATAAATGTAAAACATTTGATTTTTTATCAAAACCTATAACATTAGAAAGATTAGAAGATACTGTCTTACGATTATTTGAAGATATGTCTTTAAAACCAAAAAAATTTATAAAAATTAATAATAAAAATACAATTATAAATATAGATTCTATTCGCTATATAAAAAAAGATGGTATGAAATTAATCTTTTATACTGATTCACGCGAATATGAATCTTATAGTTCTTTTAATAAGATTTCTAATTTATTACCTGAAAATTTTGTTAGATGCCACAAATCATATATTGCCAACATACATAAGATAAGTGATTTACAAATAAGTAGTAATACTATTCTTTTTGGAAACTCTACTAATTGTAAGTGTTTTATTGGTCCTAAATATAAAAATAATTTTATGGAGGTTTTACGTCATGATGGAAACATTAAATACTGTGTGGACTGCACTAACTACTACAAATGATGAATTGATTAATATTATATCTATTCCTATGTACTTTATTGATGCTTATGTAGTAATGATATTATTTACAACGATTTTAAATATTGAATCAACAAAAAAGCAAAAAATTCAATATGTTTTATCTTTATCTATTTTAGCTTTTATTATAAGAGTTATTTTTAAAAATCCATTAGCTACATATTTAAATATGATTTTAACATTAGTTTTAATAGTTAAGATTTTTAAAACAACTTTTTTAAAAGGACTTCTTGCATTAATTTTACAATTTTCTATTAGTGTTTCACTTGAATATATATATAGTAAAATTTATTTTATACTTTTTAAAACGACATGGGATACATTAGTACATATTCCAATTTTTAGAGTTAGTGTAACATTACTTATATATTTAACTATTTATTTAATTTCTAAATTATGCCAACATTTCAATTTTAATATCAAACTATTAGAAACAATGAATAAAAGAAGTAAAATTATTATATCTGTTAATTGTATATTAGCAGTTATTGTTATAGTTTCACAGTTTTATTTAATAAATTTTTATAGCAACAATCTTCCTTGGTTTATTACTGTATTAAATTTCTTTAGTTTAATTGCATATTTTATTATAAGCTTTGTTAGCTTTACCAAAATAAACCAATTAGAAGAAACCGAAATGAATTTAGAAGAGATTAAATTATATAATAAAACATTAACAATTTTACATGATAATATTCGTTCTTTTAAACACGATTTTGCAAATATAATAACTGGTATTGGTGGATATATTCATACAAATGATATGGAAGGTCTAAAAAAATATTACTCTCAACTTTTATCAGATTGTCAAACAACAAATAATTTAAGTGCTTTAAATCCAGATACTATTAATAATCCTTCAATATATAATTTGTTAGCAACAAAATACCATCTAGCTGATGCATATGGTATAAAAATAAATTTAGAAATATTCTTAGATTTAAATAACTTAAATGCTAAAATTTATGATTTTACTAGAATTCTTGGCATTCTTTTAGATAATGCTATTGAAGCTACTAAAAATTGTGATGAAAAAGTAATAAATCTTATTATGCGCACAGAACCAAATAGAAATAGACAAGTAGTAATTATAGAAAATACATATTCTAACAAAGATGTTAATATTGATATAATATTTGAAAAGGGATACACTACAAAAAAAGGAAATACTGGTCTTGGTTTATGGAAAGTTAGAGAAATATTAAAAAGAAATGAAAATTTAAATTTATACACAACTAAAAATGACAAATATTTTAGCCAACAATTCGAAATGTATTTTAAACCTTCTAAAGAACCTGTTACAAGATAAACAAAAACTCTAATATATTTTAATATTAGAGTTTTTATTTATCTATATATTTTATTTAATTTTAATCTTTTTTTATTAAAGATGCTGGCATTTTTGGTTGATGTAATATCCCCACTATAAAGCATGCAGTATTTGTAGTTTTTGCATATTTTTCAGCCACTTTTGCTAGAAATTTAAACATAAAAATTCCCCCTCATTTTTATTTATTTAATAATACATTTGCCGGCAATGTAATTATTAACACTAATATTTTATAGCTTATATATCAATTGTCTTTTCTTCTAGTTGTTATAAGCTTCATATCCATATTTATTTCTTGTTATTTTATATGCTATTTTGGTTATTGATATTGTTTGTAAGAAAGTTCCTAATAGAAGAATATTGGATAATACATTATTATTTATTATTGCTGCTACTAATAAAGTAACTGTTAAAGTTATATATGACATAACTTTTTTATATTTTCTTTCTTTTTTACTTAATATTGGTAAATTTTCTGTATCTGCTGGTGCATATAGCTTTATCATTATTATAGAAAATCCCCATACTAATAAAATAATAATATATTTTAAATATAATGAATCAAATATATAATATTTACTCATATACACTGTAAAAAAATAAAATAAGCAAGTTCCTGCTATACAACCTAAATGAGTTTTTAAATGAAATCCACCAGAATATTTTTTGTATGGTAGTATTGCAAAAAAAGCAAACATAGTTAACCATCCAACTCTTAATATAAATGCTATTGCAAAAAGTAATATTATTTTAGGTATTTCTCCTATAATTAGTTGTATTCCATAATTTATTACTTCTGCCCTTTCGTCATCTACCTCTGGCATTTCTTTTCTAATTTTATTAGTTAGATATGTACAAAATTTATCAATCATTTTGTCACCTCACTTATTTCTTAAACTAATAATACTATTTAATTTTAAAATTGTTTCTTTTTGTTTACAAAAACATCAAAAAACGACACAAAAAATTGTATTTGTATTTTTGTATCGTTTTTTATTATTTTCATAAAATTTACATAAAATTAATTTTTGTGTTTTGAAATTTCCATAAGCAATTTATAATTTTTAAAATATTTTTATTGTAAATTTATATCTTCTAGTATTTTCCAACTTCCTTCATATTTAGGAAGACATTTAAACTCCATTTCTTCTTTAGTAATCGGATGTTTTATTGTTAGTTTATATGCCCATAATGCAATCTGTTTTCCATGTCCTCTTCCACCATACTTTTGATCACCATAAATGCTATGATTTCTGCTGGATAGTTGTACTCTTATTTGATGATGTCTTCCTGTATGTAAATTGATTTTTAAAACAGACAAGTTAATCTCTTCATTATATTTAAGCACTTCATAATCCAAACTTGCTAGCTTTGAATTCTTCGTTCCTTCTTTAACAACTTTACTCATATTATTTTTTTCATTTTTTAATAAGTAATCTTCTAATATTCCTTTATTTTTATCAAATTTTCCATTTACTATTACTAGATATGTTTTTTTAAATTCTTTTATTCTTACTTGTTCACTCAACCTAGAAGCAGCTTTTGATGTTTTGGCAAATACCATTACTCCTCCTACTGGTCTATCTAATCTATGTACTAAACCTAAATATACATCTCCTGGTTTATTATATTTTTCTTTTATATATTCTTTTATTATTGTTAGCATATCTTTATCTCCTGTTTTATCTCCTTGCGAAGGTATATTAACAGGCTTTTCTACTACAATAATATGATTATCTTCATATATTACATGTAAATTTTGCATTTTATTTCTCCCATTTACCATATATTCCACATGGTAATATTAATTTAGAATCTGTCATAGGAAGACCTATCTCCCCATTGCTAAAAGTCCCTTTATATTTTTTGTTTATATTTATTCTCAATATATTTTCTAGAACAGTACTTGATATGCCTGTTGTGTATGAATTTATTAAGAAAAATAATGGATTATCTGACAATACTTTTGTACATAAATTAACTAAGTCATATATATTTTCTTCAAATTGCCATACTTCACCATTTGCACCTCTTCCATAAGATGGCGGATCCATTATAATTGCATCATACTTATTTCCTCTTCTTATTTCTCTATTTACAAATTTTACAACATCATCAACAATATATCTTACTTTTCTATCTTGTAAACCAGATGAGATTACATTTTCTTTTGCCCAAGATACCATCCCTTTAGAACTATCTACATGACATACACTTCCTCCTGCTGATAAACAAGCAACTGTTGCTCCACCTGTATATGCAAACAAATTTAAAACTTTTATCTCTCTTTTAGCATTCTTTATTTTATTCATCATCCAATCCCAATTAACTGCTTGTTCTGGAAAAAGCCCTGTATGCTTAAAGCCCATAGGTTTTATGTTAAAACATAAATTTTTATATTTAATTTGCCAACTTTTAGGAATTTGTTTATTATATTCCCATTTTCCTCCACCTGTATTACTTCTAATATATTTTGCATTTACTTTATTCCACTTGTCCTTGAAAGTCTTGTCCTTCCATATTATTTGTGGATCTGGTCTTACCAATATTACATCTTTCCATCTTTCTAGTTTTTCGCCATTTGCCATATCTAGTATTTCATAATCTTTCCAATTACTTGCTATATTCATTTTTTTTACCTTTCTTTTATTAAATTTCATTTAATAAATTTATAAAATTATTAATTAAAATTATATCCCATATTATTAAACATGTACTTACTATAGTAATTATAGAAATTGCTTTATTTCTTTTTATTAAGTTGTGAATCTTTTCAATTTTTCCACTGTTTTTTAATTCTAAACAATCTTTCTCCTCATTATATTTTACACTAAATATAATATCTTTTGTGTATTCCATAAAACTCCCCCTTTATTCTTTTGCTAATATTAAATATATATTCGTATTGTTTGAGTTTTATGAATAAAATTACAAACTTTATTATAACAAAAAATACCATATTTTTCAAGTTAAACATTGTTTTAAACCAAAATATAAATGAATAAGTTTTGGCATTTTTATTTCTTTAGCCAAAACTTATTCATTTATTTGTTTGTTTCATCGCCATTTACTAATTTATCTTTTATTTTTTTTGCTAATTCTAAATTTATTCCTTTTACTTTTGCTATTTCTTCTACATCCGCTTCTTTTATTTTTTCTACACTTCCAAAATTTTTTAATAAACTTGTTTTTTTCATTGTTCCTATTCCTGTTATTTCATCTAGTTCAGACTTTGTTATAGCTGCATCTCTTAGCTTTTTGTGATATCCTATTGCAGTATCGTGAACTGTATCTTGAAACATTGTTATTGTGTTCATTAATTTTTCAGACAATTTTAACTCTTTTCTGTTTTCGTCCATTAGTGCTCTTGTTTGGTGTTTATCATTTTTTACCATTCCAAATATTGGTATGTTTAAACCTAATTTTTTTATTACTTCTTTTGCTGCTCTTATTTGTGTTATTCCTCCATCTACAAATATTACATCTGGAATTCTCCCAAAACCACTTTTTGGGTCTTTTATAGAATGAATTAACCTTCTTTCTATTACTTCTTTCATACATGCAGGATCATCTTGTGACATTACAGTTTTTATTTTAAATCTTTTAGATAGATTCTTTTTTATTATTCCATCTAACATAACACACATTCCTGCAACCATATATGTTCCAGATATATTTGAAATATCATAGCATTCTATTTTCCTTGGAACTTTTTCCATTTTTAAAACTTCTTTTAATTCATTTATTACATTGTACTTATCTTTTTCTTTATTATTTAGTGTAATTAAAGCATTTTTTTCTGCCATCTCTACAAGTCGCAATTTTTCTCCCTTTTTAGGACTTTTTATTTCTACTTTTCTATCTATACTACTTGTTAACAAATACTCTATAAGCTCTCTATCTTCTATTTCTTCTTTTATCATAATTTTATTTGGAAGTATTGGTCTATTCATATAAAATTGTTTTATAAAACTTGATAAAATTTCACTATCTGTTTCATCATTTAACCCTTCAAAAAAGAAATGTTCTCTTCCTATCATCTTACTTCCTCTTACGAAGAAAATTTCTATACAAACTTCTAGTTCGTTTCTAGCAATTCCAATTACATCAATATCATTTTCAGATATATTTGAAACTTTTTGTCTTTCTGATATTCTTTCTATTGCAATTTTTTTATCTCTTAAATATGCTGCTTTTTCATATTCTTGTTTTTGTGAAGCGTCTTTCATTTGCTCATCTAATTGTTTAAGTATTTTCTCTGTTCTTCCCTCTAATAATTCTATGATTTCATCTATTTGTTTTTTATATTCTTCTTTAGAAATATAACCCATACATGGTGCTAAACATTTTTTTATATGATAATTTAAACATGGTCTATCTTTATATTTAAAACTTTTACATTGTCTTATTTTAAATTTAGTTTTTATAAAATCTACCATTTCCTTTGCACTACCACTACTTGCATATGGTCCAAAATATTTTGCACCATCATTTAAAATTCTTCTTGTTATATATACATCTGGATAATCAGATTTTACATTTATTTTTATATATGGGTATGTTTTATCATCTTTTAATAACACATTAAATTTTGGCATATTTTTCTTTATTAAATTACATTCCAAAATCAAAGCTTCTGCTTCATTATCTGTTACTATATATTCAAAATGATCTACTAAAGCTACCATATTTTCTATTCTTTTTGTTTTTTTGTTTTTTCTAAAGTACTGTCTTACTCTATTTCTTAAAGATATAGCTTTTCCAACATAAATTATTTTATCGTTTTTATCATGCATAATATATACACCTGGTTTATGTGGTAATTTTTTTAATTCAGTTTCTATATCAAACATAACTTTCCTCTCTTCTTTTTATTTAATGTTCTTTCTCATACTCATTAAATTTTAAGTTAAATACTCATTATAGAATATTTTTTAATTTATTCTTTCTTTTTAATCTACCACATAACATTTAATTTATCAACATTTAATACGAATTGTACTATTAATTTAACATTCAATTATACTTTTTAATCTTTTAAAATTACATTTAACCTTTTATCTTACATTAATTTCAATTTCATTTTATTTTTAAACTTTCTTTTATTTAAACTAAAATTTATTTAGTTTTTAATTAATATTACTTTAGCCCTAAAATCGTTTTTTCTATTTTTTCTTTTTTTATAAAAAAACTTGAAACATTTTTTCTTTTACGGTAATATAATATCATAATTATAATTTACGCAAAAGAAGACAAAAAGCGAAAGGAGATATTTTTAGTTTTAAGCGCCAGGACAATGTTAATATTGTTGACGAGGTTTAGAGTTTATCGAAATATTCGGCGGATGACTCTATGGCATATAGTTACTGTCATTATATATTAGTTAAAACCTAATAGTAATATTAGAACAAAGCTAATATTAGTAACATTTATTTTGCGTACCTTATAAAAAACAAATTTATGGAGGTATTTTTTTATGTGTGGAATTGTTGGATATGTAGGTGAAAAAAAAGCTTATCCTATTTTGATTAATGGTCTTTTATGTTTAGAATATAGAGGATACGACTCAAGTCGGAATTGCTTCTTTAGAAAAAGATGGCATTAAAGTTATGAAAGATAAAGGAAGAGTTAAAAACCTATATAACTTAGATGGATTAGATAAATTAGAAGGAACTATTCGGTATTGCTCATACTAGATGGGCAACACATGGTAAACCTTCTAAAGAAAATTCACATCCTCATATGGATAATAGCAATAGTTTTGCTGTTGTTCATAATGGTATTATTGAAAATTATAGTGAATTAAGAGATTTTTTAATAAAAAATGGATACACATTTTTATCTCAAACAGATACAGAAGTTATTCCAAACTTAATACACTATTATTTTTCAAAAGATGAAAAACAAGACGATGAAAAATTTTTAAGAGCTGTAAAATCAGCTATTGACGATTTAAAAGGAAGTTATGCAATTGAAGTTATATCTCCTCTTTATCCTGATAGAATAATTGTTGTTCGAAAAGATAGTCCTCTTGTTATTGGCAAAGGAGAAAAAGAAAATCATATTGCATCAGATATTCCTGCTTTACTTACTTATACAAAAGATTTTTATTTATTAAATGATAATGAATATGCTGTTATATATACTGATCATATTAGATTTTATGATAGCAGCTTAGAAGAACATAATAAACCTATTAAAAATATTGAGTGGGATGCTGGAGCTGCTGAAAAAGGTGGATTTGAAGATTATATGCTTAAAGAAATTTTTGAGCAACCAAATTCAATTAGAGAAACTGTTGGTTCTAGATTTAAACTTGGTGAACCTTGCTTTTTTGATGATATAGATATTTCAAAAGATTATCTTTCTACTATAAATAAAATATACATAGTAGCTTGTGGTACTGCTATGCATGCAGGCTTAGTTGGAAAAAATCTAATAGAAAAACTTTGTCATATTCCTGTAACTGTAGATATAGCTTCAGAGTTTAGATATAGAGATCCAATTATAGATGAAAAAACTTTGTGTATTTATGTTAGTCAATCTGGTGAAACAGCAGATACTATTGCTGCTTTAAAACTATCAAAAACTAAAGGTGCCAAAACACTAGCAATTTCTAATGTAATTGGAAGTTCTATTACAAGAGAGGCAGATTATACTATATATACTCATGCTGGTCCAGAAATAGCTGTTGCTTCTACCAAAGCTTATACATCACAAGTTGTACTTCTTGCAATTTTGGCAATATATTTTGCAGAAGTTTTAGGTACTACAGATTCAAAAGTTTTAGAAAAATTAAAAGCAGACATTTTAGATTTACCTTCTAAAATAGACACTATATTAGATAATACAGAAGAGATAAAAGAATTTGCAAAAAAAGTATATACACAAAAAGATATGTTTTTCTTAGGCAGAGGAACCGATTATAATACTTCTCTAGAAGGCTCTTTAAAATTGAAAGAAATTTCATACATTCATTCTGAAGCATATGCTGCTGGTGAATTAAAACACGGACCTATTGCATTAATAGAAAATGGAATTACAGTTATTAGTATAATTACTGATCCAAATTTAGTAGAAAAATCTATTAGCAATATACAAGAAGTAATCACTCGTGGCGCTAAAACTTTAGTCGTTACAAATCAAACTTTACCAAATAGTAATTTTGATTTTGTAATTAATATTCCAGAAACAGATCCTCTTATCTCACCTATTCTTTCTGTTATACCTTTGCAATTAATTTCTTATTATATTTCTAAAAATAAAGGATTGGATGTAGATAAACCTAGAAACTTAGCAAAATCTGTTACAGTTGAATAGTTGTTTTATAATATTATAGAAAAAGACTCAAAAAGATTTGGAAATTCCAAACTTTTTAAGTCTTTTTTAGTAAAGATCGCTGCTTTATTTGTTGCATTCACTTGCAAAATCGTTCAAGGACTTTTCATCCTTAAACATGTAAGTAGCATGCACCACAACTTTTGCATACGGACAATAAACCTGCTCAGATTGCAACGGAACAGCTTCATACCGTTCTGCAATTGCTGCATATTCTGCAACCTTTTGCACAAGTAATTTCACAGCCAAATCTGTAGCAAAGTTAGATCTGCCAACAATTTGAATAGAGTTCAACGAAATTACTTTTACAATTACTTCCATGCTTTACTCTCTTTCTACTCTTCTTTTGCTGGATTGTTGCTCTATTAAGAGCTTCAAAAAACAACAATCAGACTGAACTTTTAACAATCTATTATAATTATACCATCTTTATTGTAAAAAATCCAGCAATTTCGCAACATTAGTGTACATAATTAAAAGTACTTTTTGATTCTTTATATCATAAGCTTTAAGATTATTAAAAAAACTGCTCCAGGTACTCCTAAAATCCCAACAAATATTGAAGTCCCAATATTTAACCCTATATGAAATCCTACTGATGCTCCACAAAAATTAATAATATATATTAAAACTCCTCCTAATACAGAATTTACTATTAACTTTAAAATTTTCTTTAATGGTAATATGAAAATTCTCCCAACTATGAATAATATAATAATGCATGAAAAAAAAGTTATGATCATATTCGTTTCCAATTTTAATCACCCTACCTTTATTTCATAACTATGATTGATTTTGGACAAATATTACACAACTTTAAATTTTCTTAAATACAATTCATTAATCATATCTAATGCAATCCCTTGTTTTTTTGCTTTTTTTAATAAATAATTTAATTTCGCTTGACTTGCTTTAATATAATATAAATAGTAATCTATTAATTCTCCATCTGCAAATTCAAAATTTTTTCTTGCATTTTCGACTTCACTTTTAGTTTTTATAATACTAGTTATTAATTCTAAATCTTTTTCTTTATCACTTTTTTCTTTAATTGTACTTTCTTTTATATATTCTTTTTCCATCTTATCTCTCCTTATTGAATATACTATTGCTAATATTATATTCATTTTTTAGGAAGTTATTCATATTTAGGTAAAAATTGTATATATTAGTATTCCTATACTTTGTATCGCAAATAGATTTAGAACATTTGATGTTAACAAATTGTTTGTAGCTTCTACTACACCTAATTCTCCAATATTTTCATTTTTATAATGCTTTTGTGATTCAAAAAAAGTAATTAATTCTGGTATACTTGTTATAAAACCTAATGCGATTCCAAGCACTATCTCTGGCATATTAAATGTATTACATAAATTGGTTAATGTATCACTTAATAAATTTCCCACTATATAAAGCATTATAGCTGTTAATACTAAATATATAATATATATTATTATTGCTGTTTTCTTTGTCTTTACTATCTTTATCTCTTTTTCTATCTCTTTTACTAACTCTTTATCTTCATTTTTTAAATACAATTTATGCACATTCGAATTAATGTAATAAAAAAATATAAATAGTAATACAAACATTGGTACTATACTAATATTAAAATCTAAACTAGTAATTAGCATTATAACCGGTATAATTATTGTGATTAATACTAGCACTAAATCAATTTTTATTGCTTTATTTTTTATATTCTTTTGATTTTTATTTAAGAAAATGGAAAAAATATATTGAACTAAATTAATAATGTTTGAACTTAATATATTGTACGCACTTGTTCCTATAAAACCTGCAAAAGCTGAGAATGATACTGTTAAAAGTTCTGGCACTGAGGTTGCTATTCCTGCTATATTTCCAACAGTATTTGGTTTCAAATTCAAACTTTCTGCAAATTTTCTTAAAAGTTTTACTAAAATGTATTTTGATATTACTACAATTAGTAATGCATATACTACAAATTTTAATAATTCTAATCCTAAATTCATAAGTATTTTTCCTCCATATTTAGCTTTTCTTTTATTATTTGCAATTATTTATGGTTTTATTATACTTTATATGGAGTTTTTTATTTAATTATTATTGGTTCTATTGATGCAAACATTTTTCTTTTTACATTTTTGGTTATATGTTATTTCAACATATATTTAAATTATTTAATATATTGCTGTTATTATTTCAGCGTCCATTTTTATTTACATTCTAATATATTTAAATTAATACTTGAAATTCTTTTATCTTCTAACAAATTCTAAACTATCTTAAAATAAGTTCCAACTAATAAAAATCCACGAGTAAAACCCGTGGATTTTTATTAGCTCATTCTAACACTATCATATATGGTATCATTCTTCTCATTTTCATCATCTAAATATTCATTTTTAAATATTTTTCTTAGCTTATTCATTTTATTCACAAGCTCTTCTCCGCTTTTTGGAATTAAATTTTTTCTTGACTCTTGATTATATATTTTAGCAATCGATTTTATATATTCTATATTTTCACCATATTTAAAAACAACCTCTAAAATATCTTTTGATTTCTTATACCCCTGTTCAATTAATCTATTAGTTAAACTACTATTAAAATAAAAATAATCTTTTAATTTTTTATCATCTTCAAACACAATCTCTATAATTGCTGCATTTGTATTTAAATCATTATATTCTTCACTTGCATGATCAAATCTTAAAACAAATATCAAGTCTAGATTTTCATTTGCTAGTGGTGAAATCGGTGTGTTATCTAAAAAAGCTCCATCAACATAATAGTCTTCTTTTACCAATATTGGATTATATAGACCTGGCACTGAAATACTTGCTTTTAAAAAATCATTTTGAATTTCACTTGATTCATTATTAACATTTTTATAACATAATGTAATATTAGGCACTTTTATATAATTTATGTAACAAGCTGCTTCACTTTTCTTTATTTCATCTAACTGCATATCAGTTATATAATCATATATAACTTTTCTTTTATCAGATTTAACAAAAAATTCTTTAGCAGATCTAAATTCTAAACTTTTCCACACTTTGCACAAATATTCAAATTTGTTATTAATAAATCCATATGCATTTATAGCTCCGATTGATGCTCCACTCACTGCCTTTATATTATCCATTTTTATATATTCCATAATTGCTTTGCAAAAACCTATTTCATATGCACCTTTTGCAAAACCTCCAGAAAATACAAGTCCTATACGTAAATCTTTCATAGCAGAATTCATAATAATTTTCTTTCTCCCTTTTTATGATATATGTATTATATCATAATAATATATTTTTTACTATTTATTACATTTTTTTATTATATATTTACAAATTCTTATAATTTATAAATTTTCTTTAATATAATTTAAGGAGCAGTAATTCCTGCTCCTTTGGGGCTTTGCCTAATTCCTTATAAAGAATAGCAAATTTCTCATTTTCTTGGCTACTTCTGCATTGCATTCAGGAAATACTTTTCTAATTTTTCCTACGCTTGGATCAGTAATTTTTTTCTTTTTAATGAAAAGTCCCTGTCCCGATACATCGCATTTTGTAATCCTATATTGAGATACATCTAAAACATTGTTTTGTTTATTATATCTCATGAGAATAATATCATCCCCCAGTTTCACTCTTACTACATTTGAAACTGGCTCTTGTATATTTCCTCCACGGATAACAATATAGCCATATCTTTGCTGGTAAACTTGCGGCACTTTTAGCAACATCTCACTTCCACTAATTGTAATATCAGCGATTTTAAAAAGATTTGATGTGCTTTTAGTGTCTTCTTGCTCTTCCACAGTTTTCGCTTCCATTTCCTGCTCATTGCAATCTTTTTTTGCACAAGGTTCAAATTGCTCGCCATTAAGCCGATACGGGATTTTCATTCCTTTAGCCAAACAAGCCTGTTCGTAGTCACCTGTGCACAAAAGGACCTCATCTCTTCTGGCCTTGCAAAAATAAAGCAGATTATGGTCCACCTTTTTGGTGGCTTTTTTTAAGAAAACTACTTTGAATTTTTCACTTGCTTTGTCACAAGCTACTAATCTCAAAGTTTCTCGGATGTTTTTTCCAAAGGTACTTTTCTCAGTTTTATGCCGATCAAGTTCCTCTAAAATTTGGTCCGCCAAAATGACTTTTCCAATGCCTTTCGAAAACAAATACTGCACAATATCTTTATCTTCCATAGCGGAAGAATCAAGAACAACTGTGACACCATTTGCTCTCTTTTGGTTTGTTTTAAGCTTCTTCCTTAGGCTTTTTACAGCACTTTCAGAATAGACTTTTTTTAACCTGTACTGGAATTGTGCTTCTGATAGGCCTAACTCTGACATTATTTCATTTTTAGTTTTGCCTTCATAAGCCATTTTCCGAATTTGCTTTGCTTGAAATAACATGTTTTTCATAAGAAACCTCCTTAAAGAACCTATTATTTCTAAGGGCTAGACAAATCCACTTTTCTTTTTTGACTTTTAATTCCTGTCAAATTTGAAAAATGCATAATTATATTTTATCATAAATTTACATAATTTTCAACATTTTATTTTTTAGATAATTATAACATATATTTTTTACACTATGCTAATTACACATTTTAATATATTTTTTTATTTTCCTCTTTATATTCTTCAAATAATTCTATACATTCGTCTCTGTCTATTTGCTTTAAATTTATTAATTTTTCATTTTTTCCTTCTAAATATTTATAAATTATATCATCTCTAAATCCTATATTTCCTGCATCTTCCTTTGTACACGCATAATATACAGTTTTTATATTAGCCCATATAATTGCAGATAAACACATTGGACATGGCTCACAAGATGTATATAAAATATAATTTGATAGGTCGTATGTTTGTAATTTTTCACAAGCATTTCTAATTGCTACAATTTCTGCATGTGCTGTTGGATCATTATTTTTTAATACTTTATTATTCCCTGTAGAAATTATATTTTCATTTGCATCTACTATAACAGCTCCAAAAGGACCTCCTTCATTACTTTTAAATCCTTGTTTTGCACTTTTCTTTGCAATTTCCATATATTTATTCATTTTAAATTTTAGTCCTTTCTTATTTTTCTACATATCATAAAAATATGTAGCTTCTAAATCTGCTTCATTAACTAATAATGCTAGTGGATATTTTTTATATGCTGCTCCTAACGAAGAGTAAACTTCTTTAGGTTCTGAAAATCCCATATGCCAACGTATACTATATTTTTCTTCTGATGTTAACTTTATATATTCTGTTAGCATCATTACAGATTTTTCTCCATGTCCATAAGGAATTGTATCATCTATTGTATAATATGGTACTTTTTCCCATTCACCTCTAGCATTTTTTGCATTTCTATAATCTACTTTGTAAAAATTCACTTTACAAATGTCATGAAGTAAACTAACTATAATTATAGTATCTTCTGGAACATGTAAATCTATTACATTATTTTTTATTTTATAATCTAAAATTTCGTATACTTTCATACTATGTTCTAGTAGTCCTCCTTCATGACTTCCATGAAATCTTGTGCTTGCAGGTGCTGTAAAAAAATCTGTTTTTTCTTCTATAAAATTAATTAAATCTTCGATTCCTTCTCTATTTGTTTTTCTTAATAATTGTATAAATTTTTCTTTCATTTTCTTCTCATATGATAAAAATATCATATACTCCTTTCTTTATTTATTATTTATTTTTTAAAACTCTATTTCTTCATTTCTTTCTTTTTTTCTGTTTCTAATATTTTTTATGCTTTGTATTGCTTTTATTTTTGTTTGTATTGATGTCTTTTCATAAATTTTTTTAAAAATCCCAAGTTGTTTTTTCGCCCTTTCTTCTCTTTTAAGTATTTCTTCAGATTTTATATCATTTTCCTTTTTTAGTTCCTGTTTTGCTATAAAATGTTTTGAAAATTCCTCGTCTTTTTTTACCATCAAATTTCCATCTACTACTTCTGGACTTCCGATATACTGACTATTATCTAAATCATAATCAATTGTAGTTTCAAAAAACTCTACAAGCTTTTCTTTTGAAATTGAACTAACATCTAACCTATCTGTATATATTTTTTTTGACTCATCTTTTTCTACATCATATAAGTTAAATTCTGATAAAATTCTTCCATCTACAAATTTATCATTTTCTGTTGATATCTCATACTTTTTATTATCATGTTCCATGTAAAATGTTTTTCTTGCTTTTTCTAGATTATATTGCCTTAACAGTTTATTTTCTAATTTTCTATTTGCTATGCACTCTTTTAATTTACTTTTTCTTTCTTTATCAAAGTAAATCATTCCTGCTTGTTTTAACTCTGCTGCTGTCGCTAATATAGATGCAGATTTTCCTTTTATCCTTTTAAAAATCTCTACTTTTTTAGAATCTTTTTTTACTTTTTTATCTAATGGTATTTCTACCACTTTTCCCTTTTCTAATTTTAATCTTACAATTTGTGGATTACTATTTTTTATATCTAGTCTTCCTTCATATGTTACTGCTCCATCTTGAAGTCTTTTAGTATAGTTTTCTATTTCATATTTATCTGGAGTATGTTTTACCGCATAAAAAGTTCCATCACTTTTACTATCAATTATATGTGATAAATTTTTATTAAGCAAAAATTTATCTGGTTTACCTGCAAACATATAAACATAATCTGCAAAACTTGACCCATTTTTTGATTTTGAAAAATGATTATTTACTGCTCCTTTTGATGGCATTATAAATCCAGATTTAACAATATTTTCTGCATTTTCTTTTGTTGTTATATGATATATACCCTCTTCTAATATCTTTCTTTTTGTTGATTCATCTAGATTAGTTTGTATAGATTTTATTTTTTCTAAATTATATAATAATTTTACACCACCAACACCTAATAACGCTACCTCTATCATTAATTTACTCCCTTTTATATTTTTTCTTAAGTAAATTTTAGTATATGTTATCATATATTAATTATTTTATCAATGAAACATCCTTACTAAATTTCTAAACTTTTTATTGCATTATTTTCTATTCTATGATAAAATACTTTACAATATTAAGCGATTGACAAGAGATTAGTATTAAATAAAATTTTATTAAAGAGAATCTATGGTTGGTGAAAATAGTATAAAATTATTTAAGAATCTCCTCTTGAAGCTTTTAGTGAAAACTAAACCAGGTAATGCTAGGTTATAAGCATTTGTCGAGTTATATATTTATATATAAATTAAGGTGGCACCGCGAAACTTTTCGTCCTTATGTTTTTCATAAGGACGTTTTTGTTTATATATTTTCTTATAAGGAGGTACAAATTTATGAATGAAGAAGTACAAATAGGCAGAGTGTATAGACACTTTAAAGGAAACTATTATTTTGTAGAAGATGTTGCTTATGATAGTGAAACTCGGCGAAAGAATGGTTGTTTATAAAACTCTTTATGAACGAGAAGATAAAAAGAAATTGTGGATTAGACCTGAAAAAATGTTTTTATCCACTATTTCCAAAAGACCTGACAATATTACTGGCCAAACACACAGATTTGAACTTGTAAAAGATTTAGAAAAAAATTATTTAAAATAATAGTAATTTTTTTCTATATAAATTTTATATTTAGGAGGAAATTGTATGATTGATATTAAATTTTTAAGAGAAAACCCTGATATTGTAAAAGAAAATATCAAGAAAAAATTTCAAGATCATAAACTTGTTTTAGTTGATGAAGTTATTGAGCTTGATACAAAAAATAGAGAAGTAAAATTACATGGTGATGAATTAAGAAGTAAGAGAAATTCATTAAGTAGTGAAATTGGTAATTTGATGAAAGCAGGAAAAAAAGAAGAAGCAGAAAATATTAAATCTCAAGTTCAAAAAATAAATGAAGAACTTGTAGAAAATGAAAAACTTGAAGAAAAATATGCAGAAGAAATAAAATCTCGAATGATGAAAATTCCTAATATTATGCATGAATCTGTTCCTATAGGTGAAAATGATACTAAAAATGTAGAAGTTCAAAAATATGGAGAACCAGTAGTTCCAGATTATGAAATTCCATACCATGCAGAAATAATGGAAAGTTTTTGTGGTCTTGATTTAGATGCTGCACGTCGTGTTGCTGGAAATGGTTTTTATTATTTAATTGGAGATATTGCAAGACTTCATTCTGCTGTATTAAGTTATGCAAGAGACTTTATGATAAACAAAGGTTTCACATATTGTATACCACCTTATATGATTCGTTCTGATGTCGTTACTGGTGTTATGAGTTTCGAAGAAATGGATGCAATGATGTACAAAATAGAAGGCGAAGATTTATATTTAATAGGGACAAGCGAGCATTCTATGATTGGTAAATTTAAAGATCAAATATTAAAAAAATCTGATTTACCATATACTATGACATCATATTCTCCTTGCTTTAGAAAAGAAAAAGGAGCTCATGGAATAGAAGAACGTGGTGTTTATCGTATACATCAATTTGAAAAACAAGAAATGATTGTTGTTTGTGAACCAGAAGAAAGCTACAAATGGTATGACAAAATGTGGTCATATACAGTAGAATTATTCAGAAGTTTAGATATTCCAGTTCGTACTTTAGAATGCTGCAGTGGAGATTTAGCTGATCTAAAAGCAAAAAGCGTTGATGTTGAAGCTTGGAGCCCAAGACAAAAAAAATATTTTGAAGTTGGAAGTTGTTCTAATTTAACAGATGCACAAAGTAGACGTCTTGGAATTCGTATTAAAGGTGAAAAGGGAAATTATTATGCTCATACTTTAAATAATACTGTTGTTGCTCCACCTCGTATGTTAATTGCTTTACTTGAAAACAATTATAATTCTGATGGAAGTGTAAATATTCCAAAAGCTTTAAGACCTTACATGGGCGGATTAGAAAAAATTGAGCCTAAGAAAAAATAGTTTATAGGAGAAAAATTATGCAAGTAAAAAATCCAAAATTTGAAATATCAGCTGTAAGTCCAAAGCAGTATCCAAGTAATGGATTACCAGAAATAGTATTAGTAGGAAAATCTAATGTAGGAAAATCTTCTTTTATTAATACTATGATTAACAGAAAAAAACTAGCAAGAACTAGTAGTGAACCTGGAAAAACCAGACAAATTAATTTTTATAATATAGATGAACAGTTCTATTTTGTAGATTTACCTGGTTATGGTTATAGTAAAATGTCTAAACAAGAACAAGTTAAAGTAAACGGATTTATTGATGAATATTTACATGTAAGAAAAAATATATCTTTAATTGTACTTTTAATAGATATTAGACATAAACCTGGTGCAAATGATAGATTAATGTATGATTATATAATTCGTTCTGAACTTCCTTTTATAGTAATTGCAAATAAAGCAGATAAAATTGCTGTTACTAAAGTTGACGATGCTGTAAATGAAATTCAAAAGGATTTAAATCCTATTGGAGATTTTACATTTTTACCTTTTTCTAGTGAAAGAAAGATATATGCGCAAAAAGTTTGGGATGTTTTATCAGATTATATTTCTTAACAGAAAAATATATTATTTAAGTTATCTTTTAACTTTTTGACTATTTATATAGAAATACAAACTTTAACATTCTATTATAAACAAAAAAATAAAAACGTATTATAATACGTTTTTATTTCAGACTGTTGACAAAGTATATTAAAAATATTTTGTTCAACAGTCTTTTTCTTTTATATTTTTATGATTTTTTATTGGTTATTGAATTGTAAATTTTTTTATTAATTATTATTTTCAATTTTTTTAGTTATTGCCTTTAAAGCTTTTTGTCTTTCTAATACTACTACATGTCCACAACCTAAGCATTTCAATTTAAAATCTACTCCTACTCTTGTTATTTCCCATAGTTTGCTTCCACATGGATGTTGTTTTTTTGTTCTTACAATATCTCCTATATTATATTCCATTTTTTCACTCCCTACGATAGTAATATTTTATGCATTTTACACTTTTTATAGATTTTATATAAAACTATGTATATTAATATATATTACATTTTTTATACTTTACTGCTATATCGTGTGTAATTTCGTTTTACCTTTATTTAGCAAATTTACTAAATCTTTTTATAACTGTATCTTTTCCTAAAACTTGCATTATTTCGTATAAATCTGGTGTGTTTTGTCTTCCTGTTAAACATACTCTAAGAACAGTGCTAATATCTCCTACATGTCCTGGCCATTTTTCTGGTTCTTTTTTGTATTCTTTTACTTCTCTTGCATATCCGAACTTCTTCTGCTAAATCTTTAATTTTATCAAACCATGTTTGTTTATCATCAGATTCATTATAGTATTTTTCTATATATAATTTTACTATTTTAGAAATTTCATTTAAATCTTCGATTTTTCCAAATAAAAATTCTGAATTATTTTCAAATTTATTGTTATACATATAAACAATATTATCTTTTACTTCAGACCATTTTGAAATATCTTTTCTTGGCTTTTTATTTCCTCTTTCTATTCCAAAAATTTTTAATGAATATTCTTTATTATTTAACATCTCAGCAAGCTCTTCATCATATATATCTGCCCATGCTTTTACATTTTCATAAATATATTCTGCTGAATATCTAGATATAACATTTTTAGATACATCTAATAATTTCACCATATCAAATAAAGCTCCACTAACGCCCATTTTATTAAGCTTAAAATCAAATTCATCTACACTTTTATCTGGATTTTGTTTTCTCCATATTTCAAAGTTAGAATTAGCTATATTAATTAAATATTCAATTACAGCTTCTTTTGGAATTCCTTGTTCTTTATAATAACTAACAGCAGCTTCTGGGTCTTTTCTTTTACTTAATTTTCTCTTAGATTCTCCATCCATCTTCATGATTGTAGGAATATGTGCATATTTTGGTGCTTTAAAACCTAAAATATAGAATAATTGTAAGTGAAGTGGAACAGAAGAAAGCCATTCTTCTCCTCTTATTACTAATGTTGTTCCCATTAGATGATCATCTACAGCATGTGCAAAATGATATGTTGGTAATCCATCTGATTTTATTATAACTATATCTTGATCATTTTCTGGAAAGTCTATATTTCCTTTTATTACATCATGGTGTTTTATTTTCTTTTCTTCATTTCCTGGAGATTTTAAACGAATAATGTAATCTTCTCCATTTTTTATTTTACTTATAGCTTCTTCTACAGATAAATTTCTAGATTTAGCCCATACACCATAATATCCTGTTCTTACTTTTGCTGCTTCTTGCTTTTTTCTCATTTCTTCTAATTCTTCACTAGTTTCAAAAGCAGGATATGCCTTACCTTGACTAAGTAAAAATTTAGCATATGATTCATATATTTCTTTTCTTAATGATTGTTTGTATGGACCATAATTTCCTTTTTCTTCTGTCTGACTAATCATCCCTTCATCAATATCTATATCAAAAGTTTTTAAAGAAGAAACAATATCTGCTATTCCATTTTCAATTTCTCTTTTTTGATCTGTATCTTCTATTCTTAATAAAAATACTCCATTTGTTTTTTTAGCCATAGCTTTTGCTATTAATGCTTGAAATACTCCTCCAATATGTGAAAAACCTGTTGGGCTTGGAGCATATCTTGTAACTATAGCTCCCTCTTCTAAATTTCTTCTTGGATATTTTTCTTCATAATATGAAATATCTTTTGCATTTGGATATATTAAATCTGCTAAATCTTTATAATCCATATATTATCTCTCCTATCTTTAATAAATTATTGATTATTAATTTTGATATATTCATTCATATTTTTTCTTAATCTATTTTTATCTTAAGAAATTTTAGTTTTATCTATAAAATTAAGTTTTACCTTGTAGTTTAATTTTATATTTTCAATTTTTATTACACTTCCATAATAATTGGTAAAATCATTGGATTTCTTTTTGTTTTTTGGAAAATATAATCTCTTAAATTATCTTTTAATGTTGATTTTATTGTTGACCAATCTGTAATTTTTTTATCTTCACATCTTTTTACTTCTTCTCTAATAACTCTTTTTACATCATCCATTAAGTTTTCAGATTCTCTTACATATACAAATCCTCTTGAAATAACATCTGGTCCTGAAACAATTTCTCCTGAACTTGAATCCATTGTCATTACAATAATTATCAAACCATCTTGTGATAAATGCTGTCTATCTCTAAGAACTATGTTTCCAACATCACCAACACCTAAACCATCTACTAATATTTTTCCACATGGAACTGATGTTGTTAATTTTGCTTCATTTTCATTTAACTCAAGAACTCTACCATTTTTCATCATAAATATATTTTCTGATGGAATTCCCATCTTCTTAGCTGTTTCTGAATGTGCTATTAGTTGTCTATATTCACCATGTACAGGTATAAAATATTTTGGTCTTACAAGTGAAAAGATTAGTTTTTGTTCCTCTTGACAAGCATGTCCTGAAACGTGGATTGCTTCTAATGAGCTATATACAACTTCTGCACCTATTTTCATTAAATCGTCAATTACTTTTGAAACTAATTTTTCATTTCCTGGTATCGGTGTTGCAGAAATTATTATTTTGTCATTTGGTGTAATTACAACTTTTCTATGTTCTCCTGATGCCATTCTTGTTAAAGCAGACATTGCTTCACCTTGACTACCTGTAGTTAATATAACTAATTGATCATCTGTATAATTTTTTATCATATCAATATCGATAAATACATTTTCTGGGACTTTAATATATCCTAAACTTCTTGCTGTTTCTATCATATTTATCATACTTCTACCACATACTGCTACTTTTCTTTTATATTTAATAGCTGAATTTACTATTTGTTGAACTCTATGAACATTTGAAGCAAATGTTGCTACAACAATTCTCTTTTGACAATTTAAAAATAGCTTATCAAATACTTCTCCAACAGAACTTTCAGACATTGTATATCCTTTTCTCTCTGAATTAGTACTATCAGACATAAGTGCTAAAACACCTTTATTTCCAATTTCTGCAATTCTTCCTAAATCCATTAATTGGTCATCTATTGGTGTATAATCTATTTTAAAGTCTCCAGTATGAATTACAGTTCCTACTGGTGTATATATTGCAAGCATTACTGAATCTGGAATACTATGTGAACTTCTAATAAATTCTACTTTTATTTTTCCAAAATCTATTGTTTCACCTTGCTCTACAACTTTTAATTTTGTTTTTCTTAATAATTTATGTTCTTCTAATTTATTTTTTATTAATCCTACTGTTAATTTAGTTGCATATATTGGCATATCAACTTGTTTTAATACATATGGTATAGATCCTATATGATCTTCATGACCATGTGTAATTACTAGTCCTTTAATTTTTTCTTTATTTCTCTCTAAATATGTTACATCTGGTATTACTAAATCTACACCAAGCATATTGTCTTCTGGGAATTCAAGTCCACAGTCTACTAATACTATCTCATTATCATATTCAAAAACTGTGATATTTTTACCAATTTCTTCTAGCCCTCCTAAAGGGATTATTTTTAAATTTGGTTTTTTGAATTCAAAATCATTTGATGATTTAATTTCGTTTTTCACTTTTTTAGTTCTTGGTTTTCTTGCTACTTTTTCTCCTTCTTTTCCTTCTTTTTTTATTTTATTAATTCTAGTATTTTTATAATTTCTTTCTTTTCTTGGTAATCCTTTCTTTTCTTGTTTTTTTCCTTCTTTCTCATTAATATTTTCTTTTAAATTTTCTGTCATATTTGTTTATTTCTCCTTCTCTTTTAAATTTGTTCAAATTTATATATTTCTAAAACAAATTTATATCATAAACTCTTCTTTGGCTATTTTTTCTAAAATTATTGCATCACAAACTAAAATTAGAATATGGCCTTGCACATAAAAATCCCGCTTGCTACACTACCATATGCTAACTAGATTAGCTTATTTTCACTAATATTTTCAAATTATATAAATATCCCCGAACTCTCTTTTTACAATATTATTCTATTTAATATTACACACCTTTTAATAAATAGAAATATATAAATTCAAATCTCTTCTTTACCATTATTGGTAATCAATGGTTCTATTATACAATTATTTTTTATTTATGTCAATGCTCGCCCCAATTATTCCAGCATCATTTCCAAGTTCTGCTAATTTTATTACTGGTATATCTTCTTTATTAAACAAATATTTAGCTTTTTTAAATTCTAGTTCTAGGTCATTCCATAATATATCTTTAAAATGAACAAATCCTCCACCTAAAGTTATACATTGTGGTTCTAATAAATTAATAATATTTGATAATCCTATATTCAGGTTTTCTATATATTCTTTTATTATTTCTTTTATTTTTTCATTTTCAGAATTTTCTTTTAAAAATATTAATAAATCTCTGGATTCCATATGTTCTTTATTAATTTCTCTATTTATTTTTTCTTTTAATCTCTTCATAGAACAATATGTTTCAAAACATCCTCTATTTCCACATTTGCACAATTTACCATCTTTTTCTATAATCATATGCCCAATTTCAAATCCTGAGTGTTTTTTAGGTTTTAATAATTTACTATCAAGAAATGCTGCACCTCCTATTCCTGTTCCTAAACATAGAAATACACAATCATCAAACTCTTTCATACTACCATACTTTTTTTCTGCTATAGCTGCACATTTTCCATCATTTTTTATAATTATATTGTTATAACTTAATTCTTTTTGTAATTTTTGAACAATCGGAAAATCTTTAATTCCTAAATTAACAATTCTTTTTATAATACCATTTTCAGGTTCTCCTGGTGTTCCTATTCCTATCACATTTATATCTTTTAATGTATTTTTATTAAATTCTAACAATTCTTTTATGTCTGAAACTATAGTCTTTATTATAAAATTCTCTATATTTATAGCATCTTTCATATGTATATCAGTATCTTTTTTAGCAACTATTTTTCCATTTAAATCAACTAGTCCTACACCTATATGACTTCCACCTAAATCTATTCCTATATTCATTTTTTTCCTCCATTTATATTTTTCTTTTGAAATTTTTTATTTCATATTTTAAACTAAAAAACGAACTGTTTTTCTTAATAATTTTGCTTTATAAAAATTTTTTCTTATTTATATAACTTATAATTATTCTTTACAAAAAAGATTACCTAATTATATATAAAATCCATAGGTAATCTTTTTATTTTAGCTTATAAATTAGCATTATTTGAATACAAAATATTGTTATTATTTTGATTTTTATTTATAAATCCTGCTTTAGGATCTAAAACTAGTGCAACAACAATTGCGCCTAATACAAGTAATATAACTAATGCAATATATAATTTTATTAAGTTTTCCTTTTTAAACATAACCTTTCCTCCTTATTTTATGAAAGTTAAAGCTATAATAACTAATCCCGCTATTACTCTATATATTGCAAATCCTTTAAAACTTCCTTTTTGTAAATATTTTAGTAAGAATTTTATAACTAAAATTCCTACAATGAAACTAGAAAATACTCCAACAAAAAATGGTACATTAAACACAAAATCTTTTATTTTAAATATTGTTGCAGCTAAAACAATTGGTGCTGATAGCATAAATGAGTATTTTGCAGCTGATTCTCTATCTACTTTCAATAATCTTGCTGTTGTCATAGTTACTCCAGATCTAGATACTCCTGGAATAAAAGCTAAACTCTGTGCTAAACCTATTAAAAATGTTTGTTTTAAAGTCATATGTTCATAATCTGTTGTTGATTTTGCATTTTTATCTACAAAGTATAATATAATACCCATTACAATTAATGCTATTGCTATTATTAAAGGAGTAGTTAATTTATCTCCTACAAAGTGATCTAATAAAAATCCTATTAATCCACCTGGTATAGTTGCTAAAACTATATACCAAAACATTCTTCCTTCTGTAGAATTTTCTTTTTTTACTAACTTTTTATATCCACCTTTTATTAACTCAATCCAATCTTTAAAGAAGAATATTCCTATTGCTAACAATGTTCCAAAATGTAGTGCTACATCAAAAGAATCTGGTATATTCCAGTTAAAAATCCATGGTATTATTGCCAAGTGGGCTGAACTTGATATTGGTAATAATTCTGTAAGCCCTTGTAATATTCCTAATATTAATGCTTGTATTACATTCATTTTATAAAAACCTCTTTTCTTAATATTTATTTCTAGCAAAAGATATTTCTTTCTGTTATTTCATTATATATTGTTTGTTTAATAGCTTTTGCTGCACTATATGGCGCCACTTTTCCTGGAAGTGCCAAAGCCCATATTACTTTTACTCCACTATTAGATACTTTTTCGTAGTCTACCCCTCCTGGTTTAGATGCTAAATCTATTACCAGACTATTTTTATCTAACAATTTTAATTTTTCTTCATTTAATATAATACTTGGTATCGTATTTATTATAATGTCTTTATTTTTTAAATTTTCATTCAAATTCGAAAGCTTTACTACATTATACCCATATGTTTTTATCCATGCTAAATCTTCGTTTTTTCTAGCTTCACAATATACATTTGCTCCAATTGCATTTAACATTTTTGCAAGAACCTTTCCTATTCTTCCAAATCCTAATATTAAAATATTACTATCATGTAAAGTATAATTTGTTTCTTCCATTGCTATTTGAATTGCACCTTCTGCTGTAGAAATACTATTTAAAACAGCAAGTTCTTCACATTTCATTATATCTATAATATTTGATTTATCTGTCATACCAAAATCTTTTGGTATACTCCCTGCAAAAAAAGTTTTGTTAGTTAATAATTTTTCAATATCTTTTATTTTTATACTTTTTTTACTATATGGTGCTTTAATATTTTCTTTATCTTCACAAATAGGAACAGAACTAATTATCACATTACTCTTGTTTGTACATTCTTTTTCATCTGTACACATAAAAACATTCTCTACATTTTTTAATATTTCTTGCTTTTCTAGTCCATATGTATATACATTATATCCATCTTCCGAAAGCATTCTCGCTAAATAAACAATTCTTAAATCTCCACCTATAATAGACACATTTTTTCTCAATTTTAAAACATTCCTTTCATATTAAACTTAATATGAATATATTCTTTTCGTTTTTAAAATATCACTTTATTTTTCGTCTCTTTCTCTTACATTGTTTTTGTCTTTACTATTATTTTTTATATTTCTTATCATTTTTATATCATTATTATTTAATTTATTTACTAAATAATATGTATCTTTTAAATGTTTTATAGTTTGATTTTCCTTTTTAGTTAACTTACTAATTGGTATATTTAAGGTATTGTTCAAATTTGGAGCTTTTATACTTTTTATTATTGGTAAAAAAATTGATTGAGTTTCAATTTCTTTATAAATACTACTATCTAATTCTATTGCTACATTTAAATAATTAATTGCTTTTTGTTTCTCACCCTTTAGCATATTTATTTGTGCTAAATAATAATAAGAACCTGCTTCTATATCTTCTTTTTCTAAACATTCCATAAAAAACTTTTCTGCTTCTCCGTAAATCTCCATATAGCATTGCAATTTGTCCTAAGTTAAACTTAGCATTATATAACATACTATTTATTTGTGCTGCAGTTTCATAATATTCTTTTGCTTTTTTGAAATCGTTTAATCTTGTATATACCATCCCTAAATTATAATAAATGTCGTAATTTTCCGGATTATATTTTAAAGCTTCTGTATAAACTGTTGTTGCTTCTTTAAATCTTTCTTCATTATATAGAATGTCTCCTAATAACATTGTTGCTTCTAAATAATCTGGTTTCTTTCTTAATAAGTCATTAAGCATATTAATTGCTGCTTCATTATTATTTAATTCTTGTAGTATAACTGATATTTTATAATATGAATTATAGTCTTTTGTATTTATTTCTATTGCTCTTACATATTCATCCATTGCATTAGTATGTTTTCCTTCTTTTTCATAAATTTGTGCTAAAATTTTATGAGCGAAGTAACTTTCTGGATATTTATTTATTAAGCTTAACATGTATCTTTTAGCTTCGTCTGGATTATTTTTTGCTATATAAAACTTTGCTATTGCTACATTTAGCAGTTCTGGAAATATTATATTTTTCTTTTCCAAAAAAACAATTATTCCAGGTATAACTATACAAAGAATATATAATATTATTTTTACTATTATAGGAAGTTTAATAGTTGTAACTACTTCTATAAAATTTATTGCTATTCCTATAAATTGTAATATTAATATATCTAAATATGTAGTATCATTTCTTTTTATCATTTTAAAAAATATAATGATAAACAAAGTAAAAGCTAATAAATTGAATATTATTTTTTCAATTATCATATACATCCTCTTTATTTATTAAATTTTTCTTTATAATTTTTTATTGATTCTTCTATTATTTTCTCTGCTTCTTCTCTTCCATACATTTTATCTACAGTTGTCTTTTTACCTTCTAATTGTTTATATACCTCGAAAAAGTGCATTAGTTCATCTGATATTTGTTTTGGCAATTCTGAAATGTCTTTATAACAATTTAAATATGGATCATGTTTTGCTATTGCAATAATTTTTTCATCTTGTTCATTACTATCTATCATTTTTAATACACCTATTGGATAACAATCTATTAGTGTAAGTGGATAAACAGACTCTTGGCATATTACTAAAACATCTAAAGGATCTTTATCACCTGCATATGTTCTAGGAATAAATCCATAATTTGCTGGATAATGTGTTGCTGTATATAAAACTCTGTCTAATCTAAGCATTCCTGTTTCTTTGTCTAGTTCATATTTATCTCCGCAACCTTTTGGTATTTCTATTACTGCGACAAAATCGTCTTTTTTAACTCTTGATTCTGAAATATCATGCCAAATATTCATATTTTTTCATTTCCTTTCTTTTTTCGTTTGTACAGCTTATATTGTAAGCTAAAAACACTAAAATGTCTAGTAATCTGGCAAAAAAAGTAAAATTGTATATAATATTTAAAAACTTTTTTCAAATTTTTTAAAAAAGGCATATATTAAAGATCTATAAAAATATAAAAGGTAATTACTTTTTATAATTACCTTTCATATTTTTTATTTTATTCTTCTATATTTTTCATATCTACTATTTACTAAATCTTTTTTATCAATTTTTTCTAATTCTTTTAAACTATTTAATATATATTTTTTAATTTCTGAAGCTACTTTTTCTATATTTTCCCCAGCTCCGCCTTCTGGCTCTTGTATTATTTCATCAATAACATTTAACTCCATTAAATCATTTGCTGTTATTTTCATATGTTCTGCTGCCTCTTTATGCTTACTTGCATCTTTATATAAAATGCTTGCGAATCCTTCTGGTGATAACACAGAATATACTGCATTTTCTAGCATAACAATTTTATCTGCTACGCATATTCCTAATGCTCCACCACTTGACCCTTCTCCTATAACTATTGATATAATAGGTGTTTTTAATCTAGACATTTCTAATAAATTTCTTGCGATAGCTTCTCCTTGTCCTCTTTCTTCCGCTCCAAGTCCTGGATACGCTCCTGGTGTATCAACAAATGTTATAATTGGTCTATTAAATTTTTCTGCTTGTTTCATCATTCTTAATGCTTTTCTATACCCTTCTGGATTTGTCATTCCAAAATTTCTTTCCATATTTTCTTTAGTTGTTTTACCTTTTTGCTGACCAATAATTGTAATTATATAATTATCTATTCTTCCTATTCCTGTTACAATTGATTTATCATCTGAGAATAGTCTATCTCCGTGAAACTCTATAAATTCATCACAAATTAAATTTATATAGTCTAACGACTTTGGTCTGTCTGCCTTTCTTGCAAGTAAAACTCTATCCCAAGCAGTAAGCTTTTTTGAGTTCATCTTTTTTCCTCCCTTTTGCTAATTACAAATTATATGTTAAAATTATAATAAATATTTTAATATTTATGTATTAGCACTAAATGCAATTATATAAAACTAATACTTATGACTTATGTAATTTTAAAATTTTATATAATGTTTCTTTCATATTTTTTCTTTCCACGATCTTATCTATAAAGCCATGCTCTAGCAAAAATTCTGATCTTTGAAAACCTTCTGGTAATTTTTGTTTTATTGTTTGTTCTATCACTCTTGGTCCGGCAAACCCAATTAATGCATTTGGCTCTGCTAAAATAATGTCCCCTAGCGATGCAAAACTTGCTGTAACTCCACCTGTTGTTGGATCTGTTAAAACAGATATGTATAAAAGTCCTGCTTCATCAAGTTTTGCAAGCGCTGCAGAAGTCTTTGCCATTTGCATTAAAGAAATTATTCCCTCTTGCATTCTTGCACCTCCAGAAACGCAAAACATTATAAGTGGTAATTTATTTTTTATTGCATCTTCTATTGCCATAGTTATTTTCTCACCTACTACACTTCCCATGCTTCCCATCATAAAGTTACCATCCATAACAGCAACAACTACTTTTTCGCCATTTATTTCTCCAAAACCTGTTGTTACCGCTTCTTTTATATTTGTTTTTTCTTGAAGCATTTCTACTTTTTTCGTATATCCTTCAAAATTTAGTGGATTTTTAAGTTCCATGTCTTTATTTGTTTCCACAAATGTTCCTTCGTCAATTATTTGACTAATCCTACGTCTTGCAGATAATCTAAAATGTTTTCCACAATTAGGACACACACTGTAGTTTTTATGTACTTCCTCTTTATATAAAATTTCTTTACAAGCATCACATTTCATCCATTTTCCTATTAACATATCTGATGCTTTTATATTTTTCTTTTTTGATTCTTCTTCTTTATTAATTTTTTTAATTTTATCTACGATCATATACTCACCTTTTATGTCTTTAGCATATATTATTTTTTTATCCATATTATAACCTATATTTTATATAACTTATAATCAAATCTAAAACTTAAATAAATAATCTTAACTATTAAACTATTATATTATAATAATTAATTTTAAAATAATTATCTAAAATTATCATTTAGAGATTTTTATTATTTTCTATCTAAAACTCTAACTAGATATTTTAATTAATATTAAACCTAATCTTCACTTTAGTATCCGAATTCTTTTTTTATAAAGGATGTATCATAATTATTTTTCACAAAATTTTCATTTTCTAAAATACTATATAAAAAATCTATATTAGTATCTATTCCTTCCACAATAAATTCACCTAAAGCACTTTTCATTTTAGCAATTGATTCATTTCTATCTTTTCCATGAACTATTATTTTTGCAATCATAGAATCATAAGTTTGTGGAACTTTATAATCTGCATAAATTGCTGTGTCTACTCTAATTCCGTTTCCTCCAGGAATGTGAAGTCCCGTTATTTTTCCTGGGCATGGCATAAAGTTTTTACTTGGATCTTCAGCATTAATTCTACATTCCATACTATGTCCTGAAAAAGATATATCTTTTTGTTTTAGATTTATTTTTTCTCCTGATGCTATTTTTATTTGTTCTTTTACTATATCTATTCCTGTTACCATTTCTGTTACAGGATGTTCTACTTGAATTCTTGTATTCATTTCCATAAAATAAAAATTTTTATTTTTATCTACCAAGAACTCAATTGTACCAGCACTTGCATATCCTATTTTTTTTGCAGCATTTACTGCTACACTTCCCATTTTGTTTCTAAGCTCATCTGAAATAACTCCTGATGGACTTTCTTCTAATACTTTTTGGTTTCTTCTTTGTACAGAACAATCCCTTTCGCCTAAATGTATTACATTACCATGCTCATCTGCTAAAATTTGAATTTCTACATGTCTCGGATTTTCTATAAATTTTTCTATGTAAATACTATCATCATTAAAAGATATTTTAGCTTCTTGTTTTACAACTTCAAAAAATTTAACTAACTCTTCTTCAGAATACGCAACTCTTATTCCTTTTCCTCCACCTCCAGCAGATGCTTTAATTATAATAGGATATCCTATTTCTTTTCCTATTTTTTTAGCTTCATCTATATTTTTTACTAATCCATCTGATCCTGGAACTACTGGTACTTTTGCTTTTTTCATTGTTTCCTTTGCCATAGATTTATTTCCCATCAATTCTATTAATTTATAAGATGGTCCAATAAATTTTATACCTATCTCATCACACATTTTAGCAAAAGTGCTACTTTCAGATAAGAATCCAAATCCAGGATGTATACTATCTGCACCAGTTAGACAAGCTGCTTCTAGTATGTTTTTTACATTTAAATAGCTAAGTCCTGATTTAGCAGGTCCTATACATACAGATTCATCTGCCATTTTTCTATGCAATGAATCTTTATCTATTTCTGAATATACAGCAACTGTTCTAATCCCCATTTCTCTACAAGCTCTTATTATTCTTACTGCAATCTCTCCACGATTAGCAATTAGTACTTTTTTTAACATCTTTTTTCTCCTTATATAATTAGCTTATTTATAGTTTCATATTTTAATCGAATTTTAAAAGAAATCTTTATAAGCTATTTTAATTTCATTTCAAAATTAAACAATAGCAAAAGTAAGTTCACCTTTTGCTGCAAGCTTTCCATCTACTGTAGCTATAGCTTCACCTACACCTATTGGTCCTTTTCTTTTTATTATTTTTACTTCTAATTTTAAAACATCTCCAGGAACAACTTGTTTTTTAAATTTTAATTTATCAATTCCTCCAAACAAAGCATTCTTACCTTTATTTTCTTCTAATGATAACACAGCTACAGCACCTGTTTGTGCCATTGCTTCTACTATTAATACTCCTGGCATAATAGGATTTCCTGGAAAATGTCCTTGAAAGAAAGGCTCATTAATACATACATTTTTGTATGCAATAGCACTTTCTCCTGGTATGTATTCTTCCACTCTATCTATCATTAGAAAAGGACTTCTTTGAGGAATTATCTCCATTATTTGATTAACATCTAACATTTTACTTTTCCTTTCTTTTCTTAATTACTTTTTGCATTTTCAAATTAAGCTTTATTATATTTTTACTTTATTTTTATTAACACTTGTCCATACTCTACCATATCATCATCTTTTGCTAATATTTCTACTACTTCTCCATCATATTCTGACTCTATTTCATTCATTAATTTCATAGCCTCAACTATACAAAGTATATCTCCTTTTTTTACTTTATCTCCAACTTTAACAAACTGATCAGCCTTTGGAGATGGTCTTCCATAAAAAGTTCCAACCATTGGAGATTTTATTAGTTTATATTCTTCTTCATCTATAGAATCTGTATTTTGAGAAACTTTTGCTTTATCGCCAACAGCTGTATTAATATTTATATTTGGATTAACTTGACTTGCATCTTTAATAACTTCTTTTACTATTGTTTCGTTTTTTTTCATACTAATCTTTAATCCATCTGGAAATTCAATATTTATTTCATCTATTTTAGCTTCTCCCATATCATCCATCAATTTTTTTATTTCGTTATAATTCATATTAAAATAACCTCCACATTTATACTACATTATCATTCCGCCGTCTACATTTAAAACTTGACCTGTTATATATGTATTTTCATCAGATCCTAGAAAATATACAGCATTTGCAACTTCTTCTGGTTTTCCCATTTTTTTCAAAGGAATTTGTGAATAAATAGATTCTTTTACACTTTCAGATAAAACATCTGTCATATCTGTTTCTATAAAACCTGGTGCAACTGCATTTGCTAATATGTTTCTACTTGCAAGTTCTTTAGCTACACTTTTGGTAAAACCTATAATTCCTGCTTTTGAAGCAGCATAATTGGCCTGACCACTATTTCCACTAACACCTACTACAGATGATATATTTACAATTCTTCCGCTTCTTTTTTTCATCATATAACTAATAACATTTTTTGTCATATTAAAAGTTCCTTTTAAGTTAACATTTATAACTTTGTCAAAATCTTCTTCTTTCATTCTCATTAATAAATTATCTTTAGTTATTCCCGCATTATTTATCAAAACATCTATTTTCCCAAATTTATCTACTGCCTCTTTAACCATTTCTTGGCATGAATTAAAATCTGTAACATCACATTTTATACACAAAACTTCTACTTTTCCATTTTGACTTAAATCACTTTCTAATTTATTTACATCTGTCTTTTCAGAAACATAATTAATAACAATATTATATCCATTTCTAGCAAATTTTTCAGCAATTTTTTTTCCTATTCCTCTTGCCCCACCTGTAATAAGTGCTACTTTTTTATCCATCTTATCCCAAACCTTTCTTTTTTATTTTTTTGCAAATTCTAAAAATTCTTCTAATGATTTAACATCACTTATAGAAAAAATATTTATATCTTCCCCTTTTAGTTCTTTTTTTATAAATCCAGAAAGAGCTTTACCTGGTCCTATTTCTACAAAAGTATCAATTTTTTCCTTTCTCATTTTTTCTATTGCTTTATCAAACCTTACTGGACTTACTATATGATTTGCTAATATCTCTTTAATATTATCTTCTTTTTTGTAATACTCACCATCTATATTTTTTATTACTTTATTATCATTTATATTAAACTCTACATTATCTAACTCTTTTTTAAATAACTCCTTTGCTTTATTTAATTTTTCTGTATGGAATGGACCACTTGTTTTTAATTTTATAATTCTCTTAGCCTTCAAATTATTTAATTCAACTATTGCTTCTTCTATTCCTTCAGATTCTCCTGAGATTACAGTCTGTCCAGAGTAATTATAATTTGCTGGTACAACAAATTTACCATTTTTTCTTACTTTTTCGCAAACTTTTTCTATTTCTTTACTATCCATTCCTAAAACAGCAGCCATTTCAAAGTTTCCATCTGGAAGACAGTTACCCATAAAATATCCTCTCTTTTTTAAGAGCTTAATTCCATCTTCAAAATTAATGAATCCTGAATAAATTAAAGCAACATATTCTCCTAAGCTTAATCCTACTGAAAGATTTGAACTTATTCCTTTATTTTTCAAAACTTCTAATATTGCTAAACTTGTAACTGCTATTGCGATTTGTGTATTTTGTGTTTTGTTTAATTCTTCTTCATTTCCTTCAAAACATAATTTTTTAATATTCATTCCTAATGCTTTTTCTGCATTTTCATATATTTTATTTGCCTCTTCATATTTCTCGCATATATCTTTACCCATTCCTACATATTGAGCACCTTGACCTGGGAATAAAAACGCTGCATTCATCATATTACCTCCATCATTTTTCTCTATAGTATAATCTACTCTTATTTTATAATTTTTTTACATTTTTAATCTTTTTTGATGCTATTATATATCTTACTTATTAAAATTTGCAACATATTTATAATTTCAAATTTCAGCTTTTATTTATATAATAATTTATATTCTTTCCTTATCTATAATATTTTACATCTATTACCACTTTTAAAACATATAGTATTTTATCTTAAATATTAGCTTTTATCTATTAGTCTGACTGGTCAGATTTGATATATTTTGTGTAAAATCACAAAGCCTAGCAATATCAACAAAAGTGTTGATACTACTAGGTTTAAATCGTTTTTATTGTTTCGTGTAAATCTATCTAATATCATCTTATTAGTAACAAATTAGTAACAAAATTAATTTATTTTGTAGAATTGTGTAATCATTTGAATTGAATCATCTTTATTTAGTCCCAAAGCCATGCATTGTGATATCATTGTTTCAATAACTAATTCCTTTTTATCATATTTTTTACTCATTTCTTTTACAATTTCCTCTAAAATTTCCTTTTCCATATATGTACCTCCTTTTCTTGACAATTGTCGAAAACGGAAGTATACTTAAACTGTATATAGTTTTTGAATGTATACTTCCCGAGATAGTTTCAGTTGCAGCTGAGCTATCTCTTTTTTTGTTAAAGACATTATATAACATATAAAACACGGAAATCAATGGCTCGTTTTCGACAAAAGAGTAACATAAAGTTACTCTTTTTTTCCTTTTATAACTTCTGAAACTACTTTGTCTCTAAGCTTATTCCAGTTTGTTTTACTTATAAACTTGATTGTAGTAGAAGATAAAAAATTATTTTTATTCGCAAACTCGTCCCATTGTTCTACAGTCGGAAATTTTTTTAACATTCTAGTTAATCTTTTTAATTCTTCATATGCAATCTTATATTCTGCTTGCATTGTTTCTTCTCTGTCTTTTCCGTAATACATGTTAATTAGCTCATCTAATTGCAAGCTTACTTCTCGCACTTCTTTTGAATTTAATCCGTATCTTTCGATGTTTCGGTGTAGGACCTTTCTTGTTTTTTCTATTTGTTCTGCTATATCTAAATAACTCATTTTTTCACCTCGTATAATTCTTTCTCATCTATATTTAGTGCTACAGCTATTCTTATTATTGTAGACAGTGAGGGCTCTCTTTCACCTCTTTCAACATAGCTTAAATGTGCCTCAGATATTCCAGTTATTTCTGACAATCTTTTCAAAGTCATATTTCTTTCTTTTCTTATATGTTTTAAAAGTATTTTTATTTCCATTTCATCACCAAATATAGTATGTCTTAATGTATAAATAACATACATTACGTTCACTATGGTGAATTTTCTTTATAATGTGTATTTTGTTAAAATATATACATTTTCTTCAGTTCTTCAAAATTATTTACATCTCTATGCGCTTCTAAAGTAAAACTACTAAACAAACAATTCTCTTCTGCATATTTGTCCCATTCCTCTTTTGTTATATTTTTATTCTTCTTTAACACTCTTTTAAATTCTCTTAAACTTTTTTTATAATAGTTCATAAAATCACCGCTTTTAGTATTTGCAGAACTTTATTTATTATGCTAAAAGAGAACTATTTTATTAGTTCTCTCATTATTATATTTATGTACTTATCGAGTTTCTGACTTTGTCTTAAAATTTTATTTTTGCTATAATCTTCTTTAATCATTCGTTCCAATCTTGCACGATTCTTCGTAATAAGCAACTCTATTCTATAATTTTTCATAGTAATCACCTCTTACTACAATTATACTATTTTATGTTTACTTTGTATCGTGAATTTTGTCGAACATGTTAAAAGACTAGCGTTTGCTAGCCTAAAAAAACTTGTCGATTAAATTGTTATTTTTTGTAAAATTATATTGCATATATTTTATTGTTTTGATAGAATACGTTTAAGTTGTTTGAAACTTTCTTTTTAGTTGGGTGCATAGATTAGTAGCTGACATTTCTATGGCCTTCAACTACTAATTTATGCACCCACTTTTTCAACAAAGTTGGTGCATATAGAACAAAAAGAAAGTAGGTGATAACATTGCTGGTAAGAATCATTTTGACTCTCGCACCTCCAATTATTATCTTTCGGTGGTATTGGTTTTTTAATACATACTTGTTCTAAGAACAAATACTCTATTAATTACGAATCCCCAAAAAGAAAATTTGAGATTTATCCAAACAACTGTAAAGACAAATCCCAAATTTCCGACAAACAAACAACTATTGAATAAGGGCTGAGGCTCTTATTCTTTTTTTAATTTAAAAGATTGACAAGCATTTTCATCTCTTTAAATTGTGTATATATATTATAAATAATTTTATCTTTAGTCAATACATTTTTATTATAATTAACAAAACTGTAACTTTTTTGTAATATCATTGTAACATTTTCTTTACTTTTTGTCAATATTAAGCGTATCCCTCTTTTCTCAAGTATTCCCTATTTTTCGTTCTATTTTCCGACTCACCACAATCGATTTTAAGCCATTTTTATTTTTTATGCATATACTTTTATGTCTTGATTTTAGTGTGTTTTAAGTGTTTTTGAAGAAATTTATATTTTTTTTAAAAAAGTGCTTGACTTACTGTGTACCGTATGTTATACTGTATACAGTTAAGGAGGTGATGAACATGAGCTTAATAAAAAAAGTACTTATCTATATTGCAGATAGACAAGTACAAAAACAAGACTTATTAAGAAAACAACATAATCGCGAACAGATTAGATTAATCTTACAAGACTTGTAAAACTTGAGAGGATTATTTCCTCTCTTGTATATAAATATTATATACTATATAATATAGAAAATCAAGGAGGAATTGATATGTCTAGAGATTACAAGAAAGAATTAAAATGGGAAAATGAAAAATATAAAAGATTAGTTGCTAAAATAGATAAGGATTTAGCAGAAGAATTTTTACAAAAACTTGATAAGCCTTACGCGGCATGGGTTAGAGAAGAAATTGAAAAATATTTAAAAAATTTTTAAAAAAAGTATTGACTTACGGTGTACAGTATGTTACTATAATTACAGAAAGAGATAATAAATAATTTTTTAGGAGGAAATGATTATGAAAGAAGCAAAAGTTTACAGAGGTAGAAAGATATTAGTTAAAATCGATGCAGGAGATGCAAACATAAATTTTAAAGAAGAAAGAAATATTATAACAAGTTTAGAAAGTTTTAAAAACGATATAAATAACGAAATGTATACATCTATAGAATTATTACAAGATAATTTAACATTATATAAATGTGATTTAAGAAAAAGTGATAAGCTAGAAAATATATGCAAAATAAGAGATTATTGGAAAAAGGGTCAGTTTGATTATAGAGATTTTTTAACTAAAAATGAAATAATTGAAAAACTAAATAACGACTATTTAGTAGCTGTTGAAGGTTTACAAGAAATAGACATAAACGATGTTGACAAATTAGATTAAATAAATTTTTGTTTAGAAAGGTTTAAAAACTTTAATATGAGAGGTTATAATATAGATAGCTATGTCGGAAAGAAATTTAATAAACTTACTCTTATAAAAAACTTAAACAAAATAGATAAGCACAATTCTAAATTAGCATTGTTTATGTGTGACTGCGGAAATGTTAAAGAACTAGTATTTACGCAAGTTTTAAGAGGTAAAATAAAAAGTTGTGGTTGCATACAAGGCAATTTATCAAATATAGAAAAAGAAAAACAACGTTCTAGCTTATTAAACTTTTACTCTAAAAAAGCGCTAAAAAATAGCTCAACAGGTCACACACGGAATAACTAAAGTTGATGATAGATATAGAGTTAGAATACAGTTCAATCGAAAATCAATCAGTCTCGGTTATTTCGATACTCTTGAAGAAGCAGTGAAGGCTCGTAAGGAAGCTGAACGCAAATATTTTAATATTAAGAGCTAGATTTATTCTAGCTCTATTTTTATGAAAATAATTTTGCAAAAGTATTTTTTCCGTGCAATTCCATCTACAGTAAGACCGTTTTTAGACTGATAATCTCTAACTGCATTTTCTGTATTGCCACCAAAATCCCCATCTACAGATATATCGGATCCTTTACATATTAGCATAGCTTGTAAAATCCATGTTATATTTCCTTTAGAACCTTTTCTTAATGTTACACAAGCATTTTTTGTTAGATTTCCAAAAATTCCGATCTACAGCTAAATTTTTATTATCTAAATTTTTATTATATTGTTTATTCAACTCTGTTTGTAATGCTTTAACTAAAGCTTTCTTTGTCTCTTTGCCATAAATGTTATCTACTGCTATACTTGTATTATATCTAGAATTTAAAGTAGATTGAATTGTTGCTACGTTGCCTCTTGCTTCTTTTTTTACTTCTACATAAGTAACTGTATTATTTGTAGTAGAATTTGCTATTTCGTCAAATTTGAAGTTTCTACCGTGGACAAGAAGTATTGCATACATCACTATGTTTCTGTACTTTAGATATGTTGTATTTATTTTTTAGATACGCTACTAGTTCTTTACCGGCTTCTACTTGTGCATCAGTCATCTGTTCTTTTTCGAAATCTCCTTCGAAACAAATTCCTAGGCTATTATAATTATTTTGATATGCATGTGCTCCTATTGCATTTTCTCGTCTTCCTCTATAGATAGTTCCATCTTTTCTGATAAAAAAGTGATATCCTATGCAGCTATAATCTTTTTGTTTATGCCACTTGTCTATATCATCAGCGCTACATTGACTCGCTGCAGCATGATGTAATATTATTCTTTCTGTAGAATTTCTTATTGATAAATTTCCGTTTATTTTATATGTTTTTTCTATTATATTTAACATGCCTATTCCTCCAATTCTGGCAATCCTGCCACACTTGTTAATATACTTAAAATTCCTGCAAGCAAACTAGCACTTCCCACCATTAACCAATTTACTTCTCCCATAACTGCACTTGTTCCAATTGTTGCTACTGCAGTTTGTGCAACTGTTTTTATTGCTCTTATTCCTGCACATTTGAACCATTTTTTATATTTTTTCATATTAACCAACTCCCACTCCTGTTTTTATAAATAAAAATACAAGACCGATAGCACTTGTTATTATAGAACCTACTGCAGTTCTCCATAGCCACTTGTTATTGTCTTGCATATCTTTTATATCTTCTTTATTTTGCTTAGATATTGTATAAGATTCTTCTGCCTTTTCTTTAATATTCTGATATCCATCTAGCTTACTTTCTATTACTGCAAGTCTAGTAAGCACTTCTGTTTCAAAAGTTTTTTCCATCTACTCCACCACACTTTCTGTAGATGTTTCCTCTGTAGTTTCCACAACTTCTGTAGCTTGTACTTCTTCCTCAACAGGTTCTTCTACAATTTCTTCTTGCATAGATTTTGCTTGCTCTTCTGCTAGATATGTAATCAATTCTTCGTAGTCTGTAGCATTTATTTTGTTCTTATCTGCTAGTTTAGAAGCTTCTATTATTGCATAATCTACTGTGTATACATTCTTCTTATATAAGTTAATTACTGCATTTTTAAATACTTTGCTTAAATCTAACATTTACTACACCTCCTGACTTGCATTAGAAACACACATTGCTTCTAATAAATTTAATTTTGTTTGTAGGTCTTGCATATACTCTAATTCTAAGTTTACCCCTACACCATTTTCTGACTCTACTATTATGTTGTTTACGCCTTTTTGTAATTTAAAATTGTTGTATAGTTTGTCTAATACTTCTGATTGTGCTGATGTGCAGTATTCGTAGATAGGTTCTTTTGTTATATATGTAACTACAATATCTACGTTTTCTATTTTTGTAATAAATTCTTCTAATGTTTCACCTTCGTCATAAAAATTCCAAACACCAGTTATTGCTGTAAATCCTTTTTCACAGTTATATGTTTGTCCATCTCTTGCTAGAGAAAATATGTTGCATACACCTGGATTTTTATCTTTAGCTGTTGCAACATTGTTTTTTATTTGAAAATATTGATATCTATATTTCCCATTAGTGCTTGTTGATGTTTGTTTAAGAAGAGTTTTATCTATCGTATGAATAGCTGCATTCTTTTCAAATTGCCATTTATTATCCTTATAAACTATTCTATCTTGTGCTACTACATTACCATTTATGTCTTTTATTGCACATAGTTCTGTAGTGCCTAAGTCTAGTGTGTTTATTTCTTCTATGTAAGATTTATATTTTGTTGCCTTAGGACCTCTTTCTATCTGTATGCTATCTAATATCTCTTGTTCATTTTCACTACTGTTATACAGATAATAAACTACTAAATAATTAGCATTTTTAGATGTAGTTAATGTTATAGAACTTCCACTACTTGTCCTTCTCTCTATTATTGTTTCGCCAATTTTCGGAATATTTGCAGTTGTTCCTATTACAAATCTAGATCCTATAACTTTTCTAGAAATTGTATATGTGTCAGGTTCTATCTTTATATAAAAAGATTTTGCGGAAGAATTTGCAATAATACTAGATGTACCAAAAACTGCATTTATTTTGCTTATATTATTTTTATTAAACCAGTTGTCCCCAAACTGCCTAATCTTCTGTACTCCTGTACACACTAAAGGCATACTAGGAAATTCTGTAGAAGGCTTATTTGGAATATATTCTTCAAATGTTTTATCTGCTTCATTGTCTAAACAAATAAACGGTTTAATTGTAGAATTATTAAATAACGTTTCGTAATCACTATATGTTATATCATAATTGTTAGTGTTAAAAATTGAAATTCCAAGATAATGTTCTGCATTTGATGTTGTATATGTTTGTCCATTTTTTATTTCTCCAACACTGTGCGTAAAAGTTTTTGCACTGTCAAAACCTCTGACTGCAAAACTATAACCGTCTGAAAAAGTATTAAAATAATAAGTTGTGTTTGGCTCAACTTTTAATAAATTTATTAGCCTTATTCTTACTGTAAAATTTGACTTAGAACCATTTGTATTACTATAATCTCCACTCTCCCAATTTACAAAATCTGTTTTACATTTGTTTTTTCCTTCTATAGACTTCTCCTGCTCCAAATCCCCACTTATTTCTAGCTTATTCTTGCTATATTTTGCAGAGTCTGTTATGTGTAGAAATTTGCCTGATGTAGTATCCCAAGGCATGTTGCTTGAGAGTTCGTTGTTCTCAGTTTGAAGTTGTTCAACTTTGCTAATTAAATCTTCTGCGTTCTTGTTGTATTCATTTAATTTATTTGCAGCATTTTTATCATATTCATCTTTTTTTACTTTTGCATTGTTATTAAACTCTTGTAATTTTTCTACAGAATTGTCGTTAAATTCTTGTATTTTTGTATTAGAATTACTATTAAAATCTTCTGTTTTATTTGTTACATTACTGTTAAATGTCTTTGTTGCTTCTGATACTCTTTCATCAAAAGTTTCTGTCTTTTTTGTTACATTTGTATTAAAAGCTGTTGTACTATCTTTAGCATTTTTATTAAATTCAGATATCTTATCAGCACTGTTATTGTTATATTCTTTAATTTTTGTTTCTGCATTTTCGTCATAATCGTCTTTTAAGTCTTTTATATCATTTATTGCTTTTGCTGTATTTTGTTCTCTTTTTTCTTCTGCTTCTACTCTTAGTTTTTCTGTTTCAACTCTTGACTCTTCTTGCTCTTGTCTTGCTGTTTCAGATCTTGTTAACAATTCTTCTAGTTGTGTTGTTTCAGCAAGTTTGTCATCTATTTCTTGTACTTTTTGCTCTAATTGCTCAACCCAAGTCGGATATTGCTCAGGTATTGTTGACGTTGCATTTATTGCTGTTAGAACTTGCATATAAAAAACTTTGCTTTTAAACACTTGTTTATCTTCTTGTTCTATTACTAACTGCATCTTTATATCTTGAATTACATCTAACAAACTGCTCTTAACTTTTAAAACATATGAATCATCTTTCTTATCTAGTTTTATAAAATATTTTTGTTTTTCTCCTTCTGTGTCTAATTTTTCTAGTTCAATATATGCTTGACCTTCTATAAAATTATCTAGTACAAACTCTAAAGTTTCTACATCGTTTTCTCCCGATATTCCTAAAAAATTTCTTTCTGCATATACATTTCTACTTTTTATATACACTTCTATCTTATTTATCACTTTTACACCTCCTACTCTACTACTTCTACTGTTAAGAACGTTCCGGTTTCATAATTTTTTATTAAAGCTCCTGTGGCTTTCTCTGATCTTACAGCTAAATTTATTATATCTCCTTTTATTACATCTATAAGCTTTTCGGGTAATGTTATATGTTCGTAATCGTCAGTAAATCTTTGATTATGTATTACCATTTGCTTGTTGTTTTTATAAATCGCTGCAATAGAATCTCCCGTTTTTGTTACATTTGTATAAAAATATATTTGTCCCGACACCTTCACTTTGCTTACACCGTCGCCTATTTTTATTCCTTCTTCTGTTATTGTCAGTTTATCCCCGCAGCTGCAAAAAACCTTATTTATTTTCAGTGTTTCAAGATCACTAAGATTTGTTGTTGTATAATCATCTGTTAACCCCGCTGTCATAATATTTTTCTGTATTATTGCCTCTATTCTTTCTGCAATTGTTTTTAAGTCGCCTGGTACGTCAGCAATATCATCCGCGTCCGGATATGGTATTTTATATTTACTTGTTTGTCCCATTTTTTACACCTCCTTGTACAATAGTTGTTTATATGTTTTACTCGTTAATTGTCTGTATGTTTTATTACTATAATCACTATATTTATAGAGATCAGCTGCATCAATTAAGTTGATAGTTTTACACCATCCATTTACGTCTACATAAGAAAAGTCTGACATGTTATACCAATTTCTTATTTTATAGTTTAAAAAAAGTCGAGAACATATTTGATTTAATATATTCTCAACTTCTTTCAAATCTTCTACACGTAAGAAATCTCCTCTTTTTTTGTATTCAACTTCTTCTGTCTTTATTATTGTGTTTTTATAAAAATAAGAATTACTATTTATTTCAGTTACAATCCCAAAATCATTGCTGCTTTCAAACTCTTTTAAAGATACTTGAGCTTCTTTTCCTGAAATATAGTCACCTTCGTAATATCTAAATATATCTTCTGCTTCTGTTTCTTCGTTGTTTTTTATAGTAACAGCTTTAAAAAATCCATCTGAGTAATAAATATCTTCATATATTTGCCAATTTTCTGATTTTATTATTGTCACAGGAGTTCCTTGCTCTGCTAAAAAACTATTATATGCTAAATCACTATCAAAATTAAAATATAATTTTTGACTAGATAGATTGTCTCCCACTTTTATATTTCTATATTGTAATTTTTCGTACTTTTCTGGAATTATTACATTTACTTTATTACATAATTTTATAATACTCTTAATTATTAAATTAAAATCAGAATAATTAAATTTATCTGTTTCTTTCCAATTTTCTTTCAACATATTATGCTCCTTTCAAAATTAAATAATAATCTAATGTTCCATCGTACGTATATTCAATGCCTACTATTATTGCTTTTTTTATAATCATTTTTTCGTTTTCGTATACTCCTGTTTCTATTGTAACTGTATCTCCTAATTCATACGTAAATGTATCGTTTATTTTAATTTTAAATTTAAATTTTTTATTTAAATTATCAATAAACCAGTTGCTTATTTTTTCTATTGTATCATCGTCTTGTAAACTTCTAATATCAATATTTTTTTCTTCTTCTTCATTATTATTCATTATTTTATTATCAACGCTTGTAAAACTTAATGTTCTACAAGTAAGTGTTAATTCAAAAATTTTATTTTTTAAATTTTCGTCAGATATAAAAAAGACAATTACATTCGGAAAAGTATATATATCAAAGGTATTGTCAACTGCAGTGATATTGCTTTTATACACTGTTCCATCAGCATTATATATATTTAATTTAAAGCTAAGATTCAAATAAGATTCTATATTAGTTTCTAGTAATTCTATGTCTTCGTACGGATTTAAATAAGTTTCCCAAATATCTCCATATTTTTTTACTGTAAATTTTCCTTTGTATACTTCTTGTTCTTCTTCTGTTATAAAATGTTGATATTTTTTTATCATCAGACTGTATTTATTTTCTTCTTTTTCAATTTCGGGATAGTCTTCCATATTTTTTAAATTAATAGTTGCAATAGAATTGTCTATTTTTAATCTTTTATAATAAACATTATTATCATATGTTTCTAATAAATTGCTTCTACAGTTAGTTGCTAACTCATTTAAATATTCGTTTACTTTTGTATCTTTTTCAAAACATCTTACAATTTCTTGTTTTTCATTTATTATCTCATCTTCTATCTTAATTTTTTTAAAAAACTTTTCATATTTTTTATCAGTTCCATTAATATCTTGTAATATTTTCTGCAATGTACCCGGCAATAGATATATTTCTGTATATAAATTATACCATTTTGTGTCTTGATATTTACTTATTATTCCTATTCCTGTTATTGTTACACACAATTCATTATTGCCCTTTTCTATTTTTTTAAAATAACATTCATCAGTTTTTACATAATAAATAAAATTATTTATTAATACTCCTAAAAACACTTCGATTCTCGTGTCTTTGTCGAATTTATCCCAAATTGATTCTGAAAAAATGCTATACGAATCATCGTCGACTATCTTTATTTGTAGTTCTTTTGATTGTATATCTTCGTTTGTTAAACTTGTACCTTTTTTGCAGTCAATTGAAACAATTTCGCTATCTTGATATCTATATACAACCCCTAAAAACACATTTAAAACTTTGGCACTGCTGTATTTTTTAGACCATTTATAAATTTTTATTGTAACATTACTTCCTGTTATTACATTGTTTATTAATACTTCTTTCTTAGTGTTATTTGTAAAATTATAAGTTTTTTCTCCGTATTATTACATCAAAATTAACTGCATATTCATTTCTAATGTTTGTAAATAATATGTGTAAGTCACTTTCTTGCTCTTTATCATTGAAAACGTTTTGTGAATATTGTACATTTAAATTCCCGTTTATGTCAGATATTTTATCACTGAACCACCCCTCCTCTTTATTCTCTTCTATTACATTGTATGAACCATCTAATCCTATTCCATCATCTTCAAATATTGCGTATTTCCCGTTTTTCAAAAAAAGGTTTATCATTATATGTATTATGTATTATATTCACTTTTGCACTTACTGTAATATTTCGTTCTCTCATTGCATCTATTATTATTTGAGAATCATCTATCATTACACAGCACCTCCGGTGTATTTGTCAGCTTTAGTTTGTATAAAGTTGCAAGAGACATCAGTCCAACCTGTTACTAATTTTGTTTCAGGATCTATTGCTCTTGCAGACGGTTTTAAATCTCCTACGTACATTTGTTTAGTTAATCTTTTTGAATTATTCGAAGGAAAAGTGCATGAAAATTCTTTTTTAAATTTTAATTCTGTTAAATAATTCATTTGTTCTGCTGTCAGCAAATCCCATTTCATTTCAATTTTCCACCTTGAACTTATTATTTTTCTAACTAAATCTCCTAACGCATTCTCTGTGCTTTTTTCTCTCAATGTCGGGTATGGTACATATTCAGATGGGGTCGGAAGACTTTTCCCATCTGCTATTATTACATCATTTTCCTTTATCATCTTCTTATCCCCTTTCTAATAGTGGTTTATATCCACGTCTTCTTGCTTCTGTGTCTAAATCCTCTATTAATTCTCTTGCTAATACTTTGCTGTTTAATTTTATAGTGTTTTCAAAATTGATTGTTCCTCCTGAGTTTTGGCTTATGTTATTTATTGTTTTTTCTAGTATATTTCCTTTGTTTAATACACTTGCATTTACATTTGATTTTGAATATGTCGCTGATATATCTGTCATTAGTCCCTGTTTATTTAATTTTAAACCATTTGTTATTTCATATATACTATCATAAACAGATTGTGCCTTATTTTTGATTCCTTCCGCTATTCCAAGAGGAATAAATTTACCTACATAATCTGCCATGACTTTAGAAGGCGAGTGTATTCCTAATGCATTTTTGAAAGTTGATGTGACAGAATTTGCTATTCTTGATGCTGTTCTTAATAATCCGTCTTTTGCGTTGTTGATTCCTCTTTTTATTCCACCTATTACATTTTCGCCAATACTAGTGAATTTCCAGCTTCCTAATCCATTAGAAAACCATGTTTTTACATTTCCACACACATTCGAAATCGTTGATGAAATAGGATTATTTTTAATTCCACTTTTTATTCCGTTAATTACGTTTCTACCTATTGTTGTGAATTTTGAATTTTCAAGTTTATTCTTAAACCAATTTTTAATACTATTGCATATTTCTTTTATTGTAGAATTTAAGTTGTTCACTTTATTTTTTATTCCGGTTCAAAAGCCCTTGCATTACATATTTTCCGTAATTCAAACATAACAGTAGAAGGTGAGTGTATTCCCATACCGTTTTTAAAACCGTCTATAAAAGGATAAATTACATTATCATATAGCCATTTTGCTATATTCCCTAAACCTTCTAGTATTCCATTCCATAAACCAAGAGCTACATTTCCACCTGCTTCTGCTATTTTATTATGAAAAAATGTTCCTATGCTCGAACATGCTATTGATATTACATTCCATAATTGCCTTACTTGTACACCAAAGTTCACTCCTATCATGTAGAATATTATATATGCAATATCTCCCCAATTTATTGTTGATATTGTTCCTACAAGGAAATTAAATATCGCATCTACTATTGAAGCAAAGTTAAGTGTTGTTACGAATTTTTTTAAAAATATTATTGCTGTGTTTAAACCTTCACCTAATGTGCTTCCAACTAAATTCCAATCTATATTTTCTATTCCACCGTTTATAAATTCAGCTATCCCTTTTCCTATATTTCCTGCTGTTTCCTTTATTTTTGTCCACGGTATTTTTCTTAATGATTCATTCAGTTTTTTGCCTATTTCAGCTCCAGCTTCATACCACTTGCCATCCTTTATTTTTTTTAAAAAAGCATTTAATTTAGTATCTACTTGTCCTAAATCAATATTTGGCATTACACTACCTGCTCCACCATTTCCTCCTGATCCCGAATTATCGTCTTGTATGTTATGAACTTCATCAATATCACCCGGATTTAGTGCTTTAGTTGCTTTTCCTGCACTTTTAGCACTATTTACCATATTTGAATATGCTTTTGCACTTGCATTAGCAAATATATTAACTCCTGTGAGCGCATAAATCAAAGATTGAACCCCTTTTAACGCTTGATATACAAGATTAACTATGTATTGTATAACCGGTGCTAAAGTTGAACCTAGAGCGTATTTCATGTAATCTATGTTGGCACTTAATTGTTTTGCTTGTGAATTTTGACTAGATAACCACGTGCTTGCTGCACTTTTCAAAGTTGAATATATTGTTTGTAAACCAAACAGAGCTCCTGCGATTTTAAATATTTGCCCTAACCCCGCTTTTAATGAACTTCCCATTCCTCTTAAACTTCTTGTAATATTTTGCCCTGTCTTTGGCATCTGCTTAAATGCTGTTCCTATTTTTTCTGCTGATGTTTTTGTTTGTTCTATTTTTTGTTTGAAATTACTAAAAAAACTACTCAATTTGTTTTGAGTAGTTGCTGTCTTATTTGTTTCTTGATTTAATTGTGTCATTTTATTTTTTGATTCACTTAGTTGTTTATTATACATTTCTATTTCTGTATATAACTTTTGTGCTTGACTATTTAATGATGTAAAATCTTTGTTTGATTTCAATGCATTATTAACTATTGTATCCATTGCTTTATCATTAGGATTTATTCCTTCCGGAGTTACTTCTCTTTTAGTATCATCTACTATTTTATCTATTTGTGGATTTATCACATTTAATTTCAGTTGTCGGGCATTTATTTTTTCTTGTAAACTATCTATTTGTTTTTGTATTTGAGATATTTGCTTTTGTGCATCTTTATTATTAACTTTAATTGCTATTTTATTGTCTTCAGAACTCTTTTTTAAATCAAGCATTTTCTTTTTCATAAAATTAACTGCTTGATGTAATTTGATTGTCATTGCTTTTGTATTTGCTTTTGAAAGAGTTTCTTGAACCTGTTTCGTTTTTTCTTTTATTGCAGGTACTATTTTATTTAATTCCTTTAATGCTTCTTCAATCTTTGCAGTTACAATTATTTCAATTTCTTCTGCTGTCATTACACTTCCCCCTTTCTTGTTAAAGTTTTACGTTTTTACAACAAAAAACGTCAGAATTGATCTGACGTTTGGTTTTACATACTCATCTGATACTGCTCTTCTTTTAAATCTTGAGTATATATATTTGGTTTTTTAATAATTTTCATTTTATTTATTTTACAATTTCATTAAATAACGTTTCATATTCTCTTGCTTGTTCCGGTGTTAAATCTCCATCAATTCTTAATAAAGCATCTCTTTTAATATAAATATATTGAGAAAACATAGCTGTTGTAGAAAGTCCTTCTATATAGTTTTTTCTATTCTTCATGTCATTTTCGTTTTCAAATACTTCAATAGTTCCTCCTACAGGTTCATTTATTTCCTCTTCTGTAGATAATTCTTTATCTAAATTTGCATTTGTTTGTTTTATTCTTTTGTCTTCAAAAGTAATTTTAGAAGTATATTGTCCTGGTCTTCCTAGTAGTTTGTTTAGATCTGTTTCAGAGTTATAAATTACTACTTTACCTATGTTTGTATTTTTTTCTTTCATTTTGCTTATTATCTCTTCAGCTGTTTTTGATTTATTTTGAAGTACTTCCGTTGAACTACTTATATTACTTCTGTTATTGTTTTGATTAACTAAATATAAACAAATTCCTATACTTGCAATTATAACTATTACAATTATTGCTATTACGATTTTTTTATTATTGTTTCCTGATGCGTGTTTGCTCATCTTTTTCCTTTCAAAATGTGCCATAATTGATTCTCCTTTCGTTCAATATATTAAGAATTATATCGAACGAAGTCGAATAAATCAATATTAAATTATTGACATTTTTCGACATTTTTATCCTTTAAATAATCTTCTTTGATCTTCTAATGTTTGCTCTTGTTCTTGTTCAAATAACTCTTTGTAGTTATCTCTAATCATTATTGTTTTTGCATTCTGATTCATACAATCGCCTGCAATTAATTTGTTTGTCACCGCTTCTTGTAAATCTATTTCTCTTCTCAAGTCGTCAAAAATTTTAATTAAATGAGTTTGACAGTAAATGTTTATTTCTGAATATCTGCTATTCCAAAATTCAAACGGCTTCATATCAAAATAATATGCAAGTGGTTCTATTGCATATATTAAATCTATTAAATTGTTAGCGTCTTTTATATTTTGCATTATATTGCTTAGTCCTTTTGACTCTAGAACTCTTGTTCTATTATCTTGCCTACCACGTTTTCTGCAGATTTTTCTACAATCTTGTCTAAGTTTAGTGTAGAAAGAGGATTTGTTGCTATTTCCTTCAACTCTTTCTTTGTCATTTTCTTTTTGAAAAAACCCTCATCATTCAACGCCTCTGCAATCTTTTCATATAAATTTTTAATTGTCATTCCTTCTTTTCTACATTCATCTATAAAATCATAAACTTCATCACTATTTATAAATGCACTTTCTCCATTTTCTAATTCTGCTATTTTAAATATTATCTTTGATAAAGCTTCCATGTCTAATATAGAATATGCTTTAATAAAAGCTTCTTCAAAATTTTTATTCTTAAGTAGATTAGCTATATCTACTATTTTTCTTGTTTTTAGTACTAAATTAATTGTTTTATTTTTCGTTTCTATTATCATTTATTTTCTCTCCTTTGCAAAAGAGAGAAGGCTATAAAAATATGCCTTCCCTTAAATTTTATTAATATTTTGTTAAATCTCCTTCAATAGGATATCCGTCTGTTTCTACTACTTTTGACTCTTTATATACTCTCATTGTGTCTTTTATAAAGTCTCCATCATTCATTTCTTGTCCTGCTATATCGACAGTGCATTTTACTGATTGAACTAATGGTTTGTTAGCAACTGATGCTGTTGTCTCTGGATATTCTAAAAATAAGAATATTGTTGTGTCTGCATCAGCTATAGCTTGAATAGCTTTATGTGTTTCTTGTATAAACATCATTTCTATATCAACAGTTTCTGCTTTTCTTTTTCCTTTAGCCATTCTTTCTTCTTCTAAATCTAATGCACTATATGTTTGTCCCTCTTTTAAAGTTTTTAATTGTCCCACTTTTTGTACATAACCTATATCTGTTTTTTCTCCTGTTAGTGTTGTTGCATAAGACACTTTTGCTTTCATAGCAACTTGTGGTGTTGTTGTTTTTGGTGTAGCTCCTGCCATTTTAAAATCCTCCTTTTTTATTTCAAATTAAAAGAGGCCGTTATTGAATTAAAACGAACCTCAAAAGTTATTGTTATACCGTATTTTTGCAGTATTTGTTCATATACTGCAGGACTGGTATTTGTCCTTGTAAAATTAAGTTCTTGAAGCTTTTTATCAACTTCATCTGTCATTTGCATTGCTTGGCGTTGTTTTTCATTCCAACAAGTTATTGATATTTGAAACGTAGATTTGATTGGAAAACCGTTTTCAGTTAGATTTACTGATTTTAAAGCTGTGTGCAATTCCAAGCAAGGAAACTTACTCGTTGTTGTTGGATTTGTTAGTATTTGTTTATATTTCAATGGTTCTAGCTTTTCATATACTAAATCACTAAACTCTTTTATACTTAAATCTTTCATTACTTACATACCTCCTTCAACATTTCATCTAGTTTCTTCTTGACAATTTCTGTATTTTCATTTCTAGTTTTAAATTCAGCATCGCCTAGAAAGTGATTTGCCCTTGAACCAACCGCTACATAGAATTGAGTATTTCCTATTGTTGTGATTGGAAAATTCAAAGATCTACCTACTTTATGTACGGGTATATACCACTCAGTGTAACCTGTTTCCAAAAAGTGTTTTGTCTTACCAATATGTTCTTTTTCAGCATATTGACCTGTTCCGAAATATTCAAACCATAAATATGATTGTCCATTTTCAGTCATAAATTTAGCAGGGTCTGCATAAACCCTGCCTTTAACTGTTTTCGTTGACATATCAACCATCTCAACGATAATACCATCTTCTTTATGACCTTTTTCTAATCTTATTGCACAACCTCTAATGTTTTTTAGAATATCTTCTGTTATGTCGTTTGCAGTTTGTGGCAATTTTTGAATTATAGCATTTACATTCTTGAAATTATGTTTTACTTTTATATTACAATTAAAATTTATCATTCTTGCACCTTCTCACATATATATACATAAGTACTTCCAATTTTGTTTTTGTCAGTTATCTTATATTGAGGTTTAAACTCCTCTAATTTTGAGACATCTTCAAATGATATTCCATTGCCTTTTTGTATATCATAATCTCTTGTCGTACGACCTTTATATGTACTATAATCCACTTCACCAGTAGACTTTCTATCTAACTCGTTGACATCTTGTTGCATATTTAGCCAAGCCTGTCCTTTATATTTCCATACTTTATCTGATTCTCCGTGGTCTTCTATTTCTTCATATTCGGATATATATACTTTTGTTAAATCTCGTAATAGCATTATTTAATCCTCCTCAAACCAGATTTTATAATGTCATTTCTTAATTTATCTATTATATCTTCAAATGATGTTGAAATAGAACCTTCATTACGACTTGTTAAGCCTTCTGCTCCCCTTGAAAGATATATTGCTTTTGTTGCTTTCTTAATATATGGAAATAACTTCTCATCATCTTTTTGCCTATTAGAAATATCAGAGGCAATAGAATTTACTTCCTCTAATATTTCTTTTAATACATTTTTGTCATCTTTATAATTAGCTCCTAAATCAGCTATTATTTTATCTATATTATCGTCCATTTTCTATTGCCTCCTATTTTTTTCTAAGCCATTGAAGTAATTGTTGTCATTCCTGCTTTTTTTGCTTTATTCTCTGAATTAACTTCAACAATAATTATTTTTTGACCTGTTGTTGCTGTTATTTCATCTGTTCCATTCCAAGTTGTATATCCGGATGTGCATACAGCATCATATTCTGGCATTGTTGGATTAGCTGCTGTTTTATATTTATAACTGTTTCCTGTAGATAGTGATGGTGTAACAGTTATTTTTGTTTTTCCTGTTGATGTTCCTGCTTCTGATTCTACAGTTAATTTTGTAAGTTTAGCATCTGTTACATAGAATATAGTATCTTCCATTAATGCTTTTGTTCCTTTATATAAGAAATCTTCTAATGCTACAGCATCATCGAATGGTACTTTTTCTGCTCCATATTCTGATACATAGAATGGTTGAGCTATAGCTCCATCCATCATTACAACAGCTTTTACACCTTCTGGTAATCTTGTTGCTTCATAAACTCTAACAGAATCATACATACCAATTGCTTGTTCCTTTGGATCTGTTCCGTTTGGTAAATCGTCAAGAATTTTTTTCATTCCTTTTCTGTATTCGCTATCAACAACAATTACTAATAAATCTGATTCTATTCCATCAATAAAATCATTTCTTAATGTTCTTGCTTTTTGTAACAAAGTATCAATTGTATCTTGAATATTGTCTTTTGCTTGTACTTCTGTTCCTTCTAATACTTTGGCAAAAAATTCTCTATCTAAGTATCTTATAATAGCTGATTGATGATTTACTTTTCTTTTTTCAGCCATACCATCAATACCATAAAGTTTTACGTCTTTTCCTTGTAGTTCTTCTACAATTTCTTTATCAGTATCTATAACAACTTTTACTGGTTTAGATTTTACTTTATCTCCTTTACCAGCTGCTCTTGCAGTACCTTTGTCTTTTAATTCTGCATTTACAAATCTTTTGTATTCAATTACTCCACCTTCTGGATTTCCTGAACCATTTTTTGCTTTGATTTGTTCTGATATTGCTCTTGATGCAACATTTTCTAAAACTCCACTTAATACTTGTTTTAAATTATCTTTTGTTTTACCATCTTGTAGCATTATGTTTAATGCTTCTTGTGTAATTTCTCCCATTTTTTATTCCTCCTATTTTTTAATAACTTGATCTAGCTATTGATTTGCTTTTTGTATTATCAATACCTGTTTTTTGTATTGGAGTATCTTCTTTTAATCTTTCATTTACAGTTTTTTCAACAGCTTTATTAAAAGCATTTGAAACTTCTTCTATTTTTGAATTAATTTCTTCTGCCTTAACTGTTTCAAAATTAAAGAAAGTCAATAAAGATATATCCAATCCTTTTTCACTTGCTATTTTTGTTGCTTGTTCTTTTAATTTATAAGCATTTAATTCTGCAAGTGCTTTTTCTTTGTCTGTTCTTTCTTTTTGTGCTTGATATTCAAGTTTTTGCTCTTTGTTCATTTTTGCTAACTTTTCAGCTTCACTTTTTTCACTGTTCATCATTTCTTCCCAGTTTGTTTTTGCTGTGTTTATAGCTTTTTGAACTCTTTTGTCAAATTCTGCTTGATTCTTTCCATCTTTCAGAAAATCATCAAATGTAACAGGATTGTTGTTTGCTCCTGTATTGTTCTGGTTATTTGCTCCCACTGATTCATTATTTGCCCCAGTATTAGCATTATTTGGATTATTATCTTGTCCTTCCATTCTTTACTCCTTTTGCCCCAGCCATTGCTAAAAGCCCCAGCCATTGCGAATTTGTATTCTGTTGTTCTTTATAGCCTGCAATCAGTAAAAAGGCATAAAAAAATAGACGTACGTCTACGTCCAAAAATTTATAATTATAAAATGTTAATAACTTATTTATTTTTTTCTTTAGCATTAAAATATATTGCATATCCTATTATTCCTGTTAATTCTGTTAATATTGTGACTATTACTCCACACCACACTCCACACCAAAATGGATTTATATACATATTATTTTCACTCCTCTACTATTTTCCAATCTTCTGCAAGCATATCTGCTTGGCTTGCTAACCATCCTAATTGAACACCTGATGTACCCACAAATGCTATAACCTTATTTCAAATATCAGAATGCCCTTCGTTTATAATCTCACCTTTCGCATTTATATATGCTACTCTTTCAGCTAATTCTATGTATTGATTTTTACCATTCCAGCCTTGTCTTTGTAGTCTTTTTCCTTCTTTTAAATATTGAATTGCTTTTCCAAAATCAAATAGCTCTTTTCCTTTTTTTATTAATTGTTCTTGCATATTTCCACCTTCTTTCCATAATAAAAGCACCTACCTCTAAAGTAAGTGCTATTTCTTTCTATTATATAAATTGTATTCTATTGTGTCTTCAGTATCTATCTTTCTAAAATGTGCTGTAATATCCTCATCATCTTGTAAGTTATATTCTTCAATCAATTTTATTAATTTATTAGCACTCTTTTCTTTTAATGCTTTCTTTTTTATTTTCTCATAATTCATTTATTACACCTCTAATATATTCAAACAAACTTTTATCTTTATTTAATAAATTTTCTTTATTCTCAATATATTCTCTAAATCCTTCACTAAAGTAGTCTCCTAAACAATTCATATTAATATTTCCATTACTATAAGTTCTTAAATTACCTTGTAAGTCCTTATTGTAAATTTTGCCTTGCAAATCAGATACAAATTTTGCATTTTTTATTCCATTCATGCCCAATTCTTCATTATATTTTATTAATTCTTTATTATAATTTTCTAATCCTGCATTACGTATTTTAATATATTTTATATCGTTTAGTATATTTAACTTAGTTTCTATTGCATGACCAATTTCGTGAATAACTTCGCCTTCTGTCAAGCCTTCTCCATCTATTATATATATTTTATCTTCTTTTCTATCATAAAAACTATTTCTAATTTTATTATTATTTCTATATAATTTACCTTCTGAAAATATTTCATAGTTTGTATTTCCAATTAAATCTCTTACATTGTAAGGCAGTTTTGTTATCGCTTTTACAATTTTGTCTATTTCATTTTCAGGCTTATAATCTTTATTCACATTTAGCCTAATATATGAAGGATATTCTATATCATTATAACTTGTTTTTTCTTGTTTTTCAACTGGTGGCAAATACATTATTGTACTTCTACAATAATGTAAATGATGTTGTATTGGCGGAAGATTTAAACCTAGTACTAATCCATTACATCTAATTCTTTGTATTGTTAACTCTTTTTGTGTTTCACCATAATATCTATCAAATACATTTTCTTTGTTGATATAAAATTCTTGATTATTTAAACTATCACACATCAATGTTGTTTTATCATCTTCTACTGCTATAAATCTAACTTTTGAATTATCTTCTGCTACTTCTTTTATTCCTTCTACTTTTGCCAGATTATTTAAGCCAATCATTTGTAAATCTGCTGCACCTGATATTTTGTCATTATTTATATTAAGTTTTTGATTATTTTGTCTATTTATTATTGTTTGAAACTCACTAGAATCAATTTTTAGGTCTTTTTGTTGTTGCATATTTAAAATTGCTTGTTTATATATTTGTTGTGCATTATATTGTATTGTTGCTTCAATATACTGTTTCCAATTAAAGCCACTATAATTTGGTTGGTTTAATAATGCAAGAAATAAAGCCATCGCTAATATTGATGGCTTTTTCTTTTTATTTACTTCTTGTTGTCCTTGTTTATAGTAATAATTGGCATCTTCATACATTATCTGTTTTTCTTGTTCTTCAAGTTTGTTTTGTTCTTCTATATATGAACTATAAATAAGTAATTCAAGTATTTCACTATTTTTTACTCTTGTTCTTTTATAAATATTGTTTGCTAATACAGTAAAATAGTTGTTATTCTTTAATAATCCTTGTTCTTTCCATTGCTCTATATATGTATTTATTCTTTTTTTAGTTTTATTATCAGCAATATTATAGATGTTTTCGGTTGTAAAATTAAATGTATCAAAGATTTCTTGAAGTCTGTTCTGTGTTTGTTTTGATGTTTTATTATATAGTTGTTTTAACTGTCTTATATAATTATCATGTACTTTCCACATATAAAACACCTCTATTCTTTATTGATTTGCTTATTACCAACTTTTGTTTGCTCTTTCTTATTGTCTGCTGTTAGTTTTTGTGCTTTTTGTGTATCTGTCAAATCTGTTACTTTATCGTCCTGTTTGTCTTCTTTGTTATCTTGCTCTACTCCTGTTTGTCCCATTATTTGCATTTGTTGTAAATTCTTTTGAATATTCTCTTCATTTTGTTTATCCATTTCTGCAAGTTCTGATTCTGCGTCTAATCCAAATGGTAAATGACTTATAATTGATTTATCGCTTACCAATCCTCTTAATTTTAACCAAGCAGTTGTAAGACTTTCAGTATCTGTTGGCAAATTACGTATTAAAATGACATCAATATCTCTAAAATCATATTCTTTGCCTTTTTTCAAGTTAATTCTTGCTGTTAGCATCTCCCACATTCTTAAATATTCTTTTCTAAACAAATGATGTGCTTGCTGTAGCACTTGTTCTAAAGGAAAGAACTTTTTTTCTAAAGCTGCTGCATTATCTGCATTAGTAAAGCCTTGATCAGTTACGTTTGGAACACCAGCAATCATAAGAGCCATATCTAAGCACGTCTTTTTATGATTTTCTGATGCAGTGTCATTTATATCTTTTATAATCCAATCAATGTCTCCATCTTTATCTGGCGTATAGAATACCTTTGCATTTAATATAGCATCATCTTCTTGTATTCTTGCAGGATTCTTGGTCATTATTACATTTCCTTCTTTATCTTTTTGCTCTTCTCCTTTATCATTCAAAAGTGGTATTAACGGATCATTCATTGGAGAAAATCCTGTTACTTTCAATTTAGCATTATCATTATAATCAAAAATATTTGCATTATTTTCAATTACTTTTTCATTTTTATTTATTAAAGTCATAACATTTTCAAAAAAAGCCATTCCATAAGGATTTTCTACAGCAAAACAAGGTAAATCAGTCCACATTATTGGTGTATTAGTACCGTCTACTTCTTCAAACTTATATTCAGCATTTTCAGTAATTGTTTTCTTTTCTATACCATCCACAAATTGTTTTTTGTAATCTTTGGTTATTATTTCTAAATGTGTTTCAATTCCACCTGTAGCTGTATTTTCATACCAACATCTTAATAAGCCTATTTTTGTACTTGGTACGTCATAATTCCATATTGCTACTGTATTTAAACTTGAAACATTTGCATATACCTCTTCATTATATTTGTTTTCATATACCAATCCATAGCATGCTCCTGTAGTAATATAATCAAGTACACAGTCATAAAAAAAGCTACCATTGTCATTATATTTTGCAATATAATCAATAATAGCTTGATAGTCCTCTGGATCATTCTTTTCTCCAAATATTCTTTTAAATATTCTATTTAAAATCCCTTTTTGAGTTTCATTTATATTTTTTACTTTAAACTGAGGTTCTTTTCCTCCAAAATATCCACTTGCAATAATACTTATATAATATTCAAGTGCAACAACAACATCCTTTTGATCATATTTTCTTGTAAATCTATCTTGCAAATATTTTCTATGCATAAATATTGGCAATGCTTTTCCCCATAACACACTTATATTTTGATTTATATTTGCTTCATTTAAAAACTCATCTTTATATTGTATTTTTTCTACAAAACTCATTGTTTTTCTCCTTTACATTATACTGTTATATCCAAATTGTAATTTCTTAAAATTATATTCTTTTTCTCTACTATATCTCGTCATATCAATACTATGATTATTAGCATCTGGATATTTGCTTTTAAAATTGCCATATTTATCTTTTTCGTATTCATATGTACTAAATTCTCTTGCGGTATTAGGGCATCTCTCAGGGTCTATTATTATTTCAACTAAATTTTGTAACCATCTAACACCAAAATCAATGCTGTCAGGTCCTTTCTTAGCTCCTACTATTCGCAGTCCACTATAACTATTCATTTCATCAATACTTTTTGGTTCTGCACTATCCGCCGTAATTTCACTTCTTCCAATTTTTACTTTTATTATTTCATCATGTAATTTTTTATTTGATATACCTACTTTGTAAATCTCATTAAATATATATAGTTTTCTTCTTGTTTTATCTAAATGATTTTGGCCATAACAAGCCGGGTCTACCGCATATCCAAAATCTATACCATCTGCTATATTATCAAAGCGAGATATTTCTTCATCTGTTATTTTTCTTAATGTTATATTTGTAAATACCGCTCCTCCAGTTCCAGTTGGTTCTCCTAAATACTCATTTCTATATGCTAATTCATTTGTCTTTCTTAGTTCCTCTGCTTCTATTAAGAACTGTTCTCCTAGCCATTCAACTGGCACATCTAAATATGTAGAACTATGTACAAGTCTATCTGGTCTTACAACTATTACTTCTGCATTTACCCAACTTGCTAACATTTTAGGTGGATTGTAAGAATAAAAAACTTCGTAGCCATTTCCGACCACGAAGTAATGATTGTATTATACTTCTTATTTCTTCCATACCAAAGAACTCATCTAGTTCTTCAAACCAAAGATATTTGCAAAAACCTTTTTTAAATTTTGTTGATTTAATTTTTCTGTAATCATCTTTATTGTTACAACTTCTAAATAGTATTTGTTGTCCTGTTGGCTTATATGTCAGTCTTAGGGGGCTTACTTTTGCCTCCCAATATTCTGATACTACTAATTGTTCTATTCCCCATAATATTTGAGTATATATACTATCTGCTAGTGTGTCTCCTACTTTTCTCATTGCTACTGCATTTGAATATATTCCGTTTTGTGCATCTATCATCATCATTAACGGAATTGCTATTCCAATATAACTAGATTTTGTACTTCCTCTTCCTCCGTTTTAACCAGTAATGAGTATGTTTATTTGCCAAGCAATCATCAAGTAAATCCCAAAAGTGCTTTGCTATTATATTGTACGGATTAATCATCTTTTGGCCTTTCTATATTTATTACTGGTGGATTTATGTTTTGTATTTGTTCTATTGGTTTTTCCCCTATTGTATCTCTTAACAATTCAAATGCTTTCGTATTACCTTTTATCGCTTCTCTCCATAATGCAAATACTGCACAACTTTTATTACTTACCTCTTTGTCTGCAAATCCAAATTCTATCATCTGTTGTTTTAATCTTTCATCTGATACTTGTCCATCTAAAAACCTAGTTATTATTTCTTTAAATGTTTTATTTTGTCTTCTTTTCTTTGCACTTGCTTTTCCTGCTTTACTTGCATTTTTTCGGCGTTGTTCCGGCGTTAAATCTTCATTCTTTATTAAATTTTGTATATTCGTCATTAATTATCACCTACTTACTTTTCCATTTTTCCCAACCTTTATCTGTTCTTTTTATGATATCTCCTACTTTTATTCTATTACCTTCCCTATCAAATCCGTCATATTTTGCTTTTATTGCATTTCTTCCATATTTTTTATAGAATTTTTCTTGTTCTTTTAGTCTTTTTTCTCTTTGTATTTTTTCTTTCTTTTGTTGTTTTATTGTACTTTTTATTTTTTCTTGTAATGCTTGATATGTTTTTCTTATCTCTTCTGTTTTTAACTTACTAAAGTTTTTATTTAGTTGTCCTCTAAAAATGCTTCTCGATGTCTCTCTTGCATTTACTTTTAATATATCTTTGTAATAATAATTTTCTAGTTTATAGTATTCTGAAAACGCTTCTTCAGGATCCATTTTACTAAATCTTCTTATTGAGTTTGTACTGCTTGAATTTGCTCCTCTACCACCCATTTATTTACTCCTTATTTTATCTTTCCTAATTTCTTTGCCGAATTATATCTATACCTTAAATTTTCCAATCCTGAACCTGCTGGATATTTTATTCCTGCTTTATCTAATGCATTTCTCATTTTGCTTATTTCTTTTCTTTCTTTATTTCCTCTTGCTGTTGCATTTTTATCGCTTTCTTTTATCAATTTAGCCTTATTATATGCAATAGAACCTTTTGAATATTCAATTTCTTTGCCTCTTCTATAATCTCTTCCAAAATCTCCTATTCTATCGGTCAGTTTCCCTTTAATTGCTGTTTTTGTTATGCTAGTTACAACAAAGTCATGGTCAATTCCTGAATTTTCATCATACAATGTATATGTGTTTCCTACTGTAAATTTTCCATCTGTTGTAGATTTGCCTCCTAAATTTCCACTACTTGCTCCTCGTCCTCCCATTTTTAATCATCCTTTCTGTTACTTCATTTTCATAATAGATTACTTCTATGTCTCCATAGTCATAATCCAATTTTCCACCATATATTAAAATAGTAGATGGCTTAATTCTTTTTATAAGCTCATCTACTCCTTGTTTCCATATTTTTAATGCTTCTTTATTCTTTTTAACTCCTATTGTTGATATACTTACTATGCTTCCCTGTGGTATTCCCTCAAAGCAAAATTGGAATGTCTCAGGCTCTGCCCAACTCAATGTAGGTATTACTTTTATTCCTTGACTTTGATAATATTGCCCTATTAGTCTACTTCTGTATATATTCCATATCTTCATAGGCATTGGCATATCCATATATAAACTAAAATCAGGACTTAATATACATTCATATTGCTTTAATATATCAACGTAATCTTCTGGCTTGTTCTATAATCTTTCAAATTGGTAATCATCTAAATAGAAATGTATTCCTACATTCTTTTCTTTGCTTGTTTTAGCATAGTTAAATCCAATTAGTTTACTTGGTATAAAATTATCATTTTTTATTATAGGCATTTGCCAAAAATCTGATACATTTTCATTGTCCATTATTTCTAGATTGTATGTGTCGTTTGTTCTGTGTCTTTCGTTTTCTTTAAAAATATCGTCAAGATCTATTTTAAAATCAAAATCGGACATATCTATATTATCTATATTAAACAACTCTTCATTCAGTAATTTGGTATCAAATCCAGTATCCATATTCAACTTATTATGAACTAATATGTATGCTTTTTTCTGCTCTTCTGATAAATTATTTAATCTTATACATCCTACATTTTCATATCCTAGTTGTTTTAATGCTTCATACCTTCCATGCCCCTCTATTATCATATTATTTTCGTCTACTGCTATCGGGTCATTGAAGCCAAATTCTTCAATAGACTTCTTAATTTTATCTATTTGCTTTTGTGGATGTTTCTTTGCATTGTTTTGATATGGCACTAAATTATTTATATTTATTGATTCAATATGTAATTTATTTATTTTCATCTTTTACCTCAGAATATTTATCTACTATTTCACGAATAATGTCATAAGAAATTCATTTAATCAAGCACTTTTCTTTAATCATGTAAGGACAAAATACTTTGCTCTCTCGTAAGTTTATAATCTCTAAAAAAGAACAGTTTTTACACTGCTCTGGTAATTCTTTCTTTAATCTTCTCATGTTTTCTATATCTTCATACTTTTGTATTTCTTTATTCATATTTATCACTTCTTTACATTCATCAAATACACAGTTTTTACATCTTTTGTTTGCATTTGAGCATATCTTATTATTTATTAAACATTGTATCATACTCTATTCCTCGCGTTCTTTCACATGTTGCTTCATTATTTGTATTAATATGTATTCCGTCGCAATCTTCTTTTAAACAATATCTACACTTCTCTTTTACATGTTCTTGTATTTTTTCTTGTATACTCATAACAACACCTCTTTCGTTATATATAACACTACATAAGTATAATAAAAGAGCTAGCTATACATATATAACTAACTCTTTTGGGAAATGTGTTACTTTTTAACTTGTACTAATTATATCACTTATTTTTTAAAAATTACGCCAATTTCACGCCAACTTTTTTAATTCTTTTTCTACAGTATGTATTAATTCTCCTTTTCTTCTTACAAAAGTCCTTTCAGAAAGTCCTAGTCTGTCTATTGTTTCCCACCTTGTTTTTTGCTTTAAATAATAATTATCAAATATATCTTTACAATCTTCATTTACTAACTCTAAAGCTTGTCTAACTGCTTTATATTCTTTTAAAGCTATTTGTAATTCTTTATCTTCTTGTAACTTTATGTATTGATTATATACAGAATCTGATATATTGTATGGTGCTTTTGGCATTCCATCACTGCTTGGTATTCCTACACTCATTATATCTGCTCTTATATTCATTATAGTAATACAATTATAATTATATCTTCTTAAACATCCTTCTGCTTTTTTATAATCTTCTTTGCTTAATCTCATTTGTACCTCCTGTTTTTTATTTTTTCTCTTATTAATTCGTCTTTAAAATTATCTAATATGTCGTATACTTTATTTACTTTAACTTGACTTTCTTTTCTTTTTGATACATCTACTAAATCAACGCTTTCTAATTCTGTCATTGCTTTTTGTACTGTGTTATATACATGTTCTAATTTCATTTGTATCACCTACTTTTAGTTATTATCTACATATTCTTTTATATGTTCACAATATTTGCACATTTCATTTTCTCCCTTCTAGTAGTTCTTGTAAAACTATTAATATTGCATCATCTTCAAAATCTTTATATTCTTGTTGCAATTCAAATTGTCTTTCACTTATCTTATCTTTTACTTTTTGAACTGGAATACTATGCTGCATTATAAAATCCAAATGTTTATTATCTTGTATATGGAATTTTTTTAATTCTTCATTCTCTTTTTGTAACATTTTGATACGTTCTTCATATTTTTCCATTTGTTTTCGGACTATATAATATTGTTGATTTTCTATAACTTGTGCCATAGCTGTCATTTTATGTTTTTTCCCATCTTCATAACCACTCATATAATTTAATAATTCATTTTGAGCTAATGATATCATTACATTATTGTTTTTTCTATCTTCTTTTAGTTCTTCATTCTCCTTTAATAAAACTTCGTTTATTTTTAATACTTTTTTATAATCTGATAAAATATGTTCTGTTGAAAGTTGTAAATCTTTATATTTTTCTAATGTCATACCTACTGTACTGCCATATAATACACTTTCATTTGAAAAATCTTCTAATGATTTTATATCTTCTTCTATACTATTTTCTTTCACTTAAAACACCTCCTAAACTCACTTATAAAATTATATAAATCTTTTTCCATATATTTGGGTATAGGATATTTATTTGCAATAACTTTACATGCATATAATCCAGTCGCATATCCTCTTGTTAAATAACAATGCTTTTTATTTTTAAAATTTATAATTATTGTTTTTTCATGGTCACCTAAGTAATGAGCTATTTCTCCAATTTTTATTATTTCTGGATTTTCAAATGTTCCATTTAATACTTCAAAATCGCAAAATTTGAAATTTTCTTCAATATATTCGTAGCCTTTTTTTCTTTTTTTAAAGGTATTTTCATAAAATCTAGTAGTACATAACCAATTCATTATATCTAAAATTATTTTTGGTAATTTATAATAATTTTCAAACTCATATTCTTCCATTATGTATTACTCCTCTCTGTATTAAATCTTTTTATTTCATCTTCCCATTTTTTATCTTGATAAGAATAAAATTCTTCAACAATAAAAACATCTATTACCTTATTTTCTTTATTTAATACATCACATACTGTAAACCATACACCTTCATGAACATCACTAAAATCATCTAATGACTTTATAGTATCTAATTTACAGTAATATGGAGCTGTATCAATGTGTAATTGCATATTTACTATATCTTGCTTCAGTTCTTCTATATCTTTTGACTTTTTAAGGATCTTCCCATTCACAAACAAATACCATATCCATTCTTTCATATCTTATTTACTCCTCTCAACTAAATATTCACATGTTACCATTCCATTTAATATTAATTCGCACATAAAATCTTGTGCTGTTCTTCTATCTCTGTATCTACAATTAGCATTTTTATGTATTCGTGGGTCTGTATCTTCCCATTTATTAATATCTATCATTACAGGACTTAAAAATATATATTGTATTCCTCTTGAAAAGCATAGATAATAACAATGATCATAAGGCTTTTTACATTTTTTAAATCCAACTTTTTCAAATTCTTTCATATCTACTATTACTTTTTTATTTCTGTATTTGTTCACTTTTCTTTAGCTCCTCTCTCAATTTTTCTATACTTATCTGTTCACTTGTTGCATAATTACATCTATATGTTCCTCTAAAATTTATGTTTTCTAATTTGTTACAGCCTAAGCAGTTTACACATTTTCCGTATTAATTGTGGATATTTCATGCTTAACTCCTAACTTGCAATTTTAAACACTGCAACCTTTTTACCTGTTATATGATCCAAGGCTTTACTTACTATTATTACTTTTCTTTGTTCTAGTAAATCAGTAAGTCTCGGACTTGCATTGTTCCTTTCTACTGTATTTGTAAATCCTCTTTCACACATTTCAAAAGCTACTTCTCTTGCAGTTCTTTCTATTCCATCGCTTAATATTTCTAGTACTTGTTGCTCTCGCACTTTTTTATTTACTTTTTCGTTACTCTCTCGTCTAGTTTGTATTGTAGTTGTATTCATTTGTTATCACGCTCCTTTATACTTTTATTTAATTTTTTAGTTGTAAAATATATAATCAATTCAAACGGACTAAATACTATATCTATTACTACTGTAAATATAGAAATATATATTAAAAATGCTACTGTAAAACATGTTATACGTCCTTCTACCAATAACTCTTCTTTTATAAAATCTTTCCACAAAAAGCGTGTTATCATTTATTTCACTCCTTAAACCTCACTTATTAATTTTTGCTGTTCTTCTCTAGTAAGTTCATTCCATTTATCATCTTTCTTTAATTCTCTTATTTTTTTCATATATTCATCAAAGTTGTTTCGATTTTCTGCCTTATATTTATTTAATAAATATAAATAAATATTCTTTACATTCTTGTTTGTGTTACTTTGTTGTTCTTTTGTTGTTTTTTTGTTGTTACTGTTGCTGTTTTCAATTTCTTGCAAAATATTGAAATCTAAATTAAAACTGCTGTTACTTTGTTGTTCTAATTTTCCGATTTTCGCTGTTACTTTTTGAAAAAGTTGTTGTTACTTTGTTGTTACTTTTTAAATCTTCCAATTGATAATCTTCCCATTTTTTAACGGTTACGACTGAAAATTTGTTGTTACTCTCCATAGAAATCATTTCTAGTTTTTCTAATAATTTTATATATTTATAAATAACGCTTTCTGTCATTTTTAGTTCTTCAGATGCTTTTTTTCTACCAAACACAAATTGCCCTTTTTTTAGTTCTACTATTTGTTGTCCTACTAACTGATTTCTATCTATATGTGTAGCTTTTAATAAGCACCATATCCAAATTTTCAAGCCCTTCTCATTTTCAAAAATGGGAGAATATAGTAAGTTCCTATATAGTTTTATCCACGACTTGTCCATATCTCCCACCCTTCTTAATTTTTAATGTATTTTTTTCCAAACTCTTTTAGAAATATTTCTTCACTATGTATCTCTACAAATTTTTCTCTTGCATAATCATGTAAATCTTGCCTCGTATTTTTATCCAAATCAGCTTTTTGATGACATTTTCTACAAAGGTAATATACTAATCCATGTTCAATACTTTTTTGTCTATTTGAGCCACCAAAAGCTTCATGCTTATCTAATTCTTTAAATTTTCTTTTACATACAAAACATTTACCATCTTCTTTTTGCAAAATACTAAATCTATCTTTTTCTTTCTTTGCTAACTTATTACTTTTTTGCTTAATCCTTGTTTTAACCTTTTCTTTTTTTATTGTGTTTTTCGGGCAAGGATTAAAACTATTACTTAAATCTGTCACTATCATAATTTTTCCTTTTTTAAGAGGCCTTATGGCACTAATAAATTAATTTCCTTACTTACACTTTTTATTAACTTCTATTAGTGCCACTTTCCCATTGCTTTAATAAACTATCTATTTCGCTTTTACTTTTGATTTCTATATTTAATTGCTTACACTCTTGTACTATTAAATCTATTAATCTGCTCATTTCTTTAGTATTATAAGTAGAACTACCGTAATAAGCTAAAACATTCGTAAATCCTTCTAACTTACTTTTTGTTGTTTCACATACCCAACCAATTCCGTTATGTTTCCAAGCTTGTACAAATCTTTCTACTGCTTCATTCTTTACTGGTATTACTTCATATACTCCTATATTTTTTATTGCATCTTTGTATATTTCTTCTTTTTGTATATCTAATTTTTCTTGAAGCTTTGATATTAATACCCACATATAAGCATTGGCATCTAAACTTCTTTTTTCTCTATACTTCTTTAACTCCAAATTGAGTTTATTTTCGTTTTTTAGTTCTTCTATAACACTTATTTCATTTGTATTTAATAAAATGCTTATTTTGGGTTTTCGTGTCTTAAAGTCTATATTTATATCTGTTATTTGCCCTGTAGTTTGCATACTAATCACCTTTCTTAAAAACAAATACTCTTTCTTTTGTTGATAAATTTATTATTGCTAACCCTATAATTTCTTTATTTTCAATCTTTATCTTTTCTACAACAAACTTGTCGTATGTTGCATATTTCCCATTCTTAGATATGATCTTACACTTATCTGACGGAATCCATATAAAAGGACTTGTATAAAGTTCTACTCCTATTCCCCACTTAAAACCTGCCCTTTTAAATGCATCACTTGCTTCGCCTTTTTCTTTATCTCCAAATGCAGATTCTACTCCGCAATCTTGTTTTGAAATCCATTCTTTCTTTTCTGAGTCATATATTGAAATTGTGCAATACATATTCCCTTTTACTTCTTCATATTTGCATTGCCAATTCATCTCTCCATATGTTTCATCTAAAATTGCCATATCAGTTCTTGCTGTTTTATATAAAAGAAGTGCACAACCTTTTTCATTTATTGTAGAAACTTTACATTCAATTTCGTTTTCTTTTAAGTCTCTAATCATCTTCTGCTCTCCTTTCAGCATCTTTTAACAATTCTTGTTTTCTAGTGTAATAAAACTTCTCCATTTTTATTACATAAGCTAATTCATTTATATATTCATCATTATTTAAGTCAGTAACTTTTTTACTATCTTCCATCAACTTACATCCTCCCATTCTTCAATCCAATTTCCACTATAAAACCAGTCTACTAACATTTCTTTAAATTCTTGTTGTTCATTAAATAATTCTTTACATTCTTCTATTGTTAGTTTTAGTGTTTCCATAGCAGTATTAAAAGCTTCATCTTCATAGATTCTTCGTCCTGTTTGTGTATGTACAAAAACTTTAATTTTCATTTTTACCTTCTCTCTTGCATTTCTCTGTAAATTATGTTAATATAATTACAGAGAATGCGTTAATTTAAGTATTTTTGATTAGTATGCTAGAAATGTTTGCCGACACATAGCATACTTTTTATTTTGTTTGTTAAGTTTTCAACACTGTTGTATTGATTAGTATTTAATTCATCTGCAATAGCTTTTGTCATTCTTGCATATTCGACATTTCTTCTTTCAGCTATGTCTTTGTTAAACTTTAATTCTTCATTTTCCAATCTTAATTCTTTATTCTCTGCGTATAATACTGCCCACTCTTCATTTTGTTCACTTATTAAGTCTTCTTGTCTTTTTATCTTTTCGCCTTGTTTTACTATTGTTTTTACACTTCCAAAAATATTAAACATTTCTTTTCACTCCTTCCTATTTCATAAACATATAAACTATTCCCATAAAACTTAAGCTGTATAATGTAATTAGTCCTAGTGTGCATTTTATTGCTCTTATTTGAGCTTGTCTTACTAATCTTTGCTCTCTTTTTGTCATTTGTATCATCTCCTTTACTTTTAAATTTTTTATTTATATAATTACCTCGAAAGCGAGGTGAATTATAAATGTCTAATGATGTAAATTTAAATAGTTTTCCTTCTAACAGAACTCAAGCACTTGCATTCTTATATACTCAAAATCAAGATTTAAAAGGAAAAACTCCTTCTGAAATTGCTAAAATTTATGTATCTGCATATGAAGAAATCAATAGTAATATTAGTGATATTACAAGCAAAATTAGATTTAATAAATCTAATAGCAATTCTTAATATTTATTAAAACATGTATAGTATCAAGTACTTCCCTACTTGGTACTGTTTTACTATTTTTGCATTGTTCTAATTGTTCTTCTATTATTTCTGTTAAACTTTTTTCAATCTCCTCCATCTCTATTCACCTGCCTTTCTACCCATATATTCATAAACTCTATTAGTTATTATGTTATAACTCCATCTACCATTCTCTTTTTGTACTGCACTTCCGAAACGGCAATCTTTCTTGTTGTAATCCTAATCTTACATACTGTGCTGTTTTTTCTATAATTTTTGCTGTATCCGTAACACTCATAGTATTTTTCTTTTGCATATAGTCACCTTCTTTCTTACTTATAATTTTGTATCAGGTTGTGGTAAGTTTTGTTCGTTTTCTCGAACTTTTTGTTTAAAAAAATATTCTGGTATCTCTTCTAATTTAATATTTAAAAGTAGACATATTTTTAAAATTTCTTTTTGAGTAAAATAAGTATTACAATTTAACTTATTACTAACTGTTGTTTCATCTAGTTTCAGTTGTTCTGCTAATTTTCCTTGAGTTCCTAAAACTTCTCTTATTTTTCCTTTTAACTTATCATAATTAATTTTTAAACAAGATTTCAAATTAAAATTACCTCCTTTCTCTGTTCGTGTTCTCGAACTATGGCTATATTATCATTTACATTTTTTAATGTCAATACTTTTTTCGAAAAAAATTCGATTTTCTTAATTTTTTTTCAAAAAAATATTGTCTTTTTTCGGAAAGTCGTCTATAATACATATGTGGAGGTATTATTATGAACGGATTAGTAGATACATTTGCTAATAGATTGAATACAGCTATGCATATACGAAATTTGAAAGCAACAGAGTTGTCTGAAAAAACTGGAATATCAAAATCTTCTTTAAGTGAATATATAAATGGTAAATATGAAGCTAAACAAGATGGCGTATATTTACTTGCTCAAGCATTAAATGTAAATGAAGCTTGGCTTATGGGATTAGATGTTCCTATGGAAAGAACAGACTTTCGTTATGCTTCTCATAATGGAATAAATATAGACGGACTAGATGAAGAAGATATTGAAGAAATAAATCGTTTTGTAGAATTTGTAAAGAATAAAAAGAAAAAAAGAAAAAATAAATAATTGGAGTTTCAAATGGAAGTTTTAGATATGTATAAAATAGCCGAGAATGAAAAAATAGACATTTTTAACTATAAATGGAATAATGTTAAAGCTAGAATATTTGAAATTGAAAATAGCTATTCTATAGCTTTAGATAATTCAAAAATAGAAAATTCTATAGAAGAAAAAGAAATATTAGCAGAAGAACTTGGACATTATTATTGCAATGCTTTATATTATCTAGATTCTGATAAAATATTAAAAGATAAATGTGAGTATAGGGCATTAAAGTGGGCTTATTCTGTTCTAGTTCCGCTTCAAAAATTAAAAGAAAAGATCATGCAAGGTTTTAATTTGTATGATTTGGCAGATTACTTCAATGTAGACTGTGAGTATATGAATGATTGTATTGACTTTTATACTGAAAAATATGGTATATTAGTTTAATATAAAAAAGAAAAATAAATGTTATCAAAATCACCACAACCCGATACATTTATTTTTCCGAAAGACACTCGAAAGTGACTACATATGTATTATAACATATGTAGCTTCATTTTCAAGTGTAAATTTGAAAATGGAGGTTTTTTTATGAAGAAAAGAAAATATAAATATGGTAGTGTAATTAAACTATCTGGAAATCGTCTAAATCCATACGGAGCAAGAATTACTATAGGTTATAATGTAAACGGTTATCCTGTATATTATTTTCTGGGTTTTTTTGAGGAAGAATTAGATGCTCATATTTGCTTAAGAGATTACAATAATACACCTTACAATATATATGTAAAAGAAGAAATTTATAATAAAGTAATAAAGTTTATTGAACTTCCTTCTAAGATACTTATTAAAAATAATAATATAGATTTAACAGATAGAACAAATTATACGTTTAAACAAGTATATGAAGAATATGCAAAACTAAATTTCCCTACTAAAGACGAAATTGCACTAGAACGTGAAACACATATGAAAGCAAAAGGTAAATTTACATCTGATACTATGTATGTAAGAAAATCTGCTTTTAAACAAGCCGAAACACTTCACAATATTCCATATGTTAATTTAAGAACTGTAGATTTTCAACAAGTAATTAATTGTGCAACTTCTCCTAAAAAAGCAAAAAGGTTAAGATATCTATTTTTAGAATTAGACGATTATGCTGAGCAAAAAGATATTATATCTAAGACATATGCTAAACATGTTAATAAAATAGATTTTAATTTTGAAAATACTAAACCTAGACTTCCTTTCACTAACGAAGAAATTGAAATGATATGGAAAGATAAAACAAACACTCAAGACGAAGCTTTAGTTAGAGATATCTGTTTAATACTTCTTTACACAGGTATGAGAATAGAAGAATTATTGTTCATGTTTACTAAAAATATAGACTTAAAAGAGGACTATATGCGAGGAGGATTAAAAACAAATTCTGGTAAAAATAGAGTTATACCTATTCATCATCTTATTAAACCTATTATTAAAAAACATTACAATTCTAAGAATGAATTTTTGTTTATGTATGGTGACAAAAGACTTCCATACGCTAAATACCGTGTTATGTTTAACAACTACATGGCAAAGTTAAATATACAACACACATCTCATGACGCAAGGCATACTGTAGAAAGTGAGCTAGATAGAAGACAGGTTAGAACTGTTACAAAGGACCTTATCATGGGACATAAAAATGGAGGAACAGGTGAAAAAGTATATACTCATAAAACCTTACAAGAATTGAAGGAGTCTATTGAATTAATATCTTATAAAGAAAGAGAATTAATCTATCTAGTGTCAAATAGTTAGTAACACATTAGTAACACAAGGTTATTAAAAATCGCTATAAGTATTGAAATATGGCGATTTTTATTTTTTATGATTAATTTGACTGGTCAGATTTGATATACTGAAAAATTTTAAAAAAATAAGAGCTTTTGACTATATATAAAAAATGTTTTATTTGATATTTTGATATATCGTACATTTTTATAGTCAGCTCTTATTGTTTAATATATTTTATTTATTACTATAGATTTTTATTTACAATATAGTCTTTTTAAGCTTTCGAAATCTCTTACATCTTTATGTGCTTGTAATGTTATTGAGCTAAAGAAAATATTTTCATTTGCATATTTATCCCATTCTTCTTTTGTTATATTTTTGTTCTTTTTTAATACTCTTTTAAATTCCCTTAAACTTTTTAAATAATAATTCATCCAAACCACCTCTATCTCTTTTCACACTATTTTTATATTAACTTGTGCTTAAGTATAGCATGTTTAAAGATAGATTGTATCGCGAAATTTGTCGAATATATACAAAAAAACTTCTATTTTAATTGATATAGAAGTTTTTTATTTCATTTTATATTAACCAATTCAATTTTTACATCATAAATTCAATTTTCTTTTCAAATATTTCTATAAATTTTATTATTATTTCTTCTCTAGAAAAATTTTTATGATATTCTTTTTTTAAAGATGTAGCAATATTAACTGTTTCTTCATTAAACACTTCTTCATTTACATTAAATCCTATACCTATTAATATATGATTTAATATGCCGTTAATAGTACTGCTTTCTGTTAATATTCCACATATTTTTTTACCATTTAGCAATAAATCATTTGGTATCTTTATCTTCAATTCATAACCATATAATTCACTTATAGCCTCTGCCATGCATTCAGCTATGATTTTGGTTAAATTTTGTATTTTATTAACATTACATTTTGGAAACAGTACCATTGTCATTGTAATATTATTTCCTTTACTTGAATACCAAATTCTTTCTTTTGTTCCTCTTCCTTTTACCTGGCTATTGGCTAGAAATATTGTTCCATTTTCCAAACCAGATTTTATTAATTTTTTTGCTTCATCCTGTGTAGAACCAATTTCATCATAATATATAATGTTTTTACCTAAAAGTTTAGTATTTGCATTTTTTATTTTTTTTATGTCCATATATTCTCCTATTTTTAATAAGCACATAATCTAGTTTTAACTAAGTCATTTACAATATCTTCAAAGTTACACATTACCATATTGCTTACTAATTTATCTAATATATTATTAATTTCTTCTTCATCTTCTGTTATTTCTGTAATGTCTTTTATCTCTTTATTTGGTAGATTATTTTCTTTAACAACTTCAATTCCATATAATTCATCTTTAGTTTTGTAATATTGTATTTTTTCTGTTACTCCATCTTCTGTTTCGTTATTTTTTTTGTTTATTTCTATACATGCATATAAACTTTTCACTGGTTCTTTTACCTCCTTTTGTTATCATACTGTGTTGCTATTTTACAACAGAATACACTATATTACAACAAATTTTCATCGTCTTAATTTGTTCTTTTATGACTTTTTTCGCCATTTTTTTATGTTTTTTGATGTCGTTTCACATAATTTAGTTGACGTTTTTGTCAATATAATTTGAATTTATCTATATCATATATATTTACAATTATTTCTTCAAAGTTGCTTTAAATTCTGCTATCTTTTTATTTATTTCTTCTAGACTTTCATCATAATAATTATCTATCACTTTCAATTGTTTTACCGATAAATTATTTAATACTTCTGGATTTTTTTCTGTAATTTCAACTATTTCTTTTATATTTTCTCTTTTTTTGTTTTCTTGTTTCAATTTATCTATACTATTTATTTTGGTTTCATTACTTTTATTTTTTGCTTCTACTTCTTCTTTTGGTTCTTCTAACATCAATTTATTTTTATTAAATATATTATAAAAAAATTCTTTAATATTTGTATACATCTTTTGTATAGTTTCTTTCATTTTTTTATTCATCTCCTATACTTTTTATTTTTCCATAGTTGCTCTTAAATCTTCTAAATCTTTTATTTCTTCTTCTAACAAAGCCAACTCTCTTCTTTTTAATTCTAATAATTGCTTTTTTGTTTCTATAGCTCTTATTAAAGATTTTTTCATAATTGCTTCTTTTGATAGTTCTTTTTCAGTATTTTCACCTTTTATACATTCATCATCTATAGTATTTTTACTACCTACTTTTGTTTCTTCTTTTTTTCTTTCTTCATCTTCTATCTGGTCATTTGATTCTATTGTTTCACTATCACTAAACAATTCGCCTTCTTCTCTAACATTTCTTTCTAATTTTTCAGCAGTTCCCTTTTCTCCTTTAAGTTTTCTTGGGCTCTTTGCTATACTATCTTTTATTTTAGGAGCTGTGTGCTTTTTTACATAATCTTTTAATTTTTCTATAGGAACGCCCTCTTTTATTGCTGTAACTATAACATCAAAATTTTCTCTATATTTTTCATAACTTTCACTTAAAATACGACTTCTCTTATCTTTATATAACAAATTCCAAAAACCTTTTCCCACTAGTTTCATGTATATATACATTTTATTTGCTTCATCTTCTATATGAGTTTCATCTTGTTCCTTTGAATCTTCTCCTAGTCTAACTCTCATAAAATCTTTTATTTGTTCATATATATGTGATAAATTACAGCTCTGTTTTTCTGATTTATACATTAATCCGTTTTTACTGCTTCTGTCTCCTATATATTCTTCTGGAATATGAATTCCTAAATTTTTTTCTACTTTTTCACATAATGCTATAGTAAAAGTAGCATCATCTATTTTTTCTTTTTTCTCTCTACTTTTATTTGTTTTTTCTTCAGTTTTGTCTTCTTCTAGATTTTCAGTTTCATTTTCCCCAATTTTTTCAGACTTTTCTTCTATTGCTCTTTTCTTTTCTAAGATTCTTTTTCTTCTAATACTTGTTTGCATATATGATATACTTCTTCTGGCTCTATCACTTAAATTTAATTTTTCCAAATCCAAATCTTCCAAATATTCCATTTGTTCTTCTGGTAACTTATATGCAAAATATATATTTTTGATATGATCCCTGCGAGTTTTTACTATATTAATTGGTTCATCTGTTTTTTTCCCTAACAATTTATTTAACTTATCTAATTTAAAATGATATATGTATGAATTACTATGTCCTGGAATTTCTGTACATAGAAGTATTGTTCTATCTCTTTCCTCTTCTCTTATAGGAACTTTATCAAATGCTGTAGAATCTGATATATGTATTCCGGCATCACCTTTTTCTTGTATATTTAAAAGTTCTACCATATTTTCAGCTTTCATTTGATAAAAATAACTTTCGCAATATTTCAATTTAGAATACATATAAAAATCTCTAAGAGCTCGATAAAAATTTTTATGTGTTTCTAAACAAAATTTGCTTTCATAAAACCACTTTTTAAATTCTTCAAATTCTTCTTCATTCCCATTATCTACATCAATTGCAAATCTTCCAGGTACTTCTTTTTCAGGTCTTAGTGTAACTCTTTCCATAAAAAGCCAACTTCCTGCTTCTGTAAGATATTTATTATATAATTCTCCTAATTTTGCAACATAACTTCCACTCCAATGTCGTGTTCTATCATCTACTATTAATCCTTTTTCATCTCTATAAAAAGTATTTCTATCTATTAGTTGTCCTGGAATCTTTGAAAAACTATTTCCAAGATTCATTCCCGCTGCTGCAATTTCTTCTCTACTTGTTAAAGATTCATAATATCTATCTAAAAAGTTTTTGTCAATTGTAAATAAATCTTCTCTTCCAAGACCTGAGTAGATTTCACTAAGTTGTTTTATAATTTCGTCATACAATCCAATTTCATATCCGCCTTTGTATAAACTCAAAATCTGTTCTTTACTCCAATATTCTCCTGCTGGTGCTTTTAAATCCTTTTGAGACTTTAAGTGTTCTATAATACTAAATAATTTATTTACAATTCCTAAATCTGTTACTATATCTTCTCTTAGATAATAAAACTTCTTTTTTTGTGCTTTATTTATTCGAATATTTCTCATTTTTTTCCTTTCTTTAAAAATTATATTGACTTCTTTTTATATTATATATATAATTTTTATAATCTATTTTGAGGAGTGATCTTATGTTAAAAACAAAACTCCAGGCATTAACAAATTGTAAATCTGAAAGTTTATCAATCTTATTTCGTAACTTCGAGGAAAAATTTCCTCAAGAAAAAGGCTGCATAGCACTTTTACGAGATAAAATTTTCAATGAAAACTCTTCAATAACTGATGAACAATTAGTTGAAAAATTAAATAAACTTTTCTAAATAGAAAGGAAATTCTTCCTTTCTATTTTATTTTACCATAAATATAGTATATTTTATTTTAAGTTACACAAATGTAATATAACTGTAATTACGTTGTAAAATTAAACTTTATTATAATAAAAAGCCAACATCTATTTTTAGATGTTGACTTTTTGCTCATATATCTCTAATTGCTGAGAAAATAATTCTCCAGCTTTAGTAAATAAACTTAAATTATCTGTTTGATTTAATATTTTTCTAACTGTCCATAATCCCAAACCATGATTATCTTTTTCTTCTTTTTTAGTAGAATACCCTTTTTCAAATATTTTTTCTATATCTAAGTCTACTTTTTTATAACTATTTTCTATTATTACCAGTTTTCTATTTACTTTAAAATCTTTTATAAATCTAACATTAATAACTTTTTCTTCACACTCTTTTGCAGCTTCTATTGCATTATCCAACAAAATACCCAAAATTCTACAAAACTCATATGCGGAAATTTTTATCTCTTTTAGATCTATCATTACTTCTATATTCATTAAAATCTTTTCTTTTTGTGCCATATAATATTTATTGGTAAGTATACTATACACCGCTGGATTATTAATGATTTTTGGATCTAAAATCCCCATAGTATTTACTATTGTGCAATCTTTTAATATTGACTTACCCATGCTTTTTATTCCAATTATATCATTTGTTTCTACATATCCATTTAAAGCTTGTACAAAATTTGCAAAATCATGTCTAAAACCCCTTATGCTATCATACATAATCAACAAAGTTTTATTGTATGATTCTAAATTGTGTATTTTCCTATCTTTTTCTTCTAATTCTTCTATTTTCATAATATCTTTAATGCTTATATAAAAATATACAATTAAAGATACTATATCAAATACAAAAATAATATATGGAAAGTCACTAATAAATATTGTCATTTCTACTGTATTAAAAAATATAATCATACTTCCTATTACAGAAATAATTATGATTTTTTTCTTATTTTTCTTTCCTAGTTCGTCACTTATTTTTATATAAAAATTCTTCTTTTTTACAATATAACAAAGAAAAATTCTAAAAGTTGCAATTGATGATGTTAAATAAAATTTATACATTGGATAACTCATACCTTTTTGATATGTTTCCACATCTTTAAACATCATACACCCAACTTTTGAAAATATAACTTCAGCACATATAAAACTAATTGCATTTATTGATTCTGCTAATATACATTTTTCAATACTTGCTTTCACTATTTTACGCAATATTACTATAGAACCTATTATAGTAAGAGCTCTATAATATGGTACTGGTATTATAATTGCTGTACTTACTCTTGAAATTACTTCTAATATTATTATTTTTATCTTTTTACCTCTTGTTATTTCTATTTTTAGTATATTGCTAACAAAAAATAGATTTGTAGCTGAAAAAACTATAGCTGATATTATTGTCACTATCAACCACTGAAAAAATTGATTTTCTTGAATTATCTTTTGTAATTCTACAATATTTTCCATAATCTGTATTTCCTTTTTATTTTTTTCTTCTTTTTTCAACTTTTATTTTAATCTCATATTTAGCCAATTACAAGCCAAATCGTAACACTAATTTCGAGGTTTATTTTTATATTCTTTGCAAATTCGACAATTTTTTTCATTTTCCAATCTAGTTTTCACTTTTTGTATTAACAATTATATAATCATAAAAAATTATACTTTAAATAATTTTTTATTTTACTTTTGTAGATTACACTTTTTTTGTAAAAAACATGGCTAAATCTTGACAAATTAGCATATACTATGTAAAATAGTTGTATTATGTATAATATATATTTGCATTGAAGAATGACGACTTGCTAAAAGTTGCTAAAAGAGATTAAAGGTCATAGGCTGAAAACCTTTATTAGAAATAACATAGCAAACTAACACATTCTGAGCAAATTTTATTTTATAAAGAGGAAAAACAAAATGTTTTTCAAGCCGGGTGGTACCGCGGAAAAGTTATTTCGTCCCAGCATTAATTTTATTAATGCTTGTGGGCTTTTTTTGTTTTTATTTTAATTTTTTTATAAAGGAGATGTTTAATTATGAATGAGTATAGAACTCATAATTGCAATGAGATTAGTTTAGCTGATGTTGGAAAAGAAGTAAAAATTTCAGGATTTGTCCAAACTATTAGAGATTTAGGAGGTGTTGTCTTCCTAGATATAAGAGACATGTATGGAGTAACACAAGTAGTTACTTCTGCTGAGAGTACAGATGTAGATTTTGCTTCACATATTCCAATAGAGTCTACAGTTTGTGTTGAAGGAACAGTAAGAAAAAGAGATGAAGAAACATATAATCCAAATATAAAAACTGGTGAAGTAGAAATATTTATAAAAAATATAACTATTCTTGGAAAAAGGACAAAAAACTTACCTTTTGAAGTAAATGGTAATCAAGATGTAAGAGAAGATTTACGTCTAAAATATCGTTTTTTAGACTTAAGAGGTGACAAACTAAAAAATAATCTAATTTTAAGAGCAAAAGTTCTTCAATATTTAAGAAGTCAAATGATTGAGCAAGGATTTTTAGAAGTTCAAACACCAATACTTACAAGTTCTTCACCTGAAGGTGCTAGAGACTACCTTGTTCCAAGTAGAGTACATCCTGGAAAGTTTTATGCTCTTCCACAAGCTCCTCAACAATTTAAGCAATTACTTATGGTATCTGGAATAGATAAATATTTTCAAATTGCACCATGTTTTAGAGATGAAGATGCAAGAGCAGATAGAGCTCCTGGAGAATTTTACCAATTAGATATGGAAATGGCTTTTAGTACACAAGAAGATGTATTTGCAGTTATGGAACCTGTTATATATAATACATTTAAAAAATTCTCTAATAAAGAAATTGCAGAATATCCATTTCCAAGAATTCCATATAAAGAAGCAATGCTTAAATATGGATGTGACAAACCTGATTTGAGAAATCCTTTAATTATTGTTGATGTTACTGAATTTTTCCAAAGATGTACATTCAAACCATTTCATGGTTTAACAGTTCGTGCTATTAAAGTAAGTGGACATATGTCAAAAGGATTTCATGAGAAAATGCTTGAATTTGCTAAATCTATTGGTATGGGTGGTCTTGGATATTTAGAAGTTCAAGAAGATTTAAAATATAAAGGACCAATAGATAAATTTATTCCAGATGATATGAAAAAAGAATTAATGGATCTTGCAGGCTTAGAAAAAGAAGATACAATATTCTTTATAGCTGATAATGAACAATTAGCAAATAATTATGCATGCCAAATTAGAACAGAACTTGGAAAACGTTTAAATTTAATTGATGAAAGTAAATTTAAATTCTGTTGGATAGTTGACTTTCCAATGTATGAATTAGACGATAATGGAAAAATAGCATTTAGTCATAACCCATTTTCTATGCCAAAAGGAGGATTAGAAGCTTTAAATACTATGGAACCTTTAGATATTGTTGCATACCAATATGATATAGTTTGTAATGGTATAGAACTTTCTTCTGGTGCCGTTAGAAACCATGATCCAGAAATAATGATTAAAGCTTTTGAACTTGCTGGATATGGAAAAGAAACTATAGAAGAAAAATTCTCAGCATTATTTAATGCATTTCAATATGGTGCTCCACCACATGCTGGAATTGCACCTGGTATTGATAGAATGATTATGCTTCTTACAGAAAGTGATGTAATTCGTGATGTAATTGCATTTCCTATGAATAGTAAAGCAGAAGATTTATTAATGGGTGCTCCAGGAAATGTTTCAAAAGAACAATTAGAAGATGTTCATATAAAATTGGATATAAAAAATAATTAATTTTTATAGTATATCTAAATTCGTCTAGTTGTAAAATTATTCTAATATATACTGTTACATGTAAGACGAATTACATGTTAGTAACTTGAAAACGCAATAAAAACTTGATTTTTCCTTCTTATCATGTTATACTTTATGTTAATTCTATACAGAAAGAAGGTTTGAAACTTGGTAAAGCGCAAAAATGATCTTACAAGGGAAAAATTCTTTACACCTCTCTACTATGATGAAGCTTCACAATTTAAAAAGCTGATTCTACAAAACTGGTGGAGTTCTGGTGCTGGAGAAGTTTATCAAGATTTCGCAAAAGAATGCAAAACGTCTGTATCATTAATGGCGTCGACGCTTTCTGATAGCGTACTCGATTTCTACTTACAAAAGATCAACAAAGATGCTCTGGATGACATATTCAGAAACACTTTAGATTTACTTGATTATTATATTACACTAAAAAAGTAAGATATTAATTAAGAATTTACCAAAAAAGAGAAGCCAATATTATATTTGGCTTCTTTTCATTTTATTATTTATATTCCTTTTTTCAACTTTTTGTATTAAAATTTATTTCTTATTTATTAATTTTTCTAATTCTTCTTTATTAAAATGATATTTTTTATTACAAAACTGGCAAACTGTTTCTGCTTTTCCATCTGTATTTATTATATCTTGTAATTCTTTTTCTCCAATAGCTATAAGTCCTTTTTCTATTTTTTCTCTAGAACAGTCACATTTATATTCTGGCTTAATAGTATCATCTATTATTTTTATATCATTATCTCCTGTTACTATTTTTGCAATTTGTTCTAATGATATTTCATCATTTAACATTTTACTTATTGTATCTGCCTTTTTTATAGCTGCTTCTATATTTTCTATATCTTCTTCTTTAGCATCTGGCATAAGAGAAATTTGATATCCACCGGCTTTTTTCACTCCATTTTTATCTACTAAAACTCCAAGTGCTACTACAGTTGGTGTTTGTTCTGATTTTGCAAAATAATTAGTGAAATCTTCTGCAATTTCACCTGAAATTATTGGTGTCATTCCAACATATGGATCTTTTAAACCTATATCTTTTATTATATACATCATTCCATTTTTTCCAATTGCTTTACTAACATCTAATTTTCCAACTTCATTTAATGGAAGTTCTACTAATGGATTTGTAACATACCCTTTTACATTTCCATTAGAATCTGTAACTGCTGTTAATGTTCCTGCTAAACCATCACCTTTTATTTGTACTGTAATAGAATCTTCTATTTCTTTTAAATCTGCTCCCATCATACTTGTCATTGTTAATAATCTCCCTAATGCTGCTGTAACTGTAGGACTTAAATCATGTATCTTCCTTGCCTCTTCTACTATATTAGTAGAATCTATACATTTTACTAAAGCTCTTCCTTCATATGCTAAAAATTTAATTATTCTTCCTTCCATTTTCTGCTCCTTTAACTATTTTTTTGTCTTTTAAAAATATTTTTAATAAAACTTAATATTCTTTTATAACATTTATTTTCTTTATGTTCTATTAAGCTATTAAAACTTTCTTTTTCTTTTTTTTCTTGAATGTCATTTTTTTCTTCAGTTTTAAATATATCATTTGGATTATAATTTTTATTTTTTTCTTGCTCATTTATTATTATATCATTTTTTAATTTATTATTGATTCTTTCTTTTTGCTTTTCATTTGCCCAGTAATCTTTATATAAAATTGCTAATATTTCTCTTGTTTCTTTTAACATGATTTGTTCATTAAAAGGTTTATTTTTATTAATAGTATATTTATATTCTTTATCCATATTCTTTTCAAACATATTAATCATTTCTTCCGGTATTTTTTTCACATCTTCTTCTGGTAAATATTTTAATATTTCTATTACTTCTTTATAAGCTTTTGGATAAAAATCTTCCATTTCTCCCTCTCTTTTTTTGAAAAATTTTAATATAATATTTGTTTATTATATTTTTATTTTAGTTTTCTTTGCACATTTTTATAAATTCTTTAAATAATGGAGCTGGTCTATCTGGTCTAGATTTAAATTCAGGATGAAATTGTCCTGCTATAAAGAATGGATGATCTTTTAATTCAATTATTTCTACTAAACTTCCATCTGGAGATGTTCCTGAAGCAATCAGTCCAAAACTTTCTAATTTTTCTTTATAATCATTATTAAATTCAAATCTATGTCTATGTCTTTCTGAAATTTCATTTGTTCCATATATCTTTTCAGCTAAAGTTTCTTTTTTTATAATACAAGGATATGCCCCAAGTCTCATTGTTCCACCTTTTTTATCTACATCCTTTTGATCTTCCATTATATGAATAACAGGATTTAAGCATTTATCATCTAACTCTGCTGAATTTGCATCTTCAATTTTAGCAACATTTCTTGCAAATTCTATAACTGCCATTTGCATTCCTAAACATATTCCTAAAAAAGGTACTTTATTTTCTCTTGCATATTTTATTGCTTCTATTTTTCCTTCTATTCCTCTATTTCCAAATCCTCCAGGAACTAATATTCCATCATATTTTCCTAAAACTTTTTTTACATTTTCTGAATTTATTTTTTCTGAATCTAAAAGATCAATCTTAACATTAACATTATTAGCAAATCCACCATGTTTTAAACTTTCTATAACAGACAAATATGAATCCTCAAGTTGTATATATTTTCCAACTATAGCAACTTTAACTTCTATATCTTTTATACTTTTAATGTTGTCAATCATTTCTTCCCACTTTGCATTTTGCTCCTTTTTCTTTTCTAATCTTAATTTATCACATACTATTTCTGCCAATCCTTCTCTTTCTAACATTAGTGGTACTTCATATAAAACTTCTACTGTTTTATTTTCTATAATGTGATTTCTTTTTACATTACAAAATAGAGCCATTTTTTCTTTCATATTTTCTGGAATTGGAATTTGTGAACGACAAACTAATATATCTGGTTTTATTCCAAGACTTTGAAGTTCTTTTACAGAGTGTTGTGTTGGCTTTGATTTTAATTCATTAGATCCTTCTATATATGGAAGTAATGTAACATGAATATATATTACATCTTCTTCATTTTGCTCTATTCCAACTTGTCTAATAGCTTCTAAGAAAGGTAAACTTTCTATATCCCCTACAGTACCTCCTATTTCAGTAATAACAATATCCACATCTGTTTCATTAAATTTATATACTTTTTCTTTTATTGCATTAGTTATATGTGGAATTACTTGAACTGTTTTTCCAAGATAATCTCCTCTTCTTTCTTTTGCAATTACTTCAGAATATATTCTACCTGTTGTTATACTTGAATTTTTTGTTAAATTTTCATCAATAAATCTTTCGTAATGTCCTAAGTCTAAATCAGTTTCTGCGCCATCATCTGTTACAAATACTTCTCCATGCTCACAAGGATTCATTGTTCCTGGATCTATATTTATGTATGGATCAAATTTTTGGATAGTAACTTTATAACCTCTATTTTTTAGTAATCTTCCTAATGATGCTGCAGTTATTCCTTTTCCAAGTCCTGATACTACTCCTCCAGTTACAAATATGTATTTTGTATTCATATAAAAATCCTCCTTACTTTTTACCACAATACAAAGATTTAAATCCAAAATTATTTTATCTTAAAGTTTTTAATTTTCAATAGCTAATAATTATAAAATTTAATAGTTCTTTATAAAATAAAAAAAGATTTAAAAAATCCTTACCAAAAATGCGGTTTTTTTTAAATCTAGGTATATTTTATCACTATTTATGTGATTTTTCAATATTTTTTATTATTTTTTTATAAAATATTGACAATACTAAAAAATATATATATTTTATCTTTAGTAAAAATTTTAAGGAGGTACTTTATGACACCACATATTAGTTCAAAAAATGATGAAATTGCTAAAGTAGTATTAATGCCTGGTGATCCACTAAGAGCAAAATATATTGCAGAAAATTTTTTAGAAAATTCAAAATTAGTAAATTCTGTTAGAAATATGCTTGCATATACAGGAACATATAAAGGAAAGGAAATAACAGTTTTCGCTTCTGGAATGGGAATGCCAAGCATTGGAATTTATTGTTATGAACTGTATAAGTTTTATAATGTTGATACTATTATTAGAATCGGTTCTTGTGGAGCTTATACGGAAGATTTAAATATATTTGATACAATATTAATTGATAGAACATATACTGAAGGTAATTTTGCAAAAGCTCTAAATGGAAGAAATGAACATATTGCTAGTGCAGATTTTAATACAAACAATATTATTGAAGAAACAGCTAAAGAAATAAATATTCCATATGTAAAAGGAAATACTCTTTGTAGTGAATGCTTTGATTATTATGTTGAAAGTATTGATGACTTAATTGCTAGATTTCCAAAAGATTTAAATATTATTGGAGCTGAAATGGAAGCCTTTGCTTTATTTTATACAGCAAAATATTTAAATAAAAAAGCTGCTTGTTTATTGACTGTTGTAGATTCTCATTACAAAAAGCAAGAAATTTCTTCTGAAGAAAGAGAAAAATCTTTAAATGATATGATTTTACTTGCTTTAGAAAGCTCTTTAAAAATAAATTAATTTATATAATTATATAAAAAGCAAACTCCCATTTTATAAATTTGTTTATATAAAAGGGAGTTTTTATTTTATATTATATCTCTATTGTGTACTACCAAAACTTTATTTTGTTATTGCAAGTACTTTGTATTTTATAACACCTGCTGGTGCTTGTACTTCTACTACTTGATTTTTCTTAGCTCCTAATAAAGCTGTTCCAATTGGTGATTCATTTGATATTCTATTTTGTGCTAAATCTACTTCTGTAGAACCAACTATAGTATATGAAACTTGTTCATCAAATTCTATATCTAATAACTTTACTGTATTTCCTACTTGAACTGTCTTTGTATCTATTTCTGATTCATCAATGATTTTTGCATGTCTTAATTTATTTTCTAATTCAATAATTTTACTTTCATTTTCTGCTTGTGCACTTTTTGCTTCATCATATTCGGAATTTTCAGATAAATCTCCAAAGCCTAAAGCTACTTTTATTCTTTCTGCAACTTCTGCTCTTTTCTCTGTTTTTAAATATTCTAATTCTTTTTCTAAATTTTCATACCCTTCTTGTGTTAATATTACTTCTTTATCATCCATTTTATGTTTCCTCCTTATATATGCTTTATTATTATAAATCTAATTATTTTTTACTATTTATTTTTTCAATTTTTAATTTTAAGTTTATTTTAATATTATTTTTTAATAAAACTTAATTTTTCAAATTATTAAATATATTAATCCACTTTATCATTTTTGTCAAGCGCTTTTTGTATATTCTAATTGCTGTATTTTCCCTCTTTTTCCTATTAATTCCTGTATTTCGACATTATCCTCTTTTATTTTTTTTATTGCTTTATAAAAGTCTTGTTCTCCTATTATAAAACTTTCATATAATTCTTCTAATTTAAATAAATTAGAGTTTTTAATATAATTATTTTTTAGCTTACACATTTTTAAAGAATTAATAAAAATTCCATTAAAGCTTTTCTCTATATCTAGATTATTGTTACTTATATTTATTATTATTGCATCTCGATTTAATTGATATTTCGAAAATTCATCATTATCAAAATCTAAATTAACAATTATTTTGGCTTTATTTATACTTTTTCTTTTATTATTTGAAATTACAATCATTATATCTTCTTTTTCATATAAAAAAACTTCTACTTTCTGAAATTTCTTTATATTGTGAGTTACTATATTTAAACATTTTATTTTTTTAGAAAGATATTCTATTAAGCATATATTAACACAATTATTATCATTTACTAGTACATGTACAACTTGATTTTCCATTTTTTCTTTTTGAATATTAGAAATATACTTTAACATTTCGATTAACATTATTTTTTCTAAATATTTTCCATTACAAACTATTATATGTTTATCTTTATATATATTTTTTATTTCTTCTAATTTATTTAACTTTTTAGATATTATCATATACTTAATATTATATGTATCTATAACATTTTTTATATTATCAATACATCTTTTATATAAGTATCTTTCCCAATTATTGTTTATATTATTTTTTATTATAATAGTACAAACTATTGTATTATTTTTATTTTTTTCTACTTTTACACTACTCTTCCACACATTTAGAATAAAATTCACATTTATATAGAGAGAAAGAATTTTATTGTATATCTTTTTTATTTTTTGATTTTTTATTTTATTATGCACACTTATCATCTTTTTATTATTCCAAAATTCCAATTTACTTGTATATTCTTTTAAATACATCTTTACACTTTTTTCTTTCATAAAAAATCACCCAAATATAATTTATTTTTAATTATATTTAAGTGATTTCATTTTTATTCATTATTTAATTTATTCATTATTTAATTTTTCGTTTATAACATTCCATATATTAGATTGTTCATAATCTTTAACCCAATAAGATGCTCCAGCTAAATTATATTTATCAATCAAATCTAATTTTTCTTTAATTGATTGTTCGTCTTCTATCCACATTTTATATGTTGCCCCATCTTTTTGATATTCTATATAATTTTGTTTTAATGTATCATCCCATTCTTTTGTAACACCTTCTGGGATTGATTTTTCTACATTTTTCATAGTTACAACAGAACTTGTTATTTTTCCATCTTCTTCTTTCCATAATCTTGTGTAAAAAGGTATTCCTAATACTAATTTTTCATTTGATACATATTCTGCTTTTTCTTCGTCTAATAATTTTTTTACATTTGCCTCTACCCAATCATAACCTGCAACAGTTCCTTCTTCATCAGAAGAAACTCCATGTTGGTCATATGCCATAAACATCATATAATCTGAAACATCTGATAATACTTTTCTATCAAAACATAAAGACCAATCTGGAGAACCGTCTGGCGCTGTAACATCAATAGATACTACTTTACCTAACTCCTTAATTCTAGGTGAAAGTTCTATCATAAATCTAGAAAATAAATCTCTATCTTCTTGTTTCATATATTCAAAATCAATATTTACTCCATCCAAATCATATTCTTTTACATATTCAACAATCTGATTTATTAATGATTGTCTTAATTTGTAATCTCTCATTATTTCAGATGTTGTTTCTTTCATTGAATTATTAGATACTACAGGCCATACTTTATATCCATTTGAATGTGCCCAATTTATATATTGTTTACCACTTTCTCCTACATTTTCCAATAAATTACCTTTTCCTAGTTTCTCTAAATAGAAAAATGTTGGTGATACAACATTAACACCTTCTATATTAGTTCCTGATCTATCTGGAGCTTGTCCGTATTCTGAAAAATACTCCCATACAAGGCTTACTTTTCCGTCTATTTGTTTATATTCTTTTTGTTCCTCTCTTGCTATTATTTTGTCAGAAATGGAATCTTCTTTTATATATCCTAATTTTCCCTCTTTTGTTCTTACTTTTATAAAGCCATTATTTATCTTAGTTTCACTTTTAGTTGAATTTGATGGTACTATATAAACTTCTTCTCCTTCATCTATCTCGTCTATAGTTTTTGAAAATATAGAATCTTTATATTTTACTTTATTTTTCTTTTTGCTGTTTGCTATTTCTAATTCTCGATTTAGAGAATCCAAAACAATTGTGTTAGATTCTTTAATATATGTTGATTTAACATTATAAACTTCCTCTAATTCTGAAAATGGAATATAATATTTTCCATCAATTTCTTTTACTTCCCCATTCATAGATGATGTTTTTCCATTAACAGTCTTTTCTTTCTGCCCTACAATCATTGTTGCTATTTTTGAATCTGATGATGTTATTATTTGATTATATTTTTCATCATAATATATGTATTCATCATAGAAATTTTTAATATCCTCTTTGCTTAAATATATAACACCATTATCATCTATAAATGCTTTTCCTTTTAAATTTTTACTTACATTACTATAATTTATAACTAAATTTAGGTCATTTGGTTCTACTATATAATTTGGTGCAATTTTTAAAACAAACACAGCTATCGCCATTATTACACATATTATAATAATATTTTTTATATAATTATTTTTCTTTTTTTCTTTCTTTTCTTCTATCATTTGCAAATTCTCCTTAAAAAAATCTTTTTTAACTATATCATAAAAAAATTTTTTAGTGAATACTTATATTAAATTTTATTAAAAATACTTAAAAATACTTGTTTTTTTATAAAAGTTATGATAAACTTATACTTAGTCAATTTTATTATGCATATAGGAGGTGCAATTAATTATGGCAAAATGTGAAATTTGTGAGAAATCATTATCTCATGGTAATAAAATTAGTATAGCTCGTTCACATGTAAGTAGAAGAGCTTCTAGAACATGGAGACCAAACTTAAGAACAATAAAAGCTGTTATAAATGGAGAAACAAAAAGAATTTCTGTATGTGCTAAATGCTTACGTTCTGGAAAAGTAAAAAGAGCTTAATTATAATTAAAAATAAAGAAAAGTAGGTTATTTCCCCTACTTTTTATTTTTTCTTATGTATTATTCTTTTATGCCAAATATTATTTTTACAAATCCTCTTAAAAATTTTGGCACTTTTTTTACTACTATTGTCATTTTACTTCACTCCTCTTTTTATTAACTTTTTAGCATGCAAGCCACATAAAACCTATTGCTACAACTGCTAAACCTATACAAAATAGCCATCCAGTTAATGGAAGTAATAAAACAAGTAGTATTCCTAATCCAAGTCCAATTAAACATACACCTAATGTCTTTTTTAATACACAAAACATAATATATTACCTCCCATTAATATATTATATTATCTTAATTCTGTAAATGTTACTTAAGTTTATCTTTTAGAAAGGATTTATATATGAATAAACAAGATTCAATAAGAATTATAAAAATATTAAAAGAATACTATCCAGATGCAAAATGTAGTTTGAACTTTTCTACACCTTTTGAACTATTAATTGCTGTTATGCTATCGGCACAATGTACAGATGAACGAATTAATAAAACGACTCCACTAATTTTTGAAAAGTACAATACTCCTGAAGACTTTGCCAATATAGATTTAACTTTATTAGAAAATTTGATACATCCTTGTGGATTTTATAAAAATAAAGCCAAAAACATCAAATCCACTGCTACTATATTATTAAATAACTATAATAGTATTGTTCCAAATAATATTGAAGATTTAATAGCTTTACCAGGAGTTGGCAGAAAAACGGCTAATGTAGTTATGCTTGAAGCTTTTAATATTCCTCAAGGAATTGCTGTAGATACACATGTAAAAAGACTTTCAAATAGATTAGGACTATCTAAAAACTCAGATCCATCAAAAATAGAATTAGATTTACTAAAAACCTTTCCAAAAGAATATTATAAAGATATAAATCATATTTTCATATATTTTGGTCGTGATATATGTACTGCAAGAAAACCAAAGTGTAATATTTGCCCAATAAATAAATTTTGTAAAAATTTTTCTAAAAATGAATAATTTAATCATTTCTATGTATACTAATTATTAGATTAGGAGCTTTTCTTCCTTCTAAAATTATCATAGAGGTGATTTATTTTGACGAATATAAACTGTTCTTCTGACTGTGTATATCAAAAAGATGGCAAGTGTTGTTATGAAAACATTTTAGCAAAAAAAATTACACCTTCTGCAGATTGTGCATATTATCTGTCAAAAAAGGTTCAATTTGAACGGGTCAAATTGAACCTTTAATTATCTTCTTCTATTATATCATCTATTACTATTTGCTCATTTTCATCTAATTTGTATTTTGGAAGCTCTGGTAGCTCCTCTAAATTTGTTATTCCAAACATTTTCAAAAAATTATTTGTAGTTGAATATATTGTTGGTCTTCCGTGGTGCATCTAACTTCCCAACATCTTGTATCAACTCATATTCTAATAGTTTATATATAGTTCCGTCCGAATTTACTCCTCTAATTGCTTCTATTTCTGCTCTTGTTATTTTAGGATTATATGCAATAATTGCTAAGACTTCTAATGCTGCTTGTGATAAATTAGGTTTACTTCTTTTATCAAAAATTGGATATATATAATCATAATTTTCTTTTTTAGTACATAATTGATAAGCATTGTTTGTTTTTACTATTTCTATTCCTCTTTTTTCTTCTTTATATTCATTTCTCATATCTTCTATTATATTCTCGATATCTTCAAAACTCATTTCTAAAGAAGACATGAATTCTTTTGTTTCTACTGGTCTTCCCGCTGAGAACATTATTGATTCTATGATTGATTTAGCTCTTTCTATTTTCATTATTTTACCTCTTTTCCCAAACTTATTATTACATGCATTTTTTATGATGTCAAGCAAGTTTTTACTAATCTATTCAATCTCTAAATATTAATAATATTATATTACTAAAATATTCGATTTCTAAAAATATTTTTATTTTAAAGTATTCTCTCTTGAATTATACTTTTGTTTATGCTAATATAATAAAAAATACTTAGTTAGGATGTGTTTCTTTATGTCTAATGAAAAAAATGAAAAGAAAAATAAAAAAATAAAAGTTGTATCTGGTAATGGTAAAATAGATATTTCACCAGTTTATAAACATTTACAAGTAGAAAAGCCAAAAATTCAAGAAAAGAAAAAAAATATTATAATTCCTGAAGAAAAAAAATAAAATACTAATTCACAAAATTTTTTACTAAAAAAAACGATATAATTAATATTATATCGTTTTTTATTTTAATTTTCTCATTCTCTCTTACATTGCTTCTTTATTTTCTTCTACTTTTTCGTTTTCATTATCTTCTTGATTTACCACTTCTAAACTTGATACAGATACTTCATATGCTATTTTTGTTTCTACAGTTCCATCTTCATATTTTTTCTCATAAGTTCTAGATTGAACTCTACCAATAACTTTTACTTCTGTTCCTACTGGCATATTTTCACAAAATCTAGCATTTCTTCCCCATGCTATACATGGTATATAATCTGATTTATTGTACGCTCTATTAACTGCAAGTAATATATCAGATATTTCTCTTCCAAATGGTGTTTGTCTGTATATTGGCTTTTTACATATGTAACCATTTAAAATTACTTCGTTTGAGATAAAGTCTTTACTTACTTGAAGTTCTTCATCTTGGTTTTCTACAAATTTAACTTCTTTAGCAAATACAGTTAATACTAATCTGTTTCTTTCATTTTCATAACTATTATATGATCTAAATTGACCTTCAACAATTATTTTTTTGTCGATTGTTAATTCATCAATAGTTAAAAGTCTTTCTGATACTGTAACTGGTATAACGTCTGCATTTCCACTTAAACGTGGTACACTCAAATCAAATATGTAAAACTTCTCTCCATAAATTTCATGACTAAATCTTTTGTCACTTGTTACCTTTCCCACTAAAACTATGTGGTTATTATCTGAATAATTTGTATTCAATTTATTTTCCTCCCCTTATTTGTTTATCCCATAGTATCTTATTCATAATGTTATCGTTTTAGAATATATTTCATAATTTATATTATACTCCACTTTTTTGGTTTTGTCTACATAAAAAGTTAATTTTTTGATTTTTTTTAATATTTTTCTATCTTCTTTCCCTCATAGCTCTAGAATTTCACATTATTTATGTCCTCATTATTATGGATTAATAGCAATGATATTAATAACATAATGTCATATACATCACTTTTTGCTTCTTTATTTAAGCTAATTTCTTGCTGCTCTACCTCACTTTTTTTACTTATAATATTTCTTTGAACACTTACCTGAATACTATCGTCTGTAACACTAGACATAGTAATTGTAGATTTTGAATTAAAACCATATGTTACTATATTTGATTTAATATCTTTTAATAAATCAATTATTGTTCCTATATCTTCATTTACAATGACATATTCTGATTTTGCAATTAATTTATTTAAAGAATCTTTATCTTCAAATTCTCTATTAACAATTATAGTTTCAAATTTTATATTTTTTATATTATCAATGCTATTTTCTCTGATAAAGATAATATGATATTTTTTTAAAACCGAATTATTATTTTGAATTTTTTTTATATAGTTTTCACTTTTTATATCTGTAACAATGCCAATAAAAATCATCATTTTTCTCCTTAATCATATATATTTATTATATCTACATATTTTTATTCTATTCATTTTTACTTTGTTTTTGTACTCCATTTGCATCAATTACATAATTATCTTTATATATTAATTCAGATACAGTTACTATTTTGTAACCTTTTTCTTGTATATTATGCAAAATCATTTCTAAACTATCTGCTGTATGTTTTGTTCCATTATGTGATAAAATAATACTTCCATTTGATAATTTTGAATCTAATCTTTTCCACATTTCTTCTCCTGTTATTCCTGTATAATCTAATGTATCTAAATTCCATTGTATTGTTTTATGATTCATATTATTGGATGCATTAATTACAGTATCATTATATTCTCCATATGGTCCTCTATAAAGATTTGTTTTATTTCCTGTAATTTTTTCTATTTTTTCACTACACAGTTTTATTTCTTCTACATTTTTATCTATATTTAATTGATTAACATGTGGATGAGTATTTGAATGATTTGCTATTTCGTGACCTCCATCATATATTTTTTTTACATATTCTGGATATTTATCTACCCAATCTCCAACCATAAAAAAGGTAATATGTACTTTATTTTTGGATAGAGTATCTAAAATACTATCTATATCGTCTGCATTCCATGCACAATTCATTGTTAATGCTACTTGTTTTTCATTAGTTTCTACACTATATATTGGTAACTGTTTACTACTTGCAGATGTTGCAATAATTTTATCTTTATTATTAATTATTGTAGATGCCATAAAAAATAATACTATAATTGTACTTACTGCAACTGCATATGAAAATATTTTTTCCTTATTAAAAACTATAAACATAAAAACCCCCTAAAATGATTTATTTAATTCTATGCTTATTTTATAAATTTTATGTTTTTTTATTATTTATCATTACATAAATTTCGGACATATTATTTATCATTTCTTCATTTTTCTGTAATATTGGACATTCTAATTGTATAAACTTGAAATATAAAGCATTTAGGAGGATTTTTTATGAAAGTAATTCGTATAAAAAAAAATAAACTACTCATTTTTAGTAGTATATTTCTAACATTTATAATTACATTTTGTACTTTTTCAACATCATTTGGAATGCAACATTATTATAAACTAGACTTTTCAACTTGTATTGTTACAGCCTCTAAGCTAAATGTACGTAGTGGACCTGGAACAGGATATAGTATTGTTGCAACTGTTAATAAAAACGACTATATTCGTGTTTTTGCCGGTGTTGGTGATTGGTATATTGTTCAAGTAGAAGGTGACTATGTTGGGGCAGTTAACAAAAAATATGTAAAACCAATATATCCTAATAACAATACTGGAAATAGTAATAATTCTAATAATAGTAGCTCTAATACAGGTTCCAATTCAAATACTACATCTTCTAACCTTTCTCAAGATGAAAAAGAAGTATTTGATTTAATTAACAAGCAAAGAACTAACAATGGGTTAAAAGCTTTAAACATAGATTCAGAAGTTCAAAAAGTCGCCAGAATAAAAGCACAAGACATGGTTAATAATAACTATTTTTCTCATACTTCTCCAACTTATGGTTCACCATTTGATATGCTAAAAAAATTTAGTGTATCTTATAAAACTGCTGGTGAAAATATTGCTGGAAATTCTAGTAATAGCGCTGCTGTAACTGCTTGGATGAATTCTTCTGGACATAAAGCAAATATTTTAAATAGTAGCTTTAACTATACTGGAATTGGTGTAGTTTCAAGCTCTAAATATGGAAAAATCTATGTACAAATGTTTATTGGTAAGTAATTTTATCTTTTACCTCTAATATATTTATTTACTCTCTTATTATATAAAAAACTCTTTATTAAAATTTTAATAAAGAGTTTTTGTTATTTATTTTTTATTAGTCATATTTTTTACTTAATTTTATTTTAGTTATATTTTTATTTTGTCTAGTTTAATTTATTTTTTATTTTAATAATTTTCTGCTTTAATTTCAAAGAATGCTTTTGGATGGTTACATACAGGACATACTTCTGGAGCTTCTTTTCCAATTACTATATGACCACAATTTCTACATTTCCATATTTTATCTCCATCTTTACTAAATACTAATCCATCTTTTACGTTTTCTAATAATTTTTTATATCTTGCTTCATGCTCTTTTTCTATTTTTCCTACTTCTTCAAATAAATATGCTATATGGTCAAAGCCTTCTTCTTTTGCTTCTTTTGCCATTTTTACATACATATCTGTCCATTCATAATTTTCTCCTTCAGCTGCTGCTTTTAAATTATCAAGTGTACTTCCTATTTCTCCACCATTTAATAATTTAAACCACATTTTTGCATGTTCTTTTTCATTATCTGCTGTTTCTTGAAAAATTGCTGCTATTTGCTCATATCCATCTTTTTTTGCTTTGCTTGCAAAATATGTATATTTATTTCTTGCTTGTGATTCTCCTGCAAAAGCCTCCATTAAATTTTTTTCTGTTTTTGTACCTTTTAAATCTTTCATATAATTTCCTCCACTTTCTTCTTTTATTTTCGGCTATATTATAATTAAATCATTTTTTTATTTTCATACCATAATTATAGCCATACCTTATCTATAAGGCATTTAGTCATTTGTATCATTTTTACATTCTTTACAATAACCAGTAAGTAAAATAATTGCATTTATATAATTTGCCTCTATTTTATTTCCTAACTTTTGTATATCATTATCTAACTTTATTTGCTGCTCTTTTTCTAAAAAAACATCTGAAACTTTTCCACAATTTAAACATTCAAAATGAATGTGTGGTTTTACATTTCCATCATATCTATCTATTCCATCCTTTGTTTTTATCTTTGCAATCTCTCCTTCTTTATATAAGTTTTGCAAATTTCTATATATTGTTGCTATTCCTAAATTTGGCATTTCTTTTTTTAAATCCCAAAATAAAGTTTCTGCAGTTGGATGATCTTTTCTAGATTTTAAAGAATTAAGAATAAGTTCTCTTTGTTTACTAAATTTTTTCATCTTCTTTCCTTTCTGATAATGATTATCATTATAATACAATAAACTTTCATATTTTTCAAGTATTTTTTAAAATTTTATTTATTTTTATTTTTTTGTATGTTAGAATTATTGTCATAGTAAAATGTATCTATAAGGAGAGGGATTTATATGGAACTTAATAAATGTACAAGATGTGGCTGTTTTTATGTTTCTAGCAATGATGTTTGCCCTACATGTGAACAAAAAGATGTTGCAGAAATTGATAAATTAAAAAATTTTTTAGAAGACTCTGAATTTTCATCTATCGATGATATTTCTTATCAAACTGGAATAACAGTGAAGAATTTAAATAGATTTTTAAAACTAAATGATTTCAAAAAGTTAAAAAATTTATAATAGAAAAATAAAAAATAGCTATATTTTTCTATTATTACAAATAAAAAAATAAAAGACGATTTTTATAAAAAATAAAATCGCCTTTTATTTTTTAAGATATTATTCCTAAAATGCTTTTTTCTTTTTCTACCACTTCATTTGATAGTTCATAACATTTTTTTATTTTTTCAATAGTTTCATTTCCTAATGCTAAATCATTTGCATATATATATGCAAATTCTTCATCCAAATTAATTTTATCTCCAATCTTTTTCTTTACAACTATTCCTACATCATGATCTATTTTATCATCTTTTTTTACTCTTCCTGCACCTAACATACATGATATATTTCCTAATTTTTCTACATCTATTTCTTTTACATATCCTTCTTTATCTGCTGGAACTGGTATTTTATATTTAGCAAGTTTAAATTTTTCTACGTTTTTAATATACTCTATATCTCCACCTTGATTTTTCACCAACTCAATAAATTTATTATAAGCTTTTTTATTATTTATATTTTCTAGCATATTCTTTTTATTAATCTCTATATTGTTTCCTTTTCCTGCTAATTTTATCATATATGCTCCAAGTTCTAATACTACATCTTTAACATCTTCATCCATGTTTCCATTTAGAGCTTCTATAGCTTCTATCACTTCTAAAGTATTTCCTATTGAATGTCCTATTGGTTCATTCATATTTGTTAATATGCATACTGTTTCTTTGTTTGCTAATTTTCCTATTCTTATCATCATTTTAGCAAGTTCTTCTGCTTTTTCTATAGTTTTCATAAAAGCTCCACTACCTACAGTTACTTCTAATACAATTTTATTGGCTCCTGATGCTATTTTTTTACTCATTATACTAGATGCTATTAATGGAATATTATCTACACATGCTATTGTATCTCTTAGTGCATAAAGTTTTTTATCTGCTGGTGCTAGATTTAATGTTTGACCAATTAAACTAATGCCTATGTTTTCTACATTTTTTATAAACTCATCTATTTTTATATTAGTTTTATATCCTGGTATAGATTCTAATTTATCTATTGTTCCTCCTGTAAATCCGAAGCCCTCTTCCAGACATCTTTGCAACTGGTACCCCTAGAGATGCTACTATTGGCATTAATATTAATGTAATTTTGTCTCCAACTCCTCCTGTACTATGTTTATCCACTACATTTTCTCCTAATGTAGATAAATCTAATACTTCCCCAGAATATGCCATTGCTAATGTAAGGTCTTTTATTTCTTCATCTGTCATTCCATTTATATATATAGCCATCACTAAAGCTGCTGCTTGATAATCTGTTACTATTTCTTTTATGTATGAATTTATAAAGTATTCAATTTCTTCTTTGGTTAATTCTTTCTTATCCCTTTTCTTTGCAATTATTTCTAATATATTCAAAAATACTCCTCCTAAAAAACAATTCTAATTTTTAAATAAATTTCTTCACAAAACTTAGTCTATGTAATGGACAAATGCCATTTTCTTTTATTGCTGCAATATGTGCTGCAGTACCATAGCCTTTATGTTTTGCAAATCCATATTGTGGATATACTTCATCCCACTGGCGCATTATTCTATCTCTTGTTACTTTTGCTATTATAGACGCTGCTGCAATAGAATAACTTTTAGCATCTCCCTTTATAATAGAATTATATGGAATTCCACATGTATCTATTTTAGTTAGTGCATCTACTAATATTATGTCTGGTTTTACTTTTAATTCTTTTATTGATGTTGTTAATCCATGCTTTGTTGCATTTAAAATATTAATTCTATCTATTTCATTTTGATCTATTATTGCAACCCCATAACTAATAGCCTCTTTTGTAATTTCCTCATATAATTTTTCTCTTTTCTTTTCAGAAACTTTTTTAGAATCATTTACTCCCTCAATCATAGAATCTTTTGGCATAATTACACTTGCAACTACTACCGGACCTGCTAAAGGTCCTCTTCCAGCTTCATCTATACCACAAATATATTCTACTCCTTTTTCATATAAGTCTTCTTCAATTTTTCTAATTTCTTGTAATCTTAATAATTCTTTTTCTTTCATATATATTCTTCTTTCTTTTTTTGTATTTTTTCTAACAACTTATACTATGTATTTATTTAATATCTAGTAAGTTAATTTTTCTTGTTTTACACTTATTAATATATATTCAATTAATTTTATTTTAGCATCTATTATCATACGTTCATTTAAATTTTATTTTTACTACATATATATTTATTTTATAATGTTTTTACTAAAATTAAGACTTCTAAATTTCTAATTAATCTTATATATTGTATTTTAAAACTTTATTTTATCTATTTTTTCATATTATATATATACTTATTATTTTTTTCAAGTATAAAAAAATAGACATTTCATTTTAACAAAAATCTTATATATTAACAAAATATTCTGAATTGTTTTTTATTTTTTACATTCTTTTCACTAAATTTTCACAAAAATATTGTATTATATTACCTAAATAGGATATATTATTAATAATAATTTATGGAGGTATTTTATGGAAAATAATGAATCAAACAATAATGAACAAAAAAACAACAATATTCAACCAGTAAGTACATACACTGCTATTAATTCTCATAAGGAAAAAGCAAAGGTAGGATTTGGAAAAAGTGTCCTAATGCCATTTGTATGTGGTGCTTTAGGTACTGTTATAGTAATTGGAACCTGCTTTGGAGTTCCTACTATAAGAGAAAAAATATTTACAAATAATTCTAATAATAATCAAGAAACTACTGTAGCAAATACAGTTACACAAGAACCTCAAACTCAATCTGGTAATGACAATTTAGTTTCACTTAGTAATTACTCTGAAACAGGTGTTAATGTAGCAAATAAAGTAAGACCTTCTATCGTTGGAATCACAGTTGAATATTCTGTAAATTCTATTTTCTACAGAAATTACACAACAAATAGTACTGCCAAAGCAGAAGGCTCTGGAATTATAATTAGTGAAGATGGATATATATTAACAAACAATCATATTGTTAATACATCATCTAGTTCATCATATTATGAAGTAGGAAAAGCAAATAAAGTTACAGTTTACTTATATAATGATGAAACAGCATATGATGCTGAAATTATAGGAACAGATGAACAAACAGATTTAGCTGTTATTAAAATAGATAAAACAGGTCTTACAGCCGCTGAGCTTGGCGATTCTGATTCTGTTCAAGTAGGTGAATTTTCTATGGCAATTGGTAACCCTCTTGGTATGCAAAGTAGTGTTACAGCAGGAATGATTAGTGCTGTAAATAGAGAAGTTACAGATTCAGATGGAAAAACTTATAAATTAATTCAAACCGATGCTGCTATAAACTCTGGTAACAGTGGTGGTGCATTAGTTAATAGTAAAGGACAAGTTATTGGTGTAAATACTTTAAAACTTTCTGGAACTGGAATTGAAGGAATGGGATTTGCAATTCCAATTAACTCAACAAAAGAAATTTACTCACAACTAATTCAATATAACAAAGTAAAAAGACCTTATATTGGAATAACTGGTAGAGATCTTGATGAACAAACTGCAAAAGCAAATAATTTAGTTACTGGTGTTTATGTTCAATCTGTAGAAGATTTTTCAAGTGCACAAAAAGCTGATATTAGAAACGGAGATGTTATTATAGAAGCTGATGGACAAAAAATCACAACAATGAATGAACTAAATGATTTAAAAAATAAACATAGTATTGGTGATGAAATGAAATTAAAAGTTTATAGAAATGGTTCAGAAAAAGAAATAACAGTTACTTTAGGTGAACAACCTTAACCTATAAAATAGAAATAAAAAAGAAATTTAAAATCTAAAATATAGCATATTTCAAAACAACCTTTATATCATATAAAAAAAAGTATAAGAAAATAAAAATTCTTATACTTTTTTATTTGTTTTATAATTAGCCCCAAATATATTGTTATAAATATTTTTTTAATAAAAAGTTACATTTTTCTTATTCATCACATTTAGTTCACAAAAAGAACAAAAAAGGATGTTATATTATTATCATAGTTAGTAACACTTACTCCAGTTACTAACAAAATAAGAAAAACATCCCCTTTTATTTTTAAACGACTACTTATTAAAAAGTAGTCGTTTACCTTTTTATTTATATACATATTTTTGTGGATTTATTTGACTATCATTTTGTCTTATTTCAAAATGTAAATGGTTTCCTGTTGAACGCCCTGTTGATCCTACAGCTGCTATACTATCTCCTGCAGATACTGTTTGACCTTTTTTTACATATATCTTACTACAATGTCCATAATATGTCTCAATTCCATTTCCATGTGAAATTATTACTAAGTTACCATACCCACCAGAATTGTAAGTTGCATAAGTAACTTTTCCATCTGCTGCTGCATATATTGTAGTACCATTAGGTGCCCCAATATCTATACCTTTATGTGCATTTTTTCTTATACTTTCTTTACTACCAAATCTTGATGTTATTGTTCCTGTTACTGGTTTCACACTAAAATTAACACCGTTTAATATATTTCCACTACCATTACTATTAGTCTTATTTTCTTGTGTTTTAGTACTTTCTTCTTTTGCTGTACTTTTTTTAGAGTCATTTAAAGTATTATTAATACTAGTTTCTGCCTCTGCTACTTGTACTGTATTTAATTCTTCTAAATTAGTTGTATATACTTCTGTTATACCTAATTTAACATCGCTATTTTGTTTTTCTTCTTTAATTTTTGCTACTACTTGTTCTGCTTCTTCCATTGTATTTACATATGTTTTATTTTCACCATTTAAAGTAATAGCATATTTTTTATATGTTGTTTCTGTTGCATTTGCAATTTTATCTAAAATTTCTTGTTCATTTGTATCGTCTGATTTATTTATTAATTTAAATTCATAAGTAGGTATACTATCTAGAGTTATATAAGCTACGTCTGTTTCGTTTGATGTTAATATGTCTTCTTCTATAACTTTTTCAAAACTATTTTTATTAGTTATATATCCAACTTCTTCTCCAAAAAAAGTAACTTTATAAACTGGTTTATATTTTAAAAGTACAATACTTATTATAATAGCCGCTGCTATTAATAATAAAGTTACTAATTTAAAAGATCTTTTAAAATAATATAATATCTTACTTCTTAAAATAAACTTCACTCTCCTTTTTATATAAGCAACTTTTGTTATTATACTACATATTTTTAGCAAATTCAAATTTAATATACCAAAATTTATTTAGCTTGCTACTTAAAATTTTCAGTTTATATATATTTTTTTATCTTTTTTATTATTTGCTTTGCTTTTTCTCTTTTTTACTTTTATTTTCATCCACTATTATATTTTTGTTTTTAAATTATATCTCTTATCCATATTTCTTCTTTTTTTTCATTTAAAAATCTTATATTTGGAAATGTCTTAACCATTTTTTCATTCGAAAATATATTTTCTTCTATTTTATAAAAAATTGTATTATCATTTTTTATTTCATTTTTATAATAAATATTTATAGCTCTTTTTTTATATGAACTTATTGCCCAAATTGTAGAAATTACATCTAAAGTTAAAAATATTATCAATGTTTTTTCTACTATCCCTCTATATTTAAAATTTATACTATTAATACATTTATCTATTAACGGTTTTACATATAATATTAATACTACAGATAAAACAGCCCAAAATATAGTATATACTAAACAAATTCTTCCATTTAAATGAAACTGAGTATATGAATAATCCCAAAATCTTGTTGAATATATAGATTCTAGTACATAACTCATTATATATTCTATTGTATCTCCTATTATCCCACCATATATAAACAATTTTATTTTGTTATTTTTAAATTTGTTAAGTAATATTATAAGAAAAGTAGCTCCTACTCCATATACAGGACAAAAAGGCCCCCATATTAACCCTTTTCTGCTTTCTAACACACCTGTTGTTATAAAACAGTATATAGTTTCTATAATAAGTCCAATTACACTAAATATGGTAAAATACCATAATACTTGATGAATATTTACTCTTTCTTTTGTTCCCATTTAAGTTCTCCTACTTTTATTTTATATAATTAATCATTTATTACTACGTGTAATATTCTTTTTAAATTATATATAACTTTCAAAAAAAAGTCTATCAAATTTCATTAAATTATATTTTAAAATTCTGGTTCTATTGCTTTTATAGATTTAGTAAATCCATTCTCTCTAAATGTATAATTATATATACCTGATATTTCATCAAAAGCTTGTACAATTCCAATATAATCATTATATTTATTTTGTGATTTCTTTATTGCAACTTCTAACTGTTTTGGTATTTTATGAAACATAACATTTCCGCTATCCCATTTTTCTTCTTCTTCAGTTCCTTCATTAATACAAATTTGTGCCTCTTTTTCATTATTCACAGATATTGTAATTTTTTTTGATGGATCTCCTGTTGCCAAACTTATTTCACCTGTTACTATTTTTTCATACCATGTAGGAATAACTTCTTTATATTCTTCTATTCCTACTTCTGCATATCCTAATTGTAAATCTTCATTTGCAGTTCTTTTTTCTATTTCTTTTAATCTTCTATATTCACTTATTTGCTCTCCTAAGCTTTCTAATTGCATGACATCTTCGGGTGTTAAGTTATAAATATTTCTATAAGTTTCATTGTTTAATTCAGATATCAATTTTTCATTATTAGCATATTGTGCAATATCTTTTAAAGATTCTTTATAATTTTCTATTCTATTTACTATAAATTGATATGTTAAAATAGAACCAATTGCAATCATTACATTTTTTATACGTCTATTTCTTTTTCTTATTCTCTTTTTTTCTAGAGCTTTCTTTTCTTGCTCTTTTCTTTTTTCTTCTTCTTCATCTATTTCTTTATTTTCTTTTTCTTCTTCCGCTGTTTTTTCCATTTCATCAAAATTTTCTTCTGACATATTTTTTCTCCTTTTACAACATTATGTATACTATAATACTATATTTTTACTGTTTTGTCAAATTATGAGCCTCTCTTCTAAAGTTAAAACCTTTATTTTTAGTTAAACTTTTATACTCTTTCCATCTATTTATAATATTAACTATGACTCTAACAAAATCTAGTTTATACATAAAAAAAGCAAAGTTACATTTTTCTCACATTTTCTATAAACTTTTGTTTAATAGTTTTACAATGTGATTTATTGTAACCTGCTTTCTCATACATCTCATATTTACATTATAACAATAATATTATATATTCCACAAGTATTACTTAATCTTAATTTTTTATCTTCTATTTCTTTATCATTTACTATAAATTTACTAACTCCATTTGTTTTTCCGTTTGGATTTTCTACTTTTATATTATAAATACTATTGTTATTTTTATATTTTAAATTATACTCCTTCCACTCACTTGGAATACTTGGTTTTAAACTTAAAAATCCATTTTCTATTCTTAGTCCTAATATATATTTAATCCCTGCTACATACATCCAACTACTAGAACCCGTGTACCATGTCCACCCACCTCTTCCTGCTAAATTAGATTCTCCATATATATCTGCTGCAATTACATATGGTTCTACTTTATATTTATTAGCAGCTTCTTTTGTTCTTGCATGTTCTATTGGATTTATCATTTTAAAATACTCTAAAGCTTTTTCTCCAAATCCTAAAATACTTTCAGCAATTATTGCCCAACAACTACTATGTGTGTATTGACCACCATTTTCTCTTGTTCCTGGCACATATGCTTTTATATATCCTGGTTCCAATTTACTCTTATCAAAAGGAGGATCTAAAAGCTTAATTATTCCATTTTCTTTATCTACTAAATGATTTTCTAAACTTTCTAATGAGATATATTTTTTATCATTATCTCCTGCTCCTGATATTGTTGCCCAACTTTGTGCAATACTATCTATTCTACACTCTTCATTTTGCAAGCTTCCTAAAACATCTCCATTATCCATAAAAGCTCTTTTATACCATCTTCCGTCCCATCCTTTTGTATTTAGTGCTTTTTTTAACTTATTCATTATCTCTTTATATTTTTTAACTTTTCCAAAATCAGACTTATATTCGCATATTGGTATAAATTCGTCTAATACTTTATACATAAAAAATCCGTAGCCAAACACTTTCTCCTTTTCCTTTATTTCCAACTGTACTAAACCCATCGTTCCAATCTCCGCTTCCTATCTTAGGTAGTCCATTTTCACCAAATCTAAATGAATATTCTATAGCTTTTATACAATGCTTGTATATATTATCTTCTACATCTGAATCTTCATATTTGTCATAACATTCGTCCACACCTTCATCTAACATTTTTCCTTTTTTATATTTAGTTACTATATCTAATATAGAATAATCTCCTGTAAAGCTTATATAGTCTGATGTAACAAATGGAAGCCATAATAAATCATCTGAAAATTTTGTTCTTATTCCTCTATTTGTATCTTCATGCCACCAATGTTCTACATCTCCTTCTATAAATTGATGATTTGCATGTTTTATTATTTGTTTTTTGGTTATTTCTGGATCAAAATATTTAATAGAAATAACATCTTGCAACTGATCTCTAAAACCATATGCTCCACCTGATTGATAAAACCCTGTCTTTCCCCATAATCTACTACATAATGTTTGATAAATTGCCCATCCATTTAATAATATATTAGTTGATTCCAATTCTGTTGTTATTTGAAGTCTTCCTAATAAATCTTCCCAATATTTTTTTACCTTTATAAGTTCTTCATTACATTGATTTATTTTCATATATTTATACGCTTTATCTTGGCATTCAAGACATGTATTTTCTTCGCCTAATAGTAAACACACATCTTTACTTTCGAAGGCTTCTAATTCTATTTTTAATTCAATCGCTATTATAGAATTATTTCCTAATTTTGATTCTCCATTTAATTCTATTGCATTTAATCCTTCTGGATTTCCTAGATATCCTTTTCCTAAGAAGAAATTTTTATCACATGTATATGATGATATCTTTTCATTACTTGCAAGATATACCGTTTTGTCAAAATCTAAATTAGCTAAATTTTTTGCACAAACTATATTAGAATTTTGTTTAAATTCTAATTCTATATATTCATTTGATTTTAATTCATCTTCTCCTAAAACTGGTTTTATATAATAAACAATTTTTAAATTTCTTTTTCTTGGTAATGTATTTTTCAAGTTTAATATATTTACTTTTATACTATCCTCTCTTGGAACAAAAACTGTTAAATTTTGAATTATATTATTACTTGTATGCAAATATTTAGCATATCCAAATCCATAAGTTATATAGTAATCATTTTTATCTGGCATAGGATTCAATCCGAATAGACCATTTATTTTTACTTTCCAAATCCTCCATAAAAATAACTTCTGATGGAATGTCTAATACACTATTATTAGACCATGCCGTTATTCTATTTAGTCTACTATTTTTACTCCATGTATAACCACCTAAACTATCTGTAACTAATGTTCCAAATTTTTCATTACATAAAACATGACTCCAAACACTTGGTAATCTATTATCATTTCTTACTTTTATTAAATATTCCTTTCCGTCACCGTGAAAATCCTCCATATTCATTATAATATTTTAAATCTTGCATATTTATAGTATCCTTTTTTTCATTTTCCTCTTCTACTACAGTTGGATTTTTGGGCTCATAACTTGCTGTTTTTAAATTTTCTAGATATTCTTCTTCCAAATCTTCTAATTGTGATTTTAAATTTCCTTTATGACTATCTAGTACTAATTTTGCTCTCACTTCTAAAAATTTTATTTCTTCTTTACTTAAATTATTTAATATAAATATTCCTCCATTTTGATTTTGTAAATATCCAATACCTTTGTTAAATAATATCTTTTCTATTTCATCTTTTACGTAATTTTCATATGAACTCTCTTCTTCATTTATTATTATTAAATCTATATTGATATTTTTAGTTTTATAATATTCATAAGCCTTTATTATATCTTCAACTACTGTTACATCATTTACATCTCCTACTTTTACTAACAAAATCGGTATATCACCAGATATCCCATACTTCCACAAATCATAAACGCTATACTTTTCATTCATATTAGTTTCTATTTTTACTTTTGAAATTGGACAATTATATATTAAATATGAAAGCATCCTTTGATATATATCTATTTGTTTACCTTTTAATCCTAAATATCTGTTTTCCGCTTCTACCCTAGCTTTTGATAATTTAAAAGTTCTTTTTATATTTTCTTCATTTCTAAATTTTTCTATTCTTTCTAAAACAATATTTTTATCTTCATTTATTGTTATTATTAAATTAATTGTTTTTGATTCTCCTGATTTTATTTTTACAGTTTTTCTTAAAGCTACTATAGGATCAATTGTTAATCTAATTTTATTTGTAAATGGAGTTGAATTTTTTACTAATGTTGGTATTGATAAATTTCCTCTCCCATTAAATTTTTCTTTATCTATTTCATATTCTAAATCACCAATCATTTCATCTTCTGAATATAAATTTACTCCTAAAAATATATCTTTTTTACTTTTATCTCTTTGTTTTCTTTTTACTACAATTGTTCCTGTTTCTTGTATATATTCATATGTTAAAAACAAATTATTAAAAGCTAAATGTGAATAATCTTGCTCTTCATTAGAAATAACAGGCTCTAGATAACTAGTTATTTCTAATATCTCTTCTTCATTGCCATAATTTTTTAGTTCCAATTTTCTTATTTCTACTGGTTCTTTTGGAGAAATACATACTTCTTCTTTTGTTTCTATACTACCATCTAATCTAGTTATTTTATCTTTATCTTGTGTAAATTTTATTTGATATTTATCTGGAATATTAAGATATGCCTGATAATTTCCTGTCCATATTTTTTTTGTTTTAATATTTTTTATAAAAAAGAATATTCCTTGTGCAATATCACTAGTTTTCTTATACCTATTTATTAAAATATCTTTATACTTACTATATCCTTCTCCTTTTTGATTCATAACTATTGTATAATTATCATTTGAAATCACATTTGATATAGGCAGTTTTTCATTTACTTTTTGGTATATTCTTTCTGTATATACTTCATCTGCTGTATATTTTATTTTTTGTATTTTTTCTTTTTTCTCTTTTGTAATAATAACATTTTCTGGCATTCTTTCTTCTAATAATATAGAAATAGATTGCATTTCCGGATTTTGCATAAATCTTTTTTGAATTATTTTATCTTTCACCAAATTGTTAATTGATATTAATATTAAACCTTGATGGTGTGCCATATATGTCTTTACAGGTTCATACTTTTTATTTTTTTCTAGCCTTCCTGGTGTGTAATCTATTGATTCGTAAAATCCATATTTTTGATACATTCCTTGATTTTCTAAAACTTTTAAATTAGCAATTACTTCTTTTGGATCTTCTGCAATCCAAAGAATACTTCCATAACTAGAAACTACAAGTTCTTCTTCTAAACCTCTTTTTAAACCGTAACCATGGTATTCCAAAAGCTTTATATTGATAATTATTAGATAAATCTTTCAAATTAAAAGCTGATTCTGATATTCCCCAAGGAATATTTAATTTTTTAGTATATTCTTTTTGGCTCATTATCATAAATTTACACGATTCGTCTAATAAACTTGAAGGAAGTTTTGGAATATTTATATTTGGCATTAAATATTCAAAAGCTGTTCCAGACCATGATATTAACCCTTTGTATTTGTTTAATATTGTAAGAGTTCTACTTAAATTATACCAATGTTTCGGAGGTATATCTTTTTTTGCTATTGCTACTAAACTTGCTTGTCTTGCTTCTGACGCTAACAAATCATAATAAGATTCTGTTAATTTATTTTCTTCTACATTAAATCCTATAGAAAATAGCCTATTTTTTTCGTCATATAATTTTCTAAAATCTGAATCATTTATTATTTTATCTATTTCATTAATAATATTTTTATACTTCTCTTTATTTTCTAACTGATTGTAAAATTGTTTTACTACATATAAATATCCTATAAAATTTCCACTATCTACTGATGAAACATATCTTGGAGTTAATGGCTTTAAGTTTGTAATATTATACCAATTATATAAATGGCCATTCCATTTAGGTAATGCGATTATTGTATTTATCATTTTTTCCAATAAATTTAATGTTTCTTCTAATGTTTCATATTCTAAATCATAAGAAGAAATAACTGCAAGTAGTCCAAGTCCTATATTAGTTGGTGATGTTCTTAATGCTATTTTTTCCTTTCTTTCTTCTTGATAATTGTCAGGTGGTAAAAAATTTCCCTTTTCATTTATGTTTTCTTTAAAAAATTTCCATGTTTTTTCTCCTATTTCCAATATATATTTTTTTTCATCCTCATTTAGTCTTTCGAATTTATTTTCTTCTTTATTTTCTTTACTTATTTTCCACATAATTATTGGAGATAAAATCCATAATAAAGAAATTGTAAATATAAAAATACTAACTACTTTAGTTTTATACATAAATAAAATAGTAAATCCTAAAACTCCTGCAATCACATTTATTGCCATAGATTTGTAATATGATTTCAAATCTTTTTTTGCCATTTTTTCTGCTTCTTCTGATGTAGTCCATTCTAATAAATTTTTCTTTGATTTTGTCATTCTATATATAGACTTAATTCCTGCATTTAGTGACATATATGCTTTATCTGGAAGAACTGCTATATTTATTATTCCTCTTAAAAAACTACCTTTTAATCCTGTAATTACTTTTGTAAATGTATTTTGCTTCTTTTCTCCATCTTTTTTAAATATAATTTTATTTATTATATCTATAATAGTTGGAATTACTGCAGATATTACTAAAATTGTCATTATTGGCCAAATTTTTATTTTATATATTTTACCTATTACTATTAAAATTATTATAGATATCAAAGTAAAACTCTCTGTTAGACTTCTTAAAATATTATCTAATATCTTATACTTTGATATTAAATTTAAAGGATTTTTCTTTATTTTTCCTTCTTTATTTCTAATTTTATGTTTTAACCAATAAAGAATCTGATAATCTCCTCTTATCCATCTATGAAGCCTTGTTTTAAAACTATTATAACTAGTTGGATATCCGATCCATTAATAAAATATCTGAAACAAGACCACATCTTAAATATGAGCCCTCTAATAAGTCATGGCTTAGTACTGTATTTTCTGGAATTTCATTATTCAAACAAGTATAAAAAACATTTACATCATATATACCTTTTCCTGTAAATATTCCTTCTCCAAAATTATCTTGATAAATATCAGATATTGCATTTGTATATGAATCAGTTCCACCCATACCTGCAAAAATTTGAGTAAATAAACTTTTTCTACTTGCAACAAGTCCGAATTCCTACTCTTGGTTGCATTATAGCATGACCATCTATAACTGCATCTTTACTTTTATTTAATACTGGTAAATTTAGTATATGTGCCATTGCTCCTATTAATTCTATTCCAGAATTTAAAACCAAATCTGTATCTGCATCTAATGTTATTACATATCTTATTTTAGGAATCCTTTTATCATTTTGTTTTAGATATTCTTCGATTGTATTTATTCTAAATGGATCTTTTGTTTTTCCTAATATATATTCATTAAATTGATTTATAAAACCCCTTTTTCTTTCCCATCCTAAATATTTTCTTTCGCTTTTATTCCATACTCTCTTTCTATATATAAAATTAAATTTAGGAAATTTTTGATCCATGTATTTTTCATTTAAATATTTTGTCATATTCAATCCTGAATTTATAACCTCTTCATCAAATTTTTCCTTTTCATTATTGCTGCTACTTGCATCCCCTAAAAGTGCAAAATACAAATTTTCACTTTTATTTGCTAAATAGTACACTTCTAATTTCTTCATTAGTTCTTCCGTTTTATCTCTTGATTTTAGTATTGTTGGTATTATAACTATTGTAGAATCTTCTTCTGGTATTCCACCAGAAAAATCTAACTTAGGAATCATTTTGGGTTTTATCATTTTGCTAAGAATATACTGGATAATTTGAACCACTATTGTTTGAACTGGAACACTAATAAAAAGTCCAAGTATAATACTAAAAAATATATTATTAATTTCTTTATTTACATATATTATAATTTCCAATGTAATTAAAATACTAATTACCAAAATAGTGCTTACATACAACTTTGCTTTAGTCTTATTACTCATAAAACTAACTTTTTTATTTATTAAATTTGATAATAATTCTTCTTTTCCCTTATCTATCAAATAATATCCTATATGAGATTTTTTTAAATTTAAAATTTCATTTTTCTTATTTTTTATATTTTGTTTTTCACTTTTTATTATACTTTCATTTTCTTGCTTCATACTTCTTATTTCTTTTTCATTATTTTTGGCTAATTCCAAACACTTTTTAGCTATATAAATTTCTGAAATTTTTGTTTTTTTAGAAAATTCTTTTATTTTATTTCTATAATAAATTTTTGTTTTATAATCCATTTTTTCATAAACATTTGCTGGATCTTGTTTTAAAATTTCTTCTACTCCATTTATTTTTTCAAAAATTTCTAAAAAATTAGTTCTAAGTAATGTATTAATACTTGTTATTGAATTTCCCATAGAAACTTTTTTTACTGCTATATCGAAATGCTCTTTTTTTATTACTTCTTCTATATTAGTTCCCATCATTTCAACTTGTTCTTCTAAAATTTTCAGAAAACTGTATGATTGTTTTCCATAACTTTTAAGTCTATATGACATATACTCAATAAAAGGATATTTCATCTCTCCATATCCTAAAATCTTTGTTTTATAACTTGGTAAATTCTTATATTTCAATTTTTCTGTTTCTTTATTTTCCACTAATCTTTCTATTATATTTTCTACTTTATATTTTTGTAATTGTGATGAATATATCTTTTCACATAAAGTTCTTATATTTTCTATTATTGCTATTTGTAAAAATAAGCCTATATTCCATATTTCATCCATACTTAAAGTATTTTTAGTTTGATATGCTTTTAATAAATTGCTTAGTGTATCTTGGTCTATTTTAGCATCTGTATATGCAATAATTTCAGCTGCCAATACATATACTCTAGCAAAACCTTTGTAATTTCCATTTGCTAGTCCTAAAAAATTAATATATTTTTTTAAGCTTAAATCTTTTACTATCATTTTTACTGTTTTTTCTATAATATAAAAGTTATCTAAAATCCATTCTCCTGCTGGATGAATTGATATCTTATTTTTTAAGTTTTCATTTAATAAAGTATATACCATACTTATAAATTCATAATTTTCTTTTACTCTTGGAATTGGATAAGTATTTTTATCAGATCTATTTGTTAAAATGTGGTCGGATGCAATCTTTTGTAAATAATTTTCTAATTGATTTTTGTCTAAAACTGCACCATTTATATTTAAAATTTTATATTTTTTCAAATTTTCCACTCCTCGTTTTTATGTTTTACACATATTTTCTCCAAGAGTGGAAATTTTATACTATTAGGAAATAAAATTTACTAATATAAAAAAAGTAGATAAGTTATAAAAAACTTATCTACTCTATCTTTTGTTAAACTGTTAAAATTTATTTTATAAAAAATAATACAAAGAATTGCTAGATTCTTTTATTTGTTCTTTTAAAGTATAAAAAAAATAGCTTAGTAAATAGCAAAAAATCTAGAAATTATTAACTTTACTTAAATAATTTCTAGATTTTAATAATATTTAACCTTACATTCCAAGTAATTTTACTTCTACTTCTACCATCTTATATTTTCCTGTATCTTCATCAACTTTAAACTCTACTAGAGTTTTATTTAAAGTTTCCTCATTTTGTCTTAAATCTGTAGTAAAATATAATTTAATTTTTGGAATTTCTACTTTTTTTATTACAATTTCCTTAAATGTTTCTGCTATATGTCTATCATCTTCACAGATTATAATTAGTTGAGGAATATTCTTAAATCCAGAGTCATTTGGTACAAAATTCTCATAAAAATCTTCATATAATTTCATTTTATCTATAAGCTTTTTCTTCCAATCTTCTTCTCTTCTTATTACTTCAAATATAAAATCTATTGATTTTCCATTTTTAGTTAGTTTTATACTTCCTCCTGTCGCTTTAAATACTTTACCTAATTTTTTAGCAGTAAGACTTGGTTTTGGTATATAGCTTTCAAACGCTTTAACTTTTCTTAAATATGCAATAATTGTTTGATTTCCTGCTAGTCTCTTTTTTATCATAGCAACAGGTTTAGTATTATCTGTTGGTTGCCATTTACATTCTTCACCTCTTGAATTTAGTAAATATTTTCCCATTTTTTCTAAACAATATACACGATAAATTCCTTTTCCTTCATCTGAATTAAAATAATATCTAGTTAATATTTTAGACTTTACTAATTGTTCTAGTTTATTATTTAATTTATCTTGTGATTTTATTTCTATACCTTTCCATTCTAATAATTGGTATAATTGTCTTGATGTAATAAATTCAAATTCATTAACTAAGTTTAATATTACAAAATGAATATCTGTAATATGTCCTATATTTATCTTATGTATAATTTGATTCATGGAAACATATCCATCTTTTCCATCAAAAACTTTTATTTCTCCTTCTCTAATTGCAAAAGGAGATACAGTAGCTTTAATTTGATTATCTTCTACCATATTTAACAACCTCCATTATTTAAATTTCACACAAATAATAACTTAACTTTTTTCTTCTCTGGTATTATTTTTTTTATATATACACTTACCTTTTCACCATACTCTATTCCATCTTTATATTCTGCAAGACCAACAAGATTTGGTTTTAATTCTACAAAAATGCCATTTTTAGATTTCTCAACTTCTCTTGCTATTCCCACTACAGTTGTTCCTTCTTCAAAGTCCTTTATGTTATCTTCCCATGTTCCCAAAAGTTCTTTATATGTTAATATAACACGCTCTTGTTTATAATCTATAGATTTTATCATAACATTTATTTTTTCACCTATAGATAATCTTTCTAATGGTGTTTTTATTCTAGCAATAGATATATCTTCAATATGTAAAAGACCTACTATTCCTCCTCCTATTTCTACAAAAACTCCATAAGGTTTAATACTTCTTACTATTCCTTTTACAATTTGACCTTCTCTAAGATCTTTTTTTATCCAATCTAATGTATCTTTCTCAACATCTCTTCTTGATAAAATAAATCTATTATTCTGATCAAACTCTTTTACTTTAAACTGAACATATTTATTAACTTTACCTTTGCATATATTAGGTTTTGGAAAACCTTTTTCGTCAATGTTTATAGCTTCTATTTCTTCTCTTGGTATAATTCCATATAAGTTTTCTGAAAAATTTATATGCAAATTATAATTTGAATCACATTTACTTACAAGACCTTCTATTACATCTCCTGTTTTTATTGCATTTAATAGCACATCTTTTGTTACAGGAGATTCTACTTTAGACCATCCTTCTGGAATAAATTTCTGGTACTCCACTAAAATCTCTCTCCTTTTTCTTTTGTTTATGTCAATATTATATAATTAAACTCTTTCTTTTACAATACCTTTTTACTTTTTAATTCCAAAACTTCATTACTAGTTAAATATCTCCACTGACCTATTTTTAAATCTTTCAAATCTATATTTTCGATTTTACTTCTATGTAGTGCAATAACATTTTTTCCTATTGCACTACACATTTTTCTTACTTCTCTATTTTTTCCTTCATGTATTGTTATTTTTAGTCTTGATATATTATTTTCTTTGTCTACCTTTAAAATTTTTACTTTTGCTTTTCCAGATATATAATCATCTATTTCAACTCCATTTTCTAATTTTTTAATATCTTCTTTTGTAACAATTCCTTTTACAGTTGCTTGATAAGTCTTTTCTATTTCATACTTTGGATGTGTTACTTGATATATAAAATCCCCATCATTTGTTAATATGAGAGCTCCTGATGTATACATATCTAATCTTCCAACAGGTAAAACTTTTTCTTTTACACCATTTAATAAATCTATTACAGTCGGCCTATAAAATTGTTCTTTTACTGTTGTTACATATCCTATTGGCTTATTTAGTAATATATATACCATATTATTTTGTAATCTTATAATTTTACTTTCAAAAATTATTTCATCTTTATCTGGATTTACTTTTATTCCTAATTCGTTTACAACTTTTCCGTTTACTTTTACTTTTCCATCTAAGATATACTCTTCTGCTTTTCTTCTAGAACATACCCCTGCATTTGCTAAAAATTTTTGTAATCTTAATTCTTCCATACAAAATTTTTCTCCTTTAAGATTCTTGTTTTAATTTATCTATAATGTCTTTAAAATATTTTGGTAATTCTGCTTCTAAATGCATGTTTTTTCCAGTTATTGGATGTTTAAAATCTAAACTTTTAGCATGTAACATCTGTCCTTCTACTCCAAACTCATTTTTTCCATTAGAATATACCATGTCTCCTACCACTGGATACCCAATTTCTGCCATATGAACTCTTATTTGGTGTGTTCTTCCTGTATCTATTTTTATTTCTAATAATGTATAATTTTTAAATCTATCTATAACTTTAAAATGAGTAACAGCTTCTTTTCCGTTTTTTACTACAGCCATCTTTTTTCTATCTTTAGTACTTCTTCCTATTGGCATATTAATTGTAGCTTCATTTTCTGGAATATTCCCTCTAACTAATGCTATATATATTTTTTTTACCTCTCTATTCTTTATTTGTTCACTTAAATTTATATGTGCCTTATCATTTTTAGCAACTATTAAAAGACCTGTTGTATCTTTGTCTAGTCTATGCACAATTCCTGGTCTTACTTCTCCGCCAATCCCAGATAAACTATCTTTGCAAATATTCATTATTGCATTTACTAGTGTACCATCTGGGTTTCCTACTGCTGGATGTACAACTAATCCCTTTGGTTTATTTACAACTATAATATCATTATCTTCATATACAATTTCGACTTTTATATCTTGTGGTTTTAAATCTATTTTTTTAGGTTCTGGGATAGTTATTTCTATTTTATCTCCACTATTAACTTTGTAAGAAATTTTCTGTTTTGCACTATTTACTAAAATATTTCCATCTTCTATTAGTCTTTGTATATTTGCTCTAGACAAATCATTTAGTTTTTTAGTTATATAACTATCTAATCTTACACCTTTTTCATTATTTTGTACTATTATTTTCTCCATTCTTTTTTCCCTTCTTGTTATCTTTTATTATATTTTTTATCATTATAACTAAGAACATTAAAACTGCTACAACAATCATAATATCTGCCAAATTAAATACTGGAAAATTAATTATAGGAGTTATATCTAAAAAGTCTACAACGTATCCTCTAAAAATTCTATCTATTAAATTACTAATTCCTCCTGCTAATACAAGTGACAATATTACAATTGTTTTATTATTTAATTCTGAAAGTTGGCTATATATAAATTTTATAATTATTCCTAATACCACTATATTGATTGCTACAAAACTCCATACACTTCCGACTTTTATTCCAAATGCAGCACCTGAATTTTCTACATAAGATATCATAAATATGTTTTCTATAACATTGATTGGTAGTTTATCTTTATTTACTAAAACTACAACTTTTGTTAATTGTTCTAATATAATTAAAATAGCTACAAATATAACAATAACATACTTTTTATCTAACTTTTTCATTTTACTCTTCCCCTTCAACATTAGCGTTTAATCTTTCGTATATAACAAAATTTTTATCTGAATACAATAATTTATAATTATCATCCCTAGATATTAATAAATTAAGTTTTGTATTTTTTCCCATCAATAGATGAGTAATTTCATATTCTCTAAATTTTCCTTCATAGAAAGTTCCTATATTTGATATGTTTAAGAAGTCTGAAAAAATATCTCTCCCATCGTACTTTCCATCTTCATTCTTAGTTCCATTAAATTCTGGAGCATATAAATCTGCTCTTGAATCTATAAATACTGGAATTCCTCTATAAATTAAATAACTTCCAAAATTATATTCATTATATAATTTTATATTATTAATATCTAAATTCTCTAAAATATAATTACAAGCTTTTACTGGATATGTACTTTCATCTACAAATTTATTATTAACTTTTGGTTTTAAAATAATCAAACTAATTGATACCACTAAAAGGACTGTAATTATTTGACCAAAAATTCCAGTCATAAATTTTTCTATATTTTCATAAGTTTTATTATCATATTTATTTATCATTTGTACTATTAGTTTTACAAATATAAAGTTACCAATTAATATTAACATTGAAGTTTGTCTTCTAGACATAAATGATAAAAGAACTAACCCTGCTAGCATAAATAAATCTCTTAGTTTTATTTTAGTATCTGTAAAGATTAATATTGCTAAAAACATTGCCATTGATATAAGAACTTCCTTGTTATTTATTAACACTAATGGTAAATGTTCACTAATATTTTCTGTTGTATTTCCCTGCATTGTTTTTACTAAATACGTATAAGGAACGTCTCCAAGTGGTGTTAATAAACCTGTTAGAGTTGTTACTATACATATTAGCAATAACCATTTACAAACTTTACTTTTCTCTAATTTTATCTTATATGGATTTTCTCTTCTTTTTTCTAAATTTATTTTTTCTTCATCAAGTTTTTTATACAATTCCTGAATTTTTAAATTTAAATTAATTTTATCTTCTTCTTTTGAAGTTAATTTTTTATATACCTTTGCAATAATTATTTTAATTCTAGTTATAATATTTGCTTTTACTATAATATCCACAATCCACTCTGCTATATATGGCAGATATAATATAAAGTAAAAAGGCCATACTGCAACATGCACATTTGCTATTACTATTGGAATTATTACTAATGGGATTAAAAATCTTTTTTTCTTTGTTTCTATAAACATTTCTATAAATAGAATAGTAAGTGCAAATAATATAAAAGTTACAAGCTGCGCTCTTGCTGCTATAAAGTCTTTTAACAAATATAATACAATTAAGCTTATAACTAATGAAACAAAATTATTTTTACTTAATTTATTATTTATTCCATAAATAGTAATTCCTAATATACTCGCTAGTATAATTGTAGATACATATATTCCTGCAAATCCCCAAAAGTTATATATTAAATAAATCATTACATCATATAACCAATGTGGATATGTGTATGGCAAATTTTCATGCCAAGAAAAATGATCTTGCATATCTATTCCATTATTAACAATTAATTCACCTATTTTCACTGTATAATATGTATCATTTTGCATAGTAATTGGTGAAACTGCAAATGCAAATAGAATTATTACAACTACAGCTAATATATTAAATTTTATTTTTTGTTTTTTCTCCATATGTTTAAACTCCTATATCTTTAGTTTTTTAATGCTTTGATTATATCAAAGTTTATTAATAAATAACAAGTATTTTAATATATTTGTTTAATAAATAATACTAATACTTTTCATGTGTTTTCTTTACTTTAATAAAATAAAAAAACAAGCAAATATTTTCTATAAATAATTTGCTTGTTTCTTCATTTTATTATTTTTTATTATCCTTTTATTTGTTTTGCAACTTCTTCAGCAAAGTTTTCTTCTTTTTTCTCTATTCCTTCACCTTTTTCAAATCTTGCAAATCTAATAATTTTTGCACCTTTACTTTCTAATAGTTGTTTAATTTTCATATCTGGATTTTTTACAAAGTCTTGTTCTACTAAACAAAATTCTCCATAGAATTTTCCTAATCTACCTTGAACCATTTTTTCTGCAATTTCAGCTGGTTTTCCTTCATTCATTGCTTGAGCTTTTAATATTTTCATTTCTTTTTCTACTCTTTCAGCTGGAACTGATTCTCTGTCTAAGAATTCTGGTTTAGCAGCTGCTATTTGCATACAAATATCTTTTGCAAGTTCTGTATCTCCATTTTCTAATTCAACTAATACACCAATTTTTCCTTCTCCATGGATATATTTTTCTACTAAACCTGTAGATTCAAATCTTACAAATCTTCTTATTGTCATGTTTTCACCAATTGTTGCGATTTTTCCTGTTAATACTTCTTTAACTGTTTTATCAGGTTCTGCCATTGATTTAGATGCAAGTAAAGCTTCTACATCACTTGGATTTGTTAATGCTACTTGTTTTGTAACATCTTCTACGAATGATTTAAATTCATCGTTTTTAGCAACAAAGTCTGTTTCTGCATTTACTTCTACTAAAGATCCTACTTTTCCATCTTCTGTAACATATGCTTCAACTATACCTTCTGCTGCTACTCTGCTAGATTTTTTAGCTGCTTTTGCAATTCCTCTTTCTCTTAATAGTTCAATTGCTTTTTCCATATCTCCATCAGTTTCTGTTAAAACTTTTTTGCAGTCCATCATTCCTGCACCTGTTTTTTCTCTTAAATCTTTTACTTGGCTTGCTGTAACCATTTTTACTCCTCCTTAACTTTGTATTAAAATTTATAACTGCTATAAATAGCATGAAATCTTAATCCGAAAAATATTTTTAAAAAGGAGTAGAGCGAAAACAGCTCCACTCCTTTATTTAGGTACTTTTATTTTAAAAAATAACTTTTATTATTCTTCTACAGTTTCTTGTGCTGCAACTTCTTCTATGCTAGTTGGTTCTTCTTCAGAGATTTGAGCTTCTTCAGTTTCTGTTTCTAAAGCTTCTCCTTGTCTTCCTTCTATAATAGCGTTTGCCATTACATCTGCTATTAACTTAACTGCACGAATTGCATCATCATTTCCAGGTATAGCATAATCTACATCTTCTGGATTACAGTTTGTATCTACAAGTCCTACAACTGGTATTCCTAATTTTCTAGCTTCTAATATAGCTATTCTTTCTTTTTTAGGATCTACTACAAACATAACTCCTGGCATTTCTTTCATATCTTTAATTCCACCAAGATTTTTTTGTAATTTTTCCATTTCTTTTTTTAATATAATAACTTCTTTTTTAGGTAATACATCAAATGTACCATCTTCTTGCATTGTTTCTAATTCATTTAATCTGTCTATTCTTTTTCTAATTGTTCCAAAGTTTGTAAGCATTCCACCTAACCATCTTTGGTCAACATAGTACATTCCAGATTTTTCTGCTGCTTCTTTAACACATTCTTGTGCTTGTTTTTTAGTTCCTACAAAAAGAACTGTTTTTCCTTCTTCAGCTTGTTCTTTCATAAAGCTGTAAGCTTCATCTAATTTTTTAGATGTTTTTTGTAAATCGATTATATGGATACCATTTCTAGCTTGAAATATATATTCAGCCATTTTAGGATCCCATCTTCTTGTTTGATGTCCAAAGTGAACACCTGCTTCTAGTAATTGTTTCATTGCAACTACTGCCAT